>Ga0256405_10000008_pt1 | contig 623645 bp, 498 predicted proteins | sample RumenRJG_02DNA_FD_189096 | JGI IMG/M metagenome (GOLD analysis project Ga0256405, IMG submission 189096) | Bovine rumen microbial communities from Lethbridge, Alberta, Canada - RJG_02 | ecosystem: Host-associated > Mammals > Digestive system > Stomach > Rumen | place: Canada: Alberta... | reverse complement strand
TGTTCTTGAACAGGCTGCTGCTGGCGCTGGATTGCTGCTTGACCTCGGGGAAGAGGGTTCGCGTGTAGGCGTAGTCGGTAAACTCGGCGTAGGGCTCCTTGCTGTACTTCCGGGCCAGGTTGAACAGCCTTACGTTTTCGTTGTCATAGTAGGCCACGGCGCGGTTGACCATCGCGGTCAGGCGCTTGTCGTCGGGCAGGTAGCCCAGGTGCTTGATTTCACCGATGAGTTGCAGCACGCTGCCCGTGGTCCAGGCATTGGACTTGCAGCCTGGGTAGCGGAACCATGTGAATCCTCCGTCGCCCATCTGCAGCGACTGCAGGGCTGTGATGATCTTGTCGTATTCCTTCTTGACGGTGGCCTGGTCAAAGAGTTCGTTCAACTTCGACATCCTGAGCGTCTGCCGGTCGGCCTCGCGCATCCATGGCGAAGCCAGCAGTGTGCCGATCTTGAGGTCCTGGTTCTTCTGTAGCATCGACACGAGGGTGGAGTCCTCGTCGTGCCGCTTCCAGTAGTTGACGGCCTCCTTGATCTGTGGTTGGGCCTTGGCGACTCCTTGGGCCACCTGCAGGGCAAACAGGCTGTGTGCGGCATGGGTAGCCACCTGGTAGTTGTCGCTGAAGATGGTGGGCAGTGCCAGCACGCAGTACCAGGTGGGATTGTCGCAGTACTCCAGCGTGACGCGGGCATCCTTCGGGAACCTGGGCAGTGGCTGCTCGAAGTGCCCTTGCCCGGCCTCGACGTAGAAGGGCTGTGTCTCGATGACGGGCGAGATGGTCGTGAGCACGGGCACCATCACCTGCTCTCCGTCACCGAATGTGCTGTTGGCGGCCTTGATGCGGAAACCGAGCATGGCCACGGTGTCGGGCACCTGCCAGTCGATGGTCACTGCCTGACTGCCGTTGCCCTCGAGTTGCAGGTTAAAGTTGCGTGAGGCGTAGACCTCATTGGTGCGCGGGTCGAAGAGTTCGATCACGGCGTCACACGAGGCGGCCTCGTCGGTGGCGTTCTGCACTGTGGCCGCGAGTGTTGCCTTGTCGCCCTGGCGCAGGAATCGCGGCATATTGCTGCGCACCATCAGCGGCTTCTGGGTCAATACCTCAGCCAGCCAGGTGGAACCCACCATCTTCTTGTCCCATGCTACGGCTTGGGCATTCCAGGTGGTGTTGAAGTTGGGCACTTCAAACTCCAGTGAGACAATGCCATTTTGGTCGCTGGTGAGCATCGGCATCCACAAGGCGGTCTTGACATCGCTCTCGCGTAATGGCACCTTGTCCAGGTCTTGTTGATTCACTGTAGCATCCTCGGTAGCAGTTTCACGCTCCATGGAAGTCGCTGCTTCGCTATCTGCGGATTCCGCGCTCTGAACACTGCCGGTGAAGATTCTCTTGTCAACCTTTTGATAGCCGGTAACTACCACTTCATTCAGCATTTGGCCGTTTGGCTCGAGTATGATTTCCATTCCGTCAAGGGCCACGACCGTTACGGTCTCGTAGCCCACATAACTGATTTTGAGGATAGTGCCCTCATTACAATTGAGTGTGAAAATTCCGTCAATATCGGTTGCGACGCCGTTTTTGGGATTGTCCTGCTCAATAACCGATGCGCCGATGATGGGTTCGTCATTCTCGTCAAGTACTGTACCGGACAACAGGTTTGTGCCTGAAGCCATAGATATCTTCTGACGTCCACGTCCCATATAGCGGTTGAATGGTCTTTGGCCGTAAGTGTACAGTCTGGGCAGTCTGGCATGAGCACCCTCTGGAATAGACAGGTGCTCCTGAGACCATCCGGCGGAATTCCACTTGTCGTAGCCCAATCTCATTGGATTGATTATCAATGAGGGGTTGGATCCGTAGCGCGATAATATGGGAGACTTCCAGCCGTTGTCGGCAATGCTGGCAATAGCCTTGTCATACATGTCGAGCAGCATAGCGCCGGGACGGGGCTTGCCGTTTTGGTCGGTCAGTGTAAATGACCAATGCTCGATGTTACCTGGCACGAGTTTGTCGCGGAACGAGGTGGCGTTAATCTTCAGCGCCTCGGCTTTATACGGGTTTTCCAGTTTCACTTTCTGTTCCCACTTCTGTGTGCCGTAGTAGGTAATGAACGATACGGTCACGTCTGCACCTGCCTCCTTGGGCAAGGCTACGGTGAATTCGTGCATGCCTGCTTGGTAGTTCAGCCAGCCCTTGCTGAGGACATTCTTGTTGGTGCAGGCGATATAATAGATGAAAGCCTCTGGCGTGGACACGCCGACGGTGATGTGACCCTTGTTGTTCTTGTCCACACTCTTGTCGAGCGGCGAAATCCACAGTGGGCAATCCTTGACAGGCGAGGTCTTGTCAGCCTTGCGATAGAGGACGATGTCGCGGCTCACGTCAACGTCCTGCTCACCCTCCTCGGCATCGAGGATGCGGATTCTGAGGGTGTATTCGCCCGAGGACAGACGGGTCACGTCGATGGTCGGGTCGGCAGTGTTCAGGTTGCCTGTTAGCGCAGGCTCCTTGCTGCCCTTCTTCGTCACTTCCCAGATGCAACTGGTTGCGGGATGCGCCTCGTCGGTGGTGTTATACGTCAACGGCAGTTTGATGGGCTTGTCGTTGAGATAGATGTCATTATTGATACTGCCCAACTCGATGCCGCGGCGCGTGCCCACGATAAACGAGGTGCTCTCCTCGTGGGTCTCGCCAGCGTCAGAGGTGACAATGGCCACAACGTGGTAATTGTTGCGGGCCCAGCAGCGCCTGCCTGGTTTGTAGTCGATATTCTCCTTGAACAATTCGACTGGGAACTCTATCGTGAAGTTGCCCCGCTCATCAGTCATGACGGTAGTATCCATCAGGTGCTCACCGCGACCATTGTGCATGCGCCACCACCACCACGACCACTCCTTCTTGACAAGCGACAGGCGCACCTCGCTATTGGCAATAGGCATGCCGCTATAAGCCATTGCCTTTCCCGTTACCTTGACAGGTTGGCCGGCTACATAACTGCGTCGCGCGTCGGGGTAGGTGACCTCAAACGTCGGTGTCTTGTACTCGCTCACGTTCACAGGCCATCTGCGGATATGGCCATGATCCTTATCATTGTCGCTCTCAAGATAGATGTTGAACGTGCCGTTCATGCGGTCCTTGGGGATGACAAACGAGCCCTCGATGCGTCCGTACTCGTCGCTGACGACCTCTATCGTGTCGATGTCCTTGAGGTTAGAATCTTTAAAGATTACCTTGAATTTTTTGCCTCCCGTGGGGGTGCTCAAATTGTTGGTGGTGCGATAGACAACGATAGCCCAATGGATGGTCTCGCCAGGACGATAAACGCCTAAGTCGCTGTAGAATTGGGCTGTTGTGAAATCTGATTTGTGGTAGTCGATTTGATAATAATGGTTCAAAGGACCAAATCGGTCATCACCCTTGATGGTGCGTAAATCTCCATTGGTATGGGATTTAAAAAAGAGATTGAGCGTTCCGTCGCTGTCGGTTGTGCCGATTTTGCTGTTATATCGGTTGACAACGGTCACGTCGTGCAAGGGTTTGCCGGTGGTGATGTCCACTGCTGCGATGAAGTGTGTCTTGCCCTGATGGCTCACAATGAAATTGCCGATGTCGGTGACTCGCATCAGTTTATCAATATAGATGTCGCGATGCGGCTTCTCGTCCTTATCCAGCACAGGGATGATGACGTAGTCGCCATAAGGTAGCGGTGGCAATACCGTCTTGATGTTATCTGTACTGAAGGGCATGGTCCCTTCTACGGCGACTGGCGTCTGTGAGACGAACTCCAACTTGTTGGCGGCAATGTAGTATCTGTCGGGCTCTTCGTTGGTGACGCGATACACGTTTAGCCAATAGTTGTTGGCGTTTTTGACCTTAGCGGTTACAATGACCTGGTCACGCGAGGAGACGACGTCGGGATAGGAGACATTGATCGACTTCTCTTCCAGAACATAGATCATGTTGTTGACCTGAGCGGCATAAATCGAGTTGGGGAAATGCTCCAGATACTGCTTCAACTCGGCATATTTCTGTTTGTCGTCGTCAAAACTGAGGTTGGAAAGCAAAATGGCGCTGTGCTCGCTATTGCGGTAACGGTCGTAGGCGGCACGAAAATCCCCCTTGCCGGTGTGAACCATGGCAAACATATTGGGGGCGCCTTCTCCATCTGTGGCGTTAACCCATTCGGTCTTGATGCGGTCAATGAGTTCATCATTATCCTTCAGCAGTTCCAGGCACTTCATCGACAGGAACTCCAATAGGGTAGGGACATAGGTCGCGCCTAACGCGTTGCAATCAATGATTCCGGGCAGAGACGTCACCGCCACGGCTTTTAGATACTCGGGCTCAACAAGGGATTTCTCGACCAATTCTGTTATCTTTTTATTGAACTGGTTGAGGTCCCACTCACTCACGTCGGCAGGTGTCTCCTCAACGGGGTTTTTGCGGTCTCTCCAGCGAGCATAACGCTTGCAGTAGCCTTGATACACCAGCGCCTCGAAGTAGTAGAGCAGTGCCTTGATGTGAGGATGCTTCTCTTTAGCGATGGTCGACTCCAGCCGTGTGACGATGTCTGGCATATTGTCTTGCGAGATGCCACTCTGGGCGATGCTGTAACGCACCAGAGCATCCACCGTCAACTCGCCGTCGCCTGCCGTGAGCGCTGCATCAAGGTCGGCAAGTGCCTCCTTGCTCACGTCCTGTGGATAATTGAAGTCAATCACACGGTTATATCCTGATAAATGGAACGGAAATACCGTGATGAGTAATAGTATAAATAGGGAGTGAATGATTGTCTGTTTCATAGCCTTTCGGTGTTGGATTCATTTTAATAACCCCAAAATTACATAAAATATGCAATACTTTTACGCAAATTTCCGCTATTTTGCAATAATTGTTGTCAATTACGTATATTACATACTGCTTATGAGTGGCCGAAAGCAAACGAACTTGTTCGATTTGCTGAGGCGCTGCCAAGTTTATCCAACCAGGCGCAGGACGAGTACCAGCGCCTCATGAACAATAAAATCGTGATTAAGTGAGCGCAATGCCATGCATGAGCATTGCCGAGCGAGAACGATTTATCCAAATCACCGAAATCTAAAAGAAAATGATGTATTTAGGGAGAAAAAATGCCTAACTTTGCAGATATGGAAAAAGAAGAATTGAATATGACTTATAAAAGGTTATTCTGTATAAGGACCCTAACTGTCAGTTTATTGGTAATTATTACATTACTCTTGGCCTTAATATCTTGCCAAAATAATGTCAAGAAACGCCTCTGTCAAAATGGTAAAATGTGGTACTTCTATTGCAATCCTCTTTATTCATCATCTGATATAGACTCAACATCCAAATACTTAGTTCGCAATTTTGGCTGTTTCATATTTAAAAACAAAGGAGAACTGTTACATGTTGTTTATAATGAAGACAGTAATCAATATGAAGAATATAAACGGCCATTTAATGATCCTTGGGATATAAATCATAAAAACAAAAACAGATGGGATTATAATAAAAGCACGAATGAACTCATTTTTTCGTTAGGAAAGCATCATGTTCTTGCTTTTGTAGAAGATACCTTGATATTAGAATCGCATGGCGTTTTCAACGATTATATATCTGTTTTAGTGAATTTGGGAGAGGAATTCCCCAAGAATCCAAATAATAAAGTGCGAGACCATTTTGACAGGAGTGATATAATTAGGTTATTAAAGCAAGGCAACGTACCTAATGACTCTATTGAAAAATACATTATGTTAGACAGCATATCGATAGCTTATTAGAAATAGACCCGTCTTTTCACAGCATACGCGGTTGAAGAACTTATACCAGAATTATAAAACTCGGGACGAGCACCAGCGCAACATGAACAACAACTCACCGAATAGAAGAGAAAAATAATGCCAAACTTAATTTTTAAGTTAATTTATTTGGTGTATTCATATCTTGGCTTTATCTTTGCACCAAGATAACTTAAAAGTTAAGAAAGAAACAGTTTTATCAGATAGATCTAGTTGAAGAATATCCTAATGTGAATTTCTACAGCATCCGCTTAGAGGATGAGGAACTGACTGAACTAGAAAGGTTTTTCGAGAAATTCCCGATAGGGTGTGAATATGACGATGAAATTGATGTCATCGTAGCCTGGCTTGACAAGATAGCCGAGTCAGGTGCGCTAGAACGCTATTTTCGTCCAGAAGGTCGTTATGGCGATGGCGTGGGTGTGATTCCGATTGATGTTGGCAACAAAGTGCGGTTGTATTGCTTGAGACTTTCGGACAAGATTCTTGTGTTTGGCAACGGTGGGGTTAAAGATACCCCCACTTGGGAAGAGAGCGAAGAACTTGCACCGTACGTTAAACTACTTATAGACACGAGCCGATTCATTTCATCGCGGATTAAAAACGGCACGATTGTTTTGGTGGATAAAGAGATTATAGGAGACTTAAATTTTAGTAGAGATGAAACGGAGTAGAATAATAGACGAACGTCGCAAGCATGTCAGCGCCGAAACGAGAGAGCGAGTCGCTCTTTCATTCCAAATCGTTGACCGGATTCATGAGATTCTTGTCGCTCGTGGCCTTCGCCAAAAAGACTTAGCTATGATGTTGGGTAAGAGTGAAGCCGAAATCAGTAAGTGGATGCGTGGTACTCACAACTTCACGATTGACACTATTGTTGCCATAGAGGAATCGCTGCAAGCACCAATTCTGCAAGTTTTCCACGAAATGGAGACAGCATGATAGTCGCAGGATGAGTGCCAGCGCCTCATGAACAATAAAATCGTGATTAAGTGCGCGCAATGCCATGCATGAGCATTGCCGAGCGAGAACGATTTATCCAAATCACCGAAATCTAAAAGAAAATGAGTGTTTAGCGAAATAAATCGCTACCTTTGCCATGTCAATTAAATATCCTTAATAGTCTATGATGCTATTTGTCAATATCCTTTTTATTTTAGGCTTTGCCCTCCTTCTTGCATGGGTGTTGGGTGTCATTGGTGGACTGATGGCATATGTGCTAGGTGGAAAACGCAAAAGAAAACGCAAGGTATTTCTTGCAGCCATCTCACCAGCGGTGGCCATAGGCATCTGGATTGTAGGCAGTTTTGTGACAATGCTGCTCACATCGGTTATATGTGATATAGACCTTGGAATCGGAGATTCATGGGTTGCCCATTTACCCAATGGGTACAAGTTAGTTTCAATTGATGATCCTGGGCATGGTTCCATTATTTGTGATGATCAGCGAGTGACGATTTCTGATGATGAATTAAGATTTGATGTTAGTGCCGACGTGACAAATATCCAGGTGGTTGGTGACACAGTTATAGGCATCAATCAAGATAATTGCGTAAATTTCGTTCTCAATACAAGTAAAAAATCTATTACTCTTCTTGAAAACGACAAGCGCATATCTACCATGATTGATAACGGGCAAATCAAAATATTGACGTTAAATGAATTCTATTGGGAGTCCAGAAAGATACCGTATATGATTGGAACTGTTATAACACTAATTGTCATCATTCTAGCCTTGTTCTTATTATGGAAAATAGGGTTGTTTTCTCTCAGAAAGGAATCTAACAATCCTTGATTATGGTTAGATAATGTTACGTCTTTTCAAGGTCTAATCGGCTGAACAACTTTTCCAAAATTATAAAAGTCAGGACGAGTACCAGCGCCTCATGAACACCAATGCGAGTAAGAGAGCGCAATGTCAAGTTTTCTTGAACATTGCCGAGCGTGAGCATTGAAGACGAAGTCAATAAATCACCGAAAAATAAAAGAAAATTATGTGTTTAGCGAAATAATCGCTACCTTTGCCAACGATATGCCACGCGGTTTCCAACGGCATATTGAAGCATTAGCTATTTATTGAGTCATATACCTGGATAATGGCAAAACAAATGAAGAATATCATCAAAAGAACTGTCTCGTTTTCTTTTCTGCATTACATGTGCATTTTTGTATTGCTTCTATTATTATGTAGCTGTCATAATGCTTTGTATTATGGTAGAAGCGCAAAAGATAAAGAAGAATATGGAAAGCATTGGAAAGAATGGAAAAGTGAAATTCAAGATGATTTTACGATTATCAAAATCGAGTATTACCGTACATTTTATTTGATTATCGCTGAACGTAATGGATTGTGGTACAAAATATTCAGCAAGCATCAAGGCGTTTGCTCAAATGAATTTGAAAAATTAAGTAAGGGTATGAGAGTAAGACTTCATTTGATAAAAATATATCCTTCCAATTATGCTAATATTACACATTTTAATTATTTCTTTAAAACTAATGATGGTATTTCAAATGAGGAGATTTACTGTGATTATAAAACTGGACAAAAAATATACGAATCGCCTGATATAAAGTCTTGTTATGTTAATATAAATAATGTGATTAAATAATGATAATGGAGTGGAGAAACAAATGACTTTACTCCATCCAAATTCACTCTGATGGTAAAACTGTCTTTAAATAAAAATGGTAAGCCCACGATGTGCGAATAAGTATTGAGACAGAGTAAAGAAATTTTTTTAAAATTCCTCGTCTTTTCAAGGCATAGGCGGTTGATTTACCTTTGTCAGTGTAAATCAACCGCTATTCTTATGATACTGACGATAAACGGAAAACTTGTGCAAGTCGAGTGCAAACGAGTTTACTCGATTTGCCGAGTCGCCGCCAAGTTTATCAAAAGCAGGCAGCGCTGAAGAAGGGGTCTTCGATAGAGTATGTTTGGATAAATTTGGCGGCGCCTCAGCAAAGTTAAAGCTTGCTTTACTTTGCCTTCGGCTTGCACAAATTTTCGGAGAACCGCATCTTCACCGATGCCGACGACTACTCTATGGAGATTGAACTGCCCCTGGCGGACTGTCCCCAGAACCTCGACATCTTCGGCATGATCACCCGCAAAGACGTGGACACGGGCGACATCTCTTTGATGCGGTGCCTCCCCTGGGATATATCAATTGGGACACAAAAAAGAGAGTCCCCGCGAGCCAAATACATGGTTTGCGGGGACTCAAAAATTGGAAGCGTGATTCCGCTGGGATTCGAACCCAGGGCCCACAGCTTAGAAGGCTGTTGCTCTATCCAACTGAGCTACGGAACCTTCCAAAGGTTGGTCTAGACCGATGCGGGATCAAAATGGATCCAAAACGGGACCAAAAATGCAAAAAAAATGCGGAGAGAAAGGGATTCGAACCCCTGGAGGTAGTTAGCCTCAACGGTTTTCAAGACCGCCGCAATCGACCACTCTGCCATCTCTCCGAAAGCAAATCTTATTACAGGACTTGCCCATTTGGGGTGCAAAAGTACTGCCAAATTTCGTCTTATGCAAATTTTTTACTGAAATTTTCTATTTCTTCGCCTTTTGGGAGCCCTTTTGGAAGTCCAGTAGCAGATAGTCTTGCGACTCTTGAAGGATGGGAAATAGGGCCGAGGCTCGGTAACCGAGCACCCACAGGATGCTTCCATCGGCCTCCAGCAGCCAGGTCGCATGCTTGGCTGCGGTGTCAAGTTTCATGTCAGCAAACAAGTCGCTGATGAGTTTGCTGCCCCTCATGCCAAATGGCTTGATGCGGTCGCCACGGCGCCAATGCCGCAATACGACGTGTTGGCAGTCTAATATCTTGCTGCTAAAGGCGACTCTGGTTTTGCCATCACACATCAGCGGCGAGAATGGCGCATTGTTGTGTGAGACGGTGATCTTAACGGGGCTCAGCACGTCGTTGTGTAAATCAATCGGGACTTCGATGGCGGTGGGGCGGTTGTTTGCATCCTCGATATCAAGGGCTTGCCGATTGACGTGCAAGATATATCCATTGCCTGTAAACTGCCGCCCGCTATGGCTTTGTGTTGCGGCTGCGACGGCTTGGCGGCATTGTTCGCGGTTAAATCCCATGTGCCTGATGCGGTGGTAGAGCAGGGTGGCCGCTTGTGGACATGAACTCAGGGTGGCCGAGTCGATGTGCAATGGGTCGGGCAGCATAATCTCGGCCAACGACTGGATCAACGCCATGTCATCTCTGAGATGGCTCATGGTGTCGACGATGCGCTGATGGGCATCCGGGAACTGCTGATGCAGGCTTGGCAATACGATGTTCCTCAGTTGGTTGCGGCGATAGTTGTTCTCGACGTTAGTGCTGTCGGTAACATATTGCTGCCCTAAAGATGCCAGATAGGCGACAATCTCATTTCGGCTCACGCCCAGCAGTGGCCGCCAGATGTGGCCATTGAGGCGTCGCATGCCTGCCAGGCCCCTCGTGCCGGTCCCTCGCAGCAGATTCAGGAAGAAGGTCTCTTCCTGGTCGTCGCTGTGGTGGGCGACGGCGATGCGCTGGCAGCCCAGCCGCTGTCGTTCCTGCTCAAACCAGGTGTAACGTAATTCCCTGCAGGCCATCTCGACAGAACCACCATGGGCTTGTTGCCAGGATGTGACGTCAAAGTCCTTGACGGCTAGAGGCACATCGAGCCGCTGGCACAGGTCGCGCACGAATCGCTCATCGCGCATGGACTCCTCACCGCGCAGGTGGAAGTTGCAGTGTGCGGCGTAGCACGTGTAGTCCGCCTCCAGCAGCACACGCAACAGTGCCACCGAGTCGGCTCCGCCGCTCAGCGCCACCAGAACGGGTTTCTGCAACGCGCCTGTGGTGCGCTCGTCGTCGGTTAAGGCCTCATGGATGAATTCCCGATATTTCATTGCCGCAAAGGTAATGTTTTTTTTGATATCGGTCAACAAATGCGCAAATCGGTGAAAAAACTGATCATTGATAAACAGACAACTGAAAACTATATAGTAACTTTGCGCCATATTTCTCATGGGACAGGCAAAGAAGAATAGCGACTTTTGGTATCATGTGGCGGCTTTCGCCATGATTCTGGTGTGGGGCATTTCGTTTCTCAACACCCGTGTTTTGCTGGATTCGGGGCTCACTCCGACAGAGATTTTCGTGGCTCGTTTCACCATAGCCTATGTGTCGCTGTTGGTCGTCAGTGGATTCAAGGTGCGTTTCACAGGCTGGCGCGACGAGTTGCTGTTTGTGGTGTGCGGTGTCGCTGGCGGTTCGGCCTATTTTATTGCCGAGAATACCGCGCTTGAACTCACCCTCATTAGCGATGTGGCCGTGCTGGTGAGCACAGCGCCCTTGACGACCGCCTTGATGGGTGCCATCTTCTATCGTGATGAGCGCATCTCGTGGCTTTCATGTCTGGGCATGATCATTGCCTTTGTCGGATCGGTGATGCTGGCCTTAAAAGATGGTCTAGTGTGGGGTGATAGCATCATGGGTGACCTGTTGGCGCTGTTGGCCGCGTTTGTCTGGGCTTTTTACTCTATGGCTCTCAAGAAGTTGAATCGCACTTATTCCACCTTGTTCATCACGCGCAAGTTGTTCTTCTATGGCATCCTGTCTGCACTGCCGCTGCTGGCTATGGAGGAATCGCAGATCAATTGGCAGGCCGTAAGCAGGCCGGAGGTCTGGGGCAATCTGCTCTATCTGGGCTTGATCTGCTCGATGGCGGCCTACTTCATCTGGGGCATCACCGTCAAGCGCATCGGTGCGGTGCGTGCCAGCAATTATTTCTACTTGAGTCCGATCATCTCGATGATAGCGGCAGCCATCTGGTTTGGAGAGCGCACCAACGCTGTGGCCTATATCGGTTGTGTGCTGATTCTTGCCGGAGTGATCATGGCCGAGAAATTCAAGCGCAATCCCAAGCCCGAGGTCAATCAATAACGCTACGCATCCACCGTTTGGACGAGAGCCACAGCAGATAGACGCAGCCTCTGAAACACAATTCTATCGCCATGGCCATCCACACGCCATATAAGCCCATCGTGCGCACCATAATGGCTGACAGTCCTAATCTGACCATCCACATACTCACCAGGTTGATGCCGCAAGGCACCAGTGTGTAGCCGGCGCCGACAAACACGCCGTAACCGATGATTGAAGCAGCAAATAGTGGCTCGGCCCACGCCTCGACGCGCAGGCATCGTGCCCCTAAGTCGACAACCTCGGGAACAGGTGACATCAGGCCCATCAGTTGTGGAGCGAACACATACATCATCACCGCCATCAAGCCCATGATGGCCATGCCTGACGACACGGTGATCCACGCAAAACTGCGGGTCAGGCGCTTGCGCCCGGCACCTAGACTCTGGCCGATGAGTGTGGTCGCCGCATCGGCAATACCATAGCCCGACATATAGCACAGGCTCTCGGCTGTGATGCCAAAGGAGTTGGCGGCTAGGGCAATGCTGCCTAGTGGGGCCACTATGCCGGTGATGACAATCGAGGCACTGCACATCATAATGTGTTGCAGTCCCATGGGCGTAGAGATGTGGATGGCCTTTTTGAATTTTACCCAAGACGGCTTGAATGTGCCACGATCAAGTGTTAGGCGTAACTCGTTGGAGCGGAAAACAAGGTAGTAGGCCATCAGCAGGGAAATAACAAGGCCAGCGCTGGCGGTACCCAGTGCGGCTCCCACAACTCCAAACCCTGCGCCTGGCATGGTCATCGTATGCCCCATGACGGTGATATCGCGTGTGGGGAAGATGAGCAGAAAATTAAAGATCACATCCAATATGCACATGGCAATGTTGAGGATGCTGGGGATGCGCATGTTGCCACTGCTGCGCAGCATCGAACTCGCCACAATATCGATCATGAAGAACGGAACGAACAGCATGAAGGTGCCAAAGTACAGGGTGGCATTGGTGCGGATATGCTCTTCGGCGCCAAGCCATACGGGCAACGGCCTACATAGCAGCCCTCCAAGGCCTGCCATCACCAGACTAAACAGCAGACAAACAACAATGGCTTGACGCACCAACTGGCGTGCGTCGGCATTACGCTTGGCACCGAGTAATTGAGCCACTTGCACGGCATAGCCTGCGGCAAATGCGCTCAGCACACCTTCAAACAGCCACGAAGTGGTGCCCATCAGTCCGACCGACGCAGAGTCGTCTGCACCCAGTTGGCCCACCATAGCCGCATCGATAAATTGCATCACCATAGCCGATGTGTTGGCCAAGACAGCAGGCAGACTCAACTGCACAGTGAGTGACAACTGCTGCCGGAATGATAGCGGCTGCCCCTCACGGATGAAGCGCAGAAGCGTGTTGTTGCCCGATGATTGAGTGCCCATGTGATGTGCTATATATTAATAATGTGTACAAAGGTACATAAAAAAAAGATGTCCCACCCATCGGGCGGGACATCTTTTGTCTTTTAGGCTCTCAAGTGAGAGCGGTTAATTACTTGCGGTGGATGGTCACGGCGCGGTCGAGTGATGCGCACTTGGGACCGTAGTCGGTCAACTCACCATTGTTGATCTGAGTCTCGAGACGACCCTCGGCAACACCCCTGTTGACGAGTTCGTTCTTAACGGTAGCAACGCGGCCCTTGCGCAGGCGAACGTTGATCTGATCGTTACCGGTGTAGTTGTCAGCCCAACCAGTCAGCAGGTAGTTGCGGTTCTCGTTCTTCATCACCTCAGCAACGGCGTCTACGACGTTACGCTGAACGCCCAGAACCTCGGTGCGGTTGATGGGGAAGTAAACGGTAGCAAGAGGAGCGTCGGGATTGGCCTCAGCAGGCTTCTTCTCGAGGCACTTGCGCAACTGATCCTCAAGGTCAGCGATTTTGCGCTTAGCAGCGTTCAGGTCAGCAACCAGAGCATCACCCTCAGCATCGGTGTACTTCCACTCGGGGCATACAGCGGTGATCGGAGCATTCCACTCGGTCTTGCCAAACTTGTAGGTCATACCCAGCAGAACACCGGGATACTCGTTCCAAGTCCTGTAACCCATGCCAGCACCGTCGATGTGCTCCTGCATCAGGTCAAAGCGAAGGTCGAGGTTGATGTCAATCTTCTTGTTGATTGCAAAGGTGTTGAGCAAACCTGTCTGCAGGCTGTAGTTGCGGCTATGATCGGGATCATCATTTGCACCATACTTCCAGTCACCATCCGAGTAGGGGCGAGCGCCATCACGAGCATATACCCAGTTTACAGCGGCACCTACATAGACGATAGCATTGTAGAAACGGTTGGGCTTGTAACCGCAAACCCAGTTGGTAACGTTGAACAGAACATCACCAACAAGACCGAAGTTGTTGAAGTGCTGGGGAACGTACTTGCCACCATCGAGTTGGCGGGGCCAGTTACGATAACCCAGAGCGGCATAGTTACCAGTCTCGGTTGCACCCTTAATCTGCTCGAAATCCAAACCAGCGCGGATACCCAGCAGCGGTGAGAACCACTTACCTACGAACAAATCGGCTTTTGCACCAAGACGATGACCAAAGTGCTCGTGCTTGTCAAAGCGAGACATCATCATGCCCACACCACCGTCAGCGGTGATGAACCAATTGTCCTTCATGCGATTAAACAGATAGCCTTGTGAGGGATCCTCAACATAGGTTACCTCCTGAGCACTTGCGAAATTGGGAACCAAATAGGTCACAAGCAGAAGTGCCAACAATGCGATTTTCTTCATAATTAATTTAAAATTAAATGTTTATATAGTTATATTTTCAGTCATTTCGCGTTGGAAATGCGACTTTCGACGCAAACCCTTCTATTTCATCCTGCAAAATTAAGTTTTTTTTGTAAATCAAAAAAGAATTTTGAAAAAAACTTTTCAGAAAATTCAAAAAAACTTCATTTTAGGGACAATAAAATCATTTTCGAGACGTTTTCGGGCGTGAAACCGAACTTTTCGTCTAGAATTTTGTAGGGCGCAGAGGCTCCAAAGTGGTCCAACCCATAGATTGTGCCATTGGGAACAACACGGCGTAGTGTGCTGGGGAGCCCCGATGTTAGGCCGAAGGTGGGAATCGCTGTAGGAATCACTTGCTCGCGATAGTCTGCAGGCTGATTCAGGAACAAACCGATGGACGGAACGGATACCACGCGGCACTTGATGCCTTGCTCCTTGAGGATGGCGCTGGCTGCCACCAGTGTGGAGACTTCAGAGCCGTTGCCCACCAGGGTGACGTCGGGCTTTTCGGGGCCAATGACAACGTAGCCGCCCTTCTCCGCACCCAGGGCTTCTGCATAACGGTTACCGCTGGCCGAAGGCAGGTCGGCGATATCTTGACGTGACAGGATCAATGCAGTGGGAGTGAGCGTGTTGTCCATAGCCATTTTCCAGGCGACTGACGTCTCGGCGGCATCAGCGGGACGCAGCACGAGCATGCTGTTGCGGCCATGATGGTTCTTCAGTTCCTCCATCAGGCGGATCTGGGCTTCTTGCTCAACGGGCTCATGAGTGGGACCATCCTCACCGACACGGAAGGCATCGTGTGTCCAGATGAATTTAACGGGCAATTCCATCAGCGCCGATAGGCGGGCGGCAGGTTTGATATAATCGCTGAACACGAAGAAGGTGCCGCAGGCTCCGATCATGCCTCCATGCAGGGCAATACCGTTGATGATGGCGGCCATCGCGAGTTCAGAAACGCCGGCGTGCAGGAATGCTCCTGTGTAATCGTGGGGCTTGATGGCTCCGCGCACTTTCAGGTAGGCGTCGGTCTTGTCGCTGTTGGCCAGATCAGCCGACGACACGATCATGTTTTCAACCTTTTCGGCCAAGGTGGCAAGGACGTTGGCCGATGCTGCGCGAGTGGCGATATTGGGCTTATGTGTGATAGCAGAGTAGTCCACCTCGGGAACTTTGCCGTCGATGAAATCCTGGAGGCGCTTCATGGCTTCCGGTTCCTGTTTGGCCCATTCGTCGATCGCTTGTTTGCGCTGGGCAACAATCTGGCGCTGTTCTGCGGCACGCTGAGCATACAGTTCTTGAACCTCGGGGAATACAATCCAGGGGTCGTTAGGATCTCCACCCAGATTCTCAATGGTTTTACCGTAGTCGGCTCCCGATTTGCTCAAGGGATTGCCATGAGTGCTACATTTGCCCTCAAAGTTCTCGCCCTCGACTGTGACAGCGCCACGGCCCATGATGGTGTGGCCGATGATGATTGTGGGGCGCTCGGTCTCACCCAGGGCCTGCTCAAGTGCATCGGCCAGAGCCTTAGGGTCGGTGCCGTCACACTCGATGACATTCCAGTTCCAGGAACGATATTTCATGGCTGTGTCCTCGTTGCTGACAGCGTCACAGTTGGTCGAGAGTTGCACTGCGTTGCTGTCATAGAACATGATCAAGTTGCTGAGTCCTAAGTGACCAGCAATGCGAGCCGCTTCCTGTGAAATGCCCTCTTGGACACCTCCGTCGCTGATAAATGCGTAGGTCTTGTGAGCAAACACCTCGCTGTAGTGAGTGGCGATAAAGCGCTCGGCAATGGCGCATCCCACAGCCATTACGTGTCCTTGACCCAAAGGACCGCTAGTGTTCTCAACACCGTGCTCGACATCCAGTTCGGGATGGCCGGGAGTGATGCTGCCCCATGAGCGGAAGGCCTTCAGGTCGTCGGTAGTGTAACGGCCGGCAAGGTGCAGCACGCTGTAGAGCATAGGTGACATGTGTCCGGGATCCAAAAAGAACCGGTCACGAGCAAACCACGTGGCGTCGTCGGGGTCTGTAACAAGATACTTGGAAAACAAGACGTTAACAAAATCGGCCCCACCCATAGCACCACCTGGGTGACCTGACTTGGCCCGTTCTACCATAGATGCGGCCAAAATGCGGATATTATCCGCAGCGCGTGTCATCAACTTGGAATCAATCATAATTTCTATAAAAGATTATTTAGGTATCAAATACATCCTACAAAAATATAGCCTTTTTTTCAACTGATAAAATAAATCTTGCGAAATTTTCGGCTTGAAAAGGTAAAAAAAAACTAATGTGGCCACCCGTAACTGGAGCGGCCACAATTCAGTTGATTGAATGTCAGTCAATAAGTCTTACTCTGCCTTTTTGGAGGGCTTACTGCCGATAAGAGCATAGAAGAGAATATAGGCGGCGCATACTACAGGAATCCAGTAGCTCGACAGAATGCTCACCTTGTCGGCAACAAGAGCCTGGAGGGCTACCATCACAGCGCAACCAAAGACCATTGTCATGAAGATTCCGCTAGCAGCAGCGGTAAACTTGCCTAAGCCCTCAACTGCCATGTTGAAGATACCTCCCCACATGACCGAGGTGCACAGGCCCACAAGGATAAAGGCAAATACGCCAACAGGCACGGGGGTCCACATGATGCTCAGGTTACCCCAGTCAATACCGGGAACGCTCACTTTGACATCGGTGGGAGCAAACATACCGAACAGGAGCAATGCGATAGCAACTGCTGCAACAACCGATACCATAGCCCGGCTACTCACCTTACCGCCGATCGCTCCGCCAATGGAGCGACCGATAAACATCATGAGCCAATAAACCGATGCGATAAGTGCAGCGACACCAGCTGTTACGCCTACTTCGGGCGTTTGCAGGTAGGAAATCATATAGGTGGGTGTGCCAACCTCAACGCTCATGTACAAGAAAATGGCAAGAGCGCCAAGGGCAAAGTGGCGGAACTTGAGCGCTCCAGGAATGAGGCTCATTTCCATTGGTGCCTGTTCGGGCTCTTCAATCTTGGTGAACAGCAGCACGATAAATGCTACAATAAAAATGCCTAATGCGATGAACATTGCAGGGGTCGCATCCGAAATCATGGTGTCCTTAGTTACCTCACCGATGAGGGCACCCATCAGGATGTAAACGGCAACAGCGGCTGCCGAGTTGAATGCTCCACCGATCTGAATGAGCTGGTTACCGGTCTTTCCGCCACCACCCAGCACATTGAGCAGGGGGTTCACCACAGTGTTGAGCATACACATGCACATACCGCTGATAAAGGCACCGAGCAGGTAGATCCAATAAGCGCCGCCTCCACCAATCTGGCCGCTAAGGTACTCGATGACAAGGCCGATGATGCCCACGACGAGCGCTGCGAGCGCGGTTTTCTTGTAACCCATTTTGGTGATGAGCATACCGCTGGGAATACCCATCAACAGGTAAGCAATGAAGTTGGCGTAGTTACCGATCTGTCCGGCAGCCTCCGAAGCACCGAACTGGTTCTTAACGATGGTTGCCATGGGTGAGCACAGGTTTGTCACGAAGGCAATCATTGCAAATAGCGCGATCATCATGATAATCGCTGCCCATTGTTTTGATTTTTGAGCCATTTCACAATCTTTTTTATGTTATTAATAATTGAATTTCTTTTGAAAAATTGGTCAAAATTACACATTTATAATAAAATGAGCAACAAATTGGCGAGAAAACGCCCTTTTATTGCTCATCTATTTGGATTAATTGGCTTGCAGGGTCAGTATTGACGGGGGCCGAAAATGGCAGTGCCGATGCGCACCAGCGTCGCGCCATGGTCGATGGCGATCTGCCAATCGTCACTCATGCCCATGCTCAACTCGTTGAAGTCCTCGCTCTCATCAAAGCAGCCATCCTTCAGGGTCAGATAGGTGCGTCTGACGGTGTCAAACTCCTGCGCGACCTGATCCATGTCGTCGGTGAGGGATGCCATCGCCATCAGGCCGCACACGCGCACGTGCGGATAGCCTGTGAGCAGGCCTTCGTCGGCGGCTTCAAGCAGTTCGTCAACGCTGAATCCGCTTTTGGTCTCTTCCTGTGCCACATGCAGTTGCAGCAACACGTCAACGGTGCGGTCGATGCGGGCGGCTTCTTTCTCGATGAGACGAAGCAACTCGATGCTGTCCACGCTCTCGATGACGTTGACGTAGGGCATGATAGCGCGCACCTTATTCTTCTGCAGGTGTCCGATGAAGTGCCAGCAGATGTCTTTGGGCAGTTGTGGCGCCTTGGCGATAAACTCTTGGGCGCGACTTTCGCCGAAGAAGCGTTGGCCTGCATCATACGCTTCCTGCAATTCCTCGACGGGATGGAACTTTGATACGGCTACCAGACGAGTGCCAGACGGTAATTGCCTGTTAAAGTCCTCGATGTTTGCTTTAATGTTTGGCATCTTATTATCTGGTATTTACTGGTTTTGCGCTTTTTGCCTGGCCTCGCGATCGGCTTGGGTCTCGCTCAAGTCGGCAGGAAAGACGTCCATCAGGGGCGTTTCGGTAATCGATGCGATCTCAAAGTCGGCCATCGTATCGTGCATGCCTTCCATAAAGGTGGCCAAAGCGCCCTTGAAGTCGCTGGCTTGGACCATTTGAAAACTGGCAGTGCGTTTCTCGACGGCGGTCTTCTCGTCGATAGTGATGAAATTGGTCTTGACCTTATACCAGCGGTCGCCAGCGTCATTATAGAAAATGTCGCTCAGTTTCACGCGTTTCACGGTATCCACGCTGAATTCACCTGAGATATAGGGTTGCATCTTGTCGGTGATGCGGGCTTCTGCTTCTGTAAATGACAATGCGTCGACGAGATAAGGCTCAGAGACTGTTTTCATTGTGCCGTTCTCCATCATGCGGTCATATTTCACTTTACATTCAAACCACTGTGACATAGTTGTTTAAGTTTGATTTATCTGGATTGATGATTGTTTGTTGTTGTTTAATAGGATCTTCTCGAAATCTGCTCGTCCAATGCCTGGTTGATGAGTTGCTTGCGATAGGTGTAATACTCGCGCACAAAGCGGTTCATCACCACCTCTACGGGTTCGATCTGGCGTCCCTTGAGTACGCCGGTGGCCTGGCCGATTTCCAGTTCGCCGTTCTCGACATCTCCGTCAAAGATGCCCACTTTGGTCTTGCCGATGCCGATGATCTCAAGCAACTCGTCGCTGGAGGCGCCTCGCTCCTCGGCTTCCTGCACCTGGGCCTGGAATTTGTTCTTGACCAGGCGGGTGGGGGAGAGTTTCCTGAAGTGGAGCATGGTTTCGCCTTCCTCCAGGTTCAGGCAGCGGCGCTTGAACTCCTCGTGAGCCGAACTCTCCTCGGTGAGGGCAAACAGGGTGCCTACCTGCACGCCGTCAGCGCCCATGGCTTCAGCGGCGAGCATTGCGTCGCCGGTAGCGATACCGCCCGCGGCAATCAGGGGCAGATCTGTCGCGCGGCGCACGGCGGGGATGAGGCACATCGTTGTGGTCTCTTCCTTGCCGTTATGGCCCCCGGCCTCAAAGCCCTCGGCCACGATGGCATCCACGCCAGCGGCTTCACATTTGACGGCAAAAGCCGACGATGATACCACGTGGGCAACCTTGATGCCACGTTCATGCAGCCATCCGGTCCACTTCTTGGGGCTGCCGGCCGAGGTGAACACGATGGGCACTTTTTCTTCGGCAATGACTTGCATCAACTCTTCGGCTTGAGGGCGCATAAGCGGCACATTCACGCCGAAGTTGTAATTCGTGGCCTGACGGCACTTGGTGATGTGCTCACGCAGCACCTCGGGTGTCATCGATCCGGATCCGATCAGTCCCAAGCCTCCTGCATTACTTACGGCAGCGGCGAGTTCCCATCCGCTGCACCATACCATACCGCCTGCAATGATTGGATAATCAATGTCAAACAGTTCGGTGATTCTAGATCTCATGGCCATGGTGATAGTCTCCTTTTGATTGCGTTAGATAATGCCAAATGCCACGTCCATCATTTGGGTGAAGTTGTTCTGGCGCTCCTCGGCGGTAGTTACCTCGCCGGTAACGAGCGAGTCGCTGATGGTACACAGGCACAAGGCGCGGGCACCGCTGCGCGCTGCGTTCATATACAGGGCGGGAGCCTCCATCTCGACGGCGAGCACGCCCATCTTCTGCCACTGGTCGGTAGCAGGGTTTTCATCATAGAAGGTGTCTGACGAATAGACGTTACCCACCTTGTAGCGATAACCCAGTTCCTCGGCCTTTTCGACTGCTGCACGCAGCAGGTCGAAGTCGGCGATCGGGGCATAGATGCCGGGCAAGTGGAATTGCATGGCATAGGCGCTGTTGGTGCACGCGCCCATCGCCATCACTAGGTCGCCAATGTGCAGGTCGGGATGCATCGAACCTGCCGAGCCCACGCGGATAATGGTCTTCACGTCATAGAAGTTGAACAACTCGTAGGAGTAGATGCCGATCGAGGGGATTCCCATACCGTGGCCTTGAACCGACACTCGCTTGCCTTTGTACATGCCGGTGAAGCCGAGCATGCCGCGCACTTGGTTATACATCACGGGATTCTCAAGATATCGCTCTGCCATCAACTTGGCGCGCAGGGGGTCGCCAGCCATAATCACAACGGGTGCAATCTCGCCATACTTGGCGCCAATGTGCGGAGTAGGTGTTTTGTCTGCCATAATTCTTGTGTTGTTTTAATGTTATTGTTACTTCTTCCTGCAAAGGTACTCACATTTTCCCATATTTCACAACATGAGCCCCATTAAATTTTGCGCACATGGTTTTGGTGATCTCTTTCGCCAAGCGGCAAATGGCGGTCGGGCAGGACGCTACCTGCTCGATTGCCATGGCTTCATGCATTTATTGCTGCATTCTCTTGCCTGATTTCTGTATAAAGAGTAAATGTGCTGTCCAATGATTGACCCCACTATGGATTCTGAGTGCATACTGACCTGTGCTACCATGGCAGTGTTGATAGCGTTGGGGATAGTCATCCTTGCCAACACTTGGGCCATGAAGAAATAACCTATCGCCGTTGCGTGAACCTGAAGGCGTAGAAGATGTCGCCTGCGGTTACATCGACGGTCAGACTCCTCGACTCCGTGGATGCGTCGAGCGGTGCAAAACTGACTTTGACGTGATTATGGTCACAGTTCACGCCGAACCCCTTGCCCATGTATGAATGGAAGCCCTCATGGTCAGCGGCCGGATAGACAATCTCGCCGTTGTCCTCGATCAACGACAGCCAGACTCCTGAATAATTTGTGCACTCAAAGGTGTATTCCCCGCCCTCGGCGGGAACGATGAAGATGCCGTTTTCCTCGACTAGATTTTGCGGGGCGTTCCATTTCATTTTGGGCCATAAGCCGTCGGGCTCATCTTTACTGCATGATGCAAGTCCGGTGATGGCTATTACCAGCACAATCAGTGTTCTCGTGATGGATTTCATATACTTTTCTCGTGTTTAATGTTGTCACTTATTAAACGCTACCAATCCCCGTTTCTTGCATCCTAGTCAGGAGATTCTGCGATATTCTCTTCAGTATTCTCTTTTACGTACGATGGCGTTGTGCGTCTCCAGCATCTGGTAGATGGCGTAGGCCTTGCTGCAATAGCGCTGGTCGAGCATTTTGCCCTGGGTGATCTGGTTGATGAGGGCTCCCACGTTCAGATCCTCGGTCTGATACACATAGTTGCCACAGGTGATCGTCCAGGGCGAATACAGGTAACTCACCTTGAATTTATCGTTGTGGCACGACATGGTGCTGCCGTCCTCAAAGGTGAACTCGATCTTGTGGGTCTCGTAAGTCGTGGATATGATGCTTGATGCGTCCTCGCGTGCCTGTTTCAACTTACTCTCATTCAGAACGGTGATTTGTTGGCCGAGTGATGCCCATTGGTCTCGATTGCTGCCATCCACGTCTATTATGATATCATAGAAATCATCCCCTTCCTGGTGTGTGTTAATCAGTTCGAGATATTCGGCCCTGTCCTCGTCGGTGATGATCGTGTCAGGATAGGCTTGGGGGTGAGAGCGCGAATCGTCGATGAGTGCTACCAGCCGTTGGATATCACTGGCTTTGAACCGCTTGGGCATGTCGGGGTAGGGGTCGCGTTTATCGGGATTGCTGGTGGAATCTTTCTCCCACACCAGTTCATCGCCATGCAAGCGGTATCGCTTATAAAACCAATCGCTATCAGACCAACAGGTCTCGGTGTTGATGACCCGCATAGCCACCACTTTCTTGTGGCCAAACATCTCGCTGGGCCACTCAAATGGCTTTATTGTTTTCTCCTTAAAGTTCACCTGATAGAGAGCCTTGTAGCCAGCATAATCGGACTCATAGAATAAGGCTTTGCCATTATCCACAAAGGATTCCACGGGATTGAAGTCAAATGTCATGTGACGGTACCACTTGCCTGTCGCCTTGCTCTTGACGATCAGGTCGTAGTTGTAGAAGTAGAACTCCTGCCCATCGATGGAAAGTATATCTGGTTCCTCGTCGGCATGCGTTGGGTCAATTTCTTGGTCAATTCTGAAGAGTTCATACCTATCATTGTCCCGGATGCCGCATTTGTTCAGGTATCTCTCATCGATGATGTAAAAGTCGTGACCAATGGCTGTTTTTTCTTCTCTGAAGACGTCCAACTCGGGAGCGTCAAACTCCTTGACCACATTCTGCTTCTCATCGAGGATGCGTATCGTCTCCTCATCGGGCATCATGACGATAAATCGATTGTCCATCACGTCAACGTACTCTGCCGTGTCCGAACCTTCAATCAGCCTCCAGTGGATGTCGCTGGCGTTGGTGATGAATGCCATTTGGTCTTGCTCCACGAGGTAGTGGTCTCCCCACACGCGCACCTTGCTGATCGTGGGCGTCATACCCCGGACTTCGCTCTGATCGTATGCCTTCTGGTCGAGTGGGGTGGGGATGCGCTGCAGGGTCTTGCAGTTGTCCAGTGTCAGGTATAACTCATTGGAGTTGGAGCCGATCAGCCCTTGCTTGCCGTCTTTGTCAAAATGTATATCATTGATCTTGTGTCTAAAGAAACTCGATTCGTTATCCATCGCCTCCAGTTCCTTGATATGTGCCACTTCATTCCAAGCACGGCCACCATTGCTTGAGTAGAACACCTGATTATCATCATTCCAAGTCCATACAATGTCCTGGCCGTTGCTATACAAATTTTGGATAAAGCCCTCAGGGGCATTTTTCACTGCACATGGCTTGAATGTGCCATCGTCGGCTTTCTCCCAGGCATAGAGTTTGCAATCGGCGCTAACAATGGCAATCAGGGTTCTCTCGTTCGGCCAGCACAGGTCGGGAACCTTACGATATGTGGGCAGGTTATTTGGCATAGGAATCTCTTGCCAGCCCTTTTGTGGCGCGTCGGTCACATAGATGACCGTGTCGGCGGCCAGCGCTATCTGCCCCTTGGGAGAGACGGCCAGTTGTGTTTCGTACCATTGCAGATATCCCAGATTGATCCGTTCGCGGTAATCCTCCTGTGCACTACATGAGCAACTTGTGATGGCCAGCAGTGCCATGACTATGATCAGTAGTTGTTTCATCGTGTCTGTTTTTGTTGGTTTTCTCGGAGGCAAAGTTAAGAATTATTATCCAGTCTGGCAAGAAAATGCGGAACATTTGTGATTTTCTATAATATTGATAATCAGATATTTGGAAAAACAAAAGGTTATTTGGAAAAATCGTTGCGTTTTCCTTGGTGCCCAACAGGCTCGTGTCGTCCTGCTTCTTGCTGTCACGGGGCGCTTTCCATCGAATGCGCATGGACCAAGATTTAATGCGGAATTTTCTTGCATAATGTCGCCAATTGGGAAATAATGAGTACCTTTGCGGCCAAATTTCAGAGAAAGAGAGATATGATTAAGATTGATCCCAAGAGAAAGTTGTGGCAGGAGGTGTTTGCCTACATCCTGCTCACCATCGGTAGCCTCCTGTTTGCCGTGGGCGACGTGATGTTTGTGAACCCCTACCTCATGGCACCTGGCGGCACCTACGGTTTGTCCAACGTGTTTAACACCCTGTGGCCGTGGAAGATTTCGCTTTACGCCATCTGCATGGACGTTCCCCTGCTTATCATCGGCACATGGATATTAGGTCCCAAGTTCGGTATCAAGACCATCGTTTCGACGGCATTGATCTTCTTGTTTACATTCGTTCTAGAGAGCGCTTGGGGATACAATCCCGTTATCCACGACGGTGATATTGTAAAAGCCGTTGACCCCTCGATGCTCAAGTCGATGGTCGAGATTCCCCATCATGGCGGCTGGTTCCACCCCGACTATTTCCTCAATACGGTAGTTGCCGGTATCATCTATGGTGTGGCCATCGGCCTGATTTTCCGCTCTGGTGCGACCAGTGGCGGCTCGGATATCATCTCGATGATTCTGCACAAGTACACCAAGATATCTCTGGGCACCCTCGTCATGATCGTTGATGGCATTATCACCCTCAGTACGCTGGTTGCCTTCGGTGACATCCGCCTGCCCATCTACTCCATCATCATCATCTTTATCGAGGGCAAGGTGATCGACCTTGTTGTCGATGGTATGAAGAGTTACAAGACCATGTTCATCGTTACCGACGAGGCCGAGGCTGTGCGTGACTACATCATCAACGACATCAAGCGCGGTGGTACGCTCATCGCTGGCACGGGCCTCTACAAGGGCACTGAGCGCAAGATGCTCTATGTCACCCTTGACCGTTCCGACATGATTAAACTCCGCTCAGTTCTCTATCACATCGATCCCCGCGCGTTTGTCAACATCATGGAGAGCAGCGAGATCCTGGGTGAGGGCTTCCGTCGCCTGCCTCACGAGTAATGTGTTGCATCCAAGTTTTTATTCACCTTAAATATTTAAGACCAATGAAAAAGATTGCAAAGACACTGCTGCCGTTGTTGCTGTTAGTCCTCGTTACAGCCACATCGTGCGGCAAAGATGAAGAAGAGCCTATCGGTATTTGGACCCCGATGAAATGGAAAGTACCCGGCGACCTTGTCCGGATCCAAGAAGGTGTCTATCAGGTACCCTTGGCGGGAGGCTCTTATACATTCATCTGTGAGAACTATGTGCCCTGGATTGTATCACTCCACGAGAGCGGCCCCTATGTTACTTATGACACCCCATGCCTCGGTGATACCGTCTATGGTAAGTGGTGTAATGTGAAATGCGTGAATAAGTATTTGACCATCACATTTAGTCCTACAACTGAGGAAGATCCTCATGAGTTTGAGGTCATGCTCCAATCAGGAGATGCCTTTTACCAATTTCTTCTCTTGCAAAGGAATCGCCTGTACTAGACACTCCCTGCCACCGTTAAAACAAAGAAAGAGGCTCCAACAGGCTTCTTTCTTTTGTATCTAATATCTCGCTGTGTTATTGTGTCTGTTCAAACAGAACAGCAAATCAGCAAATTTTATTAGATTATGAGTATTTGAGACGAAAAAAGTGCTATTTTTGCACAATCAATTATTTTGCCTTGAATCTATCGGGTTGTGTCTTAAAACGTCGATTAACCAATTAATACCTAACGATATGAAGAAATTTACCTTATTATTCCTGTCACTTCTGGCGGCCTTTAGCGTTAACGCATCAATAGCGGTTTGCGGCATTGATCCTGATGATAACGGCCATTTCAACTGCCCATACATCAAGAGCGGCAGCATCACCTGGGATGAGACGAACCGCACGCTCACTCTGGACAACGCTGTTATTGAATACAATACCGACAACCTCTACGATAACATTCATCCTATCCTGATTACCGAGGATGAGGCCACAATCATCGTCCATGGAGCGTGTAGATTGACTACCAACGGTTATGTCGCGATTTCGTTTGACAGTTATAATGCCAAGCAGGTTACCATTCAAGGCGATGGTAGCCTGTGCACTTCCAGCACCTGGATTGACCTGTTTATCAAAGCGACACACCTCACCGTCAAGGACATTTACCTGGAGACGGTCAATGGTATTGGTGACAATGGCGACGGTGTGGGGGTTGCCCTGGCATTTGATCATCTGCAGGCCAATCTTAAAGGGTCGGTACAAAGAATCGCCGAGGGTATCACCTTTACTAACTGCTCCATCACTTATCCCGCTGATGCCTACATCGGATTTACCGAGGGCTACGGCTATGCTATCATGTGTAGCAACAATGATTACCCTGATCACATCATCATCTCTCGGGGGAGCAACATCATAGGGGATGTGAACGCTGACGGCGAGGTCAACATCGCCGATGTCAATGCCATTATCGGTGTGATACTTGGCGGTGGCAGCAATTCACGTGCTGATGTCAACTGCGACGGCGAGATCAACATCGCCGACGTCAGTGCCGTCATTGGCATCATCATGGGCGGTGGCCCGTCGCATGATGATCACCAATACGTTGATCTGGGTCTGCCCAGCGGCACGCTCTGGGCCACGTGCAATATCGGAGCCAATAGTCCCGAGCAGTGCGGCGACTACTTCGCCTGGGGCGAGGTCACTCCCAAGGGCGTCTACTCATGGGAGACTTACAAGTGGTGCAACGGCACGAGTAACTCGATCACGAAGTACTGCACTGATGGCGAATTGGGTGCGGTTGATGGCAAGACGGAACTGGATGCTGAGGATGATGCCGCCTATGTGAACTGGGGCCCATCTTGGCGCATGCCCACCGGCGAGCAGCGCAACGAGTTGTTCAGCGCTTGCACCTGGCTTTGGACGTCACTGAACGGCGTGGACGGTTTGCTGTTTACCGGTCCCAACGGCAACACCATGTTCTTACCCGCATCGGGATGCTGCTGGCAAACCATTCCTGACGGGTCGGATTTGTGGGGATATTATTGGACGTGCACGCTCATCCCTAGTGCGCCTAACTCTAACTGTGCCGCATGCATGATTTTCAATGGGGAGGGCAAGCATTGGAGCAGCCCGTTTCCCCGTGCTGCAGGACTCGCTATCCGTGCCGTGCGTGTCTCTTAAGCATAGTACCCGGCTTCGATCGTTTGATTCAAATCACCGATTAACAAGCGCAAAATTCTCTCACGGTTTGTGCATAGCGACTTGCCAAACTGCCACAGAAGTAAAAGCGGAGTTTCAACGTTGAATATAAATTTAAGACCAATGAAAGAGATTACAAAGACGCTGCTGCCGTTGTTGCTGTTAGTCCTCGTTACAGCCACATCGTGCGGCAAAGATGAGCCAGACGGAACGTCCGACAAGATGCAATGGAAGGCGCCCACCGATCTTGTCCAAGTGCTGGAAGGTGTCTATCAAGTCCCCTTGTCAGGTGGCTCGTTCACATTCATCTGCGAGAACTGTGAGCCCAAGGTTGAATCACTCTACGAGAGAGGCCCCCATGTTTCGTATGAGATACCAGGCCCCAGTCACTACATCGAGGGGGTGTGGAGCAGTGTGCAATGTAAGAAAAAGAAAGTGACCATCACGTTCAGCCCTACGACTGAGGACGAACCTCGTGTGTTTGATATCGGATTCACTGCTGGAAACATGGCCTACTACATGCACTTCTTGCAAAGGAATCGCCTGTACTAAACGTCCTTGACACACCCACTTTTTCCATAACGGGTTGCGTCCATGTCGTTATTCAAACTACGCGGCAAAATCACCGAAATCTCGAAGATAAAATGGAGCCTACCGGGCGAAATAATCGCCGTTTGGTTCTAAACTTCTGCTATTCCTGCGTGTCTAATGAGTAGGAATATTAACCAATAAAAATGAGAAGTCATGAAACCGGTAGAAAATGGAAATATCAACCGATACGAGATGTTTGAGATGCTCGCTCGCAAATGTAAATCGAGAGGCGTAGTCTCAATCTGCATTGGACTGCTCTTCTTGATTCTTACGGTTGGGGTCATCATTTTCATCTTGAAATATCATCCGGAACGTCCTTATTGCGACGAGGAAGATGTCATTTGCTTCTTGATAAGTTTTACCGTTATCGGTTGTGCGTTGGTATCGTCGATCCCCTACGATTATCTGTATATCAAGAAAATCGATAGCATTGACACTCCAGACCAGTTGTTGTGCCTGTTAAAGAAGAGAAATCGATTTGAAAAGGTATGTTTTATTGTACCCATGCTTGTCGTGATAGCATGCAATTTTTACGATAGATTCAGGCTCTACACTTTCCGAACCGACTTGTTCCATTCTCTTTGGGTATTGGTTCTTGTTATTGTGTTCTTTTTGTGCGCATTTCATGTGTTCAAACCCGAAAAGATGAGTTACAAGGAAGAAGAGGCGGTCGTGGAACTGGAGGATCTCATCGACATGAAGTAGCACAACCTCTTTTCTGGTCATCGGGCGGTAAACAACTTATGCCAATTACGAGTACCAGCGCCTCTTGCTGCAATATATCACTTGAAAAGAGGAGATAACAGTTTTTTCTATGTGAATTTGTGGACTATTAACCAAACCTGATTTAAGAATGAAGAATACAGTTTTGTTATTATTGTTAGCAACTTTTACGATGTTATCAAGTTGTGACTCTGGTGATACCACTGCCTACAAAGATATGGTTTTTGGTATGTCTTTGGATGACGTACAGGCAAATGGTTATTGCACCGGATTACATCAAATTTTAGAAGACGGCATGATAGCCTATCAATGCAAGTACAATGATTTTGCTGATTGCGCATTTGATGATGCTATCTTGGTTTTCCAAAACAACAAATTGGTTAAGGTGCATTTTATTTACACAACTGATGACGGAAACTTGCAACAGCAGATGTCAAAAAAAGTTTTTGATTATTTGACGTCACAGTTTGGGCAAAGTAAAGAAACAAATAAATGCTACGCTTGGAAAGATACAAAACGAACATTTATACTATATCCGCATATGGAGTTTGATGAACTTGGAAAATCAATGTGTATCAATGAACTCTCCATATTTAGTAATGATTATTATAAAACTAGAAGTAAATAGTTTTTTTCGGCATGATCACCCGCAAAGACGTGGGCCCGGGCGACATCTTTTTCAAAAGGGGTTCCGCTGTCGCTGCGAAAGCGACCTGAAGGTCGATGGCGAACCCTGTGTGTTCGAATCTGCAGCGCCTGTCTCGTAAAATGAAAAAAGAAGCCCACAAGGGACTTCTTCTTCATTTTGCGGAAAGGGAGGGATTAAATACCCTAAAATTGTTCGGTAACGGCTATTGATAATCAGCGAGTTAGCATTTTGAAAAGGTGCTGAATTTAACTACTATCGTCCGAAAATCGTCCGACTTTAATTACCACTTAACTACATGAGGATAAATGTATTTTAACACCTCAAGTAGTCTTTATTTCCTACATTTCTCAGATAATTCTGTTTGCAAAAGTAGTATTTTTAGGTCTGTTTTCAAAATTGTGGCATGCGACTTGCGATTATTTCAGAATATTATTTAACTTTGCACTAATAATCAAATAAACAAAAAGACAATGGCAACCTATACTATTACAGTGAATGAGCGTTCATCATGGGGTAAAGCTCTCATGAACTATCTCCATGCATTAGGAGTGATTGTGCAACGTGTCCCCTCAAAATCCAAGAGCAGCTATATTCGTTCTCAAGAAGACAAGAAGGCTGGCCGCATAGAATCATTCGATTCGTCCGAGGAGATGTTTGAGTCATTAGGAATCTAGGTATGTATAAGATTCTGATGACCAAGACGTTCCGCAAGGACACGGAACGTTGCCGCAAACGCGGTTACGACATGGAACTGCTCAAGACGGCAATTCGTTTACTTGAAGCCAGTGGCAAACTGCCCGAATCATATCGTCCCCACAAGTTGTCTGGTTCAATGCCCTCATCGGCGCAATAAGCGAGGTAATCATCCACGGCCTCATGAAATGCCTCGGTCAGTTTCTTGACGCTCTCGCCCTCAAAGTTCACCAAACCGTTGATGCCCTCCACCTTGCCGTAGAAAACACCGTCCTGTTCACTAAAAGCGACTGAGCCTAAATAGCCCTTATAACTCAATGTATTCATAATGCTGCAAATGTAACTGAAAAATAGTTGCTAACTAAATATTATACAACAATATTGTCAAAATCTCCGAAAAAGCAGATTGATTGCGTGTTTAACGACAGATATTGGCAGAGAAAACGTAAATATTTTGGACACTTTTTGGTGAAAAATGCATCATTGGCTCAAATAACTCTTGTTTTTCTTGTACGGTGTTCTTGTTTAACCTATATTTGCTAAATGTAAATGTATTAACTGAATAAAACATATAATCGTGAAGAACGGAATCTTCTCAATTTTTGTGGCTATTATTTCGTTGTTGACGGTAAATGGCCAAGTGACGTTTACCGGCGTAGGGGCGTACCCTGTTATTGAGGTTACACCAGCGACGGGCACGGGGTTAGACAAGATATATGTAGTCCATAACACCAATGGGGTTGGGATGACCTATCACTCGACATCGGGTGAGCGGGTTATATGGTATAGTTATGATTCACGAGGTGCCGACTATGCCGAGGAGATTACTTGCATTAGCTGTGATAGCTCAGTCACTTCACTCAGTCAGGTTTTGCCCAACTCTGGCTATATCATCGTGGATGGCAACGAGCGCTATTGTTGTTGGGTGGTCAACTATGCTGACTATTATTTGGAACTCAATGATATGTTCATCAGTAATGATGAGCCGTGCTCGTTGATTAGTTTCAGGGTGGATGGTTACGGGCCCAAGATACCTTACACATCCATTAATGGACAAACTCAAGTGTTGGATCGGGAAATCAATTTGGCTTACCACACGCTAGTGTGGGATGAATGTGATGCACAGTGGTATGAATTTGAGGTGATTGAAAGTTTCGAGTGCCTTGACGATGTCCTTGCCATCGAACCGCCGTTGTGTAACACCGTCTTCGCTCTAACGGGTGACCGTTTCCTTCAAGCGTGGGGGCTTGAGAATGCCATTGAGAGCGAGTATTACCAAACACAGGCTGTGGATTGCCGCTCAACTGCCGAACAGGATTATAGTGTGTATGATTATAGTGATGACTTGGGCGGCTGGGCGCCATGCCATATCGTGTTCTCAGGTTATCCTACCGACGCTGTCGTTTATCGTGCCTGGGAAATGGCCACCGATGCTGAATTTGAGAACGTCATCAAGCGGTTCAACCAAGATGAGGTGGATTATACCTTCATGGATGCGGGAACTTATTATATGCGCTATATGGTCACCAATGAAGATGGTTCCTGCAATGCCTACGGCAACTCCCATGTGATTAAAGTGAAATCTTTCCCCATTCGGGGTGATATCAACGGAGATCGTGAGGTCAATATTGCTGATATCAATTCCGTAATCGACATTATTCTTGGCAGTGACGTTAGTGATTATGTTCACTCCCGAGCTGATGTGAACAGCGATGGCGAGGTCAATATCGCCGACATCAATGTCATCATCGACATCATCTTGAAAGGGCAACCGGCTGTCAACACCAAAGAATGGGTGGATCTGGGGCTGCCCAGCGGAACGTTGTGGGCAACTTGCAATGTTGGTGCCAACAGCCCCGAGGAGTATGGTGACTACTTCGCCTGGGGCGAGACCTTTTCCAAGGATTATTATGACTGGACGACCTACAAGTGGTGCAACGGTAGTATGGATGGCATAACCAAGTACAGTTATGGTTCCTATAACATTAACTTTATTGATTTTAAAAGCGAGCTGGAACCAGAAGACGATGTTGCATACGTACAATGGGGGCCTTCGTGGCGCATGCCGACCAAAGCTCAGCAAGACGAGTTGCGAGAGCATTGCACATGGACTTGGACAACGCTGAACGGCGTGAATGGCTGTTTAGTGACAGGCCCTAACGGGAACAGCATCTTTTTGCCCGCTGCCGGCTACCGCTGGCGCGAGATGCTCCTCGGAGTGGGCGAGGACAGCGACGGCATCAATTGGTCGCGTTCGCTCAATCTGGAACTCTCCGAAGTCGCCTACTGTCTGTACTTCAATTCGGATAACTCGGGCAGGAGCTGCAACGATCGCAGCCTCGGATTTCCCGTCCGCGCTGTGTGTGTCCCGCAGAATTAGTTTAGCAGCGTTTTTTCAGGGCTTAGGCGGTTGATTTACCTTTAAGGAGAATCAACCGCTTGTTATTATGATTTAGTGATTTTTCGTCCCTATAGCATACTGGAAAGGGAGTGATTCTTTCTACTCTGTGCTTCGAAAGCGACCTGAAGGTCGATGGCGAACCCATTGAATTGATGGCTTGGTGGCAACATCAAGGGCGGTCGGGATTCACTTCGTGCATCCCTCTGCGCCCCGGCGGGGCGCAACAAATTCAATGAACGACACTGACGTGTCTATTGTTTCATTTCTTTGTACCAGTGCTTTGAGCAAGCTCAAGCCCTCGCACAAAAAAATGAAACGATTAAGACTTGCATCTTAATCGTTCATTGAATTTGTGCGGAAAGGGAGGGATTCTCCACCCAAAAATTGCTCGGAAACGACCCTTGATAATCAGTTAGTTAGGAATCACGAAAGGTGCTAAATTTTACATTTACCGTCCGAAAATCGTCCGAAATTAATTGCCACTTAACTGGCTGGAATATACAGAATTTAACGCTTCCAGCAGCTTGATTCTTTCCTCTTTTTCTTTGATGATTTCATCCTTGAGAAGGAGGACTTTGTCACGCTGTGACACTTCCAGTTCGAGCTCTTTAAGTCTTGAAATGCCAGTGTCAACCGGTGAGGGAACAGATCGGTTTTCCCTGATGAAGAACTCGTCGATAGCCACGCCGAAGAAGTCAGCCACCTGTTCCAGGCGGTTGGCTGTAGGGTTGCCATTTATTACGGTCTTGAGGGAATTCTTTTTCGGGTCAAGCCCCAAGGCGGAGAGCAAGGCCGAATTGTTCTGCCCACGCTCTTCTAATAACTCTTTAATTCTCTTTCCGTTATACATAGTTTTAATATTATAGCCTAAATATTTTGCAAAATTTATGGCAGTTTATTGCCATGAGTTTGAAAATATTTCTTTACCTTTGCACAAAATTACAACTAAATATTGAACTGGCAAAATTATTTTGATGAAATTATGAGTATATCCAATTTTTACTACGGACTACCACGAAGGAAGAAACCGAGTTTCAGGGAAAAGGTCAATAGGGTGTGCGGCTGGTCATACGGCACATTCTATTATAAGCTCAGCCACAACAACCTTTCCAGGCTGGAGAGGAAGGCCATCAAAGAAATCATACTCTCATACCAATAAATACAGAAACTGGAATCATGTACGGATTGTTTAATGACCACCACAGCGTCAGCGAGTGGGAGGCCGCTGTCGAACGCGACGGACGCGCCGAGCTCTATGCCGTGTACTTCGTTCCCGGCAAGAAGGTGCTCGACCACGCCACAGGCATTGTGAGAATAGGCATGAACGGTGACCAGCCGCTGAACCGCTACGTCACCTGGCATCACGACGGGTTGTGCTATAACGGTAAACACAGGCTGCCTGAATATGACCTCTACTTCCTATGATCAGCGACAGGAGCATAGAAAACCTGCTCAACCGCATCGATATCGTCGATCTGGTGAGCCGTTATGTGGATCTCAAGCGCAAAGGCGCGAATTACGTTGCCTGCTGCCCGTTCCACAACGAGCGCACCCCATCGTTCACCGTAAACCCGGGCCGCAATACTTGGCACTGCTTCGGTTCGTGCCAAGAAGGCGGCGACGCCATCAAGTTCGTCATGCGCCAGTGCAACATGTCCTTTCCAGAAGCCGTCAAGGAATTGGGACGCATGTACGGCGTGACGATCGAGGAGACCGACAGCAAAGAACAGACTGCCGAGCAGATCAACAACGGCAAGCGCCGTGAGGCCATGTTCTTTGCCTACGAGGCCCTCCAGCCTTTCTTCGTCGCCCAGCTCAAGAGCGGGTCAGAAGAAGGGGACTATGCCCGCACCTACGCCACCAGGAGGTGGTCGCAGGAGTTCATCAGCGAGTGCGGCATAGGGTACGCTCCCCGCAACGGGAGCCTGCTCGTGAAGTTCGCCAAGGCCAGCACCATCCCCGAGGATGTGCTGCTGGACCTGGGCGTGCTTCGCACCTCGGAGCGGACAGGCCAGCTGTACTCCTTCTTCCGTGAGCGCATCATGATACCCATCCGCGACCGTTTCGGGCGCATCATCGGCTACACGGCAAGGTACATCGGCGAGAACGAGGAGACTGCCAAGTACCTCAATTCCGTCACCTCGTTGCTCTACAGCAAGGAGAACTCCATCTTCGGCATCAACCTGGCGCTGCGCACCGCCGCGAGAGAGAACAAGTTCTACCTCGTGGAAGGGGCTCCTGACGTGCTGCGCCTCCAGCAGCTCGGTGTGAACAACACCATCGCCTCGCTCGGATCAGAATGGACCGAGAAACAGTTCAACCAGATCAAGCGTTTCTCGCCGAACCTCTGCTTCCTGCCCGATGCCGACCCGCCCAAGGACGGGGAGCACTTCGGGACGGGAATCAAGGCCGTCATCAAGAACGCCCTCAAGGCCCTTGAACAGGGCTTCAGTGTCACTGTGAAGGAGATTCCCCTGGGACCGGGGAACACCAAGAATGACCCTGACAGCTACTGCAAGAGCAAAGCCATCCTCGAAAAGCTGGAGGAAGAAGACTTCATCATCTGGTACGCCAAGAAACTGCATTTGGTGAGCACCTCCCAGGAGCAGAAGAGCCAGATGGTCATCACCATCTCCTCGCTCGTCGCCAGGATCGAAGACGAGGTGAAGCAGTCCATGTACATCGACACGCTGGTCAAAACCATGCCCGGACGCTCTTTGTGGAAAAACGCCGTGAAGACCGCCAAAAAGCGGCTTGCCGAGGATAAACTCAAGAAGGAGAGCATCTCTCTCGACATGATAGAGCAGTACGGCTTTCAGGAACAGCATCACTGCTACTTCTCCGTCGGCGAGGACGGGAAACGCCGCCAGTGGTCGAACTTCACGATGAAACCGCTGTTCCACATCAGGGACAACGTGATGGCCCTGCGCCTGTACAAGCTGACCAACGTCAACGGCGTGGAGGCCACGGTGGAGATGAAGCAGGAGGAACTCGTCTCGCTGACCAAGTTCAGGCAGCGGGTAGAGAGCCAGGGCAACTTCATCTGGAAGGCCAAGGAGGAACAGCTCACCACGCTCAAGCAGTACCTCTATGCCACCACCGAGACCGCTGAGCAGATCACTCAGCTTGGTTGGCAACCCAAGGGCTTTTTCGCCTTCGGCAACGGTATCTACACCAGCGAGTGGCACCCCGTCGATGACCTGGGCATCGTCCGCCTCGGGGAACTCGGCAACTATTACCTGCCCGCGTTCTCAACGGTGTATCGTGATGACACCCAGTTCTTCCAGTTTGAACGCAGGTTCACGCACCTTGGCCTGAACAAGATCCCGTTGTATGACTACTGCAAGATACTGGTTGACGTGTTCGGCGACAACGGCAAGGTGGGCATCGCCTTCCTGCTTGCCACCCTGTTCCGCGATGTCGTCGTCTCGTACACCAGGAGTTTCCCGATTCTCAACCTTTTCGGTCCCAAGGGATCGGGCAAGTCCGAACTAGGCCATTCGCTGATGGCATTCTTCATCATCGACAATATACCGCCCAATATCAGCAACTCCACATTGCCTGCACTCGCTGATGCCGTCGCCCAGTGCTCCAATGCCCTTGTCCATCTCGATGAGTTCAAGAACAACATCGACATCGACAAGCGTGAGTTCCTGAAGGGACTATGGGACGGAACCGGCCGTAACCGCATGAACATGGACAGGGACAGGAAACGTGAGGTGACCAAGGTGTCCTGCGGGGTCATCATCAGCGGCCAGGAGATGGCGACCGCCGACATCGCCCTGTTCTCACGCTTCATCTTCCTGTCGTACTCCAAGAGCCAGTTCTCGCAGGAGGCCAAAGCCCGCTTCACGCAGATGGCTGGTATCCGCAAGCTGGGCTGTTCACACCTCGTGCTCGAGATCCTCCAATGCCGGGCATTGTTCGAGGCGGAGTTCAGCGCGAATTATAAGGCGACCTTCGAGGATGTCTCCAAGGCCCTTGAGAAATCCAATATCGAAGACCGCATCATGCGCAACTGGCTCGTCCCCCTTGCTGCAGTCAGGACGCTGCAAGGCGCACTCAAGCTGCCCTTCACCTACAACGACCTGCTGCAGGTCTGCATCAACGGCATCATATCGCAGAACAGCGAGACGGTCTCCAATAACGAACTGACCATCTTCTGGGACATCGTTTCTTTCCTCCGTCAGGAGGGAAAGATATGGTTGGGTGCCGACTACCGCATAGAACTGGAGAACAGGATCAAATGCACCAACCACCGTTATGAGATGGAGTTCCCGAAGGCCAAGAGGATACTCTACCTGCGTCACACACGCATCTTCCAGCTATACAAGATGCATGGCAGATACGTCAATGAGGCGTTACTGCCACCAGCCTCATTGCAGCACTATCTCGAAAACTCAGATGCCTACATCGGCAGGAAACGGTCAGTGCGCTTCAAGAACATCGTCAACGGAGTACAGACCAGAAAGGAAGTTGACGAAAGGGGAGAGAAACTGTTCCTCCCTGTGAAAGCGGTGGATCAGGCCATGGTGTTTGACTATGACCTGCTTGAGGAACAGTACGGCTTGAACCTGGAGGAATACACTTCATAGTAGCAAGCTCTGTAGAACTAACCCGTTTTTATATTATAGCCTGAGCCGACGGCTTGTGAAAGTAGTCGGCTCTATTTGGACCCTTTTGGGCCGCAAAATTTGTTTGCCCCTCCCGAAACAACAGTTGCAACACGTTCTACCAGTCTGGAAACGAGTATGTTGGTTCTATAATCTATTTCTACTACTTTCTACAAAGTTCTACAATATTAGAAATCAGACGATTAAGTGCAGCCTTTTTTGTTTGGTTTAAAAATGAGGATCGAATTTTCTACACTTTCTACAAAAGTGACCTTTACATGCCCTGTTCAAGACCTTGATAATTATATTTTTTGCGGATTTGTAGAACTTGTAGAAACGGTAAACGCTCAAAAGTGTGTCCCATTTCTCGAATCGTAAAAAATGGAGTGTTCCTCTCTTTTCAGCTCTTGCTCAGGGTGCTGTCGGGCGCAACCGCTTGCGGGAAGAATCTTTCATGTTGCCCACGAAAAACAAAGCCAAACACACTTTCACTTGTTCCCTTGTCGCCTCCCTTGCCTTTACGCTGCAAAGGTATTGCGGCCTACCCACACGCAAGGCCAAGGCAAGTTGCCTTCGGAAATTCTCCAGCCCCTGCGGGGTAGTAATTTCCGGGCAAGCCTTGCTTTAGTGTGCTCCAGCCGCACTTTGCAGGCATCGTAAAGGCGAAGCGAAAGCGACAACAAGTTCAAAATCGTATGTTTAACTTTTTAATATTTTTCGTTATGGACAACAATTTCAATTCTTTCAATCCCGCAAGCGGTGCTGACAGCACCAGTGTTCAAGAGCAGGTTGTAAAAGGCTCGCTCAGCTCATCCAATTTCAATATCGTTGATGAGCTTGAGGAGGTCGATTTGGATTTCCACAAGTACGATTACCGCAGCGGCCATCCTGCCGTGTTCTGCTGCACCTATCACAAGTACAATGAAGGGAGGCCGCTGGCTGGCATGTGGCTTGACCTGTACACCTTCAGCTGCTACGAGGATTTTGTGGCCGCCTGCCGATGGCTGCACCGTGATGAGCAGGATCCCGAGTTTGCCTACCTCGATTATGAGAATTACCCCGATGAGTGGTACAGTGAGAGCGGCCTCGATGAGGACACATTCGAGCGCATTCTCGAGTACGCTGACCTCGATGATGACGAGCAGGAGGCCTTCAGGGCGTTTCTGGATGTCACGAGCGACAGCGATGCGGATTTCTCCGATTTCCGTGAGCGTTACTGCGGCCGATGGGACAGCGAGGAGGAGTTCGCGCAGCACCTCGCCGATGAGCTTTGCATGTTCGACAATGTTCCCGAGAGCATCACCCGCTTTTTTGACTTCAAGGCCTTCGCCCGTGAGCTCTTTATGTCTGACTATGACATGGGCGATGGCGGTCATGTGTTCCGCACCTGCTGACCGATAGCGCAGCACCTAACAAGAAAGCCGCCGAGAGCGGCTTTTTTCGTGCCCCATCGAAACCTGCCCCGGTGCTCCGAGGAGACCCAGGGCTGAATCGACACAAAGTTAGTTCAAAATTTGAACGCAATTTGCTGATATAAAGATGATTATGTAAATTTGCGGTATAAACGAACACTACCATTAAGGATATGAACAAATACGTCTTATATTTCAGATTTGAGCCCTATCTCTCCCAGTGGTTCCTCCATGAGATGGGCGGAACCTCGCCGGTGGAACTGCCACGCGGCTCGGTCGAGGCAGATATACTGCGCCTGTTCCTTGCCAAGCGTCCCGACGATGTTCCTGTTGACACGGGCAAGGACGCCAACCTGGCGATCGTCATCCCCGCCTTCAAGGAGAAGGAGGCCGAGACCTACAACTACCTGGACACGTCAGCCGTCCACTGCCTGCACAAGTGCATCCGCTCCCGCTTCGACGTGCAACTGTGGCAGGATCTGCACAAGGTGCATCCCCGTTCCAACATGCTCAAGGATCTCGTTGAAGCCTGGATGGTAAGCCACGGCATCGAGTTCAACGACACGAACTGGTGCGCCGTGACCAAGCGCTACCAGCGCAAGCGTGACATCTACAGAAGAAGAGAGAAAAAATCGCAAAAAAAATGCCCGAAAAATGATGCCCCTTTGTCCACGATGCAGGAACTGTCGGAAAAGCCGTAATTGTCGGAATTGCCGCAAATGCTGGAAAAGCCGCATCGCCAGATTCTACATCAACCAACCCGCTCAACCCGCCACGATATGAAAACCTCATCCCAATCCCTGCCCGGCATCATGCAGGTCGCCTATGTGCCCGTTGAACGCCTTCAGCGGCACAGCGACCTGAAATGCCTCTCCCGTGTCCCGGTGGAGGTATTCACCGCCCCCACGCCCATTGCCCTGAAGGGCGAAGCCACCTGCGAGACCGTCTCGCAGTATGACAACAACGGTCGCACCGAGAAGACCACGCTGCGCTTCCGCACGCTCGATGACATCCCCACAACCCGCCCGGTGGCCTTCATCGTGACCGACGTGAACCGCCAGCGGTATCTCGTCGGCCTCCGTGAGGCCCCTTATCCCGTCATCAAACGCACGCGCACGACAGGAACGCCCGGCGGCGATCCTGCCGTGACCAGCTATGAAGTGGCCTTCGTGGCCCTCAAAGCCCTGATTCCATTGGGCTAAGCCGTCTTTTGACACCCCTTGGTTATAAGGTAACTTTGTGCCAGCAATCTAATCCTATCCGATCATTACTATGGCACAGACACAATACCACCTCCACCTCAAGGGGTACGTGGGAGGTTACGACTTCGATAGAAACTATGTTGACTACGTGCTCGCCCGCAATGAGGGCAAGCCCGTCAACGTGCTGATCGACAGCCTGGGCGGCTCGCTCGCCACGGCCCTGTCGATTGCCTCTTCATTCAAGAACCACGGCGACGTGACGGTCCACTTCGTGGGCATGAACGCCAGTGCCGCCACCATCGCCTCGCTCGGCGCCAGGCGCATCACGATGGACGCGTCCGCCATGTACCTGGTGCACAAGTGCAGCGCCGAGTTCTTCGAGTGGGGCAACCTCAACGCCGACCAGCTCGCAGCCGTCCGTGACAACTGCGAGGCGGCGATCCGCGACCTGAACAAACTCGACAACAATGTCGCCTCGATGTACGCCTCCAAGACCAGCAAGCCCCATGCCGACCTGCTCGACCTGATGCGAGAGGGCGGCTGGCTCAATGCCAAGGAGGCCCTGGAATGGGGCTTCGTCGATGAGATCACCGACCTGGGCGAGACCAAGCCGGTGCTCACCGATGCCGTGGCCTCAGCCCTTGCCGAGGCTGGCCTGCCCATTCCCAACGTGCCGACCGAGAACAGGGAAACGCTCTTCGCGCGGTTCCTTGCCTCGATCGCCTCGCTGTTCAAGACGGTGAAGGCCAACGAGGAACCCCAGGCGGCAGCCGAAACGGCGCCCGCTACCGAGAAAAAGACACAAGAAGTTAGTCATAAATCCACACAAACCACAACTCAAGCACAATCCGATCCTATGAACCAGATTCTTCCGCTCCTGGGCAAAGTCCTCAACATCGAGGGCTTTGCCGTGGGCGAGGAGGGCTGCACGCTCACCCTTGACCAGCTCAAGAGCGTCGAGCAGTCCCTTGGCGAGCGCGACAAGCGCAACGCCGAACTCGCCGATGAACTCGCAGCGGTGAGGAAGTCGCCCGCCGACAGCTCCACCGCCGTCATCAACGAAGGCACGTCCGACAAGCACCAGCCCCAGGACGAGGTGCAGCAGTATGTCGAGACCTGCAACCAGGCTCAGTCCTTGTACAACCTTGTTCCCTAACCATTCCCTATCCTAATCCTAAAGAAAAAACATCATGGCAGGAAAACTCATCTTTACGCCGCAGGAATTCCAGGAAGCGGCGACGAAGTACCGCAGAGAGCTGCTCATGCTGCCCATCATCGGCTGCAACGAGACGCTGCAGTACATGACGGGCCGCCCGGGCATCCGCTACAAGGAGAACGTGGGCGCCATCAGCGGTGACGCGCAGTTCGCGCCCTACAAGCCCTCGCGCAGCACCGACTTCAACCTCAACGTCGACTACCGCACCCTTGAGACCTTCTTCGGCTCGGTGGTCGCCAAGTTCGAGCCCAACTCGGCCGTATCGACCATCCTCGGCGCGACCGGCGCGACCAAGGGCGACGGGCAGATGCGCACTCCAACGGCGCTGCATGTGCTCGCTCTGATCGCTAAGGGCCTGTCCTCGCATCTGAACGATGCCATCTGGAACGGCAGGCGCAACGCCGCTGGCGACACGACCGCCGACCTGTTCGACGGCTTCGACACCATCACCTCGATGGAGATCAACGCTGGCAATATCTCTGCCGCCAAGAAGAATTACATGAAGCTCACCGAGGAGATCACCACGGCCAACGCCGTTGACATCGCCAAGGAGATCCTCTTCTCGCTCGACCCGCGACTGCGTGCCCAGGATCTGATCATGTACTGCTCGCAGGACTTCGCCGACAAGTACAACGAGGCCTACCTGCTCACGCACGGCGGCATCGTGTACAACAACAAGTACGACCAGACCACGGTGGAGGGCAGCAACGGCCGCCTGAAGATCGTTCCGCTGTACAACAAGATGGACAGCAAGTTCATCCACGTCACCGCCAAGAGCAACATGCTCGTCGGTTACGACCAGATGAGCGACGTGGAGTCCATCCTGGTGAAGGAGTACGAGCCGTTTATCCTCTCGTACATCGCCACAATGTTCTTCGGTGCCCAGTTCGAGTCGATCGACTACCGCCGCATGAAGGTCGTCGAGCTAGCGGCCTAAGCACTGACAATCATGTTCATTATCCATTAAACTTTAACCATTAACCACGAAGTTAACATCATGGCAAGAACCGTTTGTTCAACCATACAGCAGTCGCTCGCCTGGTGCCAGGGAACTCCCGAGCTCCCCGGCATCAAGCGTCGCATCTACTACATCAGCAAAGACCAGATCGTGTCGTGGCCCGTGCTCACCTATGATTCCCTCGGGCGACTGACCAGCGCGGCCTACTCGGGCAGCTTCGTGCTGGCCGCCGACGCGACCTGGAAGTTCATCGACATCCTGCCCGACAAGTCGCAGCTCACCAGCGACCCGCAGGGCGAGTTCCCCAGCCAGACGCAGCTCAACAAGCTCGTTGCCGTGCATCCCAGCGTAGGCCTTGAGGCTTCGGCCCTGTCCGCCTACGTGAACAACAACGACTGCGTTTACCTTGTCGAGACCGTGCGCGGCCAGTTCCGTGTTGTGGGCAGCGACAAGTGGCAGGTGAAGTCCACCGTGGCCCAGGACCTCGGTCAGGGCGCGACGGGCACCACCAGCACCACCCTCAACGTGGAGGCCACCGACGAGTGCCCCGCTCCGTTCTACTACGGTGAGATCGTCACCGAAGACGGCGTGATCAACGAGGACACCGGCGGTGACGACTCTGGAGGCGGCAGCGGCACAGGCGGCGGCCAAATCCTCCCCGGCACTGGAGGCGGTACCGTCAAGCCGTTTGACGGCACCATCAACAGCAAAATCATCAACCCGTCTGGTGGTGATAACAGCGGTGGCGGCGAGGAGGATCCCAACGAGGAGAATCCCGAGCAGGAGAACCCCGAAGAGGAGCCCCAAATGAACCTGAGATAAAACCCTGATGGTCAATAATGATGATGACATCGGGAGAACATCGGTCGACATGAAAGGGGTCTTGAACGACATCACCTTTCCGATTGCCGACCCGGGTTCTCTCGATGTCTCTTTACCCGACAGCGGCACCGTTCCAGGGCAGAAAGACCTGTTCGCGGTGCAGAAGCGCAAGTCATGGGACAAGTCCACCGAGGCCCGTTGTGATTTCTCCTACCGCCTGCGCCTCACACGCCGTTCGGATATCAACTTCATCTCCATCTGGCAGAAGACCGTCTATGGACGGACGCTCACCGACATCAAGGGCGACCCCGATATGGTGGCGTTCTTTGCCGACAGCATCTGCCCTGTGATCAAGGAAATGCTGGGCTACAGCCTCAACCTGGGTGGATGGTGCATCTGCACCTCGCCGAAACGGCGCCACAAGGTGAAGAACTTCGCCACGCTCATCAGCGAGCGTTTAGGTCAGATGCTGGAGATTCCGTTCTACGAAGATGTGGCATTTTGCCATACCAAGCAGCGAGTAAACGCGGTTTTTGAACTCAACGTGCTGCCCAAAGAGCCCAACATCATCGTCTATGATGATTTTGTGACAACCGGGCAGACACTCGCGGCCATGAGGAAACTCCTCCAGCCGCTGGGCAAAAACCTTTGCTGGTTTACAAACGTAAACAATAAATTATAGATTGTAAATAGATTATGAACCAGAAGTTTAACGATAAAGTACAGGCATGGCTGGCGCAGGATGCCACCGAGCGCGACTATGCCGAGGGTGCCATGCTGTTGCTCCAGTTGACTGGCAACCAGATCATGTACCGCAACCTGATGGCCAACCCTCGCGGTAAGGCCCCGTTCATCGAGTACCAGCTGAAGAAGCGGCTCTCGTTCCGCCTGCAGCAGGTCACCCATGAGCAGGTCGAGGCGATGCAGGCTGAGGTCAACAAGATCGTGGTCAAGCGCAACCTTGAAGTCGAGCAGCAGCAACCTGCCAACGAGTTCAAGGCCGGCAAGCGGGCTGACCACGACCAGTTGCCCGACGAGATCCAGGCGCTCTATGTCGAGAACCTGGGTATCGTACAGCGCATGCGCGAGCTGCATCTGAAACTGCGCTCGCTCTCGCTGGAGAACGCCACGTGTCCCGATAGTGAGCGCTTTCCGTTCCTGAAGGAACTGATCGCCATGGACAAGAAGCTGCACTCCAACTGGGAGCGCTACGACCACTACACCAGCATGGACGGCGAGCAGCAGCTCACCGCCGATGTCCGTGAGGAGAGCAAGAAGGCCGTGCGCATGATCAACCTGGCCAAGGGCCGCTACGCCAAGAAGCCCACCGAGGAACTGAGGAAACAGATCCTCGACTGGTACGGCAAGATCATCAGCCCGACCGACAAGCTGACTAATGACCTGAAGGAGTTGGGGATTCTTTAACCCTTAACCATTCTCCATTATGCAGCGGCAACGCCGCTTTAAGAAATGAAACGCACAGCCGACATATCGGATTTTTTGCAGCCGTTGAGAGATAAACCTTACCAGGCTTATCTCTCTAACGCCCTGCAGGTGGCCGACGTGCTCGAATGGACGCTGCAACAGCTCGGCAAGTCCGAGGTGTGGCAGACTTCCTTCTCGATCTCCGAAGAGTTCATCCGAAGGCTGTTCTTCATCGAGAAGTCGGGTCTCGTCACCCGTTTCAACCTGGTGCTCGACCACAAGGCCACCAACAAGACCCTCAAGCTCTGGGCGTTCATCACCCAGGTCATCAATACCACCTATCTTGCCGACAACCACAGCAAGATCCTGCTCGTGCGCAGCCTCAAGGGTGAGGTCGTCAGTATCGTCACCTCGCAGAACCTCACGCGAGGCAACCGATCGGAGAGTGCCTTCGTCACCACCGACCTCGATATCTTCCGCACGCTGCACGCACAGATTGAAGACTTGATCACAAACCACTCAGTACCGCTCAATGACCTATTCAGAAGAAGAATTGCAGCAGATTGAGCAATACGCCTCGATCTACCTGAAGATTAGTGACATGGCGGTGATCCTCGGCATACCTGCCGAAGTTCTCCGCTCGGACATCGCCGACCGCACCACCGAGGTCAGCCAGCGCTACCTCCGTGGCAAAGCGGCGTCGAAGGTGAAACTGCACCATCAGGAGATGATGCTGGCACAGGTAGGCTCGCCGCTGGCCATCGAGAATGCCCACCGCAATCTGCTCGACATGGAGGACGATGAGTAATGCCTAACCCAGACACGCTTGAAATATGCCGCATCGACCTGTTCACGGCGCAGGACGAGCTTCGGCAACGCTATGCAGAAAGCGTTGTCGAGCGCATCCTGCGTATCCGTGATGAATATAACTGGTTCCTCTCCAACCCTGACGCTAAAGACCGCCAGTTTGTGGAGACCGCGGTCTCCCGGCATGGCGTCTGTCGGGCCCAAGCATATTCAGATCTGGTTATCGTCAAGTCGCTACTGCCGCACCTGGCGCAGGCCAGCCGTGACTTTCACCGCTACCGCTTCAATGAGATGATCCTGGAAACCTTCCAAATGGCTAAGAAACGCAAGGACACCAAGACGATGGAGAAGGCCGCCTCATCCTATGCCAAATACAACCGTGTCGATCTGGAGGACGAGCAGGCCGTGCCCTATGACCTTATCGTGGTGCAGCCTTTCACCGCCACCGACGACCCGTCGGTGCTCGGCATCAAGCCCATTCCGCACATCAACGAGCGCATACATGCCCTGCTGAAGAAGTACCAGGCAGAGAACATCGATGTCGAGGACATCGAGTATGAGGAGGCCGATATAGAGGAACGCACACTCTTCCCACAGAAAAACCAAGATGAAGCAGCCCGAGAAAAGAATATACTTTAACGCCCCGCAGCGCCTCACCCAGCTCATCGGTGCCAATACCACCGTCATCGTGGCGGGCCGTCGAACCGGCAAGACCGATTCGATCGCCTCGCCATTCGTGCTGCGCAACATGCAGCGCATGGCGGGAAGCACGGGCGGCATCGTCGTGCCCACCTACAAGCACGGCCTGACCAACACCATCCCGGGCTTGCTGGCCGCCTGGAAGCGCTGGGGCTACATCAACGGCATCCACTATGTCATCGGGCGCAAACCGCCCAGGTCATTCGGCAAGCCCATCATCGAGCCTGCCGAATATGAGCACGTCATCACGTTCTACAACGGCTCCTGTGCCATCATCATCTCGCAGGATAGGCCAGGCAGCAGCAACTCGTTGACCCTCTCGTGGCTCCTGATCGATGAGGCCAAGTTCATCGATTACGAGCGACTCAAGGACGAGACGCTGCCTGCCAATGGCGGCATCAAGTCCTACTTTGGTCATCATTCGTTCAACCACTCGGTGATGATCCTCAGCGATATGCCGCAGACCCAGAAGGGCTCCTGGTTCCTGCACTATCAGGACAAGATGGACGTTGACCTCATCGAGACAATCAAGGGCACTGTCTATGAGATATGGCACCTGAAGCAGCGCATCCGTTCTTTGAGGGACCGAGGCATCAAGGTGCCCCGCTACCTCAAGACCTATCTGCGCCGCCTGGACACGAACCTCAACAAGATGAGATCCGTGGCCGTGTACTACAAGGAGTACAGCAGCATCGAGAACCTGCAGCTGTTGGGTGAATCTTACATCAAGCAGATGAAGCGTGACCTCACGCCGAAGACGTTCCAGACCTCGATTCTTTGCCAACGCATCGGCATTGCCAAAGACGGATTCTATTCGTCCATGCGTGAGGGTCACAAGTACAACGCCAGCGACTTCGAGTATCTCGACAGCCTGGGCTTTGACTTCAATGAAAACCAGTTGGACAGTAGGGCAGACAAGGACGTGAACCCCTACGCCCCCATCTGCATCGGCATGGACTATAACGCCAACATCAACTGGATCGTGGCGGGCCAGCCCACAGGTCGCCGCCTGAACGTCATCAAGAGCTTCTACACGAAGTTCGAGCGCAAGATCCCCGCGCTCATTGACGACTTCTGCCGCTACTATGCCCACCACGAGACCAAGATAGTCGTCTATTATTACGACAGTACCGCCCTGGGCGGCAACTATGCCGTGAACGAACAGGACTTCCACTGGGTGGTGTGCCACGAGTTCGAGCGGCACGGCTGGCAGGTCGAGGACATCAACCTGGGCAACCCCATGCGCCATGATGAGAAGTACCTGCTCATCAACCAGGGTTTTGCCGGCAAACAACGGCTCATGCCGATGTTTAACCGCCAAAACAACGATGACCTCATCCTGGCCATCCAGACGGCAGGCGTGGTGCGTGGGCGCAACGGCTTCCGCAAGGACAAGGGCGGCGAGAAACTCGCTGAGACTGAAGAAGATCTGCTCCAGCACCGCACCGACGGCACGGACGCTTTCGACACCCTCTATATCGGCTGCGAGAAGTTCCCGTTCCATGATACTTTCGGCTTCAACACAGGCGGCGTTCTCTGATTTTGGCACAGTTTTTGCCTATTAAATTTAATAGCCCAGAAACGGTAAAGATTTCTCAAAAACTGTAAACCAAGTTTAGGTGAACGATGAAAATAATCGTAGACCTGTTCAGGAAATCGCCCTAAACGGCCCAGTTTTTACGAGGGTTCAAAAAAATTCATTTTGGTTAAGATTATTTAATCCGATAGTGCCAGGATTTTGCACTGGCCGTAGGTTATTTTGCAGTTTGGTTTAAACTGACTGCCAATATAAGAGTAAGGGCAGTGAGTATTAACCATCAAAAACCTACATCACAATGAGGATAATTGTAATCCCTCAACCGTGGGCGAGCATGATTGCCGCCGGGTTAATCGACATCTTTGATTTGGGTGTCGATCTGGGCGCGAAACAGTGCCACGTATTAATTGTTGCTGCCCCATGGCAGAAGTATGATAACCGTAAAAACCTCCCTCTCGAGTGGGTGCAGGCCTTGAGCGAAGCGCTATTATTGGGCATGATACCACTCTATGAGGAAATGCCGTTCGATTGCGTCATTGGTATTGTCAAGGCCAGCAAGTTATGTACCGAACTTGACAGCGTATGGGCGTATGGCGGGAAACGCAACACGCTCTATTTGCTGACCGATGCGAGAATGTTTGTTAAGCCACTGAGAACCTCGATCAAAAATGAGCAAGACCTTCCAAGCACATGCAAAGCCTTTGGGTTGAGACCACTCAGGATTGACAAAACCGCAATGATTCCCGTGAATCACAGGGTCTTTGAAGAAGCCAGGGAAGGGTATCGTTTTCAGGCTCCGATGACCACCGCCTTTGCTGAGGTCATATACGGGCGCGTCCCTGGAGACATTCTTGAGGAATTGGTCATCATGCATGACCACTGCTACAAGAAATTCGTGTTTGAACCCGAGAATGACTTCTTCCTCGCCCAGGACGAGAAGGGTAGGAATAAACGTTACTTCTCGATCGTGTCAAACAAGACCGAGGTAAGGACTTACTACCAGTTCAACCTGCTGAACCAGCTGTAACTTTTTTGGACAAATTTTCAATTATTGGCCAATAATTAGTAAATTTGCCACGTCGAACCGAAAGGCTTGACAAGACATTGTGGAACGAAAATGCCATTATACACCTGTTCATTGGAAAAATAGGACGTTTCAATTAAACTAGCAGGGTTGTATAGTGACTCTCGCTTATGGGCGTGAGTCGCTTATACATAGCTAGTTTTGGTAGTCCTATACCATCCAGTGAGATGTATACGGCTCGCGCCTTTTTGATAATTTGAATCAGACTGAATATGTTTTTGCTACAACTGACAGAGCCCTACAATAGCGTTGAGACAGGAAGTGAAGATTGGATCATTCCTCTAATCTTCTTTGGAATTCTAGCATTCTATATTTTGCTGTGTGTGCTTGTTGGCCGCTATGCCAAGAAGCACAGCCGCAGTTTCTGGGGATTCTTCCTCTTGAGCTTTTTCTTTAATCCTCTCATTGGATTCATTATAGCAGCTATAGTTGGTGGCGAAACTGAAAAGCAAAGAGAAGCGCGTATCAGGCGTGAAGCGGAGATTCGTATGCAAGTGGAAGACCAGTATCGCCAACAGTACAACCAAACACCTCCACCTATTTCAGAAAACTAAGACTCTCCATCATTTTTCCGGTTTGTAGTCCCAACAGTTGGACCCTAGTGTTTTATTTTTGCTGTTTTGTTCAAAAATAAAACTAAAATTTGTACCCAAAATCAAAGATTTTGTTGTATTTTTGCACTTACGATTTTCCACCATAACGGGATCTATACCTGCAACAGACCGAGAAAACGAAAATTTCACAAACTCCTTTGCGGTTATATAGGCTTTGGTCGGCCTGCAGGGACTGCATTGGAGTTTGTTTTAATTATAAATATAATAGTATGGCAACTGATCGCAATTCTAGTCCCTACAGCGCTTCCTTCACTGGATGCTCGTTCATGTTTTACGAATTCAATAGGGTGCTTCCCTTATTACTGTCGCCAGAAGCAGACGTACTCTTGAAGAAGGAAATTAAGGATCGAGGGCTCATTCAAGTAAACAGTGAGATTGGCGCGAAAAGAATCATCGCGGAATTCCGTAAACGATTTGACGCAGTCTCATTGGATTTTTGGAAATGGTATGAGCAGCTCTCTGAGAAAGGCCAGCGGGCTGCCCTGTTCTACTGCATCCTGAAATGCTACCGTCTCATCTTTGACTTCCATGTTAACCTCACTATGCGTCGATGGAACTCTACAGACCACTCACTTAGCAAAAACGATGTCATGATGGAGTATTATCAGATTGCTTCACAAGACCAGTTCGTGGATTCCTGGTCCGAGAAAACGCGAGGTAAAATCACAAGTGCCTACCTTACCATTCTAAGGCAGGCAGGAATTCTCGATGCAAATGGCCAACTTCAGCCTCTCCTGTTGGATCCGCAGGATTATCGATATTACATTATTAATGGCGAAGACTGGTACCTCGATGCTTGCCTGTTACTGCCTTACGAAAAAGAAAACATTATAAAAGCTTTGTCATGAACCTACAACCATTACTCGAGAAACTCTCCGACCCGAGATTCCAAGACCCGGCCAACGGTGATATTTTTTATAATTATTTCCTCTATGCCTACCGCATTGAGGATGAATATGAACTTGAGGAAGAACTCGTCAAATTCAAGGATGCACTGAGCCGTCCAAATAACTTCATAGACGTGCTATCCCTTGATATTTTCGAGGAATTCTGCAATTACCTTGACCAAAGCAGTTATGGAGATTATAGCTCAATGTTGAAGCTGCTCTACGACAATGAACGCGGCCTTGATAACGATGACATCAATGACCTCCTCTGTGATGAGGCGAGAAGTCACGATTTTTTGGCCTATATCCATCAGCGTATCATCGATCATGTGGAGCGTGAGGGCGACGGATTGCGTCGGCCTTATGTATTCCTTTATGGCATCGACCGCATATTCCCATACCTGCGCACCAATGCCTTCCTCACTCTCTATGAGGAATTCAACAAGGTGGGGCGATACAAAATCATTGTATTCTACCCTGGTGAGCGTGTAGGTAATTCTTATTCGCTTTTCAACCTTCTTGACGATGCGCACTTCTACAGGGCTTCTTACTTAATTAATGAATAAATAAAACAGAATAATAATATGAGACTCAACGAAATTTATCTTAAAGACATCAATAGAGAGGTCAACCCTGCCGTCTATGCTGACAAGCGAGATGAAGAGACTGTGAAAATCGAAATTGATGAGTATGTTTTTACTAAAGAAATCATCAAAGGAATCTACGATGTGTTAAATGGCATTCGAACAAAGCAGGGCAGCCACAATGGCATCTGGATTAACGGCTACTACGGAAGTGGTAAATCTCACTTCCTTAAATATGTTTGCTACTGCCTGGATCCAATCTACAGCGAACGGGCAATGGACCGTTTGCTGGCAACAGTTGATGAAATGAAGGCTGACCCGGAAATCATGCTTGATGTCACCCCACTCGAAGTGAGGGAACTCAAGCGCTGGTTAAATCGCACAAAAGCCGAGGTTGTGTTGTTCAGCCTTGAGAACTATGTGAAAGACACTGACCAGCTAAAGCAGTCGTTCCCCGGTATCCTCTGGACGGAGCTTAACCGCCTGCGCGGATATAACACCATTAACCTGCCTTTTGCTGAATACATCGAGCAGCCTCTTGATAAAGTGGGTAAGTTAGAAGAATTCCGCCGCCGACTGGCTGAAGCCAACATGGGTAAGTTGGAGCGTGCGCTCAAACTTGATTTAGACCGCATCCTTGACATTGCCAAGGAGCTGATGCCAGGCAAGAGTTACGACGTGGTCCGTAACGACATCAAAAACCGCACTATGGAGGTAGGCATCGAGAGTTTCTGCAGTGAGCTGGAGGACTACATCAAGAGCAAGGGCGATGACTACCGCTTAGTATTCTGCGTGGATGAGGTGAGCCAGTTTATCGACAATAAGCGCGAACTGCTGCTACAGTTGCAAGGCTTGATCACTAAATTTGACGAAGTGTGTGGCAACAAGGTTTGGATGGCCTGCACCGCCCAACAGGACCTAAGCGAAGTAGTGCGCTCCAGCCATGTCAAACAAACAGAGGACGACTACGGCAAGATTATGGGACGCTTTGAAGTACGTGTGTCGTTGCAAGGCACCAAGCCCGAATATATCACCAAAGTGCGTCTGCTGGAGAAGACACCCGCTGCCGATCAAACGCTGGGCAAAATCTTCGACGAAAACAAAGTGACGCTAGAATCTCAATTCCATCTGCCCACAGGCTATGACAGTTTCAAGGACCGCCGCGAATTTATCGACATCTATCCGTTTGTGCCCTATCAGTTCACCCTGATCATGCAGGTGCTGAACAATATGGTAAGTCTGGGATATATCGACAAAGAGAAGAAAGGTACCGAGCGTAGCATCATTAAGATGACGCACACCACCGCTAAAAATACACAGCAAGAGGAATTAGGTCGCTTGGCCTCTTTCGATCAGTTCTATAACGCGGTGTTTGATGGCGGCCTTACAGCCACTGGCCTCAATGCTATACGCAATGCTGCCAATGTGGCTGATGCCTACAGCGAAGACAAGAATTTCGCACAGCGTGTGCTTCATGTACTGTTCATGATATGTAACCTCGACGAGAGCACGCGCACCGTCTTCGCTGCCACTGTAGACAACATCGTTACGCTGCTTATCGGCAATGTGGATGAAGACAAACGGAGCATCAAGGAACGCACCGAGAAGGTGCTGACCTACTTGGTAAAGAGCAACATCATTCGAGTCATTCATTCCACAGGCAAGAGCGATTACTATGAATTTTACACTGCGGCAGAGCGCGAACTTGTTAATATCATCAGTAGTATTGATGTTGATGGCTTGACAATTTCGGAGACACTGTGGAACGAATACAAATCTTACATCATCCCCTCCAACAAGCGTCGCTTTTACTCACGCGACGCAACCGTAGGATGGCACATCGGCGAGCGTCCTTATCTAACCACTAACAACCCTGATGTGTGGGTGGACATCGAGTTGGCCGACGACAGATCAGCAGATGATATCGCCTACGGCAACATGCGAAACAAACTAATCTTCCTCATGACTTCAGAATTCGCTTCGAGCGATGAATATGATGATTTCATCTGGTTTTGCAAGGTCAACATTTACAGGTCAACCCATCCCGCTGCCAACGACGATTACAAGAAAGCCATCGAAGATATTTCTTCTCGGGTCAACCAAACGAAGACCGAACGCATCGAGCCTTGGCTGAAAAAATTGTTCAACAAGGCGACAGTCATCAGTTATAACCAAGTGCTCAAAGGCATCACCAACGAGGGCCCAAACCGCTATCTCTCAGCCCTCGACCTGCACCTGAAGCAGCTCTATCCCTACGCCACCTACGCTGACACCGATTTTGATTTGCAGAAACGCCTAACACAGCCTCGCGACCCAAATGAATATAAACTCAAGCCACTCAGTAGGCCAGAGATTGAGGTGAACGAATATCTGCAAAAACCGCATGTCGGTTCGCTTAACCTCGAGAAAATCTGCCGTGATTTTGGCGGTGTACCCTACGGCTGGAGCAATGAGTTCACTATCTTTATAGTCAACGAGCTCGTGCGCCGCAGGTTCTGGGATTTAACCTGTGGGAACGACCGCGAGATTACCGATAATGAAAGGCGTAACATTGTCAAAAACAGCAGCAAGTTCACCCTTGTGCCCGCCAAAGTGGTGGATACAGTGCTGGTCAATGACTTCATTAGCGCCTGGAAAGACATCTTTATTATTACTGGTTCATTCACTACGGATGCCGACATACTTTATAACGAATGCGCTAAAGACCAGAGCAGTGAAATGCTGAAGTGGCTTCGCGCTTGCCGCCGCATCCTACAACGGATTAATAGTTACATCTTTGCAGAGCCTATGAAGCAGGCTCTAACGATGCTCGAATCCTGGGAACAGCAGACTGGAGCAAAGGAATTCTTCCAAATTGTGGTGGATCAGCGCAGGCATGCCAAAAACTTGATGGACGACGTGAAGCGCATCAGCGAATTCTACCAACGTTATATCTCGGGCGATAACGCTGAACCATATTATCTGTCGTGCAGGGACTTCTTCAAGAAGAATGAGGAGAATTTCACCTTCCTCCCCGATACAACCAGGTCTGATGTAGAAGCGCTCAGAAACATTCTTACGGACGAACATCCCTGGGATAACATCCGCTCCTATAAAAATGCCGTCGTGACTCTTACTAAAGCCATCGATGAAGAGAAGAAAGCAGTGAAGAAAGAAATCGAAGAGGCCTACCATGCTGCGTTTACACAACTACGGCAGGAAGAGGAGCGCCGCGGACTGAAGACGTCAGTACTGCCCGATGAGGACGCAACCATCCATGTGCAATCGCAGGGCGACAGCATTGCCGTGCTCAAACTACATGTGGGAGCGGTGAGCGCATTTATCAGTAAGCAGACGGTGGCCATCGTAAAAGCCGCCAGCAAACCGGTCGTTAAGAAGGACGTGAACGGAGGCAAAGGCGAAAAAGAAAAACCTGAAGTCAGTGAACCCGAAGTGTTGCACTTACCAGTGAACCGCGTCATCTCTACCACCGAGCAGGTGGACAATTATTTGGCCGAGTTACGCTCTGCCATGATGAAGATAATCGAGCAGAACAAGACCATCATCATCCAATAATAACGCTGATCAATGGAAACGGCAAAGATAAAGCGTTTTGCGACCACCGCAAGGCTCAAACTCACACAGGGCGTACTGCTTAAGCTGCAGCAGACGGGATTTGACACACGGGGCAATATCACCGATGAGCCCGTACTGCTGCAGGGCGGAACGATGTTCCGTGGCCGGCCTATTAGTGACGAGAGCTTCTATTACCGTTGGCAGTCGCTCAAAGGCGACATAGAGCGCTACGGCGTGCGCGAGGTATGCGAGCGCGTGGCCTATACCTGGTTTAACCGATTGGCTGCCATCCGCATCCTCGCCAAAAACGGCCTCATTGACCCGGTCATCGAGTACGCTGATCATGAAATGCGCATCCCGCAGATTGTCGCCGACGCGCGGCGCGGCATGAACATTCCGCCCATGAGCGATTACGACAAGCTGCGCTGGAGCCATGTCGCTGGCAATGCTGCCGAGCGTGATGCCCAGTTCCTGTTGCTCATCACTGCCTATTGCCATAGCAATCCCATCATTTACCGTTGCTTCGGACGCATGCAGGACTACAGTGAACTCCTCTTGCCTGACAACATCCTTGCACAGGGCGAGTTCGTTGATATGCTCAACGATAAAGATGCCATCAGCGACGAGGACTACCGCTCGCCGGAACTCATCGGATGGCTCTATCAGTTTTACATCAGCGATCGTAAGAGCGAAGTGATGGACAAGAAAGGCCAATATAAAGCCGATGAGATTCCTGCCGCTACACAGATTTTCACTCCCAACTGGATCGTGAAATACATGGTGCAGAACACTGTGGGGCGCATCTACCTGGACAACCATCCCGAGGCCACAGAGCATTTCAAGCCCCGTTGGAAGTATCTCGTGGAGCCAGCACAGCCCACTCCCGATGAAGCCACGTACAAGTTCAAGGAACTGCCTGAACTTTCACTGGCTGATTTCGCTAGCGGATCGGGCCACATCCTCACCGAATGCTTCGATTTGCTGTTTGACCTCTATGACTATGAGGATTACAGCACGCGCGAGGCAGTGGAGAACATCTTTACCCACAACCTCACGGGCATCGATATCGACACTCGAGCCAAGCAGCTCGCTACTTTCGCACTGATGCTCAAAGCATGCCAGCGCGACCGAGCCTTTGCCGATGCGCATGTCATGCCACGCGTACTTGACATGCCCAATGTTGACCGACACACTTGGGAAGATCTGCGTGGCCGCATGATGAACGCACATAAGGTGAACTGGACATCCGAAAAAGTGAACCAGGAACTGCTGGAGGCCTTCAAGCTGCTGGAGCATGCCGACACACTGGGCTCTATCATAAAGTTTGACATCTCACAAGAAACGCGAGACTTCATTCTGCAATGCATTGATAAGCAAAAAACTTCGCCAAAGTATGAGGAAGAATTTGGCGAAATGTTCAAAGGTTTTGAAATCATCTTGGCGCTCAGTGAAAAGTATGCAGCGATAATCATGAATCCTCCCTATATGGGCAGCGCACACTTTGATGCAACACTGTCAAAGTATGTCAAGGATAATTATGAGGATGCTAAAGCCGACCTGTTTGCCGTGTTCATGCAAGTGGCCATTAATCGCCTAGTCGACAAAGGCAAGTACGGAATGATCAATATGCACTCGTGGATGTTCCTATCGACGTTTGAGAACCTGCGTATAATGATACTTGAAGAGCAAACCATCGACTCGCTCCTGCATCTTGGCACACGCACTTTCGACGAACTCAGTGGTGAAGTAGTGCAAAACTCTGCCTTCGTCATCACAAAGGTTAATCCGACTTATACAGGCCATTTTTCAGACCCCAACCATCCAGAAATTCCAAGTTGCCAAGCTGTTTGCAGCCGTACTGCAAACTATTTCCGTGTCGTTGATGGCAAAGACTGCGCCAGCAAAGAACGGATGTTCCTCGATGCGCTCAAAAACCACACCAAAGGAATTTATTATCCTGATGTTAGTCAGAGCCAATTTAAATCCATTCCTAGCTATCGCATTACGGGGTATTGGCTAAGCAAAAAGGCAATTTCATTATTCATTCATCAAATTGGTGATTTCGCTACCGCTAAAAATGGTATTACGACCGCGAATAATGATTATTTCCTGAAACTTTGGTTTGAAATTTCTATTTCAAGGTCAACTATTGCAAAACAAAATGGATCTCAAAAATGGTATAAATACAATAAAGGAGGTGGAAAGAGAAGATGGTATGGAAATCTTGAATATCTGATTAATTGGTTTGAAAATGGTTCTGAACTAAAATCATATAAAGATTCAAAAGGTAAAAAACTAGCATCAATCAGAAATGAATCCTTTTATTTTAAAGAGTGCATTTCATGGAGCGATATAAAGTCAAATGGAACTTCATTCAGATATTATCCCATAGACTATATATTTGACGCGTCTGCTAATTCTGCGTTTATTGATGGCAACCGTAAATATGAGATATTAGGACTACTAAATACTAAATTGGGAGATTTCTTTGCAGAAACACTCAACCCGGGAATTCATTTCAAAATCGGAAATTTTGAATCTGTTCCTTTTTTCTTACCAGAATCAGATATTACTAGTAAGGTTAAAGAAAATATAGCCATAAGCAAGGAGGATTGGGACGCACATGAAACATCTTGGGACTTCAAAACCAATGAACTGATTTCTTTATTAAAACGTGGATTAGGTACTATCACTACTTCATGGGGAGGATCAAATCCTTCATCTAGTGCGTACCTGAATTTACTCTATGAAGAATATAAAGCTAAATGGATCGAAAAGTTCAAACTGATTCATGCCAACGAGGAGGAACTCAACCGCCAGTTCATTGACATCTATGGGCTACAGGATGAGCTAACGTCCGACGTTCCGATGAACGAAGTAACCATCCTTCAACAGGGTGAGATCTCGATTGAGAATAATGAAATCGTTTGGCATGATGACGTGATCATGAAGCAGTTCATCAGCTATGCTGTGGGCTGTATGATGGGCCGTTACAGTATTGACAAGCCTGGGCTGATTCTCGCTAATCAGGGAGACGGCTTGAAGGAGTATGAGGCACAGGTGCCCAACTCCCGCTTCGAGGTCGATGATGACGGCATCATACCGTTGCTTCCTGCCGACTGTGGCTTCCCCGACAACGCACGAGCCCGCATCATCGATTTCCTGAAAACCGTCTTTGGCAACGAGACGCTAAGCCAGAACCTCAACTTTGTAGAGCAATGCCTGGGCAAGACACTGGAGCAGTACTTGATTAAGGACTTCTGGAAAGACCATAAGAGTCGCTACCAGAACCGACCTATCTACTGGCTGTTCCGCAGCAAGCGAGGCGCCTTCCAGTGTGTGGTCTATATGCATCGCATGACGCAATGGACTGCCGACCAGGTACGCCACAAGTACCTGCTGCCATACATCGACAACCTGCGTAACCGCTTACAGCAGGCCCTTGATGACCGTAAGCAGAGTACAGCCGACAAACTTCGCAAGGCCATTGACGAGTGCGAGGAATATCAGGAGCGTCTCAAGGTCGTGGCCGACCGGCAGATTGCCTTCGACCTCGACGATGGTGTGGCCAAGAACTATGTCCTTTTTGGCGACGTTTTAGCAAAAATATAGCAATTAGAGTTTCTATCAGAACAAGACCATAAACTTCAATAACCAAGCTGATCAATGGAAACAACAAAGATAAAAAATTTTGCCACCACCGCAAGGCTTAAACTCACACAGGGCGTACTGCTTAAGCTGCAGCAGACGGGATTTGACACAAGGGGCAACATCACCGATGAGCCTGTGCTTCTCCAGGGAGGAACAATGTTCCGTGGCCGGCCCATCAGCGACGAGAGCTTCTATTACCGTTGGCAGTCGCTCAAGGGCGACATAGAACGCTACGGTGTGCGAGAGGTGTGCGAGCGCGTGGCCTACACCTGGTTTAACCGACTGGCTGCCATCCGCATCCTCGCCAAGAACGGCCTCATTGACCCGGTCATCGAGTACGCTGATTATGAAATGCGCATCCCGCAGATTGTCGCCGACGCGCGGCGCGGCATGAACATTCCGCCCATGAGCGATTACGACAAGCTGCGCTGGAGCCATGTCGCTGGCAATGCTGCCGAGCGTGATGCCCAGTTCCTGCTGCTCATCACTGCCTATTGCCACAGCAATCCCATCATTTACCGTTGCTTCGGAGGCATGCAGGACTACAGTGAACTCCTCCTGCCTGACAATATCCTCGCAAAAGGTGAGTTCGTCGATATGCTCAACAATGCAGAAGCCATCAATGACGACGATTACCGCTCGCCGGAACTTATCGGATGGCTCTATCAGTTCTACATCAGCGATCGCAAGAGTGAGGTGTTTGCAGCATTCAAGAAAGGTGTAAAGGCTGAGGCAAGCGACATTCCTGCCGCTACACAGATTTTCACGCCCAACTGGATTGTGAAATACATGGTGCAGAACACAGTGGGGCGCATTTACCTGGACAACCATCCCGAGGCAACAGAGCATTTCAAGCCCCGTTGGAAGTACCTCGTGGATCCAGCACAACCCAGTCCCGGTGAAGCCACGTACAAGTTCAAGGAACTGCCTGAACTTTCACTGGCTGACCTCGCCTGCGGTTCAGGCCACATCCTCACCGAATGCTTCGATTTGCTGTTTGACCTCTATGACTATGAGGACTACAGCACGCGCGAGGCAGTGGAGAACATCTTCACCCACAACCTCACGGGCATCGATATCGACACACGAGCCAAGCAGCTCGCTACTTTCGCATTAATGCTTAAAGCATGCCAGCGCGACCGAGCCTTTGCCGATGCACATGTCATGCCTCAAGTACTCGACATGCCTGATGTTGATTGCTATACATGGAAAGACCTGGGTGCCCACATGATGTGTGCACTGAAAGCACAATTGCCATCGGACAAAGTCAATCAGGAGCTTGTTGAAGCATTCAAGTTGATGGAGCAAGCCCATAACCTGGGCTCAATCATGAAGTTCGATGTTTCACCTGAAACGCGAGATTTCATCAAAGAATGCTTGCATCAACAATCCATCCAACATCAGTTCGAGGAAAACTTTGCCAACTTGTTCCATGGCTTTGAAATCATACTCGCCCTTACCGAACGGTATTCGGTGCTAGTGATGAATCCACCGTATATGAAGGCCACAAATATGAATGATTATTTAAAGGGATATGTTGAAAAGTATTATGAATCTTCTTGTTTTGATATGTATTCAACATTCATGAATGTGGCCATGAATGGTATCGATAAGAATGGAATGCTTTCAATGATTGTGCAACCGACATGGCTTGTAAATTCCTCTTTTGGTGAATTACGTCAAGACATATTAGATAACTTTCATATTGACTCATTGTTACATATGGGGCGTGGAAACTTTGGAAATGATTGGGGATCAATTTCTTTTACTCTTAGTAAAAAAAATTCCAAAGGTTTATCACATTTCTTTAAATTATACGAAAGAACTTTTTATAGAATTGAACCTGAACATATAAGTGAGTTGTTTTTGACGTCAAAAAATAATTCAGATTTTAGATACAATTTTTCATCATATAGTTCCAATTCGTTTAAGTGTGAACATCAAAACGACGCGAAAAAAATTCATTTCGTGTGTTCTCAAGATAGATTTAAAGGAATAGTCAATTGTCCATTTTGTTATTCTTTCTCAGATGAAATAATTGATACAATTAATAAAAATTGTATTTCCCAAGAGTTTATTCCTGCAACTGGGCTTCAAACTGGTAACAATGCAAAATATATAAGAGCATGGTTTGAAACATCATTAAGAGATAGGAATATTAAATGGTTCCCTCTCGTTAATGGTGGCGATTATCGCAAGTGGTATGGCAATTTTAATGATTTTATCTATTGGTATAATGATGGACAAGAAATCAAAAACTGTAAGAGCTCTGTACTGAGAAATCAGCAATTTTATAAAAAACCAGGTATTACATGGAATCGAATAGCATCAAGAGGTATAACTCTTAGAGCATTCCCACAAGGCTGTTTCTTTGATCAAGCTGGAGATTCGATGTTTTGCTCAGATATTGAAAAACTGCAGGTCTGTATGGGCTATCTTAATACAAAAGTCGCAAAGACCTTTTTCGATATGCTGGCGCCTACAATTAATCTAACTGCTGGAATGATAGGTAAACTTCCATATAAACCAATTAAAGATTACTCAGAGATATTGAATAGGACAAATCAGAACATTTCGATTTCTCGTGAGGATTGGGACGCTCATGAAACGTCGTGGGACTTCAAGGAAAATGAGCTGTTGAGAACATTTAGGGAGGAAACCGAATTGAGCGGTGATCAAAAAGCATTGCATCATATCGATGTTCTCTTAGAGTACTACAAGAATCATTGGGAAGAATGTTTCGAGCGTCTCCATGCCAACGAGGAAGAACTCAACCGACAGTTCATTGACATCTATGGGCTGCAGGATGAGCTAACACCTGACGTTCCGATGAACGAGGTCACCATCCTGCAACAGGGTGAGATCTCGATTGAGAATAATGAAATCGTCTGGCATGATGACGTTATCATGAAGCAGTTCATCAGCTATGCTGTGGGCTGCATGATGGGCCGCTACAGCATCGACAAGCCCGGGCTGATTCTCGCCAATCAGGGAGACGGATTGAAGGAGTATGAGGCTCAGGTGCCCAACTCCCGCTTCGAGGTCGATGATGACGGCATCATACCGTTGCTTCCTGCCGACTGTGGCTTCCCCGACAACGCACGTGCCCGCATCATCGACTTCCTGAAAACCGTCTTTGGCAACGAGACGCTGAGCCTGAACCTCAACTTTGTGGAGCAATGCCTGGGCAAGACACTGGAGCAGTACTTGATTAAGGACTTCTGGAAAGACCACAAGAGTCGCTACCAGAACCGACCTATCTACTGGCTGTTCCGCAGCAAGCGAGGCGCCTTCCAGTGCGTCGTCTATATGCACCGCATGACGCAATGGACTGCCGACCAGGTACGCCACAAGTACCTGCTGCCATACATCGACAACCTGCGTAACCGCTTACAGCAGGCCCTTGATGACCGTAAGCAGAGTACAGCCGACAAACTGCGCAAGGCCATAGACGAGTGCGAGGAATATCAGGAGCGTCTCAAGGTCGTTGCCGACCGGCAGATTGCCTTCGACCTCGACGATGGTGTGGCCAAGAACTATGTCCTTTTTGGTGACGTTTTAGCAAAAATCTAATAAAAATAATTATGATCGAAGACAAAATATACCGCTATTTCGAGCGCAACCATCGGCTGAGGGTGCTCTTCGTGTTCGATGCCATGCACCAGCTGGAGAGTGACCTACAGCAGATTGCTTGGCGCGAAGGCTATCAGTTGGTTATCGCCTGCGAACCATCGTTCCGTGTGAAATATGACATTCAGCACCAATGGAAAGACAAGAAGATTATTCTCTACCTCACCTGCTCAGAGCCAAGAAACGCTGAATCACGTGAGGCTTTCCCGCTCATGGGAGAGATGATGGCCAACGCTGTGCTCCAACTCGACGATGCCGCAGAATACATGCAAGAACACGGCCTGGCCGAAGAACACAGGTCAACAGTAGAGACCTATATCCCGATGCTCAACATAGGTGGCGTAGGGAGAATCATCGCACCCTTTCTCGCCGAGCGCCAGTTCAGTGAAGATCTGGCTCAACGGGCAATCATCTCATTCTATCTGAACAGCAGCGAGATGCTCTCGTGGGAAGATGTCGCTATCGCTCTAATCGCCATGGCAATCGATGGCAAGGAGTCACAACGCAATCGGGTGTTCTCTGGCTTGAAGCGCTGCCTCCCTGCCAAGGCAGGCTTGAACTCATGGTTACAGAGCAACACTGGCCAGTGCTATGATGACAATGACCTGTTGCGCATGCGCAAGGTAGCACAGAGTATCAAGTACAATGTACTCACTGTGCATCTGCTGGAATCAGATAAGGATGACTACCGCCGTTTCAAGGTACACAGCGTACTGGCAAACAAAACCATGCTGACACTGCTGGAGCATGGACTGCGGCACGCCAAATATGGTAAAGACTTTGCTACAGCCTTTACCGCTTTGAGCGAGGAGATCGATGAGGAGAAAATCTTTGCCTGCTATGGTACAAGTGCCAACTTTAACTATGTCACTGCCCGCATGTGCCTGCCGATGATGAAACATATCATTGAGGGACAACTGAAAAAGAAACCGGAGGCGGTAGTAAGGTTCACTCCAGAGCAGCGGTGGATGCCCCTCATCGGTGACGATGTGGCCCATGCCATCAACATGATGCGGCTTATCGCTCGCTTCTATCTGGCTGCTGATGCCGTGTCGGCGCTGTCGCTGCCCAGCACAGCTAACGAGTATGTGAAATTCTATGCCAACGAATTCCAGAAGGTGGACTTCGCTTATCGTAAGGCCATCGAAGCCGCTGTTCTCACAGAGCAGGACAATGCCCTGTCTGTGCGCGAATCGCTTCTGCTTGCAAGAGAAGAGATGAACCGGGAATACGCACAGCTGTGTAACGACTTCAACCAGAAATGGATGAACACACTGCTGCGTGATGGCGGTGTAGAGGTACTCCATCAAAATGACTTCTATAACCAGTGCATCAAGCCGGAAACCGTCAAAACTGCAGTGGTTGTGGTAGACGGACTTCGCTATGAGGTGGGCATGGAAATCATGCGTCGCCTGTTTGAGGAAAAACACGATGTGAACATCCGCCCCGCTGTGGCCATGCTGCCAACAGAGACGAAATATTGCAAAACAGCTTTACTTCCGCATGAGCATCTTAAACTCGTAGTAGACAAAATGGAGGTGGATGGCAAGGTGCTCGTATCAACCGAGCAACGCCAACAGCAGGTACGCAAATATGTGCCCGATGCAAACTGCTTCACTTTTAAAGATGTGAGCAACGCGCAACGGGACACGAACCGGCAACGATTCAAATCGAGGCTTGTGTATGTGTTCTATGACAACATTGATGAGAGCGGACACAAGTATGACTCGTCGAGGGCGGTCACCAAAGCATGCAGCGACGCCGTCACTGAGATTGCCAAACTTGTGAAGAGCATTCATGTGTCATTCAACGTGACAAAAGTCTTTATCACCTCTGACCATGGTTTCCTCTTCAACGACCACAAGTTTGAGGAGAAAGACCTGCAGAAAATCAACGATGAGTGTATTGAGCGCACCAGCCGATACTATCTCACTCATAGAGAAGCTCAAGAAACACACATTACGAAGTTCCCGCTGAACAAAGTAAGTGCGATAGAAGCTGATGAATCTATTTGGGTGGCTGTACCCTTCGGTACCAACAGGTTGTCTTCGAACGGGCGTTACAACTATGCACATGGAGGCGCATCATTGCAGGAGATGGTAATACCGATCATTGAAAGCCATATTCGTGAGGAGTCTATAGAAACACTACCGCGTGTGGATATAGAGTTCGTAGGAACGAACTTTTCCATTGTGTCGAGCATGCTGCACTTTACGTTAATCCAGAAGCAGGCTGTTTCGGCCGATGTCAAACCCCGTACAGTTAAATGCGCCTTGTGGGACAAGGACAAGATGGTATCGGACGAGAAAAGCGTGGAGATCAACAGCATTGAGCCCGAACTGCTGCACCGCGTATTCAATGTGACACTCACTCTGAAAGACAGTTCAGCCTCATTGATCGAACTTCGCATCTATGACGAAAGTGATAAAGAGAACCTAAATCCGCTGTTGCGAACACATGTAATGAACAAAACTATTGTTGACCGAGATATATTTTAATGATTATGGATAATCTACAAGAAAAGATTTTAAACGCCTTTGAGGGCTTAGTAGTTAGGAAAGACCTAGCCTTCCAAGTAAAGGGTGGATTGCCTGTCCCTACGTATGTGCTGGAGTACTTGCTGGCGCAATACTGTGCTACTAGCGACGAACAGCAGATAGCACAGGGCATCGAGCAGGTTAAGGAAATCATCCGAAACAACTATGTGAACCGTGCTGAAGCCGAAGAAATAAAAGGCAAAATAAAAGAGTTAAGCACATTCACCGTCATCGATAAAATTAATGTAACACTTAATGACCGTGCCGACCTCTTCGAGGCCAGTTTTGCAAATCTAGACCTGCGAAAAATCCCGCTGGCGAATAATATAGTTAATGAAAATCCCAAGCTATTGAGTGGCAATGGCGTGTGGTGCATTGTCAGAATAAAATACCTTCTTGGAGAAGTAAGGGTTCGTTGGGACATCCAGTCGCTGAAACCTGTGCAAATCTCCAACATCGACATTAATGATTACAAGGCACAACGTAGCAAATTCACTACCGATGAATGGATTGATTTCCTCATTCACACCGTGGGACTGGAACCATCATTACTTAATCGCCGTGAAAAGTTCATCACTTTGGCACGTCTCATCCCTCTGGTGGAGAATAATTTCAACTTCGTTGAACTCGGACCAAAGGGAACCGGCAAGAGTCATGTGTTCCAGGAACTGTCGCCTTACGGCGTACTGGTGAGTGGCGGCGACGTAACCAGCGCACGCCTATTTGTCAAGATGACCGGCAACAGGGAAAATCTTGGACTTGTCTGCTATTGGGATGTCGTGGCTTGGGACGAGTTTGAGCAACAAAAGGGCCGAAGCGTCGATGCTGTGCTCATCGACACGATGCAGAATTATCTTGCCAACAAGAGTTTTAACCGCGGTGGATCCCCACATGAGGCAAGCGCCTCAATGGTCTTTGTCGGCAACACCAAGCATACTGTGCCATTTATGCTGAACCAGTCTCATCTGTTTGAGAGCATTCCAACATCGTTTATTAAGGGTGCCTTTTTGGATCGTATTCATCTTTATAACCCAGGATGGGAAATCAGGATGCTTAAGAAGAACAGCTTCTCGAAGGGCTATGGTTTGATTACAGACTACATCGCTGCAGTCTTGCATGAGCTTCGCAACATCGATCTCACAGGCAATCTGAACGACTATGCAATTTTTGACGGTTCGCTATCTGAGCGAGACCACCTTGCTATCCGCAAGACTTTTTCAGGCATGATGAAACTTCTCTATCCTGATGGCAACGTAACCGAGGAAGAAGTTTATGAGATAATTGACTTTGCCGCCGAATGCAGAAAGCGCGTAAAGGACCAGCTTTATATCATTGACGAAACCTTCAAGGCTGAGCCTGCAAAGTTCGTCTACACAATACCCTCAACTGGGCAACAAAAGAAAATTGTCACTCTCGAATGCCTAGAGAATGGTATTGAACAAGAAACGGACATCGATGTCGATGAGCCTACTGACGGTAACGCACCAGCTGATATGTCTGACGAATCAAATCCTTCGTCCGAGGCAAAGTCTCGTCCCAAGATTGTCAGACTAACGAACAAATCAATTGACCTTCGATTAAATCAAAAAGGTGTTACCTACGCTTCTCTCTTTGGAGATTATTTGCGTACAGCTACAGAAATCAAGATTATTGATCCATTCATCCGTTATCCATTCCAAGTGGATAATCTCGTGGATTTCATTCAAACCTGTCGTGATTGCTGCAATAATCCCGAGGAACTGAAAATCCACTTGAGCACCAGTAATCCAGATGATGAAAAAGTCGCTGAATTGATTGACACGTTCACGGATCTTGCCGATGAACTGGCTCCCCTTGGAGTCGAGTTTACTCACGATTTCAATGCAACGCATGACCGTATGATAGATCTTAATAATGGATGGCGCATTACCTTAGGGCGCGGACTAGACATATTTGAAAAATATGAGCGGTTCTCGCTTGCTCGAAACCGCCAAGAAGTCCGTCGCTGCAAAGAATGCACCATCACCTTCATCCAACAAAAACAGTAACTAATCAATCTAAGACTTCATGATATGGAAGAACTTCAGAAGCTATACCAGGCTAGAGACATCCTTGCCACAACCGAACAGGGTGTTAGTGATGACCTTCAGCAGCGTATTCGTCTGTTAGAACAGAAAATCATCAAAGAACGATTCAACAGATTCGTTCAAGAAGCAGATAAACTGTTCAGCGGCATCAGTTCTCCTTTGGAGGTGAAGCTCATGTATAATCCTCATTCAGGCGTTTCAATCTCATTTGGCGAAAAAGCACATACCAAGAAGGATCGGCAATATCGATTTCCTGCGACATCCATTGATTATTCGTCTGATTCAAGTTTTACAAAATACATAAACAATCTGAATGTCACGGATAATACTAAACGTAGATATTTAAAATTATTGAATGGAGATTTGATCCGGAATCTTCTTCAAAAATACGCTCACACAGATAATCTTGAAGATGTAACAGATTTTAATATCATTTATGCAATGATTAATCTGCTTTCTAAGGATGATTATGAAGCCGCGAATAGACTACGTTCAGTACTTACTAACTATGTAACATATCTGGAGAAAAGAGGCCAGAAGCAGAACTTCACTGATCAAAGGCCATTGATTAAGCCTAGAGGGCGAAATCGCGGTCTTTTCATCGCTTTTGATGATGGTACGGTTATAAGTGAGAAACGCTCTTTTGAATCCTTCTGCAAAGCCATCATTGCTATGGACCCGGAAAAAGTCCGTGATCTCGATATACATATATGCGGAGTTCCTTTGGTGACAGATGTCAAATCAGATAATCCCGCTTATGCCTTAGCACAAAAACCAATTGGAAACGGTTTGTACGTCATGACATATAATAATACAAATGACAAGAAAAATCTTATTGAATCTATTGCTAAACAGTTAGGCATAAAGCTTCGTGTTTCAATCATAGAATAGAATCCAATATGCCAAACCAGCCTCAGATAACCAGTCACGAGCCTAACACTCCCTCGATCGTCTATAACCCGTCGGAGCTGTTGGGCATCATCGCGTCCTACTTCTCTCAGCAGGACGTGAACAAGCACGTCATCTACCTGAAGGGCATCTACTGGAAGAACCCGAAGAACAACCCCGCCTGGGCATACCGCTACGACGTGCTGCGCGACGAGAACACCCAGTCCGAGATCACCCTTCAGATACCGCACAAGCTGGGCGACGAGATGAAGGACGGCAGCCTGGTGACCGTCGGCGGCATGTTGGGCCGCAAGATGCAGAACGACGGGCGCATTCAGATACAACTTGTGGTCAGCCGTATCGAGGTCATTCAAGACCAGGCTATCGACCAGGACGAGATAAAACGCATGGAGATCCGCCGTGCGAAAGCCACAAAGGGCTTCCGTAACGTCGATGCGATCCTGGAGCAACTTCTCTTCACTGATAAACGCCCCAAGGTCGCCCTCATCTTCGCCTCGACCTCGATCACCATGTCCGACTTCAACGCCGGCATCCAGGCCGCCAAGGCAGCTATAGAATTCGTTGAGCAACGCGTGAACTTCGCCAACTCCGCCGAACTTTGCCAGCGGCTGAAAGCCATCGACGGGCAGCACTTCGACGTGCTCGCCCTCGTCAGGGGAGGTGGCGGCGGCATTGAAAACCTCGATGACCTTGACGTGCTGCAGACCGTGGCCGACCTGCAGACACCGCTCATCGCCGCCATTGGCCATGTCGACGAGAAACTATTCATCAAGCAGATCGCCGACAAGGAGGCTCCGACACCCAATGGTCTGGGACAATACTTCTCCAACATGGTCGAGGAGGTCAGCGAGAAGAAGACCCGCTCACGCGTCGCCCTGACCGAGCAGATCAAGAAACAGTTCAAAGACCAGCTCGAAGCAGGCCAGAAGCAGAACAAGGAGCTCCAGGAGCGGCTCGCCGCCCTCACAAAGAACCAGCAGGAGGCTGCAAAGCAGCACGGCGAGCAGGTGCTGGCAGCACAGAAGCAGAACAAGGAACTCCAGGAACGGCTCACCGCCATCCAGAAAGCCAACACCGAACAACAGCAGAAACAGAACCAGGCGCAAACCGCCCTTCAGGAACAGCTCAAAAAGCAGCAGCAGGCCGCTGATGAGCGTTCCAAGGAGCTGAATGCGAGCATTCAGAAGATGCAGCAGTCAAACGGCGAACTCCAGCGCTAGCTCGCCGCTTTGACCGCCCAGAACACTCAGGCCGCCAAAGACCTCAACACCGCCAAAGACCACGCCCGGAGTCTGGAGCAGCAGCTCTCCGAGCTCAAATCCAAAGGCGGCGGCACCAACATCGTAGCCATCATAGCAGCCATCATTGTCACGGCAATCATTACGGCAATCATTTGTATAAGTATCTCATAGTTTACTAATTTGTATGGTTGTTAATTTTTTAACTGAAAGAGCAATTATTTTATCAAGATATGGAGATTCAACTCATAATTGTGTTGATGAGCTAGAATTCATTGTGTCTTCAGAATTAGACTGCGATGAATTTGACTATGCACAGTATTATTTAGCTCTTCATTTTACAAAAAATAATGGAACTACAATCCCTGTAAATATAATGGATGGGGGAGAAGATGAACTGTTATTGATCTTTAATACCTTAGAATACTTATTAGATTATAATAATATTGGTGCAACCATATGTTTAAGTAATGATCAATTCGGACAACAAATTATGTTCTTTGATCCAATTCAGATCAATAATAATCCATTGATGATACTGTCAGTTTTCGATAGCGATAGAGGAATTATTTTTGATACATGCTTACGGAAATATAATTTGATCAGTATTTTATATCTCGGGATATTGAACTATGCAAAAACTAACAGTCAGTCATTATTCTCAACAGTCAAATCTAAAGTTATAATGAATAAACTTTATGATAATAGACTTGCCATATCTGGTAAATACCTACAACAACTATTCGGCACATAATCACAAACAGTAAATGTCAGCCTCGGAAACGCGATAGCGTTCCGGGGTCATTTTTATTGGTAAAGGAGGGAAACGCCCGTGATGGGCGATCCCTCCTTTGCTGTCTTTATGCACGGCCCTCTGCTTGACGGGAGAGTCATGATACCGTGAAGCCGCATTGATGAAACAAAATGTTGACATTGTCCTGTCGCTACCACCTTTTACACCGCAAAGCTAGCGGGCATCGTGATACTGCAAGGCCATGCACAGTTGCCTCGAAATAATCCACAAAATTTGACGCTGCGCATAAAATTTGGCCAGCCCTTTCAGGATGGATTTTTTCGGTCAAGCCTTGACAGGCGTATCACTAACAGCCCTCGCTCTTAAAGCAGTGTAAAAAGGTTATACGCGACAACATGGACAATGATTATTAACATTTTAAAAATTTCATCATTATGACTACTTCTTATAACATATCATTCCTGGGTTCTCCCGAACAAGCTGAGAGCCGTGCGAGTAAAAAGGGTTACCGCTCATCCAAGTACAATAATTACATGGTCGAGGTGGTGGACTTCGACAATGAGAGCCACACCTTCGAGGTGGATGCCCGCAGCGAGGCCGAGGCCAGCGAGCAGGCCGCAGACATGGCCATGGCCACAGGTCTGCAGGTGAGTTACTGCAATGTTTACCTGTATGTAGATAGTTTTTAATTCCTTATATATTCATTTTCAAAATTTTACGATTATGGCAAATCTGATTTTAGCAAGCAAGCGAGAGGTAAAGAGTGGTGCAATGATGTGGCATGTGTACCGCAGTGAGGACAGTGTAAAGAGTGGCGAGTTCTACTTTTCGGAGCCGCTGAAGGCGTTGAGGTATGCGTTCATCCTGCGCAAGCGCACTGGCGCAGTGATCCCGAAGGCCATCTATAACAAGCTGATGGCCGAGGTGAAGGCGAGCCAGCCGCAGCAGGAGCCGAGCGCAGCGCCCGAGCAGGAGAGCCAGCCCACCGCCGAGGTGGTGGGCGAGGCCTCGCCGCTGGCCCGTCAGTGGGTCGAGATGAAGGCCAAGCACCCCGATGCGATTTTGCTGTTCCGTGTGGGCGATTTTTACGAGTCGTTTGGCGATGATGCGGTAGCCGTGAGCGAGATTTTGGGCATAGTGCTCACCCGCACGCAGGCGAAGGACATCACCGAGCGTCAGGCCGCATTCCCCGCCCACGCCCTCGACAGCTATTTGCCGCGTCTGGTTAGAGCAGGCAAGCGTGTAGCCATCTGTGATGGCCTGCCCGAGCCGCAGCCCGAGAAGAAGAGCCGCAAGCGCAGCACCAAGAAGGCCGAGAACAAGTAAGATAATGTTTAACAAGGTGGGCGAGGCCAGCCCCCGCCCACCGCAAAAATCAAGAGCTATGACACGAGAAGTGAAAAAGGCGGTTACCCGCATTCGCCGAGTACAGGACGCAGTGTATAACAACAAGGTGGGCATTTGCCACTCGATGAGCATCCACACCAACACGCTGGTGCGATGCGATGGTGAGGTGATGACATGGTGGACGGTGTTCGCCCACCAAGGCGAGCCGCCCGCCAAGGCCTGCAGGTCATGGACGTTTGCCGATGACAGCACGGCCGAGGACATCGAAGGCATCCTCAAGGAGCTGAGCGAGTACATCGAGCACGAGGTTTAAGCCTCCCGTTCCGCAGGTGGGCGAGAAGATCGCCCACCGATCGGAACCGGCGCCGGACGCCCCCCTCAATGGGGAACGCCCGGCTTTTTCTTTGTCTTTTGCCATCCCACGACACAAACATACCTTTGCCACAAACAAAAATCGATAGAATATGTCAGTAGTTTTGAATACACAACTCGGGAGCCTGATGTTCACATCACAGATCCCGGACATCGACCTCACAACGAGCGACGACAACGAGGCCGTCGTGATGATTGTCTCGGGTGGAACCTCGATCTTCTCGGCCACCCATATCCCGTTTGCCAAGAGCATCACCGTCCATGACATCCGATCCGTCATCGAGTATTACATGCGCCAGGGCAACCATGCCCTGCGAGGCTTCGAACTTCGCGTCAAGCATAACGGAGCCTTCCAGTCGCTGGCCACCTTCCAGGCGATCTATCTGGAGCAGCACTTCACGGGTGACATCGACGAGTTCCTGCGCAACAATTTCCTCACCACGATGGAAGGGAAACTCACGTCGCCCGGGGCGACGGAGTTCCTGTATTACCACAAGCCGGCCTTCTCCAAGGAGAGCGTCCGCCTGCGTGTCGTGGCCAGCGTCTATGACGAGGAGCCACGGGTGTTCCAACAGATCGTCCAGCAGGCCCAGAGCACCATCGACACAGTGGCCCGGGTGGAAATCACCCACAACAAGATGCTTGATGCCGTGGAGGCCAACGGATGGAACCGTGACCACATCAAGGTACTGGCCTGCAGTGTGCAGGTGGGCGCACGGGCCTTCACGTACTACGTCCAGGAGGCCGAACCGAACCTCACGCTGTATTTCCGCAACGCGTTCAACTGCTTCGAGTGCTGCGAGCTGTTTGCCGTGACCACCCACAAACCCAAGGTGGAGCGCCAGGTGGCCGTGACCAACCGCATCTCCACGTTCTACAACCAGCAGAACGAGAAACAGTACCAGGTGGAGACCTCGGGCCTGACCATGGAGCAGGCCCGGTGGATCGAGCAGCTGTTCTACAGCCATGACGTGCGCATGGCGACCAAGCGCACCGACTTCTCGCAGGGCTACAATCCGCTGGGCATGCCCATCATCCTGATCACGGACTGCGACTGCGAGATCAATGACGCGGACGGTGAACTCAACACCGTGAAGTTCACCTACCAGTACCAGGACCGCCGGACGTACCTGCCGACAGATTACCTGTCGGTAGATCACGACCGCATCTTCACCGAACAGTTTGACCCCTCATTCCAATAAGACTATGGCACAATCCATCCACATCAGCACACTGCGCCGAATGCTGAAGGCCGGCGACCCGGTTGACCTGAAGCTCTGGACCAAGAGCGGGGAGATCCAGTGCTGGCGCAACTGCATCCCCCTGCGCTACAACTTCTACCAGGGCACCCAGCAGTTCAAGCTGCTGGACTCGCATCAGATACGCCAGGCCCGCATCTGTTGCATCTTCGAGATCAACGGCCTGGAAGTGTTCTTATAATATAAACCATTAATCACTAGAAACATGGAAAAAATCAGAGTAGAAAGAAACGAAAGCATTGTTATTCTTTGGAACGACAAAGAGGGCGTTGGGGTACATATTGACACAAATCTGGAATGGGGCAAAGAACGGGTTCACGTCGTAATGAAAACCATCTTAATAATGGAGATGGGAATTGGGATTATAGACTACCTAATTAAGGTGACCGATGAGATAAATCAATTCGCAAGGGAAAACCTTCCCGAAGTATATTACAGGAGTAGGGAAGATGTCAGGAAGATGGTCAGTGAACAGTTTTCGAATCTGGTGCCCGAGCATATAGATGCCCTCACAATGCTCAACATGACAGACGAGGAACTGATATATGACCTCAGGAAGAAATACCCGTCAGCATCGGAGGATATGCTGGCGAGCTATGCGAGAGACGAAAAAAATAATGCCCATTGCATCCTCGACGCGGATTATGATGTGGCCATGTATGAGTATGGCATGGAACACGACGATGACGAGGGCTGCAGCAACTGGCAACCAAGTGATAAATAACCATTCAGATTATGGAAGAACTTCAATTCAACTCAGTGGAAACCATCCCGGTGCTCAACGCATCGGCCGCTTTCAAGACCGACAGCGGCAAGGTGTTCAAAGAGGACGTGGACATCGTGCCCACCATCATCGACAAGTCGTTGTCCTATATACCCTGGGGAGCGGACAACAGCATGCCGTATCACATCATTGACCTCATCGAGAGTGACGAGACCCTCGCCACCTGCCAGATGTTCAATGCCGAGGTCTGCTACGGCAGCGGCCTGCAGTACAACACAGACTCGTGCACTGGCAATGTCAAACAGGAGGTCGAGGACTTCCTGCTCGACAATGCCATGCCCTCGTACTTCCTCGGCGTGTGCCAGGACTTCAAGCACTTCGCCTTCGCCGTGTCCGTCATCATCCTCAATGCCGACGGAACCAAGATCGTGCGCCTCATCCGCAAGGAGGCCTGTTACTGCCGGCTCACCCCTGCGGAGCGAGACGGCAGCATCCGCCAATTGCTCTACGCCAACTGGCGCCAGCCCGTGGCCAACCGTGAGGACATCGAGGTGATTGACCTGCTCGACATCAACTCGCCATGGCGCGACCTGGCCATACGCATGGGGCGCATCGCCGGGGACGACGGCAAACGTCGTGTCCGCACCAAGGCGAGGAAATTTGCCGTGCTGACAAGGGTACCCACCCCCGACAGCACCTATTATCCGATCCCGTACTATGGGGCCCTGTTCCGGGGCAAGTGGTACAACATCAAGCAGCTCATCGGCCTGGCCAAGGAGGCCAAGCTGAAGAACATCGCCCCGATCAAGTACCAGATCGAGATCTCCAACAAGTACTGGGACAGCATCTTCAAGAGCGAAGGCATCACCGACCGCCAGGAGCAGCAGAAGCGCATCGTCAAGGAGAAGCAGCAGATCCTCGACTTCCTCACGGGCGTCGAGAACGCCGGCAAGGTGTGGTTCTCCACGTTCTACGTGGCTCCCACAGGCGAGGTGCAGCACGAGGTCGTCATCAACAAGATTGACTCCGACAAGGAGGGCGGCGACTGGTCAACGGACATCCAGGAGGCGGTGAACATGATATGTTTCACCATGCGCGTGCACAGCAACCTGGTGGGCAGCGTGCCCGGGAAGTCGCAGAGCAACAACTCGGGCAGCGACAAGCGCGAATTGTACACCATCGCCCAGGCCCTGCAGAAGCCCTATCACGACCTGCTGTTCACGGTCCACCAGATCGTGATACGCTTCAACGGCTGGACGGGTGCCTATCCCGACTGCCCCTTCATCCAGCTCACAACGCTGGACGAACACCAGGATGCCAAAGAAGTAACACTCAAAAAGAACACCAATGGAAACGAGACTGATAACCAATGACCAGCAGTTGCGCAGATACCTGCCCAACGCTTTCGACACCGTGGAGGGCGAAACGCCCTTCTATGAGAAGATTCTGCCGTGGCTCGACCAAGCTGAGCGATGGGTGATGACCCAGTTCATCGGGAGCGACCTCGCCCCCGAACTCACCGCCATGCCCGAGACCGAGCCGCTGCGCACGTGCGCCAACCTCGTCACCGTCCACGAGGCCTTCTTGCGGGCCGTTCCCTCGCTTGACCTGGTGCTCACGCCGAACGGGTTCGGCATCGTGAGCAACCAGAATGTCGCTCCCGCAAGTCCCCACCGTGTGGCCAGGCTCCTCGGCTCGCTGGAGACGAGCCGGGACATCGCCATCGAGCAGTTGATCCACAACCTGTTCCTCAACAGCACGTGGACGGACAGCCCCATGCGCCAGTGGTTCAACGCCACGCTGTTCCCGAACATTGACCTGGCCAACCTGTGCGGCTTCACCGACCACCGCTGGGCCAATTACCTGGGCCTGCGCTCCAAGGCGATCGACGTGGAACAGCGCCTCGCCGAGGAATACATCTCGCCCGAGCAGCTCGCCGTGTTCCGCAGCGAGGTGATGACCATGCTCAGCGACCTGACCGTGGCCACCTCTCACCACTTCCGCGTCATCGAGCAACTACGGCACGCCGTAGTCACCGTGCTGCAGGGAGGCCAGGTGCCCGTGCAGTCGCTGCGTGACATCGTTGACTTCATGCGCAAGAACGAGGCCTCGTTCCCGCATTTCCGCAACTCAGCCACCTACAAACTCTTCGAGCCGCCCGTGTTCGAGAACAAAAAGCAGGCAAATGGATACTGGTTCTGACAGGTGAGAGAAATACTTTATTGAATAGATGAGTTATTATCGCAAAAATTGTGTATCTTTGTACTTGTAACAAAGATACACAATTAGTTATGAGTAATTTTTTTGAAATAGATGATGTTATTCCTTTTTCAAAAAGGCATGAAGGTGAAACCATACGTCAAATTATCCGTTATGACTCTGGTTACCTTAAAGATTTGTTCGTAAAAGATGAGCGAGTAGTCTTTTCCGAAAAATGTTATTCTGAATTAAAGAGATTAACAAAGGGATTTAAAGACAATTGGGAAAAACCACCCATGAAAACTGGTAACTTTTTCCAGTCATTGAAGGCTTATCGTTCGCCTTATCCCTTTGATTTTAACAACAACGAGATCGAGGAAGAAAATAGAAAACGTATTAAGAAATTGAATGCAACGCTATGATACTCGACACAATGACAAAGAGTGAAGTAATGCGCTCATTGCGCAAGGAATTTGATAATGAGGTGTATCCTTATTTTGAAAAAAGGATTCCTAAATATAAAGCATCACTAAGGGCTAAGGCTCAGAGAAATAAAGGAATAATTACTTCACCATGGGAAGAAGTGACCACAAAGAATCGGACCGTATTTAAGTACAAGGTCTTTTCTTCAGCTATCGGCTATGAAGTATATTTCAAGACTCAATTCCTCTGGAACAAAAGAAGATGTTTTGCTTGTTTTTATCCTAATGGAGTTGTTCTTGTCTTCACAAATCATTGTTTAGAAAGATATGCTGAAAGGGTCTTAGGCAAGCCTGAAATGATTGCAGAAGATGTCTTTAATAGATATCTCTTTAAAAAAGGTAATGCATTTCACATTGTATTACCAACTCCTAAACACGAATTTACAGTTTATCATGGTGTTGAGAACGCACTATTTCTTGGTGATTTTGATCCTAACTTTGTTGATAACGAAATCGATGATGCTTGGCTAAATACATGTATATCCTTAAATGAGACTCACCAAACTCAAGAAGGAATTTTGAAAACACTGTCATTTATGGACAAATTTGTAGAAGATTTTGGTGATAACCCCCTTTCAGGGGAAAAGTCTGCTGATAAAGCAGACAAAAAAGCATCTACTGATGAATCGTTCAAAAATAGTCTTTGCGATTTTTATTGCAAATCATATATGCTTGTACAACTTCATCTGCATTATAATTTTCCATTTACAGCTGCGCTTCTCCCAAATTATGAAGAAAGAATGAAAATGATCGAAAGTCGCCTAGCAAAGTATTCTATATCAACGTCGAGTTTATCTCCTTTCGGCAAGAAAAACGGGATTGCCATAGAGGGTGAAATAGATTTTAAGGGTGCCGATTGAATCTTTTAATTAATACGTATCTTGTCTTTTCAGTACCAAGGCGGTTACCGTACCTTCGCAGTACGATAACCGCTTTTATTATGCAACAAGTCAAAGACAATCCTACAATCAACGTCAACCTGACTGTTCCCACTGGATGGGACAAGCTGGCCGACAACCAGCTGCGCTACGTGTTCGGCCTGATGGCACAGGGCTTCCCTTCGCCGCAGGTCAAGACCTACTGCCTTTTCCGATGGACAGGCATGCAGGTCATGCACAAATACGGCCGAGGGTGGTGGTGCAAATTCGCTGACGACGAATTCGTCATCATGGCCGAGCAGGTCAATGCGGCCATCGCTGCGCTCGACTGGATTGACTCGCTTCCCTCAAAGCCCGTGTGCATCTCAAGAATCGGCAAACACCGTGCATTGACTGCAGACTTCCAGGAAGTGCCCTTCGAGACGTTCATCATCTGCGACAACCTCTACCAGGGTTATCTCTCAGCCAAGGAGGACGCGCTGCTTGACGACCTCGCCAGGCAGCTCTATAAGTCCTCCAAGGTGAATCCCACCGAGGCGGAACGCATCGGCGTGTTCTACTGGTTCGCCTCACTCAAGGAGATGTTCGCCCGTCAGTTCAAACACTTCTTCAAGCCCATCAGCAACGCAGGCGATGCTGACGGCAACATGTTTGAACAGACCAAATCCCAGTATGAGATCCTGTACGAGGCAGTCAACTCGCAGATCCGCGCCCTTACCAAGGGCGACGTGACCAAAGAGAAGGAGGTGCTCGCCATAGACACCTGGCGGGCCCTCACAGAACTGGATGCACTCGCCAAAGAGTACGAGGACTTTAACCGTAAATACCCACAGAAATGACAGAGCAATATCCCAAAGGCATCTGGGATGCCACCGAATACTTCGGCCACCTGGCCGCCACCAACCGCTTGGCAAAGGCCAAAGGATTTGCCTTTTGCCGTGTCAGCGGTCTGGACGGTTTCGAGGAGGCGCTGGCGCACATGCAGCGGACAACCGCCTTCATCTGCGTCTCGGACATCGCCAACGGCTACACCGAGTTGAACAACACGCCCCACACCCGGCGGGTGAAGACCGTGTTCCTGGCCATGCGCCACAAGATCGACGACATGGCGGCACGCAACCGCTGCATGGAGACCCTGCGCGAGCTGTTCCGCCAGTTCATGTCGCTGCTGATCCTGGAGAAGACCAAGCTGGAGCAGCACTGCATCTACCTTGACCCGAGGATATCGTTCAACGAGATCGACCGCTATTTCTTTTCAGGCTGCGCCTGCGCCTACTTCCAGGTAGCCGTCGATGTCTATACCGATTTGAGATACAACGCCGATGAATGGGAATAAGCCGACTACCGAACAACAGGCCCAGCAGGAGCGCGAGAAGTTCGTGACGGCCTTCAACGACACGATGCTGCGCATCTGGCAGGAGCAGATCACGCTGCTCGGAGTCATAGACACGGGCGCACTGCTGGCATCGCCAAAGTCGTTGCCGGTGCGTGCCGATGGCCGCTTCTTCGAGGTCGGATTGTCCCAGTCCTTCCTCGAATACGGCCTGTGGCAGGACTACGGCACGGGCCGCGAGACGCCCCGTGGCAACTCCGGTGATCTTGGCAGAGCCAAGAAACGCCAGCGCCGCCGCTGGTTCTCCCGCAAGTATTACGCCTCAGTCATGCGACTGAAGGAGTTCTACGAGGAGAACGTAGGCAGGACGTTCTGCGGGATATTATCATCGGCTTTGTCGAAGGATTTTAGACAAAATCACTGAATCTTTATTGGAATTATAATATTAGAATTAAACATTGGAGAGCAGACCACGCGTGAGCGCCGCCTGCTTTTTTAAATATTTGTTCCTCAGAGAATAACACTATGGAGAAGATTCTCCATTGCATCAATCAATGGTGTCGTATTTTTCCATTTCTTCCAAAAGTGTGCGCACAACGAAACATCGGTCATAGGGATCGGTGATGCCTGTCTCGTTCAGGAAAAGATAAACGATGTCATAGCGGTTGCCAGAAGTGGTGTTAAGCATTTCGCCATAGGAGATTCTTGTATCATCGAAGCAACAACCCTCCAGATTGTCACGGCACCAACGCCTCACGCGGCCTTCCATCTCCTGCCCGGACTCGCTTGCAATCCACTGGGCATAGGCATCATCCCACAGTTTCTTTTCCAGATAACTGTTCCAAACGCTTCCTAACGTTTCCATAACTTGCCTCCTTCCGTTAATGTGATTCATCATACTGTTTAATCATTTCAAGCAGCCTGTGGGCGGCAAACAGCCGGTCATACGGATCGGCGATGTCCGACTCTTTGAGCATTACATACACGATGTCAAACCGCCCGCCCAACTGCACGTCGAGCATTTCACCATAGGTGTATCTGGCTCCTTGGTTACTGGTACATCCGCACATATTGTTTTCAAACCAGCGTGCCACTCGGCCCTGCATTTCCTGCCCTGCATCGCTATTGAGCCACTTGGCATAGGCTTCATCACGCAGTTTGGCTTTCAGCAACAGGTTTTCGGCCCTGCTTGGCGCAATTAATCTCAACATATGAACTCCGTTTTAAGGGTTGAACATTCACTTGGTTTGCGTATCAGTCGTTAATGCGGGGGTATTCCAACCCGTTGTCGGCAAACATTCGCATACCGCTGATTGAAGAAGGGGACTCAACACCCTCAAACACAAATGGTCTATCGCTTTTCTTCACATAATGTGAATAAGCCTGCCCCACCTTGTCCATAGTGATGTTGCTGCCGATTTTCTCAACCGTTCCGCTTGGGTAGATTACATTGTAGTCGCCACCGTTGTTGTGAATGATGCCGCAGTCCTGCGCCAAGCCGTCAATGGTAAGCAGGTCAATGATGATGTGCCTGAATTCACTGTATGACATATCTGCGGGGCGGGCAATGAAATAGGAACGCTCAACAACTTCCGTGAGTTCACTTTTCTTTGCGTTCTTGTAGTTGACCCCTTCGGGAGCTTCCTGCCAATGACCGACCAACTGATGAACACCCATCTTCTTGTCGTTGAGAATCCCACGCAGCTTGCGGTTGCGCAAGATGTTCTCTTTCTTGGTTTTCTCTTTGCGGTAAGCGGAGATGATTGCGAAATCCTTGCTATCCATCTGCTGGAGCAGGCGATTGAACGACCCCTCCAAAATGATGTTGTTGTTCGCAGAGTCAGCATACTCCTTTACCATACACCCGTATTTTTCGGAGTAGCTTTCTGTAAATGCTGACGAAAAGTCCTCAAACGGCAACATCCCGTCAACGTCAATGTTCTCTTGTTTGTATTTATATTTTCGTTCCATAACCAAATCTCAAGATATGAGCTCCGTTTTAAGGGTTGAACATTCACTTGATTTATGTATCAGGCGGTGTGAAAACCGACTGACTTGGCAACCGTCTTGCTCGCCAACTGCTCGCTCTTGCAGTAGTCCACCAACTGCTCCAGACGGGGCTTGGCACCCGCACCATAGAGGATGCTGCTAATGGCATACTTACGGGCGACGTTCTCAATCTGCCCTCCGCTGAAGTCGAAGACCTTGGCCAGATGCCCGGCCTCGGCCTCGGTAAGGTCTTTTATCATCTCTTGCCAAATCTTGGCACGGACAGTGGCATCGGGCGTCTCGAACTTAATCTTGTAGAGGAAGCGGCGCTCGAATGCGCTGTCAAGATTACCCTCGAGGTTGGTCGTGGCGATGAGGATGCCGTCTAGGTTCTCCATCTCCTGCAGCAGGATGTTCTGGAGGGTGTTCTCCATCTTGTCCACCGCATACTCGGCACCGCTCTTGCGCTTGCCGATGATGGCATCGGCCTCGTTGAAGAACAGGATGGGCGCCACCTCGCAGCGGTTCACCGCGCCACGGTAGCGTTCAAACAACGCCTTGAGGTTCTTTTCGCTTTCGCCCACCCACTTGCTCTTGATTTGCGGCACATCGACCGTCATAATGGGGCGACCCGTGCGGCGCGCCAACTGATAGACGGTCTCGGTCTTGCCCGTGCCGGGGCCGCCGTAGAACAGGCACGCAAAGCCCTGGCGGAAACCCTGCTGCTGCATCCGCTCGTGAATCTCGCCGTATTTCTCCTGCGAGAGGAACGACGAGAGTTCCACCACCTGCTTCCCGACTTCGGCAGGATAGAACATCTCCTTGGGAGTGAGGTCGGCAGGATTGCGCAAATCGGCGATTCTGACATCGCTGGTCTTGAGATTGAGCTCGCATAACAGGTTGCTCTTGGCCGAACTGGTGAGGCAGTAGGTTGTGGGGTCGGCGATGCCGTCTTCACAGAAGTGTTCAATGAGTTTCTTCTCCATCAATGGATGGTTACCGCTCTGCAACGCACTGCGCGTCTCGCTGAATTGGCTCTGTCGTGTGAAGAGCAGGCTCAGTTCGCCGCTGCGGATGCGGTTATAGTCCTTATTGACACAGAGGTGGATGAAGAAGAAAAGAATCATCCAGTTGAATCCTCTGAGCTTGAGTGCGCGAAGACGCTTGACAAACTCCAACTTGGGATTGGCGGCGACAAGGTCCTCGAGTTCCTGCCGCGCCTCATAGAAGGTGGCGGCATCATCAGTCAGGTCGTTGAAGATGCGGTTCACCGCCTCGAAGAATTCAAACACATCGAGCCCCTTGATTTTGGGCAACTCGGGAACCTCGTCATTTTTCAAGGCCTTGAGCACATCACGGGGGACGCCGACACTATCCCCCTCCATTACATCGCGGTAGCGGAGCAGGCGGCGTCGAACCAGCGCGTCAAGGTCCTTTCCGTAACTCAGCACCCGCACATTGCTAATATCAAGATGAGAAGCCAGGTCGTCATAATTGATGCGGTAGTGACCGCAGTTCAGGCAGATAGAAAACAGCACAGCCTGCACAGGGGTCACGCTAAGTCGTGACGACAATAGGGTCAGTTCAGGCTCAGCGCTCTCCAGGAATTCATCATCCAGCTCGCTGTCCTTGGACAATTCCACCACGCGCTCAATGGTTTGCAACAGCGTCAACTCACTGACGTCTTTCTCTTTCTTCTCGGAAATCAGATTTCCGTCCAAATCAATTTTTAGACTAGGAGCGATGGGTACTCGTTTTCTTCTCATATTACTAGAATTAAAAATTTGTTATATGTTTCGATGGGCAAAACTACCCACTCACTTTATGGTAACATTGAAAGAAAGAATTCAACGGAAATCTGTTAATATTTATTAATTTTTCCTTCGGGTGGCTTTTTTCATACTCAAAACCTTGTCTTTTGATGCACCGCCCAATCATTCTACTTTTGCTGAAAACTGAAATCAGCAAAAGACTATGATCGACATTTCACAACTCACAGCCCTGATCTCCGCATTCCGCGTCGAGACCGAGAAAGAATCCATCTCGCCTGAGACCGTCGGCAAGATCCTCCAGGATATCACCGACCTGCTGGCCACCGCCATCGGCGAGAACGAGTACAACATCATCCGTGTATGGAAGGAGACCCTCCAGCAGTTCCGCTTCCTGTATGACATACAGCAGCGGGCTGTCGATGACCACAACAACGTCATCCTCTCGCTCATGGCACGAAGCATGGCCGACGGGGCAACCTCGACGCTCACGCTGGCCATCGGCCCCGCATCCCGCAACCGCGCGGGCGTGCTCACCGCAGAGGACTACATCCGCATCCAGGGCATCGGCGAGACCAACGACGAGCTGACCGACACCGTGCTGGAATTGCAGGACACCGTTGACCTGCACACGTCCAGGCTCAACATGATCGGCCAGGCAGGCAACGTGCTGCAGTACTTAACCGAGGGCAGCAGCGACGCCAGCAAGGTCGTGTTCGGCGCGAGCCGCTACAACCTGGCCAACGGGGCGGCCAGCATGGCGAACGCCGCTCTGGTCATCTACGGGGCCACCGACCAGAAGGCCGGCGTGATGACTGCCCAGCACGTCATCGCCCTCAGTGCCGCCAAGACCGACATCAGCGCCCTGAAGGCCGCCATGCAGAAGGTGCAGGGCAGCGGGGCCCTCGTGGACGACATACGCCAATATTACACCGGGGCCGACCGCCTCGGCTTCGAGGTCGTCGGCTACAACGTGGCCACGGGTGAACAGAACGTCAGCCTCAAGCGCATCCTGCTCTCGGGTGCCGACACCCAGAGCGCGGGTCTGATGACATCGGCCATGGTCGCCCAGCTCAACCAGTTGCGCCAGGCCGTCTTCGGCAGCGGCGGAGGAGGCTCCACCGCACAAACAAGAAGTTTCTACAACATCGGCATCGAGATCAACCAGGCCACGGGTGCCCTGTACCTGCGGGGTGCCAAGACGCTCGTTGCCGCAGGATACACGCCCTACTTGTTCCGCTACACCAAGAAGCGCAACCGCGTCAACGTGGGCAACGTGAAGCGCCACGGCCCCGTCCGCAAGGGCTGGAACGTGCTGGGCAAGGCCGACACCGTTTCCATCGGCGACAACGAGCAGGTGCTCATCGATGCCAGCGTGATCGACCGCACCTATGATGGCGACCAGCAGTACCGCCACGAGGCACGCTACTTCGTCAAGGACGCAGCAGACAAGGACGGCAGCCGTCTCGCCAGCTTCGGCAAAATCAGGATCACGGTTTCGGAGAAACAGGGCAAGGTGATGGTGCCCAGGAAGGTGCGCCTCCAGTACGGCATCGCTTTCTCGTCGGCCAAGGCCGACAACCGCAAACTGCTGGACAAGGCGAGCCTGGTGACGCCGGTCATCCCATTCCACGTCAGCACCCGCATCAAGGAGGGCTCCTACACGTGGATCTTCGAGAGGTGATGCCCCCAAAAAGCAAAAGGTGAGCCGAAGCACACCCAAATAACAGACGATGAGCCGAAGCACATCATAATAGCAACAAGTGAGCCGAAGCACACCAGAAGTCTTGCTTTACAGCTACAAAGATACACCGAAAATCCCTAACAACCAAAGAAAAACGAGAAAAATGCAGACCATAATTGACATAATAAGACACCTCGCCCTGCACGACACCGCCGTATGGCTGGCGCTGACCTACATCGCCGTGGTGCTGGCCATGGCCGTGGACTTCGTGGCCGGAGTCCGCAAGGCACATCAGGCAGGAGTGGCCACCACCTCGCGCGGCTTCAAGATGACCACCGAGAAGGCCACCAAATACTTCCTGCCGATGCTCTGCCTGTCATGCATCGACATCATTACATCGGTCGTCCTGCCAGCACCGTTCTTCACGATCCTGATGGGCGGCTTCAACATCTTCTGCGAATGGAAGTCCGTCCTGGAATCGACGCATGACAAGCAGGAACTGCGCGACAAGGCGCACACCTTCAACGTCATCGTCAAGAACAAGGACGACATCGCCGCCATCGTCATGCAGGCCATGGAACTGATGGAACGAAAGAAGCAATTAGAGAACAATCAACCATATACTAACACTAACCAAATCGAAGATTATGAAGACTAAGAAAGTTCTGAACATCAAGCCGCAGGAAATCTGCGAGGGCGACGAGCACTACGTCCGCTACAAGGGCTGCGACGGCCGCATGCACGAGCTGCCCACGCACACCGTCACACACAACGAGCGTGTCAAGGAGATGTTCATCACCCAGATCGACGAGCTGCACTCCGTGACCATGGACGCCGAACTGACAAATCCCGAGGCCCGAGCCGTGTTCCAGGCGTCGTTCCCCAACGCCATCGAGGTCAAGGACATCCGGGTAATCAACCTGTTCGTGCGCAACGACTCCCAGCAGAGCGAGTTCCGCTTTGATGCTCCCATCATCGGCGTTCCGCAGAGACGGTTCCCGCACTACTACGCCATCGACGACCAAGGCATCATCCACTTCGTCAGTGACGAGCAGGAGGTGGAGCAGGCCAACATCAGCCTGGCCGGCAGCAGCGCCACCAAGCCCGAGCTGATCGCTTTCTTCCAGCGCACGCTCGACAGCATCGCCGACGAGATCACCCCTGCGCTGTGGGCGTACTTCGTGGCCCACATCACCAGGATGGACTTCCACTTCTCGTTCACCATGGTCGAGAAGCACCTGTGCGTCATCGACAAGAACAAGCAGACCTACGACGCGGGCGTGCTCACCCCCGTCTCGGCCACTAAAATCTGACCGCCATGCGAAGCATCGATCAAATCATTGTCCACTGCTCCGCAACGCGGGAAGGGCAGCATGTTACCGTCCAACAAATCAGACAGTGGCATCTGCAGCGCAAGTTCGCGGACATCGGCTACCACTATGTGGTTTACCTCGACGGGACGGTCCACAAGGGCCGACCCCTCGAGAAAGCCGGTGCCCACTGCAAGGGCCACAATGCCCATTCCATCGGCATCTGCTATGTCGGCGGGCTTGACCGTAACGGCAAGCCCAAAGACACCCGCACCGCCGCCCAGAAGGCAGCGCTGCTGTCGCTGATCCGTGAACTGAGGCAACGCTTCCCGCGTGCTACGGTCCACGGCCATCGTGAGTTCGCCGCCAAAGCGTGCCCCTGCTTTGATGCCAAGAAAGAGTATTCAAACATTTAAAATCCCAAAGTAATGAATGACCAATTTAAGAACCTGTTCAAGGGCATCGTGTTCATCCTGCTGCTGGTAGTGGTGCTGCTGTGCCTCTCCATCACGTTCCACTCCTGTCGAAGCCAGAAGCAGGCCACCACCATAGTGGCGGAGAACGTCGAGGTTGCCAAGGCTGCCAGTACCACCACCGAGACCGCTGCGCGGACTCAGTGGATGAGCAGCCTGAGCATCGACCTCGACAGCTTCGAGCTGTTCATGCCCATGCCGTTCGGCACAGACACGGCTTCATCTCTGCCAGCGTTTGCTGATCCTACCACAAGCCAACCACGTCTGCATGCTGCAAACATGGTTGTCTTGAAGGGCAAACGCGCGTCCATCGGAAAGGCCGACTTGTCCGAGCGCAACGCTTCGCGGTGCGCCCGCCAGGTCGACAGCGTCGCTTCGCACCGCACGATGGACATGGCAGACCATTACGCCCGTGACACCGTGGCCGTTTACAAGCCCCCTGATGTCACCTGGTGGCCGCTGATGATCCTCGCTGCGCTCGCACTCGTGCTCACGGTGAGATACCTTTTGAGGAAATAGCCGATTGGGCAATGGGAACTCGCTTCGCTCGGTTCCCGTTGCCTAATCGCCATTAAAAAAGCACTCCGTTTCGCAACGAGGTGCCCTAGGAAAAATAGTATGAATAAAACTTAGATTTAAGGTTATTTGGTCAGTGCAAAAGTAGAGAAAAATCCGTTACATTTGGCCTATTATTTGCAGAATGATCTTATAAAGGCTATATTTGTAACTCAAATCCATCACGATTATGAGAGAAGAGGACGACAGGGAAGACAAGTGGGATGATTTAAGGGGTAAAGCCATTGATTGGTGGGATAATATCATGCTTATAATTATTATTGTTACTGTAATCATGGCAGTGATCTTCACAGTAAAGCACAATGATGAAGGTCAAATCATTTGTGCAATCGTTCTTGGTATTACCATAGCTTTAAAAGCCGGTAATCCTTTCGATCATGGTGGAAAGCCATTTGGAGGCTGGTTCTAATCTTCAATTATCATCGCTCACGCGAAATGCCCGCCCCGGCCCCCGATGGCGATGGGCACTTCCGCTACGGCTGCGCCAGCTTGAATGACTGACCGGTCGGCTGTAGAGTGCCTGGTCAGGCTCACTATCCGCGCCAAAACCACACGCAGCCGGCTGCTTCGGTCACTACCATTCCGCCCTGCGCTTCGCTCCGTCATCGACAGTGCTTCAGGCGGTCTGCTGACGGCGTTTGCGGCGGCGCATCCAGCTCGCTGCACTGGTATCGGGCTCGTCCTTCGCCCTCAACCCGATCCTGACGTTCCGCAAGCACGATGCTCAATCAGAGATTGCCCCGCAACGCCTGCATCCCGCCTGGCACTCACGATGACTCCACTCATCTTGTGTCTCCACTTCATTCCCTCCGCGCCCCGCTGTTTTCGCTGCGCTCAGGGGTATCGGTGCTGTGAGCCTTGGGCACACTCCAGCCTCTGTCGCCATTCTGCGCTCCCTTGCCTGCGCTTCACCGCCCGTCGCCATCGCCTAAGCACAAAATCGCCGCAAAATCGAGATTTCGCCGCAATTTTGTCGAATCATCTTCGACAAATGTCGAACATAGGAAAGCAGTAGGCCAAAGTGTCCCCATGAAACCGAAAGTGCCTTTCGGTTCATCGGTCACACATTGGCGATTTTACCGCACATCGGCGGACATTGCCCTGCATATTCCGCTCAAAGAGCAGTCGGTTTGCGGTCGGTCTCCGCAGGGCGGTTGGGGGAGCCTGAAAGGCAGACGGAGGCTGCCGCCCCGTACCCCGCAAACGGTTGAAAAACAACCGTTTAACTTTTTGAACTTTGGACAAAACGCATATTTTCGTTAATCCGTTGAAAGCCAATAAATTAGCGATTTTTGCTTATTTTTAACGCCTGTTACAGCAGTTTGTCTAATTTTCTTGACACATCCACGTAAATCGCCGTGCAAATCCGCCGCCGACAGCCGCCAGATTTGCACCGTTCCAGGCGACAGCGGGGCTGTCTTTTCTCCATCCGCACATTATGGCGACCTTTGAACCAAAAACACGATACTATGAGCGACATCAACACCACAGCAACGGTCAACCTATCGGTCAACGGCGTGCAGGCCCAGCAGGTCCTGCAGCAACTCAAGCAGCGGGCCATGGAACTGGAGAACGCCATCGCCAAAGCCGCCGCCAGCGGAAACAAGATCGAGTTAAGGAAACTACGCCGTGAACTGGCCGACACCAAGCGGCAGATCCGTGAAATAGAGTCCTCGACCCAGCAGGTCGAGGCCGTGATGCGCCGCCTGGACAAGGCGACGCCCAAGGAACTGAACAAGACCTTGCAGACCCTCAACCGACAGCTGGACTACATGGAGCGCGGCAGCGCGGCCTGGAACTCGCACGTGGCCAAGATCCAGGCCGTGAAGGCCGAACTCTCTAAGGTCAACGCCGAGCTCAGGACCCAGGAGAGTTTCTGGCAGCGCTTCAACCGCACTGTCAACGACTGGCAGACGACCCTGATGGGCGCTGCCGCCGCCATGACGGGACTGGTGATGGCGGGCAAGGCCGCCGTGCAGGTCTATGCCGAGATAGACGCAGAGATGGCCAGTGTCCGCAAGTTCACGGGCATGACTGCCGAGGAGGTGGAACACCTCAACGAGCAGTTCAAGAAGATCGACACCCGCACCTCACGCGAGGATCTCAACAAACTCGCCCAGGAGGCGGGCCGACTGGGCCTCTCGTCCGAGAAGGACGTGCTGGGCTTCGTCAAGGCCGCCAACCAGATCAACGTCGCCCTCGATGACCTGGGAGAGGGAGCGACGCTGACCCTCTCCAAGCTCACGGACATCTTCGGCGACAAGCAGCGACTGGGAGTGGAGCAGTCCCTGCTTGCCGTGGGCTCCGTCATCAACGAGCTGTCGCAGAACTGTACCGCAGCCGCCCCCTACCTGGCCAACTTCGCCAAGCGCATGGCCGGCGTGGGCGCCCAGGCCCGCATGACCATCCCCGAGATCATGAGCTTCGCCGCCGTGCTCGACAGCCAGGGCCAGGCCGCAGAGATGTCGGCCACGGCAGTCTCGAAGCTGATCATGGACATGTTCAAGCAGCAGGACAAGGTGATCAAGGCCACGGGCATCAATGCCAAGAAGTTCAAGGAGGCCCTGACACGCTCCACCAACGAGGGACTGCTCATGCTGCTCGAACGCCTCAAGGAACTGGGCAACATCGACGTGCTGGCACCCGTGTTCAAGGACATGGGCGAGAACGGGGCCCGTGCCGCGCAGGTGATCTCAGCCCTGGCGGGCAACCTGGACACGCTGAAGTGGCAGCAGAAGGAGGCCGCCAAGGCCTTCGAGGAGGCCACCTCGGTCACCAAGGAGTACGAGGTGCAGAACACCACCGTACAGGCCCAGCTGGACAAGGCCCGCAAGGGCTTCACCGAGATGGCCGCGACGCTCGGCCAAAAGCTCATGCCCGTGATGCGCTACTTCATCAGCAGCACATCGGCCATGATGCGGGGCATGTCCATCGCCGTCGATTTCGTCATCAAGTACAAGGGTGCCCTGATCACGCTCGCCGCCACATGGGCAGCCTACACGGTGGCCGCCAACGCCAGCAACATCGCCCTGAAGATACACTACGGATGGCTCGTGCTGGTGGAGAAGGCCCAGGCCATCGGCAAGGTCGCAACGCTGGCCTGCTCAGCGGCCTATAACCGTCTGACGGGCAATATCACACGTGCCGACGCCGCCCAGAAGATGCTCAACACGACGATGAAGATGAGCCCCTGGGGCCTGGCGGCAGCGGCCATCGCCGCCGTCATCGTCGGCCTGGTGGCCTTCGCCAAGCGGACGAAGGAAGCCACGAAGGCCGAGAAGGAGATGGCCGACATGGACCGCGAACTGGCCAAGGCCCGTGAAGACCACATGCAGAAGCTCGATGCCGAGAAAGGCAAAATCGAGCGCCTGGTGGCCATCGCCAAGGACGAGACCGTCTCCAAGCAGAAGCGCAAGGAGGCCATAGATGCCCTCAACGCGCAGATCCCGAACTACTGCGCCAGCCTGGACGCGGAGACGGGCAAGTACCGGGAGAACAAGCAGGCACTCGACGACTACCTGCTCTCGCTGGAGAAGAAGATACGCCTTGAGGCCAACCGCGAGGAATACGAGCGCCTGATCCGTGAGGACGAGAAACTCAAGCGTGAGATCCACGACCAGGAGCAGGCCGAAAAGGAGTCCTTCGACCGCAAGACCAAGGGCTCCCGCCAGCAGCGCGAGGCCCTGGCCCACGCCTACGGCTACTCGACGAACCCGCAGGGCGAGCTGACCCAGCTGCCCGGCATCGCCTACGACAAGAAGGCCAAGCGCAAACTGATCAAGCAGCGCATCGACAAACTCATGGAATACTCCAAGGAAGAGGATCTCGTCATCATCGATGAAGCCGAGACCGAGACCGATAACACCCCCGTTCCCACGCCAACGGCAACCGACAAGAAGACCGGCACGGGCAAGTCCAAGACCGAGGACAAGTTCAAGGCCGAGAAGGAGTGGAAGGAACAACAGGAGGCCATCAACCGCATCGCCTACGCCACCGGCGAGAAGAACTACGAGGCCTACACCACACGGATGCTGGAGATCGCCACCGAGTATGAGAAGAAACGGCTGGAGCACACCGACCTCACGACAACGGAGCGCCTGACCATCGAGGCACAGCATCTGGAGGCGCAGTGCAAGCAGACCGAACAGGCCAACAAGTTCACCATCGAGGAAGAGCAGGAATCCTACCGGGACATCAAGGCCCTGATGCAGCAACGCTACATCGACGGGAAGATCACCATGGAGCAGTACAACGCCAACATGGAGCTCATCGACATGCAGCACCTGCAGACCGTGGAACGCATCTACAAAGAACAAGCAGAGGCCCCGATCAAGGCATGGGAGGAGGCGAAACGTCAGGCCGAGGAGCAGGGTGAAACCTTCGACATGCCCAAGCCCAACGTCGATGAGAAGGCATGGCAGGACTACCTCAAGGCCCACGACACCTACCTGGCCGCCCTGGTCAAGGACCAGCAGAAGCGGCAGAAGGAGTACGAGGCCCAGCAGAAGAAGCACCAGGCCGAGTTGCAGAAACTCAAGGACGAGTATTTCGGCAACAATGCGGCAGAAAACCTCGCCCAATACAACGAGGCTTCGGCCAACCTCGATGCCGTCTATCAGGCGGAACTGAAAGCCGCTGGCGACAACGCCAAGGAGAAACTCCGCATCGAGGAGGCCTACGAAAAGGCTAAACTCGCCCTGAAGAAGAAGTACAACCAGCTCGGGGCGGACGATGACCGCAACGCCCTGCAGAAGATGAACGACGACCTGGCCGACTGGCTCAACGGCGACGGCGGCCAGGCCCTGACCAAGAGCGTCGATGCGCTCACACAGGGCATGGCCTCCATCTTCTCGCAGATCTCCTCGCTGGTGCAGAGCGAGATGGAACTGGAGACAGCCGCCATCGAGAAACGCTACGAGCGCGAGATCTCGATGGCCGAGGGCAACAAGTTCAAGACCAAACGCCTTGAGCAGCAGAAGCAGAAAGAGGTGGCCCAGGTCAAGAACGAGGCGAATAGAAAACTGTTCGCCATGCAGGTCATCCAGGCCGTGGCCCAGACGGCGACCGCCGCCCTGAACGCCTACTCCAGTGCCGCAGCCATTCCTGTCGTGGGCTACATCATCGCCCCTATAGCCGCTGCCATGGCAGTGGCTGCAGGTGCCATGCAGGTGGCCGCCATCAAGAAGCAGCAGCAGGCGAGCCAGGCGCAGGGCTACGGCGAGGGCGGCTTCACCCGCAAGGGCCGTGCCGACGAGGTGGCTGGCGTGGTCCATGCCGGGGAATGGGTGGCGAGTCAGAAACTGGTCGCTTCACCCGTTGCCCGTCCTCTGATCGAGGCCCTGGACTACGCGCAGCGCACCAACACGATCGGCTCGCTCCGCAGTGCCGACGTGTCAAGGTCAATCACCGCGCCGATGGCTTTGGCGCAAAGCCAACCGCAGGTGATAGTGCAGGAGAGTAAAGACTTGAAAGAGATCATCGCCCGTCTCAACGAGCGATTGGACGAGCCCTTTGTCACCGTCAACACCGTGACCGGTGACAAGGGCATAAAACAGGCGCAGGACGAGTACCAGCGCCTCATGAACAATAAATCACCGAAAAATAAGAGAAAATGAGTGTTTAGCAAAGATTTTTGCTACCTTTGTGATCTTAATGATATGACATCTTTTTTGACATTCTAAACGATAGACTGACGATGAAAAAAATATTGACATTTGTGTTCGCTGCTCTAGCTGCACTGATGCTGATCACGGCACGGCCCGCCGTGCTTCCCGCCTGCCCGCCCCAGATGATGGACGAAGTCATGGCAATGTTGGCCGACAAGACTGACGATGAGAAGTTGGCTGTTCTGGTCTCGACGCTGGACGAGTTCCTGAAAGGCGGAGGTGGCTACAGCCGGGTCTTCATTGATGATGCCACCAACGCTGTTGTCGAGGAGATTAATGGCTTCCTGCTCGGCGAAACTCCCGATATCTTCACGCCCGAGTACCTAGAAATGTTAAGGGCTACGATGTTAGAGGATATGGTCACAGATTATATCGGGAAATTCAACATCTTGGAACTGGCGGCGAAAACCGGGCGCAATGTAGAGACAAGGATGAACTTCGGCAAAGGCAACACCCTCACCATCGCGACCTTTTCTCCCGAACAGGTGGCCGAGGCACTGCACAACTATCAACCGGCGCAACCGCCCATCGAGGGCGATGTCGTCGATTTTGGAATTGAGCCGAATGATGATAACTTCGACGAGGTGTATGATATGCTCGACACGGTCCCGACGGTAGAAACGCTGGTGTTGATGGCACGCTTGATGGACTTGAACATTGCCGAGTCGGGCGACACAATAGGCCAGGTATGGATCGACGAGGAGTCCAACAAAGTTGTATTCTTAATGGTCGGTGAGGAATTTACAGGATCGAACGCAATAGACGAAGGTGAGATGGAGTCTGCCAAACATTTGTTTTTAGGAGCCTATAAACAAATCGATGATTTTAGTTATGTAATGCATTACTTCCTTCTCACTGCAGCCCGTGTTGGCTTTGATTTTGAGATAAGATTGTGTGATGAGCAACACTTGGACTCCCCGCTTGTGTGGGTGTTCACACCCAAAGAAATCTTGGACACATTCAGCGAGTGATTCCCGCGCCTCTCGAAGGTGAGGATAAAAGTACTTTTCGCGAGATGTAGAATCAACAACCTTTCGACTGCCGTCTTTTCAAGGCATATGCGGTTGATTTACCTTTGTGGCAAATCAACCGCTTTTTGCTTTATGATACTCACCATCAACGGGCAGCAAGCCGCCCTCAAGAAAGGCTCATCAATAGAGTACGTCTCGGAAAACCGCATCTTCACCGATGCCGACGACTACAGCATGGAGATAGAACTGCCGCTGGCGGACTGTCCGCAGAACATCGCCATCTTCGGCATGATCACCCGCAAGGACGTGGACACGGGCGACATCTTCTTCGATGCCGTGCTGCAGGACACCAACTTCTTCAAGCGCGGTGCCGTCGTAATCACGGGCATCTCGCAGGAAGCCGTCAAGGTGCAGTTCCTGGAGAAACGCTCCTACCAGAACTTCTTCCCACGCTTCGATGAGAACTACATCGACGAGCTCGACCTGGGCAAATGGCCCAGCATCTATCCCGACAATTCGCCTACCGGCGGCGGGGCACAGCCACGACCCGGGGAAGAAGTGACCTACGCCTCTCCGGCGCAACTCTGGGGTAGGACGGAGGACTACACCGCCTTGCCGTGGGTCAACAACTCCAGCGGCAACCTGCAGAACTGCGCCAAGTGGAACGCATCAGCCAGCAAGTACGAGTGGAAGGTCAACCCCGACGACGAGGACGACACGGACTTCTCCCGTGGCCTCTCGTTCCAGCCGTACCTGCTGTGGCTGACCAAGAAGATCTGCGAAGCCCTGGGCTACGCCTATGACTTCTCGCTGTGGGAGCAGAGCGACTACCGCCACCTGCTGCTGATGAACACCACGCCATACGCCAACAGCAACCGCACATGGGCGAGTGCTTTGCCGCATTGGACGGTCAACGAGTTCTTCCAGGAACTGGAGAAACTCCTGCTGTGTGAGTTCGACATTGACCACGCACGCAGCACGATTGCCTGCACTGCGACCGCGGCCAACATCGAGGCGGCCGGCACCATCCACATCTCAAAGGTCGTTGACGCTTTCACTGTGGAGGTGACCACCGACGAGGAGAAGAGCGGCTACAAGGCGATGCTCAACCAGGGCTACGCCGCAGGTGGCCACCGCCTTGACAACATCTACAACTGCCAATGGTACATCGACCAGATGACCAAGGCAGACGGCACGGTAAGGTGTACCACACACGCCACGCTCAACGCCCTGATCTCGAGCAACGTCCGGCAGGAGGCCGTTCCCGACAGTGGCGGAGTGTGGGGCCTGCACTACGCGCAGGATGTGGACACCTACTTCGTGCTTGAGGTGATGAAGCGAGTGAAATATCGCAGCGGCGGCCGCGAGGAATGGGACAATTGGGGCAACGTCACCCGACTTGTTCCCATCAACCGCTTCGGCCCGCTGATCATCGACAGGGACAACCCTGACGATGTGGATGAGATGAAGATCGTTCCCGCCTGGCTCGACGAGACGGACGATGTCATCGGTCTCGTCCCATTCCTCGAGTGCGGCGAGACGGGAGAGGGCGACAACGCCTATTCCAACCAGTCGCACACGGGCCGTCCCCATTCCTCGGAGAAGGTTGACCAGGACGTGCCCATCCAGTGGGGCGCACTTCCCACAGTCAGCGCTGGGAAGCGGGAGAAGAGCGGAGCCGTCTTCGACAAACTCTTTGTCGCCTTCTGGTGGGGCAGTTACATGATGTTCTCGCCCCGACACCCGCATCCCTGGACGGACACTTTTGACCTCGACTACTCCTATTACGCCCCGACTCCCAACAGCAACTCGGGCGTGCTTTCTGTCACCTGGAATCGCATCAACAGCGGCAAGTCCTGTTCGCTGCGCATCAACAACGCCGCCTACGGCCAGGGCGTTGAGCGCGACACCTTCTATCCCGTCGACCAAAAGAAGAAATACACCTTCTCCTTCCTTGCCGACAAGATCCCCAACGTCCGCTCCCTCTTCCACATCGACGGCAAACAGTACCTGTGCGAAAAGATAACCGCGACATTCACAGAGGATGGAATGTCGCAGTTACTTCGCGGTACCTTCTTCAAGGTCGAGAAAGGGTAGGGCTACAATTCGCCCTCAAATACCTTTGTCACTTCGTGTACGTCATTCGGGTGTACTTGTATGTATTTATTCGTTGTGGACACATCGCTATGGCGTGCCTGATCGCGAGCCACAACGATGCCCGCATCATTAGCAAGATCACGGATGCCGCTATCCTTGAGCGAGTAGAATTGGTAACATTCTTCCCAACCTAATTCTTCACGCATCTTCTTCCAACGGCGATTGAACTGGTCCGCGTTATAGCGGTCTTTGCGTGGCACAAAGCCACGTCCGAACAGATAGAACTCGCCAGGTTGTTCCAAAACCTTCAAGTCTATCATCAACCTACAGATGCGACGATTAATGCCCACGTAGCCATCTTTGTGATTCTTGCTGAAATCGCCAGAGACGAAGATGGTTTGATCCTTCAGTGACACATCCTTCACCTTCAGATGACTCAGTTCATTGGGTCGGATGAAGGTATAGTATTCCAACTCGCAGGCGAGCAGGAAATGTGGGTCAGTCTCAAGAAGGTGGCGACGCATCGTAGCGAGTTTCTCTTTACTGAGATCCTTTCGAAACTTCGCGGTTTCTTTAAGAATCTCCACATCCTCAACAGGATTGATAGTGATGTACTTTCTCTTCTTAAGAAATTCGCTCAAACCATAGAGCCAAGAGCGGTAGTTGTTACGGGTGCGGGCACTCGCATCACGATCCAATAAGAGCCAATCGAGAAAGTCAATAATCAAAGCCTGGTCGAATTGGTACACATACTTGGGCTGAATAACGAGAGTAGCCATGAACTCACGTAGAATGTTTACACTTGAATGATACCTCATGCGGGTCTTGTACCTGTCACCCTTCTTGTCAATATATTCCAGATAGCGGTCAAGACATTCCTGGATGGGGGTGAATCCACGACTCTCTTGAGTGTTGACCCAAGGGTTCCAGCCCTCACGCAATTGTCTCATGATTTGCTCGATGACTTCGGCTGCACGACGGCGTTTTTCAGCCTTTTTATCCAAACCGTCGAGCATGAATTTCTTGCGCCTCATCTCTCCCGAAACGGGATCAAGTGCATAGAAATCGACATACCAATTCTTCCCTGTGTGCAGTTTAGGATAGGTGAATCCTATCAATTGAACTGTGGTTTTTGTTCTGGCGGAGTATAACATTTTTTTACATTTTTTATCGCGCCTTAACTGGTGTTCCAAAAAATGCTAAACTGTTATCTAATTTTTATCGTCCGAAAATCGTCCGACCAAAAAATAAAAAATTGGGTTAATTACTTGATTACCAAGCAACTAACCCACATTCTGCGGAAAGGGAGGGATTCGAACCCACGGTACGCAAAGCGTACAACGGTTTTCGAGACCGCCCCGATCGACCACTCCGGCACCTTTCCAGTCTTGCCCTCGGGATTACTCCCCAAAAGCGGGTGCAAAGTTAGGGCAAATTTTCCACTTGACAAAATTTTTTCACAGATTTTTCAGCCCTTGGATGGTCTGAATGGGGTCGTTAGCGCCAAAGACGTAACTGCCTGCAACCAGGATATCGGCGCCTGCCTCGGCCAGTTGGGCTCCGGTGACGTCGTTCACGCCGCCATCAATCTCAATCTGTGCTTTAGAACCGTTGAGGGCGATGAGTTGCCGCAGTTCGCGCACCTTGTTGAGGGTTTGGACGATGAACTTTTGGCCTCCGAATCCGGGGTTGACCGACATGAGCAGCACCAGGTCCACGTCGCAGATGATGTCCTTGAGCATGGCAACCGGTGTGGCTGGATTGAGGGCCACGCCAGCCTGCATGCCGGCGTCATGGATCTGCTGCACAACGCGGTTGAGGTGGATACAGGCCTCTTGATGCACGGTCATGATGCGTGTGCCGCAGTCGCGCACCTCGGGGATGAACTTCTGGGGCTCGACAATCATCAGGTGCACGTCCAGTGGCTTGTTGCACAATCGCTGCACATGTTTGATGACGGGAAAGCCAAACGAGATGTTGGGCACGAAAACGCCGTCCATCACGTCGAGGTGCAGCAGGTCGGCCTGGCTGCGGTTGATCATGTCGATGTCCTTGGCGAGGTTGCCAAAGTCGGCGGATAACAGAGAAGGGGAGATTTGCATGATATGTAGTTGTTAGTTGTTAGTTGCTGGGCGTTTCTTGATGGCTTGGTAGGCGAGGAAGAGGACGATGGCGATGGCCAGGGCGTAGCCGCCCCACGACAGGTATCGGTTGTAGTGCTCTAGTTGCACGAGCAGTTCCTCTTCGGGGAAATGTTGACTCAGCCAGTAGCCGAGTGCGGCCAGCACGGCATTCCAGATGCCGGCGCCCAGCGAGGTGAACAGGGCAAAGGTGCCGAAGTGCATACGCGACAGGCCGGCCGGAATGGAGATGAGTTGGCGTATGGCGGGAATCAACCGTCCCAGGAACGTCGAGATGGCGCCGTGGCGGTCAAAGTAGGCTTCGGCTTTCTCAACCTTCTCGGCATCGATGAGGCACATGTGGCCGATGCGGCTGTTGGCGAAGGCATAGATCACGGGGCGCCCGATGAGCAGCGACAGCACATAGTTGATGACGGCCCCGATGAGTGCGCCAACGGTTGCGATGAGGACAATCATCATGATGTTGAGATCGCCATTGCGCGCGGCAAAATAGGCGGCTGGCGGGATGACCACCTCACTCGGGAAGGGGATGAACGAACTCTCGATGGCCATCAGCAGCAGGATGGTGCCATAGGTCAAGTGCTCTTTGTACCAGTTGTAGATGGTGACGATGTCGTGTGGCATATACAGCAGGATGGCAACCACCACAGCCGCCAGCACAACCAGTATAATGATCAGTTGAATGGTATCTCTTTTCATATCGATGGCAAAGTTAGATAAAAGTTTTTAGTTGTCAGTTTTTAGTTGTCAGTTTTTAGTTGGTTTTAGCCAATAGGCCGAGCCGGTGGAGTAGGGCAACTGTCAAAAAGCACAAAGCCTCTTTGAGAATCTGCTTTTGATAATCTATTGATTTATAGATAGAAATGCAATGATTTACCCGTTGTAGTCAACAAAAACAGGTGGGGCGCGATGGTTAACGAGTGTTAAAAGTATTTTTCTTATCCCGCAATGCAAAGAAACAACAAATAATTTTCCCTGTCAATGACGAAAAGCAAAACGTGTCGTCAGAGCCACAGGCTCTGAATACATCAACATGTCTCTCGCTCATATTGACAAGCGTGACATTGAGGTCTTATGGGGTGGGGTGTAATATGTCGAGGATTATTTGGATGGATGGGTGAGGGTCATTTCGCAGGCGGTGCAGTTGCAGTGGATGTGGAGCAGGGTGGGGCCTGTCTTCAGATAGAGGTCGCTGGGCAGGCGGTTGGCGTTGGGGCCTTGGAGGCAGGCGCCGAGTTGGCGGCGGATGCAGTAGCGTGTGTGCATCAGCGGGGTGGCCGCTGTGGGCGGGGTGCCTGCTTCGAGCGCGGGGGTGATGTCTGTCACGCCGTGATCACGGTAAAGGGCTTCGGCGAGGCGGTTGGCCACGTTGTCGGCGGGCGCCAATGTGTTGACGGGGCAGGGGTGGGACATATCTTCGGGGCGGCGCATGTCGATGTGGCGGGTGATGCTGTGTGCGCGGTCGAGCATCTCGATGGTCTCTCGGCGCAACTGGGAGAGCAGCGATGCGGGAATGAAGATGTCGCCAAGGACCTGTGCGTCGCGCAGGCGGTAGATGGTGCCGCCGAGTTTGGCGAGTTCGGTGCGCTGGCGGTCACCTTGGGGCTTGGCTGCGGTTTGCAGGTCGCAGGGTAGGGTGTGTGTCACCCGGTTGGCGCGCTCGTCGGTCAGCGTGAGCGAGAGCAGGCCGCTGGTGTAGCGCATGATGGCATCGACGGTGATGACGCGTGTGGCGGATGGCTTGTCGAGCAGGTCGGTAAACGCCTTGTCGGCAGTGCGGTAGATGTCGGCTCCACGGGGGATGTCGGCTCGCTCGCGCAGCAGGACGGTGCCATCGCTCAGGACGCGGTTGACCCTCACGCCGGCAAACTGGCCTCGGCTATCGGTGTAACTCAGTCCGTCGCCATTGGCCAGTGGGGCTTGGGTGCCGATGGTCAGGGTGTTACCGTTGCAGCGCAGGGCGTGGCCCAGGTATTCGCCTTGCGACTTGGGGGTGTCGATCGAGGCCATGGCTGTCCCGTCCACGGGGCGTCGGCCGTCGAGGAAATAATGCGTGAAGCCGCGGTTGAAACTCTTGTGGATGTCGGGGTCGAAGGTCAGTTCCACCGAGCCGTGTGAGGCGCGGCGGTAGCGCTCTGGCTCGCGGCTGATGATCTGATCGATGGCGCGGCGGTAATAGGCGACGACGTTCTTGACATAGCCCGCGTCCTTGAGGCGGCCTTCGATCTTGAATGACGAGACGCCTGCCGCCATCATCTGCTGCAGGCGGTCGTACTGAGACATGTCACGCAGCGACAGCAGGTGCTTGCCCTGGACCAGGATGCGGCCCTTGCTATCCACCAGATCGTAGGGCAGACGGCACAGTTGCGCGCACTCTCCCCTGTTGGCGCTGCGGCCCTTCAACACCTGGCTGATGGCACAGCGTCCGCTGTAACTCACACAGAGAGCCCCGTGCACAAAAGCCTCGAGCGGCACCGTGGTGACCTTGCGGATGGCGGCAATCTCGTCGAGTGTGAGTTCGCGGGCCATCACCAGTTGGGAGAAACCGAGGGCTTCGAGAAAACGGGCTTTGTCGGGCGTGCGCAGGTCGCACTGGGTGCTGGCATGCAGGGCAATAGGGGGCAGGTCGAGGCGCAGCAGCGCCATGTCCTGGACGATGAGTGCGTCCACGCCGATGCGGTACAGGTCGTGAACGAGGCGCTCCACCTCCATCAACTCGTCGTCATAGACGAGGGTATTGACTGTCGCATAGATGCGTGCCCCGAATTGGTGGGCGTGATCGCAGGCGCGGCGCACGTCGTCGAGCGTGTTGGTCGCGTCGGCACGGGCACCGTGGTGGGAAGCGCCCATATACACGGCATCGGCACCGTGGTCGATAGCGGCGATGGCGATGTCGGCGTCACGGGCGGGCGCTAGCAGTTCTATGTCGACGTGTCTGGGCATGAGCGGATAGATGATTCAGAATGCCTTGTCAGATGTTGAGGGTGAACTGGTCGGCATCGCGCCAGGCTGGGAACTTCTCGCGGAACTGTGCCAATTGGGCTGGCGAGAGGTCTGCGGTGATGATGGGGCTGTTCATGCGCTGTGCGATCACCTTGCCCTTGAAGTCGATGACCAGCGATGAGCCCTCGGGGTACTCGACTCCGGCGGGATCGGTGCCGCAGCGGTTCACTCCGCACACGTAGCACTCGTTCTCCATGGCGCGGGCGGCCAGCAGCGTGCGCCACACCTTCTCGCGTGACTTGGGCCAGTTGGCGATGACCACCAGCAGGTCGTAGCCGTTGTTCACGTTGCGGCAGAACACGGGAAACCTGAGGTCATAGCAGACCACCAACTTGATGTTGAAGCCACGGAACCGCACGATGGGCGCGGCCGTCAGGCCCTGGTTGAACACCTTGTCCTCGCCGCCAAACGAGAAGAGGTGTCGCTTGTCGTAATAGGTCTCATCGCCATTGGGCTCGATAAAGAAGGCGCGGTTGTAGAGTTGGGCGGCGGTATTGGCCAGAAAACTGCCGATGATGCCCACGTGATAGTCGGCGGCAAACTTGCGGAGCGTGTGGAGGGTGTCGCCGCTGTTCCATTCGGCAACAGCGGCCGCCTGCTCGCGGTCACCGGTCATGAATCCCGTGGTGAACAATTCCGGCAGTATCACCAGATCGGTGTCGTCGGGCATATTGCGCAGGTTGCGCTCGAGTTGCTTGATGTTGGCTTCACGGTCACCCCAGGTGATGTCGTCCTCGATGAGCGTGACGCGCAGATTGCGGGAAATCACTTTTCAGTTAGCAGTTAAGGGTTAATAGAAAAACTGAGAGGGTGTGTCAAAATTGCTATGCTTGCAACATGGTCCGTGCTTCGCTCGGAGAAATCAAACAAAACTCGTATAAAAATCAAACAAAATCAATTTTTATTTGATTTGTAATTCTGCTTAATTTCTCGGCCGCCAGGCCGATCAAAGATTAGGCGTGAATTTTGACACAGCCTCACATACGGATTATTCCAGTCCAGTGACGAATTTCTCTGGGAATTTGCCGCAGCCGTTCTGCTTGAAGTATCGCTTGATGCGGATCAGGTCGGCATCGGCATCATCGCTCAATTCCAACTCCCGGTCGATGCACACCACACGGTTGTTATAATCAAAGTAGGCCAGCACTAGCGGCACCTTGGCATCTCGGGCCATAAAGATGGCGCCCTTGTGCCAATTGGGGTTGGCGCTGCGTGTGCCCTCGGGTGTGACGCCGATAGCGAGGCGTGGAGTGGTGTTGAAGGCCTCGACGATCGATTGGGTGAGATTGCCGTGCTGACGTCGGTTGACGGGGATGCCTCCCAGGGCCTTCATCAGTTGGCCCACGGGGAAGAAGAACCAGGTGTCCTTCATCAGAAAGCCGGCCTTCATGCCCACGGAGTGGATGCCTAACTCACCAAGTATGAAATCCCAGTTGCTGGTATGGGGTGCGATGACGATGATGCACTTGTCAGGCATCGCCAGATTCACCTTGAAGGTCCACCCCGTTTTCTTCAGAATCCAACCAGAAAGGTTCATTCAGTGGCTCGGGCGTTATTATTTGTTGGACGGCATGAGTTCGTTCATGCGCTTGGCGATGTTAGCGACCTCGGCGCGGAAGTATTCGCTCAGTTCCTTCTCGCACTGCTTGAAGAATGCTCGGCGGGCCTTGTTATACTCCTGGCGGTTAGCAAAGTCCTTGACCTTCTTGCCGAACTTGTTGCTCACGCGGTTGATGGCCTCCTGCTGCAGCAGCGCGGTGTCGATGATGATGCTGTCCCACTCCTCGCGCTTGTTCTCGCCAAAAGCGGATTCTGCAAAGATGCACTCGCCTGCGATATCGCCACAGGCATTCTGGATTGCTTTCTTGATCTGTCGTTTACTTGCCATAATGATAAATGTTATACAATTAATGCTTCATTATAATCCGCTAAATTACTAATTATATCTCAATCCCGTGGCCAGAAATCAAAATAAAAATACCAGAAAATGTCAAAAAGGACCTTTTTAGGTTTTATTAAGAAAAAAATGTTTCAAAAATTTTGTCAGTTCAAAAAATGGCAGTAATTTTGCAACGCTTTTGAACGGAGATATCGTCTAGTGGTCTAGGACGCCGCCCTCTCACGGCGGAAACCAGGGTTCGAGTCCCTGTTTCTCTACCAATCTGAAGCCTTCACCCAACCATGAGCGAGGGCTTTATTAATCGACGGAGATATCGTCTAGCGGTCTAGGACGCCGCCCTCTCACGGCGGAAACCAGGGTTCGAGTCCCTGTTTCTCTACCAAACGAAGCCTTCACCCAATCGCGGGTGAGGGCTTTTGTTTTTTTTACATGAGCCACTTGTTCTTGATCTCGCTCCTCTCCTGTTTGCGGAGAGCGGCTATTTGTTGTATTTGGCCTTGATGTGACGGATGAACTCGTCGAAGCCTTCGGGGCAGTCTCCTTTAGGGATGATGGTTCCGCTCGCCAGGTTGTGCATGATATAGAAGTCGGTGGGTGTCTCGATGATCGTGTGTAGTTTGGAGTAGGGGACACTCGATGTGCCATTCTCGGACGCTCCCTCATAGTGGTCGTCATGGAACGTTAACTCAAACACTACATTCTCTTGGATAGAAGGATTCTTGCGGTATAGCGCCGCTGCCTTCCTGTCGATGCCGATAAAGAAATACCAGTTGGCGGCAGCGAGTATGATGAGCATACCGATGCCATAGCCATATTGCCCGACAATGAACTGTGGCACAGCCATAACGAGCAGGGCAATGTTGCACACGATGATGTTGCGCTTAAGGTGCAGCAACTTGTATTGGATGACACGGTTATAGCGGACAAACTCCTCTTGACTATAATGACTGTGTATGATAAATCTCGGTTGCATGATGCTTGAAATAATTGATTATTTACACTTTGTGGCAGATGTAGACGAGGCGCTGGCCTGTGGCGGTGGTGGTACCGAAGATGTAGCAGTCGCCGCCGTCGTTCAGGCGCAGGCGCTGTCGCAGTTGTTGAGCGGTCATCGGGAAATTGCGGGAGGCGACGTTGGCGCGGGTGATGCCTGCTAATGCTCTGTTCAGTTCCTTCTTGTTCATCGCTGTGATGGCATCGATGGCGAACCGCCGTCCGGGAAAATCCGCGACTTCCAGGTCTGAGACAAACAAGTGGCTGTCTGCCGCAAGGGCCTTAACCGCGTATCGCTCGGTGAGAACAGGGAAGCAGCCGGCCTTCATGATCGAGGCATTGGGCTCGTAGAGGTATGTGGCCGCATCATGGTCAGCGATCTGTAGCGGCTGGGTCTCTTGGCTGGGCTGGTAGGTCAGCGTCTGCCCGTCGTTGACGCAGTGGATGGTCGGCGATCCTGTGTGGTTGACGCTCAAGAGCACCAGCAGTTCTTTACACTCGTTGCCTGTGCTCACGATGTGAACGTCCTCGACCTCCTGCCCCAGGTCGTTGATCGCTTTGTGCCAGTCGAGCATGGGCGAGAGTTTGATCAGCGCGTGATGCGCTACAGTCATGAGCCTCTCTTTCAGTTCCAGCACATTGGGCGTGCAGTCGGCGATGGCATAGGTGCGGGCACTGTTGCTGTCGCGACGGGCCGGATCCAAGTAGATCAGGGTAGATGCAGGGTCGGAATCCAGATGACTCAAGGCATCCTCGGCCTGGGCATGGATGACGGTTGACTGATTCAGTTCCAGCAAGGCGAAATTGTGCCGCGCAATTTCGCATAGGCGCTCTTGCCGCTCGACATAGACGGCCTGTCGCACTCGTGTCGCCAGATAGGAGAAGTCCACGCCAAATCCGCCAGTCAGGTCGATCAACCTCTCGTGGCTGCCATCGGGCAGCGTATCCACGATGTTGCGCTTGTAGATGGCCGTCTGCTCACTCGAGCATTGCTCCATCGACAGATGGGGCGGATAGATGATGTCATCGATAGCCGCCCATGCCGGCAACTTGCGGCGCGCCGTCTGCCAGCCTTGAATCTGGTCTAGAGCCCATGGCAGGTCGATGCCAGCATTGCGCTTGGCCTTCAGTGCCAGCGCCCTGACGTCCTCCTCGCGATGATTCCGCACAAACCTTATCGTTTCCTCATTCACCATCTCACTAACCACTAATCTCTATTCAGAAACGGTTGCAGGAACTCGTCGAGGGTGCTCACGTGCAGTTTGTGTGCGATTTGAATCTTCTTGTTCGAGACGGTTCTCAGATTTCGGTATCGCATACAGATCATAATTACCGTGCGCGAGAATCCATGGCACTGCAGAGCAATCAGGTTGATCTCATCATCGCGCAAGGTGCCGCCTGCAGCCTCTTGAGCCTTGATGAGCACGTTGTCATACATATCGTTGGCCATCGACTGCATGTTGTCCCAATAGGAGGCTCCCACCTCGTCGGGGCCGCGCATCGTCATCAACTTGTTGAAGCGCTTGGCAAAAGTCGTCTCGTTGCACTCATAGGACCACTGCAGCAGTTGGTGCACGACTTGTATCTGGTTGTCAACGATAGCCTTGAGTTCGTCGGACTGCTTCTTGGTGTCTTCGCGCTCGTCGAGCATCTTCTGCATCTGCTCCAGGCTCGAGATGGACTGGTCCAGGTCGGCTTTTTGCAGTTCATACTCAGCCTGCTGGATTTTCAAGCGGTTGCGGTAGCGCCACACCAGAAACGCCAGAGCGCCGGCAGCCAGGGCCAGCAATGCCAGTGCGAGCAGTGTGCCCTTGAGGCGTGAACTCAGCAACGCCTTCTCGAGATCAGCCTTCTGGTTGTCGTATCTCTTTTCTACCTCCATCAGGCGGTCATTCATGCTGCTCATCGTCACCGAGTCAGCCAGGTGGTGCATTAGGTTCAAGTAGTGAAATGCACTGTCCGACTGGTGATTATGTCGGGCCATATCGGCCAGCAGTCGGTAGCGCATGATGCTGTCGGCGGCGGTAGCCGTGGCTGGCGCGTGCTGCAGGTAGTAGCGTGCCGAATCGATGCGTCCCAAGTGCAGGAATGCCGATGCTGCGGTGTAATGGATTCTCGGATGGATTTTCAGGTTTCCACTCCAGGCTATTGCCTCGACGGCATCGTCCTTGGCACCCTGGAAGTCACCACGGGCTGCGCGATACTCAGCGCGGCTGAATAGGTTGGCCACAACCGCCTGAGGCTCGATTTCACGCTTGGCCAGGTCGATGGCGGCGTTAATGTAGTACATGGCACTGTCCTGCTTCTCCTTACTGATGCGGTACAGACCGCCCAATTCGCTCAGGCAGATGATCTGGTGATGCTTGTCGTCGATTTGGCGGAACAATTCTAATGCTTCGCGATACTTCTCTGCGCCCACGGTCTTGGCTCCCACCACTTGGCTCTGGTACAATTCGCCCATCATCATCTTGGCCATCGCGCGGTTCTTGAGGTCTTCGCCTGCAGCGGCGTCTTCTGCCCTGCGCAGGCATGAGATGGCCTTGTCGAGGTCTCCTCCCTGCCCATAAGCGCCGCCTAGATACAGTAGGGCGCGGGCATATTTCTCACGGTCGCCGCTGTTCTTGTAATGTTTCACGGCTTGCTCCATCGAATTGGCGTCTCCAGCGGCCGTCCTGCTCTCTACGTCGGCCTGACCCGAGAGCAGGTTATGGTAGGCCAAATCTTCTTGGTTCAGGTATTCTCTGTTGATGCGCAATAGCATCTCCCTGGCCTGGAGGACACGGTTCTGGTATAGCAGCGAGTCGATGGCAATCAACTCGGCATTACTTGACCCCTTGTTTTGGGCACATCCACATGCCATGGCAAGAATCAGTATCGCTGCACCTATTTTATAATAGATAGCGTTGTTAAGCATAGGGCGAATTGTTATGTTTGCGTTTTGTTCTGCAAAAATACTCGTTTTTTCTTATATTGGAAATGCCTCCAGACGGCAAATTACCCTCAAATGAACTTTTTGTTTCGCAAACTCATAATAATCAATTATTTCTATTTGATGAAATGACCTGCGAATGTTGGCCAATTTTGCTATTTTTTCAATAATCGGTTGTAACTTTGCAACCGAGAGTTAACCCGTTTTTATCAACGTGAAAAAACTGTGACTGATATGAAACGAAACTGGATACTTGGCACATTGGCTGTCGTGGTGCTGATGACCGCTCTGCTGGCTATGGCTAAAGGTCGCAGCCATCCTAATAACAATAATGAGGAAGAGCAACCGGTAGAAGAGGTAATCACATCTACCGAGCCCCAAGATGAGTTGCTTGATAACAACAACGATTTTGCCTGCAATCTGTTCCGCGCAATCAACAGAAATCGCAAATTGAGCGATGGCAGCATCGTCGTGTCACCCATCAGCGTGAGTTATGTGCTGGGAATGCTCAACGAGGGCGCTAGCGGCAAGACGCGTCAGCAGATTACCAACGTGCTTGGACTGAGTGCTTCGACACAGCAGATTAACGAGTACTTTAAGACGATGATTCACAAGGTATCACGGGTTGACTCCAACGTCACGTTACAGTTAGCCAACTGCATCGACGTGAACTCGGCAATGGGCATCAGCCTCCTTCCTCAATACAAGGCCGACATGCAGCAGTACTATGATGCCCAAATCGATGCATTGGATTTCACTAAAAGAAGCAGCCTCGACATCATCAACAACTGGTGCAACAAACACACCGGTGGCATGATACCCACTGCCGTTGACCGACTTGAGCCCGACGCAGTATTGTATCTGTTAAACGCCATCTGCTTCAAGGCCAATTGGACCGAGAAGTTCGACCCCGATGACACCCGAATCATGAACTTCACGACGGAGAACGGCACTGTCTTCAAGAACAATATGATGCATCGCCAGACGTGTACCCTCTATGGCAAAAACAAGATATGCCAGATGCTGTACCTGCCCTACGGCAATAAAGATTTCGGCATGTATGTCCTGTTGCCCGTCAAGGGGAAAACCACTGCTGACATCATTCAAGGGCTATCGGCCCGGGAACTTGAGCAGCAGTTGAACGGGATGAAAGATGAAAATGTGGATATCCTGATGCCACGGTTCTACACAAGCAGCGAGACCACGCTTAATCATGTACTCTCAGCCATGGGTATGCCGCTGGCATTCACTTCACGGGCCGAGTTGCCCAATATGGCCCAAGGCGAAAAAGACCTATATGTGTCTTTAATTGATCAGAAAACGGTAATTGAGGTCAACGAGAAGGGCACCGAGGGCGCCGCCCGCACCCTCCTGAGAGCGCTTAAAGACGATGAAGTGCCCCCTAAAATCGAGAACTTCCATGCCACACGTCCTTTTGTGTATCTCATCATCGAGAAACGCTCAGGCACCATTTTCTTCATGGGCACCTACTGTGGTGAAGACTGCGTCCAACCGGCGAAATCGGATGGAATCGTAGTAGTGCCGCATACGATAAAGGAGGAAATAAAGATCTACCGTAGCGCTGAGCAGATGCCCCAATTCCCTGGCGGAGAGGCGGCGCTAATGAAGTACATTCAGACCCACATCCAATACCCGCCTACTGCAGCCAAGAACCATGTCCAGGGACGGGTCATTGTGCAGTTTATTGTGTGGAAGGACGGCAGTGTAGATGCAGTAAAGGTCGTTCGCTCGGTGGATAAAGACCTTGACAAGGAGGCTATTCGCGTCTGCAAGACGCTACCAAAGTTCACTCCCGGTCGTCAGAATGGAAAAATCGTGCCTGTATGGTACACGCTCCCTGTGACATTCCAGTTGCCAGAAAAGTGAGAAAATATTTCATCGATAAGTAAAAAAACACGATATTTGCGTCTCTATCAATTGTAATGATGAATAAACACGGTAAACATATCTGCAATGCACTCAAGCAAGTCCGCATTGACATTGCGCGTGCCAATGGCATCAACTATGCCCCTCGGGAATGTCACCACGAGGGCGATTGCGCGGGAACCTGCCCGGCATGTGAGAGCGAGATGCGCTATCTGGAGCGGGAAATCGCCCGCCGACGCGCCCATGGTAAAGCCGCCCTCGTTGCTGGCGTGAGCATGGGGCTGTCCAGCCTGTCGGCCATGGCTTCACCCGCCTCGCTGAGCGTGCCGGTGATGTCTGGTGATCATCCTGCAAGCCAGTCGTCTGATACGACCGAGAGATACGAAGTTTTTGGGCAAATCTATGAATCGGTGCCCCAATTTCCAGGAGGAGAAGTCGCTTTAATGAGATATTTTCATGCTAACTTCAAGTACCCGCCCGAACTTGCTGATTCGTGTTTTCAAGGTCGAGTGGTGGTGACCTTTCTCATTGATAAGACGGGTCGTGTTGCCGAGGTCAAGGTGCTCCGTTCGATTCACGAATTGCTGGACCGCGAAGTCGTCCGCGTCTGCGAGTCGCTGCCGAGGTTCGAACCTGCCCGCAGAGATGGCGAGCCCATCGATTTCTGGTACACTTTGCCCATCTCATTCAAGGAATCAGTATCAGTTAAGGAAGCGACTCAGGCAGATGCTTTGACTCGAATTAGCGGTACCGTGCTTGACGAGAACCATGAACCACTCATCGGTGCTACCGTGGCACTGCTGAATGATACCAAGAAAGGTGTTGCTACCGACATCGACGGTCATTTCAAGTTGGATGTCCCGAATGGCTCCAAGGTCAAGGTGGCCTATTTAGGATATGAAGACGTTGTTGTCACGGCCTCGGATGGCATGATAATTACCCTCAAGCCCAGTGATAATGTGCTATTAGGCGAAGTTTGTGTTGTTGTGAAATCTGTTGTGAAATCTCGCGCTAAAAATGCACAATACCCTGGCGGTGACAAGGCATTGCAGAAGTTCATCAAGAAGAATTTTGTTTTCCCAACTGACTTTTCTGGTCAGGAGTACGTCATGATTGAGGTGGATGTTGATGAAAAAGGAAACGTGTCCAATCCACGAGTGTTGAATAATGAGTTAGGTACAGCCTTCGAGAAAGAGGCGTTGAGGGTTGCTGACCTTGTTCAGAAGATCAAGCCTGCACGAGACGCCAAAGGTAAGAAAACCGCCTCAACTTTCAGCATCGTGTTTGATTCTGCCGATTGGACTGATTGATGATCAATAATAATGTAGCGATGAAACACGGAAAACATATCTGCAATGCACTCAAGCAGGTTAGGCTTGACATTGCGCGCGCCAATGGCATTGAGTATGCTCCTCGTGAGTGTCACCACGAGGGCGATTGTGCGGGCACTTGTCCCGCCTGTGAAAGCGAAATGCGCTATCTGGAGCGGGAAATCGCCCGCCGCCGTGCCCACGGCAAAGCCGCCCTCGTTGCTGGCGTGAGCCTGGGGCTGATGAGTTTTAGCGCCACATCGTGTAACCAGTTCAATAAAGCCGACAACGATGTACTGCAAGGCGAGGTCGAACTTGTGGGGGATTCCTGTGCAACGTCAGATTCGATTGGCGACGTGAGGATTCAATCTGGCGAAATGGTTGATTCGACCGAGTGCCAACCGATTATGAATAAGGAGCCCGCAGAGAAACTGTAATTAATGGGTGATGATCATAATAATAGAGTGCCGATTATCGGGGTGGCTCGTCACCGCCTGGCGGTGGACGGACAGGGAGTGACCACGCTGGTCGCCTTCCACGGGTGCACGCTGCGTTGCCGGTATTGCCTGAATGCCCAGTGCCTGAGGGCGAATGGTTTCTCGAGAACTATCACGCCTGTCGAACTGCTCGACGAGGTGATGATCGACAACCTGTATTTTCTGGCCACTGGCGGCGGCATCACCTTTGGCGGCGGTGAGCCAGCCATCCGCAGCGATTTTATCGACGCCTTTTGCAGCATGGCACCGCCCGAGTGGCACATCACGATGGAAACCGCCCTCAACGTGGATCGCCATCATCTTGAACGTCTCTTGCCGCATGTGCATCAGTACATCATCGACATCAAGGACGTGAACCCCGGTGTTTACCGTCGCTATGCAGGCTATGACAATCAACGCGTGCTCGATAATCTGCAATGGCTATTGAGCCACGATGGCATGGCCGAACGTATTGTCGTACGCGTGCCGCACATCCCCGACTACAATACTGATGCTGACGTGAACCGCTCTCGTGAATACCTCGATGCTTTGGGCATCTGCCACATCGACGAGTTTACTTACCGTCGCATGGAGCGCGGGTGAAATCGTGTTTTTTTAAACTTTTTTTGTCAATTCGGGTCTTAGTCGTATATTTGCAAGACAAAACCAACGTTAAATTTTAAAAATACGACTGATTATGAAGAAATTATTGTTGATGGCAGCGTTGTTCTGCTTTGCTGCCGCACCTGCCGCAATGGCACAGACTTATGAGACTCCGCAACAGGTACAGCAACAGCAGGCCCAACTGGCCAAGGATGCCGAGGTAGCCAAGAAGCAGGCCGAGGCCGCCAAGAAGCAGAAGGATGCTTACAAGGAGCAGGAGAAGAAGGCCAAGGAAGCCAAGAAGGCTGCCGAGAAGCAGGAGAAAGAAGCCAAGAAGGCCGAGAAGGAAGCCAAGAAGCAGCAAAAGGCTATCGAACAGCGTCAGAAGGCTAGTGCCAAATATAACAGCGCTCAGCAGCGCTATCAAGAGGCTCAAAACAAGTACAAGAACGCTCAGGACAAGTTGAGTGCCCTGCCCAATGAGCAGGCCAAGGAGGCTGAGAAGGTACGCGCTAAAATTGCAAAGATGGATGATCCCGTCAAGCAGGCTACCGAGCAGAAGAAATTTGACGAAAAGGTCGCTAAAAAGAACCTCAAGGCTCAACAGGAATACGAAAAAGCCTATCGCAACCTCGAGAAAGCCGAGGAGAATCTTGAGAAGGCACGCCGTAACATGGAGAAGTACAAATGATGCTTAGGGCATTAGCCTAGGCTTAACGGCTTAGAGACAACAGGGGCTGGTGATGCTATCAATCGCCAGCCCCTGTTGTTCGCCGAATAGGAATAACAGCGCGAAAAAGTAACTATTAACTATTCTGTGTCCACTGTTAACTAAAAAAAGCATTATCTTTGCACGATTTTTTTAGATTAGACGACTGAATGGACTATCAACTCATAGCCACTCCTGAGGGCACCAATGCCCGCGCTGGACTCATCACGACCGACCACGGCCAGATCGAGACCCCTATCTTCATGCCAGTAGGCACCGTGGGAGCCGTCAAGGCTGTCCACATGACCGAATTGCGCGAGGACATCAAGGCCCAAATCATTCTGGGCAACACCTATCACTTGTACCTGCGTCCCGGTATGGACATCATCGAGCGTGCTGGCGGCCTGCACAAGTTTAACGGCTGGGACCGCCCCATCCTGACCGACAGCGGCGGCTTTCAGGTGTTTTCCCTTGCCGAGAACCGCAAGTTGACCGACGAGGGTGTGACCTTCCGCAGCCACATTGACGGCAGCAAGCACTTGTTCACGCCCGAGAAGGTGGTGGACATCGAGCGCTCTATCGGTAGCGACATCATGATGGCCCTGGACGAGTGCCCTCCCGGCACCAGTGACTACAGTTATGCCCGCAAGTCGTTGACTCTGACCCACAACTGGCTAGCCCGAGGCTGGAAACACTTCAAGAACACCCAGCCCCGCTATGGTCACAGCCAGGCCTATTTCCCCATCGTGCAGGGTTGCGTGTACAAGGATCTGCGTCAAGAGTCCAGCAAGTTTGTCGCCGACCTGGGTGCCGACGGCAACGCCATCGGCGGTCTGGCCGTGGGCGAGCCCACCGAGGTGATGTATGAGATGATCGAGGTCGTCAACGACATCCTGCCGCAGGACCGTCCCCGCTACCTGATGGGTGTGGGCACGCCTGCCAACATTCTGGAGGCCATTGACCGTGGTGTCGATATGATGGACTGTGTGATGCCTACGCGCAACGGCCGCAACGGCATGCTCTTCACCCGCCATGGCATCATGAACATGCGCAACAAGAAGTGGGCCGACGATTTCACTCCCCTGCAGGAGGATGGCCCCTCGGTTGTCGATCATATCTATAGCAAGGCATACGTGCGTCATCTGTTTATCGCACAGGAGATTCTCGCCATGCAGATTGCCAGCATCCACAACCTGGCCTTCTACCTGTGGCTTGTGGGCGAGGCCCGCAAGCACATCATCGAGGGCGACTTCCCCGCCTGGAAGCGCCAGATGCTCCACGACGTGCAGCAACGCCTGTAAATAAGATTACCCATGGCAGAAGAACTCAACGATATAGCGATGAAGCCTGTAGAGACGCAAAACCCCGCGTCTCCCGACCTCTCTGTCCAGCCCACCAAGCAGGACACCCGCAAGCGCTACCCGTGGTACTACGTGAAGCGTTTTGACCGCTATATCATCAAGAACTTTTTGGGCACCTTCTTTTTTGCCATCCTGTTGCTGTTTGCCATCGTGGTGGTGTTTGACATCAACGAGAAACTGGATGCCGTGCTCACTGCACCCCTCAAGGCGACCGTCTTCCAGTACTTCATGAACTTCCTGCCCTTTGTGCTCAGCCAGTTCAGCCCGTTGTTCACCTTTATCGCGGTCATCTTCTTCACCTCGCGCTTGGCCGACCGCAGCGAGGTCATCGCGATGCTATCCAATGGCATCAGTTTCTACCGCATGACGGTGCCTTACCTGTTCTCGGCCGCTGTGATAGCCCTGGGCAGTTATCTGCTGGCCGCTTATATCATTCCTCCCGCCAATGCCGAGCGCATCGCTTATCAGAACAAATGGGTCAAGAACAAGGAGGTCATCTATGGCGACAATATCCAATTGCAGGTGCGGCCCGGTGTCATGGCCTATATGTCACGCTACGACAACACTACTCGCAGCGGCTTCCGCTTCTCGCTTGAACAGTTCGACGGCAATACCCTGCAGTCCCGTCTCACCGCCGAGAGTGTGCGTTATGACTCAGTGGGCTTGTGGACCATCCGCAACTATACCATCCGCGACTTCAAGGGCATGAAGGAGACCATGACACGCGGCGTGGTGATGGACACGTTGCTCAACATCGATCCGCGCGATTTCCTTATTTCTAAGAATGACGAGCAAACCATGACCTCGCCCGAACTCAAAGCCTACATCAACAAGCAGAAGTCGCGTGGTGTGGCCAATATCAAGAATTTTGAGATCGAGTATGAGCGGCGCATTGCTATGACCGCGGCAGCGTTTATTCTTACCATCATTGGCTTATCGCTCTCGTCGCGCAAGGTGAGGGGAGGAATCGGCATGAACATCGGTCTGGGCCTATTGCTCAGTTTCTCCTACATCCTGTTTATGACGGTTACGTCCACGTTTGCGGTTTCGGGCTACACCAGCCCTAGGGTGGCCATGTGGATTCCCAATTTTGTCTACACCATCATTGCCGTGGTACTCTATTATCGCGCGTCGAGGTGATGGGTTGAAGCCAAAATCACCGATTTCGGTAATTTTTTATTTATTTGCACGGGATTTCTGTTTGTTTTTGTTTGCGATTTAAGTAATTTTGCGGCAGATTGTAATGGCGGGCGCTATGGTCTGCGATATCGTCTGTGGCCTTGTCTGGTCAAGTATCTGAATTGATTTGATAATAGATATAACCACTTGATTTATAACCATTTAATTTAATTTATTTATGAAAAAATTATTATCTTTTGTTTTGATGGCCATTTTTGCTATGGGTACAATGATGGCTAATTGGCATCCCAGTGATACTGAGGCAATTCGCCTCGACAAGGAGGATGCTACGGGACAATCCCTGATGAAGACCTTGCGTACCGACGACGGGAAGATTATCTTGACCTGGTTGCGCGGAGAACGCACCGATGGCGTCTTTGCCTATCAGTTGCACCTCCAGTTGTTTGATGCTGATGGCAACGCTCAGTTCGGTGACGAGGGTATCATCGTTGCCAACAAGCCCACTGTTACCTGGACCTCGGATTATGGATTGGCATTGGCTCCTAACGGTGATATCTTGATGGCTTATTATGATATACGTAATGATGTTGAGAATCAGGAATGCAACGAGGCCTACATCTATCGCTACAATCAGCAGGGACAACCCGTGTGGGATGCTGATGGTGTGCTCATTCCCGTCAAGCAGATGAGTGAGAATCCGCTTTCGGTCGAGAACCTGAGTCCCAAGATCTGCGTCAGCGGTGACAACATCTATCTCGCTGTCATGCATACCGAGTACTTCATGGAGGAGGCTAACGAGGACAACTGGTCACCCTCGCCCTGGTTCCCCAATCAGCAGATGCCCGACTCGGTGCTGGTCAATAAGGGCGCTTGGCAGGTTATGCTCCTTGCCGATAACCGCGATGAGGTGGAGCCTATCAGCATCGACAGTAAGATTCTCACGATGAATCCTGCCCCCGATGGCAACATGTATATGGTGTATGACAATGAGTTGTCTGGACTGGACGCACAGTTGATCAATCCAGAACTCAAGAATGTCTGGGACAACATCGTCACTGTAGAGGAACGTCCGCTCTCCACGGGCATGTTCATGCCCACACCGCTCGCTCAGGTGAACGAGGATGACAAACTCATGCTCTCCTACAGGGTGCCGACCGATTGGTACGGATATCAGGTGGTTAACCACTTGACTCCCAGTGGTGAAACCATGCGCGATGCTGTCAGCCTGACCGGTAGCATCGACGGCGACGCCGGAACCGCTGCCATGGGCGTTAAGGAGAACAGGGCGCTCGTTGCTTGGGAGTGGGCATACTCAGCATCGGAATATCACATGAATGCCAACGTCATTGATGATGACAACAACTACTTCTGGACGGGGGATAACACCTATGGCATCTCACTCGAGATGACCGAGGATTGGGGCTTCACCCCAGTCAAGGTGATTCCCGTTATCGACGGCTGGGTTGTACTCTATGGCAACAGCACCAGTTGGAATGGCGCTAACTTCATGGTAGTGAAAATTGATGAGTTTGGCGAAGTGGTGTGGAGCAAGCAGATCTGCGAGGATAACTTCAAGTCGAGCGGTTTCTCTGTTACCTATGACGAGAACAATGCCTATATCTTCTATACCCAAGAGGAGCAGTATGACGACAACTGGGAAGTCATCCCAGGTTCTGCTGGCATGTTTGTCATGTGTGTTGACATCACTGGTAACCCCTCCACCGCTATCAGCGAGGTCGCAACCGACAAGGGTGTGAACACAACCGAGATCTACACGATCGATGGCCGCAAGGTGAACACTCTGGAGAAGGGTGTGAACATCGTTCGCACGACCGATGAGAATGGCACCGTCTCAGTGAAGAAGGTACTTCACTGATCCGTTTGAGGATGTTGCAAAACTCGAAGCGGTTTTTAATCTGCCTATTGGCCGAAAAATCAAGCCAAATTTGTATAAAAAAACAAATTTTTATCATCATTTTGTAAAATTTGGCTACTCTGAACTAAAGTTCTGGCGCATAGCGCGATGTCCTCTAGTGGCCATAGTTTTGCAACAGCCTTATGACATAAGACTGGCTCTGGGTTCGCTCCGGTTAATTCAGAGCCAGTGCTTTTATTTGGGGGTGCTGTTTTTTCGCAACGGTACACGCCATCAGTTATATTCAGATGCTCTAAATCGCAGATTGTCATATAAGATTTCTTTTTGCAAAAATACTCGCGCTAGACACAGGAGATGGGAAAATATCGGCACAATAGTCGTTTTTTTACTTGATTTTAGTGCTAATTATCCAAATAATGTTTATCTTTGCGTCGGTATTACTATGAATCCAAAATTTAATTGTATATGATGAAAAAGTATGTATTAACTACTGTGATCTGCTTGCTGGCCTGCTTTGGTGTGGCGCAGGCTCAATTACCCGCTGTTACGTTAAAGACCATCGACGGTGAGGTCGTGCAAACCCAATCGCTGAATAATGACGGCAAGCCGTTTATTATCGACTTTTTTGCAACATGGTGCAAGCCTTGCAACCGAGAGTTGAGCGCTATTGCTGAGGTCTATGATGAGTGGCAGGAGGAAACAGGTGTCAAAATCTATGCTGTGAGCATCGACCAGGCCCAAAACATCAACAAAGTGAAACCCCTCGTCGACCAGAACGAGTGGGAATATGAGGTTCTTTTGGATCCTAACAGCGAGTTCCTCAAAGCGTTAGGCGGTCAGATGATCCCCTTTGTTGTGATTGTTGACGGTAACGGCAATGTCGCATCGAAACATAGTGGGTACACCGATGGTGCTGAAAATGAACTGATTGAGGAGATTCGCAAACTTCTCGCTCAATAACAATAGACTGATTATTCCGACTGATAAAAGATATGAATAGATCACTAACCCTGATGTTGCTGCTGGCGGGAATCCTGTTCTCGGCGCCCAAGGCCTCGTCGCAGGTAACCCTGAGCGGTAGCATCCAGAGTGATATCCTTGTTCCACAAGAAGACGAAAAAATCGGTGCAGAACACTACGATGACAAAGTGTTGACCAACACTTATCTGGACCTCAAGTTGGGCAGCAAGTATGTCGAGGCAGGAGGACGTTTTGAGTTCCTCAAATATCCGTTGCCTGGCTATGAACCTGACTTGAAAGGGTGGGGCGTGCCCCATTTCTATGTCAAGGGACATTACAAGAATGTGGAACTGACCGTGGGCGACTATTATGAGCAGTTTGGATCCGGATTCGTCTTGCGGACCTACGAGGAGCGCTCGCTCGGCATCGACAATGCACTGCGCGGGGCGCGATTGAGTTACAAGCCTATCAATGGTGTGTCGTTGAAGGCCCTCACGGGCAAGCAGCGTCGATACTGGAACCACAACCATGCGCTCGTGAGCGGCGTGGACCTTGAGGTGGGACTCGAGAGTTTCATCAAGGCCCTTGAGCATCACGAGACCCATATCACCCTGGGCGGCTCGTGGGTCAACAAGCATGAGGATCCCGACGACGACGCCATCTTTGTGGATGCGACACATAAGTTGAATCTGCCGGCCTACGTCAATGCTTGGGATGCCAGGGTCAATGTGTCTCATAAGGGGTTTAACCTCCTGGCCGAGTATGCGCAGAAGTCTCAAGACCCCTCGTTTGACAATGGTTACCACTATGGACGCGGCAATGTGGCGATGCTGAGTGCTTCCTATTCTCGCAGGGGCATGAGTGTGCTATTGCAGGCCAAACGCAGTCAGGGCATGTCGTTCCGCAGCCGTCGTAGCATGAACGGCACCTCGAGTTTCATCAATCATCTGCCTGCATTTACCCATGACCAGACTTATGCCTTGGCCGCTCAGTATCCCTATGCCACACGGCCCGATGGCGAGTGGGCCTTCCAGGGCGAGTTGGGATATACGTTCAAAAAGGGCACTGCTCTGGGCGGAAAATATGGCACCAAGGTCAAGTTTAACGTCTCTCACGTGCGTGGTGTTGACGAAGAGACAGTCAAGAATCCCGTTGTCGACGACCGCATCATGGGCAGTGACGGCTACAAGTCGAGTTTCTTTAAGATGGGCGACGAGGTCTATTATCAGGACATCGACGTGCAGATCGAGAAACGTGTTACCCGCGACTTCTCGTTCATCTTCATGTATATGAATCAGAAATATAACATGACCGTGATCGAGGGCCATGGAGGAATGATCAAGAGCAATATCTTGGTTGCCGATGGCAAGTACAAGTTCTCGCCCAAGTTGACGCTGCGCTGTGAATTGCAGTATCAGTTCTGCGAGGGTGATGAGGGTGACTGGGCATTCGGTCTGGCCGAACTCTCATGGGCTCCCCACTGGATGTTTACCGTGAGTGATGCCTGGAACTGTGGCGAAACCAAGATCCACTATTATCAGGCTCTTGTGACCTATAGCCTCAAGGCGCATCGCATCCAGGCCGGTTATGGACGCACCGATGCTGGCTTTAACTGCTCGGGCGGTGTGTGCCGCTGGGTTCCGGCCACCCGTGGTTTCACGTTATCATATAATTATAGTTTCTAGCAATTGACGATGAAAAAGATATACTTCTTATCCCTATTGGCAGCGGCACTGTTGCTGATCTCGTGTGACGAGGTCTCCAGCAGCAAGCGACTGATCTATGTCGAGCCTCCTGAGGTGGGGCGCGCTGTGCTTATCGAGGACTATACGGGCCAGTACTGCGTCAACTGTCCCAAGGCATCACAGGAGATAGAGCGCCTGCTTGAGCAGTATGGCGATACAACAGTGATAGCCGTGGCCATTCACTCTGGACCGTTCTCGAAGCAGAAGGGTGTTCCCTCGCCACTGTATACCGAGGTCGGCGACTCCTACTTCACCAAGTGGGGGCTGTCGGCTCAGCCTGTCGGACTGATCGACCGGCTCTATTCCTCGATGCCGTTTGACTTCACCGATTGGGGTGCAGGTGTGAACTACGAGATTGCTCAGAAGGCTCCGGTCTCGTTTGTGGTCAGTTCAGACTATGACGACGACTCGCAGCATGCAGCCATCGAGGTGCAGACCATCGGCCTGGACGAGCAGAGCATCAGCGGCAAGTTGCAGGTGTGGCTTGTCGAGGATAGCATCGACAGTTTCCAGTATATGCCTGACGGCAGCGTCAATGAGCACTACAATCACATGCATGTCTTCAGGGCCAGTGTTAACGATCCCTGGGGAGATGACATCGCTGTGAACCATGGTCAGGTGGCGACCAAGCGTTACGACTTCACGTTAGAGCGCGCATGGGTGCCCGAGCATTGTTTCATCGTCACATTCCTCTATGATGATCAGGGCGTGCGTCAAGTCTCGAGATTCCCGTTGAAGAAATAAATATAAACAATGATATTCTACTGATATGAAAAAAATCTTTACTATTCTGTTTGCCTGGTCATTGACCGTGCTGCCGATGTTGGCACAAGAGATTGACGAGAGTTACGTCTTCTTGGATGAGGAAGGTGAGTTTATCGAGAATGGAGCCGTGGTGCTCCGCAATGTCGTTGAGCCTTATGAAGGGGGCGGCGAGGTGATCTACTCGGGCATCTCTGTACTGAATCAGTCAGGATCGTCAAGTGATTACATCAAGATGATCTACACCATTGAGCGCATCGATAATGGAACTTATCAGATCTGTTTCCCCTCAACCTGTAACATGCAGACCCAGCCCGACAACTACGAGACCGGTATAGGCCAACTCATGGGCGATCTTCAGGATATCCAGAGTGAGTGGTTTCCCAATGGCGATGGCGAGTGCATCGTGCATCTGAGTCTCGAAATCTTTACCAAGCAGGGGGGCTTCCCTCCCACCTATGTGCATAAGGCTTACGGACCTACTATCACCGTGCGCTTTGTCAAGGGCGATGTGCCTGGACCCGAGCCTGTTGTGGGTGATGTGAATGGCGACAGTGAAGTGAATATCGCTGATGTGAATGCCGCTATCGATCTTATCCTCAGGGGTGTCAACGATGCTAAAGGGGATGTGAATAAAGATGGCGAGGTCAATATCGCTGATGTGAATGGCATCATCGACATCATCCTGAATCAGTGATCTGACTCAATAGAATAAATACCATATTAAACTCTGTTATACAAAAGTTAAAAAATGAAGAAATCATTACTACTGCTGTTGGCAGCGATGATGTCGCTGTCAATGTCCATTGCTGCGCACAATGCGCCGGCGCGTGTCGAGTTGCCCGACAATCAGAAAATCATGGGACACTTCGACAGTGATGCCATTTCGACCGAAGGTGTCGCCTTAACCACGACCGGAAAGATCACGTTGGGTGTGATTCTGGAATCCGAGGAAATCGATCTGTTTTATGGAGGACGCATTGTCGCCTTCCGTGTCGGCTTGGCCGAGAACACAACGGTGTCCAAAGTGTTTGTTATGCCGATCAGTGCCGGTGGCTCTTATGGAACTATGGTTCCTTGGACCTGCAGCGTGAGTGAGACGGGATGGAATGTCATCCAGTTGCCCACACCCTACCTGCTCGATATCCCCGAGGGTGGCCGACTGATGATCGGATTTGAATATGAGCAGACCTCAACCAACAAGCCGTTGGCACTGGTCAACGAGGGCGAGGTGTATGATACCTATATGCGCAAAAAGGTGGGTGCAACCTACCGTTGGATGACCGCAGGCCTCAAGTCTCAAGGCAACCTGTGTGTGCAGTGTATCGTAGAGAAAGATAACTATCCTGAGGTGTTGATCAAGGCCGCTAATCTCGTGGCGCCCAAGTTTGTCAACAAGGCCGAAGGTCTGCCTTTCTCCTTCACGGTGAAGAACAGGGGTACCCAGCCGCTGGATGCTCAGGCCCTGTCGTTTGACGTCAACGTTGATGGCAAGAAACTCTCGACCGTTTCCAATTCCGAGGCTATCGAGCCCGGAGAGATCAAGACGCTGCAGGGCATTGCCGAGATTGCCGACTTGGAATCGGGCAGTCACACCCTGACGATCGACGGTGCAATGGCTGGCGAGGAGGTCCTCGACTATGTCTACCCGATGAATGCTGACTTTGTGGCCCATAGCGGATCCTTCCCCCGTCAGAAGCACGTGGTTGAGCAATTGACTTCGACCTATTGCACCTATTGCCCGCTGGGTAATTCCATGCTGGGCATACTCACCAGTGAACGTGACGACATCATCTGGGTAGGCCTGCACGGCAATCTGGGCTCAGGGGTTGACCCGTACACGACTGCTCAAGGCGACACTGCCATGGTCTACATGACAGGCGGCTCGATATCTTATCCTTCGGCAGCATTTGACCGCTCAACGGGATGGGAAGATGATGCGCAGATCGTCAATAGCATAGGATACTATGAGGAGTATCATCAGCAGATGGCCGGCGAATTGGGCCAATTCTTTGATTTCATCGCTGAGCAAAAACCCACCTTTGCCAGCATCAATATTGACCCCGTGGTTGACAAAGATACGCGCGAAGCCGTGATCACCGTCTCTGGCGAGATGACCTCCGACTTTGACTACCTGCTTGGAGAGGGCAATAAGTTGACGGTCTATATCACCGAGGACAGTCTCGTCGCCCGTCAGTTGAACAATGGCTCGTGGATTAACGGCTACAGGCACAATGGCGTGTTCCGTTGCGCTTTGGGCTCAGTCAAGGGCGTGGAATTGAATCGCGTGGAAGGCGGCTATTCCAACGAGTTTACCGTGACCATTCCTGAAGAATGGAATATCGCTAACCTCAATGTGGTGGCATTTATCAGCCGGCCTCTGGCCGGTGGCGGTGGTCAGGTCTTCACCGATCTGGCTATCAACAATGCTGAGACGGCACGCCTCATCAATCAGGCCGAGGGCGTCGAGGAACTCCTCCTCAGCGGTGATGTCGTGCCTGTTGAGTATTACGACATCATGGGCCGCAAGCACGATAGCATGCAGCCTGGTATCAATATTGTAAAGATGAGTGACGGCTCAGCACGCAAGGTGCTTGTGAAGTAATCAGAACTGTATAGTTGCAGTCATGCCATAGGCCCGGTCACCAAAGGTGGTCGGGCTTATTGATACGTCAACGTCTTTGACAAACGGACGCGTGAAAATGAATGCGCTGCCAGCACCGATAGCGGCACCTCCCAGCACATCCCACCAGTCGTGGCGGTCGGTGTGCACGCGGCCCCAGGCCACAAAACTCGAAACCACATAAGCCGGAACGCCCCATTTCCAACCATAGCGACGCATCAGGTATGACGAGCCGTTAAAGGCGACGGCTGTGTGGGTGCTGGGAAAGGCATGGTGTCCGGTGCCGTCGGGACGGTCCTTGCGGATGCACAATTCCAACCCATAATTGACGACAAGGCAGGTGGCGGTGCTCAGCCCCAGTTGTTTAAGCCCCTGGGTGTCGTGTTTGGCCAGTGTTACGGCAAGGGCGGTGGCATCGGGAGCAAGGCACAGGATGTCGGTAGCGTGTCTCAAGCCCTCGTCGCTGGCTTCAAGGCGTGATACGGGCATGAGGAGTAATACTGCTAGGAGTATCAGACGGGCTGTTTTCATCGTGTGGGATAGAGTTTGTGCAGCAGGTCGCTGCGGTGGATTCGTTTGAGCGCTTGGGTGATGGCCGCGCGGTTTTTGCGGTCATACCAGAAGAAGAACAGCCGCTGTGCTTGCTTCTCCAGCGGAGTCTTGGCGCAATACACAGGCTTCAGTGTATAGGGGTGGAGGCCGGTATAGTAGGCCTCGGTGGAAACGGTCATCGGTGTCGGCGTGAAATCCTGCACTTGCTCCAAGCGGAAGTCCAGTTCCTTGGTGATGGCAGCGAGTTCGGCCATATCAGCCTCTCGGCAACCGGGATGTGACGAGATGAAGTAGGGGATAATCTGTTGCCTCAGGTTGTATTTCACGTTGACGCGATCAAATAGTGCCTTGAAGCGCCTGAACAGTTCAAACGAGGGCTTGCGCATCAGCATGAGCACCTCATCGCTGGTGTGCTCTGGGGCAACCTTCAGGCGGCCAGACACATGGAATCGTATCAGTTCCTCGTTGTATTGGGCATTGACTTTGTCGACATGGGCGTCTCCGGTGCGATGCATCGACAAGTCGTAGCGCACCCCGCTGCCGATAAAGGATTTCTTCACTTGCGGCAGGGCGTCAACAGCATGATATATGTCCAGCAACTGGCTGTGATCGGTGTTCAGGTTATGGCATGGCTGGGGATGAAGGCATGATGGGCGCTTGCAGCGTTGGCAGCGTTCCAGATCCTTGCCATGCATGCCATACATGTTGGCGCTGGGACCGCCCAGGTCGCTGATGTAGCCCTTGAAATCTTCCATCTCGGTCACTTGCTTCACCTCACGCAGGATAGAGGCTTTGCTGCGTGATGCGATAAACTTGCCCTGATGCGCACTGATGGTGCAGAAGGCACATCCGCCAAAGCAGCCGCGGTGCATGCACACCGAGTGGCGTATCATCTCATAGGCGGGAATGCGCTTGCCTTGATAGCGAGGGTGGGGCAGGCGGGTATAGGGAAGATCAAACGAGGCGTCGATCTGCTCGGTGGTCATCGGCGGATTGGTGCGGTTCACTTTCACAGCGATATCGCCAGTGGCTTGCCACACGTTGTGCCCATGCCATAGGTTGCTTTCCACCTCGATAGTCTTGAAATTCTCGGCTTGTGCCCGCATCGATTTTTGGCATTCCTCATAGGGGTGCAGCACCACGTCTGTCGTCGTGTCACTAGCAGGCATCTCGCTCAAGGGACGTCGCACTACGGTCTGTGGAATGTCGATGAGTGCGTCAATCGGTGTGCCTGCAGCCAGTGCGTCGGCGATGGCAATGTTGGGCAATTCTCCCATGCCATACACAAGCAGGTCGGCTGGGCAGTCCATGAGTATCGACGGACGCAACCGGTCCTGCCAGTAGTCGTAATGCGCTAGTCGCCTGAGTGACACTTCTATACCTCCTGCCACGACAGGCACATCGGGGAAGAGCCGCTTCAATATCTCGCTATAGACGATCGTGGGATAGTCGGGACGGGCTCCTGCACGGCCGTCAGGCGTGTAGGCGTCATCGCTGCGCTTGCGCCGGGCCGCGGTATAGTGGTTCACCATCGAGTCCATCGCACCAGCCGAGACGCCAAAGTACAAGCGTGGCTTGCCCAGTTTCTTGAAGTCGCGCAGGTCGTCGCGCCAGTTAGGCTGGGGTACAATGGCTACTTTGTAGCCGTGGGCTTCAAGCACGCGGCCTATGACCGCGCAGCCCATCGACGGGTGGTCGATATAGGCGTCTCCGCTAAACAGGATGACGTCGGCTTGTTCCCACCCCAGATGATCCATCTCTTTTTTGGTAGTGGGCAGCCACTGGCCCTTGATGCGGTGATCATCATCGGCCGGCATCGCTTTCTTATTATGTCTGATGGGCTGGCTCATTCTTTGGCATTGAGCATTTCTTCGAGTTTCACGATTTCGTCACGGTATTGTGCGGCTTCAAGGAAGTCCATTCGCTTGGCGGCATCAATCATCTGGGTCTTGAGACGGTCGATTGCGGCCTGCAGGTCTTTGGCGCCCATGTAGGCTACAATCGGGTCGGCTGCCACGCCAGCGCTGGTGTTGAACTCCTCGGCATAGGGCATCTTAGGCATTGAGGCACTGGGGGTTGGCACAGGCGACTGGTTGTGCCGGCTTGGGGCGCTGGGATGGTGCATGTCGGTATCTTGACCGATGATGGCTGTGCGGGCCTTGATGATTGCCGTGGGAGTGATGTTATGCTCCTCGTTGTACTTGAGTTGCAATGTGCGGCGCCGTTCGGTCTCGTCGATGGTCTGACGCATCGAGTCGGTAATCTGGTCGGCATACATGATAACGGTGCCATTGAGGTTGCGGGCAGCGCGTCCTGCGGTCTGGGTCAGGGAACGGCGGCTGCGCAGGAAGCCTTCCTTGTCGGCATCGAGGATGGCGACAAGCGATACCTCCGGCAGGTCCAGGCCCTCTCGCAGCAGGTTCACGCCCACCAGCACATCGATGGCTCCGGCACGCAAGTTGTCGATGATCTCGATACGCTCCATCGTTTCCACATCGCTGTGCATGTAGGCGGTGCGGATGTCTAGTCTCTTCAGGTAATCGCTCAATTCCTCGGCCATGCGCTTGGTCAAGGTGGTGACCAGGGTGCGCTCGCCACGCTCGATGCGCAGTTGGATTTCCTCGACCAGGTCATCGACTTGGCCTTGTGAGGGGCGTACGACGATTTGCGGATCCAACAGACCGGTCGGGCGGATCAGTTGCTCGGTGATGATGCCTTCGCTCTTGTTCAACTCATAGTCGGCGGGCGTGGCGCTGACATAGATGGTCTGATGGGTCAGTTGCTCAAACTCTTCAAACCTCAGGGGCCTGTTGTCGAGCGCTGCTTCCAGGCGGAAGCCATAGTGCACCAGGTTGGTCTTGCGGGACTGGTCTCCGCCATACATGGCGCGTATCTGTGGCACGGTCACGTGACTCTCGTCGATGATAGTCAGATAATCGTCGGCAAAATAATCCAGCAGGCAGAAGGGGCGCATGCCTGGCTTGCGGCCGTCAAAGTATCTTGAATAGTTCTCGATTCCTGAGCAATAGCCTACCTCACGCATCATTTCCATGTCATAGGTCACACGCTCGTTGAGGCGCTTGGCTTCGGCAAAACGATTCTCACGGGCAAAAGCGGCCACTTGATTCTCTCGATCCAGGTCGATCTGCCCCATGGCATTGCGCATGCGCTCCTTGGTGGTGACAAAGATGTTGGCAGGGAAAATCTTGAAGCCCTCCACATCCTCGGTCGGGAGTTGTGTCTCGCTATCAAGGACTTGGATGCGTTCAATCTCATTGCCCCAGAAGATGACGCGCAGCATGATGTCCTCATCACTCAAGAACACGTCCACCGTGTCGCCCTTGACGCGGAAGGTGCCCATCTTCAGTTCGGTGTCGCTGCGCGAGTAGAGGGCGTCCACCAGTCTGTGCAGCAGTTCATCACGTCCTATCTGATCACCGATGCGCAGTTCGATGGCATTGGCGGTAATGTCCTCGGGATTGCCCATGCCATACAGGCATGACACACTCGACACGACCACGATGTCGCGCCGTCCGGAGAGCAGGGCCGTCACTGTCGATAACCGCAACCGTTCGATCTCATCGTTGATGGCAAGGTCTTTCTCGATATACTTGTCGGTCGAGGGAATATAGGCTTCAGGCTGGTAGTAATCATAGTAGGATACGAAGTAGTGCACTGCGTTCTCAGGAAAGAAACTCTTGAACTCGGCATAGAGTTGTGCCGCAAGGGTCTTGTTGTGCGACAGGACTAGGGTCGGTCGGCCAGTCTGGGCGATGACATTAGCCATCGTGAACGTCTTGCCAGAGCCGGTCACTCCAAGCAGTGTCTGGTAGGGCACACCGTCATTCACGCCGCCAACCAGTTCGGCTATCGCTTGAGGCTGGTCGCCTGTGGGCTCGTAATCACTATGCAATTTGTACTCCATATCAGGTATCGATCTTGTTAAACATACAAAGGTAAGAAAAAGTTTTCACTCTTTCCTACCTTTGATGCGATATTCAGTTTATCAGAATTGACGAGCGGCAGTCATCATCACCTCGCTCAGGGTGGGGTGACCATGGATGCTGCGTGAGAGCAGGTCGACGGTTGCGCCGGCATTCATGGCGGTAACAACCTCTTGAATCAGATCGGCAGCATGGGCTCCGCAGATGTGGCATCCCACAATCTGTCGGGTCGTGTTGTCAACGATCATCTTCAGCAGACCATCGGTCTCGTTCATGGCTACGGCCTTGCCATTGCTGCGGAAGAATGACTTCTTCACGGTCACATCGAGGCCTCTCTCGGCACATTGCTCCTCGGTAAGTCCCACCATGGCCAGTTCAGGCACGGTAAAGACTGCGCTAGGAACGATGTCGAGACGGATCTCATCGGCCTTGCCCATGATGGCATGCAGCGCGCGTTGGCCTTGGGCACTGGCGGCATGAGCCAGCATCATGCGACCGTTCACGTCGCCGATGGCATACACGCCCTTGACGTTGGTCATCATGTTGTCGTCCACCTCGATGCCACGGCGGCCCACGGCTACGCCTACTGCGTCAAGCCCCTGTGGCAGAACCGGCTGGCGGCCAACCGACATGAGCACCTTCTCGCAGGTTACGCTCTGAGGCTTGCCCTTCAGTTGGTAGGTGACGGTGTAGCCATTCTCGTCCTGGCTGATGCCATTCACGGCTGCGCTGGTGATGATCTTGATGCCCCGCTTGCTCAGGACACTCTTCAGGCGCTTGGCCACGTCCTTGTCAAACGGCGGCAGGATCTCCTTGCAATACTCGATGACGGTTACCTCAACACCAAATGTGCTGAACACAGCGGCAAACTCCATGCCGATGACGCCACCCCCCACGATGCACAGGCTTTTGGGCAATGTCTCCATAGCCAGGATGTCATCGCTGGTCATTGCCAGGTCTGCACCGTCGATGGGCAGGCCGCGGGGAGCCGAACCTGTGGCGATGATGATGTTCTTGGCGCTGTATTCCTCGCCGTTAACGATGATGGTGTTTGCATCCTTAAGGGTGGCTTCACCCTTGATGGCCGTGATGCCGGGTGCGCTCATGAGCATCTCGACACCCTCGCGCAATTGTTTCACGACAGCCTGTTTACGTTCAAAGACGGGTGCATAGTCAAACGCCATCTCACCGGTCTTTACACCCCAGACCTCACTCTCGCGCATCAGGTTGATGACTTCGGCATTGCGGCACAGGGCTTTGGTGGGAATGCAACCGCGGTTCAAACAGGTTCCGCCCATCTGATCGCGCTCGACAATGGCGACTGTAAGTCCGTGTGCGGCAGCATCGGCAGCAGTTTCATAACCGCCGGGACCTGCACCTATTATTATAATGTCAAACATAATGTATTATTCAAAATAGATCGTGTGTAATACTAAAGACAAGAAAGACAATGAAGACAAATTTTTTTTTTCTTGTGCTTTAAAAAAAGGAAAATTGTCTTCATTTGTCCTTCTTGTCTACTGAATGGGATTACTCGTTATCGGCGACAAGTTCGCGCCAGGTTACGATGGGATGCAGAGCAGCCTGGGTGTCGTCGAGGCGACGAACGGGAGTGTTGTGCGGAGCGGTCTTGACCATCTCGGGATCATCCTTAGCCTCCTGAGCAATCACGCGCATGATGCGGATAAACTCGTCGAGGGTCTGCTTGCTCTCGTTCTCGGTGGGCTCAATCATCAAGGCCTCGTGGAAGAGCAAGGGGAAGTAGATCGTAGGAGCATGGAAACCATAGTCCAGCAGGCGCTTAGCCACATCCAGGGTGGTAACGCCGGTGGACTTGTCCTTTAAGCCGTCAAAGACAAACTCATGCTTGCACACGCCGCCGATGGGCAATTCAAACACGTCCTTCAGCGACTCCTTGATGTAGTTGGCATTGAGGGTTGCCAGCGGGCCGACCCACTTGAGTTGGTCGCGGCCCAGGGTCAGGATGTAGGCCAGGGCGCGCATCATCACGCCGAAGTTGCCCAGATGACCGCTGATGCTGCCAATCGACTTGTCGCTGCACTCTACCTTGAAGTAGTCGTAGTCTTGCTCACTCACCTTCACCACGCGGGGGTTAGGAAGCAGGTGCTCCAGTCCGGCACGTACGCCTACGGGACCACTGCCGGGACCACCACCACCGTGAGGGGTCGAGAAGGTCTTGTGCAGGTTGATGTGCATGATGTCAAAGCCGATGTCACCGGGACGCACCTTACCCAGCATGGGGTTGAGGTTAGCTCCATCATAGTACATCAGACCGCCACAATCGTGAACAGCCTTGGCAATCTCGCCAATGTTGTGCTCAAAGATGCCCAGCGTGTTGGGGTTGGTCATCATCATGCCGGCGATGGTGTCGTCGAGCAGAGGACGCAGGTCGTCCACATCGACGGTGCCGTCGGGACGGCTCTTAACCACTACCACATCCATGCCGCAAACGGCTGAACTGGCCGGGTTGGTACCGTGAGCGCTGTCGGGGATGATCACCTTGGTGCGCTTCATGTCGCCACGTTCCATGTGGTAACCGCGCATGATCATCAGACCCGTCAACTCACCGTGAGCACCAGCATAGGGGTTCAGAGTGAACTCGCTCAAGCCCGAAATCTCGGCCAGACTGGTCTGCAGGAAGTAGTAAACGGCGAGGGCGCCTTGGGTGGTCTCGGGATTCTGCAGCGGGTGCAGGCCCGTGAACTCGCGGTGGGCGGCAATCTCCTCGTTGATCTTAGGATTATACTTCATCGTGCACGAGCCCAGGGGATAGAAACCTGTGTCCACGCCGAAGTTGTTGTTACTCATGTTGGTGTAGTGGCGCACGATGCTCAACTCGTCGACCTCAGGCAGCAAGGGGGCGTTTTCACGCATCAACTCCTTGGGCAGGTCGCTCATCTTGTACTCGTCACACCTGTTCTCGGGCAGGGAATAACCCTGACGGCCACTTTGAGACAACTCATAAATGAGTTTACCGTAAAATGTGTTATTCATAACTTACTTGCCCTCCTGTTCTTCGTTAAAGGTTACACATGCGTCAACAAGGTCATCACAATCCTCACGGGTGTAGGTCTCGGTCACGGCCAGCAACAGGGTGTCGTCGGCAATCTTGAGACCGCACTGGAGATATTCCTCGCCACAGTATTCCTGCAACTCGTCGATGTTGAGTTTGGTCTTCACGGCAAACTCGTTGAGGAACGGCTTGTCGGGGTAGGCCATCTCAAACAGGCCGGTCTTGACCAGGCTGTCGGCCAGGTAATGAGCGTTGCTGTAACTGATGGAGTTGACCTCCTTCAAGCCCTTGGCGCCCATCAGACCCATATAGACTGTCACATACAGCGCCATCAGGCTCTGGTTGGAGCAGATGTTGCTGGTGGCCTTCTCGCGGCGGATGTGCTGCTCGCGGGCTTGCAGGGTGAGTACAAATGCGCGCTTGCCATCGGCATCCTTGGTGGCACCAACGATGCGACCCGGCATCTTGCGGATCAGTTTCTTGGTCGTGCACAGGAAGCCTACGTAGGGACCGCCATAGTTCAAGGGGATACCCAGGCTCTGGCCATCACCCACTGCGATGTCGGCACCCCACTCGGCGGGAGTCTTGACAACGCTCAGGGCGGTGGCAACGCAGTGCATGATCAGCAGGGCCTTGTGCTCGTGGCACATCTCGGCAACGCCGCTGTAGTCCTCAAGTATACCATAGAAGTTGGGGGTGGCAACGATAACGCCTGCCACGTCGTCCTTCTCGAGTTCCACCTTCAGAGCGTCATGATCCATCACGCCACCCTTGGCGGGAACCATGTCGATCTGGATGCCCTGATACTTGGCATAGGTCTTGACCACGCGCAGCACATAGGGGCTGATGGTCTCGCTGATGAGGACGCGTTTGCGCTTCTTGGCGTTTGCGACAGCCATCATCATGGCCTCGGCAGTAGCGGTAGTACCGTCATACATCGAAGCGTTGCTCACTTCCATGCCGGTCAACTCGGCCATCATGCTCTGATACTCAAAGATGTATTGCAGGGTACCCTGCGAGATCTCGGCCTGATAGGGAGTGTAGGCGGTGAGGAACTCGCTGCGCTTCACGATGTCTTGAACAACAGCGGGGCTGTAGTGGTCATAGTAACCGGCGCCCAGGAAGGTGCGCATCGTGATGTTGCCCATTCCCAGGTCATCAAAGAAGCGGCGCACTTCAATCTCGCTCATCGACTCGGGCAACTCATACTCCTTCTTGAGTTGGAGTTGCTGAGGCACGTCCTGATAGAGGTCGTCCAGCGATTTGACGCCAGCCGTCTGGAGCATGGCTTGCATCTCATCGTCGGTGTGCGGAAAAAATTTATAACTCATTTTGTTTGTTTTCAGTTCTCTGTTTTAAAACCACGTTAAGGACATTAAGCATAATAACACTAATGTCCTTAACGATAATTCGTTGTCTCTAAATCTGATTATTCACCGATCATGTCCTTGTAGGCGGCTGCATCCATCAGGCCGTCGAGTTCGCTCTTGTCGCTCAACTCCACCTTGATGATCCAGTTCTCAAAAGCGTCCTTGTTGATCAGGCCGGGCTCGTCCTCGAGGGCCTCGTTGACTTCAACCACGGTGCCGCTGACGGGCGACATCAGGTCGCTGGCAGCCTTCACGCTCTCGACTGCGCCAAAGTCCTCACCTGCGGTTACCTCATCGTCAACCTCGGGCATGTCCACGTAAACGACGTTGCCCAGTTCGTGCTGTGCATAGTCGGTGATACCGATAAAGCCAAAGTCGCCTTCTACCTTTACATACTCATGTGACTCGCTGTAATAGAGTCCGTCGATAATCTTACTCATTGTGTTATAAGGATTTAATGTGTTAATATTTTGTTTTTGTTAATGAATTCTTAATTGTGGTGATCTGGAATATCTAGTGGTGATCACTTCTTGTAATTGGGGGTGTAGAAGCGTTTTTTCACCACGGTTGCGGGGAACACTTTCTTGCGGATGCGCACGCTCAGTGTGTTGCCCAGGGCGCCAACGGCGCGGTCAACCAGTGCAAATGCAACGCTCTTGTCCAGCGTGATGCTGTGATAGCCGGTGGTGATGTAACCTACCACGTTCTCGCCGTCGAGCACTTCGTAGCCGTGGCGGGGAATTGCCTTGCCTTCGAGTTCGAGGCCCACAAGTTTCTTGGGGGTGCCTTCAGCCTTCTGCTGAGCGCAGGCGTCCTTGCCGATGAAGTTTTCCTTGTCGAGTTTCACAAACATGCCGAAGGTTGCGGCAATGGGCGAAATCTCGGCCGTCAACTCGTCGCCGTACAGCGGCAGACCAGCCTCAAAGCGCAGGGTGTCTCGGCAACCCAGACCGCAGGCCTGTACGCCGGCATCCATCAGCATATCCCACATCTTGCAGATGATAGCGGGATCAGCATACACCTCAAAGCCGTCCTCGCCAGTGTAACCGGTGCGGCTCACGATGATGGTCTTGCCGTCATACTCCAGTTTCTTGAACGTATAGAACGTCAGGTCGGTGGTGTCGATGCCCAGCACGGTGCCCATGGTCTTCTCGGCCTCGGGACCCTGAACGGCGATCTGGCCGTACTGCTCGCTCTGGTGGTCAATCTTCACGTCAAAGTCCTTGGCGTTCTCCATGATCCAAGCCACATCCTTATCGATGTTAGCAGCATTGATCACGAGGAAGTAGTCGTTGTCGTCAACTCGGTAAACCAGCAGGTCGTCAACGGTGCCGCCGTCGGGATACAACATCATGCCGTACAGGATCTGGCCAGCCTTGATGGCGTTGATGTCATTGGTGAAGATGTAGTTGGTGAACTTGGCTGCATCGGGGCCGGTGATTTCAACCTCGCCCATGTGAGATACGTCAAACACACCCACCTTTTGACGAACAGCGTTGTGCTCGGTGGTGATATCTACATACTGGATGGGCATGTCGTAACCTGCAAAGGGGGACATGAGAGCGCCTTGCGCCACGTGCCTGTCGTGCAGACAGGTAACTTTGATTTCTTCAGTCACGGTTTTAATGGTTTTTAATGATTTAAAACTGGCTTTTCCGCTGTCACGCAGGCCAAAATTGGCCTTTATGACGTTGGTCGTGCACAAGTTTTGTTGGTTAATAGATATATTAATTGTTCGTTTGTTAAGTTCATGATCCATTGGCCTGCGTCGCTGCCTGTGAGGGCTGTCTGCAGGTCGTCGCTGTCGAGTTTAGAACCGCGCAACCGGTCGAGCATCGCATTGCCGGCGTCTTCACACACGGGCAGGAAGTCGCCGCTCAAGTGCAAGTCGTGTATCACGCCATGTTGCAGTTGCACGTTGATGTGGATGCTGCCCACTCCCTCGATCCTGCCGCCTAGGGCGATTTCGCTCCGCGGGTCATTGCCCCACAGAAACGCTGGCTCCAGATAGGGTAGCGTCAGGCGCTCGATCTCGGTCACATCATCGGCGGTGAGGCTGATCTCGCCGTCGCACAACGTCTCACGCACGTAGCGCTTAAACGCATCGATGTCCATCGTCAGATGCTCGCTCAGGGTGGTGATGTGGCTCCTGACCGACTCGACGCCCTTGCTCGTCAACTTCTCACGCGACGGCGTGATGGCGTTGAGCATGTGCTCCATGTTGGTGTCAAACAGCATGGTGCCATGCACGATGCTGCGACCGGGCATGTGATAGAATGCGTTGCCACTCACTTTGCGCCCGTCGATGAGCACATCGTTGCGGTCGCTGGCGGTCGCATGCAGTCCTAAGCCTTGCAGCATGCTGGCAACGGCAGTGGTGTAGGCACTGAAGGTCGTCTGCACCTCGTCGCTGCGGGTGATGTAACTGAACATGATGTTGTCCTGATCGGCATACACACAACCGCCACCGCTGCGGCGACGATAGAAGGCGATGCCATGCTCCTTGCAATAGTCTACGTTCACTTCGCTCGCTATCAACTGGTTGCGGCCAAAGATAACCGTCGGATCGACCTGCCACATGAAGAAGATGTCCTCCTCTCTAAGGATGCGTGCCGCATATTCCTCCATCGCTAAGTAGAAAGGGAGGATGCGCGTCGCGTTGTCAGGCAGACTAAGGTATTTCATCACGTTTCTAAACTACAGCACAAAAGTAGGGCAAATTCCTCACATTATAAAATAATAACTCAAAATAATTATTAAAACTTGGATTTTATATGAGGGCCGCCATCCCTACAGACAGGAATGGCGGCCTTGATGTCAATTCTCACGGCCTCTCTGGCCGTCAGTCCGCTCGTGCCGCTCGGTCGGCATGCCGGATCAATAGCACTTGATGCGGTACATGAAGCCGAGTTCCACGCGGTTGGTGTTATAGTCCTGCAGACCGCATGCTTTGTTGAAGTCATACTTGTGGCCAAGATAGGCGAGGAACACGCGGAAGTCCAGTTTCTTGGGCATCGGCCAGTACTCGATGCTTCCCAGGTAGCCGATCGACTTGCGATAGTTGTGCAGATCCTCGATTTTGGCGATGCTTGTGGTCTCGTAGGTGCCCTTGAGCATCAGGTTCCACTTGGGGGCAAATTGCCAGTTCATCTTGGCAATGAAGGTGTGGCTATGCACCTTGCCCAGATGGGTCGAGCCCGGGGCAATCAGGGCCTGCAGGTCGTTGGTCGCATAGTGCAGTCGATCCACGTCGTCCCACTCGCCGAAGTAGTCAAAATACAACTGGTAATTCGGCAGATTCAGCCTTTGACCCAGGGTGATCATGCGAGAGTACTTATGCTTGGCCTGCGTCTGTATACCCCAAGCCCAGCGCGTCTGCAGTTGGTCATGCCAGAAGTTGCCGTTCCAGTTCAGGATGTAGGTGAACGGGGCGCGGCTGCGGGCCAGTTGTTCGGGTTTCTGCAGGTCGTCGGTGACGATTTGCGGGTTTGGACCTAAGTCCTCGGTAAACGAGCCGTTGTAACTGTTGGTCATCTGGAAGGCGACCTCTTGGGTCGGGGTGGGGTGGTAACTCACCATCGCGCCGGCCATAAAGATGTCCATCATGTCGATCAGGTCACTGTAGCGGTAGATTTCCATGGGATTTTGGTCATACTCAAATCCACCCCAGATCTGGCACAGTTTACCGGCAGCGATGTCCACCTTGCTGCTGGGACGATAGCCCACCATCATGATGTCGGTTGCCTTGGCAAAGCGGTCCAGACCCTTGGCTGTCTGGTTGCTGTTGAAGCGGTGACGGATGCGATAGAACACCTTGGGGGTGATGTCGCCCTTGATGTCGAGACGCAGGTCGCGGCACATAAATCGGGTGTCCCACTCGCCATGGTTGGCATCCTCGGCCACCAGACTAGATGCGAAGTTGATGTGGAAATTAAAGGCGTCGGTCTTCTTTTCCAGATTAAAGATGCGCTCGGCGAGCGATTCGGTGTCGTCGTTCTCGTCGCCACCCATTCGGGTGTTATTGCCTTGTGCCATGGCATTGAGCCCCAGCAGGGTAGCACATAGGGCAATGAGTAATGTTTTTCTCATTTGATGTTCAGTTACAGTTTTCTATGTTATGGTTTTTTAAAAATATGGCTGCAAAATTACACATAAAAAATGTCATTTAGCCGAAAAACTGACTAAATTTGCACAATGAAACCCATCTGAATATGGATAAGGAAGTTTATTGGGTCGAAGTTGAATATGTTTCTCGCACTGGGGACACCAAGCCTGGGGTGGTCTATGCCTTTGTTCCAGCAAGTGATGCCATCGAGGCCTATCAAGCCGTTAATGAAGCGTTGTCTCACCGTGAATTGCGGGCCACCAACTGGCTGCTTATTGAACCTTATCAGGATAAGTTGTTCTTGTGGGATGATGATGAGCAAGAGGCTCATTACGAGCGTCTGTGTGAATTGGCGATGGCGAACGACGAGTGCGTGTTTGATGACTTCTATGATCAGGATGAGTTTGAGCGACCTGAAGAAGAGGAGATATATTGGGCATTTGTGGAGTTTCGCTACCTATATGAGATTGAGCCTCCCGCTCAGGGTGGGTTTGCCAATATCCTGGTGAAGGCTTGGGATGCGCCAGATGCATACCGCAAGGTGCAAAAGGCTGTGCTTACCGAGGACCTCGAACCCTTTCATTGGCTGCGCTTCACTCCTGTGTCTAGAGATCAGGACTGGGAAAAAGAGGACGTGGCAGAACGTTTTCAGCACCTCTGGGATTGTGCCGAAAGCAGTGGAGCGTGCCAGTGGGGTGTGGTTTATAATTATGAAACGTATGTGGACGAATGAGTGTCTCGTGACTTGGCTTGCGATTAAATACAAATGACTGATATCCTGGTAAATATTCATCCTGTTGACAAAGAAATGTTGCTGCTGGCGGCAAAATTCATTGGCTTTGCCATCGTAGGTGTCATTTTGGCTGTGATATGGCACTTCTTGAGGAATCTTGTGGGTGCGGCAATCCGCTTTTTGGTTTTGCGTTTTCTCAAAAAAGAGAAGGTGAATTTGAGCGAGATCCTTTGGGGTAAAACGGATCCGGATATCCCTGAGGATCCAGAGGCTTACAGTGAGGACGTTAAGCAATGGAATGACGATAACGACAAGCAGAACGAGAAATATGGCCGGCGGTTCTTCTATGCGGTGATTGCCGCTTTGGTCCTGGCCTTTCTGGTTATGCAAATTGTTGAGAGTCAACGGCAGCGGGCTTATTTCGAGATGAGAGAGCATCCGCATGCAACCAATCCCGACATCCAGGAGGTCGTGGTCGCAACGCCTCAGGAATCGACCGACTCAATCCGATAAGCCACTTCAATCATCTGGTTGTTGAGTCGGTTCATGAAGTTGTTTGAAAACTTTTTGTTAACTTTGCGCCTTGAAAATCATTAAATCATCAGTAGATTATCATGCCTAATAACAGCAGAGAGAAGAAATTGGAGGCCTTTGGCCGACTGCTCGACATTCTGGACGAGTTGCGCGTGAAGTGCCCGTGGGACCGCAAACAGACCAACGAGAGCCTGCGTCCCAACACCATCGAGGAAACCATGGAACTTGCCGATGCTATCATGGGCGAGGACGACGATAAGATCCGTAAGGAACTGGGCGATGTGCTGTTACACATCGTCTTTTATGCCAAAATCGGTGACGAGAAGGGCAAATTTGACATCGCCGACGTGTGCGATGCCCTGTGTGAGAAGTTGGTTTACCGTCATCCGCACGTCTTCGGTGAAGAGAAGGCCGATACCGCCGCTCAAGTGCTACAGAACTGGGAAGTGCTCAAGATGAACGAAAAAGGCGGTAACAAGATGGTGCTCAGTGGAGTGCCCCGCAGCCTGCCATCGCTCATCAAGGCTGAACGCGTCCAAGAGAAGGCCGCTAACGTGGGCTTCGACTGGCAGCAGAAGGAGGACGTTTGGGACAAGGTTCGAGAGGAATTTAAGGAGGTTGAAGCCGAGTTAAAAGGCGATAGCGATGTCGACCGCGAAAAAGAGTTCGGAGATCTGTTCTTCTCACTCGTCAATGCGGCGCGCCTCTATGATGTGCGTCCCGACAACGCCTTGGAGCGCACTAATCGCAAGTTCATCGCCCGTTTTAATTACATCGAGCAGAAAGCCAACGAGCAAGGACGCCATGTCAACGAACTGACATTGGCCGAAATGGACATGCTTTGGAACGAAGCCAAGTCTCAGAAACTCGGAGAATAATAACAAACACTCTTAAGTAAAACTCTAAATAAACGCGACGGGATAAAAACTGTTCGCCAATCACGATGAAAGTCTGCGTAACCGAGAAACCCAGTGTGGCACGTGACATTGCCCGATTGCTAGGAGCCAGCGACAAGCGCGATGGCTACTTCGAGGGCAATGGCTATCAGGTGACGTGGACTTTCGGTCACCTGTGCGAACTCAAGGCGCCTAACGACTATACCGACCAGTGGAAAAGGTGGAGCCTGGGGCAGTTGCCTATGATTCCGCAGCGTTTCGGCATCAAATTAAAGGACGATGATGGCATCAAACGCCAGTTTAATGTGATTAAACATCTGATAGCCAGTGCCGACGAGGTGATCAATTGCGGTGATGCCGGCCAGGAAGGTGAACTCATCCAGCGCTGGGTGTATCAGAAGGCTGAGTGCGACAAGCCCGTTAAGCGATTGTGGATCTCATCGTTGACCGACGAGAGCATACGCAAGGGCTTTCAGCAACTGAAGGACGCCAAAAACTTCGATAACCTGTATTTTGCGGGGCTGTCCCGTGCCATCGGAGACTGGATCCTGGGCATGAACGCCACCCGCCTATATACGCTAAAATACTCGCGCTCACGCGACGTGCTATCGGTGGGAAGGGTGCAGACCCCGACGCTTGCCATGATTGTAGCCCGCCAGCGAGAGATTGACAACTTCGTACCTGAAAACTACTGGGAATTGAAGACGAAGTACCGCGGGGTGACCTTCAACAGCACCCGTGGCAGATTCAAGACCGAGGGCGAGGCTGGCGATATCGTGTCGCAGATCAAGCAGTTGCCACTGACGGTGACTGCTGTCGAGAACAAGAAGGGGCGTGAAGCGCCACCACGGTTGTTCGATCTCACAAGTCTGCAGGTGGAGTGTAACAAGAAGTTTGGCATGTCGGCCGATGAAGCGCTCAAGACCATACAGTCGTTGTATGAGAAGAAGGCGACGACCTACCCGCGTGTCGATACCACCTACCTGAGCGATGACATCTATCCGCAGGTGACGGGCATCATGCAGGCGATGGCCCCCTATGCCCACTTGACCGCTTCCGTGCTGGCACTCAGCAAGTTGCCCAAGAGCAAAAAGGTGTTTGACAACAGCAAGGTGACAGACCACCATGCCATCATCCCCACTAACGTCAATCCCGCTACGGTGGCGATGACTCCCGAGGAGAAACGTGTTTATCACTTGATTGCCGTACGGTTTATCGCAGCCTTTTATCCTGACTGTGAGTTCAATACCACAACGGTTTTGGCTCAGGTGGGAGAGTATGGCTTTAAGGCGACGGGCAAGGAAATCCTCAGGGCAGGTTGGCGCGATCTGTATAACAAACCCGGCGATAAGAATGCCGATGACGATGGCAAGGAAAAGGCTGAGGAAGAGGATAATGGTGTGATGCCGCACTTCGAAAAAGGAGAAAGCGGACCTCATGACCCGTCGGTGCTTAAGCGAACCACGCAGCCCCCAAAACCCTATACCGAGGGTACTCTGCTGCGCGCTATGGAGACGGCCGGAAAGACCGTTGATGACGAGGAATTGCGTGATGCCATGAAGGAAAACGGCATCGGGCGCCCGTCAACGCGTGCTGCTATCATCGAGACGCTGTTCAAGCGGCGCTATATCCGCAAAGAGCGTAAAAGCCTGGCTCCCACCATGGCAGGCATTCAACTGATCGATACCATACATGAACCATTGCTTAAGAGTGCAGCACTCACTGGCTTGTGGGAGAAGAAGTTGCGCATGATTGAACGCGGAGAATACAGCGCCGCGCAATTCATCGGGGAATTGAAGACGATGATCGGCGAAATTGTCCTGAATGTGTTGCGTGACAACCATGGAGGCGCCATCGCGATTGAGCAAGGCAAGCCCGCTAAGCCTAAATCGCCTGCGGCACAGGGTGGGGCAGACAAGCCCAAGAAACCTCGTGCGCCACGCCTCAAGAGCATCGAGGAGATACCTTGTCCCGTGTGTGGAAAGGGGCATCTGGTCAAGGGACGCGCGGCCTATGGGTGCAGCGAGTACAATAACGGTTGCCACACGGTGTTGCCATTTGCCGAATATCCTGCCGACTTGACGCCTGCTAAACTGTCACGCCTGGTGAAAAAGAATTTCAAGGCTTCTAAATAAAGAAAGTTGGCTGTAAGATTATGAGTGATATCATACAATATTTGCTTGCGGGCCTGATTGTGGCCGCTGCAGTTGTCGCTGTGGTGCGCACAATCGTGTCATCGCTGAAGAATCGGCAATCGGCGCTAACTGCCTGTGTTGGCTGTAAGTTACAGGACATTTGCCAAAAGCCCGAGAAAAATTCTGCAAAAAAATGTGGTGATAAAGTTGCACAGGTCAAAAAGTCGAAGTAAATTTGCACCGCAAAAATCACGAAGGGTCGCTTGGATGAGTGGTTTAGTCACCGGTCTGCAAAACCGGGTACAGCGGTTCGAATCCGCTAGTGACCTCAGTAGTATAGTCGCTAACTAATTGGTTTACAATGGTTAGCGGCTTTCTTTTTTGCGATGATAGATGTAAGCCCTGTAATGAAACTTTGGCTCAGCGGATAAAAGGTGTGGGCAACTTTGCACTTTGCCCGGGTTGAGCCCAGCCGCCTTGAAGGCATGCTGGCCTGCGGTGATCGATCTGAACGGAAGCGCCGGTTGGAAGGATTGGGCTCTGAATGATGTCGCTGGCTAGGGGTATCGTATTTGTGCCACAGAGTTCTGTAAATTCTATGTAAATAATTGATTATTATTTGATTATAGCGCTTTGTTTAAAGCGTTTGTAAAGGTGCTAGGAGCACATGTTGCTAGCAAATCTCTGCCTACAGACTAATCTGGGTTGTTAAATAACTATAAAAAGTATCAAGCATGGCAAAAAATGTTGCACAAATTCTTTGAATAATGTGTCAATTGCAGTAATTTTGTGCCAATAAATTGGGGAGGGAAACTTCCGGTGGCATCCTATCGATGGGGCTTTTTGAAAATCGGTTGTTTCAATAACCTGAAACCCAATACGATACATATAATTTCTCCACTCGCTCACTGCGCCTTAGCAATGAGCCCCTGTCACTGCATACTAAAAAAACTAACATAAATGATAAGTAAATGGAATTACTTACCTCTAACATCCGACGAACGCATTGCCGTGGAGCAGTTGGCGACCCAGTTCCCCAACTGTCCCGAGATCGCTCGGTTGTTGGTGCTCAGGGGCTTGAAAGACGCGGATGCGGTCCACGACTTTCTCTACCCATCGCTCCAGCAACTGCACGATCCGTTCTTGATGAAGAACATGGACAAGGCGGTTGCAAGGCTCAACCGGGCGTTAGGGGCCAAAGAGAAGATCATGGTGTACGGCGACTACGACGTGGATGGAACCACGGCGGTAGCGCTCGTCTATAAGTATCTTCAAAACATTTACTCCGATCTGGTTTACTATATCCCGACACGTGACGACGATGGGTATGGTATTTCACTGCAGAGCATCGACTATGCGGCCTCAATCGGAGTGAAGTTGATCATTGTGCTCGACTGCGGTATCAAAGCGGTCGACGAAATCGCCTATGCCAAAGAGAAAGGCATAGACTTTATCGTGTGTGACCATCATGTCCCGGATGACATCCTCCCTGATGCTGCTGCGATCCTGAATCCCAAACTCGTAGACGACACCTATCCCTACAAGGGGCTGTCGGGTTGTGGTGTGGGCTTCAAGTTTATGCAGGCCTTCTCCAAGAGTAATGGCTTGGGGTCGATGTACAACCTGGATGCCATGCTCGATCTGGTGGCTGTCAGCATTGCTGCCGATATCGTTCCCATCACTGGGGAGAACAGGGTGATGATGTTCTATGGCCTGCGGCGGCTGAACAACAACCCCAACGTGGGACTGCGCAGCATCATCCGCACCTGTGGCCTGAATCGTCATGAACTCACCATCAATGATATCATATTCAAGATAGGACCGCGCATCAACGCGTCGGGTCGCATGGAGTCGGGCCAAGAGTCGGTGGAACTGCTCGTTACCCGCAACATGCAGAGCGCGATGGAGATTTCGAAGCGTATCGACCAGTATAACAGCAACCGCAAGGAACTGGATAGCCAAGTCACCATCGAGGCTAACGAAATCATCGACCGCCACGCGCAGGTGCTTGATGGCAAGAAGCCCATCGTCATCTATGACCGCAACTGGCACAAGGGCGTGATTGGCATTGTGGCCGCGCGACTTGCCGAGTTGTACTTCAGGCCGTCTGTTGTGCTTACCTACTATGCCGACGGCATTGCTACCGGATCGTCGCGGTCGGTGCGTGGGTTTGACGTCTACACGGCCATCAAGTCGTGCCGTGACCTGTTGGAGACCTTTGGCGGCCACACCAATGCTGTGGGACTCTCGATCAAGGAGGAAAACATCCCTGAATTCCGTCGCCGTCTCACTGCCTATGTCGAAGAGCACATCCAGGACGAGCAGGTCACACCAGCCATGGACATCGACTGTGAACTCAAGTTCAGCGACATCAATGGCGCATTTTTGCGTTACCTGCGTATGCTCAATCCTTATGGACCTGGCAACAGCAAGCCCGTGTTTGTCACTCGCAAGGTCTATGATTCCGGCACGAGCAAGGTGGTCGGGAAGAAGTCGGAGCACATCAAACTCGACTTGGTTGATGAGCAAGGCAACAAGGTCAACAATGCGATAGCCTTTGGCATGGCCCGGTTCAACGATGCTCTCAAGGCCGGCAAGCCGATAGATATCTGCTACACGATCGAGGAGACGCGTCATCGCACCACGACCAATGTGCAACTTATGGTGAAGGCAATTAAACTCCACGACGATGCCGAGCCAGCACCAGCCGATTCTTGACATCCTCAACAAATATTGGGGTTATGACACTTTCAGGCCGCTCCAGCAGGACATTATAGAGTCTGTGCTAGAGGGGCGCGACACCCTTGGGCTGATGCCAACAGGTGGCGGAAAGTCCATAACATTTCAGGTTCCAACCATGGCCATCGACGGTATGGCCTTGGTTGTCACACCTATTATCTCCTTGATGAAGGATCAGGTGGATCACTTGTTGGAACGCAACATCAAGGCCACTTATCTCTATGCTGGATTGACCCGCGCCGAGGTCAACCGCACTTATGAGAAATGCCTCTATGGTGATTGCAAATTCCTCTATGTTTCGCCTGAGCGCCTTCAATCCCAGTCTTTTCTGGAACGCCTCAGGCAGATGCCCGTCCGCCTCATCGTTGTGGACGAGGCTCACTGTATTTCGCAGTGGGGCTACGATTTCCGCCCGTCGTTTCTGCGCATTGCCCAGGTGCGGAAACTATTCCCCAAAGCGCCTGTGCTGGCGCTGACCGCTACGGCCACGCCTGTCGTCGTCGAGGACATACAGCATTGCCTTGCTTTCAGAGAGAGGAATGTGTTCTCGATGAGTTTTTCGCGCAGCAATTTGTCTTATGTGGTGCGCCCCACAGAGGAGAAGGTCTCGGAGTTGATCCATATTCTGCGCTCGGTGCCTGGCACAGCCATCGTCTATGTGCGGTCGCGCAAGCGCACCAAGCAGATCAGCGACGAACTCAATCGTGCCGGCATCCATGCCGATTATTACCACGCAGGACTATATGTCGAGGATAAGCAGGACAAGCAGAGCCGGTGGACAACCGATCAGTGCCGGGTGATGGTGGCGACCAACGCCTTCGGCATGGGCATTGACAAGCCCGACGTGCGTCTGGTGGTGCATGTGGATATTCCCAACTCGCTTGAGGAATATTATCAAGAGGCAGGCAGGGCTGGGCGCGATGGCAAGCGCTCATGGGCGGTGATGCTCGTCAAGCATACCGACCAGCGGACGCTGCGCCGACACATCACCGAGGCTTTTCCTGACAAGGATTATATACGCAACATCTATGAGCGTGTGGGAAACTTTCTGGGAGTGAGCCTGGGAGAAGGGTATCAACAGATGTTTGACTTCAACTTCACGCTCTTCTGCCGCACGTTTGACCTGCCGGTGTTACCCACACACAATGCTTTGAAAATCCTTACCCAGGCGGGGTATATCGAGTTTATCGAGGAGATAGAGACTCAATCACGTGTCATGATTCTGGCCAAGAAGGAACAACTCTATGACCTGGAGACCGTCACGCCTGGTGCCGACCAAGTGCTCCAAGCCATTCTGCGTTTATACTCCGGACTGTTTGCCGACTATGTCTTTATCAACGAGGATGTGATCGCCTTCCGCACCGGATTGGACCAAGAGACCATCTATAAGTCGTTGCTCGAACTCACACGCATGCACATCCTGCACTATGTGCCACGCAAGCGCACGCCCTATGTCATCTATACCACATCGCGCGAGGAACCCAAGCATGTGATCTTGCCGCGTGCGGTCTATGAGGAACTGAGGCAACGCATGAGCGACCGCATCGAGGCGACCATCAATTATGCCTATAGTGATGCGGGATGCCGTGAGCGCATGTTGCTGAGTTACTTTGGCGAGAATGCCGCCACTGATTGTGGCCATTGCGACTTGTGCATCGACAGGCGCAAGCGGAGCGACCACACGCCAGCCGATGTGCAGCAGGGCATCCTCTACATGGTAGGGCTGCGTCCCCGCAGGTTTCAGGAGTTGGTCGATACCCTGTCTTTTGCCCGTGACGAAGTAGCCGCCGCGCTGTCGTTTCTGGTCGATGAGGGATTTGTCGAGCACCTCGACGATGACACCTACCGCGTCACCAAGCGATGATCATGCACAGGGTAGCGTAGTTGTGAATATGGTATAAAGGTTAGAGGATGGCCCGAGCGGGTCATCCTCTAACTTAATTTATAGCCTGATGATCGTCAGATTACTTGATCACCTTTGCGGCGCTGTGGCTGCCGTCGGTGTAGGTGGTGACAACGATGGTGATACCGTTGGCCTCCTTCATCTCCTGACCCATGATGTTGTAGTAGCGAACGCCAGCAACAATCTTGTTATTGTTGTTGATCAGTTCCTCTACGCCGCCAGTGCCATTGGTCAAGCGGTAAACAGTGAGATTGCCGCCAGGATAGTACTGATAGATGGTCACGCCATCCTCATCAACCTCAGCGTTGAACCAGTCGGCCTGGTAGGCGTTGGCGTTGCCGGTAACCGTCGAGGGAACCTCAACGATGGGCTCCTCGGCACCAGCCTCGGCGATAGCGAAGCCATTCTGGTAGTCGGGCATAATCGGATAGATGAAGTACTCCTTACCGTCCCAGATGAAGGGGAAGATGCCGTTGGCATGACCCTTACCGGGCAGTTCGATAGCGGTGCGCTCCAGGTTGTCACCGTCAAAGGTCACCTTGCTGGGAGCGCCACTGCGATAAGCGTAGATCAGGGCATCCTCATCATCGAGGTCCTTGTAATAGTTGATAACGGTCGAGGTCTGGCCGACCAAGCCATCGCAGGGAGCGGAGTAGCACTCGTCGATGTTGACTTCGCCGCCAGTGATCGTCATGATAGCGATGCCATCGGTGAAGGGTACGCCATCAGAGTTGTTGGTGTTACCACCGGTCATGTACAGGACACCATCCTCCATGAGGTTGCCCTTGGCAAAACCGATAAAGTCGCAACGGCCCAGCAGACCGCACTCCTCGGGAACGGTGTATTCCTTAACCTCGTTGGTCTCGGGGTTGATGACCTTGATGGTAGCCTCTACCCAAGCGTTGGGGAAGGCGGCGTTGCTGACAACGATGTTGCCGGCCTCGTCACGGGTCGTACCGCAGTTGGCGCCACCAGGATAGGTGGTGTTGGTCAGGCCGTTCTCGTCAACAACCATGATGGCCTGATCAGCCTTGTTGTTGATGTAGAACTTGCCGTTCATACCGAAGCCTTGACGATTGTCAGCCACGGGCAGGAATGCCAGGTCGGTGATTTCCCATACCTTCTCGATCTTGATCTCATCGACGGGCTCGGGTGTGTCAATCTTGTTGATGACCATGGTCTTAGCCTCGAGATTAACGGTTACGTCATACTCGCCAGCGGGAATCTTGAAACTATTGCTCTGGCCGAAGTTGCCCAGTTCAATCTCGATGCCCATCATGTCATCGCTCAGCAGATAGTCGTTCTCGAGAGCGCCAATGCGATAAGCGGCGATACTGTTCCAGTCATCGCTGCTCTCGCTCAGCATGGTGGTAAACGAGAAGTAACTGTAACCGATGCCGTCGTTCTCGTCAACGTTCTCACCAGCGGTGGTGATGTTGGCGGTGAAGACGTTCTGATCCTCAGTGTCCATCTTGACGCCGACGCTGGGATCCCAACCGTTGCCGTTCACATTACCCATAATGAACAGGTCGCCAGTGAGCACATCGATGCCAGCCTGCTTAGCAACAGTGATGGCCGGCAGGTTGGTCTCGGGATTGAATGTGATGGTGATGTCATACACACCGCTCTCCTCGATAGGATACACGACGTTGTCGTTGGGCCAAGCATTGCCCCAGTCGTGGTTACCGACAACCTTGAAGGCCAACTCGGTACCTTCGGCCAGTTCGCAACCGAACTTCTGGAACAGGTAGGTGCCATCGTCCTGCTTGATCATGTCGTTATCTGTATTGTTCTGGTCCCACTCGGTGCCGAACACGCTCACGGGGCTACCGGCAACGGTGTAGGTGTCGATAACGATTGGAGCAACATAACCTTCGATCTTAAACTTGCTGATGGCAGGATTGAAGGTGAACACATAGTCGCTGCCCGATCCGGTGAACTTGTAGGATTTGTCACCACCACTGGGCGTGTCATACCAGGTGTTAACACCAACTTCAACGTCAGCACCCGACGGGCCGAAGCGGTAATTGGCATTGAACGTATCCCAGTTGGAATCTAATCCGCTTGCAAACACAAACCATACCGAACCGTTGATGTTGGCTGTGTAACTGTACGAGCCATCGGTGTTCTGGGTCATCTCGACACCTGCGCCGGGATTCCAGTCGCCGAAGGGGGTATTACCCACGATGTAATATGCTGCCTGTGATGAGAAGGCGAGCATCATCGTCATTGCAAAAAAAGTAAAGATTTTCTTCATAGACATAAATGTTTATTAAAAATGATATATGAAAAGTAAATAATACTACTTCAACTTTAAACACGCAAAATTAGTAAGTTTGTTTCTGACTTGCAAAGAAATCAGCGAAATAATTCTCTCAAATTTTAAAAAAACTCAAAAAAACACATATGGCAATGGTGGTGTTCAGACCTCACGTTCCGGATAGGAACCTGAAGGAAAAATCAACGTCGGTTCATACTCAAGTGACAGCGGTCTGTGCTAGGATTTCGCGCAGTGAATGATGGATTAGGGCTAATCGCGGAATTATTCAATTATAAAGTTTCGTGGTCAAGAAAAAAAGTTGTAATTTTGCCGCCGTTTTTATAACGTAAACACAATCTAGAACTGTTTTATTATTTGTACAGAAATGGCAGAAAAAGCAAAAGTCCAGTTTCGGCAGAGCATCGTGGTTCGCTTCTCGGGCGACAGCGGCGATGGCATGCAGTTGGCTGGCAACATTTTCTCTAATGTGAGTGCAGGTCTAGGCGACCGCATTTCCACTTTCCCTGACTATCCTGCCGAGGTGCGTGCCCCCCAGGGCTCACTGGGTGGCGTGTCTGGCTTCCAGGTTCACATCGGTCATGGCGTGCACACACCTGGTGACGAGTGCGACGTGCTGGTGGCCATGAACCCTGCAGCCCTTAAGCAGAATGCTCAATTTCTGCGCAAGGGTGGCGCCGCTATCGTCGATATCGACACGTTTACTCAGGCGGGCTTAGACAAGGCACTCTACACGACCAATGAACCCTACGAGGAATTAAACCTCAAGGCTCAAGTCATTGAGGCACCGATCACGACAATGGTTAAGGAGGCGCTCAAGGACACCGGCATGGACTTGAAGGCGCAACTCAAGTGCCGCAACATGTTTGCCCTGGGTATTGTCTGCTGGTTGTTTAACCGTCCCATGGAGGCTCCCTTGAAGTTCCTCAAGGCCAAATTTGCCGACAAGCCCGACGTTTATGCAGCCAATGAGTTGGTCATCAAGGGTGGCTATAACTACGGACATAATATCCATGCCACAGTGTCGACCTATCGTATCCAGAGTGATGACGTTCGCCCCGGCACTTATACCGACGTCAGCGGTAACAAGGCCACCGCTTGGGGCCTGATCATGGCTTCGGAAATGAGCGGTCGCCCCTTGTTCCTGGGCTCTTATCCCATCACACCGGCAACCGATATCCTTCACGAACTGGCTAAGCGCCGCGATCTGGGCGTTAAAGCCATTCAGATGGAAGATGAGATCGGAGGCATCTGCTCTGCCATTGGTGCCGCTTTTGCGGGTCATCTGGCTGTGACCTCTACTTCCGGCCCTGGCCTGGCCCTGAAGAGCGAGGCTCTGGGACTGGCTGTGATGGCCGAGTTGCCTCTTGTCCTGATTGATGTGCAGCGTGGCGGTCCATCAACCGGCCTTCCCACCAAGACAGAGCAGACCGACCTGAATCAGGCCCTCTATGGACGCAGTGGTGAGAGCCCCCTTGTGGTGCTTGCTGCCGCATCGCCCACCGATTGCTTCAAAATGGCCTTCCAGGCGGCCCGCATCGCTATCGAGCACATGACGCCCGTCATCCTGCTTACTGATGCCTTTATCGCCAACGGTTCCTCGGCATGGCGTGTGCCTGAAGAGGGTGAATATCCCGCCATCAAACCCAATTATGTGCCCGAGGCACTGAAGTCCACTTGGACACCGTTTATGCGCAATGCCCTCGGCATCCGTTATTGGGCGATTCCCGGCACTCCCGGACTGGAGCATGTGGTAGGCGGTCTGGAGAAGGACTACAACCTGGGCGTGCTCAGCAACGATCCGATCAACCACGCGCACATGGTAGAAACCCGTCGCATGAAGATTGCCAATGTCGCCAACGACATTCCCGAACTTAAGGTCAAGGGTGACGCTAGTGCCGACACCATTATCTTGGGATGGGGTAGCACTTATGGCCATATTCTGGATGCGGTAACGCGCCTGAACAACGAGGGCATCAGCATCGCTATGACCCATATCCGTTATATCAACCCCTTGCCCAAAAACACCGCCGAGTTGCTCAGCCGCTACAAGACGGTGATCGTAGCCGAGTTGAACAATGGCCAACTCGCCGATTACCTGCAGAGCAAGATACCCAACCTGAACATCTGCCATATCAACAAGGTGCAGGGACAACCGTTCCTGGTTCAGGAAATTGTAGACGGAGTTAAAAACATCATGATGGAGGAGGAATTGTAATGGAACAGAACGAAAATATTCAGCCCATGGCTCATAAGCCGCTCGATTTTAAGAACAACCAGCCCGTGCGTTGGTGCCCGGGTTGTGGCGACCACGCTGTGCTCAATGTTTTGCTCAAGGCAATGGCGCAGTTGAATATCCCGCCCGAGAAGACCGCCGTTATCTCGGGTATCGGCTGCAGTTCGCGTCTGCCTTATTACACGCACACCTATGCCTTCCACACCATCCATGGTCGTGGTGGCGCTGTGGCTACCGGTTTCAAGACCGCTAATCCCGATATGACCGTATGGCAAGTGTCGGGCGATGGTGACTGCCTCGCTATCGGTGGCAACCACTTCATCCACGAGGTGCGTCGCAACATCGACGTGAACCTGCTGCTGCTCAACAACCGCATCTATGGTCTGACCAAGGGACAGTTCTCGCCCACGAGTGCGCGTGGCTTCAAGTCCAAATCGTCGCCCTATGGAACCGTCGAGGATCCCTTTGTTCCTGCTGAACTTGCGTTTGGTGCACGCGGCACGTTCTTTGCCCGCAGCCTGGATGTGGAGTTGACTATCAGCCAAGAGGTGATGATCGCCGCCGCCCAGCATAAAGGGTGCTCGGTTGTCGAGATACTTCAAAACTGCATGATCTTCAATAACGGCATTCATGGTTATATCACCGATCGAGAGCATCGTCCCGACCGCACCATCCACTTGGTGCATGGCGAGAAGATGATCTTCGGTAAGGAGCATAACCGCGGTATCGTGCAGGATGGTTTCGGCCTCAAGGCAGTAACCATCGGCGAGGATGGCTACACCATCGATGACGTGCTCGTCCACGATGCGCATTGCCAGAGTTCGTTCCTGCACCAGATGCTGGCCATGATGGATGGCACCGACCTGCCTGTGGCCCTCGGTGTGATTCGTGCTGTGGAGGCTCCGACCTATGAGACGGCTGTTGCCGAACAGGTTGAGCAGGCCAAGCAGATGCATGGCTTCACCTGTCTGCACGACGTCATCATGTCGGGCGACACTTGGGAAGTGAAATGAACCGATGATGATGGGACCAACTAGAACAGCGATGTGATAGTGCCCATGATGCAACCCAACAGGGCTCCGAGCCAGACGATGGCCCGGAGTTCTTTTTTCATCACGTCTAGGATGATAGCCTCGGCTTCGTTCATGTCCATCTCGTTGATGCGCTGCTCGATAATGGCGCTGATGTCGATATCCTGCAGTATGCGGGGCAGATGCTCGACGATGATGGTGTGATAGGCGTTCAAGACACCCCGCTTGATCTGTGATATCTGCTCGTCGCGCCCGGTAGTCAGTTGGCTCATCGTCATGCCGAGCAGTTCATCAGCCTCTTTGTTGACCAGATCGTGGATCATCTGCTGCGAGTTGTTCTGCAGCAATTCGTTGATGTGCTTCGACAGGATTTTCTCGATGGGCTGTGCCAGCGGCTGGAGTATCATCTCAGCGCCTAGGCGGCCAGCCAGGCTGTTACGGGTCTTCTCCATGACGTGGTCTGTGGCCATGTGTGCGATGCTGCTGCCGAGATCACTGTTCTGCAGTTTGGCGGTCACCATTTTAACGATGCCGCCTGTCACATCACCCCGCATGGCATAAATGTCCTCGCTCGACAGGTAATGGCCGGCAAACTGCTCGATGGTCTCCTCGTTACCGCTCTGTGTCGCAACAAATTCGTCGATGGCATTACCGATTTTGGTGAGCATGTCATCGCTTAGCAGACTCTTTTCGAGCACTTCGCGATTCATCAGATTCTCGCTCACAGCCTTACCAATCGCGCCGGCAATGCGGTGTTTCTCTTTGGGAATGATGCCTGGTGTGAAAGGAACACGCATGCCCATGATGTATTTGGCCTGGTGGGGCCTGAACAGCATCCGTATGGCTATATCGTTGGTGATGTAGCCGATTACAGCACCCACGGCGGGTCCTATCAAGAAGTGGAACATTGTAGATGAAGTTAAGTGCTAAATGGTTGCTGATTATTCTCAGGCAGATCAGTTGGCGACTCTAGACTATCGCAGGTCGACGACTTGAGTGCCAGCCGGAACCATCGACTTGTCGAAGGTAAACGTTGCGCTGGGCAGTGACTTGTGCCTGTAGTTGGTGATTTTGACAAAGTACACCGACTTGTCACTCATCTCAAATCGTGCTGTGCGTAGCAGGGAAGTCTTTTCGTCAAAGTAGAGCCACAGCGTTTTGATGGCATCCTTCTTCTGCTTGGGAGTGAGTTTGATGACGTAGGTGCTTGCCGTCTTCGCTTTGGCTCGCTTCATGTTGAAGCCCTGCTTGAAGTGTTGAACGGCAGCAACAGGATTGGTCATCTGCAACTCATCGGCGGTGGGACTTGTGATGTTTACCTCGTTGGTCACTGGCGACCAGGACCATTGCGTCTTACCGTCATACCAGCACTTGGCCTCAGGCGCCACGATGCGGAACTTGTTGCCTTGCATGGCAATCGTGCCCTTGCTTTCGCCCTGGGGGGAGGTAAGGCTGTAGTTGGCGGTTACGCCACCACCGGCGTTGATGGCAGTGACACACTTGTCGAGCATGGCGCTCGGTGATTGGGCTAGGGCGATGAGTGCCATCAAGCAGGTGAGTGCTACGATGATGATTCTCTTAGCGGTCATATCCGTTTCTAGTTATATGTATTGTGGTGTTATCCCGACTATTCGGGTCTATATGGGATTATTTGCAAAAACAGTGCCAATCCGGATCCTGTGACGTTCCAGAGTGGCACTAGTCTTTACTTTTCGGTATCAGGAGAACAGTTGGTCGATGTCCATCGGACTCACAAGCACTTGACGGGGCTTGCTGCCCTGGGCGGGACCTACGATGCCGGCATGTTCCATCTGGTCCATCAAGCGGCCGGCGCGGTTATAACCGATCTCGTAGCGCCGCTGCAGCGATGATGTGCTTGCCGTGTTGCCCATGACGATGAAGCGGACGGCCTCCTCAAACAGCGGATCGCGGTCCTTCACATTGCCCACGTTGGCGTCGGCTCCACCGCCCTCATCCTTGCCTACATATTCGGGCAGCAGGTAGGGCTCCTCGTGATTGATGTCACGGTCGTTATCTTCTTGCTCCTTGATGAAGTCGCAGATGCGCACGATGTCGGGAGTGTCTACAAACGGGCACTGCAACCTCGTCAACTCGCCATCGATCTGGAACAGCATATCGCCGCGGCCGATGAGTTGCTGGGCTCCTGTGCGGTCGATGATGATCTGGCTGTCGATGCGCTGAGCCACGGCAAATGCTATGCGGCCAGGGAAGTTACCCTTGATCAAGCCGGTAATCACCTTCGACGACGGGCGCTGGGTGGCGATAATCATGTGGATGCCCACGGCGCGCGCCTTCTGGGCGATGCGCACCAGCGGGGTCTCGACTTCCTTACCAGCCGTCATGATCATGTCGCTGAACTCGTCGATGATGCCCACGATATAGGGCATGAACTGATATTTCTTATTGCCATGTTCGTCGGGCACTTCACGCAGTTCGCGGCGCCACATCTCATTATAGTCGCTCACGTTGCGCACCCTCACTTCCTCAAACACCTTGTACCGGTTTTCCATCTCTTGTACCAGGCAGTTCAGCGTCTTGATCACGCGATCGGTGTCGGTAATGATGGCTTTCTCCTCGCCGGGAGCCTTGGCAAAGTAATACTTCTCGAGGTCGGCATATACGCTAAATTCCACGCGCTTGGGGTCAACGAGAACAAACTTCAGTTCCGAAGGACCCTTCTTGTATAGCAGCGATGTGATGATGGCGTTTAGACCTACAGACTTACCTTTACCGGTAGCACCGGCGACAAGCAGGTGTGGCATCTTGGTCAAGTCGGCGATAAACACCTCGTTGCTCACGGTACATCCCAAGCACATCGGCAACTTGGCATGGCTTTCCTGGAACGCTTTGGATCCCAGCACCTCGCGCATGGGCACTACCTGCGGGTCTCGGTTGGGTACCTCGATGCCGATGGTTCCCTTGCCAGGCATGGGCGCGATGATGCGGATTCCGAGCGCGGCGAGGCTCAGTGCGATATCATCTTCCAAACCACGGATCTTGTTGACACGAACTCCATCCTGCGGCACGATCTCAAACAGTGTGACCGTGGGACCTACATGCACCATGATCTCTTTGATCTCGATGCCATACTTGCTCAGCGTGTCACGGATGCGCTCCTTGTTCTCGTCCTGCTCCTGCTTGTCCACGCTGTTGGGGTTCATGCGGATGTCTTGCAGCAGGTCCAGGGTGGGGAAGCGGTAGTGGCGGTACTCTCCGGTCGGATCATGGGGATTGCTGGCATCGGTGCCTGCGGCAATGGGCTTGAGTTGTGCCGCCTTTTCGTCGCTGTGTTCGCTGGCCTGTTTAGTACTACTAGCCTTGGCCTTGCTGGCGCGTTTCATGATCGTAGGCTTAGCCGCCTCTTCAGGCTCGTTGTGATGCGAGGCGTCGGTGACCTTCTGCTCGCTGCCCAGGAAGGTGGAATGTCCTTGCTGGTTGACAACCTTCTCGGCCTCCTCTTTGCTGCGGCTGCGCTTGCGATCCATCTCCTTCTTGATCTGGCCATACAGGGCAGAGAATGTCTGATAGGTAAGGAAACCCCAGAGCATGAGGATAGCCAGATTGACGGCTACCAGGCCGTATACGCCCACCAGTCCCAGTAACCACTTGCTTGCATAGAAACCGAAGTAGCCACCCAAGGGGAAGAAGGTGATGGGCTTCATGAAATAGGTGGCGGCACCCACTATCATCGACACGGTGAAGATGCTGAACAGGCACACAAACGTGTAGTGGAAGAAGTGGGCCTTCTTGTCTTTACGCACCAGGCGCATGCCCAGCGTGAGAAACCATATCACGATAATAAAGGCTGCCACGCCCACACCACTGGCGATAAAGAAATCGCTCAATGATGCGCCGACTGCGGCCCCTGCGTTGCGTATCTGGTCAGGCACTTGGGCATTCTCGATCATCGAGTAGTTAGCGATGCGGTTCTGATCACTCATGCCTGCTGACAGGAAGAACGACAAGAACGAAATCAGCAGGTAGATACCTGTCATCAACATGATGATACCCGTCGCAAATTTTAGACGGCCGTTCTGGAAGAACGCCATAAATCGTTGTTTGCGGGTCAGTTTATCATTGTCGATGGCGCGTTCCACCTCTTGACGCTTGCGGTAGTCTTCTGACGTCTGCACTCCGCTGATGTCGGGACCGTAATATCCCTGATTTTCACTCATTTTCTTATTGTGGTTGCCTTGACTTTTGCTCATTTCGCTATCAGTATTATTTGGGGCTGTAAAATTACAAAATAAAATCGATTTACAATCGCAAATCGCTCACTTTTTTTCTTCTCACTAATATTTTTTTTGTTTATAGAATTGTATTGACGAATTTCATTAAAATGATGGCTTTCTATATCGGATTTTTTTGTACTTTTGTGACGAATATTGACTAACTGATAGAATCATGGGTGGTAAGAAATATTGGACTGTGCTGTTGTTTTTAGGGTGTATGTTATCGGTGTGGGCTCAATCACACCCTGTCGAGGCGGCTTTGTCCGACTATGAACATACGCTTAAGACCTTAGATGCCAACCGTTTCTTCACACTGCTCGATAAGGAGGAGTTTACCGAAAACAAAATTCAGTTTACGGTCCAAGTGCCTGCCGACTCTGTGCGCCAGCAAGTGCTCTATTGGGCATCGGAGTGGTTCTATGATAAGCAAGACTATAATAAAGCAAAAGACTATGGGCTGAAAGCCCTCTCCTTATATAAAGGAGAAAGCGAGGGCAAGGCCGATTGCTTGAACCTGCTTGGCTGTGTGTACGTCCGCTTGGGTGACTTCAAGAACGCGGCGATCTATGCCAAGCGATGCCTCCAGATAGATGTAGCCAGCGGTGATCATGACCGTATCTCGTCGAGCATGAACACCCTTGCGGGAATCTATATGGCTGGCCATCAGACCAAAGAAGCCGAGAAACTTATTCTGGAGGCCATTAATCATGCCGATCTGGCCAATAATCTGCCTCGCAAAGCAGTGCTGCTGGGAACAGCATCCGAGATCTATCACTCGCTCACACAGGAAGAAAAGGCTTTGGACTACGCTAAGCAATCCTACGCTTTGGAGCAGAAACTGGGACGCCGTCTGCATGCCGCTTATCGTCTCGACCAGCAGGCTTCGGCCCTAATGGGCCTGAAGAGATACAAAGAGGCGGAGCAAGCATTGCGCCAGGCCATCGATGTGATGCGTGAAGAGGGGGACATGCACTCACTGGCCATCGCAAGCAATCACATGGGCACTTGCTTGATATGGCAAAAGCGTAACGATGAGGCTTTTCCCTATTACCGTGAGGCCGCCGACCTGTTTATCAAGATGGGGGACCCTGTCAACGAGATGTACTCTCGCCGCGGCTTGTGCTTGAGCCTGTGGGAGAGTAACCCTGACAGCGCCCGAAGCGAACTCAACCGATTTAATTTCCTCAAAGACTCACTCTATACCAGTGAATCGGCCGAGGCCCTCGCCCGCATCAACGCAGAGTTTGGCAACGACCAGTTAGCGATTGAGAATGCCCAGGAGCGCAGCGCACACATGCGCGACATCATCATTGCCTGTGCGATTATTTTGTTGCTTGCTGTTGCCGCTTGGTATGCGGTTAGGCGCCAGCGCCGTCTTAATCAGCAGCGTACGAGCAAACTCGTGCGGGAAATTGAACAACTGCGCGACAAGACTGCCGCTGCCCAAGCAGAATTGGTCGAGTTGCGTAACAGCACCGAAACGAACAACGAGCAAACAACGGTCACCGATGCAGTCAAGTCTGTGGCTGATATGTCCGAGAATGAGTTCCTGGAAGGCGTGATCGACTATGTGGATGAGCACCTCGAGAAGGGTGACTACAATATGGAAGACATGGCATCGTATTTCTCGTTGAGTGTGTCCACATTGCGCCGCCGCCTGCAGGATGCGACCGACGGAGAATCTCCCAAGGCCTTTATACGGGCTATCCAGATGCAGAAGGCTTGCAAACTCCTTGACAATGGTATGCAGATTTCGGATGTGTCATCGCGGTGCGGATTTGCCGAGCCGAGCAGTTTCACCCGCATGTTCAAGCGTGTACTTGGCATTACCCCCTCCCAGTATCGCAGCACAGATCATTGATCGTGCATGCAGGCTTGATAGCCCCCTATACACAACATCAACCGCATTGAGTATAACGTCTCAATGCGGTGTCTTTTATGCCCCGATCCGGGTGGTACCGATTGCGGTACTTTGACCTAAATCAGGATGCTTAATGGATCAATTGGGGCGTGAATCGGGCAACAAATGCCCGATTTAGGCTATTTTGACCGAAAATGTCAAGTGTTTTGGTAAAAAATGTCAAGTGCGATACCCATCAAAATCTGTAAATTTGCAGCGCGAGAAATGATTGAAAAGATAAAATGCTATAACTATCATCGAGAGTCAATACAAGATCATACTGTGATAGTATGGCTACAATGGCGATGAAACACAATAGTTGAACATGAAGTTGCTCAAGGCTGTGGCAACTCAATAGACCCTCCATCCCATAAAAGCACCGAGGAGGCCCTTCAGATCAGAAGAGTCTCCTCGTTTTGTTGCGTGGTCCAATACCGATGGTTGTTATGACGGTTGGCGGTTAGTCCTTTTTCCAGAACGAGCGCGTAAAGATGACAAGCACCGTGAACAGTTCCAGACGGCCCACCATCATTTCAAAGGCCAGCACCCACTTGGCGCCGGCATGCAGCGATACCCATGATCCTCCGGTTCCTGTCACTCCATGCCCGATTCCCACATTGCTGATGGCCGACATGGACGTGTACATCGCGTCAAACACGGGTAGGCCAAAGAAGGTCAGGTACAGCGCCACAACCATGATGATGAGGATATAGACGGTGAAGAATGTATTCACCTTGTTAACCACATGATTGGGCACAGGCTTGCCGTCGACATGGACAGCGCGCACCGAGTTGGTGTGCAGCACACGGTAAAACTCATTGGCTGTGTTTTTAAGCAGCACAATCAAGCGGTCCATCTTGGCACCGCCCGATGTGGAGCCCGCCATGCCGCCAAAGAACATCATCACCATCAGCACGACGGTGACAAACTCGCCGCTATCCTCGTAGTCAAATGTGGAGAATCCCGTCGAGGTGATGGCCGACAGTGTGTCAAAGGCACTGTATATCAGCCTTTCGCCCTGCGTGTCTAAAAAACCCTTATAGGCCATGTAGGCCATAATGGACACGGTGGTGATGAGCGTGGTCATGCAATACCAGCGCAAGGTGTTGTTCTTAGTCAACCGCCTGAAGTTGCCTCGGCCCACGGCGGCAATGAGTGAGAAACTGATACCTCCTATAAACATGAAGATGATCACCACAATAAACACATAACTCGATTGCCAGTAGTCCAAGCCTATGTTTTTTGTCGAGTAGCCTCCTGTCGACGTCGTGGTCATCGCATGGCACATCGCGTCAAACCAGTCCATAGGGCCGGCATAGAGCAGCACGGTCAGCAGTGCCGTCAGGCCGATATAGATGATCCAGAGGTCCTTGGCCGTCTGGCTCACTCGCGGACGCAGGCGCTCATGGGTGATGCCGGTCACCTCGGCATTAAACAGGGCAATGCCTCCCTTCTGATTGAGCATGGGGATAACGGCTAGGGTAAACAGGATGATTCCCATGCCGCCAATCCATTGTGTCATCGCGCGCCAGAAGAGCACACCGCGTGGGATTTCCTCCACATAGCGGATAACGCTCGATCCCGTGGTCGTGAAACCTGCCATGGTCTCGAAGAAGGCATCGGTCACATTGTCAAACGTGTCGCTGAACAAATAGGGTAACATGCCAAACAGCGAGAAGAATACCCAGATGATTGCCGTCAGCATCAAGCCCTCGCGCTTGTGCATAGAGGTGCTGTGAGGCCTGATGCCAAATGCCATGCCCGCTCCGGCTCCTGCAGTGATCAATGTACTGTAGATAAAGGCACGCAGTGCAGTCGGCTCGTCGAACCACCACGACACAATCAGTGGCAGCAGCATGAATGCCGCTTCGATGAGCAACAGCCAACCCTGCATGCGCAGCACGATGGCAAAATTGATATTCTGGTTCCTTAGCCTGGGCATATATCTTTCAAATTGTTGTTGTCTGGTATTCTCAGGATCATCAGTTATGAGAAATACCTGTCAAGTTTGTGTATCGCGCCTTGTAGGCAGAACACCACCACATGGTCACCCGCCTGGATACGCGTATTGCCGTCAACCAGTTGACCCTTGCCATTACGCACCAGGCCTGCGATGGTGAAGTCGCGGCTCAATTTCAGATCCTTCACATCGGCTCGGGTCACTCGGTCGCCCTCCTCGACAATGATTTCTGCCACCTCGGCATCGGCTAGGGCCAGGCAGCGGGCGTTGTCCTCGTCGGCATCAATCATGATCTGATAGATGCGGCTCGAGGCCAGCAATTTCTTGTTGACGATAGTGCCGATGTTAAGCGCCTCGGCCTCGTTGATGAATTGAATGTCCTCGACTTGGGCAATGGTCTTAGGCACGCCATTGGTCTTGGCAATCATACAAGCCATCATGTTGACCGCGCTGTTCTCGCCCAAGGCGATGAAGGCGTCATAGTAACTGACACTCTCCTCCTCGCTCAACTCAGAGTCGCGGAAGTCGCCTTGTACCAGTTTGCAGTTGGGGTAGCGCTGGGCCAACTCATCGCAGCGGGCCTCGTCATTCTCGATAATCTTGATATCGACGGTTTTGCCCAGTTTCTTGATCAGTTGCTCGGCGATATCGTTGCCACCCACTATGAGCACATTGTCAACGGGCGATTGTGTCTTGCCGCACACCTCTCGCACCTCATCGATGTGGTCAAGTGTGGTGGCCACGTAGATAATGTCATTCTCGAGTATACGGTCATCGCCGCGGGGAATGATGATCTCTCGGTTTCGCTTGATGGCCGACACGTGCAGGAAATGGCTGATGTTAGACACGTCCTTGAGCATCTGGTTGACGATGCGCGCATTGTTACGGATCTTTACGCCCACTACAATGAGTTCGCCATCAAACAGTTCAAACCAGTTCCTGGCCCAGGTGCGCTTCAGGGCACTGGCAATCTCCTTGGCTGCCAGCATCTCGGGGTAGATCAGATGATCAATGCCTAGATGAGCGATGTGCTCGCGCCACTTGGGACTGAAGAACTCGTCATTGTCGAGCCTAGCCACAGTCTTTTTGGCTCCCAGGCGCTTGGCCATAGAGCATGCCAGAATGTTGCGCGCCTCACTCTTGGTGACGGCGATAAACAGGTCGCATGCGCCTGTCTTGATGGCATTCAGGTCACTGAATGAGATGGCGCTTCCCTGATGGGTAAGCAGATTGTAGTTCTCCAGCGGCTCCAGTTTCTTGTTATCAACGTCCATGACGATGATATCCTGTTCCTCCACACTGAGCATCTTGGCCAGATGTGTGCCTACTTCGCCTGCGCCTGCAATAACGATTCTCATTGTTAGTTACACTAGTTGATCTATATTACTATTGGTAATCACTGTTTAGGTCTATCATTTCAATGATGGCCTGTTCCAATGACTTGGCATCCATGCCACAACGTTCATACAACTCGGCTACCGTGCCTTGATGTACAAACTCGTCTTGGACGCCGAGCATCTTCAGATGGTTATGCCGGTCGTGAGTGGTCATCCACTCGCTGACGGCCGATCCCAATCCGCCTACCACGGTGCCGTCCTCGATTGTGATGAGGCTATGGTAACGGCTTGTGGCTTCGTCAAGTATCTGCTCGTCGATGGGCTTCAGGTAGATCATGTCGTAATGGCCCACCTCGATGCCGCGCTCCTTGAGCCGCTTGATGACCTCAATCACTTCGTTGCCGATGTGGCCGATGCTTAACACGGCCACTCCGTTGCCCTCGCTCATGCGACGGCCGCGCCCGATGGGCAACACCTCCATCTCGTTGTGCCAGTCGGTAAGGACGCCCTTGCCTCGGGGATACCGGATCGCAAACGGGCCCATGCCTGGCTGCTGGGCTGTGAACATGAGATTGCGCAAGTCGTGCTCGTTGATGGGCGAAGTAACCGTCATGCCGGGTATGCAGCGCAGGTAGGCCAGATCAAACAGGCCATGGTGCGTAACGCCGTCCTCACCGACGATTCCGCCACGGTCGATGCAGAATGTCACAGGCAAGCCTTGGATGGCAACGTCGTGGATGATGGAGTCATAGCCTCGCTGCAGGAATGTGCTGTAGATCGCACAATAGGGGTGCATGCCGTCCTTAGCCAAGCCTCCGGCAAAGGTTACCGCATGCCCCTCGCTGATGCCGACATCAAAGGCACGCCGTGGCATGGCTTCCAGCATGAGCGACATCGAGGTGCCGCTTGGCATGGCGGCGGTGATGCCTACGATTTTGTCGTTCTGCTCAGCCAGTTCCACCAGGGTTTTGCCAAACACGTCCTGATACTTGATGGGACCGCCCTTGCTGCCCTTGGTGCGCTCGCCGGTCTGCTCATCAAACTTGCCGGGCGCATGCCATGTGGCGGGGTCGGCTTCGGCAGCGGCAAATCCCTTGCCCTTGACGGTGCGCACATGCACCAGTTTGGGTCCGGTCATGTCCTTGATTTCACGGAAGATCTTGACCAGACGCTTCACATCGTGGCCGTCATAGAGGCCAAAGTAGCGGATGTTCAGACCCTCAAAGATGTTCTGCTGGCCAGAGAATAGCGACTTGAGCGCGTTGCTGAAGCGCATAATCAGGCCCTTGCGGTTATCATTGATGACGTTGTGCCGGCGCAGAAACTGGTAGGTCTTGTAGCGCAACTTGTTATAGCGATGCGACGTGTGCAGGTCGCTCATGTAGGAACTCAAGGCTCCCACGTTTGCATCAATCGCCATGTCATTGTCGTTCAGCACGATGATCAGGTTGTTGGGATTGGTGGTGGCATTATTGATGCCCTCAAAGGCCAGCCCGCCACTGATGCTGGCGTCGCCGATGACAGCCACCACCTTGCGGTCCTTGTTGTCCTGCAATTCAGCGGCAATCGCCATACCCAAGGCGGCCGAGATGGAGTTGGACGCGTGGCCGGCGGTAAACGTGTCATATTTGCTCTCGGCAGGATTGGGAAATCCGCTCAGGCCGTCCAACTTGCGATTGTCGTCAAACTGGTCGCGGCGGCCCGTCAAGATCTTGTGCGCATAGGCCTGATGCCCAACATCCCACACCAACCGATCTTCGGGGGTGTTGAACACATAGTGCAGGGCCACCACAATCTCAACGGCTCCCATGCTTGAGGCAAAATGACCCGGGTTGCTCGATAATTCGTGTATCATGTACTGCCTGAGTTCATGGCACACCTGCGGCAACTGGTCAATGTCCAGTTTGCGCAGGTCGTCGGGAGTGTCGATCTGTGCCAGTAGTGGGCAGTGTTGTTGTAGATATGGTTTTGTTGTCATGGTTCAGTCTTTTTTTCTCACATACTTCTTGTAGAGGGGGACAAACACGATGATTCCCGATGCCACAATGGTGAAAATGACCATAAAGTCGATGCGAGCCGCTCTAGTGAGCAGCAGCCAGCACAATCCCACCCACAAGAGCAGGATGCAGGCAAAGCGTATGAGATTTCCTGTTGTCATGCCATCGGTCTGTTTATTGTCTAAACTGCAAAGATAATCAATTATTCTTTATTCAACGCCCTCTTGATCTTTTTTTATCTTCTGGCAATCGATATGGATGCAAAAAACGGCAGGCAGTAACCTCGCAATGCGAGTTCCTGCCTGCTTTATCAGTTGAGTGCGATAGCGGCTTAGTTGTCTCCTGTCAGCAGCATGTCGATCAGAGCGGTAACGTCACTGATCGTGAGGTTGCCGTCACCATCCACGTCTGCACCTGCGGTCATGCTTCCATCGGTGAGCAGCAGATCGATCAGAGCGGTAACGTCACTGATGTTGATGTTGCCGTCACCATCCACGTCACCAATCTTGACTTGGGGTTGGGGATCGTCTCCAGGAATCACATAGCCCTCATAGGGGAACATGCCGATGATCATCTCGTTGCCGCCATTGCTGCCCTGGCTGAAGTCCCACACCTCATCATCATCATTAGGATGGAAGGCGAGAGCGTTGATTTCCCACCAGCCGTTGAACTTGCCGTAGAAGCCCCAGTTCATGTGGACCTTGCCATCTACATCAATACCATCAAGTACCCAAGCATGACCTTCATAGGTGTCGTGGTACGGGATGGGGCGACCGGCTTCTAACTCGGTATTAATCAGTTCAACCCATTCCTCAATGCTGTATTTATTACTATTGTCGCAGTAAAAGGCAGGATCTTTGCCAATCAGTTGCATGCCCTCGTTGAAGCCAAACAGTTTGAACGCGTCGCGCTGGTCATAGGTGTAGGACCCCGTTCCTGTGGTGCCCGAGTTGCCGTAGCGGGCCTTGCAGGCCTGTCCGCAATAGCGGCTTAACTTGGCTACTTCGTTAGCCTCCTCATCGGTATAGGTTCCAAGAGAAATGCCACCTGTTTCCGGATTGTAGATATGGTAGGAGTCTAGAATCAGGTCATAGTCAAATGTGGTGGCGGGAAGTTCAGACATATACTGGTTCCAGGATATTGAATATCCGGGGACAGCATCTACCTGGGTCGGGTACTTCCAGTAGTACATGATCTGTGCCATTGCAAGGGGGGCACAACCTACCGAGGTGCGAACTGAACCGTTCATCGGACACTGGCGGTTCATGGGTTCACCTTGTCCCCAATTGGTCTTCAGGAGAGGACCAATAGTGGCTGAGCGTTTGGCCGCTTTTACTGGAACGGTCTTGCCCGTGTAGGCCTGAGCGGTCTCGATCTGGCGCTTGAGCATGTTCAGGTAACCCTTCATGTTGTCGGGCAGGTCGTTCATGCTGATGTTACCCTGGTCGCCATAGGCCAGCACTTGCTTGGCGCGGTCGTCACCGGCAATGATGATCCAGCCACCACCCTTGATGTTGAATACGTAGAAAGCATTGCCCTCTACACTCGAGGCCTCGGCATGAGCGAGTTTGATGTCGTTAAGCGAGGGGGCCGTCAGCATGTGGGCGGCTTTCTGCTTCAAAAATTGGTTGGCGGCTGAGCGGGCTGCATCGGCACCAACAATGGCAGCGTTGCCCGTAAGTGAAATCATACCTGTGGCTGCAATCACACTGGTAACAATAATTCGTTTTAAGTTCATAGTTCTAAGAGTATAAGATACTGGATGATTAAGTTATGTTAATGCTCAAATTCTATCTATTGCTTCATTTTGCAAAATTAAGCATAATTTTTCAATTTTCGAGCGTTTTGCCCCCGAAAAAGCGCTAAGACTTATGGCTGTCAATAGTTTTTCTTGGTCAAGCCACTATAAATGGGGAATGCGTCACGGCTCATAACTACCATGACGCATTCCCTGATGAGGCCTTGTTGCCGAGAGGCGGTTACTACTCTGCGTTGTCGAGCAGAACGTCGATCAGCGCAGTCACATCCTTGATCGTGAGGTTGGGATTGTCGCTCTCGAGCAGCATGTCGATCAGCGCGGTCACATCCTTGATGTCAAATGCGCTGCCAAACTTAGCCAAGTGGCCTGCCACATGCAACGGGTTGGTCGAGATGGCAGCCGTCTTGATGTTACTTGTGCTGGTGTAGTAAGACAGGTCAACAAAGTAATCGCCAGACTCAAGCGTCGTGGGAAGACCTATCGTTCCGTCGATCGTGCTGCCTTGGGTGAAGCCATTCTTGCTAAGAGTGATGGTATTGCCCTCGCAAACCTTATTACCATTGGCGTCGGTCAGTTCAAACACCACGTTAACGCTGCTGTAACTGGTCCTTAAAGTGGCATTGATGGCTTGAGCATTCAACGTCTCGCCAAGCACGATGAGGCCATCGTTGGTGGCCATCACGTTGTCGGCATTAAAGATGCAGTAGTTGCTGGGCTCAAGTTTATAGACGATCTGATGATCTTGGCTAAAGTTCAGTTCAGTCAAGTCGCGGTGTAACATGACTAGAGCGGTGGTCTTGTACCAGCCATCGCAAGTGCCAAACCATCCCAGGTTGAAGTGGAACATGCCGTCGCTGTTGTAGCCGTCGCAGATAAAGGCATGGCCACCGCCATTGGGCCCAGGATCGTAGGCCGAATACAGAATGGGACGGCCGGCGTCGATCTCGGTTTTCAGGATGTTCTCCCATTGGGTGGTGCTGTAACTGCCGTACCAGCCACTACTCTTGGAGATGAGCGTTGCATTCGGGTATCCGAATGTCGATTTCATTGCGGACTTTTGCTTGTCGGTGTAAGCGCCACTGCCTTCAGGGCTGTAGTCCATCTCCACAGACTGGCCGCAGTAGCGGCACAATTTTGCCACCTCTTGGGCTTGGGCGTCGGTGTAGGTGTCCTGGATGAGTGCGCTGTCTTCCCAGTTCCAATGGCAATAGGAGTCCAGCATCAGGCTGTAGTCAAATGTGGTTGCGGGCAGTGCGGGGATCGTCTGGTAGGTACTTCTGCAGCTGAATGACCTCAGCGAGGAACAACTCGTGGGGTACTCCCAGTACTTCAGCACCTGGGCCATGGCCGTGGCTACACAGCCCACGACGCAGTACTCGCCCTGATACACCGGGCATTGCCAGTCATAGGGATCTTCCTGGCCCCACGTGGTCTTGATGAGCGGTCCGACCGTGCCACTGGCCTTGAATGATGCGGGTGCGGGAATCAGGTCATTTCCCTCGTAGGTCTGTAGAAACTCGATTTCGCGCTTGTAACCGTCCAGCAGGTCGATGAGGGGGAGTGGCAGATTGTTGAAATCCAGACGGCCTTTGTCACTGTAGCCCAGCACTTGAGCCGCGCGATCTTCGCCAGCAATGATGACAAAGCCGCCTCCCTTGATGTTGAAGGCATAGAAATCGTTGGCCCCTGCGACCACGGCCGACGGCTCGGCATGCACAAGTCGCAAGTCGGCTGTGGCGGCGGCATTAAACGAGCCTGGCGATTTCAACATTTTTTGTTTCAGGAAGTTGTTGGCCGCATTGCGAGCGGCGTTGGCTGTGATGTTGCCAGCATTGGCCGATATGGTGGTCAGGGCCAGCGTGGCAATTGCAAATGAACTCAATAGATTTTTAATGTTCATAAGATTTTTGTTTAGAGGTTTGCGGTATGTTGATTGTTATAGTTGGAGATATTTCAAAAATATCAATCGATAGTAGTGTCGTATGTTATAAAAATATGACAGAGCCCGGATATCGGGCCCTGCCATTGGTGTTGATCATCTTCCGGCTCTGAGCAGTGCATCGATCAAGGCTGTGACATCGTCAATAGTCAAGCCCGAATGACTGCCCTTGAGCAGATAGTCGATCGTTGTGGTCACGTCGTCGATAGTGAATGGAGCGTTGTACTTGGCCAAATGACCAACCACATTGAGTTCTCCAGTCTCGCAATCGCTAGGATTGGTGATGCGTGACAAGCCTTGATAGTGATGTAATTGCAGCGAATAGGTCCCCTCTGCCAGTGTGGTTGGCAAGGTCAACTCATTGCTAATGGTTGAGCCCTGCTCAAAATCACTGAGTGTGACTAAAATGGCAGGACTGCTTGCCATGAGGCGTCCTTGGCTATTCAATAGGTTGAAAATCAGGTTGATGTTATCGTTGGTGGTCATGATATTGATACCCGATGCTTGAATAGACATATTCTCGCCCAAGACAAACAGGTCACCAGAGACTTCGAGACCCTCGGCAGAAACGATGCAATAGGTAGGAGGAACCACACCAAGCAGTATCTCGTGATCAGAATTGAACTTGAGGTCGTCACCGTCGCGGTGAGTCATGTTCAGGGCCGTCGAGACATACCAGCCGTCGCAGGTTCCATACCATCCGAAGTTGAAGTGCAGCAATCCATCGCTGTTGTAACCATCGCAGATAAACGCGTGTCCGCCGGCAGCAGGGTCGGTTGCTGAATAAAGGATCGGTCGGCGCTTGTCGAGTTCCGCCTTGACCAAGGCTTCCCACTCGGCTGTGGTGTAGTACTCTTGTCCCCACCAGTTGCTGCGAGATATATCCTCGATGTCGGAACTGTAGCCAAAATCTTTCATGGCACTCATCTGGCTGCTGACGTAGGCGCCACTGCCTTCAGGGCTATAGCCCATGTTGACGGCTTGCCCGCAGTAGCGTGACAACTTGGCTACCTCTTGGGCCTGTTCGTCGGTATAGGTGTCCTGGACGAGTTGGCTGTTGTCCCAGTCCCAATGGCAGTATGACGGCAACATCTTATTGTAGTTGAAACTTGCGCTAGGCAGGGCCGGTATCGTCTGATTGATGTCATAGCAGTAATACGAATTAACACCCTGGCAACTTGTGGGGTACTTCCAGTAGTACATCACTTGGGCCATTGCAGTGGCGACGCATCCTACTACGCAATACTCACCGTTATACACTGGGCATTGCAGGTAATAGGGCATCTCCTGTCCCCAGGTTGACTTAATCAGAGGATCCACACCGCTTCCGCTTGTGGCTCGCAAGGCGGGGGTGACGTTCAACTCGGGATGCTTCTGAAGATATTCGACTTCTTCCTTATAACCACGCATCAGTGCCTTGAAATTGTCCGGCAGGCGGTTATAGTCAAGACGACCCTTATCGCTATAGCCCAGCACTTGGCTGGCACGGTCATCACCGGCTATGATGATAAATCCACCGCCTTGGATGTTAAAGGCATAGTAAGCATTGGCACCATGGCCCACCACCGATGCCTCGGCGTGTGTCAGGTGAAGGTCGGACATCGCCGGTGCCATCATTCGGCCTGATGCATGTTGCTTGAGAAAACTGTTAGCGGCCTGACGGGCTGCGTTAGCGTCAACATTACCTGCGCTGACATTGAAACCGAAAGTTGCAACGGCAGCCAGTACAGAAGCACACAAATAATTCTTCATTCTCATAATGTCTGTTAATCTTTGTTGGTTGATGTCGATTTAATGACTAGCAAAAACCTTTTTTTTGATATTTTGCTGCCAAAAATACGCTGTTTTTGATAAAATGGCAAATAAAACAAAGAGAAATTGGTGTTTTTTTTGTCATTTAGGCCGTTTTAGGTAGCAAAATGCCCGCTTCAACGACCGGCGCCTGCCTCTATCACTTCATAGAGTCTGTCACCAACCACTTTGGCGGCACGATATGACCAATGGGTGTCGTTATACAGGAACAGGTCTTTCTCGCCTTGCTCGACCAATGGCTCGAGACATTGGTCGGTCAGCAGCCAGTGGGTGTCTTGTCCAAACATCCTGTTCAGGTCATCGTTGACCCTGTTCGCTTTCCATGGATTATTGACGATGTGGCGCTGGTACAGGTCATATTTATTGACAGCCACCATCATGATCAGTCGGATGTGGCACTGGCGGGCCTTCTCGAGTAACGTTGCATAGGCCGCTCTGATCGCTTGCTCATCTTGGATGCTGTTGGCCATGATGTCATCCTTATAGAAATGGAGGCTGCTCGGCTCATTGCTGGAGAAGAAATCTCTGTCCAAATTGGCTTGTAGTGTAGGACGGTCGGCATATCCGGTTTCCATCAGGATATAGTCCCGAAATCTTGCCAGTGACCATTGGTTGCCGCTAGAAGAGCCGCCCATCCGCCTACTGGCCGAGGCCTTGGTCGACATCTTGGCATGAGGATTAAAGTCGGTCATGAAGTATTCGAGCGACCGCTCTACGATCTCAACTACGAGCACGCTGGTGCTGGTGGAGTCGATGTAGCCGAGATCCATGATTTGATAGGCAAACGTGGCTGGGTTGTAATACAGCCGCCGGTTGCAGTTGACCACTTTCAAGCCATGGGCACTCAAGTAGTTTTGGTAGCCGCTGTGCCCGCGTTCAGAGAAAGAGTCACCTACTGTCACCACATCGCTCTGGGTGCCCTTCAGGTCGCTCACCCTGTCCACGATCGGGAAAATCCTGTCGGGCATTGGGTTTTTGCTTTCTAACTCGATATCATACTCTTGTCCGAACGGAATCAGTGCCAGTCGTCCGATATCACCACTGAATTTGGGACAGATAATCAGCGAGAACACTGTCACGCTGATGACAGCCACAAGCCAGATCGGTAGCACCGTGTATGTGAGTTTGATAAGAAATCGTCGCATGGCTTAGAACTGGAAATAGATAAACGTTTGGACCTGACCAGCCCACATAAACATGATCACAATGGCAATGGCATAAATGGCCAACCTCAGCGCGCTATACTTGAGCAGTCCGCCTGTCCCTAGTTGCAGCCCATGTTGCCGTTCACGCTGCATCCACTCTATCAGCAACACGGCGAGGCCCATGAGCAATTCCCGTTTGCCATAAATCGATGCGACGCTCAAATTGTCGGGCAGCGTCTGGACCATGTGTGAGATGAAGCCTACCGCTTGTGTCATGTCCTCGCTGCGGAATATAATCCAACCCAAGGTGGCCAGTAGCATCGTCAGTGTCATCTGCAGCAGTTCTTTGGCCGATGGCAGCAGGCGCCCGTGTGCCACCACATGGGCCTGCTTGGTGTTGATGCCCAGCAAGTAATACAGTGCTAGCAGCGTTCCGTGAAAGAGTCCCCAGCATACAAATGTCCATCCTGCACCATGCCACAGGCCACTGATGGCCCACACGACATAGATGTTAACGATCACCCGCCACTTGGCGCAACGGTTGCCACCCATCGGGATGTAAACATAGTCTCTGAACCATGTCGTGAGTGATATGTGCCAGCGCCTCCAGAACTCGGGAATGCTCCTGGAGAAGTAAGGGTTGTTGAAGTTGCGCATCAACTCAAAACCAAACAATTTGGCACATCCGATGGCAATGTCGCTATAGCCCGAGAAGTCGCAATAGATCTGTATTGTGAACAGTATGCCTAGTGCCAGCAGCATCAATCCAGTGTGCTGGCTGTAGCCGTCCCAATAGATATTCACAATCGTGGCACAATTGTCGGCAACGACAACCTTCTTGAGCAAGCCCCACAGCATCTGGCGCAAGCCATCCACCGCATTGCCGTAGTCGAAATGCCTCTCGCGCTGGAATTGAGGCAGAAGGTGTGTGGCTCGTTCGATAGGACCTGCCACCAATTGCGGAAAGAAACTGATAAAGGCCAGAAATTCCGTCAGGTCTTTTGTGGGGCGCAGTCGGCCGCGGTACACGTCGATGGAATAACTCAGAGCCTGGAAGGTATAGAAACTGATGCCTACGGGCAAAACCACATCGGTAGTTACCCAATCCAGATGGTAGCCAAAGACTGACAATAGCAAAGCCTCGAGATTGCTGGCAAAGAAGTCGGCATACTTGAAGTAACCCAGCACAGCAAGGTTGATGACGATATTGGCGGCGCTCACCAGCCATCGCATCCGCTCACGGCCTGTTAGCCTGTCGATCAGCAAGCCACTCGCATAACTGCATACGCTTGTGAGCAAAATCAGTGAGAGGAACCGCCAGTCCCACCAGCCATAGAAAACATAACTGCTGCCCACCACCACCAGATTCTGCCAGCGACGGCCGTCACGTGCGCGCCCGGCTAACCAATAGAGCGCAAACACTATCGGCAAGAAGATCATGAACTGGAAAGAGTTAAACAGCATCTATCGCAATTGTGGGCACCACCGCTAGGCGGGGTGGAGTTAACAGTTTGTCGGTTAGCGGGTCCCCGCCATGGAGTGAATGCACTCGATCTCGTCAGGCAGAGGTGCCTGAGATAGGGACTTCAGCGCCGCAAATGTAGCAAGATTCCCCGACCTGTCAAAATATTTCACGATAGATATCACGCCTCGAGCCATCAACGACAAGCCGTAATATTGGTAAAACAATAGATGATTTTGGTATGGATAAAATAGAGTAATCATAGTAATTTTGCAAAAATAATATTGCAAAATTCCCGTTATGAATATTAGAATCATCACATTACTATTCATCATGGCCATTGTGTCAGCCTCTGGATCTGACGCATGTGCTCAAAACTACCAGCATCACATGAAACAGACTCAGATCAAACTTCAGCAGTTGCAACTCGTCACCAAGTGGGATAAGGTGTTCCCGCAGAGCGACAAGGTAAATCACAGCAAGGTCACCTTTGTCAACCGTTATGGTATCACCCTTGCCGCCGATTTGTATGTTCCCAAGCAAGCCACAGGACGCCTTGCCGCTATTGCCATGTGTGGCCCCTTCGGCGCAGTCAAGGAGCAATGCAGTGGCCTCTATGCCCAGCAGATGGCCGAGCGAGGTTTCCTGACCATCGCTTTTGACCCCTCGTTTACGGGTGAGAGTGGGGGAGAGCCCCGCTACATGGCATCGCCCGATATCAACACCGAGGACTTCCAGGCCGCGGTCGATTTCCTCTCGACACTAGACAATGTAGATCCCCAGCGCATCGGCATTTTGGGTATCTGCGGATGGGGCGGTATGGCATTGAACACTGCTGCTATCGACACTCGCATCAAGGCCACCGCTGTCATGACGATGTATGACATGACGCGCATCAACGCGAACGGCTATTTCGACTCGATGGACGAGGAGGCTCGCTACCAGCAGCGCGTGGCACTGAACAATCAGCGCACGGCCGACTATGCGCGTGGCTATTATGAGACTGGCGGTGGCGTTGTCGATCCTCTGCCCGACGATGCTCCACAGTTTGTCAAGGACTATTATGATTACTACAAGACCCCGCGCGGCTATCACGAGCGCTCACTCAACTCCAATGATGGCTGGAACCAGACGGGTTGCATCTCATTTATGAACCAGCCCATTCTGAAGTTCACTAAGGAGATCCGCTCGGCGGTACTCATGGTCCATGGCGAGAAGGCTCATTCGCGCTACTTTGCCGAGGATGCCTATCGCGACATGACCTCCTATACTCACTATCGTGACAACAAGGAGTTGATGATAATTCCTGGCGCCACCCATTGTGACCTGTATGATGGCGGTAAGGACAAGGTCATACCTTGGGACAAGTTAGAGACGTTCTTCAGTAACTACTTGTTAAAGTAAGTTTCTATTGCACCCGGTATCTGATCAATAGATTGGTTTAAATCAAGTTATCGCATTAATTCATAGACAGATATCCAAACATGAGCATCAAGCATCAATTATTAACCATCGTTGCGGGCTGTATGGCATTATGCGCCTTCACGACCGCTAACGCACAAAATCATAATGCTGCTATGAGTAATCAAAGCAAAAAGACCTTGGTCGCTTACTTCAGCGCCACAGGCACAACCATGGAGGCTGCAACGCAACTTGCCAAGGCCGCCAATGCTGACTTGCACGAAATCATTCCTGCAGTTCGTTATACTCCCGCCGACCTCAACTGGCGTGACAAGAAGAGCCGCTCCACTTTGGAGATGGAGGATAAGTCAAGCCGTCCCGCCATCGCCAATAGGGTCGAGAATATGGAGCAGTATGACACCGTGTTTGTGGGTTATCCCATCTGGTGGTATATAGCCCCGACCATTATCAACACCTTCCTGGAGCAATATGACCTTACGGGCAAGACCGTCGTGCCGTTCTTTACGTCAGGAGGTAGTGGCGCTGGAGAGACAATGCGTTATCTCAAGCCTTCCGCCCCTGGGGCTAACTGGGTCGACCCCAAGAATCTGAATTATATGGGCGAAGCCGAGATGAAGTCATGGGTTCAGTCCCTCAAGTGACCCATTGCATGTGACTTCTTTTTCAGGCAATCGTTCTTCATACAGACACATCAACAAGTAATTATTGACAACAATGAATAGAACCAAGTTTTTTGCTGCCCTGATGGCTGCCCTGATGGCTGTTGTGGCCCATGCTCAGAGCACAGTTTATTTTACTAGCGAGATCACACCCGAGTCCCTTGTCCGCATTTATAAGGCTCTTGGTGTCGAAGCAACGGGCCGTGTGGCTGTTAAGATCAGCACTGGTGAGGCCGGAAATACCCATTACCTGAAACCTACCTTCATCCGCAACCTGGTGGAAGAGGTGGGCGGCACCATCGTGGAGTGCTGCACTGCTTATGGCGGTTCGCGACAAGAAGTGTCCAAGCACTGGCAGACCATCCACGAGCATGGTTTTGATTCCATCTTTGCCGTGGATATCATGGACGAATTTGGTCAGATGCGCATTCCCGTTAAGGATCGCTCCCATATCAAATATGACATCGTCGGTGACCATCTGGCCAACTACGATTGGATGATCAACCTGGCTCACTTCAAGGGCCATGCTATGGGTGGTTATGGTGGCGTGTTGAAGAACGCTTCGATCGGTGTTGCCAGCACTGCCGGCAAGGCCTATATCCACTCGGCAGGTTATACCGATGACGCGACCGACGCATGGAGCCACATCGAGAATCAGGACGGTTTCCTCGAATCGATGGCCGCCGCTGCTCAAGCAGTTCACAACTACATGGGTGGACATGTTATTTATATTAATGTGATGAACAATATGTCGGTCGATTGTGATTGTGATGGTTCTCCCGACGAGCCCAAACTCAAGGACATGGGCATCATGGCAAGCCTCGATCCTGTGGCTCTGGACTGGGCCTGCGTGCAGATGGTGATGAACCACAAGGCCAAGGCAGGCGATGACAATGCCCCCTTGATCGAGCGCATCAACAGCCGTCATGGCACGCACACCATCGACTGGGCCGAGCACATCGGTCTCGGAACCAAAAACTACGTGATTGTTAAACTCTAAAGACCCTAAGGACCTTAAGGACCCTAATCAAAAAAAAGAAAATCAGCCCAATGAACAACTTCGTCTATAACATACCTGTTAAGGTTTACTTCGGTGAAAATCAGTTGCAGCACCTCAGTGAGGAGTTGGCAAAATATGGAAAACGCGTCCTGCTCACTTATGGCGGCGGTTCAATCAAGCGCACAGGCCTCTATGATGCCGTGGTTGCCGAGGTGAAGAAAGCCGGTATGGAACTGTTTGAACTTTCCGGTATTGAGCCTAATCCTCGCATCGACAGTGTGCGCCGTGGCGCCCAGATGTGCAAGGAACATAACATTGATGTGCTGCTTGCTGTGGGCGGTGGCTCAACCATCGATGCTACAAAGTTTATGGCTGCTGGCGCTAAGGTCGATCACGACCCGTGGGATTTCTTCAATGAGAAGTGGGCTCCCATCACCGAGGCCCTGCCCATCATCAGCGTGCTCACCCTGTCGGCAACCGGCAGTGAGATGGATGCTGGTGGCGTGATCAGTAACCCCGAGACTAACGATAAGATTGGTCGTGTGGAGTCGCCCACCTTGCTACCCAAGGTCTCCTTCCTTGATCCCACCGTGACCTATACCGTCAGTCCCTATCAGACCGCTTGTGGCGCGGCCGATATGCTCTCACACATCTTTGAGGTATATTTCAATGTCAATCAGGATCTATACATGCTTGACTGCTTCATGGAGGGCATGATGAAGACGATTGTCAAGTATGCGCCCATTGCTATCAAGGAGCCGGACAACTATGAGGCGCGTGCCAATCTGATGTGGACTTCGTCGTGGGCTATCAATGGCTTTGTCGACGGTGGCAAGCGTCAGGCTTGGAGTTGCCATCCCATTGAGCATGAGGTCTCGGCTTATTACGATATCACCCATGGATTGGGTCTTGCGATCATCACTCCGCGATGGATGGAGTACTGCCTGAGCGACAAGACGGTGGACAAGTATGTGCAATTTGGCGTGAACGTGTTTGGCATCGATGCTAACCAGCCGGCCATGGACATCGCTCACCAGTCTATTGAGTGCGTCAAGGATTTCCTGTTCAACACGCTTGGCCTCAAGAGTACCTTCACTGAGTTGGGCATCGGCGATGAGCACATTCCCACCATGGCGCGCAAAGCCTGTCAAAACAGCGTGTTGCCGGGCTTCGTCCCTCTCAACAAGGAGGATATCGAGGTTATTCTGCGTAACTGTCTGTAAATAATGATCTGAGTAAAAAAAATAAGGCTCACTCATTTTATCACAACCACGTCAACTCTGACCTTTTGAGTCAGGGTTGGCGCGGTTTCCATCAAATGCATATTTTCGGTATTTTGTGTAAATTAATCGGTAAAATGGGTAATGCCTATAAGCAATAATCATTATACTTTTGCAATTGTTAGATTGTAATAATTATTTTTTCAATGAAAAGAATCAAGCAATTTGCATTCATTATCACCTTTTTTATAATGATAGCATCATCTAATTACATCAATGCTCAGTCTCAAATGAACATCAAGAAGCAAAGTTTAGTTACCATCGCTGCCCTTGAGGCGCGTGGCGATCTCAAAAACCTTGAGCCTGCCCTCAATCAGGCTCTAGATAACGGGTTATCGGTTAATCAGGTCAAGGAAGCGCTGTCGCAGTTGTATGCCTATACCGGTTTTCCCCGCTCGCTCAATGCATTAGGGGTCTTGCAACGTGTTGTTGCTGACCGTGAAAAGCAGGGCAAGGCCACTATGATAGGCGCCGATGCAACGCCGCTGCCGCAGGACTATGACGCTCTCAAGCGAGGTACCGAAGTACAGACGCGACTCACGGGCCAACCCTTTGACTATGACTTCGCGCCTCAGACCGACTATTACCTCAAGGCTCACCTGTTTGGTGACATCTTTGCCCGCGACGTCCTTAGCGAGGCCGAGCGTGAGATCGTGACCGTCAGTGCCATCTCGGCGCTGGAGGGTTGTGAACCTCAGTTGGTGGCTCACGTGCGTGGTGCCCGCAATATGGGTGTCACCGACGATGAATTGCATGCCATTCCACAAGTGCTTGCCGCTCATGTGGGAAGCACCGAGGCTTGGCGTGCCGGCAAGGCGATTGCCGCCGTCTATGGTGAGAATGTGGCTGACGGTCGTCCCACTGATGGCACTTGGCCCCGTGGCGACTTCAATGCTGATTATGCACAGTACTTTATCGGCAACAGTTATATCGCTCCGTTGGATGCCGACAATGGAGGCCCTGTCAATGTGACATTTGAGCCTGCATGCCGCAACAACTGGCACATTCATCATAAGGCGGTGCAAGTGCTCATCTGTGTTGATGGTCGCGGCTGGTATCAAGAGTGGGGCAAATCTCCTGTCGAGATGAAGCCCGGCACTGTTATCGCTATTCCCGAGGGCGTAAAGCACTGGCATGGCGCTGCTCGCGACTCATGGTTTCAACATATCACCTATATGACTCGTGTCGAGGCAGGGTCTTCAACCGATTGGCTTGAACCAGTAAATGACGACGTTTACAACAAATTACCTTGATTTTGTTGAAAAAATGTGTCAATTTTTTTGTGAATAAAAAAAAGTGTTGTAATTTTGTCGAGCACTTGAGAATCATATGAGACAATTAATTTGTCGGGCCAATTTGGCTTCAAGTGTAAGACATATTAATACGGCTATTTTGGCTTTCCAACTTTTACATCAATTCTATTCAAGTTAAAAGTTAATAAATTTGGAGAAATGTTATTTGCAAGGAGTCCATCACGCGTGAGCGTCGTGGACTTTTTTTTTGTATCTTGTTTTCCGCAATGGGCGTTGCTCACTGCGCTAGCAGATGAGTGGTTAGGGCTCACCAGATGTGAGTTGGCTCAGCGGAAAATAATCTCTCGAGAAGGAGTAGGGTGCATCAAGATCATCCTCGCCTCGCATGTGGCCTGTGGGCACGGATGTCATCTCGAAGCGGATGTCGGCACCTTGCAGCAGGCGATGGTGGTCAAGGTAATTGAGTGTGTAGTCCTTGCCGTCCAGGGTCATCGACTTAATGTATCGGCCATTGCCATTTCGGCTAAGGGTGATTGTGTGTCCGTTCTCCAGATGCAGGGTCACCTTGTCGAGATATGGCGTGCCGATGACATATTGGTTGCTGCCGGGACAAACCGGATAGAATCCCATGGCAGAGAAGACAAACCATGCCGAAGTCTGACCATTATCCTCATCCCCGCAGTAGCCATCGGGCGTTGCACTGTACAGGCGGTCCATCACTTCAGTGATCCAATATTGGGTCTTCCAGGGCTGCCCGGCAAAGTCATACAGATAGATCATGTGCTGGATCGGTTGGTTGCCGTGGGCATAGTTACCCATATTCATGATTTGCATCTCGCGTATCTCGTGGATGGTATAGCCATAGTAACTGTCGTCAAACACAGGAGGCACAGCAAACACAGTGTCCAGCATCTGGCAAAACGCCTGTTTGCCACCCATCAGATCGATCAGTCCCTGAGGGTCGTGAAACACACTCCAGGTGTAGTGCAGGCTATTGCCCTCGGTGAATGCGTCGCCCCACTTGAGGGGACTGAAAGGCGATTGGAAGCGGCCGTCACTCAGGCGACCGCGCATCAACTGGCTCTCAGGGTCAAACACGTTGCGATAATTCATCGCGCGCTTGGCATAGGGCATAATGATGCTGTCGGGCTTACCTAACGCTTGGCCTAGGCGATAGATGCACCAATCGTCGTAGGCATACTCTAGTGTGCGCGCCACATTCTCGGTGATGCCTACGTCATAGGGGATATAACCTAATTCATTATAGTATTCATAGCCCAAGCGTCCTGTGGATTTCACTTGGGGGTGCACCGCCGTAGTGCCGTGGACGACGGCTTCCCACAATTTGTCGATGTCATATCCCCGTAGGCCTTTCAGATAAGCGTCGGCTACAATCGAGGCGCTGTTGTTGCCCACCATGCAGTCGCGGTGGCCGGGGCTGGCCCATTCGGGCAGGAAACCGCTCTCCTTATAGGTGTTGACGAGTCCCTCCTGCATCCATGCACCCATCGTGGGATACACCAGATCAACCAGCGGGAACAGGCTACGGAAGGTGTCCCAGAAGCCAGTGTCGGTAAACATCCGGCCCGGCAGCACCTGGCCGTTGTAGGGGCTGTAGTGGATGGGGTTACCATTGACGTCAATTTCATAGAAACTGCGGGGAAACAGCACCGAGCGGTACAGGCACGAGTAGAAGGTGCGCAGGTGGTCGATATTGTCATCCTCGACCTCGATGCGGCCCAGCACCTCGTTCCAGCGCTGACGCCCTTTTTCCTTGATGGTCTCCAAGTTATTATTTCCTAGTTCCCTCAGGTTGAGCAGTGGTTGGTCAAGGTTGATAAATGAAGAGGCTACGCGGGCATTGATCTGCTCGCCGCGTTGAGTCTTGAACGTCACGATGGCTCCGGCATGGTTGCATCCGATGCCCTTTTTGCCCTCATGTATGATGCTGTCCTCAACGACTCGATAAGACGAGAACGGTTTGTCAAACATGATGATAAAGAAGTTCTTGAAGCCCTCAGGCACGCCACCGCTATTTCGGGTTGAGTAGCCCCATACGGCCTGTTGGTCAGGGTCAATCCTGACGACCGACCATTGGTCAAAGGCGTCGATCACCACGTTGGCCTGGTCGGTCTCGGGGAAGGTGAAGCGCAGAATGGCGGCACGCTCGGTGGGGGCGACCTCGGCAATTACGTCATAGTCGGCAAGATATACCTGGTAATAATAGGGCGTCGCTACCTCAGCCTTGTGCGAGAACCAACTGGCACGCTCGTTCTCGTCCCATACAGGCACACCCACGGTAGGCATCAGTGAGAATTGGCCGTAGTCGTTGATCCATGGACTGGGCTGGTGCGTCTGTTTGAAACCGCGTATCTTGTTGGCATCGTAAGTGTATTGCCAGCCGTCACCATTCTTGCCCGTCTGCGGCACCCAGAAGTTCATGCCCCATGGCATAGCGATAGCGGGATAGGTGTTGCCCGTCGATAATTGGAAACTCGACTGTGTCCCCACTAGCGGGTTTACGTAATCCACCGGCTCGATCGACCGGCCATGAATCATTACGACGCAGATAAGCGCAGAGAGGAATAATAGGTATCTTTTGGCCATTAGTTGCATGGTGATATTAAAATTATTGATTATCAGTTAGTTTGTATTTATAACTAAACTATTTACCAACAAAACTAACCCAAAAATCACATATATCCAACATTTTTGATTGAAATTATTCAGCCGTCCCACATTTGAGGTTTAATGTACTCTCACGGGATATAATGTCTATTGCGATGGCCAATTGATCGCCTTTGTCGCTGCTCCTGAGACCACGCTGATGACCGAAATGGCTAGTGGAAACGCTACCTATTATGTCACCGCTGTCTATGAGCAGGGCGAGAGTCTGCCCAGCAACGAGGTGAATGTAACGGCTAATGGCATCGACGAGATTATGGCGACCATGCCTGCCGATGCCCGTATCTTTGACTTGCAGGGCCGTCAGTTGACTGAACTGCAGCCTGGCGTCAATATCATCCGTTACAGTAACGGTACGGCCCGTAAGGTGTTTGTCAAGTAACCCCACCGGTTTACAGCATTCAATAGCAAAAGAGCCTGGCACGCTTGGTCAGGCTCTTTTGTTGTCGGATGGTGGACGGGCCAGGCGGGGTAGTTACGGCCTGGACTTCTTGCTGGTGCCCCATTTGCTGGGCTTGGGACCCATCTGGAGCCACAACGTGCCGCCTGCCACCAGGTCACGATAGTCGATGTAACTCTTGTCGTAGCGCTCGCCGTTGAGCATGGCGCTTTGGACATACATGTTTTTGTCACTATTCCCTTCGGCATGGATGGTGAAGGTCTTACCGTCGCCCACGTCAATCCTAACCTCGTTAAACAACGGTGAGCCGATGATGTACTTGCCACCTGCGGGCTCAACTTGATACAGACCCATAGCAGAGAGGACATACCAGGCCGACATCTGGCCCACATCCTCATTGCCCGAGAGTCCATCCGCATGGTTGCGGTATTGTTCCCGCAGCACTTGGCGGATGAGCGGTGCCGCTTTCCAGGGTTGCCCGACGTAATTGTACATATAGATAATATGATGGCTCGGCTCATTGCCATGGGCATACTGGCCGATGAGGCCCGACACGTCGGGCGAAGCCTCCTCGCCCAAGTCTCCCTCGACGATGAATAGCGAGTCGAGTTTCTGTATAAAGGCTTTCTCGCCGCCAAATAGTTTTACCAACCCGTGCACATCGTGGGGCACAAGCCAGGTATATTGCCAAGCGTTGCCCTCGCAGTAGTCATCGTTGCGGTGTTTGGTCGATAGGGGGTCAAACTCACTATTGTCGCGGAAGTTGCCTTTACTGTCCTTACCCCGCATGAACTTCAGTGACTTGTCGAAGTATTTCTCGTAGGACTTGCTGCGGTTCAGGAAATAGTCATGATTCTCCTTGTCGCCGGCTACTTGGGCAACGCGAGCGATGCACCAGTCGGCCAGGGCATACTCCAGCCCTCGGGCCACAGTCTCCTTCTCGGGCTCTAAATCATAGGGGATATAACCATACTGCTTCAGCAGTCCCATCGACCGCTCGTCGCGCATTGCACTGGCCACCATCGCCTTGAGCGCTGCCAGTGTGTCCACATCAAAACCCTTCAGCACCAGGTCGGCGAGCACAGGCACCCCTGGATTGCCCACCATGCAGTCGGTCTCGTTGCCCATCAGGTGCCACACGGGCAGTTTGCCCTGTTGCTCAAAGATGTGAAGAAAAGTCTGCGCGATGTCACGCTGCTTCTCGCGATGGATGAGCGTCTGTAACGGGTGTGCGGCGCGATAGGTGTCCCACAGCGATAGGGTAGTGTAGTTGGTGAAATCACCCTGATGCACCTTGCCGTCGGCACCGCGATATTGGCCGTTCACATCACAGAAGACCGACGGCGCCACCATCGTGTGGTACATTGCCGTGTAGAACACCGTGCGGTCGTTATCATTATCGGTCTCGATGGCGATTTTGCTCAGTTCGGCATTCCAGGCGTCGTCAGCCCGCTCAACGATGGCGTCAAAGTCCCATCCAGGATTCTCGCTGGCCAGGTTCAGCATGGCATTGTCGGTGCTGACAGCCGACAGTCCCACCTTGACCAGCAGTGGTCTGCCGCTGTTGGGGGCCACAATGATTCCCAAGGTGTCGCCATCGACCTTCTGCAGTTCAATATCTTGCGAGAACTCCATGGCAAAAAAGTCTTTCTGATCCCGGGCCCAGCCTCTAGAATTGCGCATACCGGTGATGACGCGTGGAGATACCTGATTCATGAGCACATCTTTGGGCGAGTCCCAGCCGATGCCTTGGCCCAGGTCGAGCAGTAACCGCATCGATGGCTGCTCCGCGGCAAAGGTGTAGCGATGCATGCCGGTGCGCTGGGTCGCGGTGAGTTCCACATTGACATAGGGTTTGCCGTTATCCCTCAGCGTGATGGCATAATAGCCAGGCTTTACTCTTTCGTCGTCGTGGCTGAAGATGACTTCGCTCTGGTCACGGCTGGTCACCGGCAGCAGGGCCACATCGCCCAGGTCGCCGATGCCCGTGCCGCTCAGGTGCTGGTGCCCGAAGCCGATGAGCACCGAGTCGCTGTCATGGTAGCCCGAGCACCAGTCCCAGCCTCGGGTATGCTCGGTGGGACCTAATTGTACATAGCCAAACGGCACATTAGCCCCCAGGAACACGTGCCCATGTCCACCAGTGCCGATGCGTGGATTCACCCATTGGGTATAGTTTGAGTCGGTAGCAATGGCTGCCAGCGCGCTTAAGGTCGCGATGAAGATGAATAACCAGTGTCTCATAATGGTGAAAAAAAACGGTTAGCAGATGCAAATATAGTCATTTTTTAAAAACTTTGCATTACCTTTGCCCCCTATGATGAAGAAGATTTTAGTTTTCGCCGCATTGCTGGCTTCGCTGCTGGCCGCCAAGGCAAGTGACAAGAATTATAACGAAATGATCAGTAGGACGATAGATGCCGTGTTTGATGTGGTGTACCACAATCCCGATGAGCCAGGCGCTGCTGTGCTCATCATGCAGGGCAATGACACCATCTATAGCCGCTGTTTCGGTCTGGCCGATATGGAGACGCGTGAGCCTGTCACCTTCGAGACCAACTTCTGTATCGCCTCGGTTTCCAAGCAATTCTCGGCCGTGGCGCTGCTGCAGTTGGCCGAGGAGGGCAAACTCTCGCTCAGCGATCCGTTGTCCAAGTTTTTCCCTGAGTTTGAGGCCCCGTTTTTCCGCGACATCACCCTGCATCACATCTTGAGCCACACCTCGGGCATTCCCGATGCCCGTCCGCGCGACGATCGCGACTTCGTGCTCTATAGCAACGATGTCAGTTCAGTACAGTATATGCGCACGCTCGACCGCCTCAATTTCGAGCCCGGCACCCGATATGAGTACATCAATCCCACGTTCCAGTTAATCTATCAGATTGTCGAGCGCGTGACAGGTGTGCCCTTCGAGAAGTATATGCACGACAACATCTTCCACCGCATCGGCATGCAGTCCTGCTTCTATTTTGATCCCGATCGGCGCATCGCACACATGGCTCATGGCTATGAGCGCGACAGTCAGGGTGGCCCTTGGCGGGAATATGACTACGGCGAGGAGAGTTTCTTTGGAACCAAGGCCGACGGCGCTCTCTATTGCTCGATCAACGACTTTGTGCGTTGGGAGCGTGCCCTGCGCGACAACCGTGTGTGGACGGCCTCCAGCAAGCGCTTGGCCTATCAGCCATGGGTGCGCATTCCCGCCGATGCCGAGTACGGCTACCAGCCCTATACGGGCTACGGCTATGGCTTCTTTGTTCAGGACTATCCCGGTCAGCCCACCCACGTCTATCACCTGGGCGATAACGGCGGCTTCACCATCTATGCCGGCAAGATTCCCGAGCGTGACCTCATCTTCCTCTTCTTCTCGACCCGTCCCGACATCCATCGGCTCGAGATGGTCAACAGGGTCTACAGCATCTTGGGCTTCAATTTCTGAGACAATAGGGGGTATCCGATCCTTTTTCTCTGTCAAACGGTTGCGGCCCGTGAGGCGATGCGGTGATCAGCATATCACCGTCCTATCGTCAGCCGGTCGGTGGTCATGCGTTGCATGTATTGCTGTATGATCGACTTCATGTGGCGCTCCATGCTCTCGCGTGTGGTAGGTGGCATGGTGCCCAGCACGTTGTGGGACAGGGTCGAGTCGGTGCGGAACTGATAGGCTGCGGTGACCTGCCGCCCGTCAAACTCCAGTGCGTAGTCGCCCCTGACATACTCATAACTGCCGCTCTCGGGTAGCCAGTGCAGCGCGAAGCCGTCGCCAGGGCTCAGCATATCGCGGCCAAAGGCGATATAGGGCTTGTCGTAGTGTAGATACGAGAGCACTGTGGGCATGATGTCGATCTGTTCCACCACCTGCTGCTCGTCATAGCCATGGAGCGAGGCGTCGCCAGGAGCATACAGGATGATGGGCACGCAATAGTTGCCTAGTGTGGTGCGGTAGAACGGGTCGATCTGCTGGCTCACGTGATCGGCGGTGATGACAAACAGGGTATTTTGGAACCACGGCTGGCGGCTCGCGGTCTCAAAAAAGCGCTTCAAGGCATAATCGGTATAGGCAACGCACTGCTGCAAGGGGCGTTCGCCCTGCGGGAAACGGCCCTTGTATTTTTCGGGCACGACAAACGGGTCGTGACTCGATGCACTGAACAGGGCCGTCATGAACGGTTCACGCATGGTGCTCATCTGCTGGGCGAAGAACTGGAAGAACTCCTCATCCCAAATGGCCCACGTGCCGTCAAAATCCTCATCGCCGTTACAGTTGGGGTCGGCGTTGTACTCGGTGCGGCCGTAGTATCGCTGGAAACCCGTGGCGCGGGCAAAGGCCTGGAAGCCCATCGAGCCGTTTTGAGCCCCGTGGAAGAAGGCGGTGGTGTAACCCTTGTTCTCGCCCAGTTCGCGAGCCAGGCCCGACATGGCATTGAGCGAGGCGGGGGTAAGAAACAGCGGTTCGACGAAGTTGGGCAGTGACGACAGCACCGACGGCATGCCCTCGATGCTCTTGCGCCCGTTGGCATAGGAGTACTTAAACGTCATCGCTCCATTGGTGATGAGCGAGTCTAGAAATGGGGTGAAACCCTTGTAATTGCCCCCGCGCAAGGTCTTGTTATAGAATCCGATGTGTTGCTTGCTATAACTCTCCAGGATCAGCACCACCACGTTGCGAGGCGTGAAGGCTGCGCTGTCGGCGGGCTGATGGACTGGGGTGTAGACCGCGGTAGCCTCCTCGTCGCTCATGTAGTCGGGGATGACAAAGGGCGTCTTCTTCAGGGTCCTGAAGATGGAAAACGGCGTGTTCAGCACGATGCCGGTCTCGGCGGGGCGGTTGACATACTGGTTGGCGTTGCTGATGGTGATGGGGCGCGTCGCTTTGGTGAAACCGCCGCGGATGGCTCCGATGCACAACGGGATGGCCACCAGCAGCGAAACGACCTGAGCCAGATAGTATGCAGAGAGCCGATGCCTGGCGTCCGTTATGTTGTAACTGTTTGCTATGCAATGCTTTGCGTTCTTGCTTGGGCGGAACAGTTTCCAGAATGCCCACGTGACCAGTGCCGCAAGCAGCACCAGATACCAGTGACTCACAAACTGCCCCCCGAAGATTTTCAGCATCTCGCCGGTGCTCTCGTTGCCAAACTCGGCAAACACCGACGCCGTGGTGCGCTTGCCCGTGAAGGGAAAATACACGCAATCCATCAGGTTGATGTACACGGCGATGCTGTTGACGATCGTATATATCCATCTTGCCACACGATAGTAGCCCGAGCGTTCTTTCCAGTGCAGCGGCAGTAGGAACATCAGCAGGATGACGGCATTGGTGTAGAGGATGGCGGGCGTGTCAAACAGCAATCCGGCGCCAAACAGTTCCATCGTGTGGCCAAACGTCAACGTGCCGGCATACATGGGCCAGTTGAGTGCCAGGAACACGGCGCGGCACAGCGTGTAGGCGCAATAGACGACCAGCAGATTCCACAAGAGTGCCGTAATGGGCAATTCAGATAGCGATATATGGCGTTTCATGCCACAAATGTACACACAATTCCGAGAATTATATGTACTTTTGCACCCAAAAATCAGAACGATCATCATGGCAGAATCATCTTTATTGCAACGCTTGGACGGCTTGGATACCCGGTTTGAGGAAATCGGGACCTTGATTACCGACCCCAATGTCATCGCTGACCAGAAGCGTTACGTCAAACTCACCAAGGAGTATAAGAGCCTCGAGACGCTGTTGGCGGCCACACACCGCTATCGCAAACTGCTGGAAGACATTGAGCAGGCTAAACTCGTGCTCGACACTGAGACCGACGAGGACCTGCGGGCTATGGCGCGTGACGAGATCGACGAGAACCAGGCCCAACTGCCCAAACTCGAGGAGGATATCAAACTCTTGCTCATACCCGAGGATCCCGAGGACAGCAAGAATGTCGTGCTCGAGATACGTGGCGGCACGGGCGGCGACGAGGCGGCCCTGTTTGCCGGCGATCTTGCGCGCATGTATATCCGCTATTGCGAGACCAAGGGCTGGAATGTGCAGATGTCATCGTGCAGCGAGGGGGCTGTGGGCGGCTACAAGGAGGTCGTGTTCAGTATCACGGGCGACAATGTCTATGGCACCTTGAAATATGAGTCGGGCGTGCACCGCGTGCAGCGCGTGCCCGTCACCGAGACCCAGGGACGTGTACACACCAGCGCTGCCAGCGTGGCCGTGCTGCCCGAGGCAGAGCCCTTTGATGTGCACATCAACGAGGGCGAAATCAAGTGGGACACCTTCCGCAGCGGCGGTGCCGGTGGCCAGAACGTGAACAAGGTCAATAGCGGCGTGCGACTGCGCTACATGTGGACCAATCCCAACACGGGCGAGCAGCAAGAAATCCTCATCGAGTGTACCGAAACTCGCGACCAGCCCAAGAACAAGGAACGAGCCTTGGCACGCTTGCGCACGTTCATCTATGACCATGAGCACCAGAAGTATATGGACGACATCGCATCGCGCCGCAAGACCCTCGTCTCGACGGGCGACCGCTCGGCCAAAATCCGCACCTACAACTATCCCCAGGGCCGCGTCACCGACCACCGCATCGGCTACACCATCTACAACCTCCCGGCCTTTATGGACGGCGACATCCAGGATTGCATCGATCACCTCATCGTTGCCGAGAACGCCGAGAAACTCAAGGAGGCTGAACTGTAGTCCCCAGCCACGATGGTCCCCATTGTGAAAGACAAGAGAGACAGAAACCCATTGCAGAAGACAAGAAAGACAAGAAGGACAATATTATTATCTTTTGGGAATAATCAAAAGATTTGTCTTTCTTGTCCTTCTTGTATTCAAAAATAGGGGGGTGTCTTGCGGGCTGCCGCAACACAAATTAAGCAACAGATTTCTCTGAAAAGTCTGAATAATAAGGTATATATAAAATATTGAAAATCAATTATTCATCAATCATAATATTCAGATATTCGGTCGTTTGCTATGGGAGATTATACGTTGTTTGCCAAGTGAGTGATGTTTTGCGGCAGCCGGCCAGAACGATGGCGGCTCTGGGGTTGAGGTTTAGAAGTTGTGTTAAAGATGTGTTAAAACGGCGTTTTGCTGTTGCAAAACGGTGTCTCGGTGTGTCTATATTGCAGACGACGATCTAATGATGAAGCCTGAAGACACAGTCATAATCCCAAAAATTAGTGATGTTTAATGAAGATTGCGCTGGCGGGACCTTAACGCTAGCGCTTTTTTTGTGTTGTCGGGATCAGTGTGCGTCGAAAAACGCCTTTATCTTCTGGATGATTGTGGCGGGATCGTGCTCGTCGCGGCTGAGCAGTTCCATCGGGCACCAGCCGTCGCCCGCGCGGTTGATGATGTGATCGACTAGGGTGTCATACTCGGCGATAATGCCATGGGCGCCCAGCAAATCCAGTGCCGGTTCACTCATGACGTCGGCATGCACTTGGCGCACTCCGCCCACGACCATACATGCCGCAGCAGCCTTGCCGACGGCCTTGTCGGCAATGAGTGCCCCGTGGAGCAGTGCTGGCGTTTTTGTAACGAGGGTCAGCAGATCCTTCACGCCGCGATGGTTGTAGCGGTGCAGTGTGCCGTCCTCGCTACTAATGACGAGGGTCAAACCCTCGTGATGCAGGATATCAATCAAATGTTTCATGCCGCAAATGTAGCACAATTGCGGGAAAACCTGTAACTTTGTGCCATCAAAAAAAATAATAATTATCAAATCATCAATTTATATATAGAGAGAAAAATGAAAATAGGTATTATCGTGGCCATGCACAAGGAACTTGAATTGCTCTTGCCGTTGCTCAAAGATAGCGAGCAGAGCCGCATGGGTGGTTGTGAGTTTTATCGCGGTAGAGTGGGTCATCACGACGTTATCGCTATGCAGTGCGGCATCGGCAAGGTCAATGCGGCAATGGGAAGCCTCACGCTCATCAACTCCTTTTTGCCCGATTTCGTCATCAACAGCGGAGTGGGCGGTGGCGCGGACCCGAAAGTCAATGTGATGGACGTGGTGGCAGGCGCACGCGTGGCTTATCACGATGTGTGGTGCGGGCCCGAGACGGAATTGGGCCAGGTGCAGGGCTTGCCGCTCTACTTTGAGGGAGCGCCGCAACTGCTCGACCTCGTGCCCGATGGCGAAGGCATCCACAAGGGGGTGATCTGCTCCGGGGACCAATTTATCGACAAGATGGAGGATGTGAAGCGCATCAAGGCTAACTTCCCCGATGCCTTGGCTGTGGATATGGAGTCGGGTGCCATCGCGCAGGTGTGCCACCTGAACAAAGTGCCGTTCCTGGCCCTGCGTGTGATCAGTGATTCGCCAGGAGCCAGTCATGACAACACGCGCCAGTATCTCGACTTCTGGGAAGATGCTCCCCGCGAGTCGTTCTCGATCGTCCACGACATGATCAGCAACCTGTGATGAGTACCATTGATGCGGGGGGTAAGCAAAACTTATCATAGGTGAAGGGGTGTTGCAAAACTCGACGCTTTTTTTTAAAAAAATCGGCCGATAGGCCGACCATAGCCATGGCGGTGGCTGAGTTTTGCGACAGCCACCGCCATGGAGACACTTGATTGCGGTTGATGGATTAATCAGAGTTCGATGGCATCCTTGACCTTTTCCGGCAGCAGGGCCAGGTCGAGTACCTCCTTGATGGTGTTGACATAGTGGAAGGTCAGCCCGTTGAGGTACAAGGCATTGATTTCCTCAATATCCTTACGGTTGTCCTTGCACAGGATGATGTCCGTGATGCCCGCGCGCTTGGCGGCGAGTATCTTCTCCTTGATGCCCCCCACGGGCAGCACCTTGCCACGCAACGTGATTTCGCCGGTCATGGCCAGATGGTCCTTGACCTTGCGCTGGGTGAACGATGAGGCCAGCGAGGTCACCATCGTCACGCCAGCCGATGGGCCGTCTTTGGGTATGGCCCCCTCGGGGACGTGGATGTGGATGTTGTATTTGTCAAACAATTCGGGGTCGATGCCCAGCAGCGAACAGTGGGCGCGCAGGTATTGTAGCGCGATAACGGCCGATTCCTTCATCACATCGCCCAAGTTGCCCGTGAGTGTCAGTTTCTCGCCTTTGCCACGAGCCAGCGATGACTCGACAAACAGGATTTCGCCACCCACGGCGGTCCATGCCAGTCCGGTGACTACACCGGCAAACTCGTTGCCCTCATACTTGTCGCGGCTGTAATCCGGGGCACCAAGGTACTCTTTCAGGTCACCAGCCTTGATGGATGTGGGATAGGCGTCGCCGCTGGCCTTATGGCGGGCGACACGGCGCAGCACTGTTGCTATCTTCTTCTCCAGTTGGCGCACACCCGACTCACGGGTGTAATCCTCGATCATCTTGAGAACGACCTGCTTGCCAAATCGGATCTCATTCTTCTTGAAGCCGTTGTTGTCCAACTCCTTGGGGATGAGGTGGCGCTTGGCAATTTCCAGTTTTTCCTCGGGGATATAACCGTTGATCTCGATCACCTCCATGCGGTCGAGCAATGGGCGGCTGATGGTGGATAGACTGTTGGCGGTAGCGATAAACAGGACCTTGGACAGGTCATAATCTACATCCAGATAGTTGTCGTGGAAACGGCTGTTCTGCTCTGGGTCCAGCACCTCGAGCAATGCCGACGATGGGTCCCCCTTGAAGTCCTGTCCCACCTTGTCGATCTCGTCGAGGACAATCACAGGATTATTGCTGCCGCACTTGGCCAGGGCGGCAATGATGCGGCCAGGCATGGCACCGATATAGGTGCGGCGATGGCCTCGTATCTCGGCCTCGTCGTGCAGGCCGCCTAGCGAGATACGGGCATACTCGCGGTGCAGGGCATCGGCAATCGACTTGCCCAGCGAGGTCTTGCCCACGCCCGGAGGGCCGTACAGGCACAGGATGGGTGCCTTGAGGTCACCGCGCAGTTTCAGAACCGAAAGGTGTTCCAGGATGCGGTCCTTCACTTTTTCGAGCCCATAATGGTCCTCGTTGAGTTTCTGCTCAACTTGCTTGAGGTCGAAATTGTCTTCGGTATAGGTGTCCCAAGGCAGATTAAGCATGTTGTCCAGATAGGCATATTGCACCGAGTAGTCCGGCGTCTGAGGATTGAGGCGCTCCAGTTTGCGCAATTCTTTGTCAAACTGCTTCTGGATCGTCTCGCTCCATTTCACTTGGCTGGCACGCTGCTGTAATTGCTCGATGTCGTCGATGTCGGTTCCCAGTTCCTCCTGAATGGTGCGTATCTGCTGTTGCAGGAAGTGGTCACGCTGCTGTTGGGACAGTTCCTCGCGAGTGCGTGACTGGATGTTGGCCTTGATTTCGACCAATTGTTCCTCACGCGAGAGCAGGGCAAAGAGCAGGTAGGCGCGCTTCTTGATGTCGCGTTCCTCGAGCATGTGCTGCTTCTGGTCTGAATCAAACGAGATGTTGGTGGCCAGGAAATTCATCAGATACATCGGGTTGTCGATGTTCTTCATGGCAAATGCCAGTTCACGTCCGTTAGTGCCCATGTTGCGCAGCATGCGCAGGGTCACCTCGGCGATCGACTGCATCAGAATCTCAAATTCCTTGTCTCCGACCAGCGGCATCTTGTCCTCGACCAAGTGTACAGAACCACGCAGATAGGGCGTTACGGTGAGCACGTTGTCGAGCAGGCATGCCGAGCGGCCCTGCAGGATGACGTTAGTCGATCCATCAGGGAGTTCGAGCACCTTGATGATGTTGGCGATGGTGCCGTGGCGGTACAGATCCTTCTCGATGGGGTCCTCGACGTGGCTATCCTTCTGGCAGAAAACGGCGATGGGGCCATGGTTGCCTTCGGCCTCCTTGATCAGTCGCATCGACTTCTCGCGTCCTACCGACACGGGCATGGTCATCGAGGGGAACAGAACCATGTTGCGTAAGGGAAGGATGGGAATGTCCTCGGCCTGGCCCTCTTGGATGTCAGAGCCGTCGCCCACTTCGTGTATCTCGGTGATGATGGGCACCACTCTGGCACCGCCATCATTCATTTCAGCGTCTATGTTATCTAAAAAATCAATCATATTAAGTCAGTTGAGCGGGTGTGTCATCATCCAAGACCAGCAACATGATGATGACATACCCTGATTGGACGGCAAAAATACAAAATTCCATCGGATTGGGGGCAAATGCACACATCATTTATAGAAAAATAACATAACAACAAGCGGCCCGCACCATGAGGCAGGCCGCTTGAGGATAGGATGTGGCTATATCGTTAGCGGACTCTGAGCAGACTGTCGATCAATGCGGTCACATCATCGATGTTGATCTTGCCGCTGTTGTCCACGTCGGCTGCATTGGAGTCGAAGGGCTGAGGATTGGCGCCCAGCAGATAATCGATAAGCGTAGTGACATCGTCGATAGTCGTGCGACCATCGCAGTTGACGTCGCCAACCACACCAGCAATAGTGATCTCACCCATTGCGGGAGTGGTGTGGATGTTCTCGTCGGTCGGCAAGGAGTAGATGCCGATGTTGCCGCCGGCACATACCAGGTTGCCTGCATAGTCAAATGCCATCTGGAATATGGAACCTGCACCATTGACTGCGTCGGCCTTGAAGGAGTACTTCGGCGAGATGTCGGGCGTGGTGCCGTCCCATGTCAGGTCGTAGAATTGTAGTGTGCCACTGCCGTCATTCACAACGAGCATGTCGCAGGCGTCGTTGACGGTAAAGCCGGCACGATCGCTACCGTTGAGCATCTCGTTATAGGGCGCACGACCAGAGTTGAACGTCACATTGCCCTCGCTGTCGACAAACATGAGCGACGGAACGCCGGCGTCGTTGTTGCCTGCGCTGCGGTATTGCGCAACCCATACGCCTCGGCCTTGAGCATCGGCCACTACGTTGCCGTTGGTGTTCAACTGCCAAGCGCCGATATCAAAGTACTGGCTGGGTGCGGTGTCCCAAGTGCTGACGACAGTGCCATCGGGTTGACCGATATTGTAAACACCCACGCCATTGCCGAAGTCCTCCAGGTAGACATACAGTTTGGTGTCCGCACCTGTGCCGCCAATAGCCACACCGGGTGTGGATGATCCGACGTTCTCACCATTATTGGTGATCAGACCGCTGCTGGCGCGTGTGCCAACAAAGAACTCGGTCCAATCTCCAGCGAGGTTCTCAGGATCGGCAATGTAGACGCCCGAGGTGCCATCGCCCCAATCGGGAACGTACAGTTTGCCTTGTGCGTCAAGACCCATACGGTAGTTGCTGCTCCAACTGTGGCCGCCGCGATACAGGTCGCTGCTTACGCGCTGGCCTTGTGCATCGTAGAGATAGATACCGTTGCTGGCACTGCCGCTCGAGGGACGGTGACCGGCATAGATGGTACCCATCTTGGGGCTGGCCGGAGACTTATCGACTGCCACAAACAACTGGCCAGTGTAAGTCTCATTGAGCGGGTTGATGCGCTTGATGGTGGTGATTGGCTCACCCTCGACGGTAACAGACCAGTTCAGTTTGCTGCCAGGCTGTACACCCTCAAGTTCCTTTACATTGATGGTGATAGTGTTCTCACCGGCATGGACATCAGGAACATTGACGGTGGCAACCGCATTGCCCTCACTGTCGGTAAACGTGATGTAAGCGCTCTTGGCATCATCGTTGGCCTGGAAGGTGAATGTATTGCCCTCGGCAGTCAGACCATAGGCATAGATGCCCTTGACGGCAGGTTGAGTGTTTGCTGCAGCCTGCCACTTGGTCAACTTGTTGTCCTGCATCAGATACAGGTAGATGTCCTCGCCCTTGACAGATGCGCCGGTTGCCATAAACTGGCTGGGAAGCGGCGTCAGGTCGGTGTTGGTCGTGGCTACGAGAGCCGCTTGGTCAAGACCTGCGGTGATGTCATACAACTTGATGCCTGCTACGGAGGTCTCGTTCATATAGGGCGTTACCATATACTGGTGCTGCGCATACTTGAAGAACGATGATCCCATGGCCAGCGTGTCGGCAGGAGCGGAGGCCAAGCGGCCAACCACCTCGCTGTCTGTGCCATTGGCGTTGGCGGTGGCAACTTCCATCATCAGGGTGTGCTCACCATTGAGCATGACTTGGTCATCGTTGCGCGGAGAGAGTACCACTTGAGGAACACCAATCTTGCTGCGGGTGAAGTTGCTGCTGGCGGAAATCGTCTTCTCGGTGTAGATGGTGCTGGCAATCTGGTCGTTGGCAATGTTGAGTTTCAGGAACCTCATGCCGCCGGCGCTCGATGCCGCGTCGTTCGTGCCGATGATGGTGACCGTGCAGTTGTTAGCCTCGCCATTGATAGTGAGGGACTGGGCACGGTAGTAATAGAAGTTAGCCGAACTCTGGGTCGTTACCCACTGGATAGGATCGCTATCGTAATCGGCCCACTTGTACAGGCGCAAGGTGCCACGCTCATAGCCGGTATTGACTTGTCCATCGCCAAACTGGGTCTGAACACAGTTGATGCCCACGAGTTGATCATCGGCTGTGAAGGCGATGTCGTTCAGTCGGCTGTAGAAGCCGGCATTGTTAGGCTCAACGTCTGCAATGCCAACGATGCTCAATTCCTTGACAATGGCGTTGCTGACGTTGTCAATCAGGTAGATATGAGGCGTTGCGTCTTCATCATTGGTCAGTACAACAGTGCTGTCGCCACGCACGATCATCCGCTTGATGGTACCACTCAAATCATAGGTGGTGCCGTCGTCATGGGTGAGTTCGAGACGAGTAGGTGCAGTGACATATCCGGGCAGTTCAGGCTCAGGATAATTCTGATACAGATCGGTGGGTATCTCATAATCCTCACGCTCGAGCATGGGCACGGCATAAGTGGTCTTGTTGGCTTCGACAACGATATCGCCAAATGCCTTGTTGATCAAATCCAGCCACTGGCTGTCGACGGTCTCGGCCGTGAATTCGCCGGAAGGTTTGTAACCCTCGGCAGCGACACTCAGGGTATAGGTGCCGGGAGCCAGGTTTTCAAACACAAACACGCCATTCTTAAGCGTATCGGTGGTGTATGTGCCCACGGCGTTGCCGTCCTTGTACAAGGTGACGACCGCGCCATCGATGGGAGCCCATTGGTCTATCGAAGTGGCGTTGTACTTGTACAGGTTATGGACCAGGTGGTTGTGCATATCCTTGACAGAACCCATGATGTAGCCGGTGCTCTCGGGATTGAGGCCGAAATACTCGCAGATGCCCCGGGCGATGCGGATGCCTTCCTGGTGGCAATAGTCCATATTCAACGCGCGGTGGCGTGCGGGCTGGTAGGTATGGAAATAACCCTCTACCAGGAAGCCCGGTGCCCCATGTTTGAGCACACCCAGATAACCAGTATAGGCGATGCCGGTGTTGGGATCGACACGAGTCGAGGAACTGCCATAGAAGTCGATGTCGCCACGGATGTTAGGACTCGTGGGACTATAGTAGTTCATCACGTCAATCTCGTTGGTGTAGAATAGCGGCCAGCAAGCCTGAGCCATGTCGCGGCTGCCGGGTGCGTAGTCACCGCCAGCACCATCCTTGCCACGATACAGCATCAGCGGGTAATTGGTCGATGTGCCGTCGGTGGCAGCGTTGGAGTGGTGCGACAAGAACATGTCGTAGTTGCCCACTTCCACCTCCTCGCAGATTTCTGACAGAGGACGGTTGTAAATCTCGGCATCGGGTGCGTCTTTTACATAGGGGTAAGGGCCGTTAAACCATCTGGACATGGTGATGTTTTCGGGCTTCACACCCATCTTGATGAGTGTGGCACGGGTCTGTATGGACTTCCATAGGTTGGTGTTTGACTCGTAGAAGCCATTGGTGTCGGGACGGCCGGTCTCGGGAAGCATCGGGTAGGGGATGGTAGCCATCGGGCGGTCGTTAGGTCCCCAACTGCCATGACCGGGATTCAGATAGATGCGCACTTCGTCGGCGGTCTTTGCCTGCATTGCGCCTGCTGCCATGATGGCGGCTACGGCAAGTAAGATAATCTTTTTCATAGCGGTCATCATTTGGTTACGTTAATAATAAATGCCTCTCCGGCAGGAGTGCTGAAAACAATCTTGCCGCTGGTGGCGTGCGGATACATGGCGATGCTGGAATCGTCGGTGAGCACCTGAGTGGTGCCCTCAAGGGTTGCTGCTACGATGGTCGAGGCGTAGATGAACTCTCCATCATCCTTGTCCATCATGCCCACGATGGTGTTGTTGTCATACCATACTGGGGCACGCATCTGTCCCACCTTGCGCGCATTGCTGCCATCCAGGTTGCACACATAGGTGCCGTGGGCAGCCAGGTAATAGAGCACCTTGGTGCCGTCGGGCGACAGCGAGGGCCACAGGTAACTGAATTGATTACCATTGGGCGACAAGTTGCGTGTTTTGCCACCGATGGTGATCTTCAACTGACCCTTGTCGATAGACAACACGGGAAGGTTCTGTGCCTTGGCGGTGCCGATGGCCTTCTTGCTGAACTTGCCCTTGTTGACTGCTCCGGCACTGACGGCATCAACACTGTAACCCTGCAGATTGCGGGTGGGCTTGACGAGCACTTGTGAGATTCCGGTTGAGAGATTCACGCTCTTGAGTGTTGACATGCGCAGATGCTTCTCGTTGATGGTGCTCTCGCGATAGACAACGGTCTGGCCGTCTGGCGAGATCTTCACGTTGTGGCCAGCACTGGGGGCAGTGCTCAGCGATTGGGTCTGGCCACTCGTCAGGTCTAGTTTAGTGAGGCCTTGGTTGGTCGCACTGGTCAGCAGCAGGTAGTCACCTTGCGGGCTGATTGCGGCGACGGCCGCTTTGCCAGGCAGATTGACCTTCTCGATCGAGGTCACATTCAGTACCTGACCCATTGCACTCATCGTTAGACCTAACGCTAATGCGAAAATAATCTTTCTCATCATACTTTAGGTAATGGTTTAAGTGTTAAACAATGTTGGTTATTAAAACTATTAAAATTGGTTGTTCGTGCTTGGTTTGTATAAATAATTGCAGCAAAAGTAATCAAACAAAATGTAAATAACAAATAAATTATATTTAAAAACATTAATTTGTTAGTAACTTGTGACCCGTCTGATGGAATGAAAGAAGAGAGCCATGTTGTGACCCTCTTCTGATATAGAAATAATGATGATTTAGCAGTATCTTATTTGAAAAGGAATACTTCGCTGATAGATTCCTTCATGTGCACATGCTTGATGGTGCGGGCAAAAAGTTTGTCAACGCTCAGGATGCGCACCTTGGGGCACTTGTCTGTGTCAAAGGGGATACTGTCACTGATCACCAATTCGTTCAGACCGCTGGCCATAACGCGCTCGCTGGCGGGATCGCTCATCACGGCATGTGAGATATAGGCGCGAACGGTTTTTGCTCCGTGTTCCTTCATCAATGTAGCGGCCTTGCAGATGGTGCCTGCAGTATCCACCATATCGTCGATAAGAATGACGTCCTTGCCCTCGACTTCACCGATGATGGTCATGCTCTCGACCACATTGGCTCTTAGGCGATGCTTGTGGCACAGCACGAGCGGAGCATTGAAGTAGGTGGCATAAGAATTGGCGCGCTTGGCACCGCCCACGTCAGGCGAGGCAATGACCATGTTGTCACCCAAGTTCAGCGACTCAATGTCAGGTACAAACATTGAGGAGGCATACAGGTGATCGACCGGAACATCAAAGAAGCCTTGGATCTGGTCGGCGTGCAAGTCCATGGTAATCAGTCGGTCGATGCCGGCGGCAATGAGGATGTTGGCTACCAATTTTGCGGCAATCGATACACGGGGCTTGTCCTTGCGGTCCTGTCGTGCCCAACCGAAATAGGGGACAACAGCGATGACTTTTTGAGCCGATGCGCGCTTGGCGGCATCAACCATCAGTAGCAGTTCCATCAGGTTCTCGCTACTGTTGAACGTGGATTGGATCAGATACACTTCTGCACCACGCACAGGCTCCTCGTAACACACTTCAAACTCTCCATCGGCAAAGTGCTGGATGTTAAGTTTGCCTAGTTCCACTCCCAGTTGATGGGCAATCTTCAGGGCTACATAACGTGAGTTAGTCCCCGAGAACACTTTTAATTCAGCCATATCAAGAAGAATCAAGATTTAGTTAACTTCACGGCAAAGTTAGTGATTTTAGATTGTTCTAGCCACATGTTTGCTGCAATATTTTCAAAAAAATGCAAAATAAATGCCTGATGGGCTGAATCTGTCTAGCAAGAGGTCAGTCCGTTGTGCATTGGATGCGGGAAATCTTGAGTAGGACTGCGCCATGGGCATCGATGTGAACTTGCACCGAGGAGTCATCAGTAAGAGCGATGCGGCCTTGCTGACCTGTCATGAGATCGGTGCAATCATAGTCGCCATGGGGCATCTGGGCACAATCCAGCGCGTGCTGCGGTATGCGCACCACCACATCTGCCATCGTGGGCCCAAAGTTGGTCACAACCAGGGTCATCTCACCGTCGCAATGGCGCAGATAGGCATAGTGCCGATGGGTGTCGAGTGTGTCCTGGTTAACATACATCAAGTCAAAGAAATGACCGAATGCCAGCGTCTTATCGTTGCTGGCCAGGCGCAGCACCTTGCGATAAAGAGATCGCAGACGGCGCTCGTGAGCCTTGGGCTTGCCGAGGTGCCATCGGCGCAGGCTGGGAACACTCCAGTAGTCGAAGATGGTCGTTCGGCCGTCCATGCCGCTATAACCTTCAGCATCAGCCGCGGGTTCTCCCAGTTCCTGTCCCGCATAGACCATAAACGGCGCTGTGCCCATGGTGGCTCCGACCACTAGGGCTGGCAGAGCCTTGAACGGGTCATCAAGGAATTGTGAGGAAGCGATGCGCTGTTCGTCGTGGTTCTCCAGAAAGTTAAGCATGTGACCTGCGATTCCTTCCACAGTCTGCCAGCAGTGGGTAAGGGCGCTTGCGGGCCAGTTCTCGCACATGATTCCGCGCAGGGTGTCATAGAGGGTCACCTTATCGTATAGGTAATCAAAGCCGCCGTCATAGATGTAACTGTGATAGAGCGATACATCATAGATCTCGGCAATAAACACCATCTTCGGGTATCGCTCCTTGACACGCGCGACAGCCCAATGCCAGAAGGCAACAGGCACCATGTGGACCATGTCGCAGCGGAAGCCATCGATGCCCTTGCCTGCCCAGAACAGGAGGATGTCGAGCATCTTCGTCCAGGTGGGAGGTATGGGGTCGAAATGAGTGCTACCGTTCCATGGATCAACGCCGTAGTTGAGTTTGACGGTTTCATACCAGTCGTCACGGCTCGGGGAGGCCGTGTAGCAATCGTTGCCTGTGGCGCGGGCGGGAAACTCGTGATAGGCTTTTTTGCCATGGCCCAAATCAACGCCTTTGGGACTGAATTCCTGACCGGTGATATAATAAAAGTTATTGTTCGGGTCAAAGAACATTGTCGGATTATCGCCCTCTCCCAGGTCTTTTACGCCGATGGGCTTAGCGTCGCTGCCATACTCGCGGGCAACATGGTTGGGTACAAAGTCGATGATAACCTGGAGGCCGGCATGATGTGTGCGCTCGACGAGCGACTCAAACTCGGCCATTCGGTTCTTGACATTGACGGCCAGGTCGGGGCATACGTCATAGTAATCACGTATGGCATAGGGAGAGCCAGCCTTCCCCTTGACCACATGCGGGTTGCAGGGTGAGATGCCATGATGGGAATAGTTGGTGGCGGTGGCATGCTCTATGACGCCGGTGTACCACACATGGGTTGCTCCCAACGATTTGATTGAATGGAGTTTGCTCTCGTCGATGTCGTTGAACTTGCCCACACCGTTTTGCTTTATGTCACCATTGGTCACACAATCCTCGGTAAGGTTGGTGAACCAGCGGGGCATCAGTTGGTAGATAATCGCTTTTTTGTTCTTTTTCATGTCGCAAAGATAACATTTTTTATTGACTTGGCAGTGAGCGGGCCCGAGTTAACAGAAGAGTATGAGTCAAACTGCGAGCGGATGTCATAAACTGAAGACTAAGAACAATAAACTGAAAACAATTTTGTACCTTTGCGCCATGTTATCAGATGGCTGACCGATGTGGCACAGCCCATGGCAGAATTCAGGATAGATGTTTAACACAAAAAAGATTCAGGACTATGATATCATTTGAGAGTGATTATAACAATGGCTGTCACGAGGCTATACTCAGAAGGCTCGTTGAGACAAACGATGATCGCGCAACAGGTTACGGATTGGATGATTACTGTGCCGCAGCGCGTGACAAGGTGCGCCAGGCATGTGGTAAGCCTGAGGCTGATGTCTACTTTCTGGTAGGCGGCACGCAGACCAACGCCACTGTCATCGATGCCATGCTGCAATCCTATCAGGGCGTGCTGTCGGTCGAGACTGGGCACATCAATGTGCATGAGTCAGGCGCCATCGAATTTGGCGGTCACAAGGTGCTGGCCTTGCCGTCACACGATGGCCGCATGGATGCAGGCGAACTCAATCAATGGCTGCATGATTTCTATGCCGATCCCACGTTTGATCACATGGTGTTTCCCGGTATGGTCTATATCACCTTTGCCACCGAGATGGGAACCATCTACACACGGGCCCAACTGCAAGCGATCAGCGACACATGCCGCAAGTATGACTTGCCCTTGTTTATCGATGGAGCCCGCTTGGGTTATGGCTTGATGGCTGAGGGCTGTGACATCACTCTGGAGCAACTGGCCGATATGTGTGATGTGTTCTACCTGGGTGGTACCAAGTGCGGAGCCTATTGTGGAGAGGCCGTGGTCTTCCCCCGCAATAATGCGCCTGCCCACTTTTTCACGATCATCAAGCAGCACGGGGCATTGATGGCAAAGGGCCGTCTGCTCGGAATACAATTTGATGTGCTTATGCAGGACGACCTGTACTTCAAGATCGCCCGTCATGCTGTCCGGCAGGCGATGAGGCTACGTGAAGCCTTTGTGGCTCGTGGCTATGAGATGTATAGCGATTCTCCCACCAATCAACAATTTGTATTGCTCGATCAGGAGACAATCAAGCGCTTGGCTGAGGACTTCGTGTTTGAGCAATGGTTCCCTGTAGGGGATAAGATGAACTGCCGCTTTGTCACCAGTTGGGCAACAAGGACCGAAGACGTGGATGCCCTGATTTCAGCCCTCTGATACCCAGTCGATGATGGTTGAGCCAAGTTATTGATGCTTAGCCTGTTGGCAATGGATAACTCAAAAAAACGAGGACTAAAAACTGTTAACTGGAAACTATTTTGTACCTTTGCACGTTTTTTAGATAGAGAAAATGGCTAATATCCTAAACATAGAGACTTCGACCGACGTTTGCTCGGTGGCTCTGACCAGCGAGGGGCAGGTTCTGGATCATCGCGAGAATTATGATGGACAGACCCATGCCACACTTCTGAGCCAGTATGTGCAGGAGATGTTACAGTATGCACGTACCCGCGACATCACCCTCGATGCCATTGCCGTTAGCATCGGTCCTGGATCTTATACAGGATTGCGCATCGGGCTTAGCGAGGCCAAGGGGCTGGCCTTCGGACTGAACGTGCCGCTCATCGGCGTCAATACATTGCAACTGCTGGTGGTGAGCACGATGTTTAACCACTTTATCGACGAGGAAAAGGTGCTGTATGTGCCTATGATCGATGCCCGTCGCATGGAGGTTTACACGGCTGCCTATAATGCTGCGTTGGAGCCCGTGCTGGAACCTCAAGCGATGATTCTCGACGAGCAATCGCTGGTGGATCTCAATCAGCAGGGTTATACCTTGGTGCTGATGGGTAACGGCAGTGATAAGGCGCAGCAAGTGCTCACACGAGATGGCGTGCGCTTTGTCGCCGGCATCAAGCCCGTCGCCGTCGATATGATGGCTCTTGCCGAAAAATCTTTTCGTGAGCAGCGCTTTATCGATGTCGCTTATAGCACGCCACTCTATCTCAAAGAATTTCAGGCCACTAAGCCAAAAAATCCAGTGCTTGGCCTGAATGGTTGATGCCTCAGATTGCGGAAATGTTTTTCGCGATCGGAAAAAAAGAATTATTTTTGCAGATTATGTTGACCTATAACTCACTACTCAAGAAACTGGTGTTGCCAGAGTATGGCCGTAACATCCAGCAGATGGTGGATCACTGCCTGACTATTGAGGACCGCAACGAGCGTACCCGTTGCGCTTTCACCATTGTCCAGAACATGGCAAACATGTTCCCTCAACTGCGGGCTGAGACTGATTACCAGCACAAATTGTGGGACCATCTCATGATCATGAGTGGTTTCAGACTGGATGTGGATTTCCCGTTCGACGATATCATCAAGGAAGAGAACCTTGATACCAAACCGGCTCCAATCAAATATGAGTTGGAACCGATATCCTATCGCCATTATGGCAAGAACATCGAACGCATGATCCAGCGTGCTGCCGAGTACCCCGAGGGCGAGGAGCGTGATGCCCTGGTGATGTTGCTCGCCAACCACATGAAGAAACTCATCTACCAGATTAACAATGAGGATGTGGAAGATGCTAAAATCTTTAAGGATTTGGCCCACTACAGCGGTGGCGTGATCCGTCTCGATCCCGCTACACATCATCTGCACGAGTATCAGGTAGTGAAACCCGTGCAGTCAACTGGCAAAAAGAAAAAGAAGAAATAAACCATCGTTCTCTCTCATGATCACACGCGATGAACTCATAGCAATCGGTCATTACAACAAACCGCATGGCGTGGCTGGGGAAATCTCGGCGACTGTCGATGTGGACTTTGATGTATTGCGTGCGTTGTCATGCCTCGTCTGTGACATCGACGGGATATATGTGCCCTTCTTTGTCAACAACTGCCGTCCCAAGAGCATGGACACCGTGTTGCTGACGATTGATGGCATCAACAGCGAGCACGACGCCGCGCGCTTGGTCAATCATGAGATATACGCTCTCAAGCGTGACTACAGGCATGAGAGCGAAGAATCCGATGCTGACGGTTATCCTCTTGACTACTTCATCGGATTTGACCTGGTGGATGCTGATGGCAACCCGATCGGGCAGATCGATGACGTGGACGAGTCGACCGAGAATGCGATCTTTATCGTATCGGATGGAGACAGCAGTCTCATGATTCCTGCCAGCGATGACCTGATTGTGGAATTTGATCTGGACAAGCGGGTGATGGTTATGGACCTGCCGCAAGGACTGTTGGACTTGAACAATTAATGACTTTTTATTAATGGTATTGAACATGCGTTACAGTTATCTATCACATATCATGCTGCTAGCCTTGGTGTCAATGGTTATGATCTGGCCACTGCGACTTGATGCCAAAGACGATTACGATATATATGACTTGTCGCTCGACGAGAATCTGGTTACGCCGCAGATCAAAAACTCCAAACAGGCCGATAAGATTCAGGACTTCCAGTATGATATGGCTGTGGCATTCAAGCGGTCAAATTATGAGGTCGAGGTTATGCGTGAAGGCGAGGTCATCGTGGTCACCCTGCCTGCAAGCCTCTTGTTTGAGCCAAACGATACTGTGTTGACAACCTTAGGCGAGAGCCAACTCAAGCCGTTTTTGAGGATGATTAAGAATCCTGGTTTCTACAAGTTGCTGCTCGTCATGCACAGCGACAACACCGGCTCGTCGGAATACACCCTTAATCTCACGCGCCAGCGTGTCAATGTAATCTTTGACTGGTTTGACGAGAATGGCAGTGTCGACTATGTCGTTCCGTACGCCCTGGGCGAGACTGACCCCATCGTCGACAACAACTCGGTAGAGAACCGCAAGCGCAATCGTCGCCTCGAAATCTATCTGGTGCCCGAAAAGACCATGATACAGCAGGCCAAGAAGGGGGTTATCAACATCAGTAAGCATCAATAAAGAGAAATCACAATACATTATATATTTTAGAAATGGCAAAAGAATTAAAGGATTTGACCAAGAGAGCCGACAATTACTCTCAATGGTATAACGAACTGGTAGTAAAAGCCGATCTTGCCGAGCAATCGGCGGTGAGAGGTTGCATGGTGATTAAGCCCTATGGATATGCCATCTGGGAGAAGATGCAGCGTCAACTCGATGATATGTTCAAGGCTACGGGTGTGCAGAATGCTTATTTCCCCTTGCTTATCCCCAAGTCATTCCTCAGCCGGGAGGCCGACCATGTCGAGGGCTTTGCTAAGGAGTGTGCTGTAGTTACACACTATCGTCTGAAAAACGACCCTAACGGCAAGGGCGTCGTCGTTGACCCTGCCGCCAGACTTGAAGAGGAATTAGTGATCCGACCCACCAGCGAAACCATTATTTGGAACACCTATCGCAACTGGATCAATAGTTATCGCGATCTGCCTTTGCTCATCAACCAGTGGTGTAACGTCTTCCGCTGGGAGATGCGTACCCGCTTGTTCCTGCGCACGGCAGAGTTTCTGTGGCAAGAGGGCCATACCGCTCACGCTACCCGCGAGGAGGCTGAGGCCAAAGCTATCGAGATGCTGAACGTCTATGCCGACTTTGCCGAGAAGTATATGGCGCTGCCCGTGATCAAGGGCGTCAAGACTGCCAACGAGCGTTTCGCAGGTGCGCTGGAGACTTACACCATCGAAGCCATGATGCAGGACGGCAAGGCCTTGCAGTCCGGCACCAGCCACTTCTTGGGCCAAAACTTTGCCAAAGCCTTTGATGTGAAATATATCGACAAGGAGAACAAACTGCAGGATGTTTGGGCAACGTCGTGGGGCGTATCCACTCGCCTAATGGGTGCTCTGATTATGACCCACAGCGATGACAACGGCCTGGTATTACCTCCTCATCTGGCTCCAATCCAGGTGGTTATCATTCCTGTCTATAAGACAAATGATCAACTTGAGCAAGTCAACAAGGTGGTAGAGCCTATCGTCAGCAACCTGCGCGCCATGGGCATTTCGGTCAAGTATGACAATGCCGATAACAAGCGTCCTGGCTTCAAATTTGCCGACTACGAACTCAAGGGCGTGCCCGTGCGCCTCGTGCTTGGAGCCCGCGACATCGAGGCTGGCACAGTCGAGGTGATGCGCCGTGACACCCTCGAGAAGTCGAGCGAGCAACTGGCAGGCATCGAAAACCGGGTCAAGGATCTGCTCGAGGAAATCCAGCAGAACATCTTCACCAAGGCTTTGCGCCATCGCGAAGAGATGACCTTCAAGGTTGATACCTGGGAAGAGTTCAAGGCACAGATCGAGAAGGGTGGCTTCATTCTGGCTCATTGGGATGGTACCACCGAGACCGAGGAGAAGATCAAGGAGGAAACCAAGGCCACTATCCGTTGCATCCCCATGGATGCCGTCGAGGAGGAGGGCAAGTGCATCTACACGGGCAAACCCAGCAAGCGCCGCGTGATTTTTGCGCGCAACTATTGATTCTCTGATCATGTCGGCCGATTTTTTGACTGAGTCTCCTTAATCGGTAAACAATCCACTTCATATAGCCCCGCATGGGTGACAATGCGTGATGAATCGGATGCTGCGTTTGTCAACCATGCGGGGTTAATTGTGCCTAGTCCCAAAGGGATGCTCCGACACTATTTCTTGCCAGCGCAGGCGCGCGGGGCTATCGGAGTAATCGATATGGGATAAAGAAAAAAGCACTTCGTTTCACAACGAAGGTGCCCTAGGAAAAAATAGTATGAATAAAAGTTTGATTTAAGGTTTTGCAAATATACTTCAATTTTCGTTATTGGCAAGCATATTCATCGAAAAATGTATTTTTTTGTGCAGTGTGAGCACCCTGTGATGATGGCGTGGCTCATTTTTTGAGACAATCAGTGAACAATTTTTATTAATTTAACACCGCAAATCGGGATAAAATGTTAATTTTGTCGTTTGTAAGTGATAAACGTTTTTGCTCGGAGGTGGTCTAACGGCAAAACAATGGTGTCACACTCATCTTAAGAAATGTAATGAATAACAAGCAAACAAATATGAATCGGGGTCTGAAGATGTTCTTCGGCATCTTCATGGTGCTGGTATATCTGGGCATGGCAGTGCTGATGGCGGTTAACTACTTTGATTGGTCGCTCACACCACTGTGGAATGCCGTCAGATGGTTCTTTGCCATCATCTTTGCGGCCTATGGCATCTATCGTGGCTACCGCGAGATCAAGGGAGAACACACCTACGGCATGCGTCGCTATGACGATGACCAAGACGACGAGCATCAGCAGTATGGCGCTTATGAGAAGTAACTGACCCCTCGACGTACTAATATCGAAAAAGAATATGAAAATCAACAAATTACTCATAGCATCCTTGTTGCTGCTCACGATTGTGGCGACCGCCTGTGGCGACCGTCGCCCCAAGAGCACCAGCACGCGTGGATTGGCGCGCATCATGTGTGACGAGTCATTCCAGAGTGTGCTTGAGCAGGAGATCGCTGTGTTTGAATACCAATATCCCGAGGCCAGCATTATGCCCGAGTACATCAACGAGCATGATGCGCTCGATTCCCTGTTCAGGAACCGCGTGGATCTGATTATCATATCACATGACCTGACCAGAGAGCAGAAGGAGAGCCTCAAGAAGTTGGGGCGCGGCTATCGCACCAAGATGATTGCGGTAGATGCCATTGCAGTAATCGTCAACAAGCAGAACGATATTGACGAACTGTCGATGGACGACTTGCGCGACATCTTCACCGGCAAGGTCAAACGATGGGGAGAAGTGTTTCCCACCAAACTCAAAAACGACACCATCAAGGTCATGTTTGATGGCTCCGGAACAGGAGTCGTGCATTACATCAAGGATAAATTCCTCAATGGAGCAAAGTTTGGCCCCAATGTCTATGCCAGGTCATCAAGCCAGCAGGTGTTTGACGCTGTTGAGGAGTATAAAAACGTGATCGGCTTTATCGGCGTCAGTTGGATCACCAGCGACTTGAAGTCGGCCGAGATTCCCATTGCCGATAAATACGAGGAACTGAAAACCAAGAACGAGGTGAGCGTGATCGACTTCACCGACCGCATCAAGGTGATGCCCGTCAGAGGTGATGAGCAAGTGCAGGGCGTAAAACCCTATCAGGCTTACATCAGCAGTGGCGAATATCCCCTGGTACGCACCATTTGGGCTATCGACGCTTCCTACAATGGCATGTTAGACCATGGCTTCTTCACCTTCCTGACGGGAGTGATCGGCCAGAAGATTATCCTGCAGACCGGTATCCTGCCCGCTGCCGAGCCGGTCAGATATGTTGAGGTACAGTGATTGCTGAAACAAAAATGGCAAACTGTTTGCCTTGCACGCGTTTTTCGAGCAGGTTGGCACGGAATTTGCATTTTGCATATCAAAACATAACTATCAAATAAATATTAACATTAAATTGTTACTAAAATGAAACGGAAATTCTTTTTTGCATCACTCATGTTGATGGGTGCATCCCTGGTAGCCAACGCACAAGGTTACAAGGACGGTATTGAGTACTACAAGGTTGATAATCTTGACAATGCAAAGGAACTGCTCGAGCGCAATCTGAACGCGCCCAGCACCGACAAGGCCGAGGCATTCTATTATCTAGGTCAGATCGCCCTGCATCAGGGTAAGGTGGCCGAGGCTGCTGCCAACTTTGAGAAGGGTATTTCGGCCAATGCGATGAACCCCTATAACTATGTGGGTCAGGCCGCTATCGCGCTGAAGAATGGCGGTGACGTCAAGACGCTGCTCGAGAAGGCTCGCAAGTTGTCCAAGAAGGATGCCAAGTTGGAGATGGAAATCGCTCGCGCTTTCTATGATGCCAATCCCACGACCTATGCCAAAGATATTGAGAAGTGCATCAAGAATGCTCGTAAGTGGAATGCTGATGATCCCGACAGTTACATCTTCGAGGCCGACACCAAGGCCGATCAGAAGGACTGGGGCAATGCAGCCGGCATCTATGAGTTGGCATTTGGCAAGGATCCCAACAACATTGAGGCTTATGTGAAGTATGCCAACACTTACTTCAATGTGAACCCCACCATGGCCATCGAACGCCTCGAGGAACTCCAGGCCAAGGTGCCTAACTCAGCACTGGTACAGCGTGAACTTGCCGAGATGTACTATGCCGACAACCTGGGCGCCAAGGCAGCCGAGCAGTATGGCAAGTATATCAAGAACCCCAACCACTTTGCACAGGACGAGGTGCGCTACGTGCAGTTGCTGTTCTTCGGTGAGAAGTATCAGGAGTCGCTGGATCTGGCTACCAGCCTGATCGGCAAACTCGATCCTGCCGACAGCAAGGTCTTCTACATGAAGCGTATGCAACTCTACAACCTGGTGCAACTCGAGAAGTGGCCCGAGGCCGTTGAGGCTGGTCGTTCCTTCTTTGCCAACGCAATGCCTAAGGGCTCTAACTATGAGGTTCGTGACTACACCGACTATGGTCAGTCACTGCAGATGGCCGGAAAGCCTGAGGAGGCTATCGATGCCTATAACAAGGCTATCGACCTCAATCCCAAGAACACCGACCTGATCCGCAACCTCGGTGACACCTATGCCGATGCCGAAAACTTTGTTAAGGCTGCCGAGTACTACCAGCGTCTGGTTGACATGGGCAAGGACTATTACAAGTCCAACGACTTTTTCACCCTGTCGAACTACTATCTGGGAATTGCCAGCACCGATGGACTCGATGCCGCAACCAAGGCCGACGCACTTGCCAAGTCTCAGAAGTATATCGACGAGGTAGACCAACTGGTCCCCAACAATGTTCAGATCGTTAACCAGAAGGCTAAGATCGCCAAGTTCCGTGAGGGTGATAACAACACTGGTGCCGCTTTGAGCGCATACAATGAGTTGCTCTCGATCCTCGAGACTAAGGAGAACAAGCAGGACTATGCACGCTACTACAAGTATGCCTACAACTATCTGGCAACTTACTACTTCACCAAGGGTGACAAGGCTACCGCCAAGGGATACTACCAGAAGTGGCTCGAGTATGATCCCGAAAACGAATCCTTGCGCAACTACGTGAACAGCCTCAAGTAATCACAAGAGACTAATAGAAACCATTTGGAGGGTGTGTCTGAATTATGACACACCCTCTTTTCCTATTTAAAAACTTATCAAACAACAATTTAATGACAAGAAAAATGAACAAGATTCAAAGTCTCAAGAACGCTCAGGAATTCCAGGATCTTTTCGGGATTCAAGAGCATGCCAAATTAAGTTTTTCCCCTCAAAGATATCCTGCCGTGTCTTTTTCTTTATTCAAGTTGCATGAGTAGTTATTTGATATAACTACTACTATTATAGTAGAATGAGAAAAACGCACAGATTTTGAACATCCCTTAACAGCGAATATAAAAAGTCAAAATCCAATTCCAACTAAACGAAAAAGGCCAACTCTATCAAAATAATGATGGAGTCGGTCTATTTTTCTTTTTCGGTTCCTCAATTAGAAACTATTTACTTAGCGTGATACATCATTGTCTGAATTATATCGCTGCTAACTCCATTATCCTTCAAATGCTTTATGGCCTCGGCACTCATATCAAACTTTATTCCTGATGCTAATAACACCTTCTGTTGTATTATGTCCTCTGAGATACCAGCTTTTACCATATTGATTACACCTTGATTATTAAGCGATTTATCGAATTCACTATGGTAGCACATGGTTTGAATAATCCTATCGCTGACACCATTTTCTTGCAGATCCAAAATGGCGGGTAAACTGGTGTCATATTTAACGCCTGAAGATAGAAGAACTTTTCGGTCAATGGTCTCTTCGTCAATCCCGCTATTCACCATATCGATAACGCCCTGATTAGCCTTATGACGTTTATAATTGGTGGATATCGGTTTAGAGATCGATTCTGTATTCTGGGACTTATCTTGGACATTATTCCCACTTTTAGCATAAACCATCTCTTCGATAATTGCATTGCTCACGTTATTATCCACGAGAACACGTAATGCAGACACACTAGTATCAAACGTATTCCTGTCAGTCGAGATCTTTGCAATAATGACGTCATCAGATAAGCCCATCTTTACCATATCAATGATGGCTTGATTATCTAATACTTCCTCTTGGGCATATGAGCAGAAGAAGAGTAAGCCAGAAATTAAAACCAAGATTATCTTTTTCATTGCTTTAACTATTATAGAGCGTTTGTTGGTATAGTATCAGTCATCCAGAAAACTACCTATACCATCATCATCGTCATTAAAATCCTCATCTCTGTCAAACATCATATCGAGAGCATCTTCAAAGGAGTTTCTTGATATTTGCTCGAACAACTCTGGATTCTCCAGATAAGCCTCATATTCCTCATCAGTAAGGTCGAATATGGTTCTATTATCTTTTTTAGCCATAAGATTTATTAATTACGACGGCAAAGTTAGCGATAATTTCTCTATTTCGTCTTGGTAAATGTAAATCCTCTTGTGTCCACCATATGTAATGTGCCATTCTCATATGATAGAGTGAACGATCCCAACTTCTCATGGAAGGGAGATATGCAATTCAAAGTATTTCCAACCAATGACCAGGAAAAAGAACGACTAAATATGATTTCATGGTTCACTCTGGTACATTGCATATAATCCCCAATGTAGTTTGATTTAAAGGTGTATTTATAGAAATACTCCCCATTCTCTGTAGTCCATTCACCAACAACTAATTCTTCCAGGTTAACCGGTTCTTCTACTGGCTCATCTTTCTCTTTATCGTCTCCGCAAGAAATTAAGGCGAAGGATATTAAAATAGCAATTAACAAAAGAATCTTCTTCACAGTTTAAAGGTATTATATGGTTTATGTTCTGAAAAGTTATTTAACAAACTGAATGGAATTGGTTTTCCGTTTATTTATGTTGGTCTATTTTTCGGATTATATATAATCTCACTACAACTCATCATCTCCTGCTTGCAATTCTTGATTCTTCAAAGCAACATCTGAATACAAAAGCATTAATATCATACTACCAGTTGCATCTGACAAACTTAATGCAAGGTTGGTAACACCATCTGAATATTGTATCATTTCAGGTGTTGTTTTAACATAGTAATCACTATACTTATCCCATAATCTCTCTTTTAGATTATCCCATGTTGACTCCATAAGTCGCATTGGAGTATATGGATCTATATTAGAGAAAGAGACATACATTAATTTGTTCTCAAAGAAATAGAAAGCAACATAATCCCAATGTTGGCTAGCAAATCTTATATCCCTAACCATGATAAAGGAATCTTCTTCACTGAAGCTTCTTTCGTTTTTATACTTGTTTCTTATTTCATATTTGGTGCTAGTACCTAATGTAAATCCCAAAAGCTTATTCTGGATTTGAGCTGACATCGATAAGCCAATAATGAAGGCTAGAAATATGGCTAATACTTTCTTCATAATGAGATGATTTTAGTTAACTCACAAAATTACTAATAATTCCCATATGAACTTAAAATAATGCTGAAAAAGATAATCGATAAAAAACTTGACTTTCAACAAGCGGGAGGAATGGTAATGTTGTTCCTTTTTATTTAGGTGTCCTTTTTTTTGCTGTTTTTATATACCTATGCAAATTTTCTAATAAAAAATGGACAGGTAGAGGATAGATAAGGAGATAGAGAAGGAAAAGAACAGTGCGTCTTGGGGACGCACTCCATCCGAAACAAGAGAGAGAGGGACGGACGGGGCGAGAGGCGAGGCGGCAGCAGGTGGGTCTCTCTGCTTACGGCTTGGGTGAGCGAAGCGAGCCTGTTCCTCTCTTCTTTCTAACAAGTGCGTAAGCCTTTTATCCGACATTCACAGACCCTCGAAGCCTAAAGCGAGAGAGGGTCGTCAAGTGAATGAGGGTAACAGTAGAGTGAAAAGGTTCTGAGGAGATTCCGAATATGATGAGGAATCGATCAGGTTCTTGAGCGGATTATTATTGGTGATGACCCAAACAAAAGACAGACTATTGAAAGCCTGTCCAGTTATCGAATCTATTTCAAATTATTGCCTCACCCATGTTCCATTTATGCAAGGAGCATTGCTAACTCCTTCATATTTTGAGTCTCCTGGATCATTTAACCCAGAAATAGTGAGAAGATAAACACCATCAGCTCTTGTTGATATGATAGCGGTTCCTTCATAACCTCTAGCGATTAATTTCCCTTTACTGTATGAGTAATTACAACTGCCACGTTCCCTCGTTCGTGGATTGTTATAATCTAACACTCCATTATTATAAAAAGTCAATGTCGCTTTTTGACCGTCAAGCATCCATAGACCGACCAATGAGACTTCAGGAGTATCTTCTTTTCCTGTTGCTGGTTCATCACTACCACATGCAACGAGCACTATCATTAACGAAAGAATAATCAATACCTTTTTCATGCTTAATAGTTTTTTAGTCAACACAAAGATAATATGTTTCTAAGAAAAAGGCACAAACAACTTAATAAAAAAAATTGTTTCTTGTTGATTATGTCTCTAGTAGCATTTTTCTCACCCCTTCTCATTCTTGCATTAAACCCTTATATGTAAGAGAATTAGACAACATTTTTATTAACAATTTAAACTAACATTTACAAACAAAACAGAGAGAAGACAATGAACAATTTACCAAAACTCGTCATGGCCTTATTCGCTTTGAGTTCTGTGGTCGATATCGCAGAGAAGATCCACAATTGGGGCCGTGACAAGAACGAGAAAGAAGAAGAGAAGAAACAAGATCAGCCATCCATTTCTGAGTGCCGGGCTGAGATTACATGGACGAAGAATATAGCAGAGAGATCGCTAATTACATCTTTAGCATCTTCTGTACTAATCCTTTTGTGGTAATGAGTTGGGGAATAAACCTGGCTAGCGTTACGGTCGTTGACGTTGGTGTGAAATTCCTTGTGCAAGGATTCAAGCACACAGCACCTGTTGTGTCCGATGCTGATCAGATTGCCTATGGCGCAAGTAAAGTCGGCCTGCAAGTTCTTTTTTAGCACGATAAAGTATTAGCGCTGTGGTTTTTTTTGATTAAATTTGCGGTTTGTAATCGTGATGAGGAGGTTTTTTGTCATATTGACCGTTTGCCTGTGTGCGGTGTCGACAGCAATCGCTGCCGATTCGCTCAGTGCGGCGTCCAAACTGACGCTCTCCTCCAAGCGGGCTGCAAGCGGGCTCTTCAAGGGTACAAGGCCGATCCGTTACCAGGCATTCGTTGTTCTAGAAAATGGAACGGATGCGGGATCGCTAAGTAGCCATGGCATCATTGTTCAGGGCACCTATGGCCGCTATGTGACCGCCTCTGTTCCAGCCAATCGCTTAGGCGACATGCTACATGTGCCAGGTGTGATGCATGTCTCACTTGAGCAGCCTGTGACGTTGTGTAACGATAGTGCCAGGGCGCTTTCTCGGGTGGATGCGGTTCAGATGGGTGACTGGTTTGCCTCTGAACTGACAGGCTGCGGGGTGATCGTGGGCATGATTGACGTTGGTTTTGACTTTAACCATATCAATCTATGCGACCATAATGGCCGCACTCGCGTGAGGGCTGTCTATATGCCTGACGACACAACCGGTGTCGCCCCGATAGTCGATGGCTGTGAGTTGCCGGGCAGCAGTTATGAGACGCCTGAGTCGATTGGTGCTCTGACCACCGACTATACAGGGTCCTCTCATGGCACGCACACAACGGGAACGGCCGCAGGCGGCTACGTGCTCAACGGCTGGCATGGAGTGGCGCCCGAGGCCGAGATTGTGGCTTGTGGTATGGCGCCCGAGAGCCTGACCGATGTTAATATAGCCAATTGTGTCAAGTATGTTTTTGACTATGCCGATAGAGTGGGGAAGCCTTGTGTGATCAACATGAGTATCTCGTCAAACAGCGGGCCCAACGATGGCACTTCATTCCTTAGCAATGCATTCGCGACTCTTTCCGGCCCAGGCCGCATCTGTGTGCTGTCGGCAGGAAATGACGGAAACGTGCCCATCTGTTTCCATCACACCATTGAGGGCGCTAACGATACGGTGACCACCCTGCTGAGAGGACCAAGTGGGGCGCTCCGCCGCAATGGCTATGTGAGCATGTGGAGCGATATGGCCCAACCGCATCAGTCCCGCGTGGTGATTATCAATAGGCAGTCCCAGAAGATTGAATATGCCTCACCTGTGGTCAGTATGATTGGCGCGGACAGCGTCTATGTCATCTCGAGCGAGAGTGACACGCTGTTTGCGCGCTATTGTTCCGGGCAGTTGGAGTTTGCCAGCGCGATTGAGCCGGTGTGCGATGCTGACGGCGGGGTGGGTCCACAGGAACGCTTTCACTCCTATTGGATCATGGATGTGGAGCCTGTCGACGACCAGTATCTCTTAGGCCTGCAATACATGTCCGGGCAAGAGACCCGCCTGGCCGGGTGGAGCACGAGTGGCTCTTATTTCTACACCTTCGGTCTGCCTGGGGTCGTAGGTGGGTCTAAATCTGGATCTATCAGTGATTTGGCCACTGGCGATGATGTGATTTCGGTTGGCGCATACTGCTCGCGCTCATCCTACGTGGACCGCAATGGAGATCTGGTCACCTTCTATGACTCTAGGCCGACGGCAATTGCAGGATTCTCGTCATACGGGCCCGATGAGAGAGGCGTCACTAAGCCGGATATTTGTGCGCCAGGGCTCGCGCTGATCTCTTCGGCAAACAGATTTAACAATACTTCAGACCGCACTCGCTGGCCTGAGCCTGTAGTTGTCGATGGGATTGAGTATCCCTATTATTCCAACAAGGGGACGTCCATGTCCGCGCCAGTCGTTACAGGCGCGATTGCCTTGATGTTACAGGTCAATCCCCGCTTGACGGCAGCCGATGTGCGGACGGTTTTGTCTCGCTCGGCCTATCAGAACGAATATGTCGTATACGGCGATGCCGAGCGATGGGGATGTGGCAAACTGGATGTGCAAGCCGCTATCAGCGAAGTGCTCAGCAGCACTCTGGCGTCAGGAGATGTCAATCATGATGGCGAAGTCAACATTGTCGACGTGATGGCTATCGTCAAGATCATATTGGGCCAAGCCGATGACGCCGACCAAGGCATGGCCGTGAGAGCCGATGTGGATCACGATCGGCAGATTACAATAACCGATGTAAACCGTGTCATTAATTTGATACTCAATAATAAATAAAGCATGATAGATTATATCAAAGGCGCAATCGCCGAACTGAACCCCGCTTATGCTGTGATCGACAATCACGGCATAGGTTACATGATGAACATTTCATTGTCCACCTATGATGTGCTGGCAAGGTACAAAACGGATGAGGCAGTGCTGCTCTATGTGCATGAGGCGATACGTGAAGACGCCCATTTGCTCTATGGCTTCGCCACCAAGAGGGAGCGTGAGGCCTTCCTGTTGCTCATCTCTGTGTCGGGTGTGGGGCCCAACATCGCCCGCATGGTGCTCTCGTCGATGAGTGTCGATGAATTTTCTCAGGCCATCGCTTCTAACAACGTCTCTCAATTCAAATCCGTTAAAGGAGTGGGCGGAAAAACCGCTCAACGCATAATTGTTGACCTCAAAGATAAAATAAAACTGGCAGATGATACGTTATTACAACAGACGGGTCAAGTAACGGGCGAGACCTTTGATGAAGCACTGGCTGCTCTCGTCATGCTGGGATTTTCTCAGCAGGCCTCGCAGAAGACCCTTAAGTCGCTGTTTGCCAGCAATCCGGCATTAACTGTCGAACAAGCCATCAAGCAAGCGCTTAAGATGATGTGACCCGTTACCAGTCACGGGTGGCTGGATTTGTTTAGACCTTATCATTAATGCTGAAGAGGAAAAAAATAATATTTTTTATCATCATTGGCGCCCTCGTTGCGATGTGGGCGGGCAATGATTCTGTGCTGGCCCAATATGTGACCAGTACACTGCCACCGCCTCCGCCGCCTCCCGATACACGCCCTTCTGCCCGTCAGCAGCAAGTGCCGCAACTCGACCTTCACTTTAATGTGAAGCCGACCATACCTCAGACTTATGGGGACATCCAGGGCAACGAAGAGTACTCGGCTGACCTCAAGACACCATCCAACATCACCAGTGAAGTGGAATTTGATCCAGAAACTGGATGTTACGTTATCCATACCCGTCTGGGTGACTATGATATTGTCACCCCTTACATCATGTCCTCGGACGAGTACAGTAACATGGACTTCCGCCGCTCGATGATGGAGTATTACCGGCAGAAGAATGCCGAGAGTGCACAGAACCAGGAGAAGGACCCGTTCAACTTTTTGGACATGCAGTTCGGCATGGGACCGCTGGAGTCGGTGTTCGGCCCTGGTGGTGTGCAACTTAAGACTACTGGCCAAGTTATCATCAATATGGGTGTCAAGAGCAACTCGACTGATAACCCTGCGCTGATGGTTTCGCAGCGCCGCAAGACTTACTTTGATTTTGAGCAGAAGATTCAAGCCAACATCACTGCCTCGGTCGGTGATAAGATGCGCTTCAACATGTCATATAATACTGGAGCGACATTTGACTTCGACAGCAAGAACCTGAAGTTGGCTTACGAAGGTAAGGAAGACGAGATCATCAAGAACATCGAAGCCGGTAATGTGAGCATGACTACCGGTTCGTCGTTGATACATGGTAGCGCTGCCTTGTTTGGTATCAAAACGAAATTGCAATTCGGCAAACTCACGGCAACTGCCCTCGTGTCGCAGCAGAATAGCGAGTCGAAATCCGTGAGCAGCAATGGCGGATCCCAGACCAGTGAGTTTTACATCACGGCCGACAAGTATGACCAGAACCGCAACTTTTTCCTGTCCCACTTCTTCCGTGATCATTACGATGAGTGGTGCTCTCGCTTGCCTCTGGTGTCGTCGGGTGTGCACATCACGCGTATCGAGGTGTGGATCACCAACAAGCGCAACAATTACAATGAGTCGCGTAATATTATGGCATTCATGGACTTGGGCGAGAGCGAGGAGGTGAATATCAGCAACCATCACTGGATAGGCGTAGCCGGTGATGTGCCATCCAATGCCTCTAACACGTTGTTCCGCGAGATTGATGAGTCATATCCCGACGCCCGTTACATGAGCAAGGCCTCTACCGCGCTTGAACCCCTCAAGGCCTACGGCTTTGAAGGCGGTAAAGACTATGAGAAGATTGAAAGCGCGCGACTGCTGTCCTCGTCAGAATACACCTATAACGCCAATCTGGGCTACATCATGCTTAAAACGGCGCTGGCTAGTGATGAGATTCTGGCGGTGGCTTATTCATATACCTACAATAACCAGACCTATCAGGTGGGTGAGTTTTCGGGAGACATAACCTCGGCCGATCAGTCGCTCTACGTCAAGATGCTCAAGAGCACCACATCTTCGCCCTATTATCCCATGTGGGATTTGGCGATGAAAAACGTGTATGCGCTCGGAGCCTATCAGATACAGAAAAATAATTTCAAACTCAATATCAAGTATCTGAGTGATACCACTGGTAATGAGTTGATTTATATCCCTGCTGGACGTATCAACGGCGTGCCCCTGTTGCAGGTAATGAATCTTGACCGACTGGATGCTAACCAGGAGACCAACATCGATGGCCGATTTGACTATCTGGAGAATTACACGGTCCAGTCATCAACCGGTAAGATCATCTTCCCTGTAGTCGAGCCTTTTGGCGAACACTTGCGCAGCAAGTTTGGGGATGATGCCCTTGCCAAGAATTACATTTATACCGAACTTTATGACTCAACATTGACTGTTGCTCAGCAGTTCAGTGACAAAAACAAGTTTGTGCTTGCTGGTGAGTATCAGTCCAGTTCTGGTAGCGTCATCAGGTTGGGTGCTACCAATGTGGCTCGAGGGTCTGTTGTTGTCACCGCTGGAGGTGTACCCCTGACCGAGAATAGTGACTACACTGTAGACTACACGATGGGAACGGTAACCATTATCAACCAAAGTATTATCGATTCCCAGACGCCCGTCAAAGCCGACTTCGATGATCAATCCACATTCAGTATGCAGCGCAAGACGCTTTTGGGATTGGATCTGGATTATGCCTTCAACAAGGATTTTCACATCGGTGCGACAGTTATGCACTATGGTGAAAAGGCTATTGGTGATAAGGTTGCCATCGGTAGCGAGTTGGTCAATAATACCATATGGGGCGTGAACATGTCCTATAACAGCCAGTTTATGTGGCTAACGAATCTGCTCAATAAGATTCCCACTGTCAATGCTGTGGCACCATCGTCTGTAAGTTTTACCGGTGAGTTCGCGCAACTGCTTCCTCATCAGGCCAAGACTGGATCCAACTCTGGTAGTTCTTACATCGATGACTTTGAATCTACACAATCGGGTATCGACTTGCGCAGCCCATACTCCTGGTTCCTGGCTTCAACGCCTTTTGACCCGTCGCCTAGTGCGTTATTTCCCGAGGCGGCCAACAGCGATGTCAGTTATGGCAAGAATCGTGCTTTGCTATCATGGTACTACGTGGACCGATTGTTTACCCAGCGCAACTCCTCATACGCGCCTGGTTATATCAAGAGTGACCTGGATGCGCTGTCCTATCCCTATGCACGCGAAGTCGCCTTCAGCGAGGTGTTCCCTGGTCGAGAACTCAACTATGGCGAATCGTCTGTAATACAGACGCTTAACTTGTCATTCTATCCGCAAGAGCGTGGCCCTTACAATCTTGATGGCGTCTTTGTTGATCCTAATAATGGCAATCTGCTGAACCCAGAGAAACGATGGGGCGGTATCATGCGTAAGATAGACAATACCAACTTTGAGCAGTCCAATATTGAGTATATCCAGTTCTGGATGCTTGATCCGTTTATGGATTCCGAATTGAAAAACCAGGACGGGGGTTCGTTATACTTCAACCTGGGCGAGGTGAGTGAGGATATCCTCAAGGACGGTCTTAAGAGTTACGAGAATGGTTTGCCCATCAATGAGGATACTACCTATATCTCCAATACAGTTTGGGGCAAAGTGTCCACAAAGTCATCGCTGACCTATGCCTTTGACAACACCAACGGCGCCCGACCCTGGCAGGACGTTGGCCTGGATGGTTTGTCCAACGCCGAGGAGTTTAATCACCCCTCCTATAAAACGTTTATCAACGAGTTGAACTCGGTTTTGAACCAGTCGACCATCGATGCGATGAAGGCAGATCCGTTCTCGCCTTATAACGATCCGGCCGGCGATAACTATGCCTTCTATCTTCACAACTATTATGACCAGAACAGGTACTCGATCATCGACCGATATAAGCATTACAATGGTACAGAAGGCAACTCTCTGTCCCAAAGCGACGTCGACGACCCCCAGTACCAGACTTCTCGTTCTACGCCCGATGTCGAGGATATCAATCAAGACAATACGCTTAACGAGTATGAACGATACTTCCAGTACCGGATAGCCATTCATCCCGACTCGTTGCAAGTGGGCATGAACTACATCACCGACAAGCAAGTCGCTAATGTGCATACCCGCAATGGCGAGACCCAGATGGCAACATGGTACCAGTTCACCATACCATTGGCAGATTATCAGAAGAAAGTAGGATCGATTCAGGACTTCTCGACCATCCGCTTCATGCGTATGTTCATGACCGGTTTCAAGGCGACTACCCACTTGCGATTTGCTTCACTCGAACTTGTGCGTGGTGAGTGGCGCAACTACAGGTATAACCTCAACATGCGTGGCGAGCATCCTGCCAACGGAAGCATCAGCATCAACACGGTCAATATCGAGGAGAACGCCTCGAGAGAGCCCGTCAACTATGTGCTGCCCCCTGGCGTGTCGCGTATCATCGACAGCGGCCAATCCCAGATCACGCAACTTAACGAGCAGTCGATGCAACTCACCATTGATGACCTTGATGCCGGCGATGCTCGTGGTGTGTACCGCAACACCGAGATGGACCTTCGCACCTACAAGCGCTTGCAGATGTTTGTCCATAACGAGGCAACCATCGGCAACGAGACCAACCTGCGTAATGGCGACATCTCACTGTTCGTGAGGTTGGGTTCGGACGTGAAGAATAACTACTACGAGTATGAGATCCCGCTGACCGTAACGCCAGCAGGTCATTATAGCACCAACAGTTCTACCGACAGATATAAGGTCTGGCCCGAAGAGAACATGCTTGACATCAACCTGGATGTACTGGTCAATGCCAAGAAGAATCGTAACGCCGACAAGATGGCTGGTGCGGAAGGTGTTGGATATGCAATCCGATACCAGGATGTGGACGATGATCACCCCAACAATAAAGTCTATGTCATAGGTAACCCCTCGTTAAGCAAAGTCAGGGTGATACTCATCGGAGTGCGCAACAATTCGCCGACGAGCAAGAGTTGCGTCGTTTGGGTGGATGAGTTGCGAGTGACCGACTTCGACAGTGAGGGCGGTTGGGCTGCCAAAGCATCCATGACGCTCAACATGAGTGACATCGCGACAATTAATGCTGGTTTCCACAAGGAGACCGAGGGATTTGGATCGGTTGACCAGAGTTTGTCTCAGCGCCGACTGGACAACTATGACCAGTATAACATCGCTGTGCAAGCCGACCTGGGACGCTTTATTCCAGAGAAGGCCAAACTGCATGCTCCCATCTATTACTTATATAATAGTGAGAAGACAACACCCAAGTACAATCCTCTGGATCAGGACGTGCGGCTCAAGGATGCGGTAGACATCTGTGAGACACAAGCCCAGAAGGATAGCATTATGGACTATGCAGTGACTAAGCGCACATCTCAGAACTTCTCGATCTCGGGACTTAAGTTTGATGTAAAGACGATGAAGAATCCCATGCCATGGGACCCCGCCAACTTCTCGTTTAGTTACTCCTTCAATAAGCAGCACATGAATGACCCCGAAAATGTGTATGACAACACTAATGATTATCGAGGCAGCATTCAGTATAGTTGGACGCCTTATGCCAAACCGTTCAAGCCCTTCTCGCATTTCGTCAGCGAGAAGAACAAGAACATGAAGTTCTTCAGGGATTGGGAACTTCACTGGCTACCTACCAGCATCGCTTTCAATACCAACATCTCGCGTTTCTATCATGAGCAGCAGACGCGTAACGAGACTGGAATTGATATCGACCTGCCCGTCTCGGTCAGTAAGAGATTCTTGTGGGATCGCACCTTTGCGCTCTCGTGGAACTTTACAAAGTCGCTCTCGATGACGTTTAACAGCAATACAACGGCCCGTATCATGGAGCCCGTCGGACAAGTCAACAGGAAACTGCTTCCCGACAAGTACCGCGATTGGCGCGACTCTGTGATGACTTCGATTAAAGGCTTGGGTACGCCATGGGCTTATGCTCAAACCTTCACAGCCAGTTATAAGGCTCCGTTCAGTCAGATTCCATTCTTGAGTTGGATTAAAGCCAATGCTTCTTATAATTCCACTTATAATTGGGAACGAGGTGCAGTGGTCGATAGCATCTCTTCGGGTAACACTATCACAAACCAGACGGTTCGGTCGCTTGACTTCGGCTTCAACCTCGAGCAATTCTATGGCAAGGTGCCTTATTTCAAGAAGGTGGACGAGCGCTTCTCCTCCAAGAACACCAAGCGAGGCAAGCAACAGCCCAAGAAGGAGAAAGCCAAAAAGTATAACCGCACCATCAAGTTGAATCCCGATTCGGTCACTGTGATTAATCACAAATTGGGCGTGAAGAACGTCAAGGTTACCGCAACCACTTCTGAAAATGAGCCCTTCAAGATAGAGTATAAGATTCTGGACAAGGATAATGTCGAAATTCAGACCAAGGGAACTGAAAACCTTAAGTTCAGTATCGTTGAGGTTCAGAAGGAAGAGACCAAAAACTTCTTTACTGAGGCTGCCCAATATATGACCCGCGTGCTGATGAGTGTGCGCAACGTCAATGTGAGAATGAAGCATACCTCGTCGCTCACTGTGCCGCAGTTCCTGCCAGAGATTGGTGACATCTTTGGCCAGACGACACGCTACGACGTGATGTCTCCTGGTCTGGACTTCGCCTTTGGCTTCGTTGGCCAATCCTATATTGAGAAAGCAATGAACCATGGATGGCTGAAGGGTGATAAGAATCAGACGACACCAGCGCTGTATGGACGCACCCATGAGTTCAATTTCGAGGTGCAACTTGAGCCCATCGCGGGTCTTAAGATCACGCTTAATGGTAACCGCACCGATAACCGCACCAATCAGATTCAGTTCATGTATGAGAATCCTACGATTATCTATGGCGGTAGTTACACTAAGACTCATATCGCACTGGCGACGGCCATGAAGAGTTTCAAGGCCAATGACAATTACCGGAGCGAGACTTTCGATAAGTTTTTGGCTAACATTCCCGTTGTTGCCGATCGCCTGCAACAGCGCTATATGGGCACAACCTATCCCGATGTGGGATTCCTTCATGGTACAGCCATGGCGGGTAATACCTATAGTATTGAAAATGGAGAGATTAACAAATCGAGCAGTGATGTGTTGATCCCAGCCTTCATGGCAGCGTATTCAGGCCGTGACGCTAGCAAGATTGACCTGAATCCCTTCCCTGGAATCAAGTCAATCCTCCCCAACTGGCGCATCACTTATGATGGTCTGATGCGTATACCGTTCTTCAAGAAGATCTTCAAGTCCTTTAACCTGAATCATAATTATCAGTGTGTCTATAATGTGGGCTCATTCAGTTCATTCAGCGATTGGGTGACCATTGGCAACGGCTTGGGATTTATCAAGAACGTGCGTACCGAGGGTGCGATACCTTCATCGCCTTACAACATCGCATCGATTTCGTTGACTGAAAAGTTTGCACCGCTTATTGGTTTCACGGCAACCTTCTTCAATGACATCACGCTCAATGCCCAATACGATGACCAGCGCACACTGACGTTGAACTCGTCGGCAGGACAGTTGGTTGAGGCAACAAGCAAATCATTCACCCTGGGTGGCAGTTACAAGATCGCCAACTTCAACAAAGTGCTCAAACTGAAGACAACCCAGCAGAACGTGAACAATGATCTCACCTTCAACCTCAATGTGAAGATGTCGAGCAACACAGCCTTGATCCGTATGATCGAGGCCAATACGGCTCAGGCCACTAGCGGCACTCGCACATGGAGCGTGAACTTCACGGCACAGTATGTCGTGAGCAAGCGCATTACAGTGGGAGCCTACTTTGATTACCAGACCAATACGCCGCTCGTTTCCACCTCATCCTATCCCACTACCAATAGCAACTATGGTCTCTCGATCAATATGTCGCTAGTTAAGTAATCATCCGCACAGTTATGATACTGAGTCTCATCGTCTATACTCTCACCGCAGCAGCAATGGCGTGGCTGGGTTGGCATGTGAGTAGACGGGAGCAGCGATTGATGTCCCAGGGTGGGGGAGAATTGCCTTTTGCCTCGTGGGAGATAATCATGGCGATGCTGATCTATGTTGCGGTCTCATCGGCCCGATGGCTCACTTCATGGGACTACAACATGTATTACAACTACTATGTGAGCATGCAGTCGCTGGGCGAGTATTCCAGAGCGAATTTTGAACCTGGTTTTGCATGGATTACAAAGTTGATGGCTCGATCGGGATTGCATTTCGCCTTCTATTTTGCATTCTGGGCGATTGTCCAGATCTCACTGCTGTTCTACGCACTGCGTCATCGCAAGGCCCTGCTGCCGTGGCTGGCACTGTGTGTGTTTCTGGGACCCTACTACATTTTCTGGATGGGGTTCATGAGGCAGTCGGTTGCCGAGGCTATGTTTGTGGTCATGGTGGAATTGATAATCCGGCGTAAGTTTTGGATCTACTTGCTGATGTCGATTGTGGCCATGTCCATCCACAAGATGTGTGTCTTGTTCGTTCCGCTCTACTTTGTGCCTCTGCTTCCGTTGCGGGATGTGAAGCGCTGGGTGCCTATCGCTTTAATCATGGCATGCGTTGTGCTTGGATCTTTCCCGCAGTGGATTAAGTTGTTGTTTGACAGGCTCGGCTCGATGGCCGATATGCTGGGCTACGGCCATTATTACCGTCTGTTCATGAGCGATAACATGGAGTATGCCTTCAGGGCTGTGATAGGTCCTGCACGATTGTTCCCGCTGCTGACGTGCCTCTGCATGATCTGGTACTACCCGGACATCAAGCGGTCGCATCCTCATGATGCGTGTCTGTCTGCTTTATATGGCTTTTCGGTCCTGTATATGGGCTACATCAATTTGTTTGCTAATACCACTCAATACCTGACGCGCCCCGGTGAACTCTTACGGACCGTGTTTCTGGTGATGGTGTGCTACACGTTCCACTATCTATGGCGTGAGCGCAAGTGGTTGCCCCTTGGTGCAATGGCTGTCCTGAATTTCTACTATGTCTATTATGAGATTTTCAAGGCATATCATATAGGAGGCAGCATCTATATGCCTGAGTTGTATCACACGTTTCTTCTGTAATGCGATGCTCTGATTGCGTAGTGTGACGCTGCTACAATCTGACAAAAAAACTCGCCCAAAATCAGGGACGAGTCTTTTTTTGTAGATTGCAGGTGTATTACTTTTGCTTTGCTCCAAACTTGTTGTAACTGATGTTTTCCTCCTTATACTTGTTTTTGGGCTCGGGAGATTCGTCAGGATATCCCACGCGCACAACTGCCAGAGGAACGATATTCTGTGGGCAGTTCAGCACATTGGCTACCTCGGCAGTGCGATCCATGGCCGGGTAAACGCCTGTCCATACCGCACCGAGGCCAAGTGCATGAGCGGCAAGCAGCAGATTCTCGGTGGCTGCTGAAACATCCTCAACCCAGAAGTCGGGCAACTTGGTGCTACCGTCGGGCAACATGGTCTTGTCAGTGTCTCCACACACTGCAATCATCAGCGGCGCACTGGTGGGTTGCTTGCCCGATAACAGTGCAATTGTTTCCTTGTCGTTGATGACAATGAAGTGCCAAGGCTGCAGGTTGAGGGCTGTAGGGGCGGCCATTGCGGCTTTAAGCAGTATGTCGACCTTGTCTTGCTCGACAGGTTGTGCTTTGAACTGTCTGATGCTCGTACGGGTCATGATGTTCTCGATAGCGGCTTGGCCGTTATCGGTCTTCACTTGGCTCTTCTCATCATTGTCCTGGGTGGTGCAGGCACCTAGTGCCAGCAGGGCTGTCGCCATCGTTAGTAGTAACTTTTTCATTTTCTGATTGTTTGAATCTGGTTAAAATATCAATTGGCGGATGATGTCATCGCTCTAGAATATCGTGGAATGATTTTGGCAGGGCAATATTATCCACCGCCAACGCTGACCTGAACAGCGGCGCGATTTCTTCATCGGTAAATCCGGCGATGCCACACCCGATACGTGTTACATAAAAGAACAGGTCGGGTCTCGACAAGGCAAACTCGATAAACTGGTCGACATAGGGTTTGATGGTTTCAACACCGCCTTGCATGGTCGGTATGGCATAACTTTGGCCTTGCAAGCCTATGCCTTGCCCCCACACGGCGCCAAACTTGTCCATCGCGGCTCGTGCTGCTCCGCCGCCATGAAAACCGCCTAGGTTGCTGCCGAATACAAACACCTCGTCCGGCGCCAGCGATTGAATTCTCTCAGGAGTGAATGGCCCAAGTGAGCCGGTTCTCATCTTATTTTGTTCCATATTCGTTACGGGATGATGATTAGACTATGCTAACGGCAAAGATACAAAATTTTCTGATTTCTATGACCTAACACGATATTTTACAAATATTAATTGGCCGTGTAGAGTTTGTATTTGTAAATTAATGTGTATCTTTGCAGCCGCAAAATTGAGACATGAGCATATGGCGTAACATATTTTGTGTAATCACCGCACCAAAGTACGGGTGGGAACTGATTAATGAGACTAACATACCTACGGGCAAGGTGCTGCATAGCGCTTATCTGCCGTTGCTGTGTGTGTTGGCATTATCATGTTTTGTGCCGATGCTTTATGACCGTACAATAGGTTTTGGTACCTCGCTGATGACCGGTATCGTGATGTTCTCGACCTATTTTATCAGTTACTACATCATTATTTATCTGTTAGGCGGTTTCTATCCTGAACTTGTCAAGACTGAGGGCGCGACAGCGAGGTTAAACGATTTCATATTGTATAATCTCATCTTTCTGGTATTGCTCATCATACTGCGCAACCTCTTGCCCAGCGATTTCACACCTGTGCTGTTTCTGATGGTCTATCTGCCGTGGATGGCCTATCGTGGTACCGACCACCTGTTCGTCAAAAAGGACAAGGTGGCGAAGTTTGTCATCATATCGTCGGCCCTGTTGTTGGGTTTGCCCATCGTGCTAAAGGCAATCTTGGGACTCTTCATCATTAAATAACTGAAAGGGTTATAACTATTTACTATGTCATCAAGTAAGACTAATCATAACAATACGATCAATATCAAGAACCGCAAGGCCACCTTTGACTACGAGATCATCGAGACCTTTACGGCTGGCATTGTGCTTACGGGAACCGAGATTAAGTCTATCCGTCAAGGCAAGTGCGGGCTCACCGATACCTACTGCATGGTCATCAATGGTGAGATATGGGTCAAGAACATGTACATTGCAGAGTACAGTTACGGGTCCTATAACAACCATACCACGCATCGCGACCGCAAGTTGCTGCTTAACCGCAAGGAGATACGTCACATCGCTAAAGATACCATGCAACCCGGATTCTCGATTGTCCCGTTACGTCTGTTTATCAACGACCGTGGACTGGCCAAGGTGGTCATCGCTATCGGTCGGGGTAAGAAGCAATATGACAAACGACAGAGTATCAAGGAGCGTGAGGATAAGCGCACGATAGATCGCATGTTCAAGAAGTAGAGGCGGATTTTTAAATCGTGTAATTTAATTCAAGCGCAAAATACAAATCAGGCGGCCCGAGCGGGTCGCCTGATTCTATTCTCGGTGGGGATTGTCGGTTTATCCCAGGAAGCCAAGCAGCACACCAGCGGCAACTGCCGAACCGATCACACCAGCCACGTTGGGGCCCATGGCGTGCATGAGCAGGTAGTTGCTGGGGTCAGCCTTCAGACCCTGGTCGTTACTGATGCGGGCTGCCATAGGCACAGCCGATACGCCAGCGTTGCCGATCAGCGGGTTCAACTTCTTGCTCTTGGGCAAGATGAGGTTGAAGATCTTCACAAACAGCACGCCTGAGCATGTAGCGATCACAAATGCACAGAAACCGAGGAAGAAGATGAAAACCGTCTCCTTGGTCAGGAACTGTGATGCCTGGGTCGAGGCACCCACAGTCATACCGAGCAGGATGGTCACGATATCGGTCATAGCGTTGCTGGCAGTGTTGGCAAGACGCTTGGTCACACCGCTCTCACGCAGCAGGTTGCCGAAGAACAACATACCCAGCAGGGGAATTGCCGAGGGCACAACAAAGCAGGTGAGGATCAAGCCAAAGATGGGGAAGAGAATCTTCTCGTTCTGGCTCACCTTGCGAGCGGGTTTCATGCGCATCTTACGCTCCTTCTCAGTCGTGAGCAGGCGCATGATGGGGGGCTGAATCACAGGCACAAGTGCCATGTAACTATAGGCACTCACTGCGATAGCGCCCATCAGGTTGGGAGCCAACTTAGACGACAGGAAGATAGCGGTAGGACCGTCGGCACCGCCGATGATGGCGATAGCACCAGCCTGGTCAGGCATGAAGCCAAGAGCCAGAGCGATCATGTAGGCGCCAAAGATACCGAACTGAGCGGCAGCACCCACAAGCATCAACTTGGGGTTGGCGATCAGGGCACCAAAGTCGGTCATTGCACCGATGCCTAGGAAGATAAGGGGTGGGTACCAGCCGTTGCGCACACCTTGATATAAGATGTTGAGCACGGAGCCCTCCTCATAGATGCCAATCTCATTGCCCGGCTGGAAGGGGATGTTACCAATCAGGATACCAAAGCCGATGGGCACGAGCAGCATGGGCTCGAAATCATGCTTGATGGCGAGGTAGATAAAGAACAGACCCACCACAATCATGATCAGGTTAGTGTAGTCAAAGTTGTAGAAACCGGTGAAATGCCAGAAATCTAACAACTTAGTGAACAGGAAATTGTCAAGCAGTACCATAATCAGTGGAAGTCAACATTTATCCGATTACCATGATTGTGTTACCCTCAAGTACCGAATCCTCCTTCGATACCTCGATGCTCTTGACAGTGCCGTCAACGCCTGCGTGAATCTCGTTGCCCATCTTCATGGCTTCGAGGATACATACCACGTCGTCGGCCTTGACTTGCTGGCCTTCCTTGACAAAGATCTCCTTGATTACGCCAGGCAGCGGTGACTCGATCACGTGACCACCAGCGGCGGGAGCGGCTTTGCGGGCTGCGGGCTTGGGAGCGGCGGCAGGAGCCTCGCTCACAGCAACACGCTTAACTGCGGGAGCGGCCTTGGGCTGCTCGGGCAACTCTACGTCATAGGCCACACCGTTCAACTGGATGTGGGCGATGTTGCCCTCAATGTTATCGATGGCAACATTATACTCGTTACCATTGATCTTATACTTATATTCCTTCATGAGAGTGAATGATTTTTTAATGGTGATTATTTCTTGATAACGGGTAATACACGCATCAGACCAGACTTGCTGCCCCAAGCAGAACCGTCGCGGGGAGTGAGCGTCAGCACGCCGCTCTCCTGATCGTGGGCATTGAGGTGCTGGTACAGGGCGAAGCAGATGGCTGCCATCTTCTCTCCGTCGAGGTCGCCAGTGCTGGCAGGCACTGCAGCGGCAGCAGTCGCTACGGGTGCGCTTTCGGCAGCGGCCTCTTTGCCAGCGGCATTCTTGCTGACAACGCCGAATAACTTAAAGCAGATGTAGAGGATAGCAAGAGCGCCAAATACGACTGACATTGCAAGCAATGCAATCCAGAAGCCATGAGGATCCTTGTCGTGGAAGGCCTCGATATTCTCGTTCACCTCGCGCGCATTATAGTTGCCCTTGGTGATAGCGGTCTCTTGGGTTTGTCCGTCCTTTACAATCCACTCGGTCTGGCCATCGTCCAGCACGCTGGGCAAGCGGCCTTCGGCCTTGATAGCATAGGTCTCGCCTGGCTTGAGTGACGCGGGTATGGTCACATCGTCAACCAGGTCACCATTCACGTCATAGAGGGCGATATAATTGTCCTTGCCAGCGGTGAAAACAAAGGGCAAGTGGAACGTACCGGCCTTGGTGTCACCATCGGCTTCCATGACAAAGTGGGTGCGGGGTGCGATCTTGGTGTTGCGCTCGTCGCCGCGGGGAATCTCATAGATGTCCATGGGGCGAGTCTTGCATAACTCGATCAGCACCTTGTTGGGCTTCATGTTAGAAGTGTCCGTCACGGCCTTGATGTGATTCTTGATCTCGTCGCGGCTCAGGGTTGTGATGAACATCTTCTCGACGGCATTGGTGCCATAGGACGAGTTGTAAAACTCGACCCAGCCGTTGCCGCCCGTGGTGTCCTGCTGTACCATTACCTCATTGATGCGCACGTTTTTGCGCCCCTGTGCCATTGCGGGCAGGGCGAGGATGGCACACAGCAGCATCAGTGTCAATGCTCTTTTACTCATAATAGTGGATCGCATTGATTACAGGGGGATGTTGCCATGCTTCTTGGCAGGGTTAGTCAATTTCTTGGTACGCAGCACTTCCAAGGCGCGGATTACGCGGAAACGGGTGTTCCTCGGCTCAATCACGTCATCGATGTAGCCATAGCGGGCTGCATTGTAAGGCGTGCAGAAGAGGTTGTTGTACTCGTCTTCCTTGTCCTGGATAAACTTCTTGCCGGCCTCAAGTAATTCTTTGGCCTTCTGCTCGTCGCCGGCAGCCTTGGCCTCTTCGGCTTGGGTCTTGAAGTTCTTGCTGTCCTTTGCATACAGGATCTCGGCAGCACCAGCAGCACCCATAACGGCGATTTCGGCGCTGGGCCATGCGTAGTTCAGGTCGCCGCGCAGTTGCTTGCAACTCATCACGATGTGTGAGCCGCCATAACTCTTGCGCAGGGTAACAGTCACCTTGGGAACGGTGGCCTCGCCATAAGCGTAGAGCAACTTAGCACCGTTCATGATCACGGCGTTGTACTCTTGACCGGTACCGGGCAGGAAGCCGGGAACGTCGACGAGAGTCACCAGAGGAATGTTGAATGCGTCGCAGAAGCGTACGAAGCGGCCACCCTTCTTGGAGGCGTTCACGTCGAGCACACCTGCCATGCAGTTAGGCTGGTTGGCAACGACGCCGACAGACTGGCCGTTGAAGCGGGCAAAGCCCACGATGATGTTCTTGGCAAAGTCCTTGTGTACCTCGAGGAACTCACCGTTGTCGACGATAGCGCTGATGACCTGATACATGTCGTAGGGGTCGTTGGCGCTCTCGGGGATGATGCTGTTCAGGGCGTCCTCCACGCGGTCGATGGGGTCGGTGCACTCCACGCGGGGAGTCTCTTCCATGTTGTTGCTGGGCATGTAACTCAGCAACTGGCGGATGATGGCGATAGCCTCTTCCTCGGTCTCGGCGGCAAAGTGTGCCACACCGCTCTTGCTGGCATGTACACTAGCACCACCCAACTGCTCCTGGGTCACGTTCTCGCCGGTGACGGTCTTAACCACCTTGGGGCCGGTCAGGAACATGAAGGAGATACCCTTGGCCATGATGATGAAGTCGGTCAGGGCAGGGGAGTAAACAGCACCACCGGCACAAGGACCAAGGATTGCGCTGATCTGGGGAATAACACCAGATGCGTTGATGTTGCGCTGGAAAATCTCGGCATAGCCAGCCAGAGCGTTAACGCTCTCTTGGATGCGGGCGCCACCCGAGTCGTTCAGGCCGATAACAGGAGCACCCTGCTTCATGGCCAGATCCATCACCTTACACATCTTCAGTGCCATGGTCTCACCCAGCGAACCGCCAATGACGGTTGCATCCTGAGCAAACACATACACCAGACGGCCACCGACGGTACCGAAACCGGTTACAACGCCGTCACCGTCATAGGTCTTCTTCTCCATGCCGAAGTTGGTGCAGCGGTGCTGAACAAACATGTCCAGTTCCTCGAAACTGCCCTCGTCAAGGAGCATGTTGATGCGCTCACGGGCAGTGAATTTGCCCTTCTCGTGCTGCTTGGCAATAGCCTTCTCGCCACCGCCCAGGCGTGCTTTCTCGCGACGCTCGATCAACTCTTGGATCTTATCAAGTTGTTTTCCCATGTTGATTGGTCTTGATTACTTGTTAGGATTCTCGCAAAGTTCCAACAGAGCACCGCAAGTGGTCTTGGGGTGCAGGAAGGCGATGTTCAGGCCCTCGGCACCCTTGCGGGGCTGAGCGTCGATTACACGGCCACCCTTTTCCTGTACTTCGTTCAATGCGTTCTGTACGCCATCCTCGACTGCAAATGCAACGTGCTGGATACCACCACGGCCACCGTTCTTCTCGATGAACTTGGCGATAGCGCTCTCAGGAGCGGTTGCCTCGAGCAACTCGATCTTGGTCTGACCTACCTGGAAGAAGGCGGTCCTTACCTTCTGATCAGCAACTTCTTCAATAGCAAAGCACTTGAAGCCCAGCATTTTCTCGTAGAAAGGAATAGCCTCCTCGAGAGAGGTTACGGCGATTCCCACGTGTTCGATGTGCGAAATGTTCATAACTTTCTGTTTTTTAGATAATTATTTAATCAAAATAAGTTGATTCTCAAAATAACGCACAAAAGTACAAAAAATAAATATTATAAGGTGTAGCAATATGCCGAAAACATTGACGTTTTTCTCGGAAAATAACATTTTTTTAACAATGCGACTTTTCATTTTTGAGCATTGCGATACACTTATTTGTCGATTTTATTTATCTTTGCCCATCAATTCCTGTTAACCGACATCAAAAGATTGAGACATGGCAAGACATAGATTACGTTATATCCCTAAGGGTAAGCCCACTGAGTTTGATCAGCGCATAATGGATCTTGAGCGTAAGGGTGCGATAGTCCCCACGCGTGACCTGATTAAGACGCCAGAGCAGATCGAGGGCATTCGCAGGGCTGGTGTCATCAACACTGGCGTGCTCGATACCATCGAGCAGGTGATTCATGCCGGGATGACTACACTCGAGATTGACAAGATATGCCGCGAATACTGTGCTGACCATGGCGCCATTCCCGCTTGCTTGGGCTATGGCGGATTTCCCATGAGCGTGTGCACCAGCATCAACGAGGTGGTGTGCCATGGCATACCCAAGGCTAAGGATGTCCTTCGGGAAGGGGATATCATCAATGTGGATTTCACCACGATTCTAGATGGCTACTTTGCCGATGCTTCGCGCATGTTTATCATCGGCGAGACCACTCCGGCCAAGGAGCGTCTGGTGCGTGTCACCAAGGAGTGCTTGGACGTCGGCATCAAGGCGGCCCGCCCTTGGAGTGACGTGAACGACATCGGCCGAGCCATCGAGCCATATGCCCACCAGCACGGATATGGTGTGGTTAGGGATCTGACTGGACATGGTGTAGGGTGTGAATTTCACGAGGATCCCGAAGTCTGCCACTTTGCCCAGCGCAAGCGCGGCATGATTTTGGTTCCCGGCATGGTGTTCACCATTGAGCCTATGATCAATATGGGGACGTGGAAAGTCTTTATCGATGCCGATGACCCCTATGGTTGGGAAGTCATCACCGGAGATCTCAAGCCTAGCGCGCAATGGGAGCACACTTTTGTCATGACCGAAGATGGTCCAGAGGTCCTCACCCATTAAGACGACCCGGCTGAAGGCGGCGCGTAGACGTGAATGAGAAGACAAAAAACTTGTTTTTCAGAAAAAAGTGTCAATCAAACGGCAAAACCGATAAGTGCGCTTTGCCATATTGCAGGTAATTTTGCATCATCAATAACATACTAAACATCAACATACAAAACTGACCAATATGACCTTCAATTACAACAATCAGAGAGAAGTAGTGGCCCTGTTAGGTGCCGGTAGTATGGGAATGGCCATTGTGGAGCGCATTGCGGCAAACCGTATTGTCCTGCTGGGCGACATCAGTGAGAAAGCGTTGGCATCGGCCCGTGAGAAACTGGAATACAGCGGCTATGCCGTCGAGACGATGAAGGTTGATGCCAGCAACAAGGATAGTATCTATGCCTTTGCTCGTCGTGCCGCAGAACTCGGCCCAGTCATGTATTTCATCAATACAGCCGGAGCGTCGCCTCATCAGGGTAATCCCTTGCATATCATCAACTTGGATCTCATCGGGTCGGCTTATGCCCTCGATGCCTTCGGCGAAGTGATGGCACGCGGAGGCGCTGGCATCCTGATTTCCAGTATGACTGGCTATATGATGCCCGAACCATTGCCTCAGGTAGTCGAAGATGCTCTCACGGTGACCGAAAGTGATCAGTTGGCGGGTTTGCCTTGCTTGCAGCCTGACGTCGTTCCTAACAGTGGCGTCGCCTATGTACTGGCCAAACGTGCCAACCAGTTGCGCGTGCGCAAAGCCGCTATGGATTGGGGCAAGCGCGGTGCCCGCATCAATACCATCAGCCCCGGAATCGTGGTGACGCCGCTTGCTTATGATGAGTTTAATGCAGCAGGAGAGGGCTACCAGAAGATGATCGAAGCCTCGGCTATGCAGCGTGTGGGCAATCCTGCTGAAATTGCTGCTGCCGCTACATTTCTGCTCAGTGATCAGGCCACGTTCATCACAGGCATTGACCTGCTTGTAGACGGAGGCATGATTGCCGCCATCAAGACGGGTCACTATCAGGTAGAGTTGAGTTAACAGACAATTATTAATATAAGAAGCAAATGATCGAAGGATTTATTGTTGACCCTCGCAAGTCCACTCCCGAGGATTTCCAGCAGGGGATGCGTGACGTGAAACTGGTGTTTGACATCAACCACACAATGCCATACACCGAGGAATATGACAATCTGGTGAAGGAACTCTTCATCGGCAAGATAGGCGAGGGGAGTAGAGTACTGCCTCCTCTCAACCTGGTGTGTGCCAACATGGTGACCATTGGCAACAATGTGATGATCATGGGTGGTTGCCTGATGATGTCGCGCGGTGGTATCACCATCGACGATGACGTGATGATTGCCGCTAACACGCAACTCATTTCCAACAACCATGATCTGCACGATCACGCTCTGCTCATCTGCAAACCGGTGCACATCTGCCGTAACGCCTGGATTGGTGCTGGCGCGACCATCCTGCCTGGTGTAACTGTTGGCGAAAACGCCGTTGTTGCCGCTGGCGCGGTGGTAACAAAAGATGTCGCTCCCAATACAATAGTCGGCGGTAATCCCGCTAGATTTATCAAGAACATCGATTGATGTAATGATAGTCTAATATTTTATATTAACTTTGTAGCGCCTCAAGCAGGAGACGCCGAGATAGTCTTGCAGCCCTCAAGCAGGCGCAAGACTTTTTTCATGCTATGAATTGGTTGATCTTGATTATTGCAGGATTGTGTGAAGTCGGTTTTACTTATTGCTTGGGGCGTGCTCGAGCAGTCAGTGGACTGGAATGGTGGTGCTGGATGGGCGGATTCCTGGCGTTCACATTCCTGAGCATGGGATTGCTGGCACGAGCGACTCAAACACTTCCCTTGGGCACTGCCTATCCCGTGTGGACCGGCATCGGGGCTGTTGGCACGGTTATCGTCGGCATCGTGTTTTTCCATGAACCCGCGACATTCTGGCGCCTGTTTTTCATCACGACGCTCATCTGTTCAATCATTGGACTCAAGTTATTGTCATAATATGGAGAAGTTTAGACCCATGCGCCGCATCAGGCAGCAATTATCTCAAGACGAATGCGTTGACATCCTGTGTCAATCCACTTCGGGCGTGTTGGCCGTGATGGGTGACGGCGGTTATCCCTATGCCGTTCCTCTGAGCCATGTCTATGCCGACGGACACGTCTATTTCCATTCGGCCTTGCAGGGTCACAAGATCGATGCCATCGGCAACGACTCCCGTTGTTCATTTTGCGTCATTGCTCAGGATGAAGTCCACCCCGAGACGTTTACGACCCATTTCAAGAGTGTCATCGCCTTTGGCCAAATCCACATCATCGACGATGAGGCCGAGCGACTGGCCGCGCTGCGCCTGCTGGGGCGCCGCCATGCCCCTCATGATGAGGCCGGACTGCAACATGAGATTGACAAGGGCTTCAATCGTGTGCTGATGCTGCGCCTTGATATTGAACATCTTACTGGCAAGCAGGCCATCGAAATGATCTCAACCCATTAAATAAACTCATTGTTCTGTAAAAAAAGGAAGCCCTCATTGACTCTAATAATAAAATCATAACTTCATTTATCATGGTTCTATCGCCTAATATTATGGAAGTCCTCCTGCTCTGGTTATTCATTGTGGCCATATCGATTGTGATCCCCTGTGTGGTTTACCGATGGTTGCGAGCAAGCAAGAAATTGCCAAAAGGTCTCGCGATGGCCAATGCTTTCAGCGTCCTGCCCATCGTGGCTGCGCCTTTTGTAGCCTATGCTTCTATCTGGATCGCATGGCTGTTTCCCGGTTGGGAATACTTGATTCTTGCCTTGATTAACTCCTATTCAATTGTGCTGATTGCAATGGTGTTCTTGAGTGCCTGGATCTACAAGAAACATCAATCGACCAGAAGAGCCTTGTTGCCGTTGATTCCCTCATTGATCGCTTATTGTGCGCTGCTTGTTTTCATAATCGGACCGCTGATCGTTTCCATAATCGGCCCGCTGATCGTTAAACAATGATCTTGCCGTCGGTGACCTCATTGAAGTGTTCCAGCCCCCAATTGACCAGCGGGATGATATTGGGCATGAGGGACTTGCCCAGCGGTGTCAAGGAATATTCCACGCGTGGGGGAACCTCGGGATACTGCTTGCGATGAACCAGATGGTTCTTTTCCAGGCGTTTGAGGGTCTGGGAGAGCATCTTCTGTGAACAGTCGCTCATGAAGCAGTGCAGGTCACTGAAGCGCATCACGCCTGTCTCATTTCTCCACAAGGCAAACAACACCAGCAGCGACCACTTGTCGCCGAAGCGGTCAATCACATGCCTGATGGGGCAGTTCAGATATTCAGTCTTTAATTCCTTCATAACGGTTGCAAAGGTATATAAAGTTTCCAATAGTAACCAAATATTGTCTAGCCAAAATTTTTCTTGCTGTTAAATTAGGTTAAAGTCAAAAAGTTAAGTAGGTCAGATACAATATTTCCTACCTTTTGGTAACCAGGTTACTGATTTGATAGTTCTTGCAGGAAATAAATCAGTGTTCTAATTTTGCAGTGTCAAAATCAACAATAACAGTAATCACTTAATCAGACAAAGACATTATGAAGACAATCGAACAGATCAAGAGTGGTAAGAACTACACTGCAGTTAACGTGGGCCGTATGAGCGAAATTATCGAGCACGAGTTGCCCATGGGTCCCGACATGGTCATCAAGGGTAAGGTATTCGTTGGCCAGGCTGTCGGAGCAACGGGTAGTGAATTCAGTTTCCAGACCCTCGTTCCCGGTCAGGATAGCGGTTTCCTGCACACCCACAAAACCCACGAGGAACTCTACTTTATCCTTAAGGGCGAAGGTATGTATCAGGTGGATGGCGAAATGATACCCGTCGCCGAGGGTAGTGTGATTCGCGTGGCTCCCGAGGGCAAACGTGCGCTCAAGAACACGGGCAGTGAGGATATGGTAATGCTGTGCATTCAGTATAAGGCAAATGCCTTTACCGAGGCCGATAGTCCCATGACCGACGGCAATATCCTGGCCGATGCGCTCAACTGGTAATCGATCAGAACAACGGACAATCAAGAGAGGCGCCTGGCACAATATACAGCCAGACGCCTCTCGATATTTTAGCCGATAGTGGGTGCGGCTTACCAACTGCCGCCTCCGCCACCACCGCCGAAGGAACCGCCGCCAAAGCCTCCCCAACCACCGCCGAAGGAGCCTCCACCGCCCCACGAACCTCCACCGCGACCCCAGTCACTGCCGCTGGTGAAGATAATGGGACCTCCCCATGTGCCGGTATCTCCGTTGTTGCGGTTGCCTCCGTTATTCTGGTTGTTTTTGAAGGCAAGATAGACAAACAACACCATAATCAGCAAGAAGATCATGATGGCAATGGCATCTTCAATCTCTGAACCTTGATTGGCGTAATCTTCCTCGTTGTACTCGCCGATGGCCAAATCGCGCACGACTTGTGCGCCGGCCCACACGCCGCCCAGGTAGTCGTTGTCCTTGAAGTATGGGATCATCTCCTGGTTGACGATGCGGGTGCTGGTGGCATCGGTGATAGCGCCTTCTAGACCATAACCCGGAGCGATGAATGCCTCTCCCTTGCTGTCGGCTGTCTTGGGCTTGATAAGGATCACAACTCCATTGTTATGCCCCTTCTTACCAACGCCCCATTGCTCTCCGATACTATAGGCCATCCATGCTTTGTCGTAGTTGCCAAAGTCATTCATGGTGACAACGCAGATCTGATTGCTGGTTTCTACGGCGATCTTCTCGAGTGAGTCTTCTAGCCACTGGCATTCGCCTAGTATGCCGGCGAAGTCGTTGACCAGACGTGGCGGATTGGGACGTGCAGGCACCTGTGCCACAACAGTCAAGACCGTTAGGCACAACAGAGCAAGAATGCTCAGCCGCAAGCACGCTCTATTCCATACTGCCATAATCATCGTTGTGGAAATCGGTTTCTTCATCATCTTCGTCTTCTCCGTCGTCAAATGTGACTTCATTGCTCAACTCGTTCTCGTCGTCACGTTCGCCAGGGAAATACTGTGACAGCCGCTCTCCCATGTGAGCGATTATCTCACACAGACCATCGACTTGGCGACCTGCTTTAAGGTAACGTCCCAGTTCGTCGACCTCACTGTCCCAAAACCCCACGGGAACTGCATTGTTAATGCCGATGTCACCCAGGATGGCAAATTTGCGGTCCTCATAGGCCACAAAAATCAGCACGGCGTTGCGGCGCTTTGTGGTGTACAGATGCAGGCGGTCAAAGGTCTTTGCGGCACGCTTCATCACATTACCGCGGCATCGCGGCGTCACGTGCACACAGATTTCTCCTGTCGTGTGGCGCTCGGCTGCGGTAATGGCATCGGCGATGCGGCGCTGACCATCACTAGGTATGAAATCGGCCAGTGCCATCGGTTATTTACCTTCGCTGGTTCCAAAATCTACCTTCGGAGCCTTGTCGGCGCCCTCTTGAGCCTGGAAGTAAGGCTTGTCACCGAAGTTAAAGATGGCAGCAATGATGTTGGTGGGGAAGGTGCGGCGCTTGGTGTTATACTCCCTAGCCACTTCGTTAAACTTATTGCGCTCTACGGCAATGCGGTTTTCGGTCCCTTCGAGTTGATTCTGCAACTCCAGGAAGTTCTGGTTGGCCTTCAAGTCGGGGTAACTCTCGCTCACAGCGATCAAGCGGCTCAAGGCGTTGGTGATTTCGCCCTGTGCTGACTGATATTTCTGCAGGTCTTCAGGTGTCATGTTAGCCGGATCAATGGTAACCTTGGTGGCGTTGGCGCGGGCCTGAATAACATCCTCAAGGGTCTCCTGCTCATGCTTGGCATAACCCTTAACTGTCTCCACCAGATTGGGAATCAGGTCGGCACGACGCTGGTACACATTTTCAACCTGGGCCCAAGCGGTCTCTACACTCTCTTGCGAACCTACGAGTCCGTTATACGTGCTTTTTACCCAGCCGAATAAAGCGATGGCGATTATCGCCAGGACAATAAGTCCGATACATCCTTTTTTCATTGTCTTTTAAATTATTAAGGTGAATAAATTTTTCTACAAATGGCAAATTTACAAAATACCTTGATACTATAGCAATAGTTATGCCAGTTTTTTTATCAAACTGTTGTTTATAGGGCTAATCGCAGGCCGATTCCATGGCTGTGATAGGTCGGAACCACGCTATTCTCGACAGGGCTCATGATGAAGGTTACGCCGTTGACCGTGAATTCCTTTTCCTCGGGCATCAACTCGACACCTTGTCGGGGTCGATGGCGCTGCCAGAATTGGCATAATAGTTGGCATAGGCCCGCTCATACAGTGGCCGGCGTGCCGTAGCAATCAGTTGGTCTTCAAGGGCATCGACGGTTCCATATTTCCCTTTGAGCAGTGCAGCAACCTCCTCGGTCATGAAGATGGCTCGGTGGGTATAATTGAGTTGGTTATGATATCTGATGCGCAAAGATAACAAAAACAGGCAATGTATTGCTGCGGTAAGTGATAAAAAATTGTTAATCAGAATTATAAACAAAAATGGGAGCGCTGTAGCCCCCATTGTCGCTTTTCAATCAATCCGGTGTTCTGATCATCTACTTACTTCAGACGGTAAAAGTAGCCTAATGTAACCATTACCGACATAGAATTAGAACTGGAGAATGTGTCGGTCTTATGATTGGCAAACGCGTCGGTCAAGCCATAATAGAACCGGCCTTCAAGCAATAGTGAGTGCTTGCGGCTTAGATTGACTTCAAACCCAACACCAGCACAAATGCCATAGTCCAGTTTGTTCTTCAATTCGGCTGTCATCTGCTCGATATGACGTGTGTCATGCAGGAAATATTCCATAGTGGCAGCGTCTTGATAAGCGAAGTTGGACGAGATTTTGTCACCAATCATTACCTCAATCTCTGGCCCTAAGTTAAAGAAGCCCTTAATACGCTGGCCACCAAAGAAGATATGCGTCATGATGGGTAATTCGATGTAGGTGAAGCGGTGGTTGAATCTATAGGGCGCATCATCAAACGTTTCTTTCCAGCCCCGCTGGGCCATATTAAGTTCGGCAATGAGGCCAAAATGCTTCTCCTCGATATAACGGAACATCGCTCCAAACGTAGCGCCGGGGAGCATAGTCTGTTCAACACCAGGGTTGAAATTGACTCGGGAAAATGTAGCGCCAGCCTTGCCGCCCACGGCAATGGTGCCCTCGTAATGAGACTGTGACACGCCCGGTAGGGCGATCAGTGACAACAATATGGCCAGAATGATGTGCCTCATCTCACATTCACCGTGATTTGATGGTCGGGCGAGAAGTGGACAATCTCGATGGCTTGGTTGGTGTAACCGCGCCAGTTGTCACCGCGTTGCCATTGCATGCTTGTCTGAATGCCTTTGAACAATGGCGTCTCGTCATCGATGATACCGTCAGCGCCTAAAGACTTGAGCAGATACATTCCCATATCATAGCCATAGATAGCCATGTTAGGGATAGCCTGTAAGGGCTCTTCGCCAAAGTTGGTCCGATAGGCCGTCTCCAGGTCGCGGGTGCGGAAGCCCTTGGCGTTGAAGAATCGGGTGAACATATAGGTGTCGATATCCTGCAAATCGGTCTGATAGTCTTTTAGGTAAAGCACATACTCGGGGAATGCGACCAGTGACAGGTCACAGTCAAAGCGGTCGGCCTTGACTTGCTTCAGGGCCTTGACGTATTGCTTAATCAGCGTTTTATCACCGGATGAGGGTATGAACACGTATTTTGAACCCGGATCCATACGGTTGGAAATCTCGTTGTAACTCAAGTCTCCGTTCACGTTGATGGTCAGGGCATTGTAGGGCTTGCCGCTGATATGCTTGCGCATGTGCTCAAACATCTCCTTGTCATTGTCGCTTGGAGCCAGCAGATAGATCACATTATAGCCCTTGAAGTGCTCGTCAAACCATTGCATCACGTTGTGCATCATCTCGTCGGTAGGGGTGTTCACTTGATAGACGTAAGGGTTATCAAGGTAATCCTCGTTTTTGGTCGTGAAGCAGTTCATGATGTTGACGCCATTAGCCTTGCCGAAAGCATTGATTCTCGATAACTGCTGAGGCTCGCTTGGAGCGAAAATCATGTTCATGGTCTTGAGTTCGGGCAACAGCAGAATGCTGTCGGTCACATTCAAGTTGTGCTGCGTATCGTAAACCTTGAGGTTGATGTGTTTGTCCGTGATGTGACTAGCGCTATCCAGCGCGAGCAGGAACCCCTTATAGAAGTCAGTGTAGAGATAAGCCTGCTTGGGAGGGGCGCTCTTGTGCAGTTGGAAGGGGAGAATCATGGCTACATTCACCTCATTTTCGAGCCGCTTACCTACGAGTTCGTGGTACAGGTCGTTGATGCGGGGCTCATAGTAAGCGCGCAGTTCTTCATACGGGATGGTTGCCATTTCGCCCGTAATGCGCTCTTGATAGGGCTTGGGCAATGTGATGGTTTTGCCTTTCTTCACTTTTTTCAGGTCAGGGTTGGCTGACTTCAACGCATCCTCGGTGATGCCATTGGCTGCCGCAATCGAAGCAAAAGTCTCACCACGCTTGACCTCATACTTATGGTTGCGGAAATTGGTGCGTTCATAGATGAAGGGGAGGGCTGAGTTGCTGACTACCTTAACTGTGGCACCGGGCATGTACTCTTCGGGCTTCAGGCCGGGATTGGCTGTGATGATGCCCTCAATCGAGGAATTGTACTGCTTGGCGAGGCTGTAGATGTTCTCGCCTTCCTTCAGTTGGTGAAACACCGTCTCTGCATTCTGAGGGCTGACAACGATGTTATTGGAACTGTGGTTAAAAGCGTTGGCTACTTGTTGGTTGGTTGCAGCATCAACCGTCTTTGATGCCGCTTGAGGTATATTCAGTTTTTGACCGACCTTCAATCCCTTCTCGGCCCCTGGATTAATGGCGATGAAATCGTCTACGGTTACGCCATAGCGCTTGGCCAGACCATAGAGTGTCTCGCCCTGCTCGACGATGTGTGCCTGATAGTTTGTTACCGGAGCCTTTTTAGCAACGGCTTTTCCCTGATCACTGACCGGGAAAAACAGTGACATGCCGCTGGTTATGCCGTCGGCCGCATCAGGATTGTTCTGGATGATGAAATCTTTGGTTACTCCCAACTTGGCTGCAATATCATAGATGCTCTCATTGTCTCCTGCCACATAATAATAGTATTCATTACTGTCTACTACCGTGCGAGGAAGGTTCATCTGAGCCTGCACTGTCAAGGTTGCAACAGCATAGGATAATAGAATTAAGATGTTCTTAATATTCATAATCAGTATGTTGTGTTGTTATGCTTAAAGTAATGGTTTAAAAATCTTGTTGCCTATATGCAAAAATGATGCGACAAATTTAGTAATTATTACTCGATTTGTTGCTGAAAAGTGCTAAAAATTAAGAAAAAAACTCAGTTGGGATTAACCACGCGGTCACCAATGATGGCGGCCAGTTGGTGTCGCACACTGTATAGTTCCTGCAGGTGTTCGAGCAATTGGGGCAACTGGTCGGCTGCGGCGCTTGCTATCTGTGCCTTCACCTCATTGATCTTGATAATGAGCAACGCGTTTTTCCAGTTATAGAGGCGCTCTGGGACAATGCTGAGCAGTCTGTCGCGCTCTTCAACAATAACGGTATACTTGGTGTGTATCTTACTCAGTTGGGGCAGATTGTCGGTGGCCAGTTCACAAGCCAGTTGCCGCACCTGGTCGTCATCAATCGAACACAGCAGTTTCATCAGATAACTGCTGCTGAAGTCCATCAACTTCTTCATGGCTGTGGCATTAGCCTTGGCTTGAATGGACTTTTCCTTGTTCTCTTGAGCGACGATCAAGGAGTGGCTGTCAAGTTCAAGAGGTTCTTGATCGTCGGTTTGGACCATCTCTTGTGAAATGAACTCGCGGGTGTCCTTCTCCAACTGGCTGTTGAATGAGGCCAAGTCGCGATAATACGGATCGATAAATCGCTTGGCTATCTCAAAGGTGCGTTTGTATAACCTGTTAGAAAAGTCCATCTGGTCCATCAGCAACTCATTATTGATATATTCTAGCACTGTGGTAGGGCGCACGGTATCGTCATCATACTGAGTGTCGATCAGGTAGCACATGCCGTAATTGACGATGAGCCGGATTACCTCCCGCTCCTGGATATCCACGCCATTGTGGGCTGCGATATCCCGATTGTCGGCACCATTGCCATGAGTACTGTCGCTCTCGACGAAATCGTCGAGTGTGGGTGGAAGAGTGGGCGTGTCATATTGCGGTTCAGGCTGTTGTGCAGGGCTTTTGCCGCCTGCTTGCTGCGCTGCTTGGCGTTGTTCTCGGGCCTGCTGTTGCTGTCTCTCCTTATGCCATTGTTCGATATATTTGTTGCGATGTTGCTTGATCTGGCGCAGGATGGTCTGCTCGTCAAAGCCAAACAGGTTGCTGCACTCTTTGGCATATACCATGCGGGCAATCTCATCAGGGATGAGAGCGATGGACTTGACCACATCGGTGATTGCGGCGCTGCGCTTGATCGGGTCGTTTTGGGCATCGTTAAGCACGACCCCTGATTTGAAATTGATGAAGTCGCACTCGTTCTGCTTGATATAGTCTTCTACCTCGGTGTGACTGTGGGCACGCACAAATGTGTCCGGATCATCTTCGGGTGGCAGGGGCAACACCTTGATGTTCAGGCCTTCTTTGAGTAGCATGTCTACACCGCGTATTGCTGCCTTGATACCGGCCGCGTCGCCGTCAAACATTTCTGTTACATTGCTGGTGAAACGGCGTATGGCATGGATGTGTCCCTCGGTCAATGCGGTTCCTGACGAGGCAATCACATTTTTGAATCCTGCCTGATGCATCGAGATGACATCAGCATAACCTTCTACAATAAAGCATTTGTCCTCCTTGCTGATCTCTCGCTTGGCTTGGTGCAAGCCGTAGATCACATTTCGCTTGGAGTAGATGGAAGATTCAGGTGAATTGACATATTTGGCGACTTCCTTGTCTTTACGGAGTGTTCTGCCGCCAAAGGCAATGACCTTGCCGGCAATATTCATGATAGGGAACATCACGCGTCCACGGAATCGGTCATGACCTCCATGGTCGTCGGGCAGGCACAGTCCTACGTCAAACAGCAGTTTGGGGTTAAATCCTTGGGCGATAGCGGCCTTGTACAGGTCGTCATATCCCTCGCTGGAGTAACCAAGACGGAATTCCTTGATCGTCGCATCGTTGAAACCGCGTTCCTTGAAATAGGCGAGCCCAATCTCCTGTCCCGCTTGGGTCTCATGCAACTGTTTCTCGAAATAGGCGCAGGCCCACTCGTTGAGCATCAGCATCGCTTCACGCTCGCTCTGTGCCTGTTTTTCCTCATCGGTGAGTTCCTTTTCCTGGATCTCAATGTGATATTTGCGGGCCAGATAACGCAGCGCTTCAGGATAACTGAGTTGCTCGTGCTTCATGATGAAGTTGACCGCGCTGCCTCCTTCACCACAAGCAAAGCATTTGCATATTCCCTTTGCTCTAGATACGTAGAAGGAAGGGCGGCGGTCGTTATGGAACGGGCAAAGGCCGATCCAGTTGGCCCCTCGTTTCTTCAGGCTGACGAAGTCGCTGACCACGTCAACGATATCGGCTGCGTCAAGTATCTGCTGTACTGTGTTATGGTCGATCATCTTCTTGTTCTACTTATTATATCTGTGAGCACACGGCATCGGGAATCAAAGCCTGATCAACGGCCGATATGCCATGCAACCTTAACTCCAAAGCATCACCCTTGAAGGATTCACGGAACTTGCCACAATCTCCATCCATCTTTTTCAGGCATTGGCGGTAGGTGGCAATGGCTTCTTGAGCATTACCCTGGCACAACAGCACATGGCCCCGGTTGAGCAGGTCCTGGGCCGAGGGCGTGTCGTCGCGGGCAATGCGGTCATAGTAGTCGATGGCCTTGTCATAGTCACTCAGCAGGAATGAACACCATGCGATTGGGCGCCACGCACGATGTTTGGCATCTTCCATCAGGTCAGCCTTGTAATATTGTTGCAGAGCCTCTTTGGTGCGGTTTTCTTCCAGCAGCACATGACCAATGGTGAGCGTGAGCGACACGTTGTTGGGCAAGAGGGCTGCCGCGCGGTTATAATACTCCAGCGCTTTCTCGTTTTTGCCGAGCGCCCGGTAGCATGAGGCTATATGCCTAATGTTCCAGGCGTCATCCTCGTGCAATAATTCATAGCGCTTGTAGTAGTTGAGCGCCTGTGAGATTTTACCAGCATTTTGGTAGGCAAATCCGATCTTCTGATAGACGTGGTCGTCGGTCGCGGCTTCCATGCCTTCGAGACGGATAAAGCACTTGATGGCATCATCATAGAAGGCGTTTTTGAAGTATAATTCGCCAAGCAATTCGAGCACGTGGGCATCGCGTGTCACTTGAGCCAGCGGCAAGCAGTCGATCATGTCCAGGCCAGGCTCATCCATGACGGGGATGAATTCACGACGGCGTGAGAATAACTTGAAGAACCGATACAAGTCTTGCACAAACGCATTGATGATGCGCACCCGCTGCTGGCGGTCGTTGGGCAATTCAGATTGCCGGGCATCGTTGAGTGCCGCGTTCTGCTCCTCGAGTTGTGCCGACATCATCGTGCGTTGCGAGTCGGGCAAGGCTCCCAACGACAGGCAAAACGAGTACTTGTCGCTGTTACACAGGTAGGGGGCGTGCTGCACAATCTCGGCCAACCCTATCTTGTCTGCCCCGAGATTCTGTACGACTGCTGATTGCGCGGCATAGAAGGGCAGAAACCAATTGCTCAATGTCTTGAAGAACGGGAATGACTTCAAGTGAGAGAATGTGGCAATAAACACGTCGCTTCCCTCGATCTGCATCGCGTTGAATTCCTCGATACGCCTTGTGATGCCGCTCTGGTCCAACCATTCCTGCCAGTCGGGGTTGGCTTCGATATCGCTGAGGTCGATGACTTGGGAGTCTTTGTCCTTGAGTTTGTCGATGATGTCAGGCCTCATCTTCATGATGTTGGGAATGAGGTCGTTGCGCACTCGCTGCTTGACATTCTCTGTATTGCGTGATCTGGCCAGTTGCACCTGTATGCTCCACACGTCGCGGTCAAAGTCGTTTGTCTCAAACATTGCTGATAATCGAGCCTGTATCCCCTTGGATGATGCTGTCCGCTTGCGATGTGCCAATAGGGTGAGCATGGCACAAACCAGTGCTCTGAGTTGCACCTCGGGCTCATCGCTCAGCGTATAAGCCTCCAGCAGGATGAGCAATTTGTTTTCATCATAAAACTTCATCAGACCCAAGAACAGTGCAGCGACCATCAGACAGCGGGTGTGAACCGGAAGGATGTCACCGCTGATGCACAGTTTCAGGCTATTGGCATCATCTGTTGTGAGAGGAAACGTGGACCATACCCAGTTAAATAGTTTGGTCTCAATTTCCTCGGCATGTCGTAGCCGTGACAAAATGGCATGACTGTCATCTTGCTGGATAGGTGCACTCTGGGCCAGTGACAATTCTCTGAGACTTCCTTGGTATTGCTCAATAAGGTCGACTAGTACTGAGCCTGACAACTCACGGCGACGGGTATAGAAGATTTCCGGGCTGGTCGGATCCAGCAAGTGGATATAGCACTGGTCGTTCAGCGAAGCCAGCGAATGCCTGATGCTGGCGAGAATCTCGTCGCGCTGGGGATCTAGGACGCCTTGCTCCAGATACTTGAGCATAAACGTGTAGGAGATGCGCAGCCGCTCAAGGTCATCATTCAGGTCGCCGCGGCCTAATTGACCGGCTAGGGCCGAAATATGCCTGAAGGCATCATTCATCTCCGCATCATTGATGCACTGTGATGCCTGTCGGTGGATATTTTCTATTTCTTGAATTGTCATGGGTAGGAATACTTGTTTTATCCGTGAGATATAGCAAATATGATGCAAAAATAATAATAAAAGCCGTTCGGCGCGAATTTTCTTGATGAATTATGCTGATTATAGAAAAATTTCCGTAATTTTGCCGCAAATTAATAACTAATATAATTGATTCACTTTATGGTTATACAACGCATTCAATCAGTTTACCTGCTTATTGCGGTGATTCTGATGGCAATTTTTGCATTTTTCCCGGCATTGTCATTCCAGTTGGGTGACAGAACGTTTGTGTATGGGGCGCTCGAGGCTGGCAAGGTGGGTGTGACCCATATCGACCCTTTGATGCTGATGCTCGTGGTACTGATTTCGTTGCTGGCATTCATCGACATATTCCTGTTCAAGAATCTGCAGCGTCAGATGACGGTGTGCTTTGTTGACATCATCATCGGATTGGCAATGCTTGTTGCTATTGGTATTCAGGCATTTGTCGTTGGTGGCAGGGAAGGCGTCGTGGTCACATGGCAGTGGTATCTGGCGTTGCCGGTACTGTCTCTAATCTTCCTCATGCTTGCGCACAAGGCTATGTCTAACGACAAGAAGAAACTGCGCGATGCCGATAGGTTGAGATAATAATACGTGGCTGTGGCCACGGGTAGTTTTTACATATAAAATACACACATTCTACAATCAGAATTAGATTTTAAATCGTTTTTGTGATGGTTACTGCAATGATAATCATCTTTGTGATTGGCTATATACTGATCACATTGGAACACCCTCTTCACATTAATAAGGCAACATTCGCGTTGCTCACTTGTGGTGTGTTGTGGACCGTCTATGCCATGATGGGTAACGATCCTCACATTCATGAGGCCATCGTCAACCAGTTGGGAGATGCGTGTGAAATCGTTGTCTTCCTGATTGGTGCTATGACAATTGTTGAGATTATCGACCGATATGGTGGCTTCTCATTCATCACCGAGAATATTAATGCCAAAAGCAAGCGTCATCTGCTCTGGATCATGTGCTCATTGTCATTTATTATGTCGGCAGTGCTTGATAACATGACTACGACAATCATCATGGTGATGATGTTGCGCCGCTTGCTCAGTGACCAGAAGGAGCGTTGGCTGTTCGCTGGTCTGATTGTCATTGCTGCCAATGCCGGCGGCGCTTTCTCGCCTATAGGTGATGTAACAACCATCATGCTGTGGATGGACGAGAAGGTGACTTCGGTGGGACTGATTGTCAATCTGCTGATCCCCAGTATTATTGCAATGGTTGTTCCTGTGTTCATTGCCCAATTCTTCATCAAGGAGGGTAAGATGCAGACCGTAACCAAAATGGCTGACAAGAATCCCGACTTACATGATCGTCACCCACACCTGAGCAAGGCGATGCTGATTATCGGTGTGTCAGGACTGCTGTTTGTGCCCTTGTTCAAGACCTTAACAGGGCTGCCCCCGTTCATGGGCATCCTGTTATCGTTGGGCGTCATCTGGGGCGTCACCGAGATATGGGTGAAGCGCTTTAAGATTGATGCCAAGATGGGCGGCCGTGTGTCGTCGGCTCTGCACACCATCGATATGCCCACCATTCTCTTCTTCTTGGGTATCCTTATGGCTGTGTCAGCGCTGTCCGAGGTGGGAATCTTGAACACGCTTGCCGATGAGATGAACACCAAGATTCATCAGCCCGTGTTGATGTCTTCCCTCATTGGCGTGCTGTCCTCGATCGTGGACAATGTGCCTCTTGTATCGGCTTGTATCAAGATGTTTGAGAATGTGGCACCGGCAGGCACTGTGGATCCCTATCTGCTGGCGTTTGTCGAGGATGGTCTGTTCTGGCACTTGCTGACCTTCTGTGCCGGCGTGGGTGGTTCGCTGCTCATTATCGGCTCGGCAGCCGGTGTTGTGGCAATGGGCATCGAGAAGATTCCATTCTTCTGGTACGTTAAGCGCGTGTCGTTGTTGGCACTTGCTGGCTATGTCGCTGGTATTCTTATCATCTGGCTTGAGAGCCTCTGCCCATTTTTTATGCAAGTTGGTGCTTAGCCGCTGAACCGCTAATCTTATTAAACAGGATTCCCGCAGTGCTTGCTTATCATGCAGCCTGCGGGAATCCTGTGTTGATGACCTCATGAAGCCGGGAGGCCCGATGCGACGTTATTGCGCCTTGTCTTCATTCTCCATGACCAGGCTCTTGGCACGGTATGTCCAGTGATAGAATTTGTAGATCTCTGCTAGATGAGTTAATCGTGCCTTGAAGTCGGAATAGTCCTTATTGGCAGGATCTAGCCAGAGCACTTCGCTCAATGCCGCCATGCGAGGCAGGACCTGATAATCGATTTGCGGCTCACATGTGATGTACTCTGTCCAGACGTTGCCTTGCGCTCCAAGTATGTGGTGGCGTTTGTCGGCTGGCAAGTTGCCGGCTATGGGTTCAAAATCATACACCATCTTCAGCGTCGCGCATCCACCGAAAGCCATGGGCTCGTTCCATGTGCTTTTGGTCTGGTAGTGGTCGAAATATAACGGGGTGTTGGGCGTCATGATCACGTCATGCCCCAGCATGGCTCCTCTGGCACCGGGTTCAGCACCAGTCCATGACATGATGGTTGCAGTGGTGTCAACATCACAGCCCAGCAATTCATCCCAGCCGATGATGCGTCGCCCATGCTGGCTGAGATATTGTTGCACTTGAGTCGTGAACCAGCCCTGCAATAGCGCTTCGGCGCTTTGCTTGTCGTGCGCTTTCAGGCCCAAGTCATGGATGCGCTGTTGGCATCGGGGACATTCCTGCCAGCGAATGCGTGGCGACTCATCTCCACCGATATGGATGTACTCGCCAGGGAACAGCGCGACCACCTCGTCCAGTATGTCCTTGACAAACCGCAGGGTCTGGTCTTTGCCGACACACAAGATGTCGTCGGTCACGCCCCACATGCACCACACCTCGTATGGGCCTCCGGTGCAGCCCAGTTCGGGATAAGCCGACATTGCGGCAACCATGTGTCCTGGCATGTCCACCTCAGGGATGATGGTAATGTAACGGTCAGCCGCATAGCGGATAATGTCGCGGATTTCGTCCTGAGTGTAGTAGCCGCCATAACGGATACCGTCGTTCACGGGTGAGTTGTGCCCCAAGATGGTTCCCTTGCGCCATCCTCCCACTTCGGTCAAGCGGGGATACTTCTTGATCTCGATGCGCCATCCCTGATCATCGGTCAAGTGCCAGTGCAGGCGGTTCATGCCATGCAGGGCCATCATGTCGATATAGTGCTTGACTGTGGATACGGGGAAGAAATGTCTCACACAGTCCAGATGCATGCCACGATATGAAAAACGTGGATCGGACGACACTTGGGCTGCAGGCAGATAGACGACGGCTGCGTTGCCTATCGGTATCGATTGGCGCAACACTTGTATTCCATAAAACACACCTGCGGCGGTTTTGCCCTTGATGGTCACGCCGCGTGGGGTGACCAGCATCTCATAACCCTCGTCGTTGCTTATCTTTGGATCTAGGGCAAGTGTGATGTTCCCTTTGCCCTCTTGAGTGTTGATAACAGGGCGGATGCTCAGATGCATTCCGGTTATTTCTTCAATGTATTGGCTCAAAAACTGTGCGTTGCGCTCCATGTTACGGTTGCCCATTGGGTAATTCACGAGGCATTGCCCGCTTAGGCTGAAATCCGCGCTCTTGATGCCATTGACCACAGGCAGGGGCACTACTCGGTAATCGGCACGCACGATGTCATCTGTCGCGTGCAATGCCGTTACGGCAAGGCACGCGAGCAGGATTGCGATAATTGCTTTGACTTTCATCTTGATGTCGTTTTAGGATGATTTGTTGTCGCAAAAATACGCATTGACCGACTAACTGCCAAATGATACCGGCAAAAAAACGTCATGCAGGCCAGTGGCTGCTTTTTGATAGCCATTTTGTAATGGCAACTAAAATTTTTGTAATTTTGCGACTCCTATGCATGGTTCACGTTGTCATATTATGTTGTTGACGGTCATTCTGGCATTGTTGGTGCTAGCCGCACCTGCGCTGGGACAAACGGCGTCGGTCACCAGCATCACAGGACTGGTGCGAGATTCCTTGTCCCGTGAGGGGATTGCTTATGCCTCGATATCCTTGATGGGAACCAGCGAGGGAACGATTGCCAACGACAAGGGCGGCTTCAACATCAACACACGCGCCAGTTTCACACGATTGCGTATTTCCGCAATGGGCTATAAGACTAAGGAAGTGGAAATCAAGCCGGGGCAGGGTAGTGTGATACTTGTTGACCTAGTCTCCTCGGGAGTGGAACTGGACGAGGTGGTTGTGCGCAAGGGAAAAGAGAAATACAGCAAGAAGGATAATCCTGCTGTTGAGATGATCAGAAAACTGCGAGCCCGCCGCGACGATAACGACCCGAAGCGTTTCCCGCATTACGGCTACACCCAGTATGAGCGCATGATGCTGGGCTTGGGCAACCTGGACGACATCATCAGCAAACCCGAAGAGCAGGCCTGGATCAGCGAGTATGCTGATACCTCGATGCTCACAGGTAAACGTGTACTCCCGATATCCATCAAGGAGACTGTCGCTCGCGACTATTATGGCGCTACAGGGCATAAACGGATCATACTTGGCTCAAAACATGCCGGTATTGACGAGCGTATCGATCAGAACAATGTCAAAAAGATTCTGGACGACTTTATGGGCGAGATCGACATTTTCCAGAACGATGTCACTCTGTTGACCAATCGGTTTGTGAGCCCATTGTCGCGCATTGCTGTGGATTTTTACAAGTTTTATCTCAACGACACGGTGGATGTCGACGGTGAGCGCTGCGCGGTATTGAGTTTTGTGCCTTTTACGCCTCAGACGTTTGGTTTCTTGGGCCGTTTGTATGTCTCGCTTGAGGACACCACCATGTTTATCAAGCGGGTTTCGATGGGCGTGCCATATGATATCAACCTCAACTATGTAGAGCGAATGAGCGTGGTGCAGGATTTTGATCGCGCGCCCAATGGCTCTCGCCTGAAGGTGCGCGACAACATTGAGGTTAGTTTTAAACTCATGCCTGGAGTGCCCGAAGCCTTTGCCCGCCGCGAGACCACCTACCGTGACCATAATTTTGAGCGGCCAGAGACGGGTGCCTTTAATTTCAAGGGAAGTCAATCTATAGGAAGCGGAGCCGAATTTATGCCTGATGAGTTCTGGCAGGAATATCGTCCTGAGGATGTGCGGTCAACGACTGCCTCGATCAAGGGTCTCATGCAGCGTTTAAGAGGTTCTAAGTTGTTTTACTGGGCGGAACAGTTTGTCGTTGTGATGGTGAACGGTTATATCCCCACGGCCAAGGTCAGCAAGGTGGATATCGGCCCGTTAAACACACTTATCAGCAGTAACTCCCTGGAGGGACTTAGATTGCGGTTGGGCGCTATGACCAATGTCAATCTCAGTCGTCGTTGGTTTGCCAGAGCCTATATGGCTTACGGCTTCCGTGATAAGCGCCTCAAGTATATGGGCTCTCTGGAATATTCGTTTGTGCCCAAAAAGTCATTGGATCAAGAATTTCCTATCCATAGCCTGCGCCTCACCCATCGCTATGATGTTGACAAGTTGGCCCAGCACTATCTTTACACCAATCAGGACAACGTCTTCCTGACTTTGCGCCGCCACAAGGATGTGAGGATGCAATACCTGCGCACCACACGCTTGGAGTACCGTCATGAGTGGTACAACCATTTCTCCATTGCGTTGGGCATTGAGCATAATATCCATGAGTCGACGCGGTATGTGCCCTTTGTCTATGCTGATGGAGACGTGCGGCAACGTTACACGCAGGCCGGCTTTACTGCACAATTAAGATTTGCTCCAGGCGAGACCTTCTACCAGGCGCGATCCTATCGCGTTCCCATCAACATGGATGCGCCCATCATGACGTTGACACAGACCTATATGCCAAAAGGATTTATGGGCAGTCTTCACGAGATCAACAAAACCGAGTTGGGTATTCAGAAGCGGTTTTGGTTTTCGGCTTTTGGCTATGCCGACGTTATCGTCAAGGGTGAGAAGGTCTGGAGCAAAGTGGCTTATCCTGACCTGCTCATGCCCAATGTCAACCTGTCGTATACAATTCAGCCCGAGAGTTACTCGCTGATGAAGCCTATGGAATTTATCAATGACCAGGCTCTATCGTGGGATTTGACCTACTGGGGCAACGGCGTGTTGATGAATCGGTTGCCGCTGATCAAACGGTTGCGCCTGCGGGAGGTGCTCACCCTGCGTGGCATTTGGGGCAGTCTGAGCGACAAGAACAATCCAGCCCAGAGCAGCGATGTCTTTCTGTTTCCTGCCGATGCCTTATGCCAACCTATGGGAGATAAACCCTATATGGAGGCAGGCGTTGGCATTGATAACATCCTTACCATCTTGCGCGTCGATTATGTCTGGCGCTTGACATACCGTGATCATGCGGGTACCGATCGCCGTGGTGTGCGCATCCAACTCCACTTCAATTTCTAGGCTAAACCCTGCTGGGCAATACGATCGGGATACGGTTCTCTCATTATTGTTAATAACTTTTTTTTTGTGGATGGGAAAATTGGTGTAATTTTACAATCCGCATCTGTAACAATTATTGAGATAGAAAAACGATGATACCTTTTGTACACCTTCACGTACATTCACAATACTCAATCCTTGATGGGCAGGCCCCAGTCAAGACTCTTGTTGACAAGGCTATTGCCGACGGCATGAGAGGCATGGCCATTACCGATCATGGCAACATGTTTGGTATCAAGGAATTTCATGATTACGTCAACAAGTTGAATAAAAAACGTGGTGCTGATGAGCAATTCAAGCCCATCTTTGGCTGCGAGGTATATGTTGCCAACCAGTCGAGGCATGACCGCTTTGACAAACGTGACAACGGCAATCACCTGATCTTGTTGGCCAAAAATCTGAAAGGATATAAAAACTTGATCAAAATCGTTTCCCATGCATGGACCGAGGGCATGTACTACCATCCCCGTACCGACCATAGCGAACTTGAGAAGTATCACGAGGGAATCATCTGCAGTTCGGCTTGTTTGGGCGGCGAGGTGCCTCAACTGATCATGCATGGCCAGATGAATCAGGCACGAGAGACCATCAAGTGGTTTAAGGACCTCTTTGGCGATGACTACTACTTGGAGTTGCAGCGTCACAAGGCAACTGTGGCTCGCGCCAACCATGAGACGTATGAGAAGCAATGCCTTGTCAACGATGCGCTGATTCAGTTTGCCAAGGAATTGGACATCAAACTGATATGCACCAATGATTCTCATTTTGTCAACGAGGAGGATGCTGATGCTCATGAACGACTCATCTGCCTGTCAACGGGTAAGAAATTGACCGACGAGAACATCATGCTCTACAGCAAGCAGGAGTGGTTCAAGACTACGGCCGAGATGAACGAGGTGTTTGCCGACATTCCCGAGGCACTGCAAAACACCAACGAGATTCTCGACAAAATCGAGATTTACAGCATTGACCATGGTCCGATTCTTCCCGACTTTCCATTACCAGACGGTTTTGACAACGCAGATGACTACTTGCGCTATCTGGTGTATGAGGGTGCCAAGGAGCGCTGGCCCGATTTGGACGAGGAGCACCGTGAGCGCATCGACTTTGAGTTGGAGACGATCAAGAATATGGGATTCCCGGGCTACTTCCTGATTGTGCAGGACTACATCCGCATGGCGCCGAAGTTGGGATGTACCGTGGGACCAGGACGTGGCTCGGCCGCAGGCTCGGCAGTGGCCTACTGTTTGGGTATCACTAAGATTGATCCCATGAAGTATGATTTGCTGTTTGAGCGCTTCTTGAATCCCGATCGCATCTCATTGCCTGATATTGATACCGATTTCGACGATGATGGCCGCGCCGCGGTACTCAACTATGTGACAGAGAAGTATGGCGCCGAAAAGGTGGCACATATTGTGACGTATGGCACCATGGCAGCCAAGAGCGCTATCAAGGATGTCGCACGCGTCGAGGACTTGCCGTTGTCCGAGAGCAACCGTTTGGCCAAGTTCATTCCCTCGTCACCCAACGAGATGCCCGACGACAAGAATGGCAAGAAATACAAGATTACCGTTAAAAACTGTCTGGAATGTTTCAACGACTTCCGTGCCGAACTCGATAACCCTGATCCTAGGGTGGGCGAGACGATCCGTTTTGCCGAGAAATTGGAAGGCAGTGTGCGCAGCACCGGTGTGCATGCCTGCGGCGTGATTATCGGTCGAGACGACATCACCGACTGGGTGCCCGTGAGCACTGCTACCGACAGCGATGGCGAGCGCATCATAGTCACTCAGTATGAGGGTGGCGTGATTGAGAGCACGGGTTTGATTAAGATGGACTTCTTGGGATTAAAGAACCTGTCGATTATCAAGGAGGCTCTGGCTAATATCAAACTCAACCATGGCATTGATATTGACATTGAGAAAATTCCCATCGATGATCCCAAAACCTACGACTTGTATTGTCAAGGACACACTTCTGGCACATTCCAGTTTGAGTCGGCAGGTATGCAGAAGTACCTCATCGAGTTGCATCCCACCTGTTTTGAGGACTTGATTGCCATGAACGCACTCTATCGTCCGGGCCCAATGGATTATATCCCATCGTTTATCAATCGAAAACAAGGCCGTGAACCCATTGAATATGATATCCCCTGCATGGAGAAATACCTCAAGGAGACTTACGGAATCACGGTCTATCAAGAGCAAGTCATGTTGCTCTCCAGACAACTTGCTGGTTTCACGCGTGGCCAGAGCGATACGTTGCGCAAGGCTATGGGTAAGAAGCAGATCGAGAAGATGAATGAACTGGAAGCCTTGTTCTATGAGGGAGGAGAGAAGAACGGGCATGACAAGAAAGTGCTCAACAAGATTTGGGAAGACTGGAAGAAGTTTGCCTCCTATGCGTTCAACAAGTCACATGCGACCTGCTACAGTTGGGTGGCATATCAGACCGCTTATCTCAAGGCGAATTATCCCAGTGAATATATGGCCGCTGTGCTGAGCAGTAACCTCAGCGATGTCGATAAACTTTCCAAGTATATGGACGAATGCCGTGCCATGGGCATTGAGGTACTCGGGCCGAATATCAACGAGTCATACAAGAGTTTCAGCGCCACCAAGGACGGGCGCATCCGCTTTGGCTTGGCAGGCATTAAGGGGGTTGGAGCCGGATGCGTTGACGCCATTGTCGAGGAACGTGACAAGAACGGCGCTTACAAGGATATCTTTGACTTTGTGCAGCGCATCAATCAAGGTGCATGCAACCGCAAGGCATTGGAGTCGATGGCGCTAGCGGGCGCGTTTGATGATTTCAACGAAATCAAGCGAGAAGACTTCTTTGAGGTGAATCCGCGTGGTGAGGCCTTTAGTGAAACACTCATGCGCTTCGGGCAGAGGTATCAGACCAGCCAGCAGGAGATGCAGAATTCGCTCTTTGGAGCGTTTGATGCAATCGAGGTAGCCACGCCTCCTATTCCCAATGCCGAGCCTTGGTCGCAGTTGGAGCGCCTCAACCGGGAGCGTGATCTTGTGGGCATGTACTTGTCGGCTCATCCGCTTGATCCCTATTATATCGAAGTGAATTATGGTTGTGACACACCGCTAGCCGAAGTCAAGAGTAAAGCCGATCAATTAGATCAGGAAATAACCATGGGCGGATTGGTCGTTGATTTCCAGACACGCATGGGCAAGAAAGGCAACCAATTCGGCATCCTCAAGATCGAGGACTATTCTGGCTCGTTTGATTTCATGCTCTTCGGCAACAAATTTGTGGATTACCAGAAGTATGGTGTGCCTGGATTTGCGATTGTAGTCAGGGGCGCTTACGAGAAGGGTTTCGGTGATGCCGTCCGGTTTAATGTCAAGTCCATCGATCTGCTCGAGAATCTCAAGGGTAAGATGCTCAATAACATTGTCATCACATTGCGTGACGATGAGTTGAACCATGTGGACTTCCTGAAAAAGAACTTAGGCAGTGATGGGGATAATCGCTGTGACCTCTACTTCCGCATGAAGGACCAGGTGAGCGGCAATTATGTCATGTTGCGCTCCAAGCGCCTCATATCGGTGGACAAACGCTTGATGGAAGCGCTGCGCGAAGCAGAAATCGAGTTCAAAGTCAATGCCCGATTATAACTGCAGCATCAGTTTGGCACTGTATTTGCTATACGATTAATCAGAAAACCAATATAATTATCAACCAACTAATAATCAATACGTTTAAAGAAATGGCTACTGTAATTAACGACGCTAACTACAAGGAATTTTTGGAATCCGGCAAACCGGTTGTTATTGACTTTTGGGCTCCGTGGTGCGGTCCTTGCCGCAGCGTTGCTCCGATTGTTGAAGAATTGGCTACCGCCTATGAGGGCCGTGCGATCATCGGCAAGTATAATGTTGATGATGATACTGATCTGGGTGTGGAATATGGTATTCGCAACATCCCCACGCTATTGTTCTTCAAGGATGGCCAGATGGTGGATAAGCATGTGGGAACCATCACCCGCGATGCCCTGGCAGCCAAGATCGACGCTTTGCTCTAACATCGGTTGCCGATCGTAAATGACTGAATAGTCTGAAGTGTCTGGGATATCCTGGACACATCGGGCTATTCAGTTTTTTAGTCGGGGTGAGTCGCCGCGTGACCAGTCGATATGATAACCGATAGTCGATAGTTCCTCGGCAAGAATATTCAGGCCTTGGGCCGATTCCGCTCCTAGTGTGGCTTTGTTGTCATAGAGGGCATACATTTGTCGGTGGTCTGATGGAGACAGGTTGGGCATAACCACGTTGGCTCCAGCCAGAATGCCGCGCAATCGCCCGTCGGGTTGCAGTGTTGCCATAGCGGTTGTGCTTGGTATCAGCACCTTGGGAAGGGCCAGGCGCAGTATGGCATATAGGCGTGCTGTCATTTCTACTGAGCCGGCAGGAAAGCGACCTAACGGCGTGTCGTGCTGCGGAATAAAGGGTCCAATGCCAATCATGTGTGGCTGAAATTCAACGAGGTACTGAATGTCCTTGACCATACTCCTTATGCTCTGGTAGGGTGAGCCGACCATGATGCCGGTTCCCACCTGGTATCCCAGTTCTTTCAGCCAGTCGAGGCATTGCAGGCGGTGTCTGATGGTCATTGCCGTGGGATGCAATAGTCCATAGTGCCGCTCGTCGCGTGTCTCATGCCGTAGCAGGTATCGGTCGGCACCTGATTCGCGCCACAGGGCATAGGTCTCACGTGGGTGCTCTCCCAGCGACAGTGTGATGGCGCAATCGGGCCACCTGCGTCGGATGTCTTGTACTAGTTCGGCAATCCATTGTGACCGGTCTTCGCCCCATTCTCCGCCTTGTAGCACAAAAGTGCGAAAACCGATTTGGTAGCCTTGTTCGCAGCAGGCGAGCACCTGTTCGCGATGGAGTGTATAGCGGTTGATATGTCTGTTGCTGCGACGGATTCCGCAGTACAGGCAATCGTTTCGGCACACATTGGTCAGTTCTATCAGACCACGCAGGTAGATCTTCCGGCCAAATTGTTGCTGTGCCACCCGGCGAGCCTGAGTCATCAGGTAATCAACATCCTCTGGGTCTCGCATGGTGAGCAGCGCCCTATATTCTTCGGCTGTTACCGCATGTTCGTCTCTCAGTTGATCAACTATCTGTTTCATACCCCTTATCCATTGATTGAACACCGCCAATACACCCTGATTGCTAGCGTTCCAGATTGTTAATGACCTTGGTCAGTTGCTCGCCCAATCCGATGGTGTAACCCTGAGAACAGAACATGACGCGGTTGAACGTGTCGGCAAGGATGAAGATGGGCAACTGGGTTTGACTCTGTAATTTCATTTCTTGGGCAATCTGCTGGCAAATGCTGCCGTCGGAGTCAATGCCATAGATGATGTTGCTAGGCAAAGTGCCATAGTTCTCTTGGCGATATTTCAGCGCTTCGTTCTCATTTTCAAACAGTATCACCATGGGTCGTCCCCACTTGTCGATTGCCTCACTCATTTTGGAAATGTCTCGCATGGCATGATTGGTCGGCTCTTGCCCTACTCCCAGGGTACCCACGATGAAGTAGCCTCGGCCGGTCTGAGACAGGATGCTTACCGCATCGCTTGCCACAGGTCTGAATTGGTTGTCAAGCAGTTGGAATTTGGATTCGGAGTTGAAGTTGCCGATCACTGCCACAATGTCATCACTCTGGCGCATGGTTAGATTGATGGTTGTGGTTTCGTTGGGCTTAACAGCAAAAATGCGGTTGGCAACCAGCACCTTGCCACTGGCGGCACGGGTGCCGCTGGTGAGCATATAGGTCCCCGCATCGAGCGTAGTCCCGTGTTGGAACGTGTTGCTCCACGACGAGCCGTCTTCTAGGCCCGAGTCGCCCTCATCATAACTCAGCAACTGAGTTGATCCGTCATCCAGGATGCGTGATATGGTGAAGTGATTATAGTACTTGGGATCATCAAGGGTTGGGGTAGGGGTGTAGCGTAGTTTCAGTGTGCCTGTCTGGGCATTCTGCTGCTCAACTGCCTCAAAATTCACGTCTTGCCAGTTGCCGTTGCCTCGATACTGCACTTTGCCGGTAACAGGGTCCATGCGGGACTCGATGTCGAGCGAGCGTGCCATGTCCACAAAGAAGATGTCACGTCCACGCCTGTCGGCCACTCGCGAGCGCCATACGCCCATTGGCGTCTGGGCGATGTGCAGGGCATTCTCTTCGTCTTTTATATCAATATTGTCATGCACCCATGCTACCAGCAGTGATGGGTCTGACTGGAATCTTGCCGCCGTCTCGGCATCAAAGGCATCCTGCAACTCCATCTTAAACGGAGAGGTAATCATCTCATATTCCACACGCTGGCCCAACTGATTGCTGCGGGCATTGAAGGCATCTTCGAGAATTTCGGCTTTAACATCACGCATGTCCTTTTCATTCAAGCCATTAAGAATGCCTGTTGCACGATCAAGGTGGTCGTTGTGTTCGGCCAAGAAATTAAGAATGGTTGGCCAGTTGTTACGGGCCTTGACCAGAAAGTCGGCGTTGACAGGAGATATGCTCTGGGCTTGCTCGGCGGTGATAAAAGCCGATGCCATATAGGCTTTGCGGATAGAATCTTCTCGGGCAAAACGGATCTTATTAGCAGTTGCCATCTCGGGTGTGACCTTGGGCATGAAGGCTTTTTCTACCGGGGGCACGATATCAAAGGTCTCATACGTCGGCCCGCTCTTCAGGCTATTGCTCTTATTGAGTGTGATGTCGACATTCTTATCTTTGCCGAAGGTCACTTTGCTGTAACCATACCAGCCGTCCTTGCTGGCCCACACGAGCATGTCACCCTTACCCGCCGTGAGCGATGTTTTGCCCTTAGCGTCAGTATATTTGGTGGCGGCGGGGTAGAACTCGCCGTAATTGTATATGCGGAATTCCACCTTGGCCCCCTTGACGGGATTGCCGGCCTTGTCAAGCACCCCCACTTGGGTCTTGGCGGTAGCGGCATAGTTGCCGATGAGGTTGATTTCGGTGAAATTGCGGGTGTGCAGCATCACCTCTTCGGGCCCGTTATAGTCGCCAAAGGCGCGCGTGTGCATCAGCAGCGCCCTCGATGCAGGGGCGTTAAACCAGCCAAGGTCCAGCACTGCCTCGGGCTCACAGGCACCCATAAAGTGCCACTTGCCGTCGGCCCATGCCTCGACCCAGGCGTGGTTGTCGTCGGTGTGTGCCCATCGAGGGGTATAGACCTGGCGGGCGGGGATGCCGATAGAGCGTAGGGCGGCAACCGTGAACGTCGATTCTTCGCCACAGCGACCGATAGCGGTGTTCATGCAGGCCAGCGGTGACAAGGTGCGGGCATCACTGGGCTGATAGGTCACGTGCTCATGGCACCAGTGGTTCACCTCTAGGATGGCCTCTTCCATGCTCATGCCGGCCACACGTTCTTTCAATTCCTTGAAAAAGATAGGCCTGGACATATCCAACGCCTCATTATTGACGCGCAACGGCAGCACAAAGTGCTTGAACATCAGTTCGGGCACCTTTTTGCCCCACGGCATCTGTTCGCGGGCCTCAAAAGTGGCACGCACGTTCTCCAGATAAAACTCGATAGGGTAGTCGGTCACGTCAGCCAGCGGCATGTAGGCATACAGGAATTCCAATGCGGCCATTTCCTGATTGGTCACGTTCAAGCCCTTCAAGTCGGGCGTCCTCAACTCCTCGACCGTTGCAGCGTTGATGAGCCATGTCGTGGCTAATACCATGCAGAATGATAGTAATAACGTCTTTATCATGATTTCAACTCTTTGTTTTCTACCCACAAAGATAATGCAAAGTTTTGATTCTCTAGTTATCGTCTGATAACTATGATGAGAAAATAAATCTTCGGATTAGACTTTGTCGTATGGCTTCAAATCTGTTTAGAATGAACGAAAATGCGAGACTAGATTAAATTACCCTTGAGTAAATTGGGAATTGTGGGGTAAGGGCTGCGAAATATGGAAAAAAATCATTACCTTTGCAATCCAGAAAAGGAAAATATCAAGAGATCTCTATAGATAAAATGAAGACAATACGCAACTTCTGCATTGTGGCGCACATCGACCACGGCAAGAGCACACTCGCCGACCGATTGCTCGAGTACACCAATACCGTGGCGGGCAAGGACATGCAAGCCCAGGTGCTCGACGACATGGACCTGGAGCGCGAGCGCGGCATCACCATCAAGAGCCATGCCATTCAGATGGACTATGTGAAAGATGGAGAACGCTTTACGCTCAACCTGATTGACACTCCGGGACACGTCGACTTCTCCTATGAGGTGTCGCGATCGATTGCTGCCTGTGAGGGCGCCCTGCTGGTAGTGGATGCGACTCAAGGTGTTCAGGCACAAACGATTAGCAATCTATATATGGCTATAGACAACGGGCTGGAAATCATACCGGTCATCAACAAGATCGATATGGATAGCGCCCATCCCGATGAAGTCGAGGATGAGATTGTCGAACTCCTGGGCTGCGACCCCAGCGACATCATCCGGTGCAGTGCCCGTACGGGCGAGGGTGTACCGGCCATACTTGACGCGATAGTGGATCGCGTCCCAGCGCCTGAGGGTGACCCCGAGGCGCCGCTGCAGGCATTGATCTTTGACTCGGTGTTCAACTCGTTCCGTGGCATCATTGTCTATTTTAAGATTCTGAACGGCTCGATTGCCAAGGGCGACTTCGTGAAATTTGTCAATACCGAGAAGGAGTACAATATTGATGAACTGGGTGTGCTGAAGTTGCATCAGCAACCCTGCGCTCGATTGTCGGCAGGCAACGTGGGCTATATTATCTCGGGCATCAAGAACTCAACCGAGGTGCGTGTGGGTGATACCATCACCCATGTGCAACGACCCTGTGACAAGGCTATCGAGGGCTTCCAGGAGGTAAAACCGATGGTGTTTGCTGGTGTGTATCCTATCGATCCTGAAGACTTTGAGAATCTGAGGGCATCACTCGAGAAACTTCAACTCAACGATGCGGCATTGACGTTCACTCCCGAGTCGTCGGTGGCATTGGGCTTTGGCTTCCGCTGCGGTTTCCTGGGCTTATTGCACATGGAAATCGTGCAGGAGCGCCTCAGCCGTGAGTTCAATATGGAAGTCATTACCACAGTGCCCAACGTATCCTATAAGGTGTATGACAAAAAAGGTGGCTTGACTGAGGTGCATAATCCCGCGGGTTTGCCCGACATCGCTATCATCGAGAAGATCGAGGAACCCTATATCCGTGCATCGATCATCACACAGAGCGAATACATGGGGCCCATTATTACCCTGTGCCTGTCTAAGCGAGGCGAATTGGCCAAGCAGGAGTATATCTCTGGTAACCGCCTTGAATTGACTTTTGATATCCCGCTCGGTGAGATCGTTATCGACTTCTATGATAAGTTGAAGAGTATCAGCAAGGGATATGCCTCGTTTGATTATTATATCAACGGATATCGCGAGTCAAAACTCATCAAGTTGGATATTCTGCTCAATGGACAGCCTGTGGATGCCTTGAGCACGCTCACTCATGTGGATAATGCGGTGTCGTTGGGGCGGCGCATGTGCGAAAAACTCAAGGAACTGATTCCGCGTCAGCAATATGATATCGCCATCCAGGCTGCGATCGGTGCAAAGATTATCGCACGAGAGACCGTCAAGCAGGTGCGAAAGGACGTTACAGCCAAGTGTTATGGCGGTGACGTGAGCCGTAAGCGTAAACTGCTTGAGAAACAGAAGGCTGGTAAAAAGCGTATGAAGCAGATCGGTACTGTGCAAGTGCCGCAGAAGGCTTTCCTCGCTGTGCTCAAGTTGGATTAATCAAGTCGACCCACCATTGACGTGAGAGGGGGAGCGGTTGTGGCAGATGAATTGCAGCATATAGATCTGGATAATCCTGAATTTCAGGATGCTTGGACTATAATCAGGAAAACCAACCGTTCGGTCTTTCTCACAGGTAAGGCAGGGACGGGCAAAAGCACATTTCTTAAATACATTCGTGCCAACACTAAGAAGAAACTGGTGGTGCTTGCTCCAACAGGTATTGCCGCCGTGAATGTGGGTGGCCAGACCATGCACTCGTTTTTCAAAATTCCTTTTAAGCCGCTCTTACCTGATGACCCGGACATCTCGAGCACTACGCGCCTGCGCAAGACATTGCGCTACACCAAGGAGAAAGTGAAACTCATCCGAGAGTTGGAACTCATCATCATTGACGAGATTTCAATGGTCAGAGCCGATGTCATCGACTTTGTGGATAGGGTGTTGCGTGTCTATTCTGGAAACATGCGTGAGCCATTTGGCGGCAAACAGTTGCTGCTGGTGGGTGACATCTTCCAGTTAGAGCCTGTGGTGACCCACGATATGCGGGACATACTCAAGCGATACTACAAGAATTTCTTCTTCTTCAATGCGCGGGCATTCAGCCAAATTAATTTGGTCGCTATCGAATTGCGCAAGATTTACCGTCAATCGGACAATGGGTTTATCTCGCTGCTGGATCGTGTGCGCATCAATCGCGCTACCAATGCCGACATTGCTCTGTTGAACCAGCGCTGCAACCCTGATTATCAAGAAGTCAACGATAACTTTGCGATTACGCTCGCCACACGTCGTGATACCGTAGACGCTATCAATGATGAACACATGCAGGCCTTGAAAACGCCTGAATATGTATACCAAGGGCGCATCGAGGGCGATTTCCCGGAAAACAGTCTGCCCACGGCCTTAAGGCTAACCCTCAAGGAGGGGGCTCAGGTTATCTTTATCCGTAACGATAAGGAGGGACGATGGTATAACGGCACCATCGGCAAAGTGACGCTATTGCGTGACGATGAAGTGTATGTCACGCTTGAGAGCGGTGAGGAACTGGAAGTCCTGCCTGAAGTGTGGGAAAACATGCAGTACACCTATAATGAGAAAGAGAGGAAGGTTGAGGAGAAAGTGCTGGGTACCTTTATGCAAGTTCCCATTAAACCCGCTTGGGCGCTAACCGTTCACAAGAGCCAGGGGCTTACGTTTAACAATGTGGTCATCGATTTTGTGGGAGGGGCGTTCACAGGCGGACAAACTTATGTGGCTCTTTCGAGGTGTACGACGCTTGAAGGTATCACTCTGCTCAAACCGCTGAGCGACAGGGATATAATTGTCAATATGGCTGTCGTGGATTTCAGTCGCCAATTCAACGATAAGCGATTACTCACTGAGGCCATGGAACAGGAACGGGCCAATCAGTTGTATCGTCGGGCAGTACATGCATTTGACCATCAGGAATTTGAAGAGTGTGTCAAATGTTTTGCCGAAGCGATGAGGATAAAGGATCAGTTGCAGAATGAGAGTGTTAAGAGGTTGATTTCCAAGAAATTAAACATTTTTAAGAAACAGCAGGCATCAATTGACCATCTCAATCAAGTGGTTAATAGCCAGAAAACTATGCTTCATGAATTGGCACTCGAATATGCATCCATGGGCGACCAGGCTCTATCGATGGGCGATAGTGGGGTAGTGGGAGAGGGTAGTGTCAACTATGGCAAACGATTGGATGACATCGCTTTGCGATCGGCACAGGCTAACTATAATAAAGCCCTCCGCATTATGCCTAAGTGTGTGCCAGCCATGATCGGAAAGGCTCGATTGCTCATGATACTGGACCAACTTGAAAGCGCCGAACAGGAGTTGAACAATGCGCTGAGCATTGATTCCAACAACTATGAAGCCCACATGATGATGGGTGAACTAATGGAGCAAATCAAGGATGTGCCTGAGGCGATAAAGTTCTATAAGAGAGCAGTCAAAGCCGACAAGAAAAGGCCGGATCCTCATGAGTGTCTTCAGACGATTTATGAGAGAATTGGATTTGACGACTTGGCTGAAGAAGAACAAGAAATTGCTGAACGATTACGCAAAGCGCTCCATAAAAAGGCATCATCTAAGCGTAAACGCAAATAAACAAAGGACGTGCGATATCGCAATTGCCCCATTATCGTATAGGTAGTCGTTTGGTGGGTGTGTCATCATTCAAGACCAATAGCAAATGAGGGTGTTGCAAAACTCAGCCGTCGTGACCATGGTCGGCCTATCGGCCGAAAAATTAAACAAAAATATTAATAAAGCAACAGAACTCCGTCGCTGAATGTGACTTCGAGCCTGCAAGCCGCATAGAGAGGGCTGAGCCCACGGCTACGTGTATTGAAGAAGAAGGGGCCTCAGCGACTATTATTGTTGATTCTCAATTAATCTATTTTACATAATATCAATATTTATCGAAATGGGTCTTTCTGAGTCACATCAACCATATCTTCTATGCGTGGCCAATTTTTAGGCATAGGTTAATGACCAAGGGATACACCAACCATGCTGTGGCGCGCGATGATATCGAAAATCTGTTGACTATATCCCGATGATTGATAAGAATTGATGGAATATTGAAATCTGAATGAGTTGAGCATTCAACAATTAATCCGTATTGTGCCCAGTCACAGCATTATAATTCAAGAGTTTATTGAGCGCCTAATCGGTGGTAAAAAAAATGGGCATGTTGCCTGATTGCATATTACACGATTGCACCTAATTGTATGTATGAATTGCACGATTGATTCGACTGGACTAAGAATTGCCTGATCACAATATTAGGTGATGGCTCTTGACCAAACCTCATCAGAATGATGAATGGTACAAGTTTAAGAGTTGATGTTTAATGTGCTCATTGATAGTTTTGATTGCAAAATAGATGATTATCTTGTGTTATTTGAAGTGATGATTTAAATAAATCACTAAGAAAAATGCGAGTTTGTTCTGAAATCTGCTGATTCGGTTATTATTCTTGATGATTATTGTATGCTTTGGATTTGATTATCAGTACTAATCGCTTATATATAAATGTAGTAAAATATAAATATTAAATTGATGGTTTTAGAAAAAATGAATGTGAATTGTAAAATTGTAAGTCTTATTAAGCGTATCCTGTCCTTTTCGGTTCAAAAAGTGCGATATTTTATTATAATACAACTGCTTAATATGTTGAAAATAATCAATTTATAATCAATAACTTCTAGCAGATATTTAATATCGTTTGCTTATCCCCTACTCCATGCTAATTGTCTGATAACTTACTGAATTGATTTGTGCTGATTTGAAAAAATATATATCTTTGTTGCTTCGATATCCACTTATTATATAACATGTTAAAGACTCTACTTCATCAGGTCAAGCAATATAAAGCGGCATCGCTTTCGACGCCGGTTTTTATCATGCTTGAAGTTGTGCTCGATGTGCTGATACCGTTTGTTACGGCCAAACTCATTGACAACGGTATCACTGCGGGCCACATGCCGAGCGTCTATAAGTATGGGCTGATCATGCTTGTCATGGCATTCCTGAGCATGATGGCTGCTATCATGGCCGGCAAGTACGCGTCGTATGCCTCGTCGGGCTTCGCCTGCAATTTGCGCGACGCCATGTACAAGAATATCCAGCGTTTTGCCTTCAGCGATATTGATAAGTACAGCACGTCAGGCCTGGTAACGCGTATGACCACAGATGTGACAAATCTGCAAAACGCATACCAGCAGATCATCCGCACGTCGGTGCGGGCACCGTTTAATCTGTTGTCGAGCATTGTGATGTGTTTCGTCATCAGTCCTCAACTGAGTATCATCTTTGTTGTGGCCAGTGTTGTGCTTGGTGTGATACTTGCCCTGATTATCAGTAAGGTATCCAAGATGTTTGCGTTGGTTTTCAAGCAGTATGACGTGCTGAACGGTGTGGTGCAGGAAAACGTCACGGGCATCCGTGTGGTAAAAGCCTTTGTCCGAGAAGATCATGAGAATGCTAAATTTTGGTCAGCCGCCAAGCGGCTTTATGACCTGAATGTCAAGGCTGAGAGCCTGATGGCGCTCAACCGACCCTTGATGAACATAGTGGTCTATGGCTGCATCATTGCGATCTCGTGGTTCGGTGCCCAGTTTATAGTCGCTGGAAATTTGACCACGGGCCAGTTGACTTCCCTTTTCACCTATGTGATGACCATCTTGATGTCGCTGATGATGTTAAGTATGATTTTTGTAACCATTACTCAAAGTCTTGCCAGCGGACAACGTGTGGCACAGGTGATTAACGAAGTTCCTGATATTGTTAATCCGGATCATGCTCTGACCGAAATACCTAATGGTTCCATCGACTTTAACCACGTCTTTTTTGCCTACAAGGGCGGCAGTGGCGAGTATGCCCTCAACGATATTGATCTGCACATCGCCAGTGGCGAGTCCATCGGTGTAATCGGTGGCACAGGCAGCGGCAAGTCTTCTCTCATCAATCTGGTGAGCCGCTTGTATGATGTTTCCAAAGGTGAAGTACTCATAGGTGGAAATAATGTAAACACCTATGACCTTGAGAGCCTGCGTAATAATGTGGCTGTCGTCTTGCAGAAGAACGTACTCTTTTCCGGCACGATCCTGGATAACCTGCGCTGGGGCGACGAGAACGCGACACTCGAGCAATGCCGGCAAGCATGCCGAGTGGCTTGTGCCGATGAGTTTATCATGGAGATGCCGGAGGGTTATGAGACGCGCATCGAGCAAGGAGGCACCAATGTCTCTGGAGGTCAAAAGCAACGCTTGTGCATCGCACGAGCCTTGTTGAAGAAGCCCAAAGTCATGGTGCTGGACGATAGTACCAGCGCCTGTGATAACACGACCGACGCCCGCATCCGTGCAGCCTTGCGTGACAATCTGCCCGAGATGACCAAAATCATTATAGCCCAGCGCATCAGCAGCATTAAGGATTGCAATCGCATCCTCGTGCTCGACGACGGCAAGATGGCAGGCTTTGACACGCACGACAACTTGCTCAAGTCATGCAAAATCTATCAGGAAATCTGCGCTATCCAAGAGACGGCAGGAGGAGACTTTGACAAACCCCAAGATGACAGAAAGGAGGCCCAATCATGAGAATGCCTGGAGGACAAGGTAACCGCAACGTCGTTGTTGACACTACTGGTGTGAACAAGCGTAGCACGCTGTGGCGCCTGTTTAAGATTGTGATGAAGAACTATAAGTTCTCATTTCTAGCGGTGGCAGCATGCATTGTGGTGACAGCCTGCACCACCCTCGCCTCTACCCTATTCACGCGTACGCTCATCGACGATTATATCACACCGATGATTGGCCAGGCCCATCCCGATTATGGCCCGCTGGCCGAGACACTGGTTAAACTGGGAATCGTTCTGGCCTTTGGCGCGCTGTGCTCGTATCTGCATAGCCGGCTGATGATCAATGTGACGCAAGGCACTATGCTGAAGTTGCGTAAAGGCATGTTTGAACACATGCAGTCGTTGCCCATCAAGTACTTTGACACCCATCCCCATGGCAACGTGATGTCGGCCTATACCAATGATGTGGATACCTTGCGACAGATGATCTCCAATAGTCTGCCGCAGGCCTTCAACTCATTGATTACTCTTGGTATTACTTTTGCTAGCATGATTGTGATGAGCGTGCCCATGACCATCCTGTCGATAGTTATGGCACTGATTATGGCATGGTCCACGACTTATCTGGGCAAGCGCTCACGCAAGCACTTCCGCGTCCAGCAGCAGAAGTTGGCGGAGGTCAACGGCTTCATCGAGGAGATGATGTCAGGCCAGAAAGTCGTCAAAGTCTTCTGCCACGAGGATAAGGCCATCGAGCAGTTCGAAGTCATCAACGAGGAGTTGCGCAGCAACACCTATGATGCCAATCGCATCAGCAACATCGTTATGCCCGTTAACGGCAACCTGGGACACCTGAGTTATGTGCTCATGGGCGTGCTGGGTGCCGCTCTCATCATCAACGGCCACACAGGAATGACGCTGGGTACACTCGTGGCATTCCTGACCCTGAACAAGAGTTTTGCCCGCCCGATTGCCAGCATCAGCCAGGAAATCAACAGCGTGCTCAACGCTTCGGTGGGTGCCGACCGCATCTTCAAGATGATGGATGAGCAGCCCGAGGCTGATGCCGGGCTGGTCAAACTGGTCAATGCCAAGCGTGGAGAGGACGGCCTGTTGCACCCCTGTAACCATCATACGGGCATCTGGGCATGGAAAATACCCATGGAGGGGGCCAAACTACGCTATGTCAAGGTGTCGGGCGGTGTCAAGTTCAACAATGTGGACTTTGGTTACAACGAAGAGAAACAAGTGCTTTTTGACATTGACATCGATGCGATGCCCAATCAGAAGATCGCATTTGTCGGAGGAACAGGCGCCGGCAAGACCACCATCACCAATCTCATTAACCGATTCTATGACATCCAGGACGGTAAAGTCTCATTCGATGGCATTAGTATCAACGACATCAGCAAGCGCGACCTGCGACATGGCTTGGGTATGGTGCTGCAAGAGACCCATCTGTTTACGGGAACTGTGCTCGACAACATCCGTTACGGCCGTCTCGAAGCCACCGACCAAGAGTGCATCGAGGCTGCAAAACTGGTCAATGCCGATAGTTTTATTCGCCGTCTGAGCGATGGGTATCATACTGTGCTTAATGCTGATGGCGGTAACCTCAGCCAAGGCGAACGCCAGTTGCTGGCCATTGCCCGTGCTGCCGTTGCCGATCCTCCCGTACTCATCCTCGACGAGGCCACCAGCAGCATCGATACCCGTACCGAGACCCTCGTGCAGCGCGGCATGGACTCGCTGATGAAGGGTCGCACGACCTTTGTCATCGCCCACCGCCTATCGACTGTGCGCAACAGCGACTGCATCATCGTTCTGGAGAAAGGCCGCATCATCGAGCGCGGCACTCATGACCAACTTCTTGCAGCCAAGGGCAAATATTACCAACTCTACACCGGCGGAGAAATTAGTTGATTAATGATGCTGTGTCATAATTCATTTGTCGCAAATTGTATCGCGCTTCGCGCGAGAACCTTTAGATCGGCGAAGCCAAATTGAAACAAAATGACCTATACACCTGAAAACAATGGAAACGTTATAGCAGTAGACCCTGAAACGTTTTTTAATGCCAATTTTGCTAATGAGGCGAATTTCACGAATTTATATTTAAAATTCGCGTTCAATTAGTCAAATTAGTGTAATTAGCATTGGCCCCGCAGGGTTTGGGCTGGGCTGCTATATCATTGCCAAAACAATTAACGGTTTTCACCCATAATGAACTCATTCAGGTCGGGAACACCTAGTTTCTTGGCGATTTGGTTCTTCTTGTTATAAACCGTGCCGATATGTTTGTAGCCCATCGTCACCATAATAGTCGTGAAGGAAAAACCGAAGCAATAAAGGGCCAACAGATTAAGTTCGCTGTCGTTCAGGGAACCGCCAGCGGTCTCTTGGGCCTTGACCAGGATGTTGTCGTGCAGGTCGTTGGCCAGGGTCTGCAGATTGGACCAATAGTTGCTCTCATCGCCCGTCTTGGGCAAGGTCATCGCTTCCCTAAACTTGACGGCAAAATCCTCGCCGTGATATTGGTAAGACAATTTCATCAGTTGCTGCACGGCGTCAATCTGCTGGTTAACGATGGCACGCAGTTTGTTGCTATGGGTTTTCTTGCCATCGTCGGCCTGTTCACCGTCGCCGAGCAGTCGCTGCATCTTTTTCAGATTCGTCAACGAGTCCTCAAGGTCGGCCTTCAGCATCTCGGCCTCGTTCTGCTTCATCTTCAATCGGTTGCGGTAACGCATCAGCCCCAACAACAGTAGCAGCGAAGCGATAATCACTCCCGCCAAGGCCAGCAGTGCACCTCTAAATCTTGACTGGTATTTAATCTTGTTCAACTCCGCCAACTGCACATCATATTTCTTCTCCACAGCCAATAATCGGTGATTGAGGCTGTTCATGGTCAAAGAATCGGCTATGGCATGTGCTTGTTGGATGTAGTTTTTGGATTTCCCTTCATTTTTCCAATAACGGTGCTCCAGTTCGGACATGAGTTCATAATAAACAATGCTGTCCATCGCACTCTTGGCAATAGGGGCTTTGTTTAGATAATAAACAGCAGAGTCGGGTTGTCCTAGGAACAAGTAAGACGAAGCAAGGCGATAATGCGCTCTCGGATGATCTATCGTTATTCCATCTGTCGATATTGCCTGCAGGGCATAATGCTTCGCCTTTTCATAATCATGTTCCCTGACTAGATAATACTCTGAAAGAAGGAATAGATTAGCAAACACCACATATTGCTCATTCAAGGATTTTGCTAAATCAATGGCGTCATTGAGAAAGAAAACTGCTGAATCGTGCTTTTCTTCAATGTTTCGATAAATCCCGGCAATACTTGAAAGGCAGATGAGTTCATAGTGCCTATCTCCAAGACTTCTGTATAAAGGCAGGGCTTCTTGCAACTTCTGCAGCGCAATAGTATTGGAGCCAATAATCTGATTTTGATAGAGTACACCCATTCTCAATTTGGCATAAGCGATCATTGAACTATCGGTGGCTAACGGCAGTTCCTCGGCATGATGGTAACTTTCAACCGCTAGATCAAGGTGCCCCAAGTCCTCATTGACACACCCCTGGGCCACAAGGGCTTTCAGGTATTTCACCTTGTCGCCCGATTTCCTGTAGTGTTCAACGGCCTCGTTGATGGCCGAATCGCTGGTGAATGGTTGATAGCATTTATACTGTGCCATGGCGAGCAATAACGAGTAATAAGACTTTTCCTCGTCGTTGAAGCCCTTGATATCCATTTTCTGGAGTATGGGCAGCGCCTCCCTCTCTTGCTGGTGATAGACCATGGAATCGAGCCCTGCTAGTTGCTGCATGGTGGCGCTGTCATGATGGCAACCTACTGACATGAGAGCAAAGACAGCCAAAAGTACAATGATGATGTGTCTGGAGTGTATCATTTGTCAAATATGCTTAGGCTGGATTTTCACCCGATCCTCACGAGAAACGGTGAAATCCACATGCAAATTTAACACTTTCAGCCCCATCATTTGTTCCAATTAAGTCAAAATTAGAATTTTATTTTTTATGTAATTGATATACAGTGTTTTGTAATTCCGAAAATTAAGTCGGAATGAGTCCATTTTTTAGTCGATTTAACGATAATCTTTGCTAACTTTGTAGTCTAAAATTACGATGATTACTAAACCAAAACAATAGATAACAATGAACACGACAAAGAAACATCCAGCTGGCTTTCGGCGTGAAGTTCTGATTCTTTCTCGCGGAATACATAAAATTCACTTTTGGGGTTTAGTAAATGAGAATTTGCGTGTCTATATATAAAAGGGGTATTTGCATGAGACGGAAGACTAGCCAGTTTCGAGTGTGTAAAATATTCTTGCTATCTTTTGATGTTGAACTATAATAAATTTCTGAATATGAAACGATTATCTATGAAAAGTATTTTCTTTGCAGTACTACTGTCAATTAACCCGTTAGTATTGCATGCTGAGGTTTACCATCGTTGGGCCATGGCCGTCTTGGAAAGTGGGAATGAAACACCGACACTTTTTCAATACCATAGTGATGTGGAAACTGCCGAAAACGGGATTCAGTATTATCGTATCATTGATGACAGTTATATGGTCCATTATGGTGAGCCATATAATCCTGTAAAACTACAGTATGGTTACAGATGGGCGGATAAACAATTGTATATCTATGATTTTGAGAAGCAAAAAGAGACTCTTGCATTTGACTTCAATCTCTCTCCAGGCGATCATTTCACGACGTTAAATGGAATTGAATGGACGGTTGAAGCATCCACGGATACTCTTGTGAATACTTCGTTTTGCTGTTATGGCGAGGCTGTGCCCAAGAGACTACTGACCGTAAAGTCAACAGATGGTCTGTTGACAGACCAGTGGTTAGAAGATTTCGGGTCATTCACAGATATTTTTATGATGAACGACTTGGAAAATATCGTTTTTTCTCAATCATTGTGGATGGAATATGGCTATGGGGAGTACCTTGCGCGCGAAATCAATGCAGACCCGTTATATGCCCATGACAGCGGGTGGCTGGAAGGTTCGTATGACGATTCTCCTGTAGACCAGGGCTATGCAAACTGTTACATTGAGGATGGAAATGTGGTATTTGAAAATGTACAACTTTGGTGGGCGCATCGCGATTACTCCCTGTATTATCGGAATGGAGACGATATCTATCATATTTATGCTTGGGAGTTGGAGCCCCATGTCGATGATGGTGATTTAACCCTGATAAGAGATGTTGTCACCTTCAAGGGACTGCCGACGCCCGCAAGCGGCCAATACACAATCCATATTGGTGATAACGAGTACTCAACAAGCAGCGTTACTGAAATATTCTCAAGCACACAATCCGAAGATCGGTTTTATGACTTGCAAGGTAGAAGATTGGACTCGAAGCCAACACATGGTTTTTATATCAGGAACGGAAAGAAGATTTATGCTAAATAATAAGTTGTTAGTTTTTTGTATTATGAGGATTACTCAATACATAGATGAACTTGTATAATAACTTTGCTGAAAACAATAACTAAACAATATCAAAATTATGAAGAAGTTAGCTTTAATACTGATGCTGCTTGCAGCAGGGCTGATGGCTGTTTCCTGTGGCCATGACGAGCCGGATGATCCTAATGCAGTAACTCGTGTGCAGGATGGCAATGGGAAAGTGTTTTTGGAGAACGGTTTGCTTGTTGAGGCAAATCTGAATTATACCCAAAATGACTTGATCAATGCCCTAGCCACTTATGAATGGGAGCGAGATTATTGTTTTTATTATGACAATAAAACAATCTCGAACAAAACTGACATCAGCGCGATGCCCATTCTCATGCATACTGACATGACTATTGAATTTGACTTTCCAATTGAATCTGGAAGATTACGTGACATGAGCGTGTCTGGAAAACAGATCACTGTAAGTATGCGAAATGATCCAATATCGGGTTCCTATTATCCTGATGAAACTCTTACGGTTGTTGCACTTGACTTGACTCAATCTTACGGAAGAATTGTCATGGACAGAAAACTCAGTTGGGATGTTGATGGTTACTTGACAAACTCTCTCTACGTACGAATGGTTTGGAAAGCTAAAATGGCAAATTAGCGTATGAAAAATGCCGCATTATTGTTTTTTCTGACAATGTGTGCGTTACCATTAGGGGCGGCCTCGGTTGACACGACAACGGTCGCCCTTAATAATGATAGCAGCACATTATCTCGTGGCGTGCATCTCGAGAATGTGGTGGTCTATGGCAGCCGCAACAACTTCGGTGTGGCTTCATCTCAGATGAGTGCCATAACACTCAACAAGGAGCAAATCTTGTCTGTCCCCGTGTTCCTAGGCGAGCCTGATGTGCTCAAGTCCATCCAGAAACTCCCTGGTGTTCAGTCGGGCACTGAAGGCAGTGCAGGGATTTTTGTACGTGGAGGGGATTACGACCAAAACTACATCACCCTTGACGGTTCGGCCATTTACAATGCCGAACATATGCGAGGGTATGTCGGGGCGATCAATCCAGATATGGTGCAGAGCATCAACTTCTATCGAGGTGCTTTCCCTGCCCGCTATGGCTCGCGCCTGTCAAGCGTAATTGACGTGGGTATCAAGGAGGGCGACTATAATCGTTATCACGGTCTGTTAAGTCTGGGAACATTGTCCAGCCGCATCCAGGCAGAAGGCCCCATCTGGAAAGGGCACACATCATTCAATGTAGCAGCACGTCTGTCCTATTTTGACTTGATTGCCAAGCCAGTGTTGAAGCACTTCTATGACCGACCCGAAGCGTTGCAGCCTTATAGCAATATGCGCTACTATGACATCACTGCTAAGGTCGTACACCGGTTCAACGACCGTAACCGCCTCTCAGCGGTATTCTACTATGGGGAGGACATTGACAATGAATCACCCACTGATAGCCGCCGCAGTGAAAGCACCATAGGCAGAGTTGATATCTTGACCGAAAAGCAATACAAGGAGGATGATTACCGTGCAAGCAGCAACGAGAGCCGGTGGAACAATCTGCTTTCGAGCCTCTATTTTACATCGTTTGTCAACGAAAACCACCGCTTGAACATCAATCTGAACTATAGCCAATATGAGTATGATATGTCGATCAGTAATAGGATTGACGACAAAATCACCGACCTATACCGTTTGTACTATAACCATGAAGAAACGAGCCGTATCACCTCACATTCGGGAATCAAAGACTTGGCATTGACATTTGATGCTTCGTGGCAAGCAAATGAAGACCATTGGTTGCGCTATGGTCTCAAGCTATCCAAGCAGTGGCTCAATCCAAACACTTCGGTTTTCAAGGATGCCACGATTCAACGCTACCGTGGCGGCTTGAACTATGATGGCGATGAATCATTATATAACCCGAAATATGATGAGACAAGTGAATATATCGACTACACCAGTGGTGAGGAAATGAACATCAACAATCTCGCGTTATATGCTGAGGACGACTTCTCGCTATTTCACAATCTCAAACTCAACTATGGACTGCGTCTAAGTTCATATTTCGTCACCGACAGATCCTATCTGGCCCTTGAGCCACGCCTTTCTCTGCGGTATCTGATAGGCGACAACCTGTCCGTTAAAGCCTCTTATTCCCACATGACTCAGGGTATTCACCGGTTGGTTACAAACAACCTAATCATGCCCAGTGACATCTGGGTGCCGATAACAAAAGATGTTCCACTGATGAAAAGCAATCTCTATGGTTTGGGAATAAACTATGAGTGGAAGGGGATTACCTTTGCTGTAGAGGGTTATTACAAGACCATTGACAATGTGCTTGAATACCGTAATGGCGCATCTTATTTCATCACCGCCCGCAACTGGCAGGATATAGTAGCCATTGGCAAGGGGCGTAGTTTCGGCTTTGAGGTGCTTGTCGAGAGAAAGGTTGGCAACACTACTGGCTGGTTGAGTTACACATGGTCTAAAGCACTTCGTACTTTTGACCGCCCCGGCAATGAAATCAATGGCGGTCTAGAGTTCTATGCATCAACTGACCACCGACACAATTTCTCTGTCAATGTGATGCATCATTTCGCATTTTCCAAGAAATTGGGGCTGGACTTTAGCGCCGCTTGGAGTTATCAGTCTGGCCGTCGCGGCACAGTGCCGTATGGCATCACCTATGGTCAAAGTATATATGAATTTGTCGGTCGTTATCCCGTGGTAGCTTATGGAGAGGTCTTGTTTTACATAGAAAATTGGACTACTGTTTTAGGCGATATCGGGATTGATACCCGATTGGGTAGCCCGGCAGGAGACGTGCAGCCTTTCCATTCATTTAGAAATATCAACGATTTTAAACTTCCCGATTCACACCATCTTGACATCAATGCCAACTTGTCCATCAAGCACCGACTTGGTGAAAGCGTGATAGGCCTCGGCATTTATAATGTCTATAATCATTACAACGTCAGCAATGTGTATATCGGTTACAGGGATAATAAGGCCGTCTTAAAAGGTATATGTCCTTTCCCATTGATGCCGTCAATCAGTTTCACCCAAAAGTTTTAGTCCATGAATGAATTGAAATCAACAATAATTATTCTTGCCACTTTGGTCGTCTTTTTGACGAGTTGCGAGAAAGACATTGACTTCAACAGTCAATATGAAAGCGGCATAGCGATTTATTCCCTCGTTATGCCCGGAGAGCCCTTTACTTTGAGAGTTTCGCGTTCGTTCAGCGTGAACGACAACCCGGTTGTCATTTACTCTCACTACTCGGAGTACTACAGCGAAATTGATTCCCTCTATCGTTCTGAGATCGTGATAAAAGATGCTACTGCCGAAGTAATCGTAAATGGTGCCGACAAATATTCCTTGCATTACGATGAAACAAAACCCTATGTTTACGTTTGCGATTACATACCAAAGGAGGGCGACAATATTGCCATAACAGTCAATGCTGCGGGATATAAGGCCATCAGTGCTACAGCCAAAGTTGAGAAAGCTCAGAAAGTAGAGATAGTCAAAACTGAAGTGGTTTATAAAGAGAATGGCTATGATGGTTCCACGATAATGGTAAATCCGTTATTCAAATATGGGGTCGATTCTGTGATGTTGATAACAATGCGTCTAAACGACCCTGTTGGGGAACACAACTTCTACCGACTGAAAGTGCGTGGTGTCGCTGAGGGCGAAGAAGTAATGGTTGGCTCTATCACACGTCGGTTTTATTCGCTTTGTGATGTCTTTGACTCAGATGATATCATTTTTGCCGACAACCAATTGACTAAACCCTTTGGCGATTGGAAAGAGGGATTCAGCAACGTGTTCGATGATCACTTGTTTAATGGCCAGAGTTACACCTTTACTGTTGAAACACGGAAAAGATACTGCGACAATCCTCGCGTGATTGTTGAACTTGAAACAATCAGCCAAGACCTGTACTATTTCTTGAAATCCTATCTTGTGTTCCGTATCTCCACCGATGATGTTTACATGACACCGATAGGTCTCTACAGCAATATCAAAGATGGATGGGGCATCCTGGGCTCACTCAGTTACGACCGCCACATCATCTATTACTGATAAAAGAATCCGTAAAAATAATTTGAGCCTCGGCGAAGCAAAGTATAACCCCTGTGGCAGTTAAGATCAACCGTTCAAGCCCCACAGGGGTGGCAGTATGCTCTGACCTTTAAAGTAAAGCCCCTTTACCCGAAAACACCATAACGGCATTGATATTGCACAAATTTCCTGATTGAAGGAAAAATAAAGAGCGAAAACTGACTTGTGAACAAAAATAATGAGTACTTTTGCAGGATGTTTTGGAATATAACTTATTAACCGATAATAAAGAAAACATTAACACATGGGTAAGAAATTAACTGACCGAGTGACTTGGGTTGGAAAGGTGGACTGGGAACTGAAGCGTTTCCATGGTGATGAACTGTCAACAGACCGCGGATCAAGTTATAACAGTTACTTGATTCGTGACCAAAAGACGGTGCTCATCGACACCGCATGGCTGCCCTATAGCCGTGAGTTTATCACCAATCTGAAGAAGGAGATTGACCTCAACAAGATTGACTATATCGTGATGTGCCACAACGAGATTGACCACAGTGGCGCCCTCGTTGACCTGATGCGCGAGATTCCCGATACGCCCATCTATTGCACAGCCAAGGGCGAGGCCATCATCCGCGGTCACTACCATCAGAACTGGAACTTCGTCAACGTCAAGACCGGTGATCAACTGGAATTAGGCGAAACCACACTTACCTTTATCGAGGCCACGATGCTGCACTGGCCCGACACGATGTTCTGCTACCTGAGCGGTGAGGAAATCCTGTTCAGTAACGACGGTTTTGGCCAGCACTATGCCACCGAGTCGCTCTATGATGACCAGGTGTGCATGGACGAGGTGCTGCAGGAGGCCGAGAAATACTATGCCAACATTCTTGCTCCGTTCAGCCCGCTCGTTGCGCGCAAGGTGAAGGAAATCCTGGGCATGAACCTGCCCGTGAAGATGATTTGCCCCAGCCACGGCATCATCTGGCGCAACAATCCCGGCCTGATCATTGAGAAGTATCAGCAGTGGAGCGACGCTTACCAGCAGGACCAGGTGACCATCGTCTATGACACCATGTGGCAGAGCACCCGCCTGATGGCCCAGGCTATTGCCGATGGCATCCGCGAGCAGTCGCCCACGACAACCGTCAAGATTTACAACGCTGCTCATACCGACAAGAACGACATCCTGACCGAGGTGTTCCACTCGCGTGCCGTGCTTGTGGGCTCCCCCACCATCAACAATGGCTACAGTTATGCGATTGCAGGCATTCTGGAAATGATCAAGGGCTTGAAACTGAAGAAGAAAAAAGGCGCCGCTTTTGGCAGTTATGGCTGGAGTGGCGAGGGCATCAAACTCATTACCGAGCACTTGAAGGCCGCAGGCATCGAGCCCGTGAACGACGGCATCCGCGCGATGTGGGTTCCCGAGCAGGACGCACTGGAGCAGTGCCGCCAGTTCGGCAAGGAGTTTGCTGCAGCCCTATAGTCTCTATAAATACTATAGTCACTATAATTATATAACGAACCTTATACTTAAAAATAATAATATCAACTAATATCTAAAACAAATGAACAAAGTCGTTAGTAAAGAGCAGTTTTCTGCTAACGTGACAAAACTTGTCGTTGAGGCTCCCCTCATCGCCAAGTCGCGCCGCGCAGGTCACTTCGTGATCGTACGCGCTGGCGAAAAAGGCGAACGCATCCCCCTGACGATTGCCGACAGTGATCCTAAGGCTGGAACGATTACCCTTGTTATCCAATCAGTTGGCGATAGCACGCGCAAGATTTGTGCTCTTGAGCCGGGTGAATGCTTGCATGATGTGGTAGGTCCCCTGGGACAGGCCACTCATATCGAGAAGTATGGCACCGTGCTGTGTGCCGGTGGTGGTGTGGGTACCGCTCCCCTGTTGCCCATCATCCGCGCGATGAAGGAGGCCGGCAACCGCGTGATCAGCGTGCTGGCAGGCCGTACCAAGGATCTGATCATCCTGGAGGATGAGGTGCGCGCATCGAGCGACGAGACCATCATCATGACCGATGACGGCAGTTATGGTAACAAGGGTGTTGTTACCGTGGGTATGGAAGAGGTGCTGAAGCGTGAGCATGTGGACTACTGCGTGACCATCGGTCCCGCTATCATGATGAAGTTCTGTGCCCTGCTGACCAAGAAGTATGAGGTGCCCACCGAGGCTTCGCTCAACGCTATCATGGTTGACGGTACGGGCATGTGCGGCGCTTGCCGTGTGACCGTGGGTGGCAAGACGCGCTTCGTGTGTGTCGAAGGCCCCGAGTTCAATGCCCATGAGATTGATTTTGACGAGTTGATGATGCGCCTGAAGGGTGCGCAGTAACTATTAATAGTTAACGGCATAAAACAAACAAATAAAATGGAACAGAACAATATGGATCCGCGTAACGAACAATGGCGCATCGACTTGCGCAACTCTAAGACTCCCAAGGAGCGCACCGCTATCCCCCGCGTGGAGATGCCGCAACTCGATCCCAAGTACCGTATCACCTGTAACGAGGAGGTAAACCAGGGCATCAGTGCCGAGCAGGCCGTGGTTGAGGCTAGCCGCTGCTTGGATTGTGCTAATCCCCAGTGTGTTACCGGTTGCCCCGTTAATATCAATATCCCCACCTTTATCAAGAACATCGAGCGTGGCGAGTTTGGCCAAGCCGCCGCTACCTTGAAGATGACCAGTTCGCTGCCTGCTGTGTGTGGCCGCGTGTGCCCGCAGGAGAAGCAGTGCGAGTCGCGTTGCATCCACACCAAGATGAAACATCCCGCTGTGGCTATCGGTTATCTGGAGCGCTTCGCTGCTGACTGGCAGCGCGACAATCTGCCCCAGGAAGTGCCTGCCATGGCTCCTGCCAATGGCATCAAGGTCGCCGTTATCGGCAGTGGACCTTCAGGTCTGTCGTTTGCCGGTGATATGGCTAAGAAGGGCTTCAGCGTGACCGTGTTTGAAGCACTGCATGAGATCGGTGGTGTGCTGAAGTATGGTATTCCCGAGTTCCGTCTGCCCAACCACATCGTGGATTACGAGATTGAGGGCCTGAGGAAGATGGGTGTTGAGTTTGTCAAAGACTGCCTGGTAGGTAAGACCATCAGTTACGAAGACTTGCATGAGATGGGCTTTAAGGGCGTGTTTGTCGGCAGTGGTGCCGGTTTCCCGCGCTTTATGAACATCCCCGGTGAGAACCTCAACGGCATCATGTCGAGCAACGAGTATCTGACCCGCATCAACCTGATGGAAGCCGGCCGCGGTGGTGACACCCCCGTGCTGCGTGGCAAGACCATCGCCGTGATCGGTGGCGGTAACACCGCTATGGACTCGACCCGTACCGCTCTGCGCATGGGCACCGAGCGCGTCATCCTCATCTATCGCCGCAGCGAGGAGGAGATGCCTGCCCGTCGTGAGGAGATTGGCCATGCCAAGGAAGAGGGTGTAGAGTTCATGACCCTGCACAATCCCATCGAGTATATCGGTGACGACAAGGGCCGCGTGGTGGCTATGCGCGTGCAGAAGATGGAACTGGGCGAACCCGATGCTTCGGGCCGTCGCAGCCCTGTGCCCGTCGAGGGTGCTATCGAGGAGATTCCTGTCGACCTGGTAATCGTGGCTGTGGGCGTGTCGCCCAACCAACTCGTTCCCCGTTCGATTCCCGGACTGGACATCAGCAAGCGCAATACCATCGTTGTTAACGAGGAAACCATGCAGTCGTCGGTGGGCGACCTCTATGCCGGTGGTGACATCGTGCGTGGCGGTGCTACCGTGATCTTGGCAATGGGTGATGGCCGCCGTGCCGCCCTGAACATGGCCAAGGAACTCTTGGGCGAGTAAAACGCTCTCGCTCATACGACTATTACTGTGGGTGATGGTCCCCTATATCGATGGGACCATTGCCCACAGTCGTTTTTTTAGTCGACATGATTTACTACTCGGTATTCTATAGGCAGGGGTTGGTCACAGATTGGCTTGTGAATAAAATTGGATGACTGAGAAAGACATCTTTTCCCAAAAGCGGCAATAAATGACAAAAAAACATTACCTTTGCGGTAAATGAAGAAAAATAGGACGCTGAGCACAATCTGGATGCTTGCGGCGATTGCCGTGAGCCTGTTTCTGTGTGCTTGCGGTGGCCGCAAGGAGATGAGCAATCGCGTGATCGTGCAGAACGAAGCGTTTACTCTCTCGGGCGATAGCGTGATTGAAGACACCGTGATTGCCTATTGCCCCACCCCATCCCACATCGAAACTAATATGACCATTTCCCGCCTGGATAGTCTCTATAAGGATGTGGACACTCCTGCCGTTAAATTTGTGCGCGGGCGGCAGTGGCACAAGCGCGACAAGCGTCCCGTGTTGATGCCCCTGTATGCCAGTGATCAGCACTTGGTCGACGTGCTCTATGACATGTCTGTCGATCACATTGCCGACGCTATCGATCAATCAGGGCGGTTTGCGCCGTCACAGAGCAATTATAGCCGTCTGTATTGCTCCATCTATTTGTCACTGGCCGCACTCAAGCCTCACCAGTCGATGGCCACCCTGCGGGCTATTGTTGACAAGGATAGCATCATCATGCAGCGCGAGGGCCAATGGCCAGTGGTGAGCGATCACATCGGATGGGCAACGGCAGCATGGGAAGTCTACAAGACCACAGGCGACCGACAGTGGCTTGCCTATTCTTACCATGTGATTGAAAAGACGCTGAGAATCAATCATGCGGTATTGCTCGATAATGAGTTGGGGCTCATACATGGCGCTGGATACACCTCGTCAAGGCCGATTGGGGTGCGGCGCATGACTTGGATGGGTTACAACGATTTGTTTGCCTGCATGTCGCTGGGTAATAACATCTTGACAGGAAATGCTTATGCCATTCTGGCCGATATGGGTGAAGAATTGGGCATTGAGAATTCTTACCAGAAGGATGCTCAGCGCATCAAGGACGCCATCAATCAGCACTTATGGAACGAGGACAAGGGCTTCTATAGTTCCTTCCTGTATGGCATGGCAGTGCCCAGGCAATCTCCACTGACGGACAATACCTCTCAGGCCATGTGCGTGCTCTGGGGCATTGCTGATGATGAGCGTGCCGAGAATCTGATTGCCCACACTCCTGTTTCTGATTATGGGGTAAATGTCTCTTATCCTGCGTCTAATCCGATAGAGCCTTATCTTGCCAACTCGTCATGGTCAACCACTCAGGCCCTGTGGAATCTGGCTGCTGCCTATGTGGGCAACGAGAACGCATTACGGCGAGGGCTGGGCGCCCTGTATCGGGCTCAAGCGCTATACCAGTCCCGAGGGATCCATATGCGTGGCGTCGATACAGACTACTTGGGAGCCAGCGCCTCGAATGCAGCGATGATATTGCGAGTGTTTATGGGCATGAGTTTCACGCCAGAGGGAATTGATTTCTCACCGATGGTTCCAGCATGCATGCCGGGTGATAAAACCCTCAAGGGACTGAATTATCGCAAGGCCGTTGTTGATGTTACCATCAAGGGCACCGGCAATGATGTCGCCTCGATTACCGATAACGGGAAATCTCTCGAGAGTGCATTTCTTCCTCGTGATATCGAGGGTAATCACCATATTGTCATCACCCTGCGTCAGGGAAATAAGCCATTACAGCAAGTGACCATTCACCGCAACGAGGTAAGCCTGCCTCTCACGCCTGAGGTCGTTTGGACCAACGACAGCGGTCGCATCGTGGGCTTCAAGCCTGGCACGCCCTATCGCTTGTCGGTAAATGGTCAGTTGACCGCCCTGAATGATTCAGTATTCGCACTACCGGATCTGGATGAGCCCTTCACCGAATTTTCGGTTGAAATTGCGGGCAAATATGGTAATGGGTTTATGTCCAAACCCTTGCTGCACTTTGGCTTAACGCCTCAAATCGCATTCCTGCCGCCCGCCATCGACGGACATGCTTCTGTCATTGTGAGTGTGGCGCAAGGCGGTGACTATCTGCTGGATGTAGGCTATCGGCCCACAGGATCACTCGAGGTGTGCCGTGTAACGGCCAATAGCCATCCCATGGGCACATTGGTCATGGTGGGAGGCCAACACGGTGACGAGGGCGAACTGGCCTATAGCAATATGATAGCAGTGAAACTGCTTAAGGGAGAAAACCTGCTCGAAATCGAACAGATCAGGCTTCCCAAGCCATTTACATCCTGCGAGCCTGTGCATATGAGAATCATTAAGCGCTAAATAACTAACAATCAGCAACTAATAACCAAATAAAAATCGTAATCGAAATGAAGTCTAGAATCATTATGATGGCGGCACTGGCGGCCGCCGCGTTGACGGCACAAGCCGATGAGGGACGCTTGCTGCGTTTTCCCGGAACCAATGGCCGCGAGGTGGCATTCAGTTACGCGGGTGACATCTATACTGTTCCCATCACCGGCGGTACCGCACACAAACTCACCTCTCATGAGGGTTATGAGGCTTTTGCACGCTATTCTCCAGATGGGCAGACCATTGCCTTTACAGGACAGTACGATGGCAATACCGAGGTCTATGTGATGCCTGCCCAGGGCGGCGAGCCCAAGCGCATCACGTTCACAGCCAGCAATCCACGTGACGACTGGGGCGACCGTATGGGTCCCAACAACATCACGATGAACTGGACGCCCGACGGTAAGGGCGTGATCTACCGTAATCGCATCAGCGACAGTTTTGACGGTAAATTGTGGTGCGCCCCCATCGATGGCGGCATGCCAAGCCAGTTACCCTTGCCAGAGGGCGGTTTCTGCTGCTATAACGGCGACGGCACCAAGTTGGCCTATAACCGGGTCTTCCGCGAGTTCCGCACTTGGAAGTATTACAAGGGCGGAATGGCCGACGACATCTGGATCTATGATACTCAGGCCAAGACGGTGACCAATATCACCAACAACGTCGCTCAAGACATCGATCCCATGTGGATCGGAGACGAGATCTACTTCATGAGCGACCGTGACAACCGCATGAACATCTTTGTCTATAACACCCTCACCGGCGTGACCCAGAAGGTGACCGACTTCACGGAGTATGACGTGAAGTTTGCCAACTGCGGCGGCGGCAAGATCGTGTTTGAAAACGCTGGTTACCTCTACGTGCTTGATCCTGCCACCAAGCGTAGCGAGAGAATCATGATTGACCTCAACAGCGAGAACAACTTTGCCCGCGAGCAGCAGCGCACTGTCAAGGACTATCTGACAGGCGGCAGTCTCGCTCCTGATGGAAGCCGCATCGCAATCAGTGCACGAGGCGAGGTGTTTGATGTTCCCGCCAAGCACGGCGTGATCCGCAACATAACCCACACCCCTGGTGTCCACGAGCGCAATGCCTCGTGGAGCCCCGATGGCAAGAACATCGCCTTCATCAGCGACCAGACGGGAGAAACTGAGATTTGGATGCGTCCTGTGGGTTCCGATAAGGCCGTCCAACTGACCAAGGACAACGATACCTACATCCGCGACTTTGAGTGGAGCCCTGACGGTAGCCAGATTGTGTATACCGACCGCAAGAACCGCATGATCCTGCTCAATGTCAAGACGATGGCCAAGCAGACTCTGCTCACCGATGAGATGGGCGAGATTCCCACTCCCTCATTCTCGCCCGACGGCAAGTGGCTCACCTACTACCGCAATGGCGCCAACGAGTATAGTGTCGTGTATCTGTATAACATCGCCGAGCGCAAGGAGTATCCTGTTACCGACCGCTGGTATGACAGCAACTCACCCGCCTTCAGCAGCGATGGCAAATATCTGATATTTGCCTCGGCTCGCGATTTCAATCCCATCTATAGCAGCATCGAGTGGAACTTTGCCTATCGTGATATGGAGGGCATCTACTTGGTGATGCTGGCAAAGGACACCCCCTCGCCCTTCTTGCTCAAGGATGATCAGGTAATGGCCGGCAGCCAACCAGCCGATTCTCCTAAGGGCGATGCCAAGAAGGGCGGCAAGAGCAAAGCCCAGGCCGACGCCAGTGCCGTGCGCATCGACATCGACGGTATCGCCGATCGCATCGTCAAAGTGCCCGTGGGCACCGGTAGTTACGGTAACTTCATCTGTGATGGCTCCCACCTGTGGTACAGCGGCCGGGGCAGTGTGCGCATGTTTGACTTTGCCGAGCAGAAGGATGAGGTGATTGCCGATCGCGCCATGATGATGGCCTCGGCCGACATGAAAAGTGCCCTCTACTTGAAGGGCGACGACATCTATGTCGTTCCGTTGGCTCCACGCAAGGCAGACCTGAGCGAGCCCGTTGCCCTCGATGGCATGATCGCCACGGTCAATTATGAGCAGGAGTGGAAGCAGATCTTTGACGAGGCATGGCGCGCTTACCGCGATGGCTTCTATCTGGAGAATATGCACGGCGTGGACTGGCAGGCGATGCACGACAAATATGCCGCCCTGCTGCCCTATGTCAAAAACCGCTTGGATCTCACCTATGTGATTGGCGGCATGATTGGCGAGTTGGCGGTAGGCCACGCCTATGTCGATGGCGGAGACCACATCACCGTCGACCAGCATAACATCGGTATGCTCGGTGCCGAACTCCAACAGGTGGGCACGGGCTACAAGATTACCAAGATACTGCGTGGCGCGCCCGATCGCGAGAGTCTGCGGTCGCCTCTGCAGGAGCCGGGCTTGAATGTCAAGGTTGGTGACATTATCACCGCCATCGACGGTGTGCCGACTCAGGGCGTCAGCAACATCTATACCCTGTTGCGAGACAAGGCCGGTGTCCTCACCGAGTTGACCCTCGAGGGTGGCCGCAAGATTGTGGTGAAGCCCATCCAGGACGAGTATCCCCTGTATCATAACGAGTGGGTACAGCACAATATCGACTATGTGAGCGAGAAGACTGGCGGCCGCGTGGGTTATGTCTATATTCCCGATATGGGCCCTGAAGGCCTGCGTGAGTTCTCGCGCTACTTCTTTGCCCAGACCGACAAGGAGGCCTTGATCATTGACGACCGTGGCAATGGCGGCGGCAATATCTCACCGATGGTGATCGAGCGCCTGCTGCGTCAGCCCTATCGTCTGACCATGTATCGTGGCAGCAACCGCAACGGCACTACTCCCGAGCGCACGCTTGTTGGTCCCAAGGTGCTGCTGGTCAACAAATACTCTGCCAGCGATGGTGACCTGTTCCCCTGGAGTTTCAAGGAAAACAAGATCGGTCCTGTGATCGGCACCCGTTCGTGGGGTGGTATCGTGGGCATCAGCGGTTCGCTGCCCTATATGGACGGTACCGACATCCGTGTGCCTTTCTTCACCAACTACGACACCCATGGCAACTGGATTGTGGAGAACCACGGTGTGGATCCCGACATCCTCATCGACAACGACCCCGTGATGGAGTACCGTGGCATCGATCAGCAACTCGACAAGGCTATCGAGGTCATCCTGGAACAACTCAAGGATCGTCAGCCCATGCCGGGCACGCCTGCTCCACGCACGCTCAAGGACCTGGGAGTAAACTAACGTGCTCCACAGATAGCATCCAAATCCAATCAGGTAACGGCATCTATACTCACATTACTCGAGTGCAGATGCCGTTCTTTAGACCAGCCTCCAAACCGTCATTACTGCGGCAAAAATGGGTTAATGATTTAAAATGTGGGCCTGCAGTTATTGTTGAGTAAGAAAAATGCAGTACCTTCGCACTTTGTAATGAATAATATGAATCAAAACAGGCGAAATATCGCTGTGCTGGGTAGCACGGGCTCGATAGGCCGCCAGACGCTCGACATCATTGCTGAGTACCCCGACCTGTTTCGGGCTTGGCTGCTGGTGGCCAACAGTAGTGCCGACCTGCTGATTGGGCAGGCGCGCCAGTTCCGTCCACACATGGTCATCATTGCCCAAGAGCAATATGGAGACTATGTGCGTGACGCTCTGAGTGGAACGGGCATTGAGGTAGCCACGGGCAGCGAAGCGATAGCCCAGGCTGTGACCGCTGCCGAAATCGACACTGTGGTAACTGCCATGGTGGGCTATAGCGGCTTGGAATCGACCATAGCCTCCATCCAGTCTGGCAAACGCATTGCCCTGGCCAACAAGGAGACGCTGGTGGTGGCGGGCGAACTGATTGAGCGATTGCTGCAAGAACACTCCGACAGTGTGCTCTATCCCGTGGATAGCGAGCATGGAGCCTTCTACCAGTGTCTGGTGGGCGAGCGGCGAGAGGATGTGGAGCGGCTGATGCTCACGGCCTCGGGCGGCCCGTTCCGTACCGTGCCAGCAGAGCGGCTCCCGCAGGTGACTGCAGCCGATGCGTTGAAGCACCCCAATTGGTCGATGGGCGCCAAGATCACCATCGACTCGGCGACGATGATGAACAAGGGCTTTGAGATGATCGAGGCGCGCTGGCTGTTTGGCATCGAGCCCCGCGACATCGAGATTGTGGTCCATCCCCAGTCGATAGTCCACTCGATGGTGGCCTTTAAAGACGGCTCTGTCAAGGCTCAACTGGGATTGCCCGATATGCACCTGCCCATCCGTTATGCCTTGGGTTTGCCTGATGGCCGCCTGGCAAGTGCCTGCCGCAAAATGACGATTGAGGATATGGTGACATTGACGTTTGAACGTCCTGATTTCGATAAGTTCCCGCTGCTGCGCACAGCCTATGCCGCGGCACGTCGGGGGGGGACCGTCCCCTGTGTGATGAATGCCGCCAACGAGATTGCTGTGGCATCATTCTTGCAGGACAAGATCAGGTTTTCGGACATCTACACAATCGTTGAGAAAACAATAGAGCAGTCCCCTCATGTGGAGCATCCCACCTATGAGGACTATGTGGCCAGCAATGCTGATGCCCGCTGCCGCGCATCCCATCTCGTCGATGAACTAATGATCAATAACAAAAGACTTAAATAATCAATGGACTTATCATTCTTTCTGACTCAATCATTCTGGATAAAGACCCTGGAACTGATTTTGGCACTCAGCATTCTGGTCGTGTTTCATGAATTGGGACATTACTCGTTTGCACGCCTGTTTGGCGTGTGGGTAGAGAAATTCTATATGTTCTTCAACTACAAGTTCTCTTTGCTCAAGTGGAAACCCGGCAAATACCTCAAGTGGTTTTCTCATGGTAGCGAGATGGGCGCTATGGAGGAAGAAAACACCAGCAACGAGAACAAGAACTCGTGGCGAGCCACCGAGTATGGTATCGGCTGGATTCCACTGGGAGGCTATTGTGCTATCTCGGGTATGATCGACGAGTCGATGAATACCGAGGCTATGAAGCAGCCAGCCAAGCCCTGGGAATTCCGTAGCAAGGCTGCATGGAAGCGCTTGTTGATAATGCTGGGTGGCGTGCTGTTCAACCTGCTGCTGGCGATGATTATCTACTCTGGCATTATGTACACCCAGGGCGAGCAGGTCATCCGCTTCACTGACATTACCGAGGGTATGACCTTCAGTGATGCGGCTCACAGAGCAGGATTTGTCGATGGAGATATCATCCTGCTGGCTGACGGACACGAATTGGAGAACATGGTTGACCAAACTGATTACAACGACCTGTTGCTTGCTGAACAGGTGACAGTGCTGCGCAACCACAAGGACACTGTCACGATACCTATTCCCAAAAACTTCATCACCAGCCTTGAGAGCGACGCCAAGGCAGGCATACCGTTTATGGTGCCGCGCACGCCGGTTGTCGTCAAGGAAACCTTGCTCAATCAGGGAGCAGAGGCCGCTGGCCTCAAGCAGGGCGACCGCATGGTTGCAGTTGGTGGCGTATCGACACCAACCTACACGGAATTTACCGCTGAGTTGCAGAAGCACAAAGGACAGACAATCGCCTTGGAAATCATCCGTGAGGGCCACAATATGGTGGTCCCCAATGTCCCTGTCGACCTTGATGGCAAACTGGGAATTCTGCTTGCCGACTTGTATACGGTTTATAAGACGCAAACGCTTCATTATAACTTTTTCCAATCCATACCTCGCGGCATCAAGATGGGTTGGGATCAGACGATCAGTTACATCAAGCAACTCAAACTCATCTTCACTCCTGAGGGCGCTAAGAGCGTGGGCAGTTTCGGCACCATCGGCAGCATTTTCCCCTCGACATGGAACTGGGTGGGTTTCTGGAACATTACCGCCTTTATCTCCATCATACTCGCGGTGATGAACCTGTTGCCTATTCCCGCTCTGGATGGTGGCCATGTGCTGTTCCTGTTATTTGAGATGATCACTCGCCGCAAACCCAGCCTGAAGTTTATGGAGGTGGCTCAGATGGTGGGCATGGGACTGATTATCGCCTTGATGTTATTAGCCATCGGTAATGACATATTCAGATTCATAATAAAATGACCTACAAAACCGTAACACTCAAGCGTGGCAAGGAGGAATCGCTGGAGCGCTTCCATCCTTGGGTGTTCTCGGGCGCCATTGCCGCGGCCGACGACACGATCGAGGAAGGCGACTTGGTAACCGTCTATGCCCACGATGGCAGCCTCATCGGTAACGGCCATAGCCAGATCGGCAGCATTGCCGTGAGAATGCTCACATTTGACGACACTGCCATCGACGAGGCTTTCTATGAGCAACGCCTGCAGGACGCCTACAGAATGCGTCAAGCCTTGGGGCTGCAGCGCGACGATAACAACGCTTATCGACTGGTGCATGGTGAGGGTGACTTCCTGCCCGGTCTGGTGGTGGATATCTATGGCCCGACTGCTGTGATGCAGGCCCACTCGCCAGGCATGCACTTTGCCCGCGACATCATAGCCCGGGCTTTGACCCAATTGCCAGGCATCCGCAACGTGTATTACAAGAGCGAGACTACCCTGCCCTATAAGGCTCATCTCGACCCGGTCAACGACTATATCATCGGTGGAATGGAGACCGACGAGGCCCTGGAAAACGGGTTGCGATTCCATGTCGATTGGCTCAAGGGACAGAAGACGGGCTTCTTTGTCGACCAGCGTGAGAACCGCAGGCTGCTCGAGCATTACAGTAATGGCCGTAAGGTGTTGAACATGTTTTGCTACACGGGTGGCTTCTCGGTATATGCTCTCAGAGGGGGTGCCCAGTCGGTTGATTCTGTCGACAGTTCGGCCAAGGCCGTGCGCCTCACCGATGATAATGTGGCACTGAATTTTGCGCCAGAAGATGGCCGTCATCGGTCTTATGCCGAGGATGCCTTTAAGTTCTTGGACAATATGGAACCAGGCGCCTATGACCTGATCATTTTGGACCCGCCCGCATTTGCCAAGCACAAGAGCGCCCTGCGCAATGCTCTGGTGGGTTACCGCCGCCTGAACGCTAAGGCGCTTGAGAAGATCGCCCCCGGCAGCATCTTGTTTACCTTCTCCTGCTCACAGGCTGTGAACAAGGAACAATTCCGTCTGGCTGTGTTCAGCGCTGCCGCCCAAACCAAGCGTAAAGTGCGCATCCTGCACCAACTCACTCAGCCCGCCGACCACCCGATCAACATCTATCATCCCGAGGGTGAGTATCTCAAAGGACTGGTGCTCTATGTCGAATGACGTGTACTCGCGAAAAAAAAGAAAAAAATAAAAAAACGGAAATCAATAAGAATTAACGCAATGAAGAAATCATCATTCCTGATCGCTGCTGTGGCACTGATGCTGATGGCAGCATGCAACGAGAAAGCCGCCAAGAGCGACGACGCTAAATCGCCTGCGACCGAACAGGCCGATCTGCAGGGCAACACTGCTGCCTCTGGACCCAAAGTGAGCGTCGAGAAAGCCGCTCCCACCGACGATGGCAAGGACCATGCGGTGGCCGAGTTCAGCACCAAGGAGTATCAGGTGAAACTCGAGAACCTGGCCGACGGCACCTATCGCTTGAGCCTGAGCAAGGGTGGCAAGGCCGAGCAGGTCGTTGAAACCAAGCAGTGTGTGATGCAGAAGGACAATTACCTGATGAAGGACGAGTCGGGTAAGGCTTACATCATCAAGACCACTGCAGGCAGTGAGGAACTCACGATCATGGACAAGAAACAGATCATCTATCACGGTGGCAACAGCAAGTGATGGCACTGTGGCCGGATTGGATCATCATAGTCTGACTGACACTAAACATTTAAGATATAGATAATATGAAAAAAATGATGCTCGCCGCTATCGCAACAGTGGCACTTTCATCTACCGCAATGGCACAGAACAGCAACTTTGACTACACCGTTGACCGTTTTGCTGACATCGAGGTGCTCCGTTACCAGGTGCCTGGATTTGAGGAACTCTCGCTGCAGCAGAAAGAACTGGTCTATTATCTTACCGAGGCCGCACTCAATGGTCGCGACATCTTGTTTGACCAGAACTGCAAGTATAATCTGATGGTCCGTCAAACGCTCGAGGACATCTACCGCAACTACAATGGTAATAAGCAGGATGCTGATTATCTGGCATTTGAGAAGTATCTGAAGCAGGTGTGGTTTGGAAATGGTATCCATCACCACTACTCGATGGATAAGTTCACGCCCGAGTTCAGCAAGAAATTCTTCGACACTCAGTTCAATCGACTGCCTAACGCTAAGCAGCGCACCGACGAGAAGAAGGTGCTCGACCGTGTCATCTTTGACCCGACATTTATGGCCAAGCGCGTCAACCAAGCCGACGGACAGGACCTGATTCTTACCTCGGCATGCAACATGTATGAGGGAGTTACCCAGAAGGAAGTTGAGGACTTCTACAACAACCTGAAGGATACCACCGACCTCACACCCATCTCATGGGGTCTGAACTGCAAGGTGGTGAAGCGCAATGGCAAGATCGTCGAGGAGCCCTACATGGTGGGCGGCCTCTACAGCAAGGCCATCGAGAAGATTGTCTATTGGCTCCAAAAGGCCGCTACCGTGGCCGAGAACGAGGGCCAACGTGCCTACATCAACGAGTTGATCAAGTTCTATCAGACGGGATCTCTCAAGACCTTTGATGATTATAGCATCATGTGGGTCGAGGAGACACAGAGCGACGTTGACTTCATCAACGGCTTCATCGAGAGTTATGGTGATCCCCTGGGCATGACCGGATCGTGGGAAGGCATGGTCAATTTCAAGGACAAGGCCGCTTCACGCCGTTCCAAACTCATCAGCGACAACGCCCAGTATTTTGAGAGCAACTCACCCGTCGACGATCGCTTCAAGAAGAAGAATGTGAAGGGCGTGAGCGCTAAGGTGATTACCGCTGCCATTCTGGCCGGTGACAGTTATCCCTCTACCCCGATCGGCATCAACCTGCCTAACAGCAACTGGATTCGTGCCGCTCATGGCTCCAAGTCGGTTTCTATCGATAATATCACCAATGCCTACAATGAGGTGGCTGCGGGCACCGGCTTCAATGAGGAGTTTGCTTACAGCGATGCTGAGGTGCAACTTATGAAGAAGTCCCTCGCCCTGGCCGATGCGCTCCACACCGATCTGCACGAGTGCTTGGGTCATGCTTCGGGTCAACTGCTCCCGGGCGTTGACCAGGATGCTCTCAAGGCTTATGGCTCATCGCTTGAGGAAGGCCGTGCCGACCTGTTTGCCCTCTATTATCTGGCAGATCCCAAACTGGTAGAACTTGGCATTTTCCCCGACATGGAGACCTATAAGGCTGAGTACTATAAGTATATCATGAATGGCCTGATGACCCAGTTGACCCGCATCGAGCCGGGCAAGGACATCGAGGAGGCCCACATGCGCAACCGCAAGTTCATCAGCGAGTGGTGCTACCAGCATGGTAAGAAGGATAACGTCATCGAGTATGTGAAGCGCGACGGCAAAACCTATATCCGCGTCAATGATTATCAGAAACTCAGAGACCTGTTCGCACAACTGCTTGCCGAGGTGCAACGCATCAAGAGTGAAGGCGACTATGAGGCTGGACGCCAGTTGGTTGAAACCTATGGAGTTAAGGTTGATCCCGCCATTCACAAAGAGGTGCTCGAGCGCTACGAGAAGTTGAACATCGCTCCTTACAAGGGCTTTGTTAACCCGATTTATACACCCGTCTATGACAAGAACGGCAAACTCGTTGATGTAAAGATTTCTTATACCGAGAATTACATCGATCAGATGCTGCGTTATGGTCAGGAGTATTCTCCCCTGACCCGTTAATCCTCGGGACCAAAACGGTAATCATCTAGCGGGATATCTGCCAGTGTGGCGGGTGTCCCGCTTCTTTTTGTGAGGACAACCGGCCAAAGTGATGTGAATAACCGTCCGCTTGGTAGAATTAAGCCCCGCAAATGATGGCATACTCGGATTTTTGCACTACCTTTGTGGCTCATAATGGACAGAATTGTCCCTGACCGGATGTTCAAAGTAAAAAGGCTATATACGTTTATGCTATCCAGGTTCCTGCCCAGGTTCCTGATGACATTTTGCATCTGCCAGTTTATCGTAATCATGCAGTTTCTGTGGCGATATATCGATGATCTGGTGGGTAAAGGTCTTAGCCTGGATCTTATCGCTGAATTGTTTTTCCATGCGGCGCTATATCTGTTGCCGCTGGCCTTGCCTCTGAGCATCCTGCTGGCAGCCTTGATGACCTTCGGCGATCTGGGTGAACATGTCGAGTTGACGGCGTTGAAGTCATCGGGTATCTCGCTGACTACCATTATGAAGCCGCTGGCCATACTGATGGTTTTTGTCGCCATCGCAGCCTTCTTCTTCATGAACAACGCTTTGCCCAAGTCGCAGGTCAAGATGTGGACCCTGCTGTTCTCGATGCGCCAGACCTCCCCCACCCTCGATATCCCCGAGGGCACTGTCTATAGCCAGATTCCAGGTTATAACATCTATGTGAAGCGTAAAGACAAGGAGCGTGACATGCTCTATAATGTGCTGATCTATGACGTGTCGATGGCCTCGATGTATCCGCGCATTGTCGTGGCAGACTCAGGGCGCTTGAGCATGACAGAGGACAAGCAACACCTCGTGCTCTCGCTTTACAAGGGAGCATGGTATGAGGAAATGAAGGGTGGCGGCGTCAATGGCATGAGTGGCGATCTGTACCGCCGCGAGACTTTCCATGACAAGGAAATCATGATTCCCTATGATGCTAATTTTACCCGCATGGACGACGAGACCATGAAGACGCAATATGTGGGTAAAGATATAGCGGGATTGCGCCAGACGATTGATTCTGTGCGCGTCAAGGTGGACTCGGCCGCATCGCTCGTCGTTGCCAAATTAAGGCAGCAGCCCGTGTGCGGTGTCCCCCTGCAGCGGACATCCATCAAGGATGGCCGTCCCTCCTTTGAAAAGGTAGAGGAGGTCCGTCTCGACAATCCCATCGATCTGGATGAGATTATCAAGGATATGCCCCCTCAAGATCAGCAACTGATGATCAATCAGGCGCTCATGCACACCACCAGCGCGATGCAGGATCTGCAATTCCAGGGCTATACGATCAACGACGACAACTACGTTATCAGGCGCCATCAGATTGAATTGTTGAAGAAATTCACATTGTCGCTGGCTTGTCTGATCTTCTTCTTTATCGGCGCTCCGCTGGGTGCGATTATCCGCAAGGGTGGCTTGGGCACGCCCATTGTCGTGTCTGTGATCCTGTTCATCATTTACTATGTAATCGATAACACGGGGTATAAGTTGGCTCGCGATGGCCGATGGGAAGTATGGCAGGGCATGTGGCTCAGTTCAGCGGTCTTGTTGCCATTGGGCATCTTCTTGACGCATAAGGCGGTCAACGATTCTGCCGTGTTCAATCCTGACGCATGGCTCAATTTCCTGCGTCGCTTTACAGGATTGCATCAGACACGTAAATTGGAGGCCAAAGAGGTGATTATCAACGAAATTATACCCGAGCAGGCAGTCTCCAAAATTGAAGCGCTTCGGGTCGCTTGCCAGCAATTCCTGGAGAAATATTCTGGCAGGCAGGGTTATCTGGAGTATTGGCGCCAGGGATATGACAAGAGTTTGGTCAAGTCGCTGGCCGATGAGGTTGATGCTGTGGTCGACTATCTGTCTAACTCTCGTGATCAGATGGTGCTGAACAAGGCCATGGATTACCCTGTAATCCGCCAATTGCTCACTTACTATCCGGCAGAGAACAAGACGTTAGGCACTGCCTTAGCGGTGCTGTTTCCTGTTGGCCTGCCCGTGTGGCTCGTCGGATTGCGCCACCAGCATAATCTGAAGCGAGATGTGCGCCAGACTATCAAAACCTGTGATCAACTGATAGCCATCTTCAATGGTGAGTATAGCCGTGAGATGGAATATCGGGATGATTCTCAAACGGTTTGATATGTCACGATTATTCACCATTGAATGAACAACGAAGCCGATGCAACGCGATTTTAATCAGATCAAGGCTTTCGTAGAACAGGAAATCGTTCCCTGCTACAACCACTTTGACGCAGGGCATGACACCCGTCATGTCGAGACCGTCATGTCACAGGCCATGGACCTGGCCCGATATTATCCGCAGGTGGATCGCTGCATGCTGCTCGTGGCGGCAGCCTATCATGACCTGGGGCTGAAGTTCGGTCGGGAGTTCCATCATGTTCACAGTGCTGCCATCATCCGTGCCGACGAGCGGCTGAGACAGTGGTTCACCGAGCAGGAAATCGACATTATCGCCGATGCAGCCGAGGATCATCGCGCGTCGAGCGACCATGAGCCCCGCACCATCTATGGCCGCATCGTGGCCGAGGCCGACCGCATCATCGACAGCGAGACCATCGTGCGCCGCGCCCTGCAATACGGTCTCTCGCATGAGCCAGCGTTGGATAAGGAAGGACAGTATCGCCGGCTGATGGCTCACATGCATGAGAAATATGACTACGGCGGTTACCTGAAGTTATGGATTCCACAGGGCGATAATGCCCGCCGCCTCGAGGAGTTCAGGCAGATGTTGGCTCGTGAGGACGAATTCCGGCAACTGTTTGATAAGTTTTATGATAACTTGAATGATTAATTGATAATATCCATATGATTATGAAACGAATAATTACTCCACTAGTATTGATTGGCGCATGGTGTGCCATCGTGTCGGCTACGGTACCTCAGGGCTATTACACCAATGCGGTCGGTAAGCATGACGAGGGTCTGATGACAGCCCTCGAAGGCATTATTTTCACTCACACAGAATTGGGCTACGATTACATGTGGATAGCCTATGACTCAACGGACGTGGGCGCTGATGGCTATTACATCGACATGTACTCTACTTGTAAATACAACAAATATTCCACTCACGTGGGTGGCGCGTCACATGTCGGACAGGGAATCAACCGAGAGCACTCATTCCCCAAGAGTTGGTTCGGAGGACAAGTCGCCCCCATGTTTACAGACTTGACCATGCTGATTCCCACCGATGCTTTTGTCAACCAGCGTCGCAGCAACAATCCCTATGGCATCTGTGCCCATGGCGAGACTTATACTTATCAAGACGAAGAGATGTATGTGACGATGCTGGGCAAATTGGGGACAAGCACTTACAATGGATATACTAAAACGGTGTTTGAACCCGACGATGAGTATAAAGGTGACTTTGCGCGCATCTATTTCTATATGGTGACTTGCTACAAGAGAGGAATTAGTGAGTGGCCGGGATGTGACCAACTGGATTATGCCCAAAACGGCTATAAGGCTTTCTCGGACTGGTCGATGCGGATGCTCATGGAATGGCACCGCGCCGACCCCGTGAGCCAGAAGGAGTTGGACCGCAACGAGGCTGTTTATCGACTGCAGGGCAATCGCAACCCTTATGTCGACCACCCCGAACTGGCCGAGTACATCTGGGGATCCAAACAAAACACGACATGGACCGATGATGGCGATATCCCAGAACCCATCGTCAAGGAGGTGCCTGTCATGCTGAGTGTGGACGAAACGGCCATTGAGCACGATGGCTTCCGGGCTGATTGGACCAGCGGTGGCGATGTGTCGAGTTACACACTGCGGGTCAATCGCATGAGCCATGCTGCCGCTACCCTGCTGATGGAGGAAAACTTCAGCAATGTTGATGACGTCGAGTCTGACGGCAATAAGGATGTAGGCACATCGCTTGACAGTTATACCGACAACCCAGGATGGACGGGTTATAAATTGTATCTGGCTGCTGGGCAGGGCTTGAAATTCAGCACTGCTACTGATGCGGGATATCTTATTAGCCCCAGCCTGACGCACCACTCCAGCACAGTGAGCGTTAAGTTCAATGCCAAGAATTGGATAAATAGTAGTGGAGTGAGCGACGGGAGTTCGGTTGTCGTTTCCTGTGGTGATGTGGCTGAAACCGTTACACTGACCGATACGGCCGAAGATTATACTATCGTGCTGAGGAATTGCAGTACGGACAAAATCAAGTTGTCTGGAACGGCAGGCAAAAAGCGATTCTATGTCTATAGTGTTGAGGTCTATGACGGCGACTTGGCCGCACCACGACGCGCGATTGTAGAGGAGGGCGACTCCACTTGGCGTATGGTCAGTGGCATTGTCGACACGTGCTACACTGTCAGGGCTCTTGCCGCAGGTGACTATGAGTATATGGTAAAAGCCATCTACAACGATGGAACCCAGAGCGTATGGTCCAATATTGAGCATGTGACCATCGTGGGCAATGGCGATGAGCCGCTCATGGGCGATGTGAATGGTGACGGTGAAGTTAACATCAGCGATGTGACCACGTTGATCGATTATCTGCTTGCAATGCAACCCGGCGATCAATTTGATGCTGCTGCTGATGTGAACGGCGATGGTGAAATCAACATTACCGACGTGACAGCCATCATCGACTTGTTGCTAAGCATGTAACCGATTCCCGACCCGACGATGATCGGGAGAAATAGATGAGCCCTATGTTTGCTTGATGTGTAAACATGGGGCTTATCGTTCATGACAGCAAGAACTGCTTCTGGCATGGTGTTTGCTAGTTGTGCAATGAGTTTATTACAATTAGAACAAGAAAGAAAAATTTTAGAGAATGATACACAACCAGCACGACATGCAACAGAAGTACTGGAGACACGATATTGCTGTGCCCAAGGCTGGCGCCGACTTCCCTGACGAGGAGGATGATGAGGACGACGACTTGCCTGGGGGCTCTAACTATGGTAGTGAAGGCGATAGCGAGAATCCGTCTTATCGTGAGACGCGACAGCGACGAAATGTCAGTCGGGGTGACAATTCTGCCACTCCTGTTATTGATAAGTATGGCAAAGATATCACCAGAGAGGCCGCCGAGGGCCGTTTGGATCCCGTGGTGGGACGAGAAGTCGAGATTGAGCGACTGGCGCAGATCCTGAGTCGTCGCAAGAAGAATAACCCCGTGATGATCGGCGAGCCCGGTGTGGGCAAGAGTGCCATTATCGAGGGGCTTGCACGGCGCATTGTCGAGCGCAAGGTGGCTCGTACCCTGCTCGATAAGCGCATCGTGTCACTCGACATGGCCGCGATTGTGGCAGGAACCAAGTATCGTGGCCAGTTTGAGGAGCGCCTCAAGGCTGTGATCGACGAGGTGAGCCAGAACAAGAACGTCATCATGTTTATCGACGAGATCCATAACATCGTGGGCGCAGGAAACGCCAGCGGATCGATGGATGCCGCCAATCTGCTGAAGCCGGCCCTGGCTCGTGGCGAGTTCCAGTGCATTGGCGCCACCACCCTCGACGAGTACCGCAAGAGCATCGAGAAGGACGGTGCCCTCGAGCGCCGATTCCAGAAGGTGCTTGTCGAACCAACCACTCCCGAGCAGACGCTCGAGATTCTGCATAACATCAAGGATATGTATGAGAAGCATCATGGGGTGAACTATACCGACGAGGCACTCAAGGCATGTGTGACACTGACCGACCGATACATCAGCGACCGCTTCTTCCCAGACAAGGCTATAGATGCTATGGACGAGGCCGGATCACGCGTGCATATCACCAAGGTGGATACCCCCAAGGAGATAGAGGACTTGGAAGCCCGCATCGCCGAGGCCCAAGACAATAAGTTCAAGGCGGTGCAGGCTCAGAACTTTGAGAGCGCGGCCAATTATCGCGACCAGCAGGAGAAACTCAAGGATGAACTTGCCGTGGCCAAGGAACGCTGGGAACGCGAACTCGACAGCCGCCGAGTTACCGTCAATGAGGACCATATTGCAGAAGTGGTTGCCATGATGACAGGAGTGCCGGTTCAGCGCATCGCACAGAGCGAAGGCATCCGTCTGCTGGGTATGACCGATGAACTCAAAAAACAGGTCGTCGGCCAGGACGAAGCAATCGATAAAATCGCCCGAAGCATCCGTCGTAACCGGGCAGGATTGCGTGACCCGAAACGCCCGATCGGCTCATTTATGTTTCTGGGCCCGACGGGTGTCGGCAAGACGTTGCTGGCCAAGAAACTGGCCCAGTTCCTGTTTAACAGCGATGATGCCCTTATCCGGGTGGACATGAGTGAGTATATGGAGAAATTTAATGTATCCAGACTCGTGGGCGCGCCTCCGGGCTACGTGGGCTATGAGGAGGGAGGCCAGTTGACCGAGAAGGTACGTCGCCATCCCTATAGCGTGGTGCTGCTCGATGAGATTGAGAAGGCACACCCCGATGTGTTCAACATGCTGCTTCAGGTACTGGATGAGGGTAACTTGACCGATGGACTTGGCCGCAAGGTGGATTTCAAGAACACCATTATCATTATGACCTCAAACATCGGTACGCGGGAGTTGAAGGACTTTGGTGCCGGGGTGGGATTCAATACCAACGAGTTGACCAAGGAACGCAGCGATTCGGTGATCCGTAAGGCCCTGAACCGTCAGTTCTCGCCCGAGTTCTTGAACCGTGTAGACGACATCGTCACCTTCGGAGCCTTGAATCACGAGAGCATCCTTAAGATTGTGGATATTGAGTTGGCTTCGTTCTACAAGCGCGTTGAGGAGAACGGCTTGAAACTGGAAATCACCGATGCCGCCAAGAATCTGGTTGCCGATCGTGGGTTTGATATCCAGTATGGTGCACGTCCGTTGAAGCGTGCTATCCAGAGCGAGATCGAGGATCCGCTGAGTGAGATGCTCTTGCGTGAGGAAGCCCAACCTGGCGACACCATCGTCATTGATGCCCGTGGTGGCCAAATCATCACAAACATCAACAAAGCGGCCAAGAGCGATACAGTCAGTGCTACCCTACCGGAGCAGTGAGCATCGGATGGTCTTGAATTGTAAAAAAAAGAAGGCAGGGGGTTGCGATACCATACTAGCAATCCCCTGCCTTCTATTCGATATGCTGCTACACGTCAGAACGGATAACCGATAGCCAAATGGAAGGCTAGACCATCTTTAAACGAGGGGATGTTGTAATAGCCGTGACGATCGGTCTCGTAAGGGACATGGATGCCAATGCCCAAGTCGGCACGGACAACAAGCATCGACATGTCAAATCTAAGACCAATACCCGTGCCAAGTGCCAACTCATCAAAGAAATTCTTCATCTTCAACTTGCCCCCCTGGCGGTAAGGATCATCCTTGAGCAGCCAAATGTTGCCCGCGTCCAGAAATATCGCCCCATTGAAGTAACCCAAAATGGGGAAGCGGTATTCGGCATTGGCCTCAAACTTGAAAGTTCCCGTTTGGTCATAGTAAGCATAGCGGTCGCTGCCGGCAGGATGGTAACTGCCGGGACCTAGTGTGCGCACAGCAAAGGCGCGCACCGAGTTGGATCCGCCCACGTAGAATTGTTCCCTATAGGGCACTTCCTCGCTGTTGCCATAGGCATGGGCAGCACCCATAAACACGCGCGAGGCCAGTTCGCCTGCGATACCCAATTTGCGTGTCCACACGACTTGAGCCTGGGCCTTGACAAACTGCGAGAACGGAGTCCCAAAGAGTTCTTTCCTGCCTGAAGCCTTAAAGATTGACCAGATGCCAGAGAAGACGTTTCCAGCCTCGGCTACACCTGCCGTCAGTGTGATGTGGTCCACTGGCGTGATATCGCGGTCGAAGGTATAGGTGTATTCAATCTTAGGGATGAAAGCATTTTCAAAACTCTGGGCCAACGCGATGTTGCTGACCATCGCCGAGTCAAATTCAGCCGAGCGGCTGATGAGTTTGTTGTAAGTGAGTTTGAAGGGGGTCAGGACATGGCTGGAATAGCGGCTGCCATGCCATTCCCATGTGGCTGCCATATTGAACTGGGCCATCTTGAAGAAGCCTGGGCGATTGAGCAGGTCGGCACTGATGGCAAAACGGGTCCAGTTGGTATATCGGCGCGACGGATACAGGAATTTCGGGGCCAAGAGGCGGGGAAAATCCAGTTTCCCTTCAATACCAAACTCATAGGAATCAAAGTCTCCTCCTTTGTATTTACCGCCACCTGTCTGCCACTCATAGTCGCCGTAGAGGTCTACCGAGAACTTCTCCCCTGCCCCAAACGCATTTTTGTGGCTTGCGCCCACTTCGATACCCGGCCCGATAAAACTATTGCTCTTGGAGGTGCCGTGCATCTCAAAGGTCACTTCCCAAGGCTTGTCCAGTTGGCAATAGATAGCCAAGTCCACTAGGCCCTCTCCATCTGGCGTGACGCTATCCAGCGGATTGACCTGGATGTTGACAGTGCTGAATATGCCTAAGCGCGACAGTGCAGCCTGAGTGCGATCGATGCTGTTGATGCGGAATGTCCTGCCTCTGCGAGCCCTGATGCACGACGGTATTACATGATCCTTGATGTAGACGGGCTCATATCGGACAAGTGTGCACCGATCAGTCTCGATGGTGTCTGGTTCGCCTTTGGCATCGTCGTTGACAACGGTGGCTGTGATATCATGAGTGATATACCGAATCATGGCGTTGTTAGGAATATCTCCTGAGGGAATCAGGCGCATGTGTATCACGCCCTGCTCATGCACACTATCGGCTAGATACTGTAAGTATTCCGGGCGGAAAAAGTAGTACCCCTGGTTGCGCACATAGTTGGTGATGTCGATGCGCACAGCGCTCAATGAGTCCAGGCAATAGCGGCTGCCCTCTTGCAGGTAGGGGTTGATCTTGGCTAGTGAGTCAACCATCTGCATCAAGGGGTCATGACCGCCAGTGTATTCGATATGGCCAATTGTGTATGGAGGACGGATGTTCACGTCATAGGATATCTTGGCCTTCTTGGGATTCTTGGACGGATGTAAGGTGTAGTTGGCTGAAGACGTGAAGTAGCCGTTGTTGTGCAGGATGGTGTTGATCATGTCCACTCGAGCCTGTGGATTGACGCGCTTGATGAGCACGGGCTTGGATGCGAAATGCTTGTAAATCCAGCCCTTGAGACCTGTAGCATCCTCATCAATGTTGTTATAGATCATCAATCCGATGGGGAATGGCGTGCGGTAATAGGGCGAGTAGAGTGGATTGTTGGGTTTGACATTGATGGCCGTGAAGATGTCATCTTTCACACCCGCATCGACTTTGACGCCATCCTCATGATACTTAAGATGCTTCACACCGGTGTATAACACATCATTCTCACCCAACTTGCGTGTGGTCGAACAAGATGTGGCTACAAGCATGACAAGGGCTGCTGACAGTAGCAGGCCTATGGAATATGTCTTAAGGTTCGCTCTCATCATCTTTTTTGCGGTTAACGGTGGGTTTGTCGATGCTATTGTCATCTACTGGAACGATAAATGTTTCTGCAGATGAGTCGGTAATGGCATCAATAGCGCTCTCTTGCAGTTTGAGTTCCGCTTTGCGTGCTTTCTCGAGTGAGTCTCGCAACAGGTATTCGCGGGAGTGCTTGAACTTGAATAGGTTTTTGAGGTTAGTCAGTTTACGCTTAAGCACATAGGCGATGCCTGTTTCAGTCACTTGACCTTCAAGCACGTTTTCATAACTGGCGTGACGGAAGAGTTTCAGGAACCTGTTGCCAGCATCATTGAGATAGTATTCCAGCGAGACGTCGTTAAACAGGCTCTTGGCGATCTCTTCATCGTTGCGTGCTTCGGTGCTAAATTCACCACCCACCACAATCTTGAAGCGGTCGTTAAACAGCGATTTGGCCAATCGGTAACTGTAACTGGTCTCTGTGCCGCCACTGAGGTCTTTCTCATACTGGTTGATGCCAAACGAGAGATCAATGCCGGGCAGCGTTTGTGCAGCCCAGGTGTTGAGTTGTGACTGCAGGAAGGAGAACAAGGCCGTTGTAGCCGTCAGGTTATTGATGTTACCAGCGCTGTTAGTTCCGGAATAGGTATTGTAGAGCAGCAGATTGATGGCTGCTTGCGACCGCTGATTGTCAGTCATGGATTGCAAGTCGTAGTGAACATCCTTGTCGTTCTCGCACTTCAGATCAAAGCCCAGGTCAATGTTATTGAGTGAGCCACCCACACTGGCATCGATGAGAAACTCGACGGGATGTGGATTCTCGTTATTAGTCGACACACTGGTCTTAACACGTTGGGTGCCCTTAAGGTCGAGTTGGGGATTCATCATGTCTCCTGTCCAAGAGATTGTGCTGCCATTGTTGATGTCAAAGTTCTTCTGTGCAATCAAGGGCGGTGTGTATCGGATATTACCGCTAGTAATGGTGTAGGTACCGGTAAGGTTGTCCTTGCCGGCAAAGTCTAATGAGTACTTCAGCCTGCCGCTGCCATCGATGGTGGCGCGGTTTTGGCCATCCTCTGAAAGGAAGGCGTTGACTTTGGCTCCCTGCTGCACGTCGATGTTGACAATGATGTCGGTTGCACTGCTTCCTCGGCCAGTTACAAGCACTGTCTGGCCGGTCTGCGTGTTGGTAAAGTCGATAAATGTCACCATATCCTCATCGACGGCCGTCGATAGTTGGGTGATGTCGTTTTTCATCACATAGGTGATGTTTGAGCCGTTGAGCAAGGTGGCGTTGGCACGCACCTTCATCAGGTTGCCTATGCTCTTGACTGTCGCATCAATGTCGGCTAAACCCTTGCCAAAGAGTTGCGTCAGTTCATCTTGCTGGCTATCCATGAACTGAACCTCGCGGCCCGTTGCTTTGAGGTCAATCATCATGTTGTTGAAGTCGCGCAGGTCGACCACGCCATTGACGATGACAGGACTGCGGTTGGCTCCAGTGAGTCTGTAGTCGGTGAGGGTGATGACATTGTCGGTGATGGGGATACGGTCACTGCCTAACTTCAGTGAAGACCCATAACGGGGCAAGTCGACCGATGCGGAGTCGCCAGTGAAGTAACCTTGCACATGAGGCTGATCCATTGACCCGGTGATGGTCATGTTGCCAACGGCATATCCACTCAGCCAGATATATCCGCCAGGAATAAAAGCATTGGCCCTCTCGAGGGGGAATCGGCCAAAGTGGGCATCAAGGTTGAGCGGAGTGGCGGCTGTGGCATCGTTGAGCGAGCCGCTCAGCGTGGCAGCCTCTTTGCCGTCAAGAATAAGATTGGCGGTCAACCGCGTTGCTGATGATGCCGGGTCGAAATCGAAATCAGCATCGAGGGTCACATCGCCCTCGGGCTTGCCGTTATAGACAAAGTCCTGGATGTCGATAGTACCATCACCATCGGCATTGCTTCCGTCCCAATTGATATCGACATTGGCATTGAGAGTACCGCTGGTCTTGCTCAGAGCGGGTACAATCTGTGTCCATTCTTCCAGTTTCAGGTTGTCCACATTGAGCCGTACGTTCTCGCTGTTCTCGCCAGGCAAGCGTGTGGTCAACAGTTCCACTCTGCTGCTGTCACTCTTGAGCATGAGGTTGGCGTCGAGCATGCGTGTGCGGTAATCCACGTTGACGTGGTTGTCATCGTTGAATGTCCAATGACGGTAGCCGATAACGGGATCTTTACCGAAGAGCCTCATCTGCACCTCATCATCTGTCAAGTGAGCATTACAGCCCAGCCGATAACCTGTTTCCTGATTAATGTTCTGCTGATGCAGCATGAAGTCTAGAGCCGATCCCTTGATGCCTCCCTCAATATCGACCTGTGCAAATTCGTCCCATGTGCCAGGCCGGTTACCCATGTGGGTATTGAATGCCAGATACTTGTTGTGCAACTCGTTGGCATGAATTGTGATGGTATCAACATTGGTTTCGCCGTAACTGATGCCGTGGGCCCGTCCGTCGATATAGATGCTGCTGTCGCGGCTCATCTCACAACTGATGTTGCGGAAGTCAAACTCATATTGCTGTAGATAGCGCTGCACCAGACCATCAGCGCCCATGTGCATGTCAAAGTCGAATCGGGGCATGGGGGCCTTGAGGCGTTCGATGTCGATGTAGCGCTCCTTGAATTGCTGCTGGAACACGGCTGCAGTCTGTCTGAAATCTTCAATCAGCGGCATCATGGCACTCGGGGCGTTCAAGTGGGCGTAATTGTCTTCATTCTCGATGGTGATGCAAGTGATGGAAGGTGTGCTATGCAGTGTGGCATGGGCGTCATCGGCTACCAGCAGGCTGCTGTCGAGTTGCCAGTCAATGTCATGGAGTGTGAGGTCAGCGTCCCACACTTGAGTGCGTAGGTTGATGTCGCCATCGGCGTGCAGGCGCGTCTTTCCGTTGCAGATGCCGTCATACAGCCCCAAATGTTTAAGGTCCAAATCTCTCACATTGCCGTCGGCAGTAAAGACGTAATGATCGTCACAGATGGTGCCGTGTGCATTCATATCCAGGTCACATCCCTTGTTGGCGCTGGAGGCATACACATCGGCATAACCGCCACGCAACCTGCCACGTGCCTTGATGTTGCCGTAGTGGGTGCCATTATAGCGCACACTAGCCAGATTGACAGTCGCATCGGTCCATGTGCTGCCGCAATCGGTGAAATCAAAGCCGTGGCCGCGGGCATTAACACTGCCGGTCAGATTCCTGACATCATACTTGGGCAGGAACGACTTGACCGGGAAATTGTTGAATGCGGCATCCACATCGTAATTCTCGTTGCACACGTCATAGTAGCCATCACCTCGCAAGGTACCGCCACCAGTTGATACACGCAGATTGCGAGCCACCCATTTGCATCCTTCTTTGTTGATCTTGCCACTCAACTTCATGGGCGGCAACTTCACGTCATCGAGGCCTAACATCTTGTTCAACACACTGGGGTCACGCAGGTCCACCTCCGTGTCAAGATTGGCCTTCATGCGATCCATATCTGTGGGATTGTAGATGGTTCCCTTACCCTTGATGCGGCCGATGCCAGGCACGTCGGCATCGAGTGACTGCACATCTAATCGCTTGTCATTGCCGCGCGCTTTGGCCTTGATGCGTACGGGCTTCTTATGCGGGAGGTCTTTGAGGGCTTTGCGGGCATCCGGAACGAGTTTTTCCACCTCGTTCAGGTCGATTTTGCTATCGGTGTCGATGGTGGCTTTGCCGTTGGGCTTGCCGTCGAGCATGTCTTGGTCTACATGGGCATCGAGTTTGATGTCACTGCCCTTGGTCTTGAGTTTCACATCGTTCAAGTCAAGGCCGTTCTTGTTCTTGTCGACTGTACCGCTCGCGTCCTTGACTTGTAGGCCGCTGCGTTCTTTTCCGCTCAAGTGCTTCACGGGCACCTTGATGTTGTCACCATCCATCTCAAAGTTGTCGATGGCGGCATTCACATCTTTCACCTCGATATTGTCCGGGTCGAGTGTCGTTCCAGGCTTGTTGGGCTTTTTGCCTGTTTGCGCATAGCGTCCCTTGCTGTCGTTCACCCTTATTTTGTCGGCCTTGACCTTCCATGGCTTATCATCGGCTTTTTTAGGTTGGTCTTTGGGCATGGGATGATCTTTGCGATACTGCTTGGCATCCTTTTCACTCGGGTGCTCGTAATTGACGTCGGCTTTATCAACATCGAGTTCTCCCACGTCTACAGTCTGATCGCCTGTATCCACTTTCACGTCCTTGGCTTCGGCATGGCCCACCTTGGCATCAAGTTTATCGACAGTGGGCTTCATGTCCATTTTGAAGTCAACATCATCGGCTGTGACTTTGTTGGCCTTGACTTTCCAGGGCTTACCGGGTTGCTTGTCGGGATCTGGCTTCTTCTTCTCAGGCTTATAACTCATCTTGGCTTTGCCACCCTTGAGTGCCGCGTTATTGATGTCGACCTTGTTGTTGTTCAGGTCGACGCTGGCTGCATCGATGTTGGCATCGTCCACATCCACATCCAGATCCATTGAGCCGTCGTCGGTCTTGATTTGGCTCTTGGCTCCCTTGAGCGAGGCGTTGTCCACCTCTACCTTTTTGTCCAGCAGTGGCTTAGGCTTGACGTTGGCCTTGACCTCATCGGCTTTGAACAGGGTGTCACCGTTCTGGTCGATCACTTGAATGTCATTGGCGGTCACATCAAGCGGGAATTTAACGTTGACGTCCCCCACACTGATATCCATGCCGGTTTTTTTGCTGGCATACTCTGCTGCAATGTCGGCGGCTTTGTTCTGCACCCATGGGATATATGCGGCAAACGGCAGAGCCGCTACCATACCCAGTAGTCCGCCACCTACCCAAGCGGCAATCTTACTGAACATATTTCCCTTCTTGCCAAACATTTACATTCGCGTCAAAGCACAATCATTCATTTTAACTTACAAAGTTACAAAAGAAATGGAAAAGGCAAGCAAAATCCGCGATTTTTTGAATATTTGTCGGGATTTAGACTGATATAATACTTAAGCCGCTAGGGCGCTAAGATTTCACTTAGCAGCCTAGCGGCTTGATAGGATAGAACTGATACTGGTGGATCAGAACCACTTCAAGTAGGCGAAGTCCTGGCGGTGAGGCAGGAGGTCACACCATGGATATGCGCGGTAAGCATAACGGAACATACCGTTTTCGCGGAAGGGTACCTTGCAGTTGTAGGTGAGGATGTTACCTTCCTCGGCGACAACTTCCAGGGGCTCTGCTCGATAAAACTTGGCTTGGCCATCTTCTTCCTTGTAGACAACCAGTTCGAGTTTGACGTCACGGCCCAGGCCTGCGGTGTCGAGGCGCATCGTGATCTCGATGTCGGACTGTCCGTTGGCTATGGCCTCACGGTTACCCATGATATCGCCCACAAGATTAACATCGTTCCAATGTGCGGCAACGTTCTCTTTCCAAGCGACTATCCGCTTAGCCTCGGCGCAACCGTTGGCCATCAGGCGCTGAGCGCGCTCGGTCTGGGGACGATAGAATTTGTCCACATAGTCTCGCATCATGCGCGACATGGTGTAGTTGGGCGCGATGTAGCAGATAGAGTTCTTGATATACTGGATCCACTCGGGAGAATAGCCCTTGCTGTTCTTGGCAAAATACAAGGGGATGATCTCGTTTTCAAGCATCGAGTAGATGGTTGCCGAGTCAAGTTTATCCTGTTGAGACTGATCGGTATAGGTGCGCTTGCTGGTCAGCGCCCAGCCTGCTCCCTCGCGATAGCCCTCATACCACCATCCGTCGAGCACCGAGAAGTTGAGCAAGCCATTCATCTCGGCTTTCTCGCCCGATGTGCCCGATGCCTCGAGTGGACGCGTGGGCGTGTTCAGCCACACGTCAACACCTGTGATGAGTCGCTTGGAGAGCGTCATGTCATAGTTCTCGAGGAAGATGATCTTGCCGAGGAACTCGGGCATCTTGCTGATCTCAATGATGCGTTTGATCAGACCCTGGCCTGCTCCATCGGCGGGATGAGCCTTACCTGCAAAGATAAACTGTACGGGGAACTGCTCATTATTGACAATCTTCTTCAGTCGCTCCAGGTCGTTGAAGATGAGGTGAGCGCGCTTATAAGTTGCGAAGCGGCGGGCAAAACCTATCAACAGCGCATCGGGATTGATTTTCTCAACGATGCTCGTAATGCGTGTGGGATCGCCCTGATTCTTCAGCCAGTTGTCACGGAAATCGCGTTTGACAAAGCGGATGAACTTCTGCTTCAAGGTCATACGCATTTTCCAGATTTCCTCATCGGGGACGTTCATCAGAGGAGCCCAAGTCGATTCGAGTTCCTGTTTTTCCATGAAGTTGTCACCCAAGACCTTCTTGTAGAACGCTTTCCACTCGCTGGCGGCCCAAGTGGGCATGTGCACGCCATTGGTGACATAGCCCACGTGTGACTCTTCGGGAGCATAACCCTTCCACAATCCGGCAAACATCTTCTTGGACACTTCACCGTGGAGCCAACTTACACCATTGCTCTCTTGGGTGGTGTTGAGGGCAAACGTGCTCATGCAGAAGCGCTCGTTGCTGCCAGGATTTTCACGCCCCATGTCCATAAGATCCTGCCATGAGATGCCCAGTCGCTCGGGGTACTCACCCATGTATTTTCCGAAGAGTTCCTCGTCAAAGTAGTCGTGACCGGCGGGCACGGGAGTGTGTACGGTGTAGAGCGATGTGGCTCGCACGATCTCTAATGCCTCGTTGAAGTTGAGCCCGTCCTCTTGCACCATATCTACCAAGCGCTGTAGATTGAGCAGTGCGGCATGGCCCTCGTTGCAGTGGTAGATGTCGGCCTTGATGCCCAAGCGCTTGAGCAGCAATACGCCACCGATGCCCAGCAGGTATTCCTGCTTGATGCGGTTCTCCCAATCGCCACCATAGAGTTTGTGGGTGATTTCTCTGTCAAACTCGCTATTCTTGTCCATGTCGGTGTCGAGCAGATAGAGGGTTACACGGCCCACATTGGCTTTCCAGACATTGGCATAAATCGTGCGTCCAGGATAGGGCACTTCATGCACAAGTTGCTGACCGTCCATGTCCAGAACAGGCTCGATAGGCAACTGATGGAAATTTTGTGCCTCATAGTTGGCGATTTGCTGGCCATCCATCGATAGGGTCTGAGTGAAGTAACCGTAGCGGTACAGGAAACCCACAGCGGTCATGTTGACACAGCGGTCGCTGGCTTCTTTCACATAGTCACCTGCCAGGATGCCCAAGCCACCGGAGTAGATCTTGAGGGCATTGCACAGGCCATATTCCATGCAGAAGTAGGCAATCGACGGCAGGTCTGAGCGCAAGGGTTTCTTCATGTACTCCTTGTATAACTCATAAGTGCTGTCGATACGGGCTATCATGGCCGTGTCGTTTTGGATTGCCTCGATTTTCTCGTTAGAGAGTCGCTGCAGCATCTTGACGGGGTTCTCGCTGGTAGCACGCCAAGTGTCGCGGTCCAGGTCATGGAACAAGGTCTTGCCCTCGGCGTTCCATGCCCACCATAGGTTGCGGGACAGTTCGTTGAGTTTGTTGAGTTTGCCAGGCAACTCAGATTTGACAGTGATGTTCCTCCACTGAGGATCATTGCTGTTGCTAAATTGAATCTTCATAATCGGTAGTTATCTCTTTGTTTCTCTGTATTTTCTCTGTATTTTTATCGGCGTTTGCTGGCTTGCTCGAGAGCCAAGTCGTAGGCCGCGTCATAATACTTGATAAAGTTTTCCCATGATGCCAACTTACTGGTCTGGCGTGCGCCTTTGCGCACGGCTTGCATCTGCTTGGAGTCCATCATGAAGAGATTGATGAGGCTTGATACGATGGTCTGTACCGTCTCGTGGTAGTTGCTGTCGTTGCGATGCAGCACTTTCACTCCGCACCTATCGCTGTCGCTGCCGCAGGTGTCGAGCACCCACTGACCGAAGCCGGCCAGGTCGGTAGTGATCGTGGGAACGCCAAAGGCTGCACTCTCAAGCGGCGTATACCCCCATGGCTCATAGTATGATGGGAACACGGCTGCGTCCAGTCCGGGCAACAGATCGTAATAGGTCTGATTGAAGATGCCGTCGTCGCCGTTCAGGTAGCATGGCACATCGATGACGATTACTTTGTCGAGGGCCTCGTTGTGGAAGCCCAGCATGTTGATGCGATTATAGACGGGGTCACTGTCGGCATTGTGCAGATTATGTGTGATGACCGGGTCAAACAAGCGGTGGACGTTGCCGCTGGCCAAAGATTCAGAGAGGTCTGTACGGGGCGACTTCATCCATGCGGGAACTAGCACAAATGCCACTATCTTGCGGTGCTGGCTTGTGACTTGAGAGAGCGAGTCGCGTAACGAGGACAGGGCATCCAGATAGATATCAATGCCCTTGTTGCGCATCTCCAATCGGCCGGATGTGGCGACAAGCATGGTGCCCTCGGCAAATTGCTGACCTGTCAGAGCGCTGGCAACCTGCAGCATGCGCTTGCGGGCGGCGATGCGCTTGGCGGTGAACTTGGCGCCTTTGGGCACAAAATGCTGCTCAAAGGCATTGGGAGTAACCAGCGGACAACGTTCCAGCAACTGGCGGCATTCCCGTGCAGTAACATCGCTCACTGTGGTAAAGGCATCTGCAGCATGGGCCGCAGCCTTCTCCAGCGAGTGTTTGGACTGCATATTGAGTTCACCGGCCATCTGGTCACCGAAGTAGCCGGGCATGTAGTCATACAAGGGCTTGCCATTGCCGCAGATGCTGCGTCCGATGCTCGTCGCGTGAGTGGTAAACACAGTAGCCACTTGCGGCATCCGAGACTTGAGATAGAGTAGGCCCATGCCTGTTGTCCACTCGTCGAAGTGTGCCACGACGCGCAGAGCAGGGTCGTTTTTCCACTTGACAATGCTCTCGATGACTATAGCGGCAGCATAGGCAAACATGCATGACTCGTCATAGTCTCCATAGGCATGCAACGAGTCTACACGATAGCGTTGCCACATATCGGTATAAAGTGCATCCTTGTATGGATATAGGGCGTCGTAGGTCACCAGCACAGCAATAGGTTTGCCAGGGATATCCCAGCGCCCTAGCCTCACGCGCATGCCTGTGGGCAGTTGCGCTTGTGGCAGCCATGATGCCAGTGGCGTCTTGCCTTCGACAAAGTAAGGCGAAGGCGCCGCATCGCTCCACAAATCGGGGCCGATGAAGATGAGGTTATCTTTATATCGTTGTTGCAGGGTCTTTGCCTTGGTCGAGAGCACGGCATAGATGCCTCCGACCTTGTTGCATACTTCCCAACTGGTTTCGAACAGTAAGTCCAACATGAGTTTTACTTTAAGACTGAAAATTTGGGGGCAAAGGTACAAAAAAATCCTCGATTTTCATTGATTTATTGATCATAATACAGCCCTGGCCAGTCATGTTGTTGTAGAAGTATTTAATTATCAGAGGTTTACAATGGCATGCTGATGGCGTGCATGAGGGCAATGATTGATAATATAAATACTTGTAACACAAGATTTTGTGTTTAGTGCAATCGTTTGCTTTGCATTAATTGGCATGCAGCCGCGAGGTGAAAAAACAATGAGGGTGTGCCAGAATGATGACACACCCTCACATCGGATTTATTAACTTTTAAACTGATGAAACACTTAATGAAAAATGTTTACTTCACTTCTTCGTAAGTGGTATCCTCGACGTTGTCACCGCCTTGGCCTTGACTGCCGCCCTGCTGAGGACCGCCCTGGAAGCCTGCGCCACCCATGTTGTTGGGATCAAAGCCTGCACCTGGCTGGCCTTGTGCGCCACCTGCCTGCTGATACATCTTTTCGAACAGCGAGTTCAGTTCGGCTGTTGCGGTGTCGATGGCTGCGAGGTCTTGGCTCTTGTGAGCGTCTTTCAACTTATTCAGGGCGCCTTCGATCTGGCCCTTGATATCGGCTGGCAACTTGTCGCCGCTGTCCTTGAGCACCTTTTCGGTTTGGAAGATAAGGGCGTCGGCGCCATTGATCTTGTCGATGCGCTCCTTCTCGGCGGCGTCGGCTGCGGCATTGGCCGTGGCCTCGTCCTTCATGCGCTGGATTTCGGCGTCGCTCAAGCCGCTTGAAGCCTCGATACGGATGCTTTGCTCCTTGCCGGTAGCCTTGTCCTTGGCGCTCACATTCATGATACCGTTGGCATCAACCTCAAAAGTGACTTCAATCTGAGGAATGCCGCGGGGTGCGGGAGCGATACCATCGAGGTGGAAACGACCCAAGGTCTTGCAGTCCTTTGCCATCGGACGCTCGCCCTGCAGCACGTGGATTTCAACCTCGGGCTGGTTATCGGCAGCGGTCGAGAACACCTGGCTGCGACGGGCGGGAATAGTGGTGTTGGCCTCAATCAGTTTGGTCATGACACCACCCAGCGTCTCGATACCTACGCTCAGGGGCACAACATCGAGCAGCAGCACATCCTTGACATCACCGGTAAGCACACCACCCTGGATAGCGGCACCTACAGCGACAACCTCATCAGGGTTAACACCCTTAGACGGAGCCTTGCCAAAGAATTTCTCGACAATCTGCTGAACGGCGGGGATACGGGTAGAACCACCCACGAGAATCACCTCGTTGATGTCGCTGGTGTTCAGGCCGGCATCGGCGAGAGCCTTGCGGCAGGGTTCGATAGTGCTTTGAATCAGATCGTCGCACAATTGCTCGAATTTAGCACGTGACAAGGTCTTTACCAAGTGCTTGGGCATGCCATCGAGTTGGGTGATATACGGCAGGTTGATCTCGGTGCTTGTCGAACTCGACAGTTCAATTTTTGCCTTCTCGGCGGCCTCTTTCAGACGCTGCAGTGCCATGGGGTCCTTGCGCAGGTCCATACCGTTTTCCTGCTGGAATTCATCGGCCAGCCACGTGATGATGCGCTGATCAAAATCGTCACCACCCAGATGGGTGTCACCATTGGTGGCTTTCACTTCAAACACGCCGTCGCCAAGTTCCAGGATTGAGATATCAAATGTACCACCACCCAGGTCAAACACGGCAATGCGCTTGTCGCTGTTGTCCTTGTCAAGACCATATGCCAGAGCGGCAGCGGTGGGCTCGTTAACGATGCGCTGCACCTTCAGGCCGGCAATTTCGCCTGCCTCTTTGGTGGCCTTGCGCTGAGCGTCGTTGAAGTAGGCGGGAACGGTGATGACAGCCTCGTCAACGGTGGTGCCTAGGTAATCCTCGGCGGTCTTCTTCATCTTCTGGAGAATCATGGCCGAAATCTCTTGCGGAGTGTACTGGCGGCCAGCAATCTCAACGCGGGGCTGGTTGTTGCCGTTGTTCACTACCTTGTAGGGCATGCGCTCCACATCCTTCAGGACGTGGTCATACTGCTCGCCCATGAAGCGCTTGATCGAAAATACGGTACCCGTGGGGTTCATGATGGCCTGGCGCTTTGCGGGGTCACCCACGATGCGCTCGCCACCATCCTTGAAAGCAACTACCGAAGGTGTGGTGTTGCGGCCTTCGCTGTTGGGAATCACAACAGGCTTTGAGCCTTCCAGAACCGAAACACACGAGTTAGTCGTTCCTAAATCGATACCAATAATCTTTCCCATAATAATGTCTCTCTCTTTCTTTTTATGTTTTTAATGTTGTTAATTTCAAATCTGTTGTTAGCACCTAAATACATAGGTAACCGCCCACATTCCTGCAAACTGCGTGCCAAAACTGACATGCTGACACAATGGCAGCAAAACTGACACTACATCTTTTTTGACAAGTTTTCTGGGAAAATCACTTATTGATTGAATCAAAATTGTTACCTTTGTGTGTTTGAAATCTGCCTTTGAGCATTTTCCAATCATTTTCAATGACCTCTAAATTAAAGTTAATGTTATGATTATCATCGGAATTGCCGGTGGCACCGGCTCTGGTAAAACTACAGTAGTGCGCAAAATCATGGAACGACTGCCCGAGGGCGAAGTTGGCGTGATTTCTCAGGATTCGTATTATAAAGATTCAAGCCATGTCCCCGTTGAAGAGCGTCAGAACATCAACTTTGACGAGCCTGCAGCCTTTGACTGGAATCTGCTGCTCGAGCATGTCAAGATGCTAAAGCGAGGCGAGCCCATCGAGATGCCCACCTACAGTTACCTGACCTGCTCCCGCCAGAAGGAGACTGTCCCCATGGGGCCGCATGACGTCGTGCTCATCGAGGGTATCATGGCATTGAGTGATTCCCGCTTGAGGAAGATGATGGACATCAAGGTGTTTGTCGACGCCGATGGTGATGATCGTCTCATACGTGTCATCTCGCGTGACTGTATCGAGCGAGGCCGCACTGCCCAGGCTGTGATTGACCGCTACCAGCGTGTGCTTAAGCCTATGCACCAGTTACATATTGAACCGACCAAGAAGTTTGCTAACATCATCATACCAGAGGGTGGTAACAATGAGGTGGCCATCAATCTGATCACTGACTACATCAAGGGGCGCCTGACCGCAAACAAGAAATGAAACTGCCTTGGCAACATAGCGTCAAGGCCGTCGGTGACGGAAATGTTCCCGCTGCTGTCAAGCGCACAGACAAGGAAACCGCATCTCTCTTGAATGCATCGGGCGAGGCGGGAACTCTAGTGCTGAGTACCGATAATCTGGTGAAGAAATATCGCCAGCGTATTGTCGTTAACCACGTTTCGATCAATGTTCATCAAGGAGAAATTGTGGGTCTGCTAGGTCCTAATGGTGCAGGCAAGACGACCACATTCTATATGACAACTGGGCTGGTTACTCCTAATGAGGGACGTGTGTTCCTTAACGATGTGGATATCACTACCCTACCCGTCTATAGGCGTGCGCAATTAGGCATCGGTTACCTACCACAAGAGGCTTCTGTTTTCCGTACGCTGAGCGTTGAGGATAATATTCGCACAGTGCTTGAGATGACCGATTTCACTCCTGCCGAGCAGAAAGACCGTTTGGAACAACTCATCAGTGAGTTCCACTTGCAGAAGGTGCGCAAAAACTTAGGTAACCGCCTGTCGGGCGGCGAGCGGCGCCGTACCGAGATCGCCCGTGGCTTGGCCATCAATCCGCGCTTTATCATGCTCGATGAACCGTTTGCCGGCGTCGATCCCATTGCCGTTGAGGATATCCAAAGCATCGTGTATAGCCTCAAGAGCAAGAACATCGGCATCCTGATCACTGACCACAATGCCCCTGAGACGTTGAGCATCACCGACAGGGCCTACCTGCTGTTTGAGGGCAAGATCCTGTTCCAAGGCACTAGCGAGGAGTTGGCCGACAACCCGACCGTACGCGACAAGTACCTGGGCCACAACTTCGTCTTCCGCCGCAAGCACTTCGACTGATTTTTCTGACAACTTGAACAACATAACAACAACCAGGACAACATTTTATATTTTTCGTTGTCCTGGTTGTTTGCTATAGCATTTTATTAGTGTCCGGTGAGATTTTCAGTGTTGTTGCCCCAGACACCCTAATGATGGTATTTAATCGCAGGAGATCGTTGCGTAGGGATTGGAAATGCGCCAGATGGTGCCCTCGATGAGTGAGCAGTAGATGTCGCCGGTCGCGGGATCGAGTTCAAAGCCGTTGACCTCGCTTGTACCCAGGCGATAAGTGAACTCCAGTTGATGGGTTCCGGCATTGACTACGGCCAGCATACCACGGCGGGAGCCGCAGTAGATATAGCCGTTATGTTCAAGGACGATGCAGGGGGCATGTTCGTAGCCAAACCCTAAATCCACCTTCCACAAGAACTGATACTTTTCGCCCGTGCTCATGGCGACCAGTTCGCCATCCATCGTTTTGGCATAGGCCACCTCGCCATCAGCACTGTAGCCCAGGCTCTCACGCACCTTGTTTTCGTTCTTCTCGCGCCATATTTCTGTGCCACTCTTGCGGTCAATGGCGGTTGAAACGCGGTCGGGGGCAACGATAACCACACGCTCGGGTGTCACTACAGGTACGACATTGCCAGGACTGTATAGGTTGACGGATTTGCCGTTGTTCCACTGCCATCGAAGGACTCCCGTGCGGCGGTCGAGGCAGCGAAGATAGGTGTCCCAAGCACCAAAGATGACATCATTGCCATCAACTATGGGCGCGGCCTGGCAATAGTTGTTGATACTGTCATATTGCCACAACAGGCGGTGCCGTTTCACATCCCATGCCTGGAAGGTCATGAAACCGCCCTGATAGAGGATGCCGTCCTTGACCACGCCATCGGCCACATAGGGGCCATCGGCTTCATATTGCCATTTGACTTTTCCCGTCTGTTTGTCTATCCATACAAGGCGCTTGTCGCTGGTGGGCAGCACAATGTACTTGTCACCCACTGCGGGACGTGAGAACAGCATCGCGCCGGTCTTGTACTGCCATTGCAGTTTGCCCGTCTTTTTGTCAACGGCCTTGCAATAGCCAAGTGAATTGCCGAAGTACAGATTTTTAGCATCAATGCCCACGCGTGTGAAGATGGAAGCATTATCGGCCACCACGCGCTCGATGACGATATCTTCATTAGGCACCGAATAATGTTCCTCTGTAAGTTGAGGCGAGTAATAGTCCATGTTGATGCGATAAGAGAACATCACCTCGGGATCCTTGCCCAACACCTTATTATATACATATATCCATTGGCGGTCCAGGTCGATGTTCATCAATGTGTAACCGTAGTTACCGCCACCCATGTCGAGAGCACGCACCATCACGCCGTTGATGCCGTCGGTCTCATACAGGCGCCAGCGGTGGTAATGGCCACACTGGTGGGTGATTACCGGATATTTCTTGAGGATATCGACATAGGCCCGATAATTGTCCAGGTCATCGAGGATGGGATAGTGGTTGACGCTCAGCACCTGCATGCCGGGCTTGACCATCACATTGAGGGTGCTGTCGAGCCACAGCAGGTCCTCTTGCTTGATGTGTCCATCACCCATCTTCATGAACGGGCCGCAGTTCATGCCCACGACCACCAGGTTACCGACCGTGAAAACAAATCGGTCGCTGCCCCACAGGTCATTAAACGTCTTGCACGCACTCTGACTCCAATTATTCTCGTGGTTGCCGGGAATGACATAGAGCGGATGTGTGATGCCATCAAGGATGCCCTTGATGTTATGTAACTGCACATCGCTGCCCTCGTTGGTGAGGTCACCAGTCATCATCACAGCGTCTACATTGGCGGCATTGATTTCGGCAACAGCCTCACGCAGTTTGCCCTCGTTGGCATTGCCAGGCGAGACGTGCACATCGCTCAGAATGGCAAGTCTAATCACCCCACCCTCTAGGGCTAGGGGTAGAGTCAAAATCGTGATTAAAAGAATGATAAAACGTCTTTTTGTCATATCTGCTTGAATTGATGTTTATTGTCTATTTGTCTATTTTGAAATCTTATACCCCAACTTAATGATTAATTTCAGAGTCCCTAAAGCGGTGTCTCGGTCATACTGTTTCTCTGTCTCGGTCAACTCGTCATAAGGAACCAGGCAGGGATGGGTCTTGAGTTCATCGCTGCGCCGTTCCCCCCAAGTCCAGCCTTGTGACAATCTGGAACTAGCCCATACTTGATGAACGTTACGGGCAATCAATTCGACCAGATTCTCCATATCCTTGGGTAATGTGATATCGCTGGTGTCGATGGGCTGAGGATTGTATTGACTATTGGTCTTCATTATATTCATTGTCGATTAAGTAAGCCATTGAATATGTTTTTGTCGATCGCTAGCGTTATCGTTATCGTTAGATGATGCCAAGCGATACGTCCACCACGTTGTAATCGTAACTCCTCACGGTTGTTGATAACGCGCTCCATGGTTTGAGGCACCCGTGCAGGAGCCGGGCTTCGTCTTTATCGGCCTCGGTCCCGTCATCGCGATATCCCAGTATTTCATGTGATGCCATCCAGCGCAGATGTTCTGTCTGTGCGAGCACATCAAGCACTCTTGTGATAGCGGCGTCGGGTTGGCAGCCGGTCCATTGATAGACGGTCTCATTCTCGTTGCGGCGAAGATGCCCGCCACTGAGCACACCGTACTTATCCTCGCCTAATGCCGATTGTGCCAGGAATCGTTTTGTCTGCTGGTGGAAGCAATTCTCCATGTTCTGGCGTTGCACACGGCGCAGCCTCATGATGCTGGAGAATGTGGGTGAATAGGATTTATCGCTATCATCGGCCGATTGTGTGGTCACATGTTCATTGTCTGGTCCCACAATCGACTGGTTACTCATCGCACTGATGGATTGGTCATACTTCTTCTTGAAAAGCAGGGCTTCATGCTGGAGTTGGTCACTTACGATATAATCCCAAGTGAAGGTGGACTCTGTCGAACCAAAGATCGTGATCGGCTCATGGATGATGTCGCTCACACCTATCGTCTGCTGATGACAATGCTGAGGATCATCACTGTGCTCCTCGGCGGCCCATAGCCTGTTGTAATGCTCTGTGATGTGCAGCAGGTGACCACCCTCATCATCCCTTACCCTGGCCAGGATGCGCAGTTTGGACATCTTGGTCTGGTGCCGCACAGCGAGCCTGAAGATCCGCACTGCAAGCGAGACATTCTCCTCATCGTCGTCAAGGGCTAGCACGACATAATTGAGCGTTGCGATCCACTGCTCGATGAGCCGATAGAAGTCCACACTGTGAATATCCAGATTGTGCAGCGTGAAGGGGGATGGTGAGCCCTGATTCTCATCGTCATAAGTGATCTGACGGGATATTGATGGCGCGTTGACGGCAAACAGTCCTGCGCTAGCCTTGATGTTCTTGTCGACCACATGGCAATGGAAGCCGGAGCGTTCTGCCCTATCGGAGTCGCTACCTGTCTTGACAAACGCGCCAAACTCATAGAGGAATCGCACGGCATCCTGCCCCACTTCGCCAAACCCCACGACCAGCGCATTAAAGTCGGATGAGACAGTCGCATCGTCTTGGATATCGACATAATTGACGGGATGGAAACAGAAGTTCTGTTTCAGTATCTCTACACTGATATGAGAGGCGTCAACAACCTTGACCTCGATGCCGCTGGGTGCTTGCTCATCCTCAATCACGCGGTGCACGCTGTTATAGCGGGCTTTGCAATACAGGGTGACGTGTACGCCTCGGTCAGCAGCCATGATGACAGAGGAGTCCATCTTGAGGTTGCTTACTGCCATAATATTGTGGTCATCATCGTCAGAGAGTAAGAATATGTGTAATCTGCGGGTGGTCTTCTGTCGTATGATTCGGCACATCTGATTGAGATGAAGATGATGGCGCAAGATGTCGATAGAGGATGCTTCGGCATGTTGCTTGAACGGCAGGTTTGTCAAGTCGGAATAGGTGCTAGTAGTGAGGCAATTCAAACTCGATAACCTTTCGAGGTCAGTGTTATTGATCGAGAGGAAGTTGAACAACCGCTCCATACCATTTTTCACGCTCGACTGGTTGTTGTCGTGGTTGGAACGAACAACGATGATGCGGTAGTCCTTGCTATTGCCGCCATAATGCTGCCTGATGCTGCGTGCCAACTGATAGGATGCATCGTTAAGCCCCCAGAGCACGTAGGTCTCTTGTTTCTTGCTGAGAACGTAGGCTTCAAAAAGCAATCTGAAACCGGCAATGATGTGGTAGCCGAAATGCTTGATAACAAACACCAAGGTGATGATTGCAGCCAGTAGATGTACCAATGAGAATGCCCCCATATAAATCCAGTTGTCATGAAACTGGTCATGGATTGCAGCCACATCACTCTCCAGCAGGAACATCTCAAAGGCATGGATGATAGCCATCGGCATGTTGGTAAGCAAGGACAACCGGTTGTGACCGATGTACATGCCCACGTCATAAATGACAAAGCCGGCAAGCCAAATTAGTGTGAACGCTGTGGTCAGGAACTTGCCCGATACATTCCATCGGTTATCCTTGTCGTACCGATTCAGAACCAGCAGCACAACAAGCAAGATAATGACCAATGCGACGCCCATCACGCTACTCCAACTGGCCATTGTTGTCAGATAATTGGTCACGTCAAAGTTGTGAAGGTGATATGCGGGAAGACTATTAAACAAGTCGCTTATATTTAATAATAATGAGTATTGGGTCATTTCGGTCGTGATAGTTGACGGAGATTGTTTGTTTGTATGAATGTTTGTTTTGTTTGCAAAAATAAAGAAAAAAATCAAAATCCAATCCGATTTATCCCAGAAATCCAGTCAAAAAACTGATTGCTGATAAATCAACAACTGAAAACTTATTACTACTTTTGCACTCGTCAATGAATCATGAACTTTACATAGCGCGGCGCATGTCGCTGAACGGGGAGCAGCAAAATGGCTCTCCGAGCCTAACCGTTGCCTTGGTGGGTATCGTGCTCGCTGTGACTGTGATGATATTGTCCGTTGCTGTAGTGATGGGCTTCAAAGGCGAGATCACCGGCAAGATCATGAATCTCGATGCCCATCTCAAAGTCACTAATGCTGCCCTTGGCATTGATGATAATTATGCGACAGTCAATGGACGTGAAGTGAGAGAGGCGATTGCCGCCAATCAGGACTTTGCTCCTCTGGTCGAGAGCATCAGCCTTGTCGCTGACAAGAGCGCGATACTTAAAACGGATAACGACTTTATGGGCATCATTATGCGAGGCGTTGATGAGGGATATGATTTCCGTTATCTCGAGGACAAGATGATCACCGGCCATACTCCTGTTGTGAGCGATACGGCAACCGAGCAACAAATCGCTATCTCGAAAACAGTCGCCGACCGCTTGCGTTTGCAAGCGGGTGATAAAGTGCTCACCTACTTTATTGATCAAAACATCAAGGTGAGGAACCTGAGCATAAGCGGAGTGTTTGAAACCGACCTCGAGGCCTTTGACGGCGTATACATTGTTGGGGGAATCGGTATCGTGCAAGGCGTTAACGGATGGAATGGCGACACGGGCACACAAGTGGCTGTCAACATGAAGGATCCTAACGACCTGGAGAGTGACGGCTATTTTCTGTATTCGTTGCTTGCCGAGAACACTGTGAAGCAAGAAAGCAAGAATCTGTTTTTTGTCACGACCACTCAGCAGAACAATCTCGCCTTCTTCGCATGGCTGAAGATGCTGGACATGAATGTGGTGATTATCCTGACACTAATGATGATTGTGGCCGCATTTACTCTTATTTCGGCCATGCTGATGATTGTGCTTGAGCGAATACGTGTCATAGGTAACTTTAAGGCTATGGGCGCTACCAATGGTTCAATCCGCCGCATCTTCATCTACCTGACTGGCAAACTCATCCTCAAGGCGCTTATCATCGGCAACATCATCGGCATCGGCCTTGCCTTGCTGCAGAAGTATGGACACATTGTGCGACTAGACCCTGCCTCCTACTACATGCCTTATGTTCCCATCCAACTGAGCATTCCGGCGTTGCTGATGCTAAATGTCGGCATCATCGCTGTTTCCTACCTCACCCTGCTTGGCGCCAGCCACATCATCTCGACCATCAAGCCCACCGCGACAATGCGCTTCGAGTGATTGTGCCGGCAGCACATCATCAACAGATAATAATCAAGTATATAATAAAGATATGATCAAGAAGCAATTAAACATCAAGGAAGAAGCAGCCCGTTGTCTGCTTTGTGAGAATGCGCCGTGTAGCCGTGCATGCGGCAAGGGTGATGTGGCCAGGGCCATTCGTGCCGTGCGTTTTGGCAACGAGAGTATTGCCCGCCAGTGGGTTGCAGGTTGCGACGAGAGCGACCTGGAGAGGGCCGAACAGGCATGCATCCACTACGACCGTCCTATACGCCTCAGGGAAATAGCAAGTCAGTTACCCGAGGAACCTCATGTTGACTTGCCAAGCCTGGCCATCGACTTCTGCGGCATGCCCTGCGAGAACCCGTTCTTCCTGGCTTCATCATCGATCTGTACCAACTATGAGATGGTGGCACGCGCCTTTGATGCCGGGTGGGCTGGCGTCTTCTACAAGACCATCTGCCTCGATGACATCAACGAGGTGTCGCCACGATTTGACGTCTTACACCGTGAGGGAGATAAGGGTGACTTCAATGCGCTGCGCAATATGGAGCAATTGAGTGAGAATCCGCCCGAGGTCGATTTTGACATCCTGCATCGCTTGAAACAGAATTATCCGTCAAAAATTGTCGTGGCATCCATTATGGGTTCGACCGAAGAAAAATGGATCGAACTGGCCAAGAGAGCCGAGGCTGCCGGCGTCGATGCCGTGGAACTCAACTTCTCGTGCCCGCAGATGCGTGCGACGGGTATGGGCAGCGATGTGGGACAGGATCGCGAACTGGTGACCTTCTTCACTGCCTATGTCAAGCACGCGGTATCCATCCCCGTCATCCCCAAGATGACACCCAACATCACCATGATGAGTGACCCTGCTATCGGTGCCCATTTCGCTGGGGCCGACGCGATCAGTGCCATCAACACCATCAAGAGCGTCACCATGGATGAACGCGCCCAGGTGTCGGGCTCATGGGCCGTGTCGGGACTTTCGGGACGAGCCGTCAAGCCCATCGCCCTGCGTTTCATCCTTGAGATGGCCATGAACCCCATTCTCAAGAACCTGAGACTGAGCGGCATCGGCGGCATCGAGACCTGGCAAGACGCGCTCCAGTTCATCCAACTGGGATGCAGCAATGTGCAGGTATGCACCGCCGTGATGCAGTATGGCTACCGCATCATCGACGACCTCAAACTGGGCCTTCAGCACTACATGGCCAGCCGTGACATCAACAAACTGTCAACCCTGGTGGGAGAGCAGTTGCCCAATTTCACCAAACCCAGCGACCTGGACCGTGATACCGTCGTCTTCCCCATCTTTGGCACCGAGAAGTGCATCGGCTGCGGCCGTTGCTATGTATCCTGCATGGACGGCGGCCACCAGGCGATCACCTTTGGCGACGACCGCAAGCCCCGCCTCGTGGGCAGCAAGTGTGTGGGCTGCCACCTGTGCCGCCTCGTCTGCCCCACCGGCGCCATCAGCGTCTCAAAGCGCGTCCCCAAGCGCAAGGCAAAATAAGTTCAGGATTTTAAAGTGCAACGCTACTTTAAAATCCTGAGGTCTAGAGTTTAGGGTTTAGGGGCTAAAGGGAACACAGGCGTCATTCCAAGACAATAACCTGTGAAATTGGAAAGAAAAATTCTCCACTAAGTTCTAAACCTTAAACTCTAAACTTGAGTAATTCATCCCAGCGAATGGAATATGATTCTAATAGTTTGATGGGTATTTGCAGTTCGGTAGCGGTTTTGCGCCAGTCTTTGATGGCGGCACAAACCTCCTCAATAGTTCCTCTACGAAGTACTTGCTTAACTATACCTAGCGGCCACGCTGCGAACCTCTGCGAGGTTCTGGCATGGTCTTTCTCTTTGAAATCGAGGCTGTGTCATAACACGTGATACTGCTTTTTCGTTGAATGAACTTTTTGTTTTTCAAATGGTTGAATTTCAGTGATTTGAAAAACGCGAAATGAAGTGCGATTATTTGCTGGATTCGGTATTTGGCAGTAAATTTGCAACCGAAGTATATCCGCACTGTTGAACGATATAACCGGTAACGAAATGAAAGAGTTTCTTCTATTTGCAGCCATTCTCATTGGTTCTCTCGCGGTTCAAGCGCAACCTGCCGTTGAATTCCATGATGTCACGGCGGCCATTACCGACTCGGTGCGCATCGTGCCCAATTTCTCTTTGGGCGACACCCGTTCTTACCGTGCCACGGTAAAGACCGAAATGGCGAGGTCTGACTCATCATCGGTGGATTACCACATGAAAGTGGAATCGGTCGATCAGGATCACTACGGCATGTTTTTAACCCTTGATAATTTCGCTTACGACAAATTATATTACCCCGACTCTGAACAGTTGGTTGCATTCTTTGGCGCCGAGGGATTTCATTTCTTCTTCAATCGCCATAGCCTGAAGGTGGACAGCATTGATTATTCAAATTTGGTAAAGCCATTAAAGGAATTTCTGATTAAAGTCTCAAGTGGAATTAACCAAGCGCTGGATGGAGACACCACGCAGTTACTCATTGACAATGAACTGGATAGCGGCATCAATGACATGGCCAAAAAAGTACTGGAAGAGGCCATGCAGACCTGGGCCGACCAGTATGGCCGCACCTATGCCATAGGCGACTCCCGATGGATTGAAACCGATGAAGACTTTGAAAACATTGAGGTTGAAGATATTGATGCCACCAATGAAGATGAGGAACTGCCCGAAGGCGAGGACGAAGAGATTCCCGATCTGTCTTCAAAAAAGGTTCATCAGGCATTTGCACACATCAACGAGGACGGGACTTTCTTTTACCGAGAAAGAATCTCGTGGGAATCCGTCATGCTTGGCAACTGGTTTGAGGTGCAAGAGGCATCATTTGATGCTAATGGTTGGCCGATCGAAATCACAAGCACAATCACTATGGGCGAGACCAACATCTCTGTCCACTGGCAATTGATTAAGGACAAATAATTTGGCGCTAATTGAAAAACGTTACGATTGATGAATACGATTGAGACACTTTTGAAATGTTGTTTGACATTTGTTGTCATGTTAATTGGGGCATACGCAGCGATATTTGCCTTTGATTCGCCGTCATGGCTAACCAATCTGAGTATATTGGTAGTTATCATTTTGTTTATTGGTGCGATCCTTTATTTCATCTGGAGAAAGAATTGACCCCAAATAGAAAATGAAAGCATCTAACGAAATAATCATACGTTGCATTGGAACTTATTTCTTGGTATTGGGATTCATTTGTGCTTTATTGGCTCCAATGTTTTATTCAACAACATATAATAGCAGTATCGTGTGCCCGGTTTGTGTCATTCTGATGTGTGCTCCACGATTATTCTACAAAAACAAGAAGTGGGCGAGCGTACTTCTTCTGATTTGTTGCATCTTGACGTCATTTGCACTTCTGCATTTTGACGCGTTGGCAATCTTCTTAACTCTTACCTTCAAACAAATGATTTTCACGCTATTTGTCACAGCAATCGTATTACTGAACTTCTACCTGTGCTACCGCCTTTACAAGTTACTTTTCAAGACAAAGCCATCAGTATGAAACAGTCAACAAAAAGAATAGGTTTAATCATCTTGATTGTCGTCTTGACGATAATCGAGTGCTTGTTGTGCCATGGCATTGCCCTCGAGGGGAATTATCTAGTGGATCTCCCCTTGGATCACCCAGGTATTAAGGTGATTTACCGTGATGTGACGATTCTCGAGATTTTCATGTTCATCAACCTGGGTGTAGCCATTATTGCACTATGTCTGCTCTGGAGAAAAAATATCGACAAGGATAAATCACCCGTTCATAAACCGGCTCAAAATGATACATAATACATCAAAAGAACCATCACTTTTTTCCTACTTGTGTTTTGTGTTATTACTTTTTCTATCATCATGTTTAAATAATCTAGAAAAAGAACTTAGTAAGACAAATAGTTTATGGTATGTCTATGATTATGATGAATCTAAAGATTCATTTGCAATTCGTTACTATGGTTACAAATTCTATCCAAATGGTTCAATGATACCATTTTATTACGATCCTATTGATGATAACAAATATGAATTAGAATTCGATGATGTGGCTTTTTCCAAAAAATGGTATTATAGTGAAGAAAAGCACCTGTTACATTATTTAGATATAGAGAACATTGTTCTGAGTTATGATATTGATACTTTGCTATTAAAGAATCACAAGACTGGAGAATTATACTTGTTGGTTAACATAGGAACAGAAGCTCAACCTAATACGATAGCAGATAGTATAGTCTCTGTATCTAGATTCAATGCTGTTTTATAATTTGATTATTTGTCATGTACTTAAAATGGATATCTTAAAATATTTATATGAAGGTAGAATATCAGAGGATCAAGCCTATGATATTTTTGATAGAGTGGTCGATGCCTTCCATGCGGGAGAATTTGAAACAAGTGATGATGGAACATTGCTTGGAAGCCCGTTTGAATCTCTGTTTGGAATGGATAATTTCGAATTCACAGCTAAGTGCCATGGCGTTCCATTGTCAATTGTTGCCCAATGGCGATATCAGGGTTGGCCTGATAAATGTTGTGTTACCAATCAACGGATAGATTATAGAAATGACCATTGGTTGGCGAAAGAAATTGCGAATGGAGAATATGGTTTAATGAAACTCTGAAAAATGGGTTCGTCCAGTTTATGAATCTAAGAAGAATCATCGTAATATGGAGTATTATACATTAAAAACATCATCAGATAATAAAGTGATCGGATGTTATCCTCAAGTCGATTGCCACACGATACTTCAAGCACAGTTGCTTTCGCCTGCGGAATTGATGAAGTGTGCTCCTAAATTGATCTTTGAATTAAAAAGAAGAGCACAGATGACTGATGTGCTTGCTACAACCAGTGGGCCTCTTACTGATTTTTTAGTCAACGATAAAACGTTAAGAGTATTCTCCGAATTCAATCTGATGCGCCATCAGGTTTTTGATGTCATAGTTGTATCCAGTAAAAAGAAACATGCATATTATTGGTTGCATTTCACACAGCCTGAATTGTCTTTTCTTCTGGATTATCAACGTACCGAGTTCATTGAAACAGAATATGGAATTTCAGATGTGGGCCCGATTAGAATTGAGTCTTTTGATCACTACTTGGAGTTAAAAAGTAAAGATAAAAGCGACGGACTGGCTTTTGGTGTAAGGCTTAATCAAATTGCATTATCTCAAAATTTTGATTTATCTCTTGATTTATTCCATTTAGATCCTTTCGATTCCAGGACTATTATTTCGAAACGACTAAAGGATAAGATTGAGGAAATGAATTTGATTGGATTTGAAATGCAGAAAATAGACATTCTCTTACCCGGCAATGCCATTGAATGATTAATAGTTAGAAAAAAAATACGTTATGAAGAAGAGAATCCGTAAAAAACTCCATGTGGGCGAATTCAAACAGACTGGCAACGTCATTTTCATCAATACTGACGGTGACGAGCAAACCGCAGAAACCGTCCTGGAGTTGTTCGAACCCATCATTGAAAACCACTCACTGACTCTTGCTGGAGGAGGTACCGGGAGAATCATCATCCCGCCAGGGAGATTCTGTAAGCAGATGCCCCTATTGGCTGGTATCGTCGTCACAACGGTAGCAGATGAATCATTTGATCCAGACCTGATGATGATCCTGGTTTATGTGAAAGGAGCCTCCGAAGTGCCACAACAAGCACTTGATGCTATCAAAGAAGCCTTTGCCGATGAGAGGTATGAACTGCAGATTAGCAAAAGAATGGAGTTATGGAATAGTTGACTAAATCTTATCGTTTAAATATCACAACGAGATGTTTTCCCATGTATTTGAACAGAACTATTGGCACATCGTGGCTGCCTGTCTGCTATTGGTCTGGACATTGTTCAATGCTTTTCTTGATGGAGTCTTTAGCCCCAAGAAGTGGCGAGCGATGCCAACGGCAAAGAAACGAATGTATCTGGCTTTTTTATTTATTGGAAAAAAATTTTTGAAAAAAAGTTGAGATTTTTCTTGGTGGTAACAAAAAAAGCAGTACCTTTGCAGTCGCAATTAGGAATTGTCCTGTGGTGTAATGGTAGCACATCGGATTCTGGTTCCGCTTGCGAGGGTTCGAATCCTTCCAGGACAACAATGAAAAGTGACCCTTCAACAAGGTCACTTTTTGTGTGAAATATTAACTTATTAAAAATTTAAACTGTTAGATTAAATTATGGCAACAAAGATCAGATTGCAGCGCCACGGTCACAAGGACTATGCGTTCTATCCCATTGTTATTGCCGATAGCAGGGCACCACGAGATGGTAGATTTATTGAGAGGATTGGTTCTTATAACCCCAACACTAATCCTGCTACCATCAGTTTGAATTTCGAACGTGCACTCTATTGGGTAAACGTAGGTGCAATTCCCACCGACACCGTACGCAACATTCTCTCTCGCGAGGGTGTGATGCTGATGAAGCACCTCCAGGGTGGCGTCAAGAAGGGCGCTTTCTCTGAGGAAGAGGCTCAGAAGCGTTTCGAGGCTTGGAAGGCTGAGAAGCAGGCAAAACTCGATGCCGTTCGCAACAAGGTCCGCGACGACAAGAAGGCTGCCGACAAGAAGACCATCGCTGAGGAGGCCAAGAAGAACGAGGCAAAGGCTGAGGCCGTAGCCAAGAAGAAAGCCGAAATCGCTGCTGCTAAGGCTGCTGCCGAAGCAGAGGCTGCAAAGGCTGCTCAAGAGGCTGAGGCTGCTGAGGCTCCCGCCGAGGATGCCGCTCCCGCTGAAGAGGCTCCCGCCGCTGAGGCATAAAAAGAACCCCGTTCTTTTTAGAATCGCACAAGCCCTCAACCATCACGGTTGGGGGCTTGTTTTTTGTATTACAATTACAATACTCAATATCATTTATAGGCCTTGAGGCTTTCATACCAATCACACACCCGGTTAATGGCTGGCGTGTCAACGCCTTTTAATCGTGCAGTATCCCGGATATAGAATGTTCCACATTCAAAGTCCTCGATAAAATAACGGCTATTCAGATCAGGGATATAGCCATCGCCTTCGTTTTCAATCATTGGGGACTTGATTGATTTGAATGCCGGTATGGAGCGAATCTTTTGAGTTAATGTTGAAGCATCAACCGATTCATAGTATTCCAATATAGACGGCACACTATTAGGCTCAACCGGCAACAACCTCAGCAATGACTGCAACTCATTATCCATATCAATGAGCAACTGGGAAGCAGTATCGTCCCATTCGGCATAAAACATGGGAATCCTATCATACTTCACTGCCGGGTTCCAGTTTTTCCACATGGTATACAGTCTTGCAGGGTGCAACAGAGGATTGCTATTTGACAAACTCACCTCATAGAAATTCCCCAACAACTTTACAGGCGTGTGCAGCAAGTTCTCTATCATCATGCGTATTGCATTGCCATTGCCATTCTCAACACACACGCTGAGCGACCTTTTTGAGCCCAAGAGGTCGGCCTCTTTGCCGTACTCAACAATTCTCGAAATGAACGGGACACGCTGAAAACCGAAAATGGGCTGTGAAGAGATTACCTCATGGGCATGGAAGAAGAAACCAGTATTAGAAACGATACTACCTACAATAGTATTCTTCTTCAAGTGGGGTCTAATCTTCTCGAGCATGGGCTTGATGTGGGGGCCAGGCAAACAGATAAATACCAGGTCGGCATCGGGAATCACCTGTTCGGCGCTAGATGTAACCATGTTCAGTTCACCTTTCAAAGTCTCGTTACCACTTGAATTGTTCACATTAATCGTCAATGAAGTAGACCATTTCTCGGGATGGCCAGTCAACACATTCACCCGATGAATGCCTTGAGCAGAAAGATAACCGGCCATCACATGCCCGAGATTGCCACCACCACAGATACAGATATTTAAGCCTCTGAGACTGTTTAATGCATTAACGAGGTTGTCATTATCTTCTTTATCGCGTATTGCTAAACGGATATAGTTCTTCCCTTCAAGTCCGGTCTTGTTATCACAATCCTTGATAAGGATGTTGAAATCATTCAGCAGTTTTTCAGTCAGCTGTCTAGAAGTGTAATGTTTCGTCACTTGGCACAGGAAGTAATTGGCCTGTGAAGGAATGACACGAAGATACGGGATTGATGATAGCTGCTCGGCAAAACGGCTACGTTCTTCCACAAAGCTGGCACAAGCATTCTTATAGAAGAATTCATACTTGTTAAAGATTTGCATGTAGAACTCGGCGAACGAGTTGATGTTCCAGATAGCCACATCCTTTTTCATTTTATCCAGCAAAGCGGTATCGGCACCTGCCAAGACGCCCAATCGAAGGCCAGGGACACCATAAGACTTGCTGATGCTCTTCATAACCAACAGGCCCGGATATTGCTCAAGGATATCATCGTTGAGCAACGAATTAGCCGGACCCTCGTCGGAAAAGTCCACAAACGACTCGTCTACAATCAGCCTCACACCACGCTCGCCACACCATGCAGCGAGAGAGAGTACATCTTCTTTGGGAATGAAGTTTCCCGAAGGGTTGTCAGGATTGATGAGCAGCAATGCCGTGATATCCCGGGAAGCGTAAAATGCTTTTAAATCAGCGGCTGAATAATGCAGATCGGGCAGTTCAGGATAGAACGGCACAATGGATTCCTGTTTTAGGCGATGGGGATACTCCTCAAAGGTCGGATACACGACACCCACCTTACTGTCTTCCTGCATGAACTGTTCCATCAGGCTCTTAATCAGTTCGGCAGCACCATTGCCCACGATAATATACTGGCTGCTGACCCCAAAATATTTTCCAGCTAACAACGAATTGACCGCCATGCCACTGGGATACTGTGTCAAGAGTTGGTCAAAGTTTGCACGCATCTCGTCACGCATTCGTTTAGGTGGGAAAAACGGATTGACCAAATAACAGAAATCCAGCATTTGGGGGAAACGCCAATACCCGCCGTACCTCACATGATACTTATGCAGGCGATCCTTCTCGGGAGAGAAAATGGCCTCGGCAATATCCTTGTCTTGCACGTCATCTATTTCGTACCACGGCTTGTCACCGATGGGCAACGCTTTGAGATTGGCCTGATCCAGCAAGGTGATCACACGCAAGACCTGCTCGTAATACTCATTATTGCCCATCACCTTGCAATAAGCATCCAGGAACGGCACATAGACCTTGTTGGAGAACTCCTTGCTGAACTTATAGATATTCACCGTTTTATAGTAGGAATCTACCTCGGAATACTTGAAAGCCTTCTTGGGCACAAAGTTGACGATGTTGTTATCCTTGTCGATACGCACCATCGTACCATCCATCCAGGTCTCATACTTGGCGACGAGGGCCAGATTAGGGTACGGGTCTTCAAGAATCATCTGGAAGAGGCTGTCGTCAAGAATCAAATCGCTCTCGATGAGCAGCGTGTCATCCTCAACCATCTTGTCCTTGACCAATGCCAGGGAATAGATATTGTTGGTCTTGTCATAGACGGGATTCTCGGCATACTCGATATGCAATCGGTCCTCATAACGATCACCGATGTAATCCTTCAATTCCTTCCCTTTGTATCCAACAACCAAGACAAGGCGAGACAGGTTGAGTTGACACAGCTGTTCTAACATCCTGTCAATCAATCTGACGCCGTTGACGGGTAACATACACTTGGTATTGTCTCGGGTGTATTTGCCTAACCGGCGGCCCATTCCTGCCGCTAAAATTATCGCTTGCATATTATCGGTTTATTTCATTGTTAGTCGTAAAACTCGAGGCGCTCGACGTGGTGGTAGACGTTGTCGAGGTCATTGGGGAGCTGCATGTAGTCGCCAAACATGGTTTGGAGCATGTGCTGACTATTGCCGGGGACTGGGAGTTGGACTCCCTCGAAGTCGTGGGTTGTCAACGGGAAAACATCACGCAGGTCATAGATGTTGTGAAACGGAATTCCGTATTCGCACATGAGGGCTTTGGTTCCGCTAAGCCGACTGATGCCTCGCAACAGCGGGAAAGAGACATGACGGTTAAACCAAGTCAAGGCCCTTATTTTTTTCATCGCCGAGTCGCTTCCGTTCCCCTTGCGGAAAATGTTATAAGCCACACTTTGCACACGCAGGCGTTGGGTCCACGGCAAGAGCCTGTCCAGCGGAAAGATGTCAATGAAGATGCCGCGTTCCTTGAACACCTTATCAAAATTACCTTCATCGAGGAATGACCGTTTGTCCCTCAATTTGGTGATAAAGAGGAAGTAATTCTTGTCGGTGTCATTGTTTTGCAAGGCGATGTACGCGGGCAATTCGGCCGGCAGCACCTTCATCAACCGCTTGTAGTCTTGTCGCATCATGGCCACATCCAAATCGTCGTCCCAGGGAATGAATCCATTGTGACGAAATGCGCCAAGCAATGTGCCTCCATACAGGAAATAAGGAATATCGTGTTTCTTACAAATTTTGTCAAGCACAGTAACCATCTCCAGCATGACCATCTGCTGGCGGCGCAAGGGCGAACCCTCAGGGTTAAACCTAGCCCTGAGTTCCTCTTGATTGAATGTGGGATTATCAGCCATCTATCTTGTTGGTGTAATTACATGATGCCACGCTCGCGGAGGCGTTTTTGCCAGTTCCAGGCGCTGAGCATGGTGTCGTCGAGTGAAATCTCGGCATGCCAACCGAGCACTTCATTGGCGCGTTTGGGATCGGCCCAGATTTGAACAATATCGCCAGGGCGGCGAGGCGCTATCTTGTGTGGAACCTTCACGCCCGTTGCTCGTTCAAATGAGTGCAGCAGTTCGAGCACCGATGCACCATTACCAGTGCCGATATTAAAGATTTCCAAGGCTTCGTCGCTCTTGTCGTCGAGCATGCGCTCCAGGGCCTTGACGTGAGCCTTGGCCAGGTCAACGACGTTAATGAAGTCGCGGATGCAAGAGCCGTCGCGTGTGGGATAGTCGTCACCAAAGATGCTCAGTTCCTTGCGCACGCCGATGGCGGTCTGGGTCAAGTAGGGCACAAGGTTCTGGGGCACACCATTGGGCAACTCGCCAATCTCGGCACTGGGATGGGCACCGATGGGGTTGAAGTAACGCAGCAGGATGGCCTTGATGGGGCTGCCGCTGCGGATGACGTCGTGGATGATATCCTCACAGATCTGCTTGGTGGCGCCATAGGGCGAGGTAGCCTTCTTGGTTGGGGCATCTTCGGTGATGGGATTCTTGTCGGGCTCGCCATAGACGGTGCACGACGACGAGAATACAAAGCCCTTCACACCGAACTCGGGCATCAGTTCGAGCAGGTTGAGCAGGATGTTGAGGTTGTTGCGGTAATACATGATGGGCTTCTCGATGCTCTCGCCTACGGCCTTGCTGGCAGCAAAGTTGATGATGCCGTTGATGCCGGGATTTTCTGCAAAGAGTTTGCGCACTACGTCACGGTCGGTGCAGTCACCCTCCACAAATGTGGGTCGCACGCCTGTGATACGCTCTATACCGTCAAGCACTTCAATATTGCTGTTACTTAAGTTGTCGATAATCACCACGTCATAGCCTGCTTGCTGCAGTTCTACCGTTGTGTGTGAACCGATAAATCCGGTTCCGCCTGTGACTAGAATTTTTCCTTTCATTATATAATTGGTTTAAAATGTAATCTTATTTCTTGATTCGGGACTTGATAAATTCCACGCACTCCTCAAATATTGTGGCATGGAGTAACTTCATAATCAGAGCATAGAGCGCTGTGGCAATGATGATGCGGGCCACCAGCAGTGCATACAGATTGGTTAATGGAGAGGTGACGACCCCAGTCGTTCCCATCACTACCAAGGTAATGAACAAGAACGGCAATAAATCGTGCAACATCGCTCCAAACGAGTAACCGATAAGCCGTGAGGCAAAGACCTGCCAGGCCAGCAACCACAAGACGTTGATGGCGGCAAAAGCGACAACCATCGCGGTGAATCCCAGCCAGTGGCATGCCAGTACGGCAGTAATCACCAGCGCAATCTGTGTAATATTCAGCCACATGTAGATGTCTGATTTGCCAAGGCTTAGGAATAGGTTCTGATAAACCGCATAGAGTGGAACGAACGCACCGCTCACACACAGAATCTGCAGCAATGGTATGCTTTGTTCCCACTTTGCATCGATGGTGATGAGGATAAACTCACGGGCAACCAATGCCAGTCCCAACATAACAGGGAATGAAAGAAACGCCGTGAATCGCAACATCTTACCAAAGATGCGGCGCCGGCGCTCATTGTCGTCGTTGACTTGAACCAGTACGGGCTGAACTATCTGTGAGACCGTGCCGGTAACGAGTGAGTTGGCCATCGTGTTCCACTTGTTGGCTTGGTAAAAGTTGCCAACTGCCTGCGCCGGGAACAAGCGTCCGAAGATGACGGTTAACACATTGTTGCTAACCGTTCCCATAATGGCCGTGATCAGTACTTTGTAACTGAACGCAAACATGCGCTTGACAGGACCAAAGTCGATGTGCAAAGTGGGCCACCAGTGGGCAAAAGAGTACCTGCCGATGCAGATGACCACATTATATAATACTTGCTGGGTCGCCAGACTCCAATAGGAGTAGCCATTAAAGGCCATGGCCACGCCCACCGTGCCCGAAACGATGAGTGCTGATAGTGAAATGATGGCTTTCTCCTTCATCTTCAACGCACGAACAAGTTTGGCGTTGGGTGAAATGCCCAACGCGGCAAAGATGAATGCGATAAAGATGAATCGTGACAAGTCTGTCAGTATGGGCTGGTGAAAGAATAGTGCAATCAACGGCGCGCACATAAACAACACGGCATACAACGCAAGGCTGACAATGATATTGAACCAGAAGACCGAGTTATAGTCCTCATGCTTGATGTCTTTCACATTGATGAGAGCCACACCAAATCCACTCTCTTGCAGATTGTTGGCAATCAGAGTGAATATCGCAAGCATGCCCACGATGCCATATTCCTCAGGCGAGAGCAGTCGGGCCAGGAAGATGCCGATAATCAGGTTGAGCAGTTGCATGCCGCCACTGCTTAATATGCCCCAGAAGAGCCCTTGGGCCGTCTTCTGTTTCAGAGTCTGGTTATCGAACTGCTCACTCACTATCGTTGGCCAATATCTGATCAATCCACTCGCGAACGCACGCATCACCACCGCGCCGCTCGAGGATATGTATGCCGGCTATGGCTTTTACTTTATCACAGGCATCGGCCGGACATGCTGCCCAGCCCACTGCTGCCAGCAGGTCATAGCAGTTGACGTCATCACCCACATAGGCCACTTGCTGCAATGTGATGCCCATCTCGTCGCAGATCTCGCGAGTAGCCGCAAGTTTTCCACCGTCACGGGCGCTCTGCTTGAGGTAATCAAGGCCGAGTTTGCGCGCGCGGTTCACGTTGATGGGGGTGTTCTCGCTAGTGACAATACCCACCTTCACTCCTGTGCGCTGCAGCAGTTGCAGTCCCATGCCGTCGCGGGTGTTGAACTTCTTGAATTCGGTGCCGTCTGTGCCATAGTACATGCCTCCGTCGGTCAGGGTACCGTCCACATCGGTCAGCAACAACTTGATGTCACATAGACGTGGGATGCCGGTGGGCTTCATGGCACTGTCGATATGAGTCTGATCGGACATATTATTTTATATATTTCTCAATGTTATAACGGGGACGATGCTTCTCCTCGGTGTAGATGCGGCCAATATAGGCAGCAATGATGCTCAGGCAAATCAACACGCATCCGCCAACAAACCAGATGGAAAGCATGAGTGATGCCCATCCTTGAACGCCTCGGCCTTGACAGAGCGCCACGATTACGTAGATGAGGATGCATAGGCTGATCAGCAGAAAGATGAGGCCTAGATCAAAAATGAGACGCAACGGCTTGACACTGAACGATGTGACTCCATCGATGGCGAACGAGAGCATCTTGCTTAGTGGATACTTGCTCTCGCCGGCCTGTCGTTCAAGTCGGTCATACAGCACCTGGTCGGTTTTGTAGCCCAAGAGTGGAACCAGACCACGCAGAAACAGGTTGCGTTCCTCATATTGGCACAAGGCGTCGACGGCTCGCTGGCTCATAAGCCTGAAATCGGCGTGATTATACACTGATTTCACCCCCATGCCAGACATGAAACGATAGAACATCTGTGCTGTGGTGCGCTTGAATAAGGTGTCTGTGGTGCGCTTGCGTCGCACGCCGTAGACGATGTCACATCCATCGTCATATTTCTTGACCATCTCTGGGATGGCCTTGATGTCGTCTTGCAAGTCGGCGTCTATCGACACAATGATATCGGCATCCTGACGGGCCGTTTCAAGGCCTGCCATCAGAGCGTTTTGATGCCCTACGTTGCCTGCCAACTTGAGGCCGCGCACATGGGCGTCGCTATTGCTGTAGCCTTCGATGATCATCCATGTGCGGTCATGTGAACCATCGTCCACATAGAGGAGATAACTACCCTGTCCCACAAGGCCGTCACGCATCATCGTGTCGAGCAATCCGCGCAACTGCTGATTGGTCTGAGGCAGTACTTCCTCCTCGTTGTAGCAAGGTACTACTATTGCTAAAACTGTTTCTACCATACTAGACATATTGTTGGAGGCGTTAATCACATAGCCTCAATCGGCAAAGGTACATTTTTTTAACGTAATGTGCAATATTACTGTTTTAAGTTCTTAGTTTTTAGTGTTGAGTTCTTTGTTTGACTCACAACTACTAAACAACGTATCAGGAACGAAAATTGTTGCAGACGCTGAGTTTTTATCGCAAAGTATCCCCTACCCTGTGGTTTGGCGGAATCTTTTTCTAGGGTTGATTGTCATATGATTGCTTTTTTTTGTAATTTTGCGGTGAACTAATCTAATTTGACAATGATATTATCCATGACCGGATTTGGCAAGGCTGTGAAGGTCTATAACAACAAGAAAATCACTGCCGAGGTCAAGTCTCTGAACAGTAAGCAATTGGATTTTGGGGTGCGTACACCTCAAAGCCATCGTGAGATTGAAATGGAACTGCGCAACATTGTGTCCAAAGCGTTGATGCGTGGCAAAATCGACCTGTATGTTTATTGTGAGCCTATCGAAGGTGCCGCTTCAGGAACCATCAATGTGCCCATGCTGCAGCAATACAAGTCACAGATCGAGGAAATGGGCCGACAATTGGACCTTCCGGAACCTAATGACTGGTATACCATGCTGCTGCGTATGCCCGATGCCCTCAAAACCGATGCCAAGTGTTCCGAGGCTGACGACGAGGAACTGTCGGTCGTCAAGGAGGTCGTCGCTCAAGCAACAGAGCAACTCATTGCCTTCCGTCAGCAGGAAGGAAAGCGCCTAGCCGTATTCTTTAAGGAGAAAATTGATGCAATACAGGCCCTTCTCGACGAGGTGCCGCGCTATGAGGAGCCTCGCATCAACAAGATCAAGGGGCGCATCTTGGATGCTTTGGCCAAAATCAAAGAGGTGGACTATGACAAGAACCGCTTTGAGCAGGAACTCATCTATTATATTGAGAAACTTGACATTACCGAGGAGAAGATCCGCTTGCAGAATCATCTGAAATACTTCCTCGAGACGATGAGCAGCGAACAGCCTGGTCAGGGCAAGAAACTCGGCTTTATCAGTCAGGAAATCGGTCGCGAGATCAACACGATGGGTTCCAAGGCTAATCAGGCCGACCTGCAGAACCTGGTGGTGCGCATGAAGGATCACCTCGAGCAGATCAAGGAACAGGTGCTCAACGTGCTGTAGAGCGCTGGTTTATAATCCGGACTATAAGTCATTACTATTCATCATAATTTGACAACCAACTGACAATGAAAAAGTCCATCATCTTCATTATTATGGCTATCATGGCCATAGCATCGAGCATCAGCGCTCATGCCGAGCAGTGCAAGGTGTCTGCCGCTGCCCAGTTCTTGTATGCCTCCAAACATTCGATGGCAGGTTTGGGAGTTCAGGTGCAGGTGGAGCCTGCTACTAATTTCCGTCTTGCTCCCGAGTTGAACTATTACTTTAAGAATGACGGATTGAGTGCCCTGAATGCGTCGCTGAATCTGCACTACGTCATCCATACCAGCAATGTGTTTGCTCTGTATCCTCTGGTGGGTTTCACCTATGGCCACTATAAGATGGATCACCACATGGGTGATAGCACTAAGGACCGCTGCGGTGCCAACGTGGGTCTGGGCGCGCAATACCGCATCCAGGATCGCCTGCACTTCTTCACAGAGGCGCGTTTCCAGATCATGAAGGACTATAACCAGTCGGTGACCGTGCTGGGCTTGAAGTATACCTTCTGATATACGCTTACACTTCTTACATCTCTATCAATTCATCATAACTCATGTGTCATCAAGGTAAACTCATTATTATCTCGGCACCGTCCGGTTCAGGAAAGTCGACCATCATAGGGCGCATCATGCAGGACGAGTCGCTGCGACTGTCATTCTCGGTATCTGCCACAACGCGTCCCCGCCGAGGCGAGGAGGTGAATGGAGTGGATTATTACTACAAGACGGTCGACGAGTTCAAGCAGATGATTGCCGACGAACAACTCGTGGAGTATCAAGAAGTGTATGAGGGCCGCTACTACGGCACGCCCAAGAGCGAAGTGGAGCGCATCACCGGTCTGGGCCGGAATGTGGTGCTCGACTTGGACGTGTTGGGTGGCGTGAACGTTAAGCGCATGTATGGCGACCGAGCGTTGTCCATCTTTATCCAGCCACCCAGTGTGGAGGTGCTTCGCCAGCGGCTCATCGGCCGTGGCACCGATAGCATGGAGGACATTATGGCTAGGGTCAATAAAGCCGAATTTGAGATTTCGATTGGCCCGCAGTTTGACTACACCGTCATCAACGATGACCTGGAGACCGCTGTCGCCGAAGTCCACCGCTTGATCAGCGATTTCGTCACTCAGGGCTGATTGGCGGATCAAAAGATTTGGCCGGAATGCTTGTGACCCTGCTGGAAACGTGCTAACTTTGAGCTGAACAGACATCGTACATTAATATCTTAACAGACAGATGAGAATCGGCATATTTGGCGGGTCGTTCGACCCGATACATATCGGCCATGCCATCATTGCCCATCACATTGTGGACAGCGGAGCCGTCGATCGACTTTGGCTGATGGTCTCGCCCTTGAATCCGCTCAAGGCGGGCAATGCGCGCCATGTGGCCGACACTGATCGCCTGCGCATGGCAGAGATGGTCTCACGGCCGCTTGAGGGTGTTGAGACGTCAGCCTTTGAGTTTTCCATGCCTAAGCCATCCTACACGATCGACACGCTCAATGCCCTGCAGGCCAAATTTCCTGCCGATGAGTTCTATCTCGTGATTGGGGCCGACAATTGGCAGGTCTTTGACCGGTGGCGTAACAGCGAGGAAATCTTAGCCAAATTCCATGTGCTGATCTATCCCAGATTAGGCTACGATGTGGTGATTCCCAATCAACTAGACGACCGTGTTGCTCTGGTCGACGCACCCATCATCGAGTTGTCGTCGACAATGGTTAGGGATCGTCTCTGCCGTGGACTAAGTGTACGCTACTATGTCCCGGACCAGGTGTTTGACTATATCGAGCGGCACAATCTGTACAGTAACAAAAACCGATAATGATAATGGATAAACTAACACCTAATGAACTGACATTCATTGCTCTGGCCAATGAGTATTGCCATGCTTTGGAACATGCCCACGAGTGTGAGACTCGAGACCGCTTTGTGGCGCAAATGCTCAAGTTGCTGCCCCGCTTATACATCACCATCAGTGATATCGAGGACGATTCATTTAGCGAGGAGTTTATCGATGCGGCGCTTGAAGAGGATGTGTATGACCTGGTGCGCGCTCGTGTGTCGCAGATTATGGCCGAGGAGGACATTTATCTTGAGGTGTTCTTGGAAGACATGAAGTACAGCGACACCCCTATCTCGGCATCGGTGTCTGAAAATCTGGCCGATCTGTATCAAGAATGTTTCAACCTGATCCATTCCATCCAGGAGGCTCTGACCGAGACCCAGCACGAGATGTTGTGCCAGTGCAAGGTCAACTTTATCAACTACTGGGGCCAGACGCTCTGCAATGTACTCAGGGCGTTGAACGCCATTTACTACGGAATCTGATTGGCATGGGTGGCAGATGCTTGCCCGCCAGCATGACTGAACTTAAACACAATTAACGACGATATAAGCATGAACAAGACTAATGATTATGTGAACTCGCTGCTCGAGTTCCTGGACAACAGCCCCTGCAACTTCCTGGCTGTTGACACAGTCAAGAAAATACTGATGGCCAATGGCTTCAAGGAGAAAAAGATTGATGACAAGATGAGCGCTAAGGCTGGTGACAAGTTTTTCTTCACCAAAAATGACAGTGCCATCTTTGCTGTGACGGTGGGTAAGAAGAAACCCGCCGAAACCGGTTTCAAGATCATCGCGGCTCATAGCGATTCTCCCTGTTTCCGTATCAAGCCTGCCAGTGAGATTAAGAGCGAAGGCGGCATCCTGCGCCTGAACACTGAGGTCTATGGCGGCCCGATTCTCTACACCTGGTTTGACCGCCCCCTGTCTCTGGCTGGCCGTGTGCTGCTCAAGGGCAAGGATGCCTTGCACCCGGTGACCAAACTCATCAAGATCGATCGCCCGCTGATGTGCATCTCACATCTGGCCATCCACTTTAACCGCGCGGTCAATGAGGGCAACCACCTGTCCAAGCAGAAAGACATGCTGCCCATCCTGTCCAAGGTCAACAGCGACTTTGAGTGGCAAAACACATTGCTCAACCTTGTTGCCGACGAGTTGCAGGCCGAGCCCTTCGATATCATCGACTTTGACCTGATGCTCTATGACGTGAGCAAGGCGAGCCTGTTTGGCCTGAACAATGAGTTTATCTCGGCTGGCCGTCTTGACGACCTGAGCATGGTGCATGCCGCCATCACCGCCATCACCGAGGCCGAGGACAAGGATGCCACGCTGGTGGCAGCCATCTTTGATAACGAGGAGACCGGAAGCGGCACCAAGCAGGGCGCCCACTCCCCTGTGCTGGGCAATATGCTGCTCCGTCTGGTTATGGCACTGGGCGGCGACTTTGAAGATTTTGGCCGGGCAATCCACCGTTCGTTTATGGTGTCGGCCGACAATGCCCATGCCTTCCACCCCAATTACCCCGAGAAGTACGATCCTACCAATCATCCCTCGCTGGGCGGTGGCCCGTGCATCAAGGTTAATGCCAACTGCAAGTATATGAGCGACGCCCATTCGGCAGCCATCTTCAAGAGCCTGTGCGAGAATGCCGGCGCCCCGTTCCAGTACTTTGTCAACCACAGTGACGTGGCTGGTGGCTCCACACTGGGCAACATCCTCACAGGCCAGATCGACATCGAGGGCGTCGATGTGGGTAACCCCGTGCTGGCTATGCACTCGGTGCGTGAGACCGGCTCGTGCGACGATCATGTCAACATGATCAAAGTGATGAAGCACTTCTTTAGTTAACGGTCGTGGCAACAGGGCGCGATGTGACTGATTCCCGTCGCTGATGTGGGACTAGGTATATAATACAAGATACAAGATCATTCATGGTAAGTTATCTGCAAGTTGAGGGACTGAGTAAGGCTTTTGGCGTGGATGTGCTCTTCGAGGACTTGACCTTTGGTGTCGCCGAGGGCGAGAAAATCGGCCTGATCGCCAAGAACGGCACAGGCAAGTCTACCCTACTCGACATCCTGGCTGGCATCGCCTCGCAGGATAGCGGCGCGGTCATCTACCGCAACAATCTGCGGGTGGGTTACCTGCCGCAGTTGCCTGACCTAGGCGGCGCCCACACAGTGCTTGATGCCTGCTTGCATGGCGACGATCCTCGCTCGGCTGCAATCCATGACTATGAGGAGGCGCTGCGCACTGGCGATAACGAGGCCATGACGACGGCCATCCAGGCGATGGATGCCAGTGTCGCTTGGGACTATGAGGAGCGATTCAAGCAGATATTGACTCAACTCAAGATCACCGATTACAATCAGCCCGTCAAGGAACTCAGCGGCGGCCAGGTCAAGCGTGTGGCCCTAGCACGCCTGCTCATCGACGAGCCGCAGATGCTCATTCTGGACGAGCCCACCAACCACCTGGACATCGACATGATCGAGTGGCTGGAGAACTACCTGCAGCGCAGCCGTGTGACCCTGCTGATGGTGACTCACGACCGCTATTTCTTGGACAACATCTGCAACCGCATCCTGGAGATGGATCAGCACAGCATCTTCTCCTACAGCGGCAACTATAACTATTATCTGGAAAAGCGCGCTGAACGCATCGAGGCCCAGAATGCCCAGGTGGAACGCGCCCGCAACCTGCTACGCACCGAACTGGACTGGATGCGCCGTCAGCCGCAAGCCCGCGCCCACAAGGCTCAGTACCGCATCGACGCGTTCTACGACCTGCAGGAGCGGGCCCAGCAGCGCCGCGACGATGCCGAGGTGGAATTGAACGTTAAGAGCGCCTATATCGGCAAGAAGATATTCACGGCCCATCATGTTAGCAAGCGCTTTGGCGACAAGGTGGTGCTCGACGATTTTAACTACACGTTTGCCCGTTACGAGAAGTTAGGCATCGTGGGCGACAATGGCGTGGGCAAGACTACGTTCATCAAACTGCTGCTGGACATCGTTAAGCCCGACAGCGGTTACTTCGAGATAGGCGAAACGGTGAAATTTGCCCACTACAGCCAGGAGGGTATGCACTTTGACGAAGGCAAGCGCGTGATCGATGCGGTGCGCGATGTGGCAGAGTACATCTACTTCGACGAGAAGCATCACTACACGGCTATGGCCTGGCTGAACCACTTCCTGTTTACTCCACAAGACCAGCAGAAGTTCATCGCCAAGTTGAGCGGTGGTGAGCGACGTCGCCTGTATTTGGCCATGGTGCTGATGACCAAGCCTAACTTCCTTATCCTGGACGAGCCGACCAACGATCTGGACATCTCAACGCTCGAGATCCTCGAGGAGTATCTGACGCAATTCAACGGCTGTGTCATCATTGTGAGCCACGACCGATTCTTCATGGACCGTACGGTGGATCACACCTTTGTGTTTACAGGTAATGGCCACATCAAGGACTTTCCTGGCAATTACAGCGAATACCGCGCCTGGAAGCAGCGCCACGAGCAGGAAGCGGCACAGTTGGCCAAGGAGCAGGAGGTCGCCAAGCCCAAGGAGAACACCTGGGCCAACCGGAGTGATCAAAAGAAATTGACCTACAAGGAACAACGCGAGCTCGAACAACTCAATGCCGACCTTGAGGCCCTCAACAAGGAGAAAGCCGAACTGGATGCCCTGTTTGCCAGCGGCGAAACCCTAGACGACGTGGCCACTAAGGCCGCCCGCTACCAGGTGGTCAAAGACCTCCTAGATGAGAAGGAAATGCGCTGGTTGGAACTCTCCTCTTAGTTAGAAGTTAGGTGTTCACAGAAAGAGGATGTACGGGCTGGTTGACTGCAATAACTTCTTTGTGTCCTGTGAGCGGGTGTTTGATCCACGGCTCAACGGGCGCAAGGTTGTTGTCCTCTCTAACAACGACGGGTGCGTCATCGCCCGCAGCAATGAGGCCAAAGCCGCGGGTATCCCCATGGGTTGCCCCGCGTTTAAGATCAAGGAACATACCGACCCGCGCCAGGTCGTGCAACTCTCGGCACGGCACATCCTGTATCGTGACTTGTCTAACCGCGTGATGAACATCCTGGGCCAAGAGGTTGAAAACGTGCAGCAATACTCTGTGGATGAGGCGTTTTTCCTTCTTCCCCACGAGGATGTCGAGACAAGCCACCGTGTGATGGCTGAGGTGGTGAAGAAGGTCCGGCAGTATGTGGGCATCCCGGTGAGCATCGGCTTCGCGCCGACTCGCACCCTGGCCAAGATTGCCAACCACATCGCCAAGAAGGACCACCGCATCACCGACGGCGTGTATTGGCTCGTGCGTCCTGAGGCCATCGACATCATTTTGAGGCGCACCGCCATCGAGGACGTCTGGGGCATCGGGCGCCGGCTTGCTGCCTCGCTCAAGAGCAAGGGCATCATCACGGCGGCCGACTTTGTGAAAATGCCGTCATCGCTGGTGCGTTCGCAATACTCGGTGACGCTCGAGCGCACCCAGCGCGAACTCATGGGACACGACTGCCAGATCGCCAATCCGGTGACCATTGCCCACAAGACCATCATGACGTCACGCACATTCGGCAAGGTGTTGACCAACCGTGATGAGATTGCCGATGCTATCGTTAGTTTTGCCGAGCGCACAGCACGCCAACTGCGTGACGAGGGCAGCGTGGCTGGTAGTGTGATGACCTATGTGCGAGGAGACCACTTCCGTGAGGACCTGCCCTTCTACTCCAACTCCTGCCAGTTGCAACTCGCTACGCCCACAAGCGACACGATGACCATTGTCAGGCAGGCCCTGGTCGCGTTTAACAACATCTGGCGAGACGGCTTCGGCTACCGCAAGGCTGGAGTGATGGCGCTCGACATACAGCATGGCGGCGCTATACAACTCAACGTGTTTGACCCCGAGGATCATGGCAAACTGCGGCGCCTGATGACCAGCATCGACGGCATCAACAACCTGTATGGCCGGCGTTCGGTGAAACTGGCCCCAGGCCTGCAGCGCGGCGAGTGGGCGCCCAACCAGAACCACTTCCAGCCCCTGAGCAAGACCCTCCACTTCTACACCGGCATGATCCATCCCTACCCCGCTCTAGATGCCTCAGTGACGCGAGAATGTGATGAGGAGGAAAATGCCGATACAGCCGACAATCTGTTCTCGTGACGTATATCAAACAACTGAATACTCTGAAAAATCTGATTATTTGTCACAAGTCGTGGCAGTTCAGATGGTTCAGAGTATTCAGTTGTTGACTATTCCTGGTTGTGGGAAATTGGGGTCAGTTCTTGAGGGAGTAAGTGATGGTGGTGACCACGCGCACCTTTTTGATCCAGGGTGTGTACTCGTCGCGGTTCTCGATGGAGAATTGGCCTTGATCGGCGCTCACGATCTTGTTGAGTTTGCTGTGGGAGTTCTTGGCAAACTGCTCGGCAGTGACCTGAGCGTTCTCGATGGCCTCTTGCATCATCTTGGGCTTCATCTCCTTGAAGGCAACAAACTCATACTGAATCTGGTTGTCATAACTGTCGCCAGTGATGGCTACGCCCTCCTTGAGCAGGTCACCCTGCTTGGCAATCAGTTGGCGCACCAGATCCACATTTTTGCTCGTCACGGTAAGGACCGAAGTCACGATGTAGCGGTAGGCCCTGTTGCCCGAGTCATATTCGCGAGCGGTCAAGTCCACAACCTGCGGGGCATTGAGGCTGATCTCATCTTCCTTGACGCCTCCCTTGAGAAGGAACGCCTTGATCTTGGCCTGTGTGGCACCGATGCGGTCATACAGACCAGGCAGGTCGTTGCCAACTTCCTTGGAGACGATGGGCCACGTCACTTTGTCGGCAGGCACTTCCTGCTCGGCAAGTCCCTTGACACTGACCTTGCGGTCCTTTCCTGCAAAATCATCAATACCAGCCTTGATGAACCAGCCCAACGAAAACACGCTCAGTGCGATGAGGGCTGCCGAAATAATCATTTTCTCTTTCATAATAGTGTCATGTGTTGAATTGAAACTTTAATCGCAAAGATAACTGCAAAATGCGGGCCATATTGTGCAAAATTGGCAAAAAATTTCACTCAACAGGAAAAAATATGCCGAAAAGCCTCTACCTGACCTGCTCGACAAGGGCTTCGGCACAGCGCTCGCCATCGATGGCGCTCGAAACGATGCCACCAGCATATCCGGCACCCTCACCGCAGGGATAGAGTCCCTTGAGTGTGATGTGGTGTAGCAAGGCGCTGTCACGAGGGATGCGCAGGGGGGACGATGTGCGGGTTTCTACACCGATGACGATGGCATCGTTGGTGAGGAAACCGCGGGCATTCTTGCCAAATGTCTTGAATCCGTTGCGCAATCGGTTGGCCACAAAGTGCGGCATCCACAAGTCTAAGCGAGAGGGCTGCACTCCAGGCAGATAGGACGATGGCGGAATGTTGCGTGATGGCTTACCATCGACAAAGTCCTTCATGCGCTGTGCTCCGGCAATCAGGGTGTTGCCTGCCTCGGCATAGGCACGCCGTTCCATATCCTGCTGGAAGCGCATCATCGCCAGCGCGCCATATTTCTTGTACTCATCGGGCAAATCGTCGGGATGCAGTTCGACGACCATGCCAGAGTTGGCCCAATGCGAGCCACGATTGCTAGGAGACATGCCGTTGACCACCAAACCGTCAGGCTCGCTGACAGCGGGCACTACAAAACCGCCAGGGCACATGCAGAATGAATATACACCACGATGGTCCACTTGGGTCACAAAATTATACTCGGCTGCTGGCAAGTAATCGCCTCGCCCCAGCACGCTGTGATATTGTATCTGGTCGATGATGCGCTGCGGATGCTCTAGGCGAACGCCCACTGCTATGCCTTTGGCCTCGACAGCGATATCGCTATCATATAACATCTGATAGACGTCGCGGGCAGAGTGGCCTGTAGCCAGAATCACCGGGCCAGCAAATGACTCGCCTGTTACGGTTTCAACGCCGGTCACCTGATCCTTGTCCACGAGCAGTCGCGTGACACGGGTCTCGAAGTGGACTTCTCCGCCGCAACGCAGGATGGTCTCTCGCATCGCCTTGATGACGCCAGGCAGTTTGTCGCTGCCGATGTGGGGGTGGGCATCGATGAGGATGTCCTCGCGAGCGCCGTGCTGAACAAAGATACCTAAAATGCGGTCAACCGAACCACGCTTTTTGCTGCGGGTGTAGAGTTTGCCATCGCTATAGGCTCCTGCCCCGCCCTCGCCATAGCAGTAGTTACTCTCGGGATTGACGACGCCTTCGCGCTGGATGCGTGAGGCATCGATGCGGCGGTCCATGACGTTCTTGCCTCGTTCCAGCACGATAGGCTTAATGCCCAACTCGATAAGGCGTAGAGCCGCAAACAGCCCGCCAGGACCCATGCCCACCACAATAGCCTGGCGCTTGCCATCCACCGGCTTATACTCGATGGGCGGCACCAGATAGTCCTGAGTCATGGGCTCGTCGATATAGACGCGCACCTTGAGGTTGACCACCACATTGCGCTGCCGTGCATCGATCGAGCGTTTCAATACTCTGATGCCCTGAATGCGTTCTGCAGGGATATCGTTGTGACGGGTCAGATGCTGTGCTATCTCGCTGCTGCTCGCTGCTGTGCGAGGATTGACGCGTAATTGCAGTTCTTGAATCATGCTATATAATAAGAAGTATTTTGTGGCACAAAGTTACATCAATTTTCATGTATTTTCATTAATTTTGCGTCTCAATTTATTATGCAGATCGTAATGACAGATATGACAAGAACATGTGGCGTGCTTTTTGACCTCGATGGCGTCCTGCTCAACAGCGAGGGGCTGTACAGTGTCTTCTGGGGCAAGATGGACGAAATATATCCCACAGGCGTTGACAATTTTGCGAGTTTTATCAAGGGGTTTCACCTCACGAGGATACTAGGCTATTTTGACAATGATGAAGTGCGCCGCCAGGTGCTTGACAGGCTACTGGCTTTTGAGCGCGAAATGCGTTTTGAGTTTTTTCCAGGAGCCTTGGACTTTGTCAGAATGTTGCGCGAGGCTGGCATCCCTATGGCAATCGTGACGTCTAGCGACAAGAAGAAGATGGCCTCACTCTACGGGCAGTACCCTGAGTTTCCCGCGCTGTTTGACTACATCATCACGGGCGACATGGTGGGAAAGGCCAAGCCCGACCCGGAGTGTTTCCTGACCGGAGCAAAACAGTTGGGTATCGATATCAAAGACTGTATCGTGTTTGAGGACTCCCGCAATGGCTTGATTGCGGGTCGCGAATCTGGTGCGAGAGTCATTGGCGTGGCCACAACCCTAGCCGCTGATGTTGTCGGTCCGCTGTGCGACATGACAATAGGTCAGGTCAGTCAACTGACCGTCGAACAGATGCTCCAATGCCCGCGCCAAGGCTAGTCTGCTAGATGCTGCGAGCGTTATACACAGGTGCCGATTTGGCGTGTCGTCTCAAGGGATAAAAGGTGCTAAAGGTAAACATTTTTTTTCTTGCGATAAATCTTTGCTCGATTCCAAAAAACGTTGTACTTTTGTCACACCGATGAAAACCGAGCCCAAAATAGATGTAAATGCCGATATCGCAGATCCCGTTGTGCGTGGGTTCAGCGACTATCTCGACGCTCATGATATGCGGAAAACGCCTGAGCGTTACGCTATCCTGAATCACATCATGGGCATCAATGGCCATTTCACGATCGAAGAGTTGCAGCAGTTGATCGAAGGCGACGGCTTCCGCGTCAGCCGCTCTACCGTTTATAACACGGTGGAGTTGCTTATTCAAGCCAAAATCGTGCGACGGCATGTGTTTGAAGGGATGGTGGCGCAATATGAGCGCATCACGCTCCCCCACACTCACTTGATCTGCACCAGTTGCGGCAAAGTTAAGGAGGTGCGCGATCCCAACTTTGCGGCGTTTATGAACGCTAGGCGCTTCAATGCCTTCAATGCAGACCATTATAGCCTGTATGTGTACGGCACTTGCAGCACTTGCGCCCGCAAGTCCAAGCGCATAAGGCAGTCATCGGATAGACGAGACAAGAAACTCAAATAATTCTTATAAAAAACCTAATTTAACACTTTTAAAACCGTTAATTTATTATGGCTAAAGTTAAACCGTTCCGTGGCGTAAGACCGCCGAAAGAGTATGTAGAGAAAGTGGCTTCCAAGCCCTATGATGTCCTCTCAAGCGAAGAGGCTCGTGCCGAGGCTGGCGACAACGAGATGTCTCTGTATCACATCATTAAGCCCGAAATCGACTTTGAACCCGGTACAGGCGAACACGAGCCCAAGGTCTATGACAAGGCTGTTGAGAACTTCAAGAAGTTCCAGGACAAGGGCTGGCTGGTTCAAGATGACCAGGATTGCTACTACATCTATGCTCAGACCATGGATGGCCGCACCCAGTATGGCTTCGTCGTAGGCGCCAGCGTTGAGGACTACCTCACAGGCCGTATCAAGAAGCACGAACTCACCCGCCGTGAGAAAGAAGCCGACCGCATGCACCACATCGAGATCAACAATGCCAACATCGAGCCGGTATTCCTGGCATTCCCCGACAATAACACGCTCGAGGACATCATCGACCGCACTGCTCAGACCACTCCCGAGTATGACTTCGTGAGCGAGGACGGCATTGGCCACACCCTGTGGGTAATCAAGGACGAGGAGACTATCAACACCATCACCAAGGAGTTCGGCAAGATTCCCTATCTCTATATCGCTGATGGTCATCACCGCACGGCTGCTGCTGCCCATGTGGGTGAAGAGAAGGCAAAGGCTGACCCCAACCACAATGGCACCGAAGAGTACAACTACCTGCTGGCAGTATGCTTCCCGCAGTCACACCTCAAGGTGATGGACTACAACCGCGTGGTTGTTGACCTGAACGGCAACACCGAGGAGCAGTTCCTCGAGAAGTTGGCTGACAAATTCATCGTCGAGGAGAAGGGCGCTGATATCTACAAGCCTGCCAAGTTGCACAACTTCTCGCTCTACCTGGGTGGCAAGTGGTACTCACTGACCGCAAAGGAAGGCACCTATGACGACAACGATCCCATCGGCGTGCTTGACGTGACCATCAGCAGTGACTACATCCTGCGTGACATCCTTGGCATCACCGACCTGCGCACCGACAAGCGCATCGACTTCGTTGGCGGTATCCGTGGCCTGGGTGAGTTGAAGCGGCGTGTCGACAGCGGTGAGATGAAGATGGCTCTGGCTCTGTATCCCGTGACCATGAAGCAGATCATCGACATTGCTGACAGCGGCAAGATCATGCCTCCCAAGGCTACTTGGTTCGAGCCTAAACTGCGCTCAGGACTCATTATCCACAAACTGGATTAATCATTCAGGATTAAACACTAAATAATGCTTAAAAAGCGTTGTCGAGACAATCGACGGCGCTTTTTTTCGTTTTTTTATTTACAAACCCACATTATTAAAGAAAAAAACACTAAATTTGTAGGTTAAAAGATAAAACAAAAAATTAATCACTATATAAAGAGACATAACTATATGAAATTCAACGTCCAAAGTAAATTATTGCTCTCTCGTCTGAATGCAGTGAGCAAAGTGGTGAGCAACAAGAACGCTTATGCGATCCTTGACAACTTCCTGTTTGAACTGCAGAGCGACCGCTTGGTTGTTACTGGCAGCGACATGGAGACCCGTCTGACGACCAATATCGAGGTCCAGAACGTGGAAGGAGCCGGTAAATTTGCCCTTGATGTGAAGCGTACCATCAATTCGCTCAAGGAACTTCCCGACACTGCCTTAACCTTTGAAATCAACGATGAGACCATGGCCGTCAAGGTGACCTATATCAATGGTTACTATGATGCCGTGGCACTCAATGGCGACGAGTTTCCCGAGAAGGCGGCCAATGCCAATGACGTGAAGCAGTTTGCGCTTCCCGCCAAGAGCATCGCTGCAGGAATCGGTCACACCTTGTTTGCCGTCGGCAACGATGACATGCATCCGCAGTTCACGGGTATCTATTGGGATATTAAGCCTGACATGATTGTGTATGTTGCAAGCGACTCTCACAAACTCGTCCGCTACCGCCAGACCAATGTGACCCCCAACTTCGAGCGTTCTTTCATTCTGCCCGCCAAGCCCGCATCCATTCTAGCCAATATCATCGACCGCAACAGTGACGAGAATATCAGTATCACTGTGGATGAGAGCAGCGCCACATTTGAGAACGCCGACTATCAGTTGTCGTGCCGTTTCATCAATGGACGTTATCCCAACTACAACTCGGTGATACCGGAAGACAACCCCTACACGATGGCCGTTGACCGTATGACACTGCTCAATGCGGTAAGGCGCGTTGCCGTGTTTGCCAACGTAGGCGGTCTGGTGCGTCTCGACCTCAAGCCTACCGAAGTCGTGCTTACCGCACAGGATGTAGATCACTCTACCGCTGCCGAGGAGACAATTTCGTGCGAATATAATGGCGAACCGATGAATATAGGCTTCAAGAGCGCTGATGTCATCGACGTGGTTAACAATATCGACAGCGAGGGCGTGTTCCTGAAACTGCTCGACCCCGCACGCGCTGGTGTGTTTGTGCCCAGTGAGCAGAACGCAGGCGAGGATCTGATCGTCCTGCAAATGCCCATGATGATTTAATCCAATCATTAAATCAGTGTCATAATGGAACTGAACCTGAAACGACCGCTGGTTGTCTTTGACTTGGAATCGACGGGCCTCAACATCACCGAGGACCGGATTATCGAGTTGTCCTATGTCAAAGTCTACCCCGATGGTCATGAGGAGCGTAAAACCTACCGCTTTAACCCCGAGAAAGTGATTCCCCAGCAAGCCATCGATGTGCATCACATCACCAATGAAATGCTTGTCGGCGAGCCCACCTTCAAGGAGCGTGCTCACGATATCGCGCGAGTGTTTGAGGGTAGTGACTTGGCAGGCTTTAACAGCAACCATTTTGATATCCCCTTGTTGGCACAGGAGATGAGCAAGGCCGGTGTGAACTTCGATCCCAGCCAGCATCGTTTTATCGATGTGCAGACCATCTACCACAAGCGTGAAAAGCGTGACCTTGAGGCCGCCTGCTTGTTCTATTGCGGCCATCCGATGCAGAACCATCATTCTGCTGCCGATGATGCCGAAACCACCCTTGAGGTGCTGAAGGCTCAATTGGACCACTATGCCGATGATGCGGAGCCTTTGGTTAACGATGTGGAATATCTGTCTCAATATTCCAGCCACAACCGAAACGTGGATCTGGCGGGCCGTATCATCTACAATGAGAAGAAAGAGCCCGTGTTTAATTTCGGCAAGCACAAGGGCAAAACGGTCGAGGATGTATTCACAAAACTCGATTTTGGCTACTATGACTGGATGATGAAGAGCGATTTTGCTGAAAACACCAAGCAAGTCATCACCAAACTCTACATCCAGTACAAGAAGAAGTAATCATCATCCATATTCAGACACTAACTATGCTGAAAGGCAAGCACATCATATTGGGAATCACAGGCGGTATCGCGGCCTATAAGTGTGCCACACTTACCCGCCTGCTTGTCAAGGCAGGCGCCGAGGTGCAAGTCATCATGACACCCAATGCTAAGCAGTTTATCCAACCGCTGACATTGTCAACATTGAGCGGTAAACCCGTCATCAGCGAATTCTTTACCGCCAATACCGGACAATGGAATAGCCATGTGGACCTGGGACTGTGGGCCGATGCACTCATCATCGCGCCAGCCACAGCCTCGACAATAGGCAAAATGGCTAATGGCGTGGCCGACAATATGCTGGTAACGACTTACCTGTCGGCTAAGGCTCCCGTGTTTGTCGCTCCGGCCATGGATTTGGATATGATGCGCCATCCGAGCACGGTGCGCAATCTGGACCTGTTGCGCCGTTATGGCAACCATATCATTGAACCAGCCGAGGGCGAACTCGCCAGTCACCTCATCGGCAAGGGTCGTATGGAGGAGCCTGAGAATATCGTCAAAGCCCTTGAACGGTTTTTCTCTCAAGGCCAAGACTTGTTAGGCAAGCGGGTGTTGATCACGGCAGGTCCCACGATCGAGAAGATCGATCCCGTGCGATACATCAGCAATTTCTCGTCGGGGAAAATGGGCTTTGCGCTTGCACAGGAGTGTGCCAGTCGCGGAGCGCAAGTGACACTTGTTGCGGGCCCTGTCGCACTAGACACACCCCACCCCGCCATCAATCGGATTGATGTCACCACCGCTATCGAGATGCATGATGCGGTGATGGAAGCGCTACCCCAGAGCAATGCCGTCATCCTGTGTGCCGCCGTTGCCGATTACCGTGTGGAAAATGTCGCTGAAAAGAAGATCAAGCGCGAAAAGGATGCCGCTCCCGTGATTCATCTCACCGCCAACCCCGATATCGCTCGCGCCGTCGGACAGGCCAAGCATCCGGATCAGGTGACTGTAGGCTTCGCTTTGGAAACCGATAATGAGCAGGTTAATGCTCAAGGCAAGTTGGAACGCAAAAACCTGAATTTTATAGTTATGAACTCTCTGCGTGACAAAAATGCCGGATTCCAGGTTGATACCAACAAGGTGACGATTTTTACTGACCAGGGCGAGGTAATCGAGGGCCAATGCAAATCCAAGCGTGATGTCGCTCACGACATTGTAGATGTTTTACACCAGTATCTGACGAAAAAATGAAAAAGACCATATTGCTATTGCTCGTTGCCCTGATGAGCGTGTTCACTATCAAGGCCGATGATGAAGCGACTGAGTTGAATTGCGAGGTGGAGGTTAATAGTGATAAAATCTCTAACGCCAGCAAGGACGTGTTCAATGAACTCAAACAATCGATCACCGACTATATGAACACGACCAAATGGACCAACGCCATCTTCGGCACTAACGAGAAGATAAACTGTAAACTATTGCTGACCCTGAGTTCGTGGGATAACAGCACGGGTGCCATGCAAGGTGACCTGCAGATACAGTCCCAAAGGCCTGTCTTCAATAGTTCTTATACTACTGCTATCATCAACTTCCGTGATCCAAAGGTCAATTTCAATTTCGAGACAGGGCAGACACTAGTCTTCTCGGAGATGGAAATGGAAGACAATCTGACAGCGATTCTCAATTTCTGGGCATATATGATTCTGGCCATGGATTTTGACACATTTGAACTGAACGGTGGCGATCCCTACTATGAGCGGGCTGCGCAGGTTGTACGACTAGCGCAGAGCAGTGGCGAGACCGGATGGAAAGCCTTTGAGGACAATAACAACCGCAGTGCTGTTTTAAGCGCGTTTACCGATAAAGCGACGGCCCCCATCCGCCAGATGTTGTATGACTACCATCGTATGGGACTGGATCAGATGGTGGTCACTGTGGACAAAGGACGCTCTACTATAACCCATACGCTGGAGAATCTGGCTAAGATTTATGAAGTGGCGCCCATGTCGGTGTGCTTGGCCATGTTCAAAGATGCCAAACTTGACGAATTGATCAATATCTACAGCAAGGCCAACATGACCGAGAAGGAGTCGGTATATGAAATGCTGTATCAGGTTTATCCGAGCGAAACTAACCGCTTGAGTAAGATTAAAGAGACCAGCAATTAATTGCCGGCGTGTGTAATGATCAAGCAACTGCACATCTCTAATTATGCGCTTATCGACCGACTCGATATTGAGTTTGCCGATGGCTTGACGATTATCACAGGTGAGACAGGTGCGGGCAAGTCAATCATACTGGGCGCCCTATCTCTCATCCTTGGCGAGAGAGCCGACCTAAAGGCAATCCGTGATGCTGATTCCAAGACGATAGTCGAGGCAACGTTTGATATCGCCGGCTATGGCCTGGAGCCATTTTTTAAGGAATATGACATCGACTGGGATGAGCAAGAGTGCATCGTCAGGCGCGAACTCTCTCCTAGTGGCCGATCGCGTGCTTTTGTCAATGACACCCCTGTTGCTTTGGCGGCGTTGCGTGAATTGGTAACGCGTCTGCTGGATATTCACTCCCAGCACAACAATATGCTGCTGTCGAATCCTCAGTTCCAACTGTCGATCCTTGATAGTATCGCTGGGAATGCCGATCTTCTAGGCAACTATCATAAGGCCTATGCCGAATATCGCGAAGCGGAACAACGGCTGGCCGAGACTGTGACTGCCATGGAGCGCCTCAAGCAGAACGAGGATTACATCCGGTTCCAACTGGACCAGTTACAAGCCATGCAGTTGCAGCCAGATGAGGATCAGCAATTAGAGGCACTCCAAGCGAGACTCAGCAATATTACATCCCTGAAAGAGGCCTTGTGGAGCGTTGAGAATGAACTCGACGGAGAGGAAAACGGCGTGCTTGCCCACCTCACGTCTGTCGTTCAGCGACTGGACGAGGCAGAGCGTTGCCTGACGGAAATATCGGGGATGTCCGACCGTGTCCGTTCATCGCTTATCGACTTGAAGGATATCGCTCAAGATGTGGGCAATATCATGGACACACTCAACGATGACCCATCCGAGTTGGCGCGCGTCGATGAGCGATTGAGTAGCATTTATTCCTTGATGCGCAAGCATAATGCCCAGAATGTCAATCAACTGATCGATATACAGCACGATTATGAGCGTCAACTGGGTGAAATAGACCATAACGATGAGATGCTTGAGCAATTGAAGTCGCAGGTTGAGGAGACATTCAAGGCCTCCACAGCAATTGCTGCCGACTTGTCGGCCAACCGCAGACAGGCTGCGACAAAGTTTGTCAAGGAATTACTGTCACTGGCTTTGCCCCTAGGCATGAAGAATTTGGCCTTTGATGTTCAGTTGACTCCGGTGAAATTGAGCCGGTCTGGCGCCGATCATGTCGAGTTTATGATGGCCTTTAACAAGAATCAGCGCCTGATGCCTGTCAAGGAAACGGCATCAGGAGGAGAAATCTCACGTGTGATGCTTTGCATCAAGACGATCATAGCACGCCACATGCAGTTGCCAAGTATCATCTTTGACGAGGTGGATACCGGAGTTAGCGGTGATGTGGCAAACATGATTGGCGAGATGATGGCCGATATTGCCCGTGCCATTCAAGTGATCGCTATTACCCATCTGCCACAGGTTGCCGCCAATGGCGATCACCATCTGCGTGTGTATAAGACCGACAATGAACGTGAGACTTTGACCCACGTGGAGCAACTCTCGGACCAGGAGCATGTGATGGAAATCGCTCGCATGCTGAGTGGCAAGGACTTGAATCAGGCGGCAATCGAAAATGCTAAATCACTTATCAAACACAAAACACAATGATTGACAAGACCCAATACATCTATGGCATTCATGCCGTTCTTGAAGCGCTCGAGGCTGGTAAAGACATTGATAAAATCTTCCTGAGCAAGACACTCAACGAAGAGACATCCAAGGATATCAGCGCACGTGCCCGCCAACTGCGCGTGCCCGTGCAACGTGTCCCTGTCCAGAAGATTGACAGGATCACTCGCCGCAACCATCAGGGGGTGCTTGCCATGATGGCAGCCGTTACCTACTATCGCGTTGAGGACTTGATACCGCAATTGTTTGACCAAGGAGAAAATCCATTCCTTGTCGTGCTTGATGGCGTGACGGATGTTCGTAATTTTGGCGCAGTAGCCCGCACTTGCGAGTGCGCTGGCGTGAGTGCCATCGTCATTCCCGATAGGGACAGCGTGAGTGTTAATGCTGATGCGGTCAAAACCTCTGCTGGTGCTCTCAACTATCTGCCGGTATGCCGTGAGCATAATCTGGTCAATGCCGTGAAACTGTTGCGTGACAGCGGTTTCAAAATCGTTGGCACCAGCGACAAGAGCCAGATCAGTTACACACAGTCCGATTACACAGGTCCTGTTGCCATTGTGCTCGGTGCCGAGGACAAGGGCATCTCCCCCGAAATCATGAAGTTGTGTGACACGCAGGTGCTGATTCCTGAGTTTGGCCACATCAATTCTCTGAATGTGTCGGTAGCGGGTGGCATTATCATCTATGAGGTTGTGAGACAGCGACTCAACGACAACCAGGAAGTGAAATAAGCCCTAAATACTTGTCAGAGCCGCCATTTTTCGTTAATTTTGCAAGTTCAAACACTTAGACTATGATCAATCGAGTTTTAATACGAACCAAGGTAGTACAGAATCTGTACTCCTATATGCTTACTCGTCCCGAGCGCACGCTGGATAATGCGCTCAAGGACTTGAATGCCTGTCTTGACAAAACCTACGAGTTGTACCACTATTTGATGCGTTTGCCCATCGAGTTGACTCATATACAGGAGATGCGTCTGGATGAGGCCCGCAATAAATACATGCCCACCGAGGAAGAACTCAATCCCAACATGAAGTTTGTCAACAACCGCCTGGTGGCAGCCCTCGCTGCCAATGAGCAGTTGCAGCAGTTTGCCCAAGACCATGCGGTGACCTGGAATGACGATCCCATCTTTGAGCGGATGATGCTTGACAAGATTCTCAAGAGCGACCTGTATAATGACTATATGGCTGATGATGAGGATTCCATGATGGCAGATAGCCTGTTGTGGCAGCAACTCATCAAGCAAGTGATTCTGCCCGACGAGAATATGCTCGACGCCATTGAGCAACGTTCACTGTTCTGGACCGAGGACGATATGGATCTGTTGGGGCAGTTTGTCTGCAAGACATTCCGTCGCATGGCCGATGATACCCATGACGAGGAAGTGATTCTGCCGATGTTCAAGGACGAGGAGGACAGCGATTTCGGCAAAGAATTGTTCAGCGCCACAGTCGTTCAGATGCCTGAAAACAATGCAATTATCGATGATTTGGTAATGAGTAGCCGTTGGGACAAGGATCGTATTGTGCTGATGGACCGCATTATTATGTGTACGGCTCTTGCCGAGTTGCGCTCTTTTGATAAGATTCCTACGGCGGTTACCCTCAACGAGTATATTGAGTTGGCTAAGAACTTCAGCACCGCGGCAAGTGGCAAGTTTGTTAATGGCATCCTTAATAATGCCGTCAAGCAGTTGCGGACCGATGGCAAATTGCTCAAGCGGTGATAGTCTCGACATTTAATACATTATCTATTATATTAACAAAATTCAGAAATCATTATGCTTAATACAGTATTATTGCAAGCAGCCACTGGCGGAACTGGCACCGGTTCAGGTTGGAGCAGCATGATTATGATTGTTGCGCTTATCGCAATCTTCTATTTCTTTATGATTGCTCCCCAGCAGAAAAAACAGAAGAAGATCAATGCCTTCCGTGATAGTCTCAAGTCTGGTGACAAGGTTATGACCGCTGGTGGTATCTATGGCCGCATCCGCGACATCAAGGACAATGCAGTGATTCTAGAGATCGCCGATGGCGTACGCATCAAGATTGACAAGAACTCAATCTATCAGTCGATGCAGGACGTTACCGAGGCGCCTGCTAACAAATAATTCAGATAGATCAGAATCGCTAGCCGGACAATGAGACTTTGGGACAAAATCAGGGAACGTATCGACGAATCACCTCGCTTGAGGTCGATTCTGCTATACCTCGGGTTTGTCATCATATCTGCGGTATTCTGGGGGTTTCTCACGTTTAACAGCGATGTGAAACTGGATATTGAGGTACCTGTCAAGATCAGTATGCCCAACAATGTGCATCTGCTGTCAAAGGTGCCTGATACCCTTACCGTTACTGTTACAGACCATGGTTACCGGTTTTTCTCATATCTCTTTCACAAGACGCCCACGTTGACGCTTCGCTTCACCGACTATAATGACGGCAATGGCTATTTCAAGGTGGATCAGAGCCACTTGAAGAAGGCGATAGCACCCTTGCTCAACAAGCATGCCAACATTGTGAGCGTGTTGCCCGAGTCGATCAACATCAGGTTTACCGATCTGCCTGGAAAGAAAGTCCCGGTACGTACCGATATTGTGGTCGAACCTCGAGAGGACTATACGCAGTTTGGCGCATTGATTCAGAGCCAAGACTCAGTGTTGGTGTTCAGTGACGCTAAGACGCTGAACGAGATTAACGAGGTGTACACCTATCATGTTGAGGAACTGGAACTTACCGATACCTTACGCAGAAAAGTCACTATTGCGCCCATCAATGGCGCTGTAGTCGAGCCGAGGGTAATCGATATCATGGTCCCAGTCGAGAAACTGAAGCCGCAGTCGCGCACCGTCAAGATTGTCGTGCGGAACGCTCCTGCGGGGGTTAAGATGCTGCTGTTCCCGAGCGACGTTGAGGTCACTTACCGCTCCCCGGCCAGCAAGGTCAAGGATGAAGCGGGCATTACCGCTGTGGTGGATTTCAATTCGCTGGATTTGTCGTCGACCAGCAACAAGGTGAAAGTGATGATCGGTGAAGTGCCGGCAGCCTATCAGGATGTGAAATTCTCTCACGATAGCGTGGAGTACATTATCGAGAAGCATTAGTCAAGAGATGAAGTTAATCGCGATAACCGGTGGCATAGGCAGCGGCAAGAGCGTTGTCTCTCGCATGCTTCAGGTGATGGGCTATGAGGTCTATGATTGTGATAGCAGGGCCAAGCGCCTGATGAATGAGGATGCTCTGGTGCGTGATCAGATCGTTAGCGCTTTCGGTACCGAGTCATATTGCGCTGATGGCTCATTAAATAAAAGTTATCTGGGCTCGGTTGCTTTTACCGACGAGCAATCGCTATCGAGGCTCAATGCGATTGTCCATCCTGCAACGGCGAGAGATATCGTGCAATGGGCTGAGCAGCAGGCTGCTAGTGGTGCTGATGCCGCATTTGTCGAGACGGCGCTGCTGAGAACGGCCCGACTAGACCGACTGGTGGATCAAGTGTGGCATGTTACCGCTCCGGCCCTCGTGAGGATTGACAGAGTAAGGGTACGCAGTGGCCTTACGGCACAGCAAGTGCGTGACCGCATGGCTGCCCAAAGTCTTGAGGAGGCATTGGCTCCTGGCGAGTGTGCTATCGTCAATGATGATAAGTCGGCAGTGATGCCTCAAGTCGCTGATTTGCTGGCAAAACTTAAATAATCACAAGAGAATAATACACTTTAAATAATTATTATCAATCAATTATGCTGAAGAAAATTTTATCCATTTCGGGTCGTTCTGGACTGTATAAACTGGTGTCGTATGGTAAGAATATGCTTCTGGTTGAAGGCCTGAGTGATCACAAGCGTTTTCCCGTCCACACCCGTGACCGAGTGATGTCGCTTGGTGACATTTCCATTTTCACCAATGCTGACGATGTGCCACTGTCACAGGTATTTGACAATATTTCAAAGAAGTTTGACAACCAAGCGCTCGATGTCAAGGCCTATAGCACTCCCCAGCAGTATCATGAGTTGATGGACGCAGTGCTTGCCGACTGGGATCAGGAGCGTGTTCACAACAGCGATATCAAGAAGATCATCTCGTGGTATAACATTCTGGTAGGCGCCGGTATCACCGACTTCACCACTAAGGAGGAAGAAGCGCAGGAGCCCACCGAGGAGAATAACGACTAAACATCCCATTTCCCCTCTTATTAAATGACTCAATACGGTACAAAGATACTTTATCTGGCAGCGGCTATTCTCTTGTCGCTGCCAGTGGTATCGTGCCGTAGCACCAGCAGCGCGACCCACACCTATCGTCCCTACCATGAGCGCCGCAATCGCGGTGGCTCTACGGCTGACGATGGCGGCAATGCACCCTCATCGGTGACGGATAAGAAGAAGCCCATAGCACAATCGGGCCATGGACTGGTGAGCGATGAGTGGGCACGGCTGGATATCAAGTTGGGCCGGAAGGATAATAAAGACCTCTATCATGAGTTGAAGCGATGGCTGGGGACTCCCTATGTGTATGCTGCCCACACTTGTGGCGAAGGCACCGATTGCTCGGGCCTGGTGATGGAGGTGTTTCTGAAAGTCTATCATATCAAGGTCCACCGCAACTCTGCCAAAATGCTGGAAGAAAACTGCCGCATCATTGACTTGGACGACTTGCGAGAGGGCGACCTCGTCTTTTTCTGTACCAATGGTGACGGCCGCGTTTCTCATGTGGGCATTTACCTCAAGGACAATAAGTTTGTCCACGCGTCCTCGTCGCGCGGGGTGGCTGTCGATGATTTGCGGCAGAACTATTATGCCACCCATTTCTATGCAGCAGCACGTGTAACCACCTCTCCCATGTGATCACACACTTTACCCCTTCTGCAATTTTTTTGGGCAATGATATAGAAGCCCAGCCCAAACCCTGCGGGGCTAATGCGTATTACGCGAATTAAACTCATTGAATGCGAATTTTAAATATAAATTCGTGAGATTCATCTGATTAGCGAAATTCGCATTAAAAAAAACGTTTCAGGGTCAACTGCTATATCGTTTCTTTTTTTTTGCGCGTGCGTGCGTTTCAGAGTTTGATATGTCGCCAGACGCATCGTGGCACCCTGCGCCACAATGCCGTGAGGATGCGGTATTTCCAGTCGATAACGACAATGTGACGGCGATGCTCGATAGCGTCTACGATATGCCGGGCCACGGTGTCGGGTTTCAGCATCATGGGGTATCTGAAGTCTCCGCTCAGCAGATCGGTATTGACAAAGCCGGGTCGGATATCCGTGAAATAAATATTCAGGCCGCGTGCGTTGGATTGCTGCTCAAGCGCTTGCAGATAGTTGCTCTGCAGGGCCTTGGTGGCAGAATAGGAGGGTGCGGGACCGAGCCCCTTGGTGCCTGCGATGGAGGTGATGGCGGCAATATGCCCTTCACGGCCACTTTCGGCAAAATACCGATATGCCTCCCCGATCATACGTGCAAACCCCATCGCATTGGTGTTTACCGTATTGAGTTCTATTTCAGGCGTGAGTTCCCGATTCTGTTTCCCGACGCCTGAGGAGTACACGAGGGTGTCCATTCCGCCCAACTCATCGATGAGGGCCCGCAAGCGTTGGGGCGCGTCATCGCTGGTCACATCGATGGCGGCTGTCACTACCCTATCCGAGGCTTCCTGTTGAATGGCCCGTAGCCGATCTTCGCGGCGTGCTGCGATTCCCAGCCGGTGCCCCTTGCTCAATAGCAGCCGAGCCACTTCCTGACCGATTCCCGATGATGCGCCGATGATAACTATATTCTTCTTCATCTTCACTATTGTGCGTTAACTGAACAGGTCGATCTGTTGCCGCACGCTCTCTTCGTGAATGGCCTGCATGACGCGCTGGGTGAATTCGACCGGCAAATCCAGACTGCTCCCCTCGTCGATGCGAGCCTTGATCATGTCGTGATAGCGCGTGGGTTGCACCACCCGCATGTTGTGAGCCTTCTTGAAGCGTCCTATCTGGCGCGCAACGCTCATGCGTCGGGCCAGCACGGCAAGCAGTTCGTGGTCACAATCGTCGATCTGCTGGCGCAATAGGGCCAATTCATCGTCCAGCAGGGTCCCTGAGCGCACCACCAGCCGCTCGAGGATGGACTTGAGTTGCTGGGGTGTAACCTGCTGGGCACTATCGCTCAGCGCTTTATCGGGATGACAGTGACTCTCAATCATCAGGCCGCCAAAACCCATGTCCAGCGCCTGCTGAGCCAGTGGCTCGACATACTCCCGCTTGCCTCCGATGTGAGACGGGTCACAGAGGATTGTCATGCCCGGTGCGTGGCGGCGCAGTTCAAAGGGAATGTGCCATTGCGGGTCGTTGCGGTAGAGGTGTTCGCCAGCCGAACTGAAGCCGCGGTGCACGGCTCCTAGGCGGTGGATGCCCGCGCCCAGTATGCGTTGCAGCGCTCCCAGCCACAGGTCTAGGTCAGGGTTGACCGGATTCTTGACCAGCACCGTCACCTCATCATGGCCGCGCAGCGCGTCGGCGATGTCTTGCATCGCAAAGGGGTTGGCGCTCGTCCTGGCACCCACCCACAGGATGCTGATGCCAGCATCCAGGGCGGCATGCACGTGCTCGACGGTAGCCACTTCGGTGGCCAGCGACATGCCCGTCTCTCGCCCTGCACGGAGCAGCCACGGTAGGCCTCGGTCTCCCACCCCCTCAAATCCGCCAGGCATCGTGCGCGGTTTCCAGATGCCGGCCCTGAACACCTTGATGCCTATTTCGCTCAGTTGGCGGGCGGCCTCCAGGGTCTGCTGCTCGCTCTCGGCGCTGCATGGCCCAGCAACGATCAGGGGCGCGCCGAGCGGCACGCCAGGCCATGTCAATGGACCGATGTCCTGTAACGAGCGGCTACCCATCAGCAGGCCTTGAAACTCATGTCCAGCGACTTGACGGAGTGTGTGAGGGCTCCCACCGAGATGTAGTCCACGCCACACTCGCCATAGGCCCGCAGCGTGTCGATGGTAATGCCGCCGCTCGACTCGGTCTCTATCCTGCCGGCAATCAGTTCCACCGCCTTGCGGGTGTTCTCGATGCTGAAGTTGTCGAGCATCACGCGGTCCACGCCGCCATGGTCCAGCACCTGCTGCAACTCGTCCAGGTTGCGCACCTCGATCTCTATCTTCAGGCTCTTGCCGTTGTCCTTGCACCACTGGCGCGCCTTGTCGATCGCGGGCACGATACCGCCAGCAAAGTCCACATGGTTGTCCTTGAGCAGAATCATGTCAAACAGGCCGATGCGGTGGTTGCACCCGCCGCCGATCTTCACAGCCTCCTTTTCCAGCATGCGCATGCCCGGAGTCGTCTTGCGTGTGTCCAGCACGCGCGTCTTCAGGCCCTCAAGGCACTTGGCATAGCGAGCCGTGGTGGTCGCCACACCGCTCATGCGCTGCATGATGTTGAGCATCAAGCGCTCGGTCTGCAGCAGCGAGCGCACCCTGCCCGTCACCACAAAGGCCACATCGCCCGGCACCACGTGGGCGCCGTCGCCGATCATCACCTCCATGCGCAACTCTGGGTCAAATTTCTCAAACACGCGTCGCGCGATCTCCACACCAGCCAGGATGCCCTCTTCCTTGACGATCAGCCTCTGGCGTCCCATCTCGTCGGCGGGGATGCAGCACAGCGTGGTCGCGTCACCGTCGCCGATGTCCTCGGCCAGCGACAGGTCGATCAACTCATCGATCAGTTCTTCTCTCGTCTTCATGAGATATCCGTTTTTTTTATTATATTTAGCGATTTCCGACCACAAAGTTAGGGAGATTTCGGCGGATTTGCTAATTTTGTGCCAATAATCATCAAAACGGTGACCCAAAACAATCAATAACAACAACAGCAATGAAGATTACCCTCGCCGTCATCGGCAAGACCGAGGCAGGCTACGTCCGCCAGGGCATCGACGACTACGTCAAGCGGCTGCAGCACTATGTGCCCTTCGGCATCCGCTACGTCGGCGATGCGAGGGGCTCGCGCCGCATGAGCCGCCAGCAGCAGTGCCAGGCCGAGGGCCGCGCCCTGCTCGCCACGCTCGAGGCCGGCGACCACGTGGTGCTGCTCGACGAGCGCGGCACCGAGCGCACCTCGGTCGACTTCAGCCAGTGGATGCAGCGGCGCATGGCCAGCGGCACCAAGCACCTCGTCTTTGTCGTGGGCGGCCCCTACGGCTTCTCGCCCGAGGTCTATGACCGCGCTGGCGAGATGATCTCGCTGAGCAGGATGACCCTGCCCCACGATCTGGTGCGCCTAGTCTTTGTCGAGCAACTCTACCGTGCCCTGACCATCCTGCGCCACGAGCCCTACCACCATGAGTAGCGGCTCAGCATCAGGGATTATGGGTGATCATTATCTTTTTTTTACCGGAAATGAAGAAGTTATTTGCAATACTCTCGGCTATGTTCATTGCCGTGACCATCATGGATGGTCACAGCAGGTCTTACTACAGCACGGCAGGCAACGGCTTCGGCGCGCTTTTCCCTAACCCGGCAGTGAGGATGCAGGGGCGTTACCGCGCGATCGAGGGCGACCGCCTCGTGGACGAGAATGCAACGATGGCAACCGCCCTAGGCCTGGACACAACGGGCATCCGCACCACGGCCTACCGCTACCAGTTACGACTGGCCAACACCAACAACAAACAGGGCAAGAGCCGCACGATCAAGGACCCGATGACAGGCGGCAAGACCACATTGACAAGCACGGAGTGGGGTCTGGTGTTTAACCGTGACGGTGACGGCAACTACTGTGCCGTGGTGCTGAGTTGTGAGAACAGCGCCCCGCTAGACGACATCACCGACCGTCGCACGATGAGGGTGCGCCTGATCCGGAACCAGTCTGGGCAGGTGACCGAATTGGCGAGCCGGCGCATTGCCCATGGCGTTTCGCTCGAGGATGGCGATAACACCCTCTGCGTGGATGTGGACGAGCGTGGCGCCAGCGTCTCGATAGGCAAGAACGAACCCGGCAAGGTCATGGAATGTGACATTAAGAGGCCCATTGGCGACGTGCAGGTGGGCTATCTGGTGGGACCGGGCGCGTGTGTGTCGGTTGAGCGCGCGGTGCTGACCATCGACGACGCGCAGCGGGTCGCTGCCACGGCGACAACGTGGAGCCTGGAGGCTCTGGACGAGCGCTTCTCGCAAAGCACCGACCCCGTCGAGGGCTACTGGCGCTATCTGGACCGAGACCTGCAGGACGAGTGGCTCAGGCTGGGCGGCCGCTACACGCTGGCGCTGGTGGGCAACGGCGACGGCGGCTATGACATCGTCTACGTGGGCGGCGCGCGGGTGATGCGGTCGCAGTGGGAGCCGGGCATGGTCAAGGGGCATCTGAAGCCCACCATCTTCGCGGGCAACTACGACCTGGAGTGGATCGATGCCACGCTGCAGCCCCTGGGCGACGAGGACGCCTATGCCACCCTCGAGGGCGGCGGGGCAATCCTCACCCTGAACTACCCCCTGTACAAGAGCCAGGTGAGGTATGCGCGCGTCCTGGACGATGCCGATTTGCGGCCATGATTTTGCCAATGTGGAATAATATGACTAATTTTGTGCCCGGATTTTTTAGGCAACGATATAGAAGCCCAGCCCAAACCCTGCGGGGCTAATTTGAATTAGGCGAATTAAACTCATTGAATGCGAATATTAACTATAAATTCGTGAAATTCGTCTCATTTGCAAAATTCGCATCAATAAAAACGTTTCAGGGTCAACTGCTATATCGTTTCATTTTTTTTAATATGGTTTCGGCCTCTCCGCCCGATAACCCGAGTATATATCTATTTTTAACTAATCATAACAAAAAAAACGTAAGAGATGAAGAGAATTACATGTATCATCGTGGCCATGCTGGCCATGGCACAGGTGTGCGCGGCTGCCGATGGCGCAACCCAAGCCGATGGCGAAGAGAGCGAGTCGACCTACAAGACGCCGTTTGACAACGACGAGAACAGCACCAAGCACTGGTCGGTGACGACCAGCGGATTCTATATGGGCTTGGGCGTGAAGCACAATTGGGACCTGGTGAACAACAGTTTTGAGGTGGGTTTGCTCAATGTCGCCGCCGTCAATTACAACAGCCTGCACGGACAGAACGTGTCGCTGGGCGTGGGTGTCCACCACCGCTCCTACAGCATCAAGCGCCCCCACATGCTCATGCGTAATGACCTCGGTGAGGTCATCACGTCGGAGTATCCCTCGTTGAACGTGGACGAGATCAAGAAACGCTCCTCCAACCTGAACATGTGGGCCCTACAGGTTCCCTTGATGTTCACCCAGAGGATATACAAGAAACTGGACATCACCGTTGCCGGCATCATGAACTGGAATTTCAAAGCCCAAGTGGACAACCATTACGAGATCAACAAGATTGAACACAACACCCGCTACAAGGGCCTCAAGCAAGAGAAGATCAACTTTGACGTGATGGGCGCTCTGACGTGGAACGAAGTGGGTCTGTACTGTCGCTATAGCCCCGGCAAGTTCTTCAAGGAGGGTTATGGCCCCGAGATCAAGAACACCTGGACCCTGGGCGTCACCATCGGCTTGTGATAGTGATGTTAGTGATTAGAGAGAAATCAACACTAAAGACTAACTAACAACTAAAAAAGCCTGAATTTAACGGGAAATCCTGAAAAAGAAAACGGGATTTCCCGCTTTTTTTCGGCTATCGCTGTTACAAAACGGGGTTGAAATCGTCTATAGTATAGAAGCGACAATCACCGACAATGAAGCAGACCGACCGCATCACCAACGCATTCACGGCCATGAGAGAGCAGATGCTCTCGCTGGCCGAGCGCATCACGGGCAACCGAGACGATGCGGCGGATGCCGTTCAGGACGCGTTTGTGAAACTGTGGCTGCAGCGAGAGCGCTACCAGAGCGCCAGCCATGCCCGAGGTGCAGGAATGACCACCGTGCGCAACACGAGCATCGACGTGGCACGGCACAATAGCCGTCACAGCGCGATTCCCATCGAGCAGGCCGCCGATGATGTGGCGGCCGTCGACGATGCCGACAGAGCCCTTGCCTATGATCAGGTGCGCGCTATTATTGACAAGGACCTGACGGCCAAGCAAAGGGCCATCATCGAGATGCGTGAGGTCAAAGGAATGGAATATGACGAGATCGCTGCCCGATTGGGGCTGCAAGCGGCCAACGTGAGAGTGGAACTGAGCCGTGCCCGCAAGCGGGTGCGCGAGATATACCGTAACACAACAGAAAGATAGCATCATGCAGGATTTACAAAGACATATCACCAGTCGGCAAGAGTTAGAGCAACTCATCGAGCGATACTTCGACGGATTGACAACTGTCGAAGAAGAGACCGTATTGAGGGCATGCCTGGCCCGTTGCCCATGGCACAGCGAGAGCATTGAAGACGCTCAGGTGGTGATGGGCTATTTCGCAGCCTTGGGCAAGGACCAGCGCCACTCAGCCGCTAGGACCACCAGGCAGCGCATCGCTGGCATCGCGGCTTCGATTGTCATCGTGCTGAGTGTGGCCGTCTTTGCCCTCTGGCACCAGTGGCAGCCGATGGATGAGTGTGTGGCCTATGTCAACGGTCAAGCAATCAGCAACGACCGGGAGGTGATGGCACTTGTCGAGAACGACCTGAGCAGCATCGGCAACGCGTCACAGGGCATGACCGCCCAGTTGAGCAGTGTGGGCGAAGCACTTGAACTTGATAACGAATAAAAAATAATCAGCAATCGATATGAAACGAGTCACCATCATTATCCTAGCCAGCCTGTTGACCACGATGGCTGCAATGGCTCAGAAAGGGCTGAATATCAACCGCCTGTTTGACGGTCGGTATAAGAAGGCTGTGGGCGCGACAGAGATTATCGTTACCGGCAGCCAGGCTTCGGAGATCGGCCTCACAGTCTATCACAGCGTGAGCGTTACCGATAAGGCACAGGCCGAAATCATCGAGCATCTTGTTGTGAAGGATGGGTCACAGGCCATCGACAAAGAAGTGGAGTACCGTAACGGACAACTCTACTATGGATTCTACACCATGCAGACGCGCAAGCACAACAACCGCTACATCTTCTTTCTTAATCAAAATTTGGCACGCAAGTCGCCTAAAAACGTGGTCACCCTCATCTATATGGAAGGAGAAGCCAGTGCCGAGAAAATCAAGAAACTCATCAGGAAATAAACTTTATCAATATACAAGCAAAGATTATGAAAAAGAGTACACTCATCGTTGCTGCCATGCTGACAGCACTCGCCATGTCGGCCCAATCGCCCGACACCGTTACGGTCATTGATGCCCCTAACCAAGTGATTATCACCGAGACTACTACGGGCACCAGCGTAAAGGTGTTGGGGCAGAAAAACGACAATAGTTATAGTTACAGTTACAGTGTGCAACATTCGTCAAACGACACCGTGCACACCACCAGCGACTGGGAACTAAATTACCCGTTCAAGAAGAAGGTCAAGAGAAATGCGCCCCATTTCTCGATAGAGACCAAGGGCATCTACTTCGGAGGTGGTCTCGGGACATCCTATGATCTTGTCAACAACAGTTTTAACTGGGGAATCCTTCATATAATGGGAGTGAACTATCACACCTCTCATGGCCAGGTCTTTTCGCTAGGCGTGGGCTTCGACCAGAAGCGGTTCTCGCTTAAGCGGCCCAACTGCTTCGTTATGGACGAGGCAACCAACATCGTGGGAATCAGCACCTACCCTGATGAAGTGAGAGACCGCTCGTCGGTGCTTACGGTTGATGCCCTCCAGTTCCCGTTATTGTTCCAGCAGAGCCTGGGCGGTGATTTTCATATCGTGCTTGGGGGCAGCATGAACTGGAACGTGTCGGCCAAGTGCAATACGCATTATAAGATCAATAAAACCACCTATGATGTCTCATATCGTGGCATCAAGCAGCACAAGATCACCTTTGATGTGATGGGTGCGCTATCGTTTGACGGGCTGGCCATTTACTGTCGGTTCTCGCCCAGCAATATGTTCAAGCAAGGATTTGGCCCCGAGATCAAAAACACCTGGACCCTAGGCGGTGCCGTCGCGCTCTGATGACAGGTCGCTAATCACTATTAACTAGAGGAACGGGTTGCACCGTTTCTCATCGGCAACGGTGGTTGTGGGGCCATGGCCCGAGGCTATGACAGTCTCATCGGGAAGCGGGAGTACCTTCTCGCGGATGCTGCTGATGAGTTGCGCCATGTCGCCTCCCCAGAGATCGGTACGTCCCACACTGCCGTTAAAGATGGTGTCGCCTGAGAGCAGCAACCCACTCTCGGGCAGATAAAAGGCCAGGCCGCCAGGGCTATGTCCTGGGACATGCAGCACTTGGATGGTCTCATCACCCAAGGCGATGGTGTCGCCATCAGCCAGATCGCGGTCGATGGTCAGAGGCTCCACCTGGATGTTGATATGGAAATGCGCCACTTGATCAGGCAGTTCCAGCCCTAACTGGGCGTCCAGTGTGCTGCCGCAGACATCGGCACCCGTTAGGTCGGCCAGCCAACGAGCGCTGGTGATATGGTCGACGTGGAGGTGGGTGAGCAGGATGTGCTTGACGTCCAGTTTCTGCCCATCGATGAAGTCGGTTACCATCTTGCGCTCGGCTTCACGCATCATGCCTGGGTCGACGACCACAGCATCGCGTGACGCCTCATCCCAGAGTATATACAGGTTCTCGCCAAAGGGATTGACGGTCATCATTGTGGCATTGATCATAACGGTAGGTAAAGTACTTTTTTGGTTTTGAAAAACTCTTCATTGAAATAACTGGACAACTCATCGATGAGCACCTGATGCTTGAACTTGGCGACTTCTCCGCTCAGGTCACCGCCCTTGAGGCAGATGAGGCCGTTGGGCACAGCGTTGCGACCTTCGCTGGCAATGAAGCGCTTGACGAGTGGAACCAGGTCGCCCAGGTCCATCACCGCACGGCTCACCACAAAGTCGAATTTGCCCTTGACCTCCTTGACATCACCATGCTGCACCGTCACGTTGGTCAAGCCGATGCGAGAGGCAATGTCCTGCGCCACTTTGAGTTTCTTGCCGATGCGGTCCACCAGGTGGAAGGTCACTTCCGGGTAATAAATGGCCAGAGGGATGCCCGGCAATCCCCCGCCGGTGCCCAAGTCCATGACGCGCGTGCCAGGAGCAAACTTGACAAACTTGACGATGCCCAACGAGTGCAGCAAGTGATTGACCTCGAGGTTGTCGATGTCCTTACGGGAGATGACATTGATCTTGGCGTTCCACTCGGGATAGAGGGCTTCGAGTTCGGCCATCTGGCGACGCTGGGTCTCGCTCAGTTCGGGGAAATATTTGATGATCGTGTCCATGTGCGAAGTTTAAAACCTGGAAATGATGCTGCCATCGCAGGCACTAGGCTTCAGGTCGCTGTAAGAAATCGAGACTTTAGGTTCTCCGACAGCCTCAACAGCCAACTCGTTGGGCAGATAACTCCACGTGATGCCGTCCTCGTCGAAATAGAAATTGCGGGTTACCGTCATATTCTCGACGTTGAAATAGCCCAGGTCGTTTAACTGTTCGTTGCCACTGGCATTGTTCTGCTTGAGCAACTGTTGGCGCAGTAACTGGCATACGTCGGCAATGGCATCGTCGCGGAAGAGTTGGCCAAGGTCGATCAGTGTCTGAGTTTCGCTGTCAAAACTGTAATAGCGGTGGGTGACAGAGGTCACCTGATCATTCTTCTTGACCACGTCGACCCGCTCAAAGGTCACTATGCCCTTTTGATTATAGATGGGTGTGATGCGCGTGCTAGTGGCATACTTGAGCACGCGCTGCTCGTCGAGATCATTGATTTCGTCGGCCACTTCGGCGCTGGGCGGCTCCTCCATGAAGTCGTATTGATGCATGCTGTTGGTGACCACTTGCTGCATGGCTTGCTGCAGCGACAGCGAATCACCGGATTCGAGCACTAGCACGGCAAACAGGCGCTGCAGGCTATCGACCGACGCGCCACTGGCTGTGGCCACGGGGTAATCGATTGTGGCATCAGCAAGGATGAAACAGCGCTCGCCATTGCTCATTGTAAAGGCAGAAGTGTCGCTCAGATGCTGGGTCTTGACAGTGACAGCGGGCTTACCCTTGTCCGAATTGCCCGATTTTTGCCCCTCGCAAGATAGGAGTAACCCCGTGAACATCAGTGGTATAAGAAGTAATATCAGTCTTGTTCTCATCGTCGTTAGGCTAAGTTGAATGTGATTTGTCTCGCTAAGGTACGATAAATTTGGCGATATGACGTGCATGTTGACTGCAAAAAATGATATAGTATGCGAAATATTTTTTTTGAGGGATAGAGTGGACATAATCGGGAAAAGTAACGCGATAAATGGTTTTTTTTGCCGAACTTTGCAGAAAATATACTGATAAGATTATGAAAATAGGCGAATACAACAACTTGCGCGTAAATCGTATGGTCGATTTTGGCGCATATCTCATCGATGATGATACTCATGAGGTGCTGATGCCCAAGCGCTACCTCACCCCAGAAGTGAAAGTGGGTGATATGGTCCGTGTGTTTGTATACAACGATAGCGAGAATCGACCGATAGCTACAACCGAGGAGCCTAAGGCCGTGGTGGGTGACTTTGCGCTGATGCGTGTCAAGGCTGTCAACAGGGTTGGGGCTTTCTTGGATTGGGGCTTGGTGGCCAAGGACCTGCTGGTTCCCTTCAGCGAGCAGCGCGTCGACATGCAGGCAGGCCGCAGTTATATCGTCCGCGTCTATCTGGATGAGGCCAGTCATCGCATTGTCGCTAGTGCCAAACTGGCCAAATTTCTTAATCATACCGAACCGGATTATTATCATCGTGAGCGTGTCGAGGTGCTTGTGGTGCAACGCAGCGACTTGGGCTACCGAGTCATCGTCAACAACGAGCATTGGGGGCAGATCTATCAGAACGAGACTTACCAGGACGTTAACATCGGCGATCGATTGACGGCCTTTGTCAAGCAAGTGCGACCCGATGGCAAAGTCGATGTCACTCTGGCTAAGATGGAAAAGATGCGTGTGGATGATTTGGCCGACCGTGTGCTCAAATACCTTAAGGACCACGATGGTGAAATGGCCTTTACCGACAAGAGTGATCCCGATGACATTAATAAGGCGTTCCAGTGCAGCAAAAAGGACTTTAAGAAGGCCTTAGGGCTGCTCTATAAGCAGCAGAAAGTCACTCTGGGAGACAAAGTACAGTTAGTCGACAGCAATAATTGATTATGAAAATGCTCAATCACAGGCGGATGTGGGCGTGGGCACTTGCTATGCTGATAGGCCTTAGCGCGATTGCCGATAATGACCAGGCACCCGCACCATGCCTGCCGGTGCCATCGGCCCAGCAAGTGGCATGGCAGCGGATGGAGACTTATGCCTTTATCCACTTTGGGCCAAACACATTCTTGGACCAGGAGTGGGGCTATGGCGATGCGCCAGCCGATGCGTTCAACCCCACCCGATTGGATTGTAACCAATGGGTAGAGACGCTGGTCAAGGCTGGGATGAAGGGTGTGATACTCACCTGCAAACATCACGATGGCTATTGCTTGTGGCCCAGCAAATGGACAGACTATAGTGTGGCATCCTCGCCCTGGCGTGACGGCAAGGGCGATGTGGTGCGCGATCTCGCTGAGGCCTGCAAGCGCCATGGCATTAAGATGGGAGTATACCTCTCGCCATGGGACCGTCATCAGGCCTCATATGGCACGCCGGAGTATGTCAACTATTACTATCGTCAACTGCAGGAACTGATGACGCAATATGGTGAGGTGTTTGAGGTGTGGTTTGACGGTGCCAATGGCGGTGATGGCTGGTATGGTGGCGCCTGCGAGAAACGTGAGATAGACCGTAGCACCTATTATGACTATCCCAAGGCTTGGAGCATCGTTAATCACCTGCAACCTGGTGCGGTCATCTTCTCGGATGGTGGACCCGGTTGCCGATGGGTAGGCAATGAGAAGGGCTATGCCAATGCGACCAACTGGGCCTTTGTGCGCAGTCAGGAAGTATATCCCGGTTATCCCCGATATGAGGAATTGCAATCGGGACATGCCGATGGCGACGCCTGGTGTGCCAGCGAGTGCGACACCAGCATCCGTCCAGGATGGTTCTATCATGAGAAGGAGGATAATCAGGTCAAGACGGTGGATGAATTAACCAGTCTCTATTATCGCAGCGTGGGACACAATGGCACATTGCTGCTCAACTTCCCTGTGAATCGCGATGGCCTCATCCATCCGATTGACTCGGCTATCGCGGTGCAGTGGCATGAGCGCATCGTCCGTGAATTGGGCAACAACCTACTGGCGAGCGCCAAATTCAGTGCTGGTGATACACGCGGCAATCGGTTCGCTCCTCAGTTGATGGGCGACGGGGACTGGGACACCTACTGGGCTCCCAACGATGATGTCACATCGACTGAAATCGTGATAAAAACTAAAAAGGATGTGACCCTAAACTGCATTACCCTTCAGGAATATATCCCTCTAGGACAACGTGTTAAAGCGTTTGTGATTGAGAGTAAAACCTGTTGCGGAAAGTGGACGCCTGTCATCTGTGATGAGGAAACGACCACCATTGGCTACAAGCGCATTGTCCGTTTTGCAGAGCGCACTGCCAGCGAGTGGCGCATCCGCATCATCGATAGTCGAGCATGCCCATGCATCAATAACATCGAGGGGTATTATGTAGATTAGAGATTAGTTATATTTGAGGCAATGATGAATACGAGTCAAGCGAGTGAAAGGGCGATGCGGATTGCTCAGGAGGTGGCCGAGCGTACCACACTGGAGCATTACCGCCTGGTATTGAATGAGGATCGAGAGCCTTCAATCACGGGCAGCAAGATCGGCGGCCTACCCTATTGGCCAAAGGATAAGGAATATCCCTGCGATGCCCATGGCGCTGAAATGATGATGATCATGCAGATCAACTGCAAGGAGGCTGGCCTGCGGGCTCCGCTGCCAGAGCAGGGAATGTTGCAATGGTTCATCAGCGTGGATCCTGAGCGCATGTATGGCTGTCGAGGTAATTATGATGAAGGTGGCGAGGGGTTCCGCATCGTGTATCATGACATCATCGTTGAAGACGCCGACTTGGCCGATGTGCCCACTTGCAGCATTGTAGATCCGGCGCTCACGCCTGTCAAGCGCGAGGTTGCCATCGATGTGGCTACAGCGACGACCGTCTTGGGCGTGAGTGACGGGCACTTCAATAGGCTGTTTTTTGAGATCGTCAAGGAAATCACGGGAGCGGATCATCCCGATAAGGCATGGTATGAGTATCTGGACAACGAGGACTGTCGATATTTTGAGCAGAATCTAGGCATGAAACGCCCTTGCCACCAGATGCTGGGCTATCCTGTGTTCAGTCAAGAAGATGCGCGCATCGACATAGAGCGTCACAACAGATTGCTGTTCCAACTCGACTCACAGTTCTCTGTCCGAGACCATAAGGAACTGGTTATGTGGGGAGACATGGGTAGCGGCTTTGTCTTCGTCAGCGACAGCGATCTTGCCGCACGTGACTTTTCACATTCTTACTATTGCTGGGATTGCGGTTAAATTGTCACTGTCGTTTCCCGAATAAATCATGCGTAAAAATAATAGTGTGCCCGGTCATGATGACTGGGCACACTCCGTTACAACTTTCTTTTTGCCGATCACATTAATGAAATCTTTGTTTTATCCGCAGCGTGAAGTGCCGCAGTTGGTGCAGATGAGGCAGCCCTCCTGATAGACGAGCGTGTCTTGTCCGCAATTGGGACAACGCTCGGCAGCGGCCTCTCCGTTGTGAATGTAGCGTTTGAGCGCGCGTTCAACACCCATCTTCCAGGTATTGATCGATTGGCTATCGAGTTCCAGGCTGCTCACCAGTTTGAGCACCTGGGGAATGGGCATACCATAACGGAGTACACCAGAGATCAACTTGGCGTAGTTCCAGAATTCAGGATTGAATTTCTCGCTCAGTCCTTCGATCGTTGTCTTGAAGCCGCGTTTGTTGATAAACTGGAAATCGTAACGCTTCACACCATCCTCGCCGATTGCCTTGATGATCTTGCCTTTGGTCACCGACTTGGGGCAGAAGATACCCTCGTCATCGTCGGCGATACCGGTGAAGATCTCGTAGGGTCGACCATCGATCAGGCCGATAAAGGCAATCCATTTCTCCTTCTTGTTCTGGAAGCGAACAACGTCGGCCTCGAGTTCAACAGGGCGCTTCAGGATGTGCTCTTCTTCAGCCATGTAGCGCGAAGCGCTTTCCTCGGTAGCGGCTTTCTCCTTTTCTTCTTCTTTCTTCTTATCGCTGTCGGTCAATGCGACGAGCACGCCTGTGCGTGATCCGTCGCGATAGACGGTACAGCCCTTGCAGCCGCTGCGCCAAGCCTCGACATAGAGTTTGTTGACCATCTCTTCGCTGATGTCGTTAGGCAGATTGATGGTGACGCTGATGCTGTGGTCAACCCACTTCTGCACTTCGCCTTGCATCCTCACCTTGTTGACCCAATCCACATCGTTGGCTGTCGCTTTGTAGTAAGGCGACTTGGCAACAATGGCATTAAGTTCTTCCTGTGTGTAGTCGTGACGCACGGGGATGTTATTGATATTCATCCAAGTCACCAGTTTGTGGTGATAGACGATAAATTCCTCAAACGAATCGCCATTTTCATCGACCAGATCAACGTGGACGTCTTTGTCGCTTGGGTTGACCTTGCGGCGACGCTTATACACAGGCATAAACACAGGCTCGATGCCCGATGTGGTCTGGGTGAGCAGGCTGGTGGTGCCGGTGGGAGCAATGGTCAGGCAGGCGATGTTGCGGCGGCCATATTTAATCATATCCTCATACAGTTCGGGCGAAGCCTCGCGCAGACGGTTGATGTAGGGATTGTTCTCCTCGCGCTTGGCATCATAGATCTCAAATGCGCCACGCTCCTTGGCCATCTGTACCGATGAACCATAGGCGGCAATTGCAAGCGCACGATGTACACTGACAGAGAAGTCGGTAGCCTCGGCCGTGCCATAACGCAGGCCCATGGCAGCAATCATATCGCCCTCGCCGGTTGTGCCGACGCCAGTGCGACGGCCCTTGAGGGTCTTGTTGCGGATTTTGTTCCAGAGGTTGAGTTCGGTCGTCTTCACCTCTTGAGTTTCGGGGTCGGACTTGATCTTGTCGAGAATCTTCTCGATCTTTTCCATCTCCAGATCGATGATATCATCCATCATGCGCTGAGCGCAGGCCACATGCTCGGCAAACAAGTCAAAGTCGAAGTATGCCTCAGGAGTGAAGGGGTTCTTTACATAACTGTAAAGGTTGATGGCAATCAGGCGGCAACTGTCGTAGGGACACAATGGGATTTCGCCACACGGATTGGTCGAGATGGTCTTGAAACCCAGGTCGGCATAGCAGTCGGGAACTGACTCGCGTATGATGGTATCCCAAAAGAGGATGCCGGGCTCGGCACTGCGCCATGCGTTGTGCACAATCTTGGACCACAGTTTGGCGGCATCGATATCTTTCTCGTACAAGGGCTTATCGCTATTGATGGGATACTGCTGGTGATATGTCGTTCCATTGACGGCGGCCTGCATAAAGGCGTCATCGATGCGGACCGAAACATTAGCGCCCGTGACCTTGCCTTCCTCCATCTTAGCATCGATAAACGACTCGGCGTCGGGATGCTTAATGCTTACGGTGAGCATGAGCGCTCCTCGGCGGCCGTCCTGAGCAACCTCGCGGGTGCTGTTGCTATAGCGTACCATAAAGGGCACAAGACCTGTCGATGTCAAGGCACTGTTCTTGACGGGAGAGCCCTTGGGTCGGATATGTGACAGGTCGTGTCCCACGCCTCCGCGGCGCTTCATGAGTTGAACCTGTTCCTCGTCAATCTTAAGGATACCACCATAACTATCGGGTTCGCCATCAAGACCTACTACAAAACAGTTGCTCAGTGAACCCACCTGGAAGTTATTGCCGATTCCAGCCATGGGACTTCCCTGAGGCACAATGTAGCGGAAGTGGCTCATCAGTTCAAACAAGCGGTCCTCGCTCAGGGGATTAGGATAATTCTTCTCGATGCGTGCAATCTCGCGTGCAATGCGACGGTGCATATCATCTGGGGTCAACTCATAGAGATGACCAAATGAATCTTTCAAGGCATACTTCGTTGCCCACACCCTGGCGGCTAGTTCATCGCCGTCAAAGTACTTCAACGAGGCTTCGTATGCCTGCTGATAAGTGTAGGTTTTTGATTCCATTTGCTATCTGTATATTGTTATTTGGTTAGTTTTTAAAGGTATAAAACATAAAAGGAAAATTGCTCATGCGCAAAAATCCTTGCAAAGTTAATACGAATATTTTGAAAAACAAAATTTAAGGATGATTTTGTAAAGTTTTTATAAAATAATTATAAGCATCTGATTTTGAGGCGCTTAAATTTTTGTATTTTTCAAAAAGTTTACCAAAACAAAAATGGTGTGAATACTAAAGTCTCTCAATACAAACAACTTGCACAAAAAAACGAGGACACTCCCTAACGGGAATGCCCTCGCTAAATTCTTACTGGTTTCAATAAATCCTTCCGGAATTAGTTGAGCGTGCCATCTTGAGCAGCCTTGATCATATCCTCGTTGGCAGTGATGTAGATCTCTACGCGACGGTTCTGAGCACGACCTGCTTCGGTGTCGTTGCTAGCAACAGGATAGTCATAAGCGAGACCCTTGCTGGTCATGCGAGCGCTGGGAACGCCAGCGTTGGTCAGGTAGTTCCTTACCTCGGTAGCACGGGCATTGGACACCTTCTCGTTGGCAGCACGGGTACCTACGTTGTCGGTGTGACCGTAGATCTGCACATCGGTCTGGGGATTGTTGAGCAGCGAAGCGGCAAACTTGTTGAGCGATGCCTTAGCGTCTTCGCCCAGTTTTGAACTGTTGAAACCAAACAGGATACCGTTGTCAAAGGTTACCTTAATGCCTTGGAAACCATTAACGTCGGTGCAAGTGTCAACTTGAGCACCAGCGATCTGGGCCAACTCGCGAGCCTGCTTGTCCATCTTCTTGCCAATGAGCGTACCGGCAACACCGCCAGCAACAGCGCCGATAGCACCGCCGATGGCAGCGCCCTTGCCCTTACCGATGAGGGCACCGATGCCAGCACCGAGAGCAGCACCACCGCCACCACCGATGAGACCACCCTTAGTGGCGTTAGTCATTGAACCACAGCCCGAGATACCGAGCATCAACATAGCACTCAATAATAAGCATAAAGTCTTTTTCATTTTACTTTTAATATTAAATGAATAATGTGTCGTATTGCTTGTTTACAAATTGCAAAAATACTAAAATATTTTAATTCACTAATTTATTAGACAAAAAAAACTCTCATTCGTTTAAAAACTGATGTTTTGATTAAGGCTAGTTGCGCATCGGTAAAGACAATCACCGCACGGCGATGTAGATCTGTTGCCGTGCGGTGATATCAGTCTTTTGGGCAAGGGGGGTCAACGCTTGTTGGTGATCGGACGCAAATTGCGCTCCTTGAGATCACCTGAGCGATAAGCATCGAGCAGTTCCTTGAGATCCTCGATCTGGGACTGTAACTCGATACCGATATCCGTGTCCTTGACGTGCATGCGGTGATTGGTCATTTCGACAAGTTGAACGGTTGATTTGATGTCCTGTCCCAAGCGAACGGCTTCGTCGATCGACGAGAACGGTTCATGCTGAACAAGTTGGAATCCGCGTGAATGGAATACAAGGGTATAACCGGCAATACCGGTTTCGGGCTGATATGCCTTGGAAAATCCGCCATCAATCACCATGAGTTTGCCGCCTGCCTTGATGGGATTCTCGCCCTTGATGGTCTTGACGGGAACGTGACCGTTGATGATATGCCGGTGTTCGCCCTCTACGCCAAATTCGTCGAGAATCATATCCACTACCTCGGGATTGTCTCGCAGGGTATAGTATGCGCCTTTAACCTCCTTGTGGGTTTCCTTATCGGCAATGAAGTAGCGCTCAAAGGTGGCCATCTTGCTTTTGTCAAACGCTGGTGAGTCCTGACCGCACCACAAGTACCACAGATAGTCGAGAGCAAAGGCTCTCTCCTCGGGGTCTTCGCATCCGAAGTAGGCGCTGCGGATCAGATTTCCTGCCCGCTTGAGCAATGACTTGCCATGGAACTTCTCCCCGCGTATAGTCACGTCCTTGAGTGTGCCGTCCTCATTCAATGGGATGGAAGCATGATACAGCAGGTTACCATTGACAATGGTGTAAAGGCAACCATTGCGGAAGAGGCACTTCATGTGTTTGCGCAGTTTCTCGCTCTCGGTGAATGACTGGTGCAACTTCAGGACAATCGACTCTTCCTCGGGAGTTAATTGATAAGGATGTTTGGGATCAACCGTCGGGAAATTGGTGTCGAGCAGTTCATACTCCTTGCCCTTGATTTTGATGATGCCCTTAGTGAGGTCCATCTTGTCAAGCAATAGCCTGTCCTTCATGTCAAAGTCGGGGCGGCGCTTAATGGCAGCGGCCTCGAGTTTGAACTGAATGATGCTGATGGCTTTGTGCATCTGAGCAACAAGTTGGGCCGTGCGTGCGCGTTCGGGATCGTTGGCGCTGCCGTCTTTGGGCAAGAAGCGCTCACAGGGGTCATTGGCATAAGTGTCCATGGCAAAGGTTGCCAGTGGGAGCAGATTGATGCCATAGCCATCCTCTAGCACACCGTGATTGCCATAACGCAGGGCGATGCGCAGCACATTGGCGATGCTGCAATCATTGCCCGCAGCGGCTCCCATCCACAGGATATCATGGTTGCCCCACTGGATGTCAAAGTTGTGGAATCCGCACAGGATATCCATAATCTTGTCAGGGCTAGGACCGCGGTCATAGACGTCACCTAAGATGTGCAGCATGTCGATGGTGAGTTGCTGGATCAGGTTACACATGGCAATGATGAACTCGTCGACACGATGTGTGGAAATAATGGTGCGGATAATCACATCCACATAGGCTTGCTTGTTGGGGTCGCTGCTGTGCTCATGCAACAACTCCTGGATGATGTAAGAGAAATCTTGGGGAAGCGCCTTGTGGACTTTGGAACGGCTATATTTCGATGAGACGTTGCGGCACACCTTCACCAGTCGGTTGATGGTGATGAAATACCAGTCGTTGAGTTCGTCTTTATCACTGATCTCCTCTTTCACCAGTTCCAATTTCTCGGAAGGATAGTAAATGAGAGTGCACAAGTCCTTCTGCTCGCGGCTGCTCAACGAGTCGTTGAAGATTTCACCAACCTTGCGCTTGATCGTACCGCTAGCGTTTCGTAACACATGCTGGAAAGCCAGATACTCTCCGTGCAGGTCCGCCAGGAAGTGTTCTGTGCCCTTGGGCAGATTCAGAATCGCCTCGAGGTTGATGATCTCGGTGCTGGCGGTGGCTACATTGGGGAAACTGCGTGAAAGCAGTTTCAGGAAGTAGAGGTCACGTTTTCTTTCTTCTGGTTTCATAGTTATGCAATTTCTTGATTAAGATTAAGGTATTTCTCTATATAATATATTAATAACGTTGTCTGTTAACAAATATTATTTAAGCAGGGAGATTCTCACCTTCTTGCCTTTGATTTTAGCCGTTTTCAGGACTTGTAAGGCGTCGGTCGCCTGCTGGCGCGGTATAGCGGCCAGGGCATAATGGTCACGCACGTCGATACGTCCGATGTCTTGAGCCCTGACTGCGCAGTTGTTGGCAATGAACCCTACGATGTCACCCCGTGACAGTTTCTCCTTCTTGCCTGACTGGAAATAGAGAGTCGCCATTTTGGCCGGCGGCATTGTTGTGGCACAAGGGTTCGGACTGAATTCTTTGTCGATGCTGATCCATTCGGCCAAGGTTTCGTCGGGGGCTGTGATGACATAGGCGTTGCCCGTGGCATCGACACGTGCTGTGCGGCCATTACGGTGGATATAGGCTTGCTGATTTACCGGCATGTGGTAATGGACGATATGCTCTACCTTGTCGATATCCAGCCCCCTAGCCGCAAGATCGGTGGCTATGAGTAGATTAATGCTGCCGTTGTTGAGCATGGCCACGGCTTGTTCTCGACGCTGCTGATCGAGTTCCCCGTGATAGATGCTGGCGGCTATGTTTGCTTTAAGCAGATATTGATGAATGCGCTCCACGCTCTCGCGATAGTTGGCAAACACGATGATTTTGCCATTTTGCAGGCTTAACAGCAGTTGCCTCAAGGTGTCGAGTTTATCCTTGCTGTCAGACTTGATTTGACTGACGGTTATGCGTTCGGCGGGTTGCGAAACCTCTTCAGCGAGCACGTTAAGGGTCGACGGGTTGTGCAGTCGCACATACTCAGGTATCGGTGACAGCACAGTGGCCGATGCGAGGATACGCCGGCTGAGGTTAGGCATGCCCCTTAACAATTGCCGCATGTCCTCTTTAAATCCCAGTTCCAGCGATTTGTCCATCTCGTCAAGGACGAGCAACCGTGTGCCGCTCAAGTCGATGTGTCCGCGCCGACGGTGGTCCAGCAAACGGCCGGGAGTTGCCACAATGACGTCGGGTATGATGGTCAGCGATGCCCGTTCGTCTTTTGTATCATGCCCGCCATAGCAGGGCGTCACCTTATAGCCAGTAGCGAGCGCCCGCATCACTTCGGCCGTCTGCATCACCAGTTCCCGGGACGGCGCAAGCACGATAGCCTGCAATTGCCCCATGGGCGGTTTGAGCGCCTGCAGCAAGCACAGTGTGAAGGCTAGTGTCTTGCCTGTGCCAGTGGGTGAATACAGGATAAGGTCACCCCTACCCGACTTCCAAACATCGAGTGCCTGATGCTGCATGTCATTAAGCATATCGATGCCCATGCGCTCCTTCACCATCTGTAACAGTTCTTTTTCTCTCATTAGATGAATTGATGTGAGTTTGGCCCTTATCTGGCGTTACTTGCTGTAATAACCGGTTGATGTCGCAAAATTACAAAAAAACGACCGACATTTTATCAGTCGATTCGATAAAAGTCTTGTTTTTTATGTAATTTTGCTGACCAAATTCATTAGTGTTGACTATATGGCAAAGTTCTTTATTGTTGCGCTGACGGTGATGCTGGTCATGCAAATATATGTGTCATGGCACGTTTATCGCCTTTTGCCCTTCTCTGCTCCCATCAAGATTGCGGTTGTGTTGCTGATGCTGCTGGCCTTGTGCTGCATGGTGTTCCAGTTCAAGAGCGACGCCTTGCCACTTGGCTTAGCCACGGCACTCTATGAGATCGGCAACTCATGGCTGATTATCATGTTTTACCTGCTGATGGCTTTCTTGGTGCTGGATATCGGCCGCCTGATACATCTGGTACCGCCCATGGCGCTTAAGAGCAATGCCGTCACATCGATGATACTGGCTGGTGTGATGCTGGTGACGTTTGTCGGCGGGAACATCCATTATCATAACAAACAGCGCAAGCAGATTGATCTCACTACCGAGAAGCCGCTGCCGCGCCCCTTGAAGATCGTTATGCTCAGTGATGTGCATGCGGGCTTCCACAATCGCCGCACAGAGGTGGGCCGCTGGGTGGATATGATTAATGCCGAGCAGGCCGATCTTATTCTGATTGCTGGAGACATAATCGACGGCAATGTGCGCCCACTGCTGGCTCAAGGCACGGCACTGGAACTGCGCCGCTTTAATGCTCCTGCCATTGCCTGTCTAGGCAACCACGAATATATCACTGGGCTGGGAAAGGCCCTCGACCTGCTTCACTCGACGGGTATCCGCATCCTGCGTGACGACACCGTGAGCATCGGTGGCGTCACCATAGTGGGCCGTGACGATCGCAGCAATCGCAACCGCAAGTCCGTGAACCAGTTGATGCATAGGGTCAACCAGGAACAATATATCATACTCCTCGACCATCAGCCCTATCATCTTGAAGAGGCACAGCAGGCTGGCGTGGACTTGCAACTGAGTGGCCACACCCATCGGGGACAGGTCTGGCCGTTGAACTGGGTCACCAAGGCTATATATGAGTGTGACTATGGTCAGTGGCGCCGGGGCAAGACCGATTACTACGTCAGTTCGGGAATCGGTATTTGGGGCGGTAAATTTCGCATCGGCACCGATTCGGAATATGCGGTTATCACCATCACTCCGGCCAGGAAATAATGGATTTTAGTTGTTAGTTTTTAGTTGTTAGTTCTTAGTTGTTAGTTATTAGTTTTCACTATCCTCTATTAACTGATCCACTTCTTGGGAGAGACGCCAACCGCTTCTTTGAAATATTTGCCGAAGAACGACTGGTTGGCAAAGTTCAGTTCGTCAGCCACCTGTTGTATTGTGTATTGTCCGCTGAGTAGCATCGTTTTGGCATCTAGGATGACGTAATCCTTGATCCACTGCGACGGGTGGCGGCCTGTGTGGTTATACACCACGTGAGACATGTATTTGAGCGACAGACACAGTCTGTTGGCATAGAATCCAAGGTCTCGGTGCTGGCGGTAGTTGGCTGCAACACATTGCAGGAATTGCATGACAATTTCATCTTTACGTGATGGCTTGCTGGTCGATTCTTCTTGGTGATTAGTGCCGTTCTCGAGCACACTCGCAATCAGATTGACGCAATGTGTGGCCATTTCCTCCCTGGTCTTTGCGAAAGCGCTGTCGGTCAAGATCGTGCGCAGTTGCCGATAGATGGTGACAAGCATGTCGATATGTTGTGCCATGAGTGTGACTTGGCCAATAAGCCGTGCACACAAGATTCTCATCTTGTGCTGGTTATAGGTGAGGCTTGGTAGCAATTCGTGTGGCGAGAGCAAGAGCACAATCACGCGAGTGCCGACATCATAGTTGGCCCGCTCGATGATGGTATCGGCTGCAATCACAACGCAGGTGCCTGCCCGCACGTTATAATCATCGAAGTTGATGCTGAACCTGATTCCGCCTGCGATCACGATCATCATACAGTTCAGAGGCAACTTCATGGGAAATCGCCGCTTGAACTCCGACAGTTCATCGGCCGACATGACGGGAGTCGGGCTCTCGAGATTATCCATTGCCAGCAACTTGTCATCCAGGACGATGGCAGAGTTGCTTAGCGGCATGATAGGCATGCCCAGCGATGTCAGTAAGCCGTGTTTCATCTGTCCACTTCTATTTTTTACAGTTGATATACCCCCGCAAATATAAGTAAAAACGGACAACATTGATGCCCGTTTATCTCAAAACTATCAAAATTGTCAACCTTTTGACCAATATGCTTCTTGGTTTTTAGTTTTTAGTTGTTAGTTGTTAGTTGTAAAGTTGTTAGTTGCGTAGTTGATCTAAAAACTAAGAACTAAAAACTAAAAACTAATCACTAATTTCCGTTCACTTCTGGAAGACAAAGAAGACGGCCATCACCAGGCAGATAAAGGCAGCCAAGTGGTTCCAGCGTAACGATTCGCCATTGAAAAACACCGTTACAAAAACCGTGAACACCGTCAGTGACACCACCTCTTGGATGACCTTTAACTGCATCAGAGAGAAAGGACCGCCATTGCCGTCAAAGCCGATGCGGTTGGCGGGAACCTGACAGGAGTATTCGGGTAACGCCAGCAACCACGACAGCAGGATGATGACATATAGCGGAGTGTCAGAAGTGAATATCTTGATCTGCTGCAGTTTTAAGTGGCCATACCAGGCAAATGTCATAAAGATGTTAGACACGATGAGCAAACCAATCGTATAGAACTGTTGCAGGTGTTGCATGATGATGTATTTTAGTTATTATTTTATAGTTGTTAGTTGTGGTTAGTTGTGTAGTTGTTAGTTGTGTGGTTGTTAGTTGTGTAGTTGTTAGTTGTGTAGTCGAACTAAGAACTAAAGACTAAAAACTAAGAACTAAAGACAAAGAACTGTTAAGTGAAGAGGGCGGTCAAGAGTGTGATGTGCTTGGGGAGGGAGCCATCGGCGCTCCACTCGAGTTCTATTCCCATCAGGTCGCGCAGGGCGGCCTCAAGGTCAAAGCCAACCGATTCCAACGAATGCCGCAGCAGCTCGGGGTGGCGGCAAGGTTTGCCCTCGGGACGGGTACAACCCTCGGGACATAGCGCACAGCGGAAAGTGAACACCCGGCTGCCTGCCTTCTGGCGTTCACGCTCATAGAGCGTGGGCAGCAGCGACTGCCACACTTGTTGCATTGCTTCGCGACCCACGCGTGCCGACTCTTCGGCTGTAGCGCACGCGTCGCGCGTCTCTTGTGCAAACTCGATCGTTGTAGCCATTACTGTGACCGAGTCGAAACCATCGGTCAGCGAGCAAGGGTCGAAATCAAACGGGGGGCAGCCCCACGACGTTCCATAACCGGGACACTCCAGGCAATACTGCCTGATGCGCTCCACATCGCGATAGCGGCCGACAAACTCACTGGCGGCCATCGTCGCCTCACAGGTAGACAGGGTATATTTCATCGCCGCAAAATTACATCATCGTCGCCAAACCCGCAATACCCCCCTCTGACAAAAGCAAAGGTTGTGTACCTCTGAGTGGCTCACCATCCCCGCTAAACGATAATCGAGGAGGCTGGACTCATTTCCATGCCTCCTCGATTGTTGCAAAACCTCAATTGTGTTTACTTCACAAAGACCTTCCTATCCCCGATCAGGTAAAGTCCTTTCAGTCCATCCAGATTGGTCGCCTGACGGCGTACCAAGCGACCATCAATCGTGTAGACGTCGACTGGCTTTCCATCTATGGCAATCTCGTGGATGCCACTGGAGATGTTGACTGTAGCAGTTGCGGGAGCCGACTCCTTGCCACCGCTATAGACGGCAGTTACTGCCAGCGTATGATCTCCACTTGACAAGCCAGATACCGACAAGTCATAATAGGTGACGACACGAGCACGGTGGCCGCCATCACAAGCAAAAACAGGGTTCTATTCCTCATCATGCGGATTAAATTTTAAAATGAAACTTAGGTTAGAATTTTGCTTGCAAATTTATAAAAAAAGTACGCATTCTGCAAACTTGCGGTTCTTTTTAATTCTATTGGCTTTAAAAATATCAGCAAACGGCTTACCTTTGCAGCGAGTTTTACCCATCAATTATGGTTATTATGAAAGAGATGAGCAGAAAACTGCATGTGGTGTTTGACTTAGGAGGGGTGATATTCCGTCTCGACAAGATGCAAGCCATACGCAGATTTAAAGAAATCGGTGTGACTCAAGCCGAGGATTTTCTCGACGATTATGCGCAGCAGGGCATTTTCGGCGACTTGGAAGCGGGAAAATTGACAGCCCGGCAATATTGCGATGAGTTAAGCCGAATTGTGGGCAAATCACTCTCTATGCAAGAGTTAGAGTATGCTTGGACCGGCTATGCCGCTGAATTGTATCAGCGCAACTTCGACGCATTGCTCCGGCTTCGTCGAGAGGGATTTCCATTATCTTTGTTGTCCAATACCAACCCCTTTATGATGCGGTGGGCGCGAAGCAGTGAGTTTGACGGCAACGGAAATGGGCTCGATTACTACTTTGACCGCTTGTATCTGAGTTACGAGATGCGCATGATGAAACCATCGTCTGAAATCTTCCAGGCCATGATTGATGGTGAGCAGACAAGTCCTGATAACATCCTGTTTGTCGATGACGGTGCCCGCAATTGCCAGGCTGCGGCATCCTTGGGCATCAACACCCTCAATCCCTCCAACGGCAGTGACTGGCGTGCTGACGTGTTCTCCATCGTTGGACTGGAGGTGTAAGCCTTTTAATAGACCTTTCCGGACCAATCAATAATGAGGGAGGCCCAATGTTGAGCCTCCCTCATTATGATTTGTCTGTGATTTAAGTTTTGCAAGTATAAAACTTGCTCAGTGATTAGAATAATATGTTTAGTTCTTTTTCTCGACGGCAGGAGCGGCCTTAGAGGCGGCGATGCTGTCCTGCTGAGCCTTGTACTGCTTGGCAGCCTCGCTGTCGGGCTTGAGCCAGGTGTCGAGCCAGCGGAAGAACTCACGTTGCCACATAATGCTGTTCTGCGGCTTCAGGATCCAGTGGTTCTCGTCGGGGAAGAGCAGCAGTCTTGCGGGCAGGCCTTTGATCTTGGCGGCGTTAAATGCCTGACATGCCTGGGTGAAGACGATGCGGTAGTCGAGTTCGCCAGCGGTGCACATGATGGGAGTGTCCCAATTCTGAACGTAGTTCTTGGGGTTGGCCTGCGTGTAGGAGCGCTGTGCGGTGGCGTTGTTCTTCTCCCAGAAGGCGCCGCCCAGATCCCACTGCACAAACCACATCTCCTCGGTCTCGAGATACTGGGCCTCGAGGTTGAAGATGCCGGCATGAGCCAGGAAGCAGGCGAAACGCTTGTTGTGGTTGCCCGCCAGGAAGTAGACCGAGTAGCCGCCATAACTTGCACCTACGGCACCGATGTGGTCACCATCGATGTAAGGCTCCTTCTTCATATAGTCGACTGCGGCGAGATAGTCGCGCATGTTCTGGCCGCCATAGTCACCGCTGATTTGAGCATTCCACTCGGTGCCGAAGCCCGGCAGGCCGCGGCGGTTGGGCAGAATCACGATGTAGCCGTTGCTGGCCATGATGCGCATGTTCCAGCGGTAACTCCAGAACTGGCTGACTGGTGACTGAGGTCCTCCCTCGCAGAAGAGGATGGCGGGATACTTCTTGCTGGGGTCAAAGCCCGGGGGATAGCATACCCAAGTGGTCATCAACTTGCCATCGGTGGTGGGAACCATGCGCTTCTCGATGCCGATGGGCTCAACTTGTGCAAGCATCTCGTCGTTGACGTGGGTGAGTTGGACGGGCTCCTTGCCCATTTCCACGCAATAGACCTCGTTAGGGGTCTGGTAACTGTGCTGGCAGGTGATGACCTTGCCGCCATCGGCAAAGGCCAAGCCGTCGTAGTCACACACGCCCATGGCGATGGTGTCGACGCGCTGGGTGGCGACATCCATGCGGAAGATGGGTTGCACGCCCTGGAACGGGCAGATAAAGTAGATCGCCTTCTCGTCGGGAGACCAGGCGATGGCGTCCACGCTATAGTCCCAATCGGCGGTGAGGTCCTTCTTGTTGCCGGCGGCATCCATAAAGAAGATGCGGTTTTTGTCGGCCTCATATCCGTCATGCTCCATCGAGAGCCAGGCCATCTCTCCCTTGCTGTTGATGATGGGGTTGGTGTCATAACCCATCATGCCCTCAGTGAGGTTGACGGTCTTGCCTGTCTCAAGGTCATACTTATAGAGGTCGCTGTTAGTCGAGAAGGCATAGTCCTTGCCAGTCTTCTTACGCGAAACATAGACGAGCGACTTGCTGTCGGGCGTCCATGCCAGCGACTCGATGCCGCCCCAAGGCTTCATTGGCGACTCGTAGGGCTCACCCTCGAGCACGTCCTTGACATTGCCGGCCTTGCTACCGTCGAAGTCGGCGACAAAGGGGTGCGGGATGGTGGTCACCCATTCGTCCCAGTGCTTATACATCATATCGTCGATCAGGCGCGCATCGGTTTTGTCCAGATCGGGATAGATGTCTTGAGGCGTCTGGCCATACTTGACTTGCGAAATCATGACGACGCGTTTCTCGTCGGGTGAGAAGACAAAGCCCTCGATGCCGTTCTCGATGTTGCTGACACAACTGCGGCCACCGCCATCGGCGTTCATAATCCACAACTGTGGTGACTTGGCCTCGCCGTCCTCGGTATAGATAAAGGCGATCTTCTTGCCGCCATCAATCCACACGGCATTGCTCTCGCTCTTGGGGGTGTTGGTGATCTGGCGAGCGTTGCTGCCGTCAACATCCATGACCCAGAGGTCACAATTGCCCTTGTTGGTGGCGATGTCATAATAGGTCACGCCATAGAGGACCTTCTTGCCATCGGGCGACACTTGCGGACTGCCCACGCGGCCCAATTGATTGAGGAACTCAGGGGTGAATTCTTTCTTTTCCATCTTAGCAGTGGATTTCTCGGTAGCGGTGCCTTGGGCGGATGAGGTCTCCTGCTTGGAGCAGGTCGAGGAACTCAACAGAGCCAACGCCGCAACCGACATTGCTGTTAACTTTAATAATTTCATAATGATTTATTTAATGTAATGAGTTAATTAAGTTTCGGCGTATTCAATCGGCAAATGTAGGTATTTTTCAGCAAAAATGTGTAATTTTGCAGCAAGTTTTTTAGTGTATAGTCATTATGATAGCAATTAGTGTTGATGAGCGGATCGTAGCCGCGTGTCCCCAGACGCGTATCGGACTGGTCAGTGCCACGGTTCACAATGGCCCGACGAGCGATGAACTGTGGGCCGAGATCGAGGATGCCGCAAGGGGGATCAAGTCGCAGTACGAGTTGCTGGCTATCAACCAGCGACCTGCCATAGCCGCTACACGCCGGCTCTATCGCGCACTGGGTAAGGATCCCAGCCGCTACCGCGTGTCGAGCGAGGCCTTGTGCCGTCGCATCATCCGCGGACTGGGCATATATCGTCTCACCACGCTCATCGATCTGGTCAATCTGGTTTCGATCAAGAGCGGCTATGCCATTAGCGGCTTGGATCGGGACCACATTGTCGGAGACCGGCTCACGCTGAGCGTGGGAACGGCCAGCGATGTGTATAACGGCATCGGCCGCGGACTGCTCAACATCGAGGGCATGCCTGTCTACCGTGATGCGGCAGGCCCGATTGCTACGCCAACGAGCGACGAAGAGCGCACCAAGTTTACAGACCAGACCGTGAACGTACAGATCAACATCAACGCTTTTGGCCCCGAGATGCCCATTCAAGAGGCTGTCGACTGGACCGTGTCATTGCTGGAGAATTATGCCTGTGCCACTGATATTGAAACCGCAATCCATATTCCGTAACAATCTATCAATCAATACTCAATATCCAAATGGAGTTACTCGAAATAATAGAGAATAATGTCAATCAACGTTACATCGACCAGGTGGTGGAAACCCTCAAGGACGGGGGACTGATCATCTACCCGACCGACACGGTGTATGCTCTGGGCTGTGACGCGCTTAACAATCAGGCTATTGAACGCATCTGCGCGCTCAAGGAGATGAAGTCGGCCAAGACCAATCTGTCGATCATCTGTGACGACATCTCGCAGGTGGCCCAATACGCCAAGTTTGACAACACGCAATTCAGATTGATGAAGTCCAACCTGCCAGGGCCATTCACCTTCATCTTCCCTGCCCTGTCCAAGTTGCCCAAGGCCTTCAAGGGACGCCGCACGGTGGGAATCCGTATTCCGGACAACGAAATTGCCTTGTCCATCGTGCGCACTCTCGGTGGCCCTATCCTTACCACATCGGTGCCTGGCGACGATGAGGACTACCGCCAGGAGCCGGGACTGATGGCAGAGGCATTTGGGTCACAGGTGGATATCGTTATCGACTCGGGCCGTGGCGGACTCACGCCATCGACCATTGTGGACTGTACAGGCCCTGAGCCTGAAATCACCCGCCAAGGCAAAGGTGACCTGATCTACTGACATGTTGATTTTTACTAACAGGATTACATCATAACAAGTTTGAAACAAATGATAAGAAACATGATTATGTGCCTCGCGGCTGCACTGGTGCTAACGGCTTGTAATGGCACGACCGATAAGAGTGATAACGCAGCCGCCGATGCTGACGGCATGGCCACACAGCAGAGCGAAATGCCCGTAGCAGGCCCCGACGACGAGGGTCAGGGATCGTGGACCAAGCAGACCACCATCATGACCTCCAAGCCCATGGTAATCGACTTTTTTGCCACATGGTGCGGCCCTTGCAAGGAGTTGGCACCGATTCTGGCCGAGGTCGAGAAGAATCACAAGGGTGACGTCATCTTTAAGCGCATCGATGTTGACCAGGAGGCCGATTTAGCACAGGAATTCAACATTCAGGCAGTGCCCACACTGATGTTCGTTACTCCCAAAGGTGAATATCAGACGCTGCTCGGACTGCAGGAGGCTAACGTGATTGAATCAAAGATCGCAGAATTGCTCACTCGCAGCGCTAACTGAGCCACACTGGGGCAAAATGGACTGATTATTGTTCAATTTGGCACATCGTAGATGATTGAGTGCCCGATAATGTTGTGATATTTAGTTTTTTTTGCGAACTTTGCGCCCGATTTTGAAATAGAGACCAGTCATTCAATAATAACTGCATCATGGAAATTACTGCACAACAACTTGCAGCGATGGTTAATGGTACGGTCGATGGTGATGCCACGACCGTGATCAACAACTACGCAAAGATTGAAGAGGCCACTACAGGTTGTCTGACCTTTCTGGCCAACCCTAAATACACCCACTATATTTATACTACCGAGGCGTCGGCGGTTCTCGTAAGTCGTGATTTCAAACCCGAACATGAGGTAAAAGCCACACTGATCAGGGTTGACGACCCCTACAAGACGCTTGCTGATCTGCTCAATTTTGTCAATAGCCAGCGCCCCGAAAAGCGAGGCGTGGAGCAACCCGTCCATGTGGGACAGGGCACTACCCTGCCCGATGACGTGTATGTGGGCGCGTTTGCCTACATCGGCGACGGCGTGACCATCGGCAAGCATGTCAAAATCTACCCGCAGGTGTATGTGGGCGACGGCGTGACCCTGGGCGATGATGTGATTCTGTATCCGGGTGTGAAAATCTACCACGGCTGCCGTATCGGCAACCGTTGCATTGTGCAAGGCGGTGCCGTGATCGGCGGTGATGGCTTTGGCTTTGCTCCTATGGGCGACGGAACTTATGAGAAGATTGCTCAGGTGGGAATCGTCATACTTGAAGACGATGTGGAAATCGGCGCTAACACAACCATCGACCGCGCCACCATGGGCGCTACCGTGGTCAAGCGAGGCGCAAAACTCGACAACCTGATTCAGATCGCCCACAATGTGGAGGTCGGCGAGAGCACTGTCATGGCGGCACAAGTCGGTGTCGCCGGATCAACCAAGATCGGCAAGCACAATATGGTGGGTGGCCAAGTCGGATTTGCTGGCCACATCACTGTGGGAGACAACAATGGAATCGGTGCGCAGACCGGTGTGGATAACAGCATCGGTAGTGGAGGCAAATGGCTGGGAGCGCCAGTTCAGCCCGCCATGGAGTTTGCCCGTCAGACCGTATACCTGAAGCGCCTGGGCGAGATGTACAGCGATATCAAGGACATTAAAAAGAAAATCAGCCAATAGAGAGTCATTGGTGGGTTAGCACCTGAGAGTTAACCTATAATTGGAGATCATAGATGAAACAGACAACATTGAAGAATGCCTTTACTGTCACTGGTAAAGGACTGCATACCGGGCAAATGTCAACTGCAACGTTCAAGCCCGCCGACGTGAACACCGGTTACGTGTTTAAGCGCATGGACCTGGAAGGACAGCCGACTATCCAGGCTCTGGCAGAACATGTTATCGAAACCACTCGCGGCACCGTGATTGCCAGTAAGGGTAACAAGGAGGCTCGCGTGAGCACCATCGAGCACGCGATGGCTGCCCTGTATGCCGCAGGCATCGACAACTGCCTGATAGAAGTCAATTGTGGTGAAGTGCCCATCCTGGACGGTAGCGCCATCATCTGGTGCCAGGAGATAGAAAAGGCAGGTATTGTAGAGCAAGAGGCCGAGAAGGAATTCTATGTGGTGAAACAGCGCATCAAGGTTGTTGACAAGGAGACGGGCTCATCGCTTATCGTTCTGCCTGATGACGATTTGTCAATCGACTGCATGATTGAGTTTGACTCTCCTGTGTTGGGCAACCAGTTTGCCTCGCTGACAGACATCCGTCAGTTCAAAAACCAGATTGCTGCAAGCCGCACATTTGTGTTTGTGCGCGAAGTGCAGCCCCTTATTCAACTCAATATGATTAAGGGCGGTGATTTGGATAATGCTATTGTCATCTATGATCAGCAGATGGAGCAGGCCGACCTTGACCGCATGGCCGATGTGATGAATGTGCCACACAAGCCTGCCAATGAATTGGGCTACTTGAACAACAAACCGCTAGCCTTCAAGAATGAGCCTGCGCGTCACAAGTTGCTCGATGTGTTAGGCGATTTGGCACTGATCGGCCGTCCACTGAAGGGCCGTATTGTTGCCACCCGTCCTGGCCACACCATCAATACCCAATTGTCCAAGAAAATCCGCCAGGAACTGCGTTATCAGAATGTCCAGGCTCCTATCTACGATCCGAACAAGGAACCGCTATATGACATCAATCAGATACGCGCCATGCTGCCGCACCGCTATCCGATGCTTCTGGTCGACAAGATCATTGAGAAGGGCAAGAAACATGTGGTCGGCATCAAGAATGTGACTGCCAATGAACCCTTCTTCCAGGGACACTTCCCTCACGAGCCCATTATGCCAGGTGTGCTTCAAGTCGAAGCCATGGCGCAAGTCGGAGGAATATTGGTGCTGAGCAGCGTTGATGAGCCCGAGAAATACTCAACTTATTTCCTCAAGATAGACAATGTCAAGTTCCGTCACAAGGTTGTTCCTGGCGACACACTCATCTTCCACTTGTCGCTGATGACGCCGATTCGCCGTGGCACCGCTATCATGAAGGGGTATGCCTTTGTGGGCGAGAAGATTGTGACCGAGGCCGAGTTTATGGCCCAGATTGTCAAAAATCCCGATTAATACTTAATAATCAACGTTAATAACTCAATTATTAATATATGGATATCCATCAGTTTGCCGTCGTTCACCCTGACGCTAAGATTGGTGATCACGTAAAAATAGGTCCGTTTGTTACCATCGATGCCAATGTGGAAATTGGCGATGGAACCGTCATCGATAGCGGTGCTGTGGTTCATAGCGGAACACGCATCGGCAAGAATTGCCACATCCATTCCAATGCAGTTGTGGGCGATATACCCCAGGACCTTAAATTCCAAGGTGAGGATACCGTGGCCATCATCGGTGACAATACCGTAATCCGCGAGTTTGTCACCATCCATCGTGGTACGGCTTCCAAGGGTAAGACCGTAGTAGGAAGTAACTGTCTGATTATGGCTTACTGCCATGTCGCTCACGATTGTGTGGTGGGCAATCACGTGATTATGTCCAATGCGGCGCAGTTGGCCGGAGAGGTTGTCTTGGACGATTGGGCAATCATCGGAGGCGGTGCACTCGTGCATCAGTTCACCCTGATCGGTTGTCATGTGATGATTCAGGGTGGTGCTCTGGTCAACAAGGACATCCCGCCCTACTGCATGGCTGCACGCTACCCCATCGCCTATGAGGGCGTGAACAAGGTGGGCTTGCATCGTCGTGGCTACACCAGCGAGCAGATCGATGCCATAGCCGATGTCTATCGCACGATCTATGATTCGGGACTGAACATCACTCAGTCGCTTGAGGCAGTCGAGAAATTGCCTGCCAGCCCAGAGCGTGACGTGATCATGAACTTTGTGCGCGCCAGCAAGCGTGGCATCGTGCGCAAGCCATGACAGGCTAACGTAAGGGAGGAACTCAAAAACAAAAAAAAAGGACAGTTTGTTTCAGCAGACTGTCCTTTTCTGTTATACTATTGATATCGGTCAGTGAGACCTCTCGATGGCTTGAAGTTTGTCGGCCTCGCCCAGTTTGTAATAGATGTCGCGCAGGGCGTTTCTCACATCCTGATTGCTGGGATTGATGGCATAGGACTTCTCAAAATAGGGTAACGCCTCCCGATAAATGGGATTGACCAGATTGGCCAGTTTCTTGCCGTAGAGGCGGCTGTTCTGTCTGGTCTCCATTGCCTTGTTGTAGAAGTAGCGCCCCACATTAAACAAGCCGCTGGCATTGCTGTCGTTGAGTTCGATGCAGCGTTGATAATACGGGAAGGCCTCATAGATGCTCTGCTGATTCTCAATAATAAGCCCCTTGAGGTTTTGCAGTTCATCATCATTGGGGTTGGCTGAGATGGCTTCATCGATCAGATCATTGGCGCTCTCATACTCCTCACGGCCCAGGTAGTCATTGATGAGGATGCGTATGTATTGAGGATCGGCTGTGCCATACTTGATGAACGCTTCCCAAGCGAGTTTAACAACTTCCTCATCATTGCCCAGATCGCTAAGGCACACCAAGGCATAGTCGTATGCCTCCTTCTTGTTGTACCCCATGTGACGGGCTATGCTGAACAGGCGCACGGCATCGATCGTGTCGGTCAACTGCCATGCGGCAATACCCTGGTAGTAGCGGACTTCAGCAATGGTACTGTCGGGCTTTGGCCATCGTGGATCGTCGCTTCTGGCCGCCATTAGGCAGTAATACTCCCATGCCTTGTATGCCCCACTCCAGTCCTTGACGTTGTATAACTCACTACCGATGATGCGGTAGTTGTCGTGATGCTCGACCAAGCGGTTGACAACATCCTTGCTGAATTTGGTCTTCACCTTAGGCCGTTTTGTCTTTTTGTCAACAACTGGATTGCCCTTGGTGTCAAGCACGTGAATCGTATCCAGTTTCAGGGCATTCAGACTATAATCGTAGGCATCGATGAGCGTGTGACCCATGGCTTTGATGTCAATCTTTTTGCCCACTCGGCGGTTGTCCATGTATTTGTCAAACTGCTCTATCTTGATACGATTGGCAAGAGCCCATGTCTCGGCCTTGTTTCGGGTTTCGTCGTTGGTGAGTGCCGGCTTGAGCGCGTCAAAGGCTTTGCCGTAACTGTCAACGGTCATAGTCAGACCACTGATAGCCTTTTTGGCTTTGTCTACGAGCAGTTGCTGTGCATTGGCACTGATTGACAGGGTCGCCGCTAAAATGATAACAAACCTTTTCACATTAAATCCTCCTATAAAAACCGCTGCAAAAGTAGTGATTTTTCTGATGTCATGCAACTGTATCGCTCATTCGATGGTAAAGGCAAACGAGTGATGAAGCATCGCTCCACCACTCGTTATAGAATAAAATAGGATTGTCATTTACTTAACGCCCATAACCTCAAACTTGTAGAGGATGTCGTCCAGGACATTCTTAGCCTTGGTGTCATCGGGATTGAGTTCGCTAGCCTTCTTCAAGAAGGGGATAGCATCGTCGTAGATGGGCTTGATCTTGGGAATGAGTTGGCTATTGGTAGCATTGGGATTCTCATCGATGATCTTCTGGGCCTGCAGATAGAGGCAACGACCCACATCAAAGAAACCGTTTGCATAGGTGGGGTCAACCTCGGTAGCCTTGCGGTAGAAGGGCAAAGCAGCGTCAACACCATCCTTCAACTCAACAGTGAAGCCCTTGATGTCGTGCAGGGTGCCGTTATTGGGATCAGCACTCAGAGCGTTGTCGATGAAGTTGTAGGCTTTGTCATACTCGTTGTTGTCGAGCATACCCTGTACCATATTGGCCAGCGACGAGGTCTGGAAGTCGACGATGTTATTGTCGGTGTAACCCAGTTTGCGGGCCTTGGTGAAGTTCTCGTAAGCATCAGCATAGTCTTTGATCTGATACTGTGAGTAGCCTTGGAAGAAACGAACCTGGCTCAGGGTGCTGTCGGCTGCTGCTACGCCATTGGCGATAGCAAAGGGTGAAGAAGCGATGTCAGCATAGTTGCCGAATGCATGGGCGGCGTTCTCCCAATCACTGGCCTGCAGATAGACGTTACCAGCATTGGCAATATCACCCATGTGTGCGGTGAGGGCGCTGATGATTTCCTTGCTATATTTGGTCTTCACCTTCTTGCTGCCGTCCTTGTTCAACTTGGGTGCACCAGCCTTGTCCAACTCAACGACGGAGTCGAGAGGCAGTGCTTTCTGGAAGAATTCAAAACCAGCGCTCAGAGCCTGATTCATCATTTTGTCATCTACAGGCTGCTGCATGATTTTCATCTTATACATTTCGTCATAGATGCCAAACGCGGCCTTACCTGCGGTGTACCAAGTGAACACGTCATTGGCGCTCTCAGGATTGGTAAAGGCGGGCTCGATTTGATCAAGCACGGTTGCCATTTCCATGACGTTGCCCGATGTGGCCTTCTTGGCAAGGTCTTTCACGAGGCTCATCTGAGCCGATGCGCTAAACGCCATCATGATAGCGGCTGCGCCCAAAAGAATCGTCTTTTTCATTTTTGTTAACAATTAAGTTGGTTTATAATGTTTGTTTATTATCACTCTTGTGAGTTCTCGGTGCTCTCGGGAGTCTCTTCGTTATCAATGTTCTCAGAGGGCTCGGAGACCTCAGTCATATTCTCGTTGAATGCGTCACGAACGCTCTCTTCATCGGTCGTCTCGGGCTCGGTGTCCACCTTGCAAACGCTTGCTATCTCGTCGTTTTTCTTCTCCAGATTGATGAGTCTCACGCCTTGTGTTGCGCGGCCAACGACGCGTAGTGAATTAACCTTGAGCCTGATGGCAATACCGCTCTTGTTGATGATGACAAGGTCGTTATCGTCATTCACATTCTTAATTGCAATTAGTTTGCCAGTTTTGGCGGTGATGTTAATGGTTTTAACACCCTTTCCGCCACGATGGGTCACGCGATAGTCGTCCAGAGCACTACGCTTGCCCATACCCTGCTCAGACACAACGAGCACGTCGTCACGGGTTCCGGCACGCATGCATATCATACCGATTACCTCATCGTCCTCACTTAGGTTCATACCCTTCACACCAGTGGCTGTGCGTCCCATTGAGCGCACTTGGGTCTCTGAGAATCGGATAGCATAACCCTTGCTATTAGCTAGGATCACCTCGCTGTCGCCCTCGGTGAGGATGGCGCCTACCAGACGGTCATCATCATTGATATTGAGGGCGCGCACACCGTTGGCACGCGGACGTGAGTACTCGCTCAAGCGTGTGCGCTTAACGATACCGTTCTTGGTGGCGAATACAATATAATGTGACTGATTATACTCGGGATCGGTCAGAGCCGTTGCACGGACAAAGGCCATAATGCGGTTCTCCACATCCAGGTTAAGCAGATTCTGGATGGCACGTCCCTTACTGTTCTTGGTCCCCTCGGGAATCTCAAACACGCGCAGCCAGAAGCAGCGTCCCGTGGCGGTGAAGAACAGCATATAATTATGGTTGGTGGCTTCATAGACATACTCGATGAAGTCCTCATCGCGTGTGTCACTGCCCTTAGCGCCAACACCGCCACGAGCCTGGGCTCGATATTCCTTGAGCGGAGTGCGCTTGATATAGCCAAAGTGGGAAATGGTGATGATCATGGGATCATCGCTATAGAAGTCTTCTGCATTCATCTCCTCACTTGAGTATTCGATCTGAGTGCGGCGCTCGTCGCCGAACTTCTCCTTGACCTCAAGCAATTCCTCCTCGATGACCTTGCGGCACTCGGCGGGATCATCCAGAATTGCCTGGAGATGCTCGATAGTCTTGCGCACCTCGGCCAACTCGTTATGCAGTTTCTCTTGCTCCAAGCCGGTGAGTTGGCGCAGACGCATCTCGACGATGGCACGGGCTTGAACTTCGGTAAGGCTGAATCGCTCACACAGGCGCTGAATGGCATGTTCGGTCGAGTCGCTGCTCTTGATGATGGCGATCACCTCGTCGATGTTGTCACTGGCGATGATGAGTCCTTCCAGGATGTGGGCGCGCTCTTTTGCCTTCTTGAGGTCATATTGGGTGCGGCGGATCACCACCTCGTGGCGGTGCTCCAGGAAGTAGTGCAGCAACTGTTTGAGGTTGAGCAACATGGGACGGCCATTGACCAGGCACACGTTGTTGACGCTGAACGAGGACTGCAACTCGGTCATCTTGTAGAGTTTGTTGAGCAGCACGTTAGGATTGAAGTCCTTCTTGACGTCAATGACGATGCGCATACCATGGCGGTCGCTCTCGTCGTTGATGTCGGCGATGCCCTCAATCTTCTTTTCCTCGACCAGACGTGCGATACTCTCGATCAGGTCTTTCTTGTTGACGTTATACGGGATCTCGTTGACCACGATGCGATCGTGGTTGTGCTCAGTCTCGATTTCGGCCTTGGCACGTACCACGATGCGGCCGCGACCAGTCTCAAAAGCATCTTTCACACCTTGGTAACCATAGATGATACCTCCGGTGGGGAAATCGGGAGCCTTGATGTAGTTCATCAGGTCGCTCACTTCCATCTCGGGATCCTCGAGCAGAGCCAAGCATCCGTCGATGCACTCGCCCAGATTGTGCGGTGCCATGTTGGTGGCCATGCCGACTGCAATACCCGTTGCGCCGTTCACCAGCAGGTTAGGGATGCGTGTGGGCAGCACTGAGGGCTCCTCGAGCGTGTTGTCAAAGTTAGGCACAAAGTCAACGGTGTCCTTGTCCATGTCTTCCATCATGCTCTCGCCCATCTTGTCGAGACGCACCTCGGTGTAACGCATGGCAGCGGGGCTGTCGCCATCGACAGAGCCAAAGTTACCTTGTCCGTCGACCAGCGGATAACGCATGGCCCAATCTTGTGCCAGACGAACCATGGCCAGGTAAACCGAAGAATCGCCATGAGGATGGTACTTACCAAGCACGTCACCCACGATACGGGCTGATTTCTTGTAGGGGGCATTGGAATAGTTACGCAACTTGTCCATGCCATAGAGTACCCTGCGGTGCACGGGCTTGAAGCCGTCGCGCACATCGGGTAGCGCACGCGAAACGATGACCGACATCGAATAATCGATGTAACTGGTCTTCATTTCATTCTCAATGTTGATCTCTAAAATTCGATCGTTGTCCATTACTAAATTCTCAATTTAAATCTGTTTCGGACACCGCACTGCAGGCAGAAAATCGCCCCAGGCTAGCACGAGTGCCACGACATAAGGTTTAACCTACAAATTTACGCACTTTTTTTCAATCAACAATTGGATTTGCGCCACTTTTTGACTGCATCATGCCGAAAATGTTTAAAACCGGGCTAAAAAATATTGTAACCCGCTGCGCATCGCCAACTTCTTTGTAATTTTGCGCCGACTTAAGACCCGATTGACAGTATGCAGGATTTTGCGGCCATAGATTTTGAAACCGCTAACAGCGAGCGCACCAGCGTGTGTTCGGTGGGCGTTGTCATTGTGAGGGAGGGTCAAGTGGTCGACACCTTCTATTCCCTGATCCAGCCTGAACCCAACTACTACAGTTACTGGTGCCAGCGGGTGCATGGCCTGGGCCATAACGATACCGACGGTGCCCCGCTATTCCCTAGTGTGTGGGCGCAAATCGAGCCGCTGATCGAGGGGCTGCCGCTAGTGGCGCATAACAAGGCCTTTGACGAGAACTGCCTGAAGGCCGTGTTTCGCTGTTACCAGATGGATTATCCCGACTACCCGTTCTACTGTACTTGCATTGCCGCCAAACGCCGGCTCAAGCAGTTGCCCAACCATCGACTCGAGACTGTGGCTGCCTATTGCGGGTTTGACCTCAGGCATCACCATCATGCTCTGGCCGATGCTGAAGCCTGTGCTCACATCGCCATCACACTGCTCTGAGAATCCCCCCTGCTATAAAGAATGAGGGCAAACCACATACCGAATGTGATTTACCCTCGTTGCTCGATTTTCTTGACTTGAGTTATTGAGTCAGACTGGCAGTAATAGCCTGTACTTCTCGTGAGAAATCTTTTTCGATCGACATGCGCTGCTCGATCTGGATGCAAGCGTGCAGCACGGTCGCGTGGGTGCGGTCCAGTTTTGCTCCGATGCTGGTCGACGACATCTGCGCTTCCTTTTTGGCCAGATACATCACCAACTGGCGCGCATCGCTGATCTCCCGCTTGCGGGATTTGCCATAGAGCACATCGGTGGGCAGGTTGTAATAGTCGGCAACCGTCTCGGCGATGGATTCAAAGGTAACCTGCTTGGGGGTCATTTTGACCGTATTGCCGATAATGCTCTGAGCCAATTCGATGGTAATGTCCTGGTTGAGCATGGTGGCATGTGCCAGCAGGGCTACCATGATGCCCTCGAGTTCGCGCACACTATCCGTCACATTGGTGGCGATATAGTCCATCACTTCATCGCTGATCATGAGGCCGTCCTGCGCGGCTTTCATTGCCAAGAACTTGCGGCGCAATTCAAAATCAGGCTTCTCAAGTTCGACAGTCATGCCCCACTTGAACCTTGAAATCAATCTGGGAACCATGCCATCGAGGTCACTCGGGCGGCAATCGCTCGACATCACCAACTGGCGCTGGTGCTGATGCAGATGATTGAAGATATGGAAGAAGGTGTTCTGGGTGCCGGGCTTACCCGCAAACTCCTGAATGTCGTCGAGCAGCAGAACATCGATGCTCTGATAAAAATTGATGAAGTCGTTGATCTTCTTCTGCTGTACTGCGGTTGTATACTGGCTCTCAAACACTCTGGAGGTGACATAAAGCACCCTCATGCGCGGGTTCTCTTCTTTCAGTTTGATGCCGATGGCTTGTAACAGGTGTGTCTTGCCTACCCCGGTGGATCCAAAAACAAACAACGGATTATAGGTCTTTACCTCGGGGTGTTCTGCGATTGCTTGACCGATACTCAAAGCAAGTTTATTGCTCATACTGCTGCAATAGTTATCAAAGGTGTATCGCAGGTTGAGTTGAGGGTCTATGTCGTCAAGCGTTTCGTCGCGGTCAAACGGATTGGCGACTTTGGGCTTGCGGATTTTGAATTCTTGCTTGAGTTTTGCGCTTGAGTTGTCTTCGGTCTGTTCGATAGCGCTGGCGTCATCATTTCCCACTACGTTATACTTATAAGTGAGTTTGACATTCTCGCCAAAGACCATCTTCAGTGCAGCCGACAGGATCTTGATATATCGTCCCTCGATTTGTTCTACAAAGAATTGCGAGGGCACTCTAAGCGTCACACGGTTGTTTTCCTGGTCAAAGTCAACAGCAACAATGGGAGCGAACCAAACATCAAACTGTTCGGCCGGGAGGTTTGCCTTGATGACGTCAAGGCAACGGTTCCACTGTTGTGTAACGTTAAACATTATCTATAAAATTTTTCTTACTGTAATGGTTGTTCTACTTTTCGCTTTAAGCAGGACAAATTTCGGTCAATATTTTTTTTAAAAAAAGTGCGAAAAAAATTTGGATATTTCATTTCAAGTGTAATAACATTGAAAAACAAAGGTTTAGAACTTGTATACAAAAATGTAACAATTTCGGCGTTTTTGAATTAACAATATGTCTAATAATCAACCCCTTAATTAAATGTTTGAATTTTCCTATCGAATTTGGTACATGCGCAAATCGCTGTAAATGCCAAGTGTTTGTATTTGTAAACACCGAAACCGATAGTTCTCAAAAAAAACTCTATTTAGATTCAATCCAAATAGAGTTTTTGCCGTTCAATTTCATGAGGGATTTTCCCTCAAATCATGTTTTCCGTTTCCATAACTGAGCCTGGACATGCGGTTTAGAAAACCTTGACGTTGATATACCGCTTGGGGTGCGCCTTGATGTCGGTCAACAACGAGTCAAGACTGGCGATCGCATGGTTGGCGTTATCATAGAGTTCCTTGTCGCTGATGATCTTGCCCAGCGACGAGTTCTTGTCATTGAGTTGCTCACTAAGTGCCTGCAGATTGGCCAGGGTGGCGTTGAGCGTGTTGATGGTGGAGTCGAGAGGCATCTGCTTAAGCGATACCGACAGGTCATTGAGGTTGCTGGTGGCTCCAGTGAGATTGCCGGTGATGCCGTTCACATGATTCATGACACCAGGCACACTGCGGTTCAGTCCGCTCATGAGCACGTTCAGTTGCTGAGCGCTCGCCTGCAACTGGCGGGTGATGCCATCCAGCCGACCCAATGCCGCTGCCAGCGCTGGATTGCCGGTAAGCCCGTTGACGTTGCCCATGATCGAGTCCACCTTGGGAAGCATGTCGTTCACCATCGGCAGCACATTGTCTTTGACATGGTCGATGATGCCTGGCACATCACTGGTGGGTATGTAACTGCCGGTCTTCATGGCAGGTCCGTCACCCAGGTTCAGCACGAGCGACGCTCCACCCATCAGGCCCGACACCATACTGATCGTCGAGCCCTCGGGAACGGTCATCTCCTTGTTCATGGCCAGCATGACGGTAATCTTATTCTTCTTATAATCATAATTGATCTCGCGCACCTGCCCCACCTGGAAGCCATTGACCGTGATGGGGGCTGCCACAAGCAGGCCCTCGGTGCTTTCGACCTCGGTATAGTAGCGATTGGCAGGCGTGAACAGATTCACGCCCTTCAAGTAATTCACGCCCCAATACAGGAGGACGAGTCCCACTAGCACAGTGAGAGCGATTTTGACATTCTTGTTCAAAAACTTCATGTTGTCTATGATATTTCCAAAATGTGATGATCTGATATTGAATGGCAAAATTACTAATTTGTTCCCTAATTCATCACGATTTTAGCGATTTTTATCATATTTTCGCCCTATAATAGGGCACCGAAAGTGCACAATCGGGCATTAATTGGTCAAAAAACTCCTATCTTCTGGCCTATTTTGCTGGTTTTTCATTATTTTTGCGGCTGTCAACTAGTAACTGAGTCATCATTATCATTATTATTGCTGATATGAAATCTCCACTTCAATATAAATATGTGTACGGTCTGATCGGGTATCCGCTGGTGCACTCCTTCTCGCTCGACTACTTCAACCAGAAGTTTCTGGCCGAAGACATCGACGCCATCTACCTCAACTTCGAGATCAGCGACCTTGGCCAGTTGATGGAACTGGTGGCCGAGTATCCTAACCTCAACGGCCTTAACGTCACCGCACCCTACAAGGAGGCCGTCATCCCCTATCTCGACTCGCTCGACGACGACGCCCGCCGTATCGGCGCCGTCAATGTCATCCGTTTTATCCGTGACGCCAAGAGCGGCGACCTGCTTCAACTGCGTGGCTACAACAGCGATGTGGTGGGCTTCGAAAAGACCATCGACGGTATCCTCACGCCCAGCCGCACCAGTGCTATGGTGCTCGGCACGGGCGGCGCTGCCAAGGCCGTCAAGGCGGCTTTCGAGCGCCGAGGCATACGAGTCACCCTGGTCTCACGCCGCAAGTCAGAGCACACGTTGGTCTATGAGGAGATCACGCGTGCCATGGTCGCGCAGCATCACATCATCGTCAACGCCACCCCTCTGGGCAAATATCCCGACGACGACCAGTGCCCCGATTTCCCCTTCCGCTTTCTTACCAGCGGGCACCTGTGCTACGACCTGATCTATAACCCCGAGGAGACCCTGTTCATGAAGCGTGCCGCCCGCCATGGCGCCCAGACCAAAAACGGCATCGAGATGCTCCTGCTGCAGGCCTTCGACTCCTATCGCATCTGGACTCACGAGGGCGACTGATCCATCCACCCACCCTCACATCACCCCTACTCCACCCGACTCTGTGTGTAACCACATCAATCGTTCCCGACCGTATGGGGCAGCCGTCCGTCATCTCCCGCACACCTCTGCTTAGGGTGCTCGCCCCCTATGTGGCGGGGATCCTGTTGCATGAGGTCTGCCCCCGCTGGTGGCCGCCGCTGGCACTCATCGCGCTCGCCGTGATCGGCGGCTGGGTGCTCGGCCGCGTCTCGTCGGCCACGCCCTCACGCCGGCTGCGCATGAGGCCTTACTTGGCGCTGCCCCTGCTGGTGGTCGCCTTGGCGCTGGGATGGCTGGCGGCTGTTATCCACCACCCGCCCGTGCTCGATGCGGAACTGCGGCATAGCGGTAACCGCGTGGGGCAGATTCTGGATCTGGACCACACCGATTTCTCGACACGTCTCACGGTCCGCCTGCTCGACGTCCCGTCGGCCACCATGCCCAGTCGCGTGCTGGTCACCACCCGCGGCTGCGACTACACCCTCTCCCCTGGCGACGTCATCACATGGCCCGCCGACCTCGAGCCGATCCGTAGCAGGGGTAATCCCGACGAGATGGATTATGTCTCCTATATGTTGCACGACCAAGGCATCCGTTACTGCCAGCATCTGCCAGGGCGCGATGTTCAAGTCCTGGGCCGGTCCCCGAGCCTCTCGACCCGGATGGCTGCGCTGAGGCGCGGTTTGGCGTCTAACGTATACGCCACGTCACTATCAGCCGAGGCCCAGCGCCTGGTGGTGACCCTGCTGCTCGGCCAGCGTGGCGCCATCGATCCCGAAACGCGTCAGCAGTTTTCCACTGCAGGCGTGGCCCACGTGCTTGCGCTCAGCGGCCTGCATGTGGGGTTGGTGGCCCTGATGCTCTGGTGGCTGCTTTTCCCGCTCGACTATATCGGTTTGAGGCGTTTGCGCTTGGTCATCACGCTAGCGGCCGTTGGCCTGTTTGCCTGCTTCACTGGGCTATCGCCGTCGGTCGTGCGCTCCACGGTGATGACGGGCACAGTGCTGGTGGCCATGGCGCTGTATCGGCGTTCCGACCCCTTCAACGCATTGCTGCTGGCGGCACTTGCCATTCTGGTATGGTCTCCATCGGCGATTTTCGGTGTGGGATTCCAACTCAGTTTTGTGACCGTGGGCTCATTGTTGCTGGTAAACAGGTTGCCAGTGGCGGCTATCCGCACGCCCTATCGATGGGCCAATTACCTCATATCGCTGGTCGTCGCATCGTTGACCGCACTGCTGGCTACCCTGGCGCTGACGGCTCACTACTTCCACACTGTTTCGACCCTGTCGGTGGTCACTAACGTCCTGGTCCTGCCCGCCATGCCGCTGCTGATGGTGCTTGGTGCCTTGACGGTGCTTACGGCCGCTGCCGGTTTGCAGTGGTCCCTGTTGCAAGGCGCCCTCGACGGCCTGAGCGGCTATGTGAGCCGCGCCATCGGCTGGGTTAATGCCATCCCACACGCTTATGCAGGCGGCGTCTATGTGAGTACAACGGCAGTGGTGCTCTACTTTGTGGTGCTCGCATTGGTGATAGGATGGTTTTATAGCCGGCGGAGGCGCTGTCTGATCGGTGCCGCTGTTGCGCTTGCCATGCTGGCAGGGCACTCGCTGTGGGTCGATGCGCACACCCGTCGGCAGGGACTGGTGATCTTTAATTCCCCCACAGCCACCCCGTTGCTGTATTACCACGATGGCGACGCGATGGTGTGGGTGCCGGATGAGGCTGCGGAAGCGGTCGATTCGGCTGCATTTGTCCGGTCCTATTCGGGCTTTCTGGCCAGGCATGGCATCAGGCGCCTGCGGTTTGTCGACAGCACGGATGGCACCGCCACGCTGAGGCTTGGCGGCGCACGCTTTGAGCCGCCCCGCGTCTACGTGCCGGGGCGCCGTCTGGTTGTGGCCAGCAGCCGCTCGCCGAAGACAGCACCGGGTGATACGGTTCGGATGGAGAATGTAGATGACCTGATCGTGACCCGCACCTGCCATGGCCGTGTGGCAGTCTGGGGACAACGTTACCGCTTCGGGCGGGTGATCCTGTCCGGGGCGTTACATGATGCATCAAAACAGATAAGTGAATGTGATTCACTTCACATCCACTATCATGATTTAAGCGCCAGCGGGGCAATAGAATTGCCCTAAGGGGGCCAGCGGCGATGATTGTTGGCAATAAGATCAGATCAGCGACATCACCATCTGCTTGACATCTTGTGCCAGGCGCTCGGCTTGGGCCATGGTGTGGGCCTCGCTATAGATGCGGATGATGGGCTCGGTGTTGCTCTTGCGCAGATGCACCCAAGCGTCGTCGAAGTCGATCTTGACGCCGTCGATGGTGGTGACGCGTTCTCCCTGATAATGCTTCTCGACCGCTTTGAGGATGGCGTCGATGTCCATGCCAGGCTTGAGTTCAAGGCGGTTTTTGGCAATACTGTACTGGGGGTAGGTCTGCTTAAGTTGGCTGACGGTCATGCCGCTCTTTGCCAGCAGCGACAGGAACAAAGCCACGCCCACAAGGGCGTCGCGGCCGTAGTGGCTAGCGGGATAAATCACGCCACCGTTGCCCTCTCCACCAATGACGGCGCCCGTGCGGCGCATTTCGGTCGTGACATTGACCTCACCCACTGCTGCGGCCGTGTAGGAGCATCCATGCTTGTGGGTGACATCACGTAACGCGCGTGACGACGACAGGTTGCTCACGGTAGCGCCTGGCGTGTGCGAGAGCACATAGTCGGCAACGGCGACAAGGGTGTATTCCTCGACGAAGAATTCGCCATTCTCCATGATAATGGCAAGACGATCCACATCGGGGTCGACGACAAAGCCCACATCTGCCCCACCCTGGCGCATCAGGTCGCTGATGGCGGTCAGATTCTCGGGAATGGGCTCAGGCGTGTGGCCAAAGTTGCCGGTGGGTTCACAGTACAGTTTCTGAATCTTGTTGACGCCAAGGGCCTCCAGCAACTGAGGAATCGCGATGCCGCCCACCGAATTGACGGCATCGACGGCTACGGTGAAGTCCCGCTTGCGGATGGCTTCGACATCCACCAGGTCCAATGCCAGCACCTGATCGATGTGGCGCCGCAACCAGGTGTAATTTTTCTGCTCACGGCCCAGGTGATCGACATCGGCATAGTCAAAATCTTCGGCCTCGGCCAGTCTGAGCACCTCCTTGCCCTCGGCATCGGTGAGGAATTCGCCGTTGTGATTGAGCAATTTCAGGGCATTCCATTGCTTGGGATTGTGCGACGCCGTGATGATGATGCCGCCACAAGCCTTCTCGCCTACGACGGCCAACTCGGTGGTAGGCGTAGTCGCCAAGCCGATGTTGACCACATCAAAGCCCATGCCCGTGAGCGTGCCGATAACGGTATTGAGCACCATGCGCCCCGACAAGCGCGCATCGCGGCCAACGACGATGACGTTGGACTTGACGGGCGAATTGCGACGCATAAACGTGGCATAAGCCGAGGTGAACTTGACGATATCCAGAGGGGTCAGGCCATCACCCGCGGGACCACCGATGGTGCCACGGATGCCTGAAATTGACTTAATAAGTGACATGATAATTGTGATGAGTGAAAAGTTAAATCTGACTGTGGAAGTAACGCACGTGGAACAGGAATGGGGTCACGTAGGAAATCTCGTTGGTGAGACCATACTGAGATTTGACAACCATGTTGACCTCACACTCCACGCCCAGAAACAGCAAGGGATACTGCAATCCATATCCCCACTGTGCGGATGAGGGAAGCGTGTAGTCCTTGAAGTTGAATGAGCAAGCGCTGGCGTCCATGGCATTCTCGTTGCCGTCGGTAACGGTCAACTTGCCGTTGGAGTACCAGGTGGACAGATTGTAACGCGAGTAACGGAAATAGATGGGCTCGTTGACCTTGGCACGGTCACCAACACGGTCACCAGCATTGATCACCTGCATATAAACATTACCATCCGCATCAACCCTGTAGAACGGGGCATCGGGGCCCACCTCAAACACCGAATCCTCGGGAATGGACATGACCACACGGTGGTTGGCCAGATAGGCGTTGACAGCGTTACGCTCGTCGTTGAGCCTGTCGGCATAGGACTGATCCTCGTTACAAGCGGTGAGCAGAACGAGGGCTAACAAGGACAAAATCGCTGTAGTGTTAAGGATTTTCTTCATTATTGTTGATTTGATGTAGTTGAATCGTTGTTGATATCGGCGCTGGGAAACAAGTCGGCCAGCACTTGATAGAAAATGGATACCGCCTCGTCGAGTGTGCCGCACACTTCACCGCCAGCGGCGTTCTGGTGGCCACCGCCGCCAAAGTAGCGGTTGCAGATGTCACTCACCGAGAAGTCGCCTTGCGATCGGCAGGAGACCTTGACGCGGTCGGGATCCTCCCGAAGGAATACGCTCCAGTAGATCTCCGGTATGGCCAGCGGCCTGTTGACCAGCGTCTCGGTGTCGCCGCGGCTGTAATTGAAGCGTTCCAGTTCTTCCTTGCTCAGCACGATGAGCGCGGCGCCCTGTTCGGGAAAGAGCAGCATCTTCTCACTGATAGCATATCCCTGCAGGCGCAGGCTATCGGCACTGAAGGTGTTCATCGCCTTGTTGTAGAGGGTGATGCGGTCAAACCTGCGTCGCATGATGGAGGCGACTATCTCGTAAAACTCCGGATTGTCACAACTGTAGGCAAAACCGCCCGTGTCGGTCAATAGTCCCACATACAGGCAACTGGCGGCCTGACGGTCCATGTAGCGCAGCAGCCCCATCTGCATCAGGGTCCTGAAGACGAGTTCACAGGTCGACGATGCCTCCGGAAATGAAATCGTGACATCAAACTCATCATCCGGGTCAAGATGGTGATCGATGAGCACACGCGGCGTCTTGAGCGGCTCTACCAACTCGGCCAAGCGGTCGATGCGCTTCATGGAATTGAAGTCAAGGCAGAAGATGAGTTGGGCCTCAGTGAGTATGTTGCGGGATCTCAACTCATGCTTGGTAAAAACCGCGATGTCTCTCAGTCCAGGCACAAACTCTAGCGCCTTAGGAGGCATGTCGGGCGTAACGACCGACGCATTCTTGCCAAGCCTCCTGAGCACATGGCACAACGCCAACGATGCTCCCAGAGCATCACCGTCGGGCGACTTGTGGCAAGTGATCGCAATGCGCCCCGCGCCATTGATAAGGGCACGCAGGCGGTTGATTGTCGTTTCGTCTATTATTGGACTGATCATTGACTTACCTATAATTTATCGCATCAGTCGGCAAAGGTAATTCTTTTTTGGCACTTTTGAGGCCGGGCCGATGATTAATTAAAGTTAAGAAACGATTTTTTATCGCCCGTGTGCCGATTTCGTTAGAGTCCCAAGCGGACGAACACTGGATAGTGGTCCGACGGCAAGTGTCTGGAGTAACGGCCGAAACTGATCTGCTGCGGGGCATCGGCAGCCTTGAGCAGCGAGTCGGAGTGGGCTGTCGGCGTCCAGTAACTATTGGTCATAACGCCATAGGCATCGACCCGTATATCGGGCGATACAAAGACGTGATCGATACGGCTCTCGGTATACAAGTCGGGGTCAAATGAATTGAAGGTGCCATTCTCGGCAAAACGCAGACGGGACGCATGATAAGCATCCTTCAGGAGGCCCGAATCGGTAAAGATGCCGTATATCTCGTCGTTTTGATCCACATTGAAGTCACCGGTGATGATCACGGGTGCGCCCTTCGCAATCTGGACGATACGGCTCACGATCAGTTTGGCGCCTTCACGCCTTGCCGTTACGCCCACGTGGTCCATGTGAAGGTTGAAGAAGTAGAATGCTTCGTCGTTGGTTCCCGTCTGGCGGGCAAACTTACCCCACGTGCAGATGCGCACACAGGCGGCGTCCCATCCCAGCCCGGGACGGTCGGGCGTCTCGCTGAGCCAGAAGTTACCCTGGTCAAGCAGGCGCAGCCTGTCTGTCTTGTAAAAGATTGCGGCATACTCGCCAGCCATCTTACCGTCGTCACGTCCCACGCCGATGTAGTCATATCCATCGAGTCGATCAAGCAGGTCACACAACTGCGTGTGCAACACCTCTTGAGCGCCAAAGATGTCTGGAGACATGAAGTTGATTTGATCGCAAATCACTTGGCAACGCTTGGCCCACACATCTCCACGGGCACTGTCCCCGTCGTTTTTGTATCTGATGTTATAGGAACCGACGAGCATCTGCGCCGACAATTCAAGGGCCGCTATGGCAATCAATGATAGTAACAAAGAAAAACGTCTCATTTCTCTACTGGTGGCTTATAATCATATAATCATGAGGATTGAATTCACAAAGGTAGCAAAAAAATGTTTTGCCGCATGCAATAGCCCTGACTTAAAACGGCTCGGCAGAGAATTAGTGGAGGCAAGCAGTGGGTGTTGCGAAACTCGATGCGTTTTTTAAAAAATCGGCCTTACGGTCGAGTTTAGTTCAGCGAAGCCAAATCAAGCAAAAATTCGTATTAAAATTGAACTAATTCAATGTTTATTATAGTATTCTTATTTTTTTCGGCCGATAGGCCGACCATAGCCACGACGGCTGAGTTTTGCAGCAACCACGCTGATCCCTCACCATTTATCGGGTAAACCCTATAAGCACCTTGATATGTATTGTTGTATCCTGTCATCGCCACTCGTAACATATCGCTAATTCACTTCATTTGAGAAGTCTGATTGCTATATTTCATTGATTCTATCGCGAAGAAGAAAGAGACATTATATCAAGAGCCCATTCTTTTATTCATCTTCTCTTCTCTATAACATATCCCTTATATTGTATAGAATCGATACTATGCCATTGATTTTCACGTATAAACGTCCATTGAACATTATCGAACTGCAAACATTTAGAACACTTAATAATAAAAACATTAGACCATTGTGGATTCTTAACTGTATAACAATTGTTGGCCAAATAATGCTCGTCACTAATAATAGTTATGAAGTCAATGCGCTTATCGAATTTCACAATTAGTTCACCTTTCTTATCGCTTCGAATTTTTCTTCTTTGACCATCCAAACCAACGAATAATTCACAACCGCTTAGTCTATTAAAATAACCTTTCCTCACCTCTTCTAAACAATAGAGATGATATTTTCCAGGTGTGACCGTATTTTCAACATACATTTCCTCAATCTCAATTTGGTGTGAACCTGTATTAAGATTGAGATGAGTAGAATCTAGCATATCCCAGTGACCATATGATGTCATTCCTGCACCAAAATAGTTGCTACATTCAAATGACCCATTTGAAAATAATTCCAAAGATGCGATGTGACGACTTCCAGTAGTATCATATAGAACATAAGATCCTATGAGTGAATCAGGATGTTCACCAATGCAAGCCAATCTCATATCCGATAGTTCTGAACGGTAAAAATAAGTTCTATTTATTAATTGACCCATCGCAACTATACTAAAAATACAAGAGATAACAATTAAGAGAAATAATCTATTCATAATTTCTGTGAGATTGTATTGAATTTGCCTTTTTGTTTAACACGCAATATATTAGTGTTCCTATTATTACGAGCATTTTCAAAAACGGTTTTATAATCAATACTTAGTTAATAATTAATTTAAATATCTGAAAATCAATGAGTTATTTTAACATCATATAACTAATGAAATTTGATCAAGTGCTTGATATTCAGTAACTTAGTGGTCGCCAAACACTGCTAAGATATGAGATATATTTCAGAAGCACTCGACCAATATACGGGCATCTGCAAGGAGGCCTTGCACGATTGCGCGTCAAAGTTAAGCAAAAGTTTTGAGTCAGTCATCATCGAGGTACTACTTTTATACATGGTCATACCGGCCACCGAATTCCTTCGAGACCTGTGGCTAGGTGCCATAGTGTAAAGTTGCCCGCACCATCGCTGACCTCGAAGGCTCCGCCTATGTCCTCGACCACCGCATCATGGGGCGCACATCAGCCTCATCGTAACCTCGACCGCCCCACCTACATGGGCAACGCATTGTAGTTTTTTGCTACCTCATCAACACAAACCAATGCAAGGAAGCGCAATTCGTTGATAACGAATGTATTGAAACAACGCTGGGTTGTTAAGTGATTCTTAACAACTGCCTGAAAAATTACATCAACCGTCCCCATTTTACATTTTAAAGGTTTTGGGAGGCGCAAACTTGGCTCCTATCAGGCGCACAGTAGAAACAAAAACCCGCTGCATCCCAGCGGGTTTTATGCGTTGATTTAGGGTCATGGATTGAAACTGAAACTGTTATCGTTGATTGTCTATTACATCAAGAGAACCTTCCACTTTTTCTTCTTCGGATTTAGTCTTTATCGATGAATTTGTTGATCTGTTCTTGGATGTTCGGAGCCAGTGGGGGAATCTTGTTGACTTTCTCGAATCGGCGCAGTTCGTCGATGTTCATGTCCACCTCGTTGTCCTTGCGCTGTTGCTTGTATTCTTTTTTGTCGATGTAGGCGTAATCGGTGGCATAGGACTGCACTTGGATGAGGAATTCTGTACCTGAATGTCTGTGCTGTCCAATAACGGTGAGTTGTGACATCACGAAGTCGTCGGTTCTTGAGTTTCCGACCGAGTCGGTGCGATAGACCTGATAAATAGTGGTCGAAGTGCGCTGTTGTTTGACGGTGTCGGGGACAAACGTTTTACCCTTTTTAGCGGCTTTTTCCTGTTTTTCCTTGTTCTCGATGTGATTACGGTAGGTACTTGAATTGAAAGACACCGTGCGAGTGCGCTCCTCTGCGTTCCAGTAGATGTAACCCAGTTGACAAATGCTGTCGGCAATGATCTGTCGCCCATCACCGGCATCGGTCAGGGTGATAGTGCCCTTCTGTTGAAGTCTGCGTATTTTATCATAATATGATTCTTCGGGCAATCTTGCGAATTTGTCATACTGCCCTGATGTGCTGCTGTAGAGGGCTTTCCAGAAACCGCTTTGCGCCCTTGAGAGGTGGTGTGTCTTAGCGGACACCTCTTTTTTTGCGATATCATAGGCGTTGTCAATAACGCCGGCGCGGTAGTAGATGGGACCATCGTCATCGATATAGACATCGCGGAAGTAGGCCTGGCAATAGAGTAGATCCTTGGGCTTAACCACGACCTCAGGCAGGTCATAACCGGCCTCGTCAAGGGTGATTCGGCCGTCTGTGATGTCAGCCACGGCGATCGTTAGGGGCTTATAGGCCACTTGCGACAAATGGATAGTGGTGTTTTCGCCAACACTCTCAATCCAACCGTCAATATCGGTACTTGCTATGTACTTACCTTGGGTGGTTGTGACTGTCACGAACGGGATGGGCGTTCCATCGCCATCCACCACTTGAATGCGCTGCGCATGCAATGGTATTACGCATAGCAGCATTAGGCAGGTAATAAGAATGGTTTTCTTCATCATCATGAAAACTTGTCAATAACTATGTGAATATTAGAAATATTAGAATTCGCTGAAAAAATTCGGACGGATCAATAAGCCGATGCGCAGACGGCAGTGGTACTTGTTGTAGTCCAGCATGTTCTCGCCATAGCCATCATAGAAGTGCAGCATGATGAACTGGTTATCCCTTGGCCGGATGCGGTAACCCACGTTGACGGTGGAGTTGAAATTGAGGTTCCAGCCCTTGCGCTTGACAAAGGTGACATCGGCCACCCAGCGCCCGTTGGTGGACAGGAACTGGGCGCCGGCCTGGAAGATACCGCTGTACTTGAGGATGTCCTTGTTGTTCTCTCCATCAATGATGGGAATCCAAGTCTTGGCATGTACCATGAGTTGCGGGTCAATAAGCGCCCTTCCGCTGAGCGTCACCTTGTTCCAACTGCGCGATGCCTCGCCGTCACGCCCGTTGGACTCATGCTCGAGCATCAGAATTGCCGAGCCCACAGCCTTGCCGTTACGGACAATCAGTTTCTGAAGACCGATGCCGGGGTTGAAGTTCAGGTCGTGGAAGGGCAATGACTCCTCAAAGATGTTCCACATCGCCTTCTGGGTGTAACTCAGGAACAGGTGGCTGTGGAAGGGAAGGATGGACTTGGTCAGTCGCTGGCGGAAACTGATCTGGAACTTCACGTCGCTGTTATATTCGTTGGGCTTCTCGTTCAGTGGCAAGCCCACCGTGAAATAGGTATCCTTGAACGGCCCGAAAAACGGCAGCTTGTCAAACTCCTCGATAACGCTGTCGGCATCGAATTGCCGCTTGTCATGGCTGATGTTGGTAATCTGTGCCGTCGAAGGCAGAGCGGCCATGAGCATTACCGCTAACAATATTGATTTCAAAGGTTTCATATTTCAGATATTCTTTAATTGGTTATGTTCATTAAAATACAGTGAATCCAGCTGCCTCGATGTCTGGATAGCTCATGATGGGCTTGCCATTCAACCACAGATAGGTCATCAGGGCATCCGTCTCTTTGTCATACTCGGATGTGAGCACATACACGTCATCGCCATAACTATAGATTTCGAGAGCCTGGGAAGTGCCCGCCTTGTTGGGGTCATAGACGTAAGGGGCAGGAACGCCGTCGGTCCATACAGTAGCTACAAGTCTCAAGTTCTCATTATGCTCAAAGCCAGCGGCATAAATGTGGCCGTTACACATGGTGATGGCGTCGATGCGTCCAACCGGGTAACTGCCTTCTTCGAGCAGTTCGGGATGGCTGATTTCATAAATCTGATACTGCTTATCGACCCAGACGGCTGGCCTGCGGTCGATGATGCCGCCGATCACGGTGTGGTCGCGGTCATAGGCATAGATGGCTTGGCACTCACCTGTCACTGCACCCGGAGGCATGGGCAGATGTTCCTTCTTGAACTTGTCCTTGTTGCGATTGGTGTACAATGTGGGAACATACTGTGATTCTTCTCCAGTGAGTTCATATCCAATGACATAGCACGTTCCTTCGGTCACGCGTAGCGCGTGATCGGCAGGGATGAAGTCGTGGAAGTCCTCAAGCGGGAAAATACCGCTGTTTTTCAGCACATTGGGGATATCGAGCAGATAGATGTAATAATCCCACTTGCCGATACCGTAGACCCAATGGTCCACGTCGTCGATGAAATCGACATGCAACGTGTTCCACTTGCCGTTTTTCCAGTAACCCACTCGTTCCTTGGACTGCACGCCTGCAACGAAATAGTCGTCACCGTCGGAGATAATCTCAGAGGCAAACGTGCAGTTGGGCAATTCCTTGACCAGCTTGCCCGTCTGGTCATAAATCATGCCGTTGGAAGACAGCACGAGCACGGTTCGCTCCTCAAGCGGCTTGATGGGATTGACGGGTTCGTCGTGTTCACATGACGAGAGCAGCACCAAAGCGCAAATCGCCAATAATTGATAAAAAATAAAATGTCTCATAAGTTGGAATTCATTGTTTCGTTTAACAAGTGCAACGTCAATAGGCGATGCTTGATATTCAGCAACTTAGTGGTCGCCAAACACTGCTAAGATTATGTTTCAGAAGCACTCGACCAATATTCGGGCATCTGCAAGGAGGATTTGCACGATTGCGCGTCAAAGTTAAGCAAAAGTTTTGAGTCAGCCATCATCGAGGTACTACTTTTTTCTACAGGGTCATCCCAGGAAAGATAAACTTCACTGGGCCGCTACGGCAGGCACTGCGAACAGTGCTACCGCCAGAACTTCGGTCGCCTTCGCTCGAAGAGCCTGAACTGGCTCCGCTTCAACGCCGCTCTTGCCCTGCGCTACTTCGGCACCGAGGGGCGCAAGGCCATCGCCATTGACCCCAGTTACATCAGCAAGGCGGGCAAGAAGACTCTAGCGGTCATCAAGCGCTACCGCAAGGAACTTCTCAAACTGACCGGCCTTATCGTTGCCGACGCCTTCTTCTCGACCCGCACCTTCTATGAAGGCATCCATGCACAGGGATTCCACCTCATCAGCCGTTTCCGCGACAACGCCGTGCTGTACTACCTCTATCAAGGAGGACCAACCGGCAAGAGGGGAAGACCCAGGACGAAGGACGGCAAGATCGACTTCAAGAACCTTGACATGTCAAGGATGACACCCTTCGTCGTGGACGGGCTGCCGGGCAAGGCCTACACGCTGTTGGCCTACTCTAAGGCTCTGAAGTGCACGGTGCGGCTTGTCATCTGGATCATGCGGATCTGTCACGCTCCCGCGATGATAACCAAAAGTATTGCGGTACGGGAACTGTTGACAACTGCAAGTCGTTGCCTTGAATTTGGCAGCATATCAACAATTCTCAAATATATTTTGATGATTTTGGCTGCGCCTCAGCCATTGAAAACAAGTTTTCATGGCACTCGGCTTGCACAAAATTTGGCATTGTGTTCTATTTGCACAAATTTTTGTTGTAAATTTGCACAATGTAGTGATCATTGATCATCTATTCATTGTAATATATCACAAATCAAAATACTGTTTGCTGCTATGCTCGAGAGTATATATAATGACATCATCAGCCCGGATGTGAACTTGATCGGGGCAATCACCAAACTGGTATTGAGCCTGATACTGGGCGCTACCATCGGCATTGAGCGTCGCCGTAAGGGGCAGATTGCAGGCCTGCGCACGTTTGCGCTCATCTCGATGGGTGCGACACTGGCCATGCTCATATCCATCTATATCCCGCAAGAGTACTTGGGTCTGAAAAACGGTGACCCTGGCCGAATCGCGGCCCAGGTGGTGAGTGGCGTGGGCTTCTTGGGCGCTGGTGCCATCATACAAATGAAGGGCTCGGTGCGCGGTCTGACCACAGCAGCGGGCATCTGGATGACAGCATGTATCGGTCTGGCGGTGGGTGCCGGCATGTATCTGATCAGCATCATCGCGACTCTGCTCATCATCTTTATCCTGGTCAACATTGAGCGCCTCGAGCAACGTCACAATTTCATGTGGGAATCCAAGATTATCCGTGTCAAGGTGCATGGCATTATCCAGGATATCCAGCCGCTGCGCGACATCATCGTGGGCAACGATGTGCACATCAGCGACGAGTTCATGAAGTTTGACTACGGTAATCAGGTCACTATTGTCAACTTCATGATCAGGAGCAAGAGCAATGTGGACGTGCCTGCCATGTTCAATGCCATCAAGGAGCATAGCGACCCCATCTCCATCACGATTACCAACGAAATGAGCATGTAAGGTCACTAGCCGCGAGCCAGTGTTTTAATCATGCTCAAGGCGTGTCATAACATATTATGAACAATCATGGAATCAATCGACATTAACAGCCTGATCAGTGATCTTGCGCTGATACTTATACTCGGTGCTATTGCCACCGTTATCTTCAAGATGCTCAAGCAGCCTCTGGTGCTTGGGTACATCGTTGCCGGTTTTCTGGCCAGCCCCAATTTTGCGCTACTGCCGTCGGTGGCAGTGGAGGCCAACATCGAGTTTTGGGCCCAGATCGGTATCATCGTGCTGCTTTTCTCGTTGGGACTGGAATTCAGTTTCAAGAAGTTGATCGATGTGGGCGGTTCTGCCATCATCACTGCGCTGATTATTGTGCTAGGCATGATGAGCCTAGGATTTGTCGTGGGCAAATTTTTGGGTTATGGTCTGGTCAACAGCATCTTTCTGGGCGGTATGATCTCCATGTCGTCAACCACCATCATTCTTAAGGCCCTGACCGACTTAAACATGCGACAGCGACGCTTCGTGCCTATGACGTTTGCCGTGCTCATTGTCGAAGACCTGTTTGCAGTTGTGATGATGGTGATCTTGTCCTCTATTGCCCTCAACAACAGCGTGCATGGCGGCGAGATGCTCGGCAGCATCCTGAAACTGTCCTTCTTCCTGATCATGTGGTTTACCGTGGGCATCTTTATGATTCCCACCCTGTTTAAGCGATTCAAGCGTTACATCAGCGATGAGCAGATGCTCATTATCGCCATGGGACTGTGCTTTGCGATGGTGCTGTTCTCGGTCAACTCGGGATTTTCGGCAGCACTGGGCGCCTTTGTGATGGGCTCAATCCTTGCAGGAACGATCGAGGCTGAACGCATCGAGCGCCTGATCAGTTCGGTCAAGGACTTGTTTGGTGCCGTGTTCTTCATCTCGGTGGGAATGATGGTCAATCCGTCGGTCATTACGCAGCACTGGAGCGTGATTGCTCTGCTGGCTGTGGTCGTGATTGTGGGTATGATCGTGTTTGGTACATTCGGCATGCTGGCAACAGGCCAACCCCTCAAGTTGGCCATGGAGTCGGGGTTCTCGTTGACACAAATCGGTGAGTTCTCCTTTATCATTGCCACACTGGGAACAGGCTTGGGTGTGCTGGACAAGAGCATCTACCCGATTATCGTTGCCGTGTCGGTCATCACCACGTTTACCACGCCGTTCTTCATCAAGCAGGCGGTACCCTGCTATAATGCATTGCTCAAGATTTTACCCAAGAACTGGACACGGTTGCTCGAGGGGTATAGTCAGAATGCCACCGAGAGCGAGAGCAGCGAGACAAACCGGTTGTGGAAAAGCATTGGCTCGCGTTTTATCACTAGACTGATCATCTATTCTGTGGTCATATTTGCGTTGATTGTTATGAGTCGAACCTATCTGATGCCCTTCATCCTCAAGTATATGGGCGAGAATGCGTGGGGACGGCTCACCTGTGTGGTGGTCACGCTGGTGATCATTCTGCCACTGATCATCTCCATCATCATGCCCGTGGTGAAGCGCAGCGAGAAGCAGCGACTCGTCGAGGCGTCTGGCACAGTGTCTTATGTTCCCATTGTGGTGATGGCCATTATCAGCATAGTGATTTCACTGATTTTTGTCATGTCGGTGCTCAATGGTGTGTATAGCAGCGCTGTCTCGGTTGTCAGCGCCATTCTGCTTGTTGCGGCGGCCATTTTCCTGATTTCAATGCTGCCCACGCCAGTCCGTCGGCGCATCAGCAGTATCGAGAAGCGTTTCATCAGCAACATCAACGAGCGAGAGAATCGCCGCACCGGTCACGAGAACAACCTGGTCAGCGACCTGCATCTGGCCTATATGACGGTGGGCCACGATTGCCCCTTTGTGGGCGACAGGCTACGCAATCTGGATCTGCGCACTCGCTATAATATCAATCTGGTTAATATCCAACGTGCCGGTAAATTGCATCCCGTACCGTCGGGCGAGATGCGCCTCTTTCCAGGAGATGTGCTGGGAGTGATCGGCACCGAGGAGCAGATACAGCGCTTGTTGCCACTCGTCGAGGCACAGGGCATACGGGACGAGTCGCCCAACCCCGAGGTGAAGTTTACGCACTTTGCCATCACCCGCAATTCGCCCATCGTGGGCGTGATGCTCGAGAACACCCGTCTGCGCGAAGATTATGGGGCCTTGCTCGTGGCTGTACAACGGGGCGAAGACAACTATATCTCCCCCACTCCGGATCTCACATTTGCTGCCGGCGATATCCTCTGGATTGTAGGCAATCCCAAGCAACTCGCTCGGCTCAAGTGATCACGGTATAAAGTTGAACAATTAACACTTTAACTTGGATGCGCTAAGAATCATTGGCAGACCGGCCGCCAGCGCAATGCCGTCACAGACAGACGACTTCTTCCTCTCCCCCCTCAAAAAGGGTATTCATCCTTTAATCTACTGTAGGCCGAGCGGCAGCGGGGACCAGATATGCGCTGACCTCATAGAGCAGATAGATGGGCAGGAACACTACCATGAGGGTGAACGGATCGCCCGTGGGAGTGACGATGGCTGCTAGCAGGAGCAGGGCTATGACCGCATGGCGGCGATAGGTCCTGAAGAATCCACGGTGCAAGACACCTAAGACCCCCAACAGCCAGGCAACCAAGGGTAACTCAAAGATGATGCCCATGACGAAGATCAGCATCAGGAACGAGTCCATGTAACTGTCGAGCGATATCTGATTAGGCACCAGTTGGCTCACATGGTAGTCGGCCAAAAAGCGCAAGGTGACGGGGAAAACGATCGTATAGCCCACCGCAACACCGATAAAGAACATCACACAGCCAATAAAAAACGCGGTCTTGACTCCACGCTTCTCGCCTGGATACAAGGCTGGTGCGACAAATGTCCACAATTGATACAGCACATAGGGAAACATCAGCACCAGCGCTAGCCAGAACGATGTGGACATGTGGATAAAGAACTGGGAAGCGAGGCGGATGTTGATGAGTTTGACCTCAAATCCGGTTGCAGAGAATTGAGGCAGCCAGGACGCCGAGGCTGTCATGCGCTCGAAGAGGCGATAGAGTATGAAATCGCCATGGCATGGGGCCAGTATCACCGAGTCAAAGATGGTCGGCATGAAGCAGAACAGGACAATCGTCACCGCTACAAGGGCGATGACAATATGAATCAGTACCGAACGCAACGCGTCGATATGATCCCAGAATGACATTTCCTGCAACTTATCCTCTGCCATTAAGGTCTGGTGTTATGGGAAAGCAGCCTCAGGGACTAACCGATCAGTCTTTTTTCTCTTTATCCAGTTCTTCGAGAGGCTTTTTGAGTTCATCCTCCATCTCGTTCATGCCCTGCTTGAAACTTTTCACGCCCTTACCCAGGCCGCGCATCAGTTCGGGAATCTTCTTGCCACCAAAGAGCAGCAAGATAACAGCGACAATGAGGATAATCTCGCCAGTGCCTAAGTTCATAAAGGCCAAAATACCGTTTAAAGTCATCATTTCAATATTCTGTTTTTAGTCTGTGATTACTGAATGCAAATATACAACAAATTTTTCAGTTACCCGTGAAAACGATAAAAACTACTCAAAAAGTTGTGTCATGTCGTGAATTTGTAGTACTTTTGGGCATCGAAAACCATTAACTTCTTTTATTACATTTTATTAATGAATACCATTAAGAATTTTGATGAGTTGCTCGCTCATCTCAAAGAGAACAATGTGAGAAAACGTGTGGCCGTTGTGTGGGCTGCCGACGAGAAGACCCCCGCTGCTTGCGCTATGGCTCTTGAGGCTGGTTTTATCGAAGCGGTCTTTGTGGGTTGTGAAGAGAAACTCAAGGCCAACGATGCCCTTAAGCCCTTTGCTGCCAGCATCAGTTATGTGGATGCTACCGATGCCGATGACGCTGCCGCCAAGGCTGTGGCACTGGTAAGAGAAGGCAAGGTCGATGTGCTCATGAAGGGTCTGATCAATACCGACAACCTGCTGCGCGCTGTCCTGAATAAGGAAACCGGCATCCTGCCTAAGGGCAACGTGCTGACTCATGCCGCAGTAGCGTCGATTCCCAGTTACCACAAGTTCCTGATTTTTACTGATGCCGCTGTGATTCCTTATCCCAACAGAGAACAACGCATCGAGATGGTGAAATATATGTCGAACGTGGCCCGCAACTTTGGTGTCGAGGAGCCCAAGGTGGCACTGATTCACTGCACTGAGAAGGTCAATGGCAAGCATTTCCCCTTTACCGAGGATTATCCCGTGATCATCGAGATGGCCAAGAATGGCGAACTCGGCAAGTGCATCGTTGACGGTCCGCTCGACGCCAAGTGCGCATGCAGCATGCACGCTATGGAGGCCAAAGGCCTCACTTCTCCCCTGCAGGGCGATAGCGATGTGCTCATCATGCCCGACATCGAGGCTGGTAACGTCTTCTACAAAGCCATCACACTGTTTGCTGGTGCAAGCACCGCTGGCCTGCTGCTGGGAGCCAAGTGTCCCGCTGTGGTGCCTTCACGTGCCGATAGCAGCCAGTCGAAATTCTACAGCCTTGCTGTAGCCACAATGGCAGCCGAGTAAATTCATCATCATTTATTACTATAACATCTTAAATTCAAATCATTATCCATGATTATTTTAGTCATCAATCCTGGTTCCACCTCAACCAAGATTGCCGTCTTTGAAGATGGCGAGGCTCGTTTCAACAAGACTATCCGTCACTCGGCCGAGGAACTGGCTCCGTTCCCTAAGATTACGGACCAACTCGATTTCCGTCGCCAGATGATTTTGGGCGAACTTGAGAAGGCTGCTATCCCTACCAAGTTTGACGCCATTGTTGCTCGCGGCGGCCTGACCAAGCCCGTACCCTGTGGCGTGTATGCTATCGACGACAATATGATCAAGGCTACATTTGAGTCTGAGCACCAGCACGCAACCGACCTGGGCTGTGTTATCGCCCGCGAGATTGCTAAGGGTGAATGCCCTTGCTACATCGCTGATCCCGCATGCTCCGACGAGTTGAATGACTATGCTCGCATCTGCGGCAATGCTATGTTCTCGCGCATCAGCATCTGGCATGCTCTGAACCAGCGCGCCATTGCCCGCCGCTTTGCCAAGGAGAATGGCAAGCGCTATGAGGACATGAACCTCATCATCGCTCACTTGGGTGGTGGCATTTCGGTTGCGGCCCACGATCATGGCCGTGCTGTTGACACCAACAACTGTCTGGATGGTGAAGGCCCGTTCTCGCCCGAACGTGCAGGCAGCCTGCCCGCCCGTGACCTGGTGAATCTGTGCTTCAGCGGCCAGTACACCAAGGAGCAGATTGTGAAAATGCTCTCGGGTAAAGGTGGTGTTTACTCACACTTGGGTACCACCGATATGTTGGAAGTTGAGCGCCGCATGGATGCCGGTGACGAGAAGGCCAAACTGGTGGTTGACTCGATGGTCTATCATGTGGCAAAGGCTATCGCTGAGAAGGGCGCTGTGCTTTGTGGCCAAATCGACGCTATCATCATCACTGGTGGCATCGCTTATTGGGAATACATCGTCGAGGAACTCAAAAAGCGCATTGGCTGGATGGCTCCCGTGCATGTATATCCTGGTGAGGACGAGATGTCGGCACTGGCCGATAATGCTGCCTTGGCCCTGCGCGGTGAAGTTGAGGTTAAGAAGTATTGATGGCCCAACTCGAGCAAATCTCGTAATACAAAATCGAGCAGAATCCTTTGGGGTCCTGCTCGATTTGTTTATTTCACGATCACTTGGCAGTACTTAGCGCTGTGGTAGCGGCCCTGGCACAGATCACGCCTAATGTTGGCACAAGCAACCAGCACCTAAATCAATTGCAGTTCCTGCAGGTAAGCATAGGTCCCCGTAACCAACCCGTATAGCGACAATAACAGGATAATGCTGCCGATGATGCGGTTGATGAGCCACATCGATCGGATGTTGAAATGGGATCGCACCTTATCAACAAAGAAGGTAATAACCGCCCACCAGAGCAATGCGCCAGCAACGATAAAGGCGTAACCGATGATAATGTGATAAAACTTGTATTCGGGCAAAGGGAAACTGAAGCGGGCAAACAGCGGGATAATCAGGAACATGATGAGCGGATTGCTCAGCGTGAACAGGAAGCCTGTCACCATATCACGCAAGTAATCGTCGCGCTGGTCAAGGTTCTCCTTGATCTGGCTGACGGGGTTGTGCATGATCATGTAGATGGCGTACATGATGAGGATGATACTTCCTATAATCTGCAACACATTGACGTGGTCGGCAATGAAATCGGTTACGAGCGAGATGCCCAGCCCGACCAGAAGACAGTAGAACAAGTCGCTTGCCGCAGCCCCAACACCGGTGAAAAAACCGGAATTGCGCCCACTGTTAAGTGTGCGCTGAATACACAGGATACCAACCGGACCCATAGGAGCCGATAGAATGACGCCTATTGACAAGCACCCTATTATTATTGATATGATTGTACTCACTATTGGAGGGTTTTCACTTTAAACTCACAAAAGTACTAAAAAGTTTTCTGTTGTCTGCTTCCGACGGACAGTTTTTTTGCGTCAGGCGCCATTATCTGCTCAACGAGGCGTATCCATCAATCAATACAGCCCTTGAAGTCACCTATGATGCTCACTTCATGCCGCCGTGACAGTTCACCGGGATTAGTGCCAGGCGCACCTTCCGGAACATCCATGCCACGCTGCCGATAAAAGTCTGTCCAGTAATCAGTGACCTTACCCGACTCGTCGTGAAATGACATAGGGATGGTATCAAACACCAGATGGCCGCGCGAATCAACAAAACCGCTCTGCACCAATTCGCTGCAATAGATAGCACTATCGCCAGGCAGATAAAGGTCATCGTAGGGCTTTCCCACCATAAGCAGACATCGTCTGACCGATTGTGCCACATCCACATCAGCCACCACTCGCCCAACAATCATGCGCGAGTTGGCCTGCACAAAGTCTCTGATAGGAGTCAGGCACACAGCGGGCTTGATGGCTTCAATCACATATAGCGGACCATCATCGCCGCCAATGCGGTGAACTATTGCAACATGGTCGATGGGGAGCAGGTCGAAGCCGCGAGTAACGTCGGTGATGGCGTTGGCCGAATCGCTACAACAGAATATCAGATCACCCTCGAGGAGCCAATCACAATCCTGCCCTTGCGATGACAAAGCGCAAGACAGCGTCATCAAGGCGATAAAAGCAAGATGCTTAATACCACGTGACACCATTGTTGATGCTAGAATGCTTGTCATACTTAACATCCTGGAGGATGGACGATTTAACAGCGATGTGGAAGTTGTAACTCTTATATGGCCCTACCGGTACAAAACTGGCGCTCATTTCAAAGCAGTGCATCTGGCGGGAGATGCTGCAGTTCATATAGGCAATCTTATGGGTATCGAAATTATAACTGGCCGATGCTGATAGTGACCAGTTCTTGGTCGGGCGGATGCTTGCATTCACACTCAAGTTCTGTGTCCAGCGCCCGTCATATTCCATCTTCTTGAAATTGAATGCTCCATAGCCATAAGACAAAGAGTAGTTGACAGTCAAATTCCATGGACACTCCCACTTGGCATAGCCATCGATGAGTTCAAGATCTGTAGTCTGTCCAGTAGCATTGCCGTCTTCCTCCTGATTGTCATCTGAGTTGCGGTTAAGGTTACCTTTGGCCGGTTGGTTTTTCTTATCATCGCTGGAGGACTTATCCTTTTTGCGCCTGAAGGTGTCGTTGTTGAACGTATAGGAGAACGATGTGCCCGTGCTGGACAGTCGGCCCCACCCTCCGCCGTTGAATAGCCTTAATTTGTTGATTCTCACAGGCACTCCCGACTCGTTGACAGCATACTTGTAGACATCCCAGGTTGCATTCAAGTTGAGGTTGAAGCCTTTAGTCAATCTCAGCATGATGCTGGTGTTCAGGTTGCTCCACTTCAGCGAGTCGGCGGCCAGATTGCAAGACTGACTCAAGGTGAAATTCTCGATTAGCGAAATCTTCTTAAACCCTGTGCTGTCATTCTCACTCTTGACTTTTGCCTCGAGGTTGTTGGCAATATTGAACGAGAACACTCCCGACTTGCCATCTGGCGCACCGCCATACAAGGTGTGCTGAAAATAATTGTAGTGCACAGGCACGCGAGTGCCATCGCTGTTGATGCGCTCGTAGTTGCCATAGTATCCCCAGAAAGGATCGCCAAAGTCTGGCGCCGCCGAGAACGATATGCTTGGTGTCATGACATGGCGCACCATCTGCAATTTGTCGCTCAACTTGCCCAAGAAACTGAAGGGCTTAAAGAAACCGTAAATTTTGGTACTCAGTGACAATGATACGCTGAAATCAAAGATGTTGTAGAAACCATAGGTGGTATCACGCACCACGGCACTGGAGTTTGGATCCCATTGCTGGCGTATCTTGCTGGTATACATACGGTCGTTAAGGGTTATCGTGGGTGTGATGTTAAAATACTTCATCACATTGAAGGTCGCTTGGATGGGCACAGTGTGGCTCATGCCGTTGCGCCAATCCTTAACCAGGCTCTTATGCAGGAATTCATCCTGCTTAGCCGTCAGCGAATTTTGGAAGCGGCCACTGTAACTGATCTTAATCTTCTCATACCACTTCTCGTCACCCACAGCATGCTTGCGCTTGAATGGTGCCGTCTGGCTCATATTGACCGTCAGATTGGGGAATGAGACTGTGATTGTGGAGTCGGCGGTTCGCTGCGAAACATTGGCCGTGGTCGAGAATGTCCACTTGCTGTTAGGAATCTTATAGGTCAGATTGACGGTACTGCTCTTGGTGTTCTCGGTAAAGGCGTTTGTGTAATAGGTGTTGAGACTATTGCGCGCATATCCAGTGGTGGCAAAGTTAACACTTGCCGAGAAGGTCAGATATGGATTGGCTTTCTGGTTTTGGCTATGACTCCATAACACCTGGAAATTGTGCATCTTGTTATAATCAGGATCGCCCTTCTCGCCAGTGACCGTGGTCAGATAATTGACGCTGAACGAGCCCGAGAACTTGTATCGCTTGGAATAGGACGACTGTGCCGATAGACCCCAGGAGCCTCTAGTATAGATCTCGCCAGTGAGGGCCAGGTCGGCATACTGACCGAGCGCCAGATAGTAGCCACCATTGCGCAGATAGAAGCCCCTGTTGTAGTCCTCACCAAATGTAGGCACCAAGATACCGCTCTGGTATTTCTCGCTGAAGGGGAAAAAGCCAAAAGGCACAGCAATGGGCAGCGGCAAGTCTTCCAGAACCATATATGCAGGACCGGTCACCACATTCTTTTTGGGCTTGACCTTGGCACGGGTGAGTTGGAAGTAGAAGTGAGGATGCTCATGATCGTCGCAGGTGGTGTAGCGACCATCCTTGATGTAGTAATAGTCGTCCTCGGTCTTCTTGGTGATGCCTCCGGTCAGATAACCCTCGCCCTGCTCAGTGACAATATCGGTAATATAGCCACGCTTAGTCTTGAAGTTATACTTCATCACACGCGACTGATACTCGCCGCTGTTGTCCTTGAAAACCGGGGTTCCCGTTAATTCGCCCACGCTGTCAGGTACACCTATCGCATGCACCTGGCTGCTGTCCATATCCATGCTGATTTGAGCCGCTGTCATGTCGATGTCGCCATAGAGCACCTTGGTGTTGCCATACATCGTCGCATGGTTGCGGCCATAGAGAATGATGCTGTCCGACGCGCTGAATTCCACCACATGGTCCAAGTCCACACGCTCACGCACAAATCGGCTCGTGTCGCCTGCCAGAGAAGACGGTGCGGGTTTGGCCGTGTCACCATCTGCCTTAACGATAGAGTCGACCAGGGTCGTGACATTGATCACGTCACGTGATACTTGACCATGTGACAAGGATGGCAGCAACACCATTGCAGCCACCAGTGCCAGTATAATATGAAGACCTCTTGTCGTCAACGTTCGGTTTTAATCAAAATATCTCGCAAAATTACTCAAAACTCTAGACTTGCTCGCAATCAGCATTGATTTTATTACCAATAATTGTGCCATTTTTGGTTTTATTATTATTTTTTAGCAACATCAAAGCGATGAGCAACAAAAAATGCTTAACTTTGTGATTTGAATCAACTAATAACTCATTAATATCATGTATAACGTCAAGTCAAATCACGCCGATGAATTTATCGACGACAGCGAGATACTGGAGACTCTAGCCTACGCTGAGAAGAACAAGAGTAACCGTGCGCTCATTGAAGAGATCATCGAAAAGGCCGCCAAGTGCAAGGGGCTGACCCACCGCGAGGCTGCGGTGCTGCTCGACTGCGACCAGCCCGACCTGATTGCGCGTTACGAACAACTGGCACGTGAGGTGAAGCAGCGCTTCTATGGCAACCGCATTGTCATGTTTGCCCCGTTATATCTTTCCAATTATTGCATCAATGGCTGTGTGTATTGTCCATACCATGCCAAGAACAAGACCATCCCTCGCAAAAAGTTGTCGCAAGACGAAATCCGTGCCGAGGTCGAAGCATTAGTCAAGATGGGCCACAAGCGCATTGCCCTGGAGGCAGGAGAGCATCCAGTGATGAACCCGCTTGAATACATTCTGGAATCCATCCATACTATCTATGACACCAAGGTTGGCAACGGCGAGATTCGTCGCCTGAACGTGAACATCGCTGCCACCGAGGTCGAGGCCTATGAGAAACTGAAGGCTGCCGGTATCGGCACCTATATTCTGTTTCAGGAGACCTATAACCGCAAGAACTACGAGTCGCTGCATCCCACGGGACCTAAGAGTAACTATTGCTACCACACCGAGGCGATGGACCGCGCGCAACTGGGCGGTTGTGACGATGTAGGCATCGGCGTTCTCTATGGGCTGACGACCTACCGCTACGACTTTGTGGGCTTGCTGATGCATGCAGAGCACCTCGAAGCCCGTTTCGGTGTCGGTCCCCACACCATCAGCGTACCCCGCATCTGTCCTGCCGAGGACATCTCCCTCGACGAGTTTCCCGACGTATTGCCCGACGACATCTTCTGCCGCATTATCGCCGTTATCCGCCTTGCCGTACCCTATACCGGCATGATTATCTCCACACGCGAGAGCCAAAGCGTGAGAGCCAAGGTGCTAGACTTGGGCGTATCCCAGATCAGTGGCGGCAGCCGCACTAGTGTCGGCGGTTACACAACTGTCGAGCGTCACGACGAGACGGCACAGTTCGACGTGAGCGATACACGCACCCTCGACGAGGTCATCAACTGGTTGCTCAGCATCGGATATATTCCCAGTTTCTGCACCGCCTGCTACCGCTCGGGCCGCACTGGCGACCGCTTCATGTCGCTGTGCAAGGCAGGCAAGATCGGCGATATCTGCACTCCCAATGCCCTGATGACGCTCAAGGAATACCTGATGGACTTCGCCAGCCAAGATACCATCGCTAAAGGCGACGCCCTCATCCAGAGGGAATTGGCCAAGATCTCCAACGATCGTGTGCGTGAAATCGCGACCCAGCATATCCAGGACATTGCTGCCGGCCAGCGCGACTTCTACTTCTGATTCTAAGCACTAATCAGAAGACAAGCAATACAAAAGAAATGGCCAAGTGTTTTTATTAATAGCCATTTTTGATGTTTCTTGACTTCCAATCAATCACGCAATGATGTCTGATCAGGTTTTTAATAAGACTCCGCAGAGTGAACGGGTGCACATTGCGCTGTTTGGCCGGCGCAATGCGGGCAAATCGTCACTCATCAACGCCCTTACTGGACAACAGGTGGCTCTAGTGAGCGACGTGCCTGGCACGACAACCGACCCTGTATCCAAAGCCATGGAAATACTGCCGATAGGCCCTTGTGTGATTATCGACACGGCAGGATTTGACGATGTGGGCAAGGTGGGTAAATTGCGCATCGAGCGTACCCGCCAAGTCATCAAGCAGGCCGACATCGCCATTGTGGTTGTTGCCGAAACGGGCAATCTGGACATGGAAATATCATGGACAAAAATGCTCAAGCAGGCAAATGTGCCCTATCTGTCAGTGCTCAACAAGGTGGACCTGATGAGCGAAGCACCATCCCCCACCCTGCTCAACGGCTTAGCCAAGCGCCTGGGTTGCGACGTGATTCCTATCAGCGCATTGCATGGTTCGGGCATCAATCTGGTCAGGACCACGATGGCAGGGCTACTGCCTGATAGCGGGGACCAATCATTGACGGGCAATCTTGCTCGATCGGGCGACACCGTAATGCTCGTCATGCCGCAAGATCCCCAGGCGCCCAAGGGACGTCTCATTCTGCCTCAAGTGCAGACGCTGCGGGACCTGATGGATAAAGGCTGCATCGCTGTGTGCTGCGGCACCAATGACATAGACCGTACGCTGGCTTCGTTGCGGGAACCTCCACTGCTCATCATCACCGATTCACAAGTGTTTGATGTCGTTGAAGAGAAGAAACCGCAGGACAGTCTGTTGACCTCTTTCTCGGTGCTGATGGCAGCCCACAAGGGGGATATCAATTACTTTGCCCAAAGTGCCGCAGCCATCGATCGATTGACCGATCAGTCCCGCGTGCTCATTGCCGAAGCCTGCACCCATGCCCCGCTTGCCGAGGACATTGGCCGTGAAAAGATACCGCGCATGCTGCGCGCGCGGGCCGGTCAGGGATTGGCCGTCGACATCGTGGCCGGGAAGGACTTTCCCGACGATGTGTCTGGTTACGATCTGGTCATTCATTGCGGTGGCTGCATGTTTAACCGCCACTTTATGCTCCAGCGTGTGGAGCAATGTCGCGCCCAAGGCGTGCCTATAACCAATTACGGCATAGCCATCGCCCAGATCAAGGGCATTTTGAACAAGGTGGTCCTCCCTTGAAAGCCCACACCAATAATAATAACAACAACGTGACTCCAAATCAGAGAGCCACGTTGATTTTTTTTTTTGATGAATCGTTACTGTCACAGAATAGACTTGTCGCGATACTTGGTGTGCAGCAACTCGTGAGCCTTGCCTTTGCCAGGTTCTCCCAGAAAATCGCGATAAAGACGCTGAATCACCGGATTGTCATGACTCTTGCGCAACCGCTTGCCCACATCCTCGCTGTAGATGGCACGCTGGCGTGCCTTGATGACCTCGATATCGCCATGGTGATAGGGCTGTCCCGTGCCACCGATGCATCCGCCAGGGCAAGCCATTACCTCGATGACATGGTAGTCCAACTCCTTGTTACGCAACTTTTCCATCACCAGCCGCGCATTGCCAAGGGTGTTGACTACGCAGACCTTCAATTCAAAGCCGTTTAGATCAATAGTTGCCTCGCGGATGCCATCAAGGCCTCGCACCTGATCAAACTCGATACGCCCCAGGGTATTGCCCGTAAATTCTTCATATACCGTGCGCAGTGCAGCCTCCATCACGCCACCGGTGGTGCCGAAGATAGCACCTGCACCCGATGAGTCGCCAAGCGGCATGTCAAACTCCGAGTCACGCAAACGGTCAAAACTGATGTTCATCCGTCGGATAAGTTCGGCCAACTCAATGGTCGTGATAGAGTAATCGACATCGGGATTACCATCGGTGATGAACTCATCGCGTGCGCACTCATATTTCTTGGACAAGCAGGGCATGACAGAAACCACGACCAGTTTGTCGCGCGGAATTCCCATGCGTTGTGCCCAATACGTCTTGAGCACAGCACCCAGCATCTGGGCGGGAGACTTGCATGTCGAGGGGTACTCCCTCAGGTCGGGGAACTCGTTCTCAAAGAAGTTGACCCATGCCGGACAACAAGAGGTCGTGATCGGAATCCTTACTGTCTTATCACCAGCAATGAATTTTCTTAATCGGTCGACTATCTCGGCAGCCTCCTCCATGATGGTGATGTCGGCGCCAAAGTCGGTATCAAACACATAGTCTACTCCGATCTTGCGCAATGCGGTAATCATTCGTCCCGTGACGATAGTCCCGGGGGGCATGCCGAACTCTTCGCCAAGGGCATATCTCACGGCGGGAGCGGTCTGAGCGACGACTACCTTGTCGGGATCGGCGACGTCCACCAGCAGGTCCTCAACATAGTTGCGTTCTGTCAGAGCGCCGACTGGTCCATGGATGGCATCAAAGCGGCACTTGGTCGTGCAATGGCCACAACAGGTGCATTTATAGGGATTGACGACATGGGGTTGTCGCAAATCACCGCTGATGGCTTGGCTGGGGCAATTACGCTTGCAGGCACCACAACCCTTGCATTTCTCATCATCCACCTCATAGGACATCACCGACAGGAATTTCTTGCCGCCGATCTCATAGATGTAGTCGTGCAACATCGCATCGAGCGACACCTGCTTGGGATAGGAACTCCAATGCTTGGCGTCATCGGCGAGTTGATGGGCGGTGCTTTCCACATAGAGGAGCCTGTCGACCAGTTGGCCAGCGATAATGTGTGTGTTAACGATATCCTCTACGTCGTCGGGCTTGACTTGGACATAGGTGGTGTTGTCTGGCATAATCCTGACGATGGGACCTTTGGAGCAGAAGCCGAAACATCCGGTTGCTACCACATCTACCCTGCTGCCCAGATTATGCTCACCGATAACTCTGATGAAGTTGTCGATGATCTTGAGACTGCCAGAGCCATAGCATGCCGTACCGCAACAACACAAAACCTGAATGTGATCGTTACTCGTCAGACCATAGGTGGGCGCATCGTTATGCGGATTGGCCGTTGAGGCCGTGCCTTGGACTTGATCGTTTGGTTTCATCGGTTCTGGGTTGTTCTGCAAATTCATTGGTAGTAAATGATTTAATGAAATGAAAGTCGACAGAACAAGCGTGTCCTATCAAATTTGGTCACAAAAATACATTTTTTTATTGAGTTTCCCAAGCCTGTCCAATATTTTTCGGCACAATACTATCACATTGCATAGACAATAAAGCAGGGCCACCGTGAGTACGATAGCCCTGCTTCGATAAATAGTGATGCTTAATGAAAAAGTGCTTGATTAGTCAGCAGCAGCGACATCATCAAGGATTTTGCGCACATCCTTCACCTCAAGACGACCATACACATGCTCACCGATCATGACCACGGGTGCAAGGCCACAGGCGCCTACACAACGCAGGCAGTCGAGCGAGAATTTGCCATCCTCGGTGGTCTCGCCGACCTCAATGTTGAGGATTCGCTTGATTTCTTCAAGCAGGCGCTCCGATCCGCGCACGTAGCAAGCGGTACCCAGACAAACCGAAATCGGGTGTTTGCCTTTGGGGGTCATGGTGAAGAAGGAGTAGAATGTCACCACGCCATAAACCTTAGATGCGGGGATACCGAGTTTGCGGGCGATGATGCGCTGCATCTCCACGGGCAGGTAGCCATGAAGTGCCTGGCACTCGTGCAACACGTTGATCAACTCACCAGGCTTGTTGCCATGCTTGTCACAGATCTCTTCGACCTGTTGAACAACGGTACATGCCAATTTGATTTCTTTATTCTTCATATCGTGATTGATGTTTTTAACGAGTCAATTAGTGAATGCTTTTGTCGAAATAGTGCGTGTGGAGCAAGTGATGCGCCTTCTCGCTGCAGGGTTCACCCAGGAATTCCTTGTAGAGTTTCTGGATGTCGGGGTTCTCGTGGCTCTTACGCAATGCCTTGCCCTCATCCTCGCGATAGACTGCAGCAGCACGGGCCTTGAGAATCTCGATGTTGCCATGGTGATAAGGCTGACCTGCGCCGCCGATGCAACCGCCGGGGCATGCCATCACCTCTACCACATGGTAGTTGAGTTTGCCGGCACGCAGCAGATCCATCACCTTGCGGGCGTTGCTCAAGGTGTGAGCCACACACACGCGCAACGTGAAACCGTTCAGGTCAATCTCTGCCTCGCGGATGCCCTCCAAACCACGCACGCTGTTGAACTCAATGTGCGGCAGGGTCTTGCCAGTGTGCACCTCATAGACGGTGCGCAATGCAGCCTCCATCACGCCACCTGTGTTAGCAAAGATGGCGCCAGCACCTGTCGATTCGCCCAGAGGTGAGTCGAAGTCGCCGTCAGGCAGGTTAACGAAATCAATGTTGGCACGCTTGATCAAGCGGCCCAACTCTCGAGTCGAGATGCTGTAGTCCACATCGGGATTGCCATCCACCTTGAATTCTTCACGGCTGCTCTCATATTTCTTAGCCAAGCATGGCATGACAGATACGACAACGAGTTTGTCGCGGGGAATACCCATCTTCTCGGCCCAATAGGTCTTGGCCACTGCGCCAAACATCTGAGCGGGCGACTTGGCTGTTGACGGATAGTCGAGCAGATCGGGGAACTCGTGCTCATAGAAGTTGACCCAAGCGGGACAGCACGACGTCATGATGGGCAATTTCACATCCTTGTCACCAGCCAGGAATTTGTTGAGGCGCTGCAGGATTTCGGTGCCTTCTTCCATAATGGTAAGATCGGCGGCAAAGTCGGTGTCGAACACATAGTCAAATCCCAGGTCACGCAAGGCGGTGGCCAACTTGCCGGTCACGATGGTGCCAGGCTTCATTCCGAACTCCTCGCCCAGAGCCACGCGAACGGCGGGTGCGGGCTGAGCCACAACCACTTTGTCGGGATTGGTGAGGTCGTCCATGAGTTGGTTGGTATAGTCATGCTCAGTGAGTGCTCCAGTCGGGCAGACAGCGACACACTGACCGCAGTAGGTACAGTTGGTGTCGGTAAACATCTGGTCGAATGTGGGAGCGATGGTGGTGTTAAAACCGCGGCGGATAGCGCTCAAGACGCCTACCGACTGAACATTGTTGCAGACACTCTCGCAACGGCGGCAATACACACACTTCTCCATGTTGCGGGAGATGGCGGGAGTCAACTCCTGCTTGCGCTCGCTCTGTTCGCCACCATTATATGGCATTTTGCGGATATTGAAGCGCATAACCAGGCGCTGCAATTCGCAGTCACTGCACTTGGGGCAGGTCAAGCAGTCGTTGGGATGGTCGCTAAGCATCAGTTCAGCAACCGTCTTGCGGGCGCGGATCACGCGGGCGCTGTTGGTGTGAACAACCATACCGGGGGTCACGCGGGTGGCACATGCGGGAGCCAGATTGCGGCGCCCCTCGACCTCAACGACACAGATGCGGCATGATGCAGGCGTGTTCTTGACACAGGTTCCTTCTAGGTCGATGTGGCACAGCGTGGGGATGCTGATGCCTACCGTCTTGGCAGCATCGAGCAGCATGGTTCCTGCAGGCACATTAACCTCGTGTTTATCAATCGTGAGAGTGATCATATTATTTTGTTCCATGATGCTATCGAGATTTAGTATATTGAGATGGCTTCGAAGCGGCAACTTGACTTACACATACCGCAACGGATGCACTCATAAGGGTTAATAATGTGAGGCTTACGCATGTCACCCATAATGGCATTGGCAGGACACTTGCGCTTGCAGGCGCCACAGCCTTTACACTTAGCGGGATCGATGCTGTAGGTCACGAGTGCCTTGCACTGCTTAGCGCGGCACTTGTGTTGCTTAACATGCTCGACATATTCGTCCCAGAAGTTGTTGATAGTCGACAGCACGGGATTGGGTGAAGTCTGGCCCAGACCGCACAGGGCGGTATCCTTGATGGTCTCGCTCAGCACCTTGAGGTGCTCGAGGTCTTCCATGGTACCATTACCCTCGGTGATGCGGGTGAGGATTTCGAGCAGTCGCTTGTTGCCGATGCGGCAAGGCGTGCACTTACCACAACTCTCATCTACCGTGAACTCAAGATAGAACTTGGCGACGCTTACCATGCAGTCGTCCTCGTCCATAACAATCATACCACCAGAGCCCATCATCGAGCCCGAAGCAGCCAGATGCTCATAGTCGATGGGGGTATCGAGGTGCTTGGTCGTCAGACAGCCACCCGAGGGGCCACCAGTCTGTACGGCCTTGAACTCCTTGTTATTCTTCACGCCACCGCCGATGTCGTAGATGATCTCGCGCAGGGTGGTACCCATGGGCACCTCGATCAGGCCCACATTGTTAATCTTACCGGCAAGGGCAAACACCTTGGTACCCTTGCTCTTCTCGGTGCCAATCGAGGCAAACCAGTCGGCACCCTTGGTGAGAATGATAGGCACATTGGCCAGGGTCTCAACGTTGTTAACGTTGGTCGGTTTCATATTGTAACCTGCCTCGGCGGGGAACGGCGGCTTCAGGGTGGGCTCGCCACGCTTACCCTCCATCGAGTGGATAAGGGCGGTCTCCTCACCGCAGACAAATGCGCCGGCGCCATAGCGGATCTCGATGTCAAAATCAAAGTCAGTGCCTAAGATTCTCTTTCCGAGCAGGCCATAATCACGAGCCTGCAGGATGGCGACCTTGAGGCGGTGCACTGCCAGGGGATACTCGGCACGGATGTAGATCAGACCCTTGTGCGCATTGATGCAGTAGCCACACACGGTCATGGCCTCAATCACCGAGTTGGGGTCACCCTCCATGATGGAGCGGTCCATAAATGCACCGGGGTCACCCTCGTCAGCATTGCAGACCACATATTTCTCGTCACTATCATAACCACGGGCAAAGCCCCACTTCATGCCTGTGGGGAAGCCAGCGCCACCGCGGCCTCGCAATCCGGAAGCCTTGATGATGTCGATGACCTGCTCGGGGGTCTGATTGAGCAATGCGTTGGCGATTGCCTGATAACCATCGCGGGCAATGTACTCCTCGATGTTCTCAGGGTCGATCAGGCCACAGTTGCGCAATGCGATACGCATCTGCTTACGGTAGAAGTCCATGTGCTTGCTGTCGCTGACCGACTTCTTAGTCTTAGGGTCAACATAGAGCAGACGCTCCACACGACGGCCACCGATGATGTGCTCCTTGACGATTTCCACTGCATCCTCGGGCTTGACTTGCGTATAGAAGGTATTATCAGGGATAATTTTCACGATCGGGCCCTTCTCGCAAAAGCCGAAGCAACCGGTAGTGATAACATCAACCTTGTCTGCAATACCATTCTCTTCGAGAGCAGCCTTAAGGTTTTCAACGATTTTATGGCTGTTTGATGCCTTACATCCGGTACCACCGCAGCACAGCACCTGCAAGTGCTCGGCTCCCGTCGCAAGACCGCAACACTGTTCTGAATCAGCGTCAGAACTCTCCTCACGCAAGGCTAACGCCTGTTGCGCACGTTTCCTAAGATTGTCTAGGTCGTTAATAGAAAGAATTTTCACGTTAAATAGAGAATTAGTTATTAGTTGGTATAATTTGGTTTCTGGTTTTCGGCGTGTAAAGGTAGGCTTATTTTTTGAATTAAAGAAATTTTTACCCAATAATTATTCCAATTTAAGCATTTCAAGCAGATAGATACGTGGTTATGGTTAGGAATCAGGGAGCGTTAGCGGTAAGAACGACCGCGGATGCAACTATTCTCCGTTAACGATTATCATTAACTATACACTATAATAAAGTACCGGCACCCCACTCGCATGGGATGCCGGCGTCTTCTTTTTCAGCGAGCAACCATCAGGTTGCGCGCATCTTGATTTTGATTGGGATTACTCTTCGCCCTTCTCGTTCTGCTCGAGTTGAGCCTTCAGAGCGGCCAGGTCAGTCACGTCACCCAGAGTGGTCTTCTCGACCTGAGGTGCTGCGGGAGCAGCCTCAGCGGCAGGCTTGTTGGCGGCAGCCTGACGGCGAGCCTTGCGGGCCTCGCTACGCTGCTCATCCTCGAAGATGCGGCTGTGCGACAGGATGATGTGCTTGCTGTCCTTGTTGAAGTCGATCACCTTGAACATCAAGGTCTCGCCCTGCTTGGCGGTGGTACCGTCTTCCTTGGTCAGGTGCTTGGGAGTTGCAAAGCCCTCAACGCCGTAGGGATCCAGACGGATCTGGCCACCACGCTCGGTGAGTTCGCTGATGGTACCCTCGTGCACGCTGCCACGGGTAAAGATGGTCTCGTAGGTCTCCCAAGGATTCTCCTCGAGTTGCTTGTGACCCAGGCTCAGACGACGGTTCTCCTTGTCGATGTCGAGAACGACAACGTCGATGGGAGCGTCAACCTTGGTAAACTCGCTCGGATGCTTGATCTTCTTGGTCCACGACAGGTCGCTGATGTGGATCAGGCCCTCAACGCCCTCTTCCATCTCAACAAAGATGCCGAAGTTGGTGAAGTTGCGCACCTTGGCGGTGTGCTTGCTGCCAACGGGGTATTTCACCTCGATGGTGTCCCAAGGATCGTTGGTGAGTTGCTTGATGCCCAGCGACATCTTGCGGTCCTCGCGGTCCAGAGCCAGGATAACGGCCTCGACCTCGTCGCCCACCTTCATGAAGTCCTGAGCGGGACGCAGACGCTGCGACCAACTCATCTCACTCACGTGGATCAGGCCCTCAACACCGGGAGCCACCTCAACGAATGCACCATAGTCGTACATAACGACAACCTTACCCTTGATGTGGTCACCCACCTTGAGGTTGGGATCCAGTGCATCCCAGGGATGGGGCTGCAGTTGCTTCAGACCCAGAGCGATGCGGTTCTTCTCCTCATTGAAGTCGAGGATAACCACGTTGAGTTTCTGCTCGGGTTGAACGATGTCGGCGGGATTGTTTACGCGACCCCACGACAGATCGGTGATGTGAATCAGACCGTCCACGCCACCCAGGTCGATGAACACACCATAGTTGGTGATGTTCTTAACGGTACCCTCGAGTACCTGACCCTTCTCGAGTTTGGACATGATCTCTTTCTTCTGCTGTTCGAGTTCGGCCTCGATGAGTGCCTTGTGGCTCACAACAACATTGCGGAAGTCCTGGTTGATCTTCACGATCTTGAACTCCATGGTCTTGTCAACGTAGTCATCATAGTTGCGGATGGGGCGTACGTCGATCTGCGAACCGGGCAAGAAGGCCTCGATGCCAAATACATCGACGATCATACCACCCTTGGTGCGGCACTTGATGTAACCCTTGATGATCTCGTTGTTCTCAAGCGCTTCGTTAACGCGATCCCAACTCTTGGCCTGACGCGCACGACGGTGCGACAGCACGAGTTGACCCTTCTTGTCCTCACGGTTCTCTACATACACTTCAACAGTGTCACCCACCTTGAGGTCGGGGTTGTAACGGAATTCGCTAACGGGAATGATGCCGTCCGACTTAGCACCGATGTTAACCACTACCTCACGCTTGTTAATCGAGATAACAGTACCTTCGGTCACTTCGTTCTCCTGGAACTTGTTCAGGGAGTTGTCGTAGGTTTTTTCCAGTTCCTCAAAAGATTTGTCTCTTTTGGTCTCGCCTTTCTCATAGGCGTCCCAATCAAAATCGGCGATTGGAGAATTTTTTAATTCTTCGCTCATTTAAAAAGTTAATAATAAGTTAGTTAAACAGCCTTTTCGGACACGTTCCCGAAAAGCGCGACTGCAAAGGTACAAATAATTTCCTGAACCACAAGCCGAAACGCCACTTTTTTCATCAAAAAAAAGTTTTCGGAACTGTGCGCCATACTTGTTGGCGGGCTAATTGATGTTGTCTTTTATTTCTTCGTAGTTTTGTGAGCCGCTATTTACTACATTATACTTTTGGTTCTTGCCGCCTGAGAATTTCCATTGCAGAGAGATGCCGATACTCTGGACTGGCGTGGTATAGTCGTACGTGATCGTGCAGCCATTGGCCTGCCTGTCATACTTACGACGATCGCCGAGAGCGTTGAAAGTAAGCGTCAACTGCAACTTGTCTTGACACATGGACTTATATATTTGTCCGTAGACATTCCAGACGGTATAATAAGTGCGGTCGTAATTTTTGAATGTCGGCTCATAATTGATGTTCAGCATACCACCCCAACCGTGTTGAAAACTAAATGTGTTGTACATGGCGTAATACTGACGGAGCCTTGTCTTGCCATAGTAAACACCACCTAAAGTCAGATTTTCATGGCAAATCTCATAACGTCCTGACAATTTCATCGTCCATGGCTTTACCGGGCTCCAATTCACCTCAGCACCCACACCATACGAATTCTGAGCCGGCAGATTGATAGGGGTTATGTAGAACACATCGAGGGCAGTAGGGCTTTGCCTGGTCTCCCAATGGATAGTATTTCTTGCCCTTGCATACATTGCATTCAGATTCAACAGGTTGCGGAACATGGACACGCCAGCCATGACCATGTCTACTGTTTGAGCCTTCAAGTCGGGATTACCGACAGTGTAGTTATATGGATCTGTCCAACGAATGGTAGAAGAGATAGCGGAATAGGGTATATTATCAAGTGTACGCTTGTAGTTAAGCATCAGAGCGTGCTTGCCATTGCCCCCTAATGGCATCATCAACTGCACCGTGGGATTAATGCCCCATTGTGTATCTGTAGATGTTTCGCCGTCATCCATTGTCTTATACCATATCCTGTTCAATTGAAAATTGGCACCTGCATTGTATTGAATCTTCCAAACCTGTCCCATAACTGATGCATATACCAGTGGGGTCAGGCCGCTCGTGCGTGTTGCAACTTGGCTGGTTTGGAATCGCTCAGAGCCGTCAACCCCACCAACAATTGGAGTATATTTTGACGTAATGTATTGTAATGATGCGCCATATTTCCAAACCAACTTTTGACTGCGTGGATCTGTCAAATCCACCGAAAACTTATACATGTTCAACGTGGTTTTATCCTCCGACATGCTGGACGGATTCTGGGCATAAGTATAGTTTGACTTGTTATCAGACTGGCGGTTATAATAGTCGCCAATCATTTCCAACGTTGTTCCACGTTGGCTAAGGGAGGACGTATTGTATTTCAATGTTGCTTCTTGAATAAGATAACTGTTTCTGGTATCCACACTGGACAGACCAGTCGCCCCCTTGTCTAAAGTAGTGGTCTTGGCCTTGTTGGTCGAGATGTAGTAACTTCCTCCCAAATAACTCTTATCGTTGATGTTGTGTGTGAGACTCAAACGGTTCATTAAAGTATGCCACCTATACTTTGTTTTTTCATCGATTTCTGTACGTATATCGTTGGACTGATCCCAGATTGACTGCTTTGCTGTCTCTTCTGGCTGGAAGAAATCCAATGAGAGGTTATCGTAGATGCTCAGGTTTTTGTATCGGTAGTAGATTAGACCACCGAGGTTTTCGTTGCTGAAACCGTATGAAGGATGATATTCAGCACCACCCCACAATGACCCGTAATAACTACCTTCTGATGGCTTATGTAATGTGATTTCAATAGTACCGCCTGCATTTGCTGCATTTTGGTTCGCTCCTGCAAGATAGTTGACCTTTACTTTATCTATGATGTCCGCAGGTATGTTCTTGAGTTCATCTGATGATGTGAGTTTGACACCATCCACATAGATTTCACTTACCTTTAAACCGTTGATTTTATAATCGCCATCTTCTTTGCTGACGCCAGGAAGAAAGGCTAATGCATCTGGCGCTTGCTTACCTTTTGCTATTGCCGATGAACGGAGGTTTACCATGTACCCGCGGGCATCGTATTGAGTTCTGGATGCTACAATGACGACCTCATCAAGCATCTTTGAATCTTCTTTCATAACGATAGTGCCCAAATTTCCGGCCTTACAGACTTTTTTGATGGTTTCATATCCCATATACGACAACAGCAATGTGTACTCTATATCTTCCTGTATTTGCAAGGTGAATAAACCTTCTGTATCCGTTGCGACGCCACATACATAGGAAGAATCTTGCACATTTTGTAGAACAACACTGACATAAGGCAGAGGATTATTCTGAGAATCTACCACCTTTCCCTGGATTGACGTCACTGCATTCAAGTGCAATGCGATCAGCAACGCCAGTATAATTGATACGTTTCTCATAATATTATGTTTATTTGATAGTTATACATTAGATTCCATTTTACTCAATGCAAAATTATTGATAAGCGTAGGAGCCTGCAATACCCAAAAGGGTGTTTTTTCACAAGGCACATAAGAAACAGGCCTATCGTTTCGTCCTCGGCTGACCATAGTATAGAAATTACAAGTATAAATTAGAAACTGCCTGTATCGGAATCCTTGTTCTGTAGTTTTCGACTAATCTTGTAATTCTTACCTGTAGAGAAGTCGTAACTGAAACCGAGTACAAACATTGACTTATTGTCATCAATCCATGTCTTGTATGTACTTTGCAGAATACTTGTTGGCATGCTATAGCCTGAATAACGTGATCGAGTGAAAATCCAATAGTCAGCGGCGAAGATGCGCCAGTTCTTGTTTTGCCAAAAAATTTGTAGGTGAGATTTGTTCTCGCCGGCATCCAGTGTGGATCCATTGAGGCGTTTTGACACGATGTTCCCTACATAGGAGGCTCCCCAGTTGCCCTTCCGGAACTGAATGGCATAGTAGAGCGGTGCCCACGTATGATGGTAGTGTCCGATAATGGGGCTACTGACCGTTTGACGAGAGACGTAGCCCCGAATGACCACCGTCAGCACCTGACTCTTAAAGGGGCTAATGACCAACAGGTATGACCCACCCAAATCACTGCTATAGTTGGCATTTTCGTTCGTGCCCACAATATATTGCAGGCCGTTAATCTCTTGCTGGGTATAATAGCGGTTGATAGGAGAATCGGAATATGAATAGTATAGTCCAACTTGGGTCTGTAGCCAGCCGAGGTTCCACTTGTGGATAAATTCTGACCGATAAGTGTTATAACTTTTCAGATACGGGTTGCCAATTCTCAGCACACCAGGAATGACCAGGCTGGCATTGTTGCTGAGTTGTGAGATAGGGGGCGTATTCGATTTTGACGAGGTAACCCACTGAAGGCTCATCGTCTTTGATAGATTAGTACTCAGGATGAGTTTTGGTGTGAAGAGCCAATGAGAGTCGTGAGCATCAGTATTGTCTTGGGTCACTTGTGTGGCTCCTGCACCGATACGGTACATCAATTTTCCGAGATTGCCACTATACTCGGCATACATATAGTGCTGATAACTGGCAGATGAGTATTCATAGTCCTCATAGCCTGAAAGCACGTTGCTGATGGTGGCATTCGAGCGTCCGAACGATCCGCGATAGCCCAGGCTCAGGTTGCCCTTTTCCCATTTCTTAGTATAAGCCAATTCACCAATAAAGGAGTACTTGTTGTTCTGCTGCTCTTGGTTGTCTGACAGCCATACCTCACCGTCGCTGACGGCCGTCTCCTCAGCCCAGTTCTTGCGGCTGTTGTGATAATAGGTGCCCACGAGGTCAATCGACAGTTCTTGATTTTTAGGCAGCGTTTTTTGGACATACACGTTCAGGTCTGGACCAAATGTGTTCATGCGGCTGCCAAATTCGCCTTTCCCCGCAACTGAGGTGTTAAGTGTTGATGTGTTTTGGATATCACTCCGTCCATCGCTATGCCTGTGGCTGAAGTGGGGCGTTGCCACAATCTGTACCGCTATATCGTCAGATTTGTTGTAGGTGTACTTAATGACGGGGTCGTTCCAAGTATAGCCGAATTTGTCGTGGGTCTTTTTTTGATAGTTGTAATGAACAGGAGACGCTGGTGCTGCGTCGTCGGGAAGGTACCTTTGCAGTGTATAGTCGTAAGTCTGCTCACCAAAGCGCTTTGAATAGTCTCTCATGTTGAACGAATAAGAGAGTGAAAACTGATGGTTGCCCGAAGTCAGGTTCAGGTAGGCCTCATCGTTTGTAAAGCCCGTCGTGAAGGCTGTACTTGCCTCGATGCCTGCATTGATGCCAGTCTCCATCCGCTTGGTAATCACGTTGATGAGTGTTCCGGCTTCGGCATAGCGGGCTGGTGGAATGTTGTAATATTCTACCCTTGAGATCTTGTCTGCAGGAATGCCTTTTAAGTCAATGTCTGATGCTGCTACGCCATTGATCAGTATCTTCACGCTGCCGCCGTCCATTCGCTGAATCTTATTGCTCACCGGATCGATTTTCAGGTCTTCAACGTGTTCCAGCAGGTCACGGACATTGCGGGCTTGCCTTATTTGCTCAATAGTGAAGGTATGGACTGACTTATCCACATAGTTCATGATACGGGTACCTTCTACCGTCACACCGTTGATGATATACTCAGCGGGTCGCATTTGGATTGTGCCTATATCACCAGCCTCGCAATTACGATAGTAGGTGCGATAGCCGACAAAACTGCACTTCACGATGACATGGTGGGCCTCAATAGGAATCACGAAGCGACCGCTCTCATTACTGACGCCTCCTGTGAGCAGCGTTGAGTCGGCAGGGTTAAGAATAGCAATGGTTGCATATGCCAATGGCTGGCCTTGTTCGTCGAGGATGGTCCCCTTCAAGCGGTGCTCGGTCTTTTGGATGCACTCCACATAGATATCGTTGTTATCACCCTGGATCATCTGGATAGGATAGAAACCTATGATCTGGCGAATGGCATCAGGAACAGGTTTGTTCTTGACATTGGTGGTAATCGTGAAATCCTCCAGTTCGTTGTAGATAAACACGATCTTGTGGTTACTGGTCTGCTGCTGGATATACTTCAGCGCGTCGCTCATCGACACATTCTGGAAATTGTGGGTAATGCGCTGCGCGTGTGCTATGCCTGCCAAGGAGCACAGCAATAGGATCATGGTAAATAGTCTCTTCATCACTTGCCCTCCTGTGCTGATTCAACAATGAGTTTGCCATCCTCACGATAGATGTTGAGCGACTCGAAATGGGACAACATGTCCACGACCATGTCGAGAGAATAGTCGGGCTCCCACTCGTAATGGAGGCGCAGCGAGCGTACATCGTCGCTGCGGTATTCCACGTTAACGTGGTAATAGGCAGCGAGTTCGGCCAACATCTGCTCCAGCGGCACGTTGTCATAGAGCCGGGGCTCGGCCATGACAGTTAGCGTGTCGGTCGCTTGCTCAATGGCCTCTGGAGTAGCGTCGGCGGTGACGGCAGGGGCTTCAGTCTTGACAGCGGCGGTCTCCTCTGTAGTCTGCTTTTGCAGTCCGAAGAAACCTGTCTTGACAGCAGCATAGGAGACTCCGAAGAGGACCAAAGCGATAGCGGCGGTTGCTGCAACCTTGCGCCACAAGGGGACGATGGCTGCGCGAGGACGTTGTGACTGGGTCAGGCGTTGCCACTCGGCATCGATGGTCTCGCCACTCACCTCGGGCGACGGGGCGGTGCTCTTGACTTTCGCCATCAGGGTATAAAGTTCACGGCACTCGTCATCGGCAAGGATCTCTTGCCATTGTGCCTCGCTGTAACGCTCGGGTTGTTCCAGCATCTGGAAAAGTAAATCGGTCTTGTTCATTGCTGCTTAGTTTTTAGTCCTTAGTCCTTAGTTTTTAGTTGGCATCCGCCCTCATAACGCCTCATTTCTTTTGAGCGTTTGACGTAATTGACGGAGTGCGCTGTGCAGGTGCTTGTAGATGGTGGTATGGCTCACGCCCAGGCGACGAGCGACCTCAGTCAATGCTATTCCTTCATGGAAATGCAGGCGTATCACCTCTCGGCACACAGGCGGCACCAGAGCATCGATGCCCTTGCTGAGCACTTCAATTTCGCGCTCAAGGTCCTCGGGCGATGTCTGTTCCGCTACCGTGTCGGGAATGAGGTACTGCTGCAATTGGGCATGCAACTTGCGGTCACGCATCACGTTCCGGCACTGGTTGCGCACGCATGACAACAGATAAGGCAGGACGGTCGATTCACGCAGTTCCGTTTGTTCCACAAGCAACTTGGCAAAGACGTCGTGCACAACGTCTTTGCTGTCGTCATCGTCGTGCAACAGCAGGTAAGCCAGCCGATGCATCGCACAGTAATGCTGCCTGAATAGCCGTTCGATATGTCTTTCTCTGTCTGTCATACACTCTATATACACACAGAAACCGATTTTTTAAACCCCCAAACGATGATTTTCTCGATTTTTAATTCTGTATCAGTATGGCAGTACAAAAATACTAGAACGCTCAACCTATGTCAATACCCATGTGGGTATTTTCTATCGCACAAGACGTTTTTCGACCGTTTTGGTGAGTAATCCCATATATGATGAGACAAAAAAAAGCCCACCGAGGATCTCGGTGAGCATAGCAAGACTGTAATAAAATGATGGTTTAGAAACGATAGCCAAAGGATATCTGGGCATTGCCGTTTTTGGTATGATGCTTAAAAAAGTCCGTTTCGCCTTCCGTTTCAAATACTATGTTCTTGAAAACGTCGGTCAATCCCATGGTGTATCGTGCCTGAACAAAGACATGATCGGAAAAGTTGTAGGTCAGTCCCAGACCCAAGCCAAAGTCGACGTCATGGGTGCTCTCCTTCAGGCTCATGGTCTCTTTTGCCACTTTGCCCTCAGGGTCCTGGCCAATGGTGACCTTGTGATACACATTAAAACCTACTTGAGGACCAAAGTCAATGCTCAACGACGGCGTCATGTAATACTTGAACATAACCGGCAGATTGATGTAATTGATGTGATAGTTAGCCGGCCGGGTATAACGTCCATATTGCGAAGGGTAAGTTTTATCATAATTCACGAAATCGTATTTGCCTCCTTGTGCGGCAAACACCACTTCGGGGGCCAGTGCAAACTTGCCGTTAAAGCGGTATTCCATCTGCAGGCCAGCCTGATAGTTAAGTTTCCCGCCATGGGAGGTGTGTTTGCCCCAGTAGTGCGTGTAGTCTACACCAATTTTAGGGCCAAAACTGAATGTCTTCTGAGCCATTGCCGCCGAAGAGGCTAAAAGCAGGCACACGAGTGCGATGATCGTTTTCTTCATGATAAAATGAATGATGTTGGTTGTTATTAATATAATGTTGATTCTCGACAAAGTCTGTCATCTTATAAGACACCCGGCTATTGATTTACTAAACCCTGTGCAGTCATTTTTTGTAATAATTAACAAATGGGGTGAGCAGTTGTGAAGTTGTCACAAAAAACTAAAGACTAACAACTAACAACTATTTAACATTACTTTTCTATCATTCATCTGAAAAAACGCTACCTTTGCGTCGATATATCTACACTATTCAAGACATAGCATCGTATTTAAGATAAAATGACAAAGAAAGAACTGAGACAGCAGATCAAGCAGTTAAAGGCAATCACTCCCGTAGCCCTGCGTAAGGTAGAGGCCGATATGGTGTTTAACACAATCAAGGCAATGCCCGTATGGCAACAGGCCCGGCACATCCTGTGCTACTGGTCACTGCCCGACGAGTTACCCACACACGAGAGTGTGAATCAATGGCTTGCCGACGGGAAAAACATCTACCTGCCTCGAGTCAAGGGCGATGATTTGGAAATCGTGCCTTACCATGGTGCCCAAAGCCTGGATGACAACAACAAATTCCACATCGGTGAGCCAGTGGGCGATGCCGTCGAGGCCGCATGTCTGGAACTCATCATCGTTCCTGCCGTGGCTCTTGATGGCAAACGCAACCGCTTGGGTCGCGGCAAGGGCTTCTATGACAGACTGCTGAGCACTACAGATTGCCCTACAATCGGTGTGGTGTGCGACTTCCAACTGGTTGAAGAAGTGCCTGTTGAATCACACGACCGCCCGCTGGACTGTGTAGTGACCAGCGACACCGTCATCGCCAATCCCGAAAAACAGTCCCTGTTCGCCTGACAAGCAACTCACACATATAACCGCAATGGTTTTGATGACAACTATAACAACATATGTGGGGGATATACGCGTCCGTAAGTAGGCACGCTAAGCGTTGGATATTAAAGGATACAATAGAAATGATGAGGATATTATTGCTGGCGTTTGCATTGGTTGCTGTGATTCAGGTGACGGAGGCACGGGAAGAACAGTTGCCGATAGATCCGGAGTTGCGGATTGGACGACTGGAGAACGGCTTGACCTATTACATCCGTCACAATGAGCAGCCTCAGGGCAGGGCCGAGTTCTGGCTGGTGCAGAACACGGGTTCGCTGGTCGAAGACGAGGATGAGCGCGGTCTGGCCCACATGATTGAGCATATAGCATTCCAGGGCACACGCAATTTTCCAGGCATAGACATGGTCGATATCCTGCAGAACAACGGTGTGTCCTATGGTCGTGACATCAATGCGTCGACAGGCTTTGACGATACCCGTTTCCAAATCTCGAATGTACCCACCGATCGTGCGGAACTGCTCGACACCGTCTTGTTGATGCTCAAGGACTTGTCATGCGAACTGAACTTTGACGACCGTGCCATCGAGGAAGAACGAGGTGTGATCCAAGAGGAATGGCGCATGCATGCCGACCAAACCATGCGCATGTATGAGAACACTTTTCCCATCTTGCTCTCTGGCAGCCGTTATGCCTACCGCATTCCTATCGGAGACATGACTGTGGTGCGCCATGCCAGCCATAAGCAGTTGATGTCGTTTTATCGGCGCTGGTACGACCCGAGCCGACAAGCCGTGGTGCTTGTGGGGGATTTTGACATCGACAGCATGGAATCCCGCATCAAGCGCATCATGGGACAAATCCCCAAACGCGACACACCTGATCCCGATCCCAAATTTAAACTTGTGGCCGACCACAATGGTGTGAATTATGCCCTGAACACAGATCCTGAGGCTTCAAGCACTATGGTTTATCTGATGTTTGAACACAACCCCTTGCCTTGGGCACAGCGCAACACGATGACCCAAGTGCATCAGCAGGCGTTGTCTAGACTGGTACAAGGCATGCTTAACGACCGCATCAGCGAGATGACCCGCAAGCAAGATTCGCCACTGGACTACGGAGCGGTCTATGACCGTCAATTTCTGGTTGCCAGCAGCCGCAAGGCATTCTCCCTCGCAGCCATCGTGAAAGAGGGACGCGCACAGGAGGGGCTAGACTCGCTTACCACCCTTGTTGCGCAAGCGGTACAACATGGATTCACCACAGGAGAGTTGGAACGGGCTAAGCGCAACAACGTGGCCAGATACCAAGACGAACTATCAGAAGTTGGCAAACACGAGAGCCGCACCTTTGTCGAGGAATGTATCGATCACTTCGAAAATGGAGGCCACATCCTAGGCGTCAGCACCGAGATGCAGATTTTCATCGATGAGACACAACGCATTACAGGCGATGAGGTAAACGAATATATGCGCTCGATCGCAGGCAAAGACAATGTGAGCGTTCTGATATCAGGTCCCCAATCGATAGGGACCACAAGCCGCTATCCCACCTCCCGCGATGTGATCGCCCACTATGGCCGCATCATGAACTCGCCCCAGACACCCTACGCCGACATGACCGCAAGCGATCGGTTGATTGAGAAGGAGCCCAAAATGGGAGCGATTATCAACGAGACCTATGACGAGGCCAGCGGAATCACCACCATGACCCTGCGTAACGGCGCTACGGTGAGACTCAAACCGACCGACTTCAAGAACAACGAGGTGCTGTTCAACGCTTTCAGCCTTGGCGGCGAATGGGCATATAGTGACACGGCCGATGTGAACGTGCGTCTGATGGACCAAGTGATTGAAAACTGTGCACTGGGCGGTCATACCATCAACCAACTCAACCGCATGATGAGCGGCCGCCAACTGGGTTTGTCGTTTATCCTTAACGATGCCAACGAGCAACTGAGCGGCGGTTGTCAGAGCGCTGACCTCGAGACCCTGCTGCAACTGTGTTACCTGTACTTCACCGATGTCAGTCTTGATCAGGAGGCATATCAGAGCACCAAGACCCGCATCCGTTCACAGTTGTCCCAATCCAGTTATAATCCCAAGATGATCTTTAGCGACTCTATCGGCAGCACCATCTATAAGGGCAATCACATGTACCGCAATCTCAAAGCCGAGGAAGTGGACCTGCTGGATGGCAACCGCGTGCTGGAATTGTATCGCCAGCGCGTGGCCAATGCGGGCGATTACTCATTCTCGATTGTTGGATCGTTTACGGTGGATGAGGTGAGGCCACTCATCAGGCGATATCTGGCATCATTGCCCGACAATGGCGTGAGGGAAAACGACATTTCCTATCGTCCTGCGATGGCAACCGGCAAGGTGGACAACTTCTTTGTAACACCGATGCGCAATCCCAAGACCTCTGTATTTGTCAGCATCATGGGTGATACCAAATACAGTTTTGACGATGAATTCATGGTTGATCTGGTAGGCGAGTCGGTGGGCACAGCATTGCTCACCTATTTGCGGCACCAGAAGCACGGCACCTATGATGTGGCAACCGATGGCAATTTGTCCATCTATAACAACCGATGGATGATTAACTTTGAGTTTGAAACCAACACAGCCGACAGGGACAGTATGCTGGTATGGGCAGACTACGCTGCCAGCGCCATTTTTGACAAGGGTGTCAGTCTGGATTTGTTCAACAAGATGAAGGAGAGCATCAGCCATCAGCATGATTTGGCATTGAAGACCAACGACTTCTGGCTACAGGCGTTGCAGATGCGTGCACTTGGTATCGACATCATTGGCGGCTACCAACGCCTTTTCCCTACCCTGACACAAGAACGGCTCAACAATTACATCGGCTCCATGAGGCCGCACACCATACTACGGATCGTAATGAATTGAGTTTTAGGTGTTAGTTCTTAGTTGTTAGTTTTCTCTAATCAATAACCACCAATCGCTATTAAAAGGGCTTGCGGTATTTGTTGTTGGGGTCCTCATCCAGGATGCTCAGATAACTGGTGTAGCGCGATATCGAGATGTCGCCATTCTCCACTGCGTCACGCACGGCGCACCCCGGCTCATGGGTATGGGTGCAGTTATTGAAGCGGCAATCGCTCGATACCTTGAAGATTTCGGGGAAATAATGTGCCACTTCGGCTCGTTCAAAGTCGATCGTGCCAAAGGCCTTGACACCAGGAGTATCGATGATAGCACCGCCGCCTGGAAGATCCAGCAGTTCGCTGAAGGTGGTCGTGTGCATACCCTTGTGATGGGTCAGACTCACGTCACCCACTCTGACATGAGCGCCAGGCACCAGCAGGTTGATGATAGACGATTTGCCCACACCACTATTGCCCGAAAGCAACGACATTTTACCGGCCAACATATCCCTCAACGCATCGGCGCCCTCGCCAGTAGCAGCCGACAAGGCGATAGTCTTATAGCCAATCGACTGATAGAGAGCCTGCAACTCGTCGAGCCCTACACGCAATTCTTCGGTAACAAGCAGATCCACCTTGTTGAAAGCGAGCACGGCTGGTACTTGATAGGCCTCGGCTGTGGCGAGGAAACGATCGATAAAGGTGGTACTGGTCACGGGATTGGTCAGTGTAACCACAAGCACAGCCTGGTCCAGGTTGGCGGCAATGATCTGGAACTCCTTGGAGAGATTGCTGGCGCGGCGGATTATGTAGTTGCGCCTCGGCTCGATAGCACCCACTACAGGAGCGTCACCACCCTTGTCCTCGACCTGTACAGTGTCTCCTACGGCAACAGGATTGGTGCAGCGCATCCCCTTGAGGCGTAACACACCGCGCATCTTGCAGTTTACCGTAGCACCGTCCTCAAGGCGCACGGTAACCCAACTGCCTGTATTCTTTATGACTAATCCTTTCATTTATTTTTACATTGAGAGGTGACTCCTGTCACGATAAAAATTGACACTGACGATATAACTTACTCCCAAGCGTCAAGTTCATCGGCAATCTCGGGGAGGTCGCTACGAAGAAAGACGGGGTTCTTGATGCCTCGATGCTTCTGGTCACGATAGTTTTCGAGCAATCTGAAGGCATATTTACAAAGGAACACCAAAGCGACCAAATTGCATAGGGTGACGAGAGCCATAAACAGGTCTCCGAGGTTCCACACAAAGTCGAAACTGGCCACTGCTCCCAGAAAAACGAAGGCACCGCCCGATAGGATGCGAAATACCGTGAGCACCCACTTCTTGTCGGTCAAGAAGCGGATGTTGGCCTCGCCGTAGTAATAATTGCCGATAATGCTGCTAAAAGCGAACAGGAAAAGCGCGATCGCCACAAATATCGTACCCCAACTGCCCACTTGTGACTCCAGCGAGGCCTGTGTGAGTTGGATGCCCTCGAGGCCCTCGGTTGTGTACAGGCCGCTAACAAGCACCAGAAATGCAGTGCAACTGCACACGAGCAAGGTGTCGGTAAACACGCCGAGAGCCTGAATAAGGCCCTGCTTGACGGGGTGCGAGACATCGGCAGTTGCCGCCACATTAGGCGCACTACCCTCGCCCGCCTCGTTACTAAAGAGGCCTCGCTTGATACCCACCATGATGGTCATGCCCAAGCCACCGCCAGCCACTTGTTCAAAGCCAAACGCGTTTTCGATAATCAGTTTAAACACATGAGGTATCATGCTGATATTGGTAATCACAACATAAAGAGCAAGGATGAAGTAGCCGATGGCCATGATCGGCACCAAGACACTGCTCACGTGGGCAATGCGATGGATACCGCCAAAGGCAATAAACAAGGCAATAGCAGTGATGATGCACCCCACCACCAAGGGATCGAAACCGAAGGCTTTGTCCAACGCGCCACAGATGGCGTTGCTCTGGATAGAATTATAGGACAGGCCAAAGGTTAAGGTGATTAGCACTGCAAACAACCCCGCCATCCACTTGCTATGCAGACCGCGGCTGATGTAATAGGCGGGTCCGCCGATAAAAGACTCACTTGACGGACGCTTGAACAACTGGGCCAGCGTTGCCTCAACAAAGGCCGTTGCCGAGCCGAAGAGTGCTATCAGCCACATCCAGAACACGGCACCCGGCCCGCCCACGGCAATGGCCGTCGCCACGCCAGCCAGGTTGCCCGTACCAACACGTGTTGCCATTGATACAGCAAACGCCTGGAACGAGGAGATGTGCCGATTCTTGCCGCTATGGGTCGATGATGAATCCACCAGTTGACGGAACATGTCGCCAATCATCGTGAATTGGACAAAGCGAGTGCGGATCGTGAAATACAAGCCACACAGAATCAGGGCACCTATCAGCAGATAGGTCCACAGAGCATCATTCACCGTGGTGATTGCGGTATTCAGGGCGTCAAGGTTTAACGTCATGGGAAATCAATTGTAATTTGACCATAAAGGTACTGCTTTTTCTTGAAACTGAGGCCAAATTGTTTGAAATTTGCCCTGCATTGAGTATATTTGCGACTTAAATGCATCAAATAATGAAGCAGAATTATTTCATACTATTATATTTTTTGCTAGTCCTGGTTACTCTTGGCGCAAGTGCTCAAGTGATGAATCGCCCTGTCGGGCAGTATCCTGGCAATCCGAGCGAGTACTACGGACCAACACTGGAGAAGGGCTATGGCAATAACGATCTTGCATTATACCACACGGTATATCAGTCATCGTCATGGGATTTCAACTTGACTTCACAATTGTTGACCGATGGTATCATAGACGATCAAATGCCTGCATGGCTCAACGTGACGACACCCGAGGGACCGCTGCCCCCACACAAGCGCGAAGCCTGCATCGACGGCAACGAGTGGACATGCAACATCCTGATGGGAGGCGACACTTGGCTACAATATGACTGGGAGAACATGACCATCGACATCGACGAGGTGGAGATGGTGTGCAGTATGGCCTATCGTGAAAACGCTTCACAAGGTTTCAAGATCAGGCTACTCACTTCTAAAGACGGGAAAAAATGGAAAGTGGCCGATGTATGGAAAGGCGACTCATTGCCTGGTGAGCCTTCACGCCGTCGCGTGCACAGCGACCCCAACAAGAACAGCGGCGACGACCTCTTGCCCACTCGCAACATCGACCACACCTTCAAACTGAACGGCAAACCATTCTCCCACATGAAATTGGAGATGGTGACACCCGCGGCCGCTCACTGGACCATCACCGAACTCAAGATGCGCAAGGACGGCAATCGCGCTAAGGGGCTCCTGCCTTCGGACCACTTTGTTAGCGCATGGCGCAGCATGGGGATTGAAAATGAATGGGTATCCGTGGACCTTGGCAATCAAGCCACCATTAACGGTATTGGCTTGGCGTGGATCAACAAACCATATAGCGGCAATATCCAGGTCAGCGATGACAACATCAACTGGAAAACGATCGCAATACTATCCAATAACAAAGATGAACTTATCAAGTTGGATGATGTGACGGGACGGTATGTGCGCATCAACATGATTGAGCCCAATCACAACAGGCAACCGTTCTGCCTCAAGGAGGTTATCATCGCGGGCAAGGGTGGCACGAAGGCTATTCCACATGAGGCAGGAGGCTGGGAAGGCAACAAGTGGTTGCTCAATGGCGGTGACTGGCGCTTGCAACGCGCATCACATGCTGGCCCGATGAATGGTCCTCAATATATTACCCACAATGGTTTTTATGAGGAAGGATTGCCTGCAACCGTGCCTGCAACAGTGCTATCGAGTTTTGTCAATGCCGGGGCACTGCCCGACATGAACCATGACGACAACCTGATGCTGGCTTCGGAATCGTTCTTTAACGGGGATTTCATCTATAAACGCTCCTTTGACCTGCCCCAGGAGATGCAGGGCAAGCGCGTGTTCCTCAACTTTGACGGCATCAACTGGAAAGCAGAGGTAACGCTTAATGGCACCAACCTGGGACGCATCGAGGGAGCATTCAAACGCGGCAAATTTGACATCACGCCCTTCCTCAAGAAATTTGACAACGAACTGGAGGTGCTCATTATCGCCAATGCCAATCCCGGAGGCGTGAAGGTCAAGACCGAAAAGAATACCGACTACAACGGCGGCATCCTTGGCGCCGATAATCCCACATTCCACGCCACCATTGGCTGGGACTGGATTTCGACCATCCGTGGGCGCGACATCGGCATTTGGGACGATGTTTATCTAACTGCATCAAGCGACGTCACATTGAGTGACCCAGTAGTAACGACCACACTAGCCGCCCTCGATACCCTAGCCAACATGACACCTGCCGTCATGCTCACCAATCATGCGCAGCAGGCCGTGACAGGCACCCTGCATGGCCACATCGGAGAGATTTGCTTTGAAAAGCAAGTCACGCTCGCTGCTGGAGAGACCATCGAGGAATCATTTAATCCTAGCGAATTCCAGCAATTGAAGGATCAAAGGATGCACTTGTGGTGGCCCAACGGATATGGAGAGCCCTATTTGTACGATGCAGGCTTTGAGTTCATCATCAATGGGCAGCAGAGCGATGCCATCAAGTACAAAGCAGGCATACGTGAGGTGAAGACTGTTGACAAGGACACTAAATTGAAGATATATATCAACAACCGCAGGCTGGTGCCTCTTGGAGGCAACTGGGCCTTTAGCGAGAACAACCTGAATTACCGTGGCCGGGAGTTTGATGCAGCCATACGTCACCACCAGCAGATGAATTACAACATGATTCGCAACTGGGTGGGGATGACAGGCGACAGGGAATTCTATGAGGCCTGCGACCGCTATGGTATCATGGTATGGCAAGACTTCTGGCTGGCTAATCCTGCCGACGGCCCCGACCCCGACGATGAGGCAATGTTTATGGACAATGCCCGCGACCTGGTGCTGAAAATCCGTAACCATCCGTGCATCGCCATCTATTGCGGGCGTAACGAGGGCTATCCCCCCAAAACACTCGACGATGGTCTGCGACAGACGGTTTCATCACTGCATCACGGATTGGATTACATCTCCAGTTCGGCCGATGATGGCGTGAGCGGCCATGGACCGTACAACGCATTGAGCCCTAAGGAGTACTTCGAGAAGCAGACAGGCAAGTTGCACACCGAACGCGGCATGCCCAATGTCATGACCTACGAGGGATTGAGCCGCACACTTGAGGCCGAGCACCTGTGGCCTCAAAACCTGTATTGGGGCCGCCACGACTACACGATGGAGGGTGCTCAGCGCGGTGCCTCGTTCAACCAACTGATCATCGATAACTTTGGTGAGCCAACATCGGCTCAAGAGTTTTGTGAATGGGCTCAGTGGATCAACTATGAGGGTTACCGGGCCATGTACGAGAGCGGGAGCCACGACCGCATGGGACTGCTCATCTGGATGAGCCATCCCTGCTGGCCCTCGATGGTGTGGCAGACCTATGACTACTACTTGGAGCCCACCGCTGCCTATTATGGGGTGAAACACGCCTGCGAACCCTTGCATGTGCAGTGGAATCCCGTGAGCAACCACGTTGAAATCGTCAACCGGTCGGCAGGACGCCAGCAGGGCATCGTCAAGGCTAGTGTTATTGACTTGAATGGGAACACCCTCTGGGAACAGGTCCAAGGCTATGTCATCGACGAAGACATGAGACTTGACATGATGCAGGTGGTAGTACCCAACGACATCGCTGGTGTCTATTTCCTGCGGCTGACCTTGACCGATAACAAGGGACAAGTGTGCTCGATGAATGATTATGTGAACGCCACCGATGGGGACGACCGCACCGCGCTTCATGACTTGCGACAAGCCCAGGTTAGCGCCACTGTCAATGGCAAGAATATCACATTACGTAATCATGGCAACTCACCCGCCGTGATGATGCGCCTTAATCTCAAGGGTGATGACGGAGAGCAGATTTTGCCCGTTATCTATAGTGATAATTATTTCCACCTGATGCCTGGCGAGACTCGAACCATCGGTATTGACTGGAAAGTCGAGGATGCCCGTGGTTGCCAGCCTGTCGTAGAAATCAGTGGCATGAATGTTACTAAAACGACTGTACAATTATGATTAATCGCACGATAGTCACTATCATCACATTGGCGCTTATCGCGCTTAGCGTTAACGCCAAGAACAAATATCCTTTTCAAGACGCCTCGCTGCCCATCGACCAGCGTGTAGAGGACTTGCTATCACGCATGACACTTGAAGAGAAGGCAGGACAACTCGTGTGCCTCATGGGCTGGAATTATTATCAGATTGACGGGAGGAAAGTGACTGTCAGCAATCAATTCCGCCACCAGGTCGATAGCATGCACGTGGGAATGTTTTGGGCTGTGTTCCGTGCCGACCCGTGGACACAGAAGACCCTTGACAATGGCCTGAATCCCGCTCTGGCGGCCGAAGCGGCCAATGCCATGCAACGCTATGCCATCGAGCATACAAGATTGGGCATTCCCATCTTCTTGGCCGAAGAAGCGCCACATGGCCACATGGCCATCGGAGCAACCGTGTTCCCCACTGGACTGGGCATGGCAGCGACATGGGACCCAGAGTTGATGCAACAGGCGGGAAGTGTTATTGGCAAGGAAATCAGGCTGCAAGGCGGACACATCAGTTACGGGCCCGTGCTGGATCTGGCGCGTGACCCCCGATGGTCACGAGTCGAGGAAACCATGGGAGAGGATCCCTACTTGAGCAGCGAGATGGGGGCCGCAATGGTTCGGGGCTTGGGTGGAGGAGACCTTAGTCTTCCCTACTCCACCATCACAACGTTGAAGCACTTTATCGCATACGGCACGACCGAGGGCGGCCAGAACGGAGCCTGCAGCATGGTAGGGCCGAGGGAATTGAAGCAAGTGTTTCTGACTCCCTTCAAACGCGCCATCGACGCGGGCGCATTATCGGTCATGACCGCCTACAATTCACTGGACGGCGTGCCCTGCACATCCAACCGCCAGTTGCTCTCCGATGTGCTGCGCGGGGAATGGAATTTTAAGCGCGGCATGGTCGTTAGCGACCTGTTCAGCATTGACGGACTCAAGGGGACGCACCACACGGCTGCAAATTGGCAAGATGCTGCTATTCAAGCACTACAGGCTGGCGTTGACGTCGATTTGGGCGGAAACTGTTTCACCGATCTCGTTGATGCCGTTAAAAACGGAAAAGTAAAGGAAGCAGCGCTCGACCAGGCCGTTGAGCGCGTGCTGCGGTTGAAATTCGAGATGGGACTGTTTGAGAATCCCTATGTCAATGCCAGAACCGCTCAACGAGAAGTACATGCCACGGCTGCTGTAACCGTGGCCCGTCAAGCAGCCCTAGAGTCCATCACCCTGCTCAAGAACGATGGCACACTGCCACTGAGCAAGGATAAGAAAGTGGCGGTCATTGGGCCCAATGCCGACAACGTCTATAACATGCTGGGCGATTACACCGCTCCGCAGCCCGATGGCAAGGTCGTTACCGTCTATCAGGGCATCAAAGCGATGCTTGGAGATGCGCGTTGCACCTATGTCAAGGGATGCGCCATCCGTGACACGACCGAAAGTGACATCCAAGCGGCAGTAGATGCAGCCACGAGTGCCGATGTGGTGATTGCCGTAGTGGGTGGATCATCGGCCAGGGATTTCAAGACCTCCTACGAGGACACCGGGGCCGCCAGTGCCGAGCAGCAAACTGTCAGCGACATGGAGTGCGGCGAGGGCTTCGACCGCGCCACGCTCGACCTGCTGGGCCGTCAGATGGAGTTGCTCGAGGCATTGAAGAAGACTGGAAAACCGCTTGTTGTCGTCTATATTGAGGGGCGTCCGTTAAACAAGAACTGGGCTGATGAGAACGCCAATGCCCTGCTCACCGCCTACTATCCCGGAGAGCAAGGTGGCAACGCGATTGCAGAGGTGCTCTTTGGCGACTACAATCCATCAGGACGATTGCCCATGTCTGTGCCTCGCCATGTGGGACAACTGCCCGTCTATTACAACAAGCCCGCACCAGCAGCCCATGACTATGTGGAAATGTCAGCCAAGCCACTCTACCCCTTCGGTTACGGCTTGAGTTACACCACGTTTGAGTACAGCGACCTCACCGTGACAGGGCTTGACGCGACATTCAAGGTGACCAACACCGGCAACCACAAGGGCGACGAAGTCGTGCAACTCTATCTGCATCAAGACTTATCAACAGTCGTGCAGCCTGAGAGGCAATTAAAAGCCTTTGAGCGCATCACCCTCGATCCAGGCGAAACCCGTGTGGTGACGCTACATCTTGACTATGACGACCTTGCCATCGTGGATGCCAATATGAAATGGACTGTGGAACCCGGCACTTACCATGTCCTAATTGGACCATCCAGCAAGGACATCCGCCTGATGGGACGGATCACCATCCCCGACTAAACAAGGGTAGCAGAACACTGATAGGTCTAAAAATTACATCAAAAGAACCGACCCTATTTTACCCAGGAAAGGGGATTATAGCAAGAGCGCCGTGACGTTGATGTCGCGGCGCTCTCGTATAATAGATAATGTGTCTCTGTCAGGCTGAGGGGATTACTCCTCGTCGAGCAAGATGTGCATCACCTCGATGGCACTCTTCATGACGTTGGTGCCAGGGCCGAAGATAGCGGCAACACCAGCCTTATAGAGGTAATCGTAGTCCTGCATGGGGATCACGCCACCAGCGGTGACGATAATGTCCTCACGACCCAACTTCTTGAGTTCCTCGATAACGGCGGGAACCAGGGTCTTGTGACCAGCGGCGAGTGACGAAACGCCAAGGACATTAACGTCGTTCTCGACGGCCTCACGGGCGCTCTCCTCAGGAGTCTGGAACAAGGGACCCATATCCACGTCAAAGCCGCAGTCGGCATAACCGGTAGCAACCACCTTGGCGCCACGGTCGTGTCCGTCCTGACCCATCTTGGCAATCATGATGCGCGGCTGACGGCCTTCCTTCTTGGCAAAGAGAGCGGTCAAGCGGCGAGCCTCCTCGAGGTCGGGATCTGATTTAGTTTCTGCTGAATACACGCCTGAAATAGTTTTAACAACTGCTTTGTAACGTCCAACGACTTCCTCGCATGCGTCTGAGATTTCACCCAGCGATGCGCGGTCCTTAGCAGCCTCGACAGCAAGTTCGAGCAAGTTGCCCTTACCGGTCTTGACACACTCGGTGATGGCAGCGAGGTCGGCCTTAACCTTAGCCTCGTCACGGTTAGCACGCAACTTCTTGAGACCCTCTACCTGCTCTTTGCGAACCTCGGTATTGTCAATCTCCAGAATGTCGATGGGATCCTCCTTCTCGAGGGCATACTTGTTGATGCCGACGATGGTCTGGCGGCCACTGTCGATGCGGGCCTGAGTGCGGGCAGCAGCCTCCTCGATACGCATCTTGGGCACGCCGGTCTCGATAGCCTTGGCCATACCGCCCAACTTCTCGATTTCCTCGATATGAGCCCATGCCTTCTGCACGAGTTCGTTGGTCAGAGCCTCTACATAGTAGGAACCTGCCCAAGGATCGATGACCTTGGTGATGTAGGTTTCCTGCTGGATGTAGATCTGGGTGTTACGGGCGATACGAGCCGAAAAGTCGGTAGGCAGTGCGATAGCCTCGTCGAGGGCGTTGGTGTGCAACGACTGGGTATGACCCAGGGCGGCAGCCATAGCCTCGATACAAGTGCGGCCCACGTTGTTGAAGGGATCCTGGGCGGTCAGTGACCAACCAGAGGTCTGGCTGTGGGTACGCAGCGACATCGACTTGGGATTCTCGGCACCGAAACTCTTCACGATCTTGGCCCACAACAGACGACCTGCACGCATCTTGGCGATCTCGGTGAAGAAGTTCATCGAGATGCCCCAGAAGAATGACAGACGGGGAGCAAAGGCGTCAACCGACAGACCAGCATTCACACCAGTGCGGATGTAGTCCATACCATCGGCCAGCGTGTAAGCCAACTCGATGTCGGCGGTAGCGCCTGCTTCCTGCATGTGGTAACCCGAAATCGAGATCGAGTTGAACTTGGGCATATACTTAGAGGTGTACTCAAAGATGCTGGCGATGATCTGCATCGAGAACTTGGGAGGATAAATGTAGGTGTTGCGCACCATAAACTCCTTCAAGATATCGTTCTGGATAGTTCCCTGCATCTCCTCGAGTTTTGCGCCCTGCTCCAGACCTGAAACGATGTAGAACGCCATGATGGGCAGCACGGCACCGTTCATGGTCATGGACACTGACATCTTGTTCAAGGGGATACCGTCGAACAGGACCTTCATGTCCTCTACCGAGCAGATCGATACACCTGCCTTGCCGACGTCACCGACCACGCGGGGGTTGTCAGCATTGTAGCCACGGTGGGTGGGAAGGTCAAATGCTACTGACAGACCCTTCTGGCCCGAAGCCAGGTTGCGGCGATAGAAGGCGTTGGACTCGGCTGCGGTCGAGAAACCAGCGTACTGACGGACGGTCCACGGACGGAACGGATACATCAGCGAATAGGGGCCACCCAGGAAGGGAGGAATACCGGCAACAAACTCCAGGTGCTCCAGACCCTCGATGTCCTCGTGAGTATAAATGGGCTTAATGTCGATCAGTTCGGCATTCTTCCACACCTCGCCCTTGGGAAGGGGATTGTGCTTTACATTAAAAGCATCGTTTGCAATATCTATATTCTTAAAATTCGGTCTCATAGTCGTCTCGTCATTTTAACAGTTTAGCGTTGAAGGCTTTTAATGTTGCAAGCACGTTGGTGCGCACGTTGATGAAGTGCTCAATACCCAGGGCCTTGAATTCGTCGGTCTCGGGACCAGCCAGAACGAGTTCGGCACGGCCACCAAGTTCCTTAACAGCCTCGGGGATCAGAGCGGCATACTCGTCGTCACTGGAGCAGAGCACGACAACGTCGGCCTTCTTCTCCATAGCGGCGTCCATACCCTCCTTGACGGTCTTGAAACCGTTGTTGTCGATGAGTTCGTAACCAGCGCAGGCAAAGAAGTTGTCGCTGAACTGGGCACGGGCCAGACGCATAGCCAGGTTGCCAATGGTGAGCATAAACACCTTGGGAGTGTTGGCGGCATGCTCGGTCTGGAGACGAATCTCCTCGAACTGCTCGGCCAGACGCTTGGTGTTCAACTTCACGGCACCCTCAGCCTCCTCGACGTTGCAGCCGCAGTGGCAGCAGCAAGCCTCGCGGGCATCGGCCTTGTCGGCAGCCTTCTCGGTGAAGTTGGGGAACTGGTTGGTACCCAGCAACTGCTCACGGCGCTTGGCCACCTTGTCAAAGCGTGCATTGGCACTGGCGTTGACGGCGTTGATGATGTCACCACTCTCAAGAGCAGCCTTGAAGCCGCCCTTGTCCTCAACCTCGAGGAAGAGTTTCCAACCCTGCTCGGCCAGATTCTTGGTCAGCATCTCCACATAGTAGGAACCACCGGCGGGGTCAACGACCTTGTCGAGGTGGCTCTCTTCCTTGAGCAGGATCTGCTGGTTGCGGGCGATGCGCTCGCTGAAGTCGTCGCTCTTCTTATAGGGAGCGTCAAACGGGGTAACAACCAGTGAATCAACACCTGCCAGGACGGCACTCATGGCCTCGGTCTGGCTGCGGAGCAGGTTCACATAACTGTCATAGATGGTCTGGTTGAAACGGGTGGTCTCGGCATTGACATTCATCATGCACGAGTAGTCGTTTGCGGGCTTAAACTCCTTAACGATCATGGCCCACAGTTCGCGAGCAGCGCGGAACTTGGCAATCTCCATGAAGTAAACGGTCGAAACGCCCATGTTGAACTTGATGCGGTTAGCCACCTCGTCGGCGGTAAAGCCTGCCTCGGTCATCATGGCCATCCACTCAGCACCCCAAGCCAGGGCATAACCCAACTCTTGGTAGATGTAAGCACCGGCGTTGTTCAGGGCCAGCGAGTCAACGCTGAGCACGCGCAGGTGAGCGACGGGCTTAACGGTGTTCATCAGGTCGGTAGCCATCTTGACGATGTCACCGGGGAAGGGCTCGCCGTGCTTGAACATGCGCTTGAACGGGTTGAAGGCGATTGAGCCAACAAAGGTGTCCTCGCAGCCAGCCTCCTTACACAGGGCTACTAACTGCTCGGCATAACCCAGAGCGCACTTGGGGCAGCACTGGATGTTAATTTCACAAGCGGGAAGGACGATGCCACCCAGCAGGGCCTTGAGGTCCACGTCACCACCATGGAAGCGGAAACCGATCGAGTTGATACCCTTGTCGAGCACCTCGAGGGCCTTGGCGTTGGCAGCCTTTACATCTTCGCTGTTGACGTCGATGTTCTGGCGCACCTTCCAGTCGTTGTTGTAGCGGGTTCCGCGGACATAGGGGAACTCACCGGGGAGTGATTTGGTCTGCTTGAGGTCGGCAATGTCAACGCTGCGATACAGCGGCTGGGCATTGAAACCCTCGTTTGTCCGCCAAACCATTTTCTTCTCAAAGTCGGCCCCTTTCAGGTCAACTTCGGCCTTGGCACGCCACTCCTCGGGAGTGACAGGCGCGAATTGGTCGAACAATTTCTTTTTTGTTTCTGCCATAAAAAATTGAAAAATTATATAGTAACCTTAAAATTTTAAGTATCTGTTTTGTCAATCTTGAAGTCGTCGATTGGCAGATTGAGCACGCAACTGCCTGGCGGCGCTCCATAACAGTCGGCAAAGGTACTATTATTTGCCGAATAAATATCAATTTTCAGCATTAATCATTATTAAAAAAGAAAAAAAACAATACCTGTGACGGAGTTTAGCGGAAACAAAAAAAACTGAAGACCACAAAAAAAAACAGGGAACAATATAGCAGTTGACCCTGAAAAGTTTTTAATGCTCATTTCGCTAATGAAGCGAATTTCACGTAAATAATTAAATATTTCGCATCAGATCAGTCATAACTTGTGTAATTCGCATTAGCCCCGTAGGGTCTGGCGGGGCCTCTATAATCATTGCCAGTGGCAAATTTAGTCATTTTTTCAGGTAATGACAGAAAAAGATTATTTTCATCACTAAAAGCGCTCATCAGTAGCGTAAATTGAAATACTTTTCTTACCTTTGCAATCAAACTAAAGGATTTACTGAAATGGAAAGTAACGCTACTACTATCAGATTGTATTCACTGGGATGGCGCGAGATGCGCACCTACTTGTTCGCATTGCTGTTTATTACCGGTAACATCGTGCTGCCGCAGTTGTGCCACCTGATCCCGCAGGGAGGCTTGATGCTGCTGCCCATCTACTTCTTCACGCTGATTGCCGCCTACAAGTTCGGCTTCCGCGTTGGCTTGCTGACGGCTGTGCTGTCGCCGCTGATCAACTCGGCTCTGTTTGGCATGCCTCCCGCCGCCGCACTGCCCATCATCACCATCAAGGGTATGCTGCTGGCCGGTGCCGCCGCCTGGATGGCCAGCAAGAGCAAGGGCGCATCACTGCTGGCGCTCATCGCCGTAGTGCTGGGCTATCAACTCGCAGGTGGTGCTATCGAGTGGGCCATGACAGGAAGCGTCGCCAGCGCCTTGCAGGATTGGAAACTGGGCTGGCCCGGCATGCTGCTGCAAGCCGTGGGTGGCTGGCTGATACTTAATCACCTCTTTAAGAAATAAGATTAGCACCCCCACTCTCTGACTTTCTGTCACCTCATCGTGGTAATGAAAAATAAGGTACTCAGGATATTGTCGCTCTATCAAGCGTCGGTAAGACGTGGCTCGGGATACATCACAGCGCTGATTATGTATCCCATGTTCAAGTTGATGTCTCAGATGCCGCCATCATTCAGGCAAAACTTTGACGTCTATGATTTCAAGTCCTATCTCCAGAACTATCGGCGGCGAAACAGCGACGACAATGACGTGTGGATTAATCAGGCAAGCATAATCATCCCTTGCGTCTCCCTTTTCGCACTCATCTTGATTGTACTTTCCTCACTGAATGTTCCGGTCAGGGGTGTGCACGTTGCCATCATCCTGGCATTAATCATCGCCATGGCAGTATATGTCTGGAAACAACTGGACCTTAAGATTGCTGAACAATACAAGCGTGAATTCAAGCAGATGGTTTCACAACGACGCCGCAAATGGGTGCTGTGCTCGTGCCTTTGCCTGCTACTGACAGCGCTCTTGCCATTTATGCTCATGCTCGTGGCATAGTCCCTAGCGCGTCAGCCGATTCTGGACCAGAACGGAAGCGAGATCAGAAACAAGTCGATAACCACCGGCACAGAGATGGCAAGCCACTCGTGCCGGGTTTTCTTATAGAGAAGTATAGGCAACAGGCTTGTTGCAATCAGTGCAGCGCCATAGAACGATTGGAAACTGGGCTGGCCCGGCATGATGCTGCAGGCCGTGGGTGGCTGGCTGGTCATCAACAGCCTGCTGCGCAAGTAATAAGGGAATTGTATATCCAAATCGATATCTATCAGCCTATTACGCAGCATAGTGAAGCGTTTCACCGGACCCGAATAATAAGGGACACATAACAATTCATCACAGGTCCATCATGAATTGCCGCGGGCAATTGATGATGAACCTTTACTTATAAAGACATCATCACAACAATCAGGATTGCTGCCGGGAGCAGTGACAACATGGCGCGCCACGTGCTATGGTAATTCTTATAGACTGCAACAGGCAAGAGGCTCAACGAGACCGACAGGGGAGCAAACACAAGCATAGCGATCACTATCACGATATAGTAGAGGAAAACCGGCACTATAGCAATCGACATGCACTTGAAAATGAAAAGGATGGAGAGCATTGCCGCTTTGCAGCCGTAATTCACGGCCCGCGGCACGGCTTCTTTATTGGCCTTCAGGAACCGTTTGGCAAAACTGAACCCCCGCACTATCAGCGCTATGGCAATCGAGAGAAGCAGGATATCTGCAACAATGTCATATGCATGCTGTGAAATGCTCGTGATGATCACACCTGTCAAGGTGAACAGGGTGAGGCCCACCAGCAAGGTCAGCAACAGATGTAAAACCGTTGACATCCATGTTAAGCCAAAAAACTGGCGGAAGACAACCGTCAACAGTAAGACAACAGCAATGGAATAGGCGACAAAGGCATATCCGGCACACTGTTGAAGCAGGGGACTTAGCGATGCCACACTTCCTCCGAGCCAAATCAGTAAGGTTCCAGGAATCAAGCAGAGCAGGAATTGCGCCAACACATAAGTCAGGAAGATGTATGTCTCGACAAAATTGTATTTGCTCACCCTGTAGAAAGCGATCCGGATACAGATGCCAAGAACAGCGCCGATGAAAAGCCACTCATAGAGCATGTTCCTGGACAGGAACCAGACCAGCCACACGATCGCCGACAAGAAGGCCCTGAGATTGCTCAGGTCCGTGGCGCCTGTGATTTGTAGAGCATCGGCGGCAGCATCGAGTTTGGCCGCCACAAAGGCTTTGATGCCTTCCCAATCAGTCACCTTGTCCAGCCCCACCACCTCAGCAAAGAAACTGAGAGGGGACAGGCCGTGAACGCCGGTCAGCCACCCGACAAAAACCAGGAGCACCACTGCTACGGCGACCAACTTGAATGGCGGGAAATAGAACTGACGATGGCCATTCAGGTAATCGCGTATCATGTAGCCCGGTCGCCAGAAGAGTTCCTTCAACGTGCGGAACATCGGCCTGTTGCCCAGTCCCCAGATGTCAAGCAGGTTAAGAAAGGCCTGTCGCCACGTGTAGCGCTCCCAGGTGCCGATTTGCCCGCATTGCGGGCAGACGCGCCCGGTATAATGATTGCCACAGTTGCAACACCTGCGGCTGGTGTCGTCAACTGTCTTGGGAACGATTTCCCGCTGCTGCTGGCGGTGATCCAGGCGTTTAGCCCATGCCCGCACGCGACGATAGGGCGCACTCTTCCTCCTGTTGACGGGCTTCTTTACGGGCCCCTTGTCAGGCATACTGCCCCACACCTTATTACGCAGCAACTTGTTCATACTGCAAAGGTAATATAATTTTTCGTTCTAACGCAGTGACTTGATCCACTCAAAGAGTTCGTCCAGGGCATAATCACCGCTATGAGGGCGGTTCCAGGCCAACAGAAAGTTGACATCCTTACCCGCATTCTGCAGTTTCAGCGCCAGATTGATGGGGACAGGGAAGGATGTATCGCGGTCACGAGCGCCATGACGGATGTACCAGTGGGGGGCCACATCGGTAGCACTGTCACCAATGAAATTCATGGGATTCAGTAAGGAAACATGGTTAGCGATTTCAGGAGAAATGACGTTGCCCGTCTTAGCGGCACTATACTCAGTGAAATTGACGCTGTTACCCTTGCTGTCGCCAAATTCCTCGTTCTCGCCCGAAGCATTTTGCCCGACTACACCTTGCGTATCGAATGCCGGAGCGGTCTTCAACGGCCGAGTAGATACCACATAGTTCAGGTATTTGTCCATGTCGAGGTCGATGATGTACTCCCCTACCCACTTAGCGAGACGCAGTTGCATGGGAGGACGGACTTGAATATCCCGTGACAGCATCTTGTCTAATTCATTGACAGACATGTGCATCTGATCGGCTATCTCTTGCTTTGATACAGGCGTCCCGCCGCCATTGATAGAAGGCGCGCTAAAGACGAAGCCCAGGCTGTCGGGGATGTCAGCACCGGCATTCTTGGCTATCTGGGCCGAGCGGATGAGTTCGCTCTTGATGTAATCAAGGTAGTTATCGGCAGTGAGCAGAGTGCCGCCTGGAGTATACAGATTCAGGCTTGCCAGGTAAGCAGGGAACATGGACTTGAGTTCGTTGCTCACGGCCAGCACATCGGCATCGCCCTGCTGACGGCTGTCAGTACCGTTATAGAGCCATTCATAGGCCATGTCGGTGTGGTCAAGGTCGGTTATCGGGCAGTAGCACACGCTGGCAAAAACATCGTCGCGCTCGTCGGCAGCGCCCATCGCCTTGAGCATCGGCTCATAGACTGGATTATTGCCCGTTGCACCCATCAGCGAGGACATGGCGCCACCGGCGCTGGTTCCGTCGGTAATGATGTGCTCGGCATCGCCAGGAATCACGTCATCAAAGTGACGCAGGTAGCGGATGGCGGCCTTCAGGTCAAGAATTGCCGCGGGAGCGCGGCCTGTATAGATTGTTTGCCCCTTCTTGATGCCTTTTTTCTTATCACTTTTGGTGGCAGTGACAGTGGAATTGCGGCCCCGCGATCCAGGGATGACCAGCACATAGCCCTCTTTAAGCGCACGGCCACTGGCATCGCCAGCCTGAGGTTGACCTGCGGCAGAGGCCATGTACCCGCCAACATAGGTGCGCAGAAAAATCGGCGTCTGCTGTGTTGCGCCATCTGGCACATAGACGTTCAGGAACTGATAGGCCGAGTCCTCAATGTTGGTCACAAAATAGAGGCGCTCATAGGCGGTGTATCGCACTCTGGTGCCATCGTGCATGGTCATCACTCGTGCTTCGCCTGCATTAGGATCGAACTGTAATGCGGACTGTGGTGCCTTGGTCTTGGCCGAAAGGCCCAGTGCCAGAGCAACGGCAATCATCAATGAGAAAGTCTTTTTCATACTTCTATACTATTGTTTAGATTGTTCAAATAGCCAGTCACGCACTGGTGTTAACTTGTAAGCGTAGTCAAACGAAGCCATGTGCTCCATCCCCTTTCCATCCTCAGGCAAGACTGTTCCAGCCAGAGCGGGGGCGATGGCGGCACCCGCCATCACTGTGAGCAACGACATGGAGAGAATGGTAGCGGTCACCTGGCGGGAAACTTCAACTTTCTGTGTCATCATAAAATAAACGATTGGAGTTGTTCCTAAGGGTGACTGCCCTTGCTGCTCTACCAAGCAGTTTCTAAATGGTTAGTAAACTGGATGCAAAGATACAAAAAATCCCGAGATTGGCTTATGCCACTTTCGGGATTTTTTTATTTAACCAAAGCGTTGGATGCGCCATGGCATGCCATGCGATACCCTTGAATTAGAACATCTTATCGGGATAAACGCCTGTAGCATGCAACTCTGCAAACTTGTCGACCACGCCTTGACGATCGGCTGCATAGGTCACACCAAACCACTTGCTCTCGGTCGTCAACACCTTGACTTGAGCAGTGCCGTCATTGACGAGTTGATTGACCAGCGTGGGAATAAAGAACTCGGCTTTGGGCTTGTCGATATTCTCTTTAAGGAACTCGACAAAGCACTTCTCGCTATAGTCAAAATAGTCAGGGGTGAAGCCCCAGAAGTTCATCGACACCGGCGTGTCAAAAGTCAGATGCTGCACCTGGCCATTTTCGTCGGTAAAGACGATGTTATGGTCGGCATCGTAGCCGATGCTCGTACGCTCGACCACACCCGTGAGCAAGCCATCACGAGCCTCGCACACACCACGTGACACGGTTCCACTCTCGCTCAAGGTATTTCCCACCTTGAACCCCACCATGCTATAGTGACCCTTACTGCCCTCGGGCAATGAGGAGAGTTCGCGTGCCATGACCTCGAAACTATTACGTCCATAATAGTCATCGGCATTGATAATGGCAAAAGGCTCGTTAATTACGTCTTTGCCCATGAGCAAGGCATGATTGGTGCCCCAAGGCTTCACACGCTCGGCAGGGCAAGTAAAGCCCTCTGGCAGATCGTTCAAGCCTTGGAAAACGAGTTCCATGGGGATATGTCCCTCATATTTTGAAATGATCTTCTCGCGGAAGTCGGCCTCAAAGTCCTTACGGATAACAAACACTACTTTGCCAAAACCACTCTGAATGGCGTCATAGATCGAATAGTCCATAATGGTCTCGCCATGAGGGCCCAGACCATCGAGTTGCTTTAAGCCGCCATAGCGGCTGCCCATACCTGCTGCGAGAACAAATAATGTCGGTTTCATTATACTGATTATAGTTGTTAATTCTTTGTTGTTTGTTGTTAGTACGATTACTCTCTACCCTAGGGCATTACTTGACCTTGAAGTCAAAGAGGATGACACGGCGATATTCCTCATCAGGTCGCAACACTTGTGAGGGGAAGTTGTCGTGGTTGGGCGCATCGGGGAAACCTTGGCACTCGATGGCAACGCCATCGTAATCGTGATATGCCTGGCCGCTCTTGCCCGTAGGACAGCCCTCGAGCCAGTTGCCGGTATAGACCTGGACAGCAGGTTGGTCGGTACTGATCTCGACCACCCTGCCCGATAGATTATCACACAACACCGCTGCCAGATGCAGGTCTCCATCCTCATGACCATCAATAACCCAGCAGTTGTCATAACCCTTGCCATAGTTCAAGGCTGGGAAGTCCTGCTTGATGTCACGGGAAATCAGTTTGGGCGCGGAAAAGTCCATCGGAGTGCCTTCGACTGAAGCGATCTCGCCAGTGGGGACCAAGTTATCTCCAGTGGGCAAATAGTGGCTAGCATTGAGTTGAAGCACTTGGTCAAGCGCTGTGCCCAACTTATCCTCGCCAGCCAAGTTGAAATAAGTGTGGTTGGTCAGATTGACAACAGTGGGAGCGTCGGTGACGGCACCCAGTTCGATCTTGAGCACATTGTCATCGCTCCAAGTGTAGGCGACACGTGCGGTCAAATTGCCAGGATAGTTCTCATCGCCATCGGGACTCTCGAGCGAGAACACAACGGTGTCACCGTCCATCTCGCAATCCCAAATCTTGCTGGCAAAATTTTCAGGACCGCCATGCAGATGGTCGGTTCCGGTATTGGTGTTCAACTGATACACTTTGCCATCAATGTCGAGGTGTCCCTTGCCAATGCGATTAGCATAGCGGCCAGGCACCTTGCCGGCAAACGGTCCGTCATAGAAATAGTCCTCCACTTTCTGGTAGCCCAACACCACGTCGGCGAGTTTGCCGTCACTGTCGGGGACTTTGATTTCAAGAATCCCAGCGCCCAGAGATGACAATTTCACGCTGGCGCCACTGGCATTGATCAGTTCATAGGTAGTAACCTCGCCACGTTCAGTCTCGTGGGTATCTATTCTGATACTTTTCATATCAATCCTCCACTTTGTGAGCACCGTCGCTAATGATGACGTTAATCACCTCAGGCTCATGTCCGTATTTAGCGTTGAATTTCTGCTTGGCTGTGGCAATGAAGTGGTCGTAGCGGTCTTCCTTAACCAGATTGATGGTGCAGCCACCAAATCCGCCTCCCATGATACGTGAGCCGGTAACACCACACTCGCGAGCCACGTCGTTGAGGTAGTCGAGTTCCTCGCAACTCACCTCATAGTCGCGCGACAGGCCATCGTGGGTCTCATACATGCAACGGCCCACTGTCTCATAGTCGCCACGTTCCAGCGCATCGCACACGTCGAGAACACGTTGTTTCTCGCCAATGACATAGCGGGCACGGCGGTAGTCCTCGTCACTGATCTTGTCACGCACATCGGCCAGCATGGTGTAGGAGGCGTCTCGCAGAGTCTCAACACCCAGCGCTGCGGCAACACGCTCGCACGATTCACGGCGCTTGTTGTAGGGCGAGTCGACCAGTTCGTGCTTTACCTTGCTGTTGAGCAACACGAGTTTGTAGCCCTCGGGATGGAAGGGGAAATAAGCATGCTCGAGCGAGCGGCAGTCGAGGCGCATCAGGCAGTCTTTCTGGCCAAACACACTGGCAAACTGGTCCATAATGCCGCAGTTCACACCGCAATAGTTATGCTCGGTGCTTTGGCCGATCTTGGCCAGTTCAAACTTGTCAATCTTGTTATCGTTGAACATGTCGTTGAGCGCAAAGGCAAAACAAGACTCCAATGCTGCTGACGACGAGAGACCGGCGCCTAATGGCACATTGCCGGCAAACACGGTGTCAAAACCCTTGACCGTGCCGCCGCGCTTGATGGTCTCACGGCATACGCCGAAGATGTATCGGGCCCATTGTTCTTGAGGAGCATCCTCCTCGTTGAGGCCAAACTCACAGTAGGCATCCATGTCCATGCTATAGACCCTCACCTTGTCGGTGCCGTTGATATTGATAGCAGCCATGATATACTTATCGATTGCACCAGGGAACACAAAGCCACCATTGTAGTCGGTATGTTCTCCAATCAGATTGATGCGGCCAGCCGAAGCATAAGTCACACAATCGGTGCCAAAGCGCTGCTTGAATTGCGCTTGGATTCTCTCTTTCATAGTAGTTAATTAAATATATGAAGTTAATAATATTTCGTTAAGTGAGTCATGAGTACCGAGCCATGCGGCTATTGACGGAAGCCTTGACACGGACAGCCATCTAGTTGTTGAGATAGTTGGCTTGATCGTTGATGATCCTTTCCAGGTTGTCGGTGTTGATGTGACCATTGATGACGAGCATGGTATCGGACGTGCCATTGGCGTTGGCAATGACGATTTCACTGATATATTCTCCGTCACGACGCACGAGCACCGTCTGCTGGTCATAGTCGCGCTGGGTAGTCATCACCTCCTCATAGTAGCGAGACTTGTAGAGGTTCTGGACGCGTTTGCGGAATTTCTCACGCACGCTGACGTTGCATTTGCTCAGATCAAGCAGTTGCACCGACGTGATGCCTATTTTCGCATCATACAAGGTGGGTGAAATCAGTCGTCCCAGACCCAGCAGTCCACTACCCACGTTGACGTACTGCGCGTTTCTCGCGTCTCGCATATCATTGATGATATCATCGGCATTACGTGACAACATGCTGCAAGACACGACCAGAAGAGCCAGCATCATGCATGCTAACGCTCTCATTGATTTGATCATTAAATTATGTTTCATACCCATTTAGAATTATTGATGACAAAAGTAAGAAAAAAAGAGAGATATCATCTGCTTTCTTTTCTTAAAAATTCTCAAAATGACAATATAATTCATACAATTATTACAAAAGTACATGAATTGCAGGTTACAAACATTCACCATTCAGCGGGCAAGCATTCACAGGAACCTGCACTTGGCGGCGTGAATTCGATTTTTGATGCTAATTGTCTGCTGTGAAACAAAAAAATAGTACCTTTGCGGTGTATTGGTAATAAGGACTATCAAAATCACTAATATTTCTATTTTTACAAATATGGCTAAAATCAATGACTTTAATTTTGCCGGACTGAAGGCAATCGTGCGTGTAGACTTTAACGTGCCCCTGAATGAGAAAGGTGAAATCACCGACGACACCCGCATCCGCGGTGCAGTTCCGACTCTGAAGAAGATCCTCGCCGACGGCGGAGCGCTGATCATCATGTCGCACATGGGTAAGCCTAAAGGCAAAATCAATCACAAATTGTCACTCAGCCAGATTACCAGCGCGGTAGCAGGCGCACTTGGCTGCACGGTGAAGTTCGCTCAGGATAGTGCCGACGCCAAGAGCCAAGCCGATGCCTTGAAGCCTGGCGAAGTGCTCTTGCTGGAGAACCTGCGCTTCCATCCCGAGGAAGAGGGCAAGCCCGTTGGCATCGAGAAGGATGATCCCAACTATGATGCTGCCAAGAAGGAGATGAAGGCCCGTCAGACCGAGTTTGCCAAGACGCTGGCCAGTTACGCCGACGTATATGTCAACGATGCCTTTGGCACCGCTCACCGCCGCCATGCATCGACCGCCGTTATCGCCGACTTCTTTGACGACGATCACAAGATGCTGGGCTACCTCATGGAGAAAGAGGTGACCGCTATCGATAGCGTGATGAAGAACGCTCAGCACCCCTTCACCGCCATTATCGGCGGCAGCAAGGTTTCGTCGAAACTCTCAGTGATCAAGAACCTGCTCGACAAGGTGGACAACCTGATCATCGGTGGTGGCATGGGCTTCACCTTTATCAAGGCACAGGGCGGCCACATCGGCGAGTCCCTTCACGAGGATGACCTCATCCCCGAGGCTTTGAACGTCATGGCTGCCGCTAAGGAGAAAGGCGTGAACCTGAGCCTCTCGGTTCAGACCGTAGCCGCCGACCGCTTTGACAACGAAGCCAACCGCAAGCCCGTCGACATCTTCAACATCCCTGATGGATGGGAAGGTATGGATGCTGGCGAGGAGTCGCTCAAGAACTGGAAGGAAATCATCTTGAATTCCAAGACCATCCTGTGGAACGGCCCCGTGGGCGTGTTTGAGTTTGAAAACTTTGCTCACGGTACTGGCGAGATTGCCAAGTATGTGGCCGAGGCAACCAAGAATGGAGCCTACTCTCTTGTTGGCGGCGGTGATTCGGTAGCAGCAGTCAACAAGTTTGGGCTGGCCGATCAGGTATCCTACGTATCGACAGGCGGCGGCGCCATGCTCGAAGCCATCGAGGGCAAGACCCTGCCCGGCGTAGCAGCCATCCTCGGCGAATAACACCGCCTGACTAAGTGCCTTAAGCCAAGGCGCTAAGCATCTATCAGACAACTTTGACAACACAATTGACAACACTGACAACATTCATATCGTTGTTATGGTTGTCTAGAAGTTATCAAAGTTGTCTGTTTTTATATGCATCCCGAGCCGCGTCGCCATGTAAATATCATTTCGGCTCAGCGGAAAATGAGTGGGGGCAAGCATGAGGTCGAAAGACCGCGCCGCCCCCACCTTTTATCGGGTGGACAAAAAGGATCCCGAACATCCCAAAGTCCATGTCACACTCAAGAAGTGACTCTGTAGCATGATCTCAAATTAGTGATGTTTAACCATGTGGAGAACGGCAAATCGCCGTTCCTCATATTTAATATAAAAAGGATGAAAGTTTTGAGAAAAGATACAGGTTGGTTTGCAAAAAAAGCAGTACCTTTGGGGCAACAATACAAGAAATAATCAATATTCCTAAAATACTATCTAACTAGAGAACAATGGAACCTTTATTTGAGAAACTCAAAAGCAACGCGATTGCCAACAGGCAGCGCATCATCCTTCCCGAGAGTACTGAACCCCGCACGCTGACGGCAGCCGATCGCATTATCGCCGACGGCATTGCCGACATCGTCCTCATTGGCGACAAGGCAGAGATCCTTGCCAAGGCCGCAGAGTTGGGTTTGAGCAACATCGACAAGGCGGTGGTGGTCAACCCCAACGACGCCGAAGCAGTCGAGAAATATGCTCAACTGTTCTATGAACTACGCAAGTCCAAGGGCGTAACTATCGAGGATGCCCGCAAAAAGGTGCTTGACCCGCTTTATCTGGGCTGCTTGATCATCAAGAATGGTGATGCCGACGGTCAGGTTGCCGGTGCGATGAACACCACAGGCAACGTGCTGCGTGCAGCCTTCCAGGTACTGAAGACCGCTCCTGGCATCAGCACGGTGAGCGGCGCATTCCTGATGTTGTTGCCCGAGGGTTCGCCCTACGGCCACAATGGCGTGATGGTGTTTGCCGATTGTGCAGTGGTACCCGATCCCGATGCACAGCAATTGGCACAGATAGCCGTGAGCGCCGACCGCACCGCTCGCGCTCTGGCCGAAATCGACGATCCCAAAATCGCCATGCTCAGTTTCTCGACCAAGGGCAGCGCCAAGCATGAACGCGTTGACAAGGTTGTCGAGGCTACCCGTATAGCCCTGGAGATGAATCCCAACCTGAAGATTGATGGAGAGTTGCAGGCCGATGCCGCAATCGTTCCCAGCGTGGGCGCCAGCAAGGCTCCCGGCAGCGCGATTGCCGGTCATGCCAACGTGCTTGTCTTCCCCGACCTGGGTGTGGGTAACATTGCTTACAAGTTGGTCCAGCGCATCGCTGGTGCCAAGGCCGTAGGTCCCGTGCTGCAAGGTCTTGCCGCTCCCGTCAACGACCTGTCGCGCGGCTGCAACGAGGACGACATCTACCGCACCGTTATCCTCACCTGCAACCAGGCAATCAACAAATAGTGAACTGTGAACAGTGATAACTAACAACTAACAACTATATAATAATGAACATCTTAGTGCTCAACTGTGGCAGCAGTTCTGCCAAGTACAAACTCATCGAGATCAAGGAGAACAAAACCCTCGCCGAGGGCGGTGTGGAAAAAATCGGTCTGCCCGACGGTTTCATCAAGTTGAAATTTGACGATGGCAGCAAGAAGAACATCGACCTGGGTCTCACCGACCACAAGGGCGCCATCAAGGCCATCCTCGATGCCCTCGTACATCCCGAGTATGGCTGCATCAAGGACCTGAAGGAAATCGACGCTGTGGGTCACCGCGTGGTGCATGGCGGCGAGAAGTTCAGCCGCAGTGTCCTGATTACCGACGAAGTGAAGGACATGATTCGCGAGTGCTACGGCATCGCCCCACTACACAATCCCGTCAACATGGCTGGTATCGAGGCTATCGAGGCTGTGCTGCCCGGTGTTCCCCAGGTGGGCGTGTTTGACACCGCCTTCCACCAGACGATGCCGAAGTCGGCCTTCATGTATCCCCTGCCCATGGAGTATTACACCGAGGACCACGTGCGCCGCTACGGCTTCCACGGCACGAGCCACCGCTTCGTGACCCAGCGCGTGTGTGAGATGTTGGGAACCACACCCGAGGGCAAGCGCATCATCTGCTGCCACATCGGCAATGGTGCCAGCATCAGCGCCGTCAAGGATGGTAAGAGCATCGACACCACGATGGGCCTCACGCCCACCGAGGGTCTGATGATGGGAACCCGTTCGGGTGACGTCGATCCGGGCGCATTGCTCTTCCTCATGGAGAAGTACAACCTGAGCCCCAAGGATATGCTCAACATCATCAACAAGAAGAGCGGTGTGCTGGGCATCACCGGTCTGAGCAGCGACATGCGCGACGTCGTTGACGCTGCCGAGAAGGATAACAACGAGCGCGCCAAGTTGGCTCTTGACATGTATGAACTGCGCATCCTCAAGTACATCGGTGCCTATGCCGCCGAGTTGGGTGGTGTGGACATCATCGCCTTCACGGGCGGTGTCGGCGAGAACCAGTATCAGACCCGCAAGCGTGTATGCCGCCAGTTAGCCTATCTGGGTGTGAAGATTGACGAGGAGTTGAACGACTCCCTGTGGCGCGGCAAGGAAGGCGAAATCAGCCTGCCCGACAGCAAGGTCAAGGTCGTTGTCGTCCTCACCGATGAGGAATATATGATCGCCCGCGACACCGAGGCCATCGTCGAAGGCCGCGAGCCGTAAACACGCAGTACAGTTTACGCTGTATAATGGTATATATTATAAACCCTGTACTTGACTGGATTGGTACAAGTACAGGGTTTTGTTTTGTGGCAATTTCAACCGTAGCGTTCTATTTACCGATACCAACGGCTCGCGAAATCGACTTGATTGCTGCGGCTTTATCGCTGTGATGGGAATCCGTATCGGCCCCGAGAGGATGATCATTGTCGATAGGACAGTAGGCCGTGTATTGAGTCAACTGCGCATTGAGCGACAGCAACAAATAGCCGTCGTCATCAATTTTATAGTATAATTCTTCATGGTCACCATCATCAAACCAGAGATACAAACGGTTTAATTGCTGCTCCCATTTCAAGTCTACATATTTTATGACTATGTTGTGATTGTAATAGGAAGAATAACCATATTCACCTGTTTGGTCCTCATGGAAGTCAAAACTCACCTTGATTGCCTCGGGAATCTCATATCTCTCACCATTATCACCAATGGCATACTCCGATATCCAACTGCCTACAATGCTTTTAAAGTGGTTTACTCCCAAGATGACACCGATAACGTCATTGACATCGGCTATCGAGACTTCGCCGTCACCATTCACATCGCCATATACGAAGGTCTGGGCTAACATGCTGCAGGGCATGGCAAACATCAGTCCAATAAGTAGAATCTGAATCTTTTTCATCATATACATATCAGTAAATAATCCCGTTATGGGAAGTAAAAGTTAATAAAATAAGGCCCTTACAAACTCACATCGTTGACTTTTAGCAATCTAAAATGGGTATTAGAGAATCTTAAATCACTAAATACACATCCAGTATGCAAATTACGTCATTATTCTTGATATATGCAAGTTGATTTAAAGAATGATGTCAATGACGATGGCTGAAAAAAACTATTCTCTATTAACTGTTAACTAAAAACTATTTTGTACCTTTGCACGTTAAATCAACAGATAAGACTATGTTAAAAGACAAGATAGAGGCGCTCAAGGCGCAGATTGCTGACCTCAAGGCAGAAAACGAAGAAGCCTTGGAGGCATTGCGTATCAAATATCTGAGTAAAAAAGGAGAGGTGACCGCATTGTTCAATGAGTTTCGCGAGGTTGCTCCCGAGGAGAAACGCGAACTGGGTCAGAGGCTCAACGAACTCAAGAATCTCGCTACCGAAAAGATCAATGCCCTGCGCGAAGCCACCAAGCAAATGGCCAAAGAGCAGAACAAGATTGACATCACTCGTCCCGCTTTCCCGGCAGAACTGGGTACCCGTCACCCCATCTCGGTGGTGCGTAAGCAGATCATCGACATCTTCTCACGCCTGGGATTCACCATCGCCGATGGTCCCGAGGTCGAGGATGACTGGCACGTATTCAGCGCGCTGAATTTCGCAGCCGATCACCCTGCCCGTGACATGCAGGACACCTTCTTCATCGAGAAGAATGAGCAGGATGTGACCCGCAACATCGTGCTCAGGAGCCACACCAGTTCGGTACAGGTGCGCACCATGGAACGCCAGCGACCGCCCATCCGCATCATCTGCCCGGGCCGCGTTTATCGCAACGAGGCCATTACCGCCCGCGCCCACTGCTTCTTCCACCAGATCGAAGGTCTCTATATTGACAAGAACGTATCCTTTGCCGACTTGAAGCAAGTGTTGCTTCACTTTGCACAGGAACTGTTTGGCACCGAGACCGAGATTCGTTTGCGTCCCAGTTATTTCCCGTTTACCGAGCCCAGTGCCGAGATGGATGTCACTTGCATGCTGTGCGGCGGCAAGGGCTGCGGATTCTGCAAGCACACGGGTTGGGTCGAAATCCTGGGTTGCGGCATGGTGGATCCCGCCGTGCTTGAAGCCAGCGGCATCGATAGCACCATCTATAGCGGTTATGCCTTTGGTCTGGGTGTGGAGCGCATCACCAATCTGAAGTATATGGTGAAGGACCTGCGCATGTTCAGCGAGAACGACGTACGCTTCCTGGACGAGTTCAAGAGCGCACACTGATTGATCCAATAGGAAATTAAATAATGAGGATTTAGGAAATTTTACGATATCTCCTGTTTCCTCATTATTTTTGACGAGTATATGATAATGACCATCAGTGAGAGATATAAGGGGATTTTGGATTATTTCAGCCAGAATCAGCCCAACCCCGAGACCGAGTTACATCATCGCGACCCGTTTGAGTTGCTCGTGGCAGTTATGCTGAGCGCCCAGTGTACCGATAAGCGTGTGAACATGGTCACCCCTGCACTGTTTGAGGCCTACCCTACCGCCCACGCGATGGCTAGGGCCAGTGTCGATGATATCCTGCAATATGTCAAGAGCGTATCTTATCCCAACAGCAAAGCAGCCCACCTGCAAGCCATGGCTAAGATGCTGGTCGACGAGTTTCACGGCCAAGTGCCTGATAACATGAAGGACTTGACCACGCTGCCCGGCGTGGGACGCAAAACGGCCAACGTGGTGATGGGCGCCGCTTTTGGCAAGGCTACGATTCCTGTAGACACTCACGTGTATCGGGTGTCGCATCGTCTGGGCCTATCCAAAGGCAAGACGCCCAACGACGTGGAAAAAGACCTAGGGCGCCACATTCCCGAAGCATTGCGTTTCAAGGCCCATCACTGGATATTGCTGCATGGCCGGTATGTGTGCAAGGCGTTACGCCCCGACTGCCTGAACTGCCAGATCAAGCAATTCTGCAAGGAATATTCGCACTAGACTATTCCATTTGGGCAACAAAGTGTCCCAAAGTACACATTTTCCCGATTTCTCGGGATAATGAATTAAACTTTATGAAAACATGTTTGTCAAAACAGAGTCGTTATCCAAAAGTGTAACGACAGTATTCAGACAGATAATAACTTAATGTTTTATTAAACTAAAAATTAGATTATGAAGAAAGTGTTAACTTTGATTGCTGCTGCAATCCTGTGCATGAGCGCCAGCGCTCAAGTTCAATTTGGTGCTAAGGTTGGTTTTGACCTGACTAACTTCTGGGGCTCTGATGTTGAACACGGCATGAAGCCGAGTTATCAGGCTGGTCTGGTGATGGAGTACAAGTTCAATCCCAACTTTGCCATCGCTCCTGAAGTTGTGTTTGCCTCACAGGGTGGCAAGTTCAAGGCCCTCGATTTGAACATCTTTGGTCTTGACGTTTCCAAGACTGTTACGTACAATACCAACTACATCAATATTCCCGTGATGTTCAAGTACTATGTTGCCCCCGCATTCAGCATCGACTTTGGTCCTCAGTTGGGTATCAATGTATATAGCAAATATTCCATCGAAGACGTTGACAAGGCTGTTGACATCAAGGACAATACCAAGGACGTTGACTTTGGCCTGGGTCTGGGTGGCACCTACAACCTCACCGAGAACGCATTTGTTCAGGCTCGCTACACGATGGGCATGACCAAGGTATTTGATGGTGACTACAACAAGGAGAAGAACGGTAACATCCAGATCGCCTTCGGTATGAAGTTCTGATTGCCTTACCGGTAAAAACAGTATTAATAGAAGGGAAATGGCTGCACTCATGATGGGTGCAGCCATTCATTTCGTTTCATCATCAACCTCCATCACACGTAATTGATCGGTAGTTGAAAGTTGATGAATAAGAAATCCTAAATTTCTATATAAAAATATAAAAATATCTTAAAATATTTGTATAATTCCAAAAATGATTTGTAATTTTGTACGTGTGTTTTTCATGGTATTAGATTTAAGGTTTGTGGAGGCTGTCGTGAGACATCTTCCACTTTTTATTTCTTGCGGTTATGTGGTGCAAACTTGCAGCGGTAGTTGCATGAGATTTTACCCTTCACCATATTATTCAACTTGCTCCTTATCAACTGCTTTCGGATGGGCGAGATGCGGTCGATAAACAGCGTCTTGTCGAGATGATCACACTCGTGCTGAATCACGCGTGCCAAGTACCCTTCGATGTCTTGCTCATGTTCCTGAAACTGTTCGTCCTGCCAGCGGATGTGGATTTTCTCGTGCCGGTACACATTCTCGTGAATGCCAGGCACACTCAGACACCCCTCCTCGCGAGAAATGGATGGTGCATCCTCATCGACTGTTATCTCAGGATTGATGAGAACCATCCGCACATCCTTGAGTTCAGGGAAGTCCTCGGCCAGAACATCCACGTCGATGAAAACGATACGGGCATTCACACCCACCTGAGGGGCGGCAATGCCGATGCCCTGTGTATGATACATGGTTTCCTTCATGTTCTCGATCAGTTCCTGCAGATTAGGAAAGTCGGGAGTTACAGTAGCGTTCTCTGAGCGCAGTACGGGATGACCATAAATATAAATCGGTAATACCATAACAATGAAACTGTATTAAAGGTTTGGTTGGTTATATCTACTTTGCAGATAATCGTTGAGGATGATGGTTGCAGCAATGGCATCCACTCGCGACTTGTCACGACGGTCGCTCTTCTTCATGCCGCCATCGATCATCGCTTGGTGGGCTATGGTGCTGGTGAAACGCTCATCATACATCACCACAGGCATATCGGGCAACTCTTTGCGCAACCGGTTGACAAAGGGTGTGATATACTTCATGCTCTCGCTGGGCTCACCGTTAAGTTGGCTGGGCTGGCCGATCACAATGCGATCCACCGACTCGCGAGCGACATAGTCCTTGATGTACTGTATGAGTGTGTGCGTGGGCACCGTAGCCAGATTACCCGCAATGATCTGCAGTGGATCGGTTACAGCCACGCCTGTGCGCTTGCGACCATAATCAATGCCCATTATGCGTCCCATAATCCTCAACAGACTTAACTACACGATGCTTGTTGTTCTATTAGCCTTGCTGCATAGTCAGCAGGAATTCCTCGTTGTCGCGAGTGCGATCCATGCGTTCCTTGACAAACTCCATGGCCTCGACCGAGGTGCGGTCACTCAGGAATCGGCGTATGATCCACATCTTGTTGAGCGTGTCTTGAGGCAGCAGCAGGTCATCACGCCTGGTGCTCGAAGCCATCACATCCACTGCCGGGAAGATGCGCTTGTTGGACAATTTGCGATCGAGTTGCAACTCCATGTTACCTGTACCCTTAAATTCCTCAAAGATCACTTCGTCCATCTTGGAACCGGTTTCGGTCAATGCCGTGGCTATGATCGTGAGGCTACCACCTCCCTCTATGTTACGTGCGGCACCGAAGAAGCGCTTAGGACGTTGCAGTGCGTTGGCGTCCACACCGCCCGTGAGGATCTTGCCCGATGCGGGAGCGATGGTATTATAGGCACGGGCCAGGCGAGTGATGGAGTCAAGCAGAATCACCACGTCGTGGCCACATTCCACCAGGCGTTTGGCTTTGCTCAGCACCAGATCGGCGATCTTAACATGACGGTCGGCCGGCTCGTCAAAGGTAGATGCGATCACCTCGGCGTTTACACTGCGGGCCATGTCGGTCACCTCCTCAGGACGCTCGTCGATGAGCAGAATGATCATATAGGTCTCGGGATGGTTCTCTGAAATGGCGTTGGCGATCTCCTTCAAGAGCATGGTTTTACCGGTCTTGGGCTGTGCGACAATCAGTCCGCGCTGCCCCTTGCCGATCGGTGAGAACATATCGACCACACGCTGCGACACCGTCGGATGGGTCTTGCTCACCAGATTGAATTTCTCGTCAGGGAAAAGTGGCACCAGATGCTCAAACGGAACACGGTCACGCACATAGGCGGGCGTGCGACCATTAATCAGGCGGATCTCGCTCAGGGGGAAGTACTTCTCTCCCTCCATGGGCGGGCGGATTGTGCCTTCGATCACGTCACCGGTTTTCAGACCATAAGCCTTGATCTGGGACTGCTGCACGTAGATGTCGTCGGGAGATGTCAGATAGTTATAGTCGCTTGAGCGCAGGAAGCCATATCCCTCGGGGGCTATATCAAGCACGCCCTGTGCCTCTAGGATATTATCAAAATTGTAGGGCTGGTCCAGATAGGGATTTACTTCGGCAATCTGCTGCTGTTGCTGCTGCTTCATCTTGCGCTTGTTCTTCTTGCTCTCCTTGACCACTTTGGGTTCCTGGATAACAATGGGTGCGGCAGCAGCCTGCTCGGCTTGACGGCGGCGTTCCTCCTCGGCCTTGCGCATCGCCTCTTCGCGTTCCTGCTGAGTGCGCGGCTTAAAGGTGAAACTGCTGCCGGTGTTGAAGAATGAGTTTAACGACACGTCCTCACGACCGGGAGCCGGTTGCTCGGTTGCAGCCGATTGCTCGGCGACAGGAGCAGGTTCGTTTTCAACCTGGGTTGCGGCAACCTCCGCTTGAGCCTCGACATCATCAGGTTGCGCTACAGGCATCTCGGACTGTTGCTGCTCGCCATCAATGCTGTCAAAGGGCAAGACGGGTTGTTCGGCCACAGCCTGCTTGGGCTTGCGGCCTCGACGGCGCGGTGCCTCTTCAACCGCTTGAGCCGCTTGAGCCGTAGTCTTGTCGGCTGTTAAAGCCTGTTCTGCATCGGCCTGCGCCTTGAGGGCGGCCTCACGGGCAGCCTTCTCGGCAGCCGATGGACGCCCACGCTTACGCTTGGGCGCTTCTATTACTTCGGGCTGCGGAGTCGCTTCATCGGCATGCTCCTCTTGAGGCTTGTCGGTGGCTTCGGGCTTTGGAGCCGCTGCCTTTTTATCTTCTTTTTTATTCTTCTTGTTGGGGACAGCATCATCCTTAGTCACTTCGTTGCCATTGGCCTTAGCAGCCGGCTGACGGATGCGCTCACGACGGCGACGTGTGGGCTCAGAGGAATTGGCGGCTTCAGCAACAGCCTGCTGATCAAGCACCTCGTATACAAGAACGTCGTGGTCGATAGAATCGGCCTTCTTGATACCCATAGACATTGCGAGTTCGCGCAGTTGCTCGTCGCTCATTTGATTCAGTTGATCAATGTTGTACATATTATAACTTTAATAATCCATGCATGAATAGCGCCTACCTATATTATTCTTAGTCATTTAGCGGCTTTATATCACGCGTTGACGTGCATTACTCACAACGCACGACGAGGGATGTTGTTAATGATTTATCAATAATTTCTTTGCCATTTATCCTCAGTTCCCATGCCGATCATTATGTCAAGTATTGACAAAGTCGAAACAATTACCAGTAATTAATAATAAGTGTACGGGAAAATGCTAGAAAAAATGGAATTGATGATTTTTAGCCACAAAACTCGCGATTAATAGCGGTTTTGCGATGCAAAAGTAGTCATTTTTGACAACATGAGCAAAAAAAGCGAGAAAAAAGCCGTAATTTTGCACACTAAAAAATAAAACATGGACATCGACCGACAAAAAATAGCCCAGCACGTGAATCTGCCTATCATGAAGATGGTGGGTGAGGTTGCCGACGAGATTGGCCGCGATTGTTATGTCGTGGGAGGGTATGTCAGAGACATCTTTCTCGAACGACCCAGCAACGACATGGATTTCGTGACCATCGGCAGCGGCATCGCTGTGGCCAAGGCTGTGGCTCACCGTCTGGGACGACAGGCCCATCTTGCCGTGTTCCGCACCTATGGCACCGCTCAAGTCAAGACGCGACAGTGGGAACTGGAGTTTGTCGGGGCTCGCCGCGAGTCATATCACCGTGAGAGCCGCAACCCTATCGTTGAGGACGGCACTCTCGACGACGACCAGCGCCGTCGCGATTTCACCATCAATGCGATGGCCATCTGCCTGAACAAGGAGCGTTATGGCGAGTTGCTCGACCCGTTTGATGGTATCGGGGACATGGAGCGTCGCATCATCCGCACCCCACTGGATCCGGACATAACCTTCAGCGACGACCCATTGAGGATGATGCGTGCCGTGCGTTTTGCCACCCAACTGGGCTTTGACATCTATCCCGAGACGTTCGACGCCATACGCCGCAATGCCGGCCGCATACGCATCATCACCCGCGAACGCATCGCCGATGAGTTGACGAAGATCATGCGCAGCAACAAGCCCTCCCGTGGCTGGCTGCTGCTTGACAAGTGCGGCCTGTTGCCGCTCATTTTCCCGGAACTGGCGGCCCTCAAGGGCGTCGAGACGGTCAACGGCCGCGGACACAAGGACAACTTCATGCACACCCTACAGGTGCTCGACAACGTTGCCATGGCAAGCGATAACGTGTGGCTGCGCTGGGCAGCGTTGCTGCACGATGTGGGCAAAGCGCGCACCAAACGCTGGGATCCCCAGTTGGGCTGGACGTTCCACAACCACAACTTCATCGGCGAGAAAATGGTGCCCAAGATTTTCGCCAAAATGCGCCTGCCACTCAACGAGCACATGAAGTATGTCAAGAAACTTGTGGGCCTGCACATGCGCCCCATCGCCCTGGTCGAGGACGAAGTGACCGACAGCGCCGTGCGGCGCCTGCTCTTTGATGCGGGCGATGATATCGACGATCTGATGACCCTGTGCAAAGCCGACATCACCAGCAAGAACCAGAACAAGGTGCAGCGCTTCCGTGAGAATTTCGACTTGGTAAAGCAGAAATTGGTTGACATTGAGGAGAAGGACCGCGTGCGCAACTTCCAGCCACCCGTCGATGGCGAGGAAATCATGACGACATTCGGCCTCGCTCCGTCGCGTCCTGTGGGCTATATCAAGGATGCCATCAAGGATGCTATCCTCGATGGTGTGATCACCAACGACTATGCTTCGGCCTATCGCCTCATGCTCGACAAGGCCTCCGAACTAGGCATCGCCCACGCCCATGAGGGACAACTGTGCCACACCACGATGCAGACTCCCGTGGGCACATTATATATTGGTGCCACGACCCAAGGCATTGCCCTGATCGGTTGGGATGAAACCGAAATTGAAAAAATCGCAACGAAACTGAAATTGCAGCCCGTCGAGTCACTCACTCCCCTACTCTCCCAAGCCGTCGTCCAACTGAATGAGTATTTCGAGGGCAAGCGATGCGAGTTCTCGTTACCCCTGCATGTCCAGGGCACCGAGTTCCAGATGCGCGCCTGGGCCGAGTTGCAAAAGATCCCCTATGGCGAGACCATCTCCTACGGCGAGCAAGCCTCCCGCATGAGTAATCCCAAGGGCAGCCGAGCAGTAGCCCAAGCCAATCACAACAATCCCGTGTGCATCGTCATCCCGTGCCACCGCGTAATCAACGCCGACGGCACACCCGGCGGCTACGCCCCCGGCCCCGACAAAAAACAATACCTCCTCACCCTGGAATCCCACCACAGGGAGTAACAAAATCGCGAGGATGCCTGCTAAATGTGCATCCTCGCTATAAATACTTTGGAAACGATATAGCAGTTGACCCTATCAGATTTTTTAATGCTGATTTCGCCAATCAAGCAATTTTACGAAAACAATTAAGTATCTCTTATTCAATTAGTTTAACTCGCGTAATTCGCATAATTCGCATTAGCCCCGCAGGATTTGGGCCTACTTTTATATCAATGCCTAATTTTTCTTAAATCGTCCCAAATGGTTGGTGTTGGAGCGGTTTTGCGCACCACGCACGCGGCTTTGGCCAAATTTCTGTGTATATCTTATCTGTAAAGATATGTTATTGTATTTGGGTTTTTCTCTATATGCGTATGATTCAGTGTTATAGTGATATGCTGGCCTGTAATTTAGCAGATTAAAGGCGTCAACACTAATAGTCCCACCGAACTTGAATTCCTTGCTGAATGATGCGCTGAGCAAATGCTTATGATGTCCTACTCTTGATATTCCTCTTAACGGCGTATAGTAGTTATAACTCAATGTGGCCCTGATACCACTGGAAGAAATCTTGAAGATATTGCGAATCCCGGCCTCTCCACCCCATATCTTGTAACTTACATCCTGGCCATCAATTGTACCTTGGTCACGGTCATAAACAGCGGTTGCATTTAACGACATTCGCCAGATTCCGTTAAAAAATACCTTTTCTACGTTGCAATAGAGTGAGAATGACTGCTCGTTTCCATAATTTGCCACACTGCTCACTGTGGTATTGTTCTCAGCGAGAAAACGATACTCACTGAAGGAATCAGAGCCATAACTATAAGACGCTCCAATCATATAATCTCCGAGAAACCTATAACTCAAATTCATATCACTGTAAATCATCGGTTTAAGATAAATGTTTCCCATACTATAGGTATTCTCTGAAGTCCATATCTTAAATGGATTCAAATAATTATAAAAAGGTCGCACAATAGAACGGGACAAATCCAATGAAATACTGTGGTTGCCATTTGCCAAATCAACTAATAAGCTTAATTGAGGAAACAAATTCCAATAATTGCGGTTGAATCTTTCATTTGAACTAACTTGATTGCCCTTGACATTTGTATTCTCGGCACGCAATCCCAATGTGGTGCTAATCACATTGCTCCACTTTCTATTATACGTAATGTATAAGGCATTCACCTTTTCATCATATATAAACAGATTGCTGCTGCTCTCGTTTTTGACATACTCATTTCCATTGTGATCATAGCGGACAAAATCATTAGAGAGATGTGAGGCATCGAACTCATACCCAGACTTGAGGGAAGTGCCATCATGAAAAGAATGGCTATAATCTGCCTTAAATTCATATCCATAACTATCTACGGTAGTGTTTTGCTGAAAAAGAGAATACGGAACAAGTTCGTGTGAATCTACTCCACTTGCATACTCCATTGTTCCCATAGTAGCGTTTACCGATGAGGAATAATTGGCACTCACATCCAGATTACTTCCCTTATCGTCTGTCTTGAGATGATAATAGGCCACGATACTCATCTGTGGCTTTCTGTAGGGATTCTCGGTTTCTGCGTAAGACTTCGAGTACTTGTCAATGGTGCCCCTAAGATAGTTTGAACTTACAGTCGTAGACTTACTGTTACTTTCAGAGCCGCCGATATGGAATGAAGTCCCCAGGGTACTTCGCTTGGTCAAGTCATACGATATACTGATATTTCCATTCAAGAAATGGCCTGTAGTTAGACTATTGCTGGAATTAAGAATATCTGTATAACTGTCTCTATAATTATAGGTCGTCTCCTTTTCAGTTTGCGAATTGTAATACAGATAACTCAGATTGGCCGAGGCATTAAATTTATTCTTTGAATAGCCTAAATACAAACTAGCCCTTGGCGTTATTCTCTCGCCAAGATATGTTGCGCTCACGCTTGCGCTACCAGTTAGTCCCTGATTGGGATTCTTCTTCATGACAATATTCACAATCCCTCCTGTAGTCGATGCCTTGTAAGAACTATTGGGAGACATGATAATCTCAATCTTCTCAATCTTGTCAGCAGGTAATGAACGTAACATCTCCATCAGCGATGCGTTGCCCATCACAGGCTTTCTGCCGTTTATATAAACCGTGGATGTACCTTTACCTAATATACTGACGGTACTGTTCTCTACACTTACCAACGGAGCATATCGCAGTAGGTCATAACTGTCAATACCTGCAACTTCTGAAGGACTTGGCTTATATATGAATTTACCAGGTTCTTGCTTTAGTCTAGGTGCGGAAACGGCAACAACAACGCCATTAAGTCGCCTTGAATCAGGTTGCATCTTGATGGTGCCGATGTTGTCGCGGCTGCACAGGCGATAGGCGGTCTTGTAACCGACGTAGGTGATGCGGGCGATGACCTTGCCGAGGTCGTTGGGGATGACGAAGCGGCCGCTCTCGTTGGTCACACCGCCGCCCACCATCGTCGAGTCGGCGGGGTTGAGCAGGGTGACGTTGGCATAAGGCAGCGGCAGGTTGTTCTCGTCCACCACCATGCCCTTGAGGTGGTGCTCGGTCTTGTGAATGCATTCCACATAGATCTCGCCCTTCTCACCCTGGGTCATTTGGATGGGATAGAAACCTATCATCTGGCGGATGGCCTCGGGTACGGGCTTGTTCTTGACGTTGGTGGTTATCGTGAAATCCTCCAGTTCGTTATAGAGGAAGTAGATGGTATAGTCGCGGGATTCTTCAGCCAGTTGGCGCAGGGCATCGGCAAGCGACACGTCACGGTAGTTGCGGGTCACGCGCTGGGCTTGTGCTGAGACGATGGTCATGCAGCACACAAGGAAAATAATGGCTTTTCTCATGGTATTACTGCACGATTAATCGGTTTCCGGTTTGCTCGATAGTCACGCTCTCAAAATGGCTCATGTTGTCCAGCACCTTTTCCAGTCCCTCACCCTTGTTCCACACGAAGTGGAAACGCAGGGTGCGGGCCGCCTCGTTCTGGAACTCGACCGTCATGCCGTAGTAAGCGGCAATCTCGCCGAGCATCTGCTCCAGCGGGGTGTTGTCAAACACCATGGGCACCGCGTCCTCGGCCGCCGTCGTGTCGGGCACGGCTGTCGCTGCCAGGCTGTCGATTTCGTCGCCAATGGCAGCAGTGGCGGTGATTTCGGTCTTGGGCTTGGATTGGCCTGTCGTGGTGATGTGGCGCATAGTATAAACCGCTGCCCATGCGATGCCCGACATCATCAAGATGCCAATCACGGTAGCGGCCACCCTAATCCACAAGCGTTCGCGCCGCTGCGGTGCCAGATGCGTTTGCTCAAATTGTTCCCAAGCCTTGTCCACATCGGCGGGCTGGGAAAGAGTGCGCTGGCTGCGGCGGGCACGGGCGACCTGCGTGAGACGGCGGTAGAACTCGCGGGTCTCATCGTCGCGGTTCACGGCATCCAGGATTTCTTGTTCGCTGTAACGCTCGGGATGGTCGAGCATATCCAGCAGACGGTCGATGTTGTTGTTAGTTTCCATTGCGGTTGGTGTCATTAAATGAATGATTTAATACGGCTGATACACTGACGCAGATACTTATAGACGGTTCCCACACTCATGTCAAGACGGGTGGCGATTTGCTGGAAGGTCAACTCCTCGTCAAAGCGCAGGCGGAAGATGGTCCGTTGCGGCTCCTCGATATGCGCTTCGACGATGGCGTTGATGCGATCAAGTTCGGCCAGCAATTCCTCGATGCTGTGCGTTTCGTCGGCCTCGCCAAGCGGATGCAAGTTCTTGAAGCGTTCCCTCAACTGCATATTTCTAATGCGGTTGAGGCAGCCGTTGCGCACAGCACTCATCAGATAGGCTTCGGTCTTGACGCCCGTCAGTTGGCACTCATTTTCCAGCAGGCGGGCAAACACGTCCTGGACCACGTCTTGGGCCTCGGCGTCATCGTGCAGCAAGGTTCTGGCCAGATGTATCATCTTGCCGCAATGTTGCCTGAACAGCCCCTCGAGTATGCTATTGTCATTCATGTCAGTGTCTTCGTTCTATATTGATGACACATCAACCATTAGTTTTTTCACACTTAGATGATTTTTTTTAAAAAAAAACGATGACTACAATAATATATTTTTATCAATGGTGTCCGTAGAAGTTTCAGTGTTGCTGTAGAATGCAGGGCATCACCTTGGCGTAATACATTGTAACTAAACTGATTAGTTGCCATTTATCTCCAAAATGGCAGGTTTTGCCCCAAAAGGGGAAGATACGAGGCACTTCAGAATGACATACCTCCTTCTTGACATTAATGATAAGTGTTGTGTATCGGATGATTCACTGCTGGCCTGGGGTGCCCTTGGGGTCGACGCGGAAGGTGACGAAGCGGTTGTACACATAGTTGGCCAGAGTGTAGGCTACCATGGCAAGGATCATAACGATGTTCTGGCCGGCCTTCTGCATCGGGAAGAAGGGTATCACATCGTCGGGCAAGTTTTTCCAACCGAGACCTTCAAGTAATATCCAACTTACACACAACTGCAATGCCAGACAGATCAGGAAGCCACACACAAACAAGAACAACTCCCGCTTGACATTATTCTTGGTCTTGAAGACCCAATTGCGGTTCCATACAAAACTGTTGATCACGCCCAGCACATAGCCGATGACATTGGAGATGCCGTATGGAAGATCCAATTTGGTGTTTAACAGATAGAAAGCCACCATGGTGATAAGCGTATTGGACGCGCCTATCACAGCATATTTGAGCAATTGTATACCCGTCTGACGGGCTTCGGCTTTATCTATCTTCATGATACAAGTTTTAAACTCGGCAAAATTAGATATTTTTAACGAATTATCAAAATTACTCGTAGATTTTTGGATTGACTAGTCGTTATTTTTGCTCAGAGGCGAAGTAACGAGCCCTACGTTGACCAAGCCCGTGAGTGTATCACAGCCCTGCATGGTCTGCCAGACGACTACAGCGCGTGCTCCATCGGGCGCGATACCATGCAGCAGGTCGACCTTGTCCTGATAGAGCGCTCCGAATCCCCCACCCGTCCAGTTGCCGTACTGATCTGCGAGCACCATGTCGACATGCTGTCGCGAGATTGTCGAATCGGCGGCGATGACATCAATCACCAACGAGAGATTACGATACCGGTAACTATTGTCATGACGCACTGCTAGAGCAATATCATAGCGAGCCGTTGAGTCGTCATACAAGGGATTGAACTTTAAGGGCATCGTGGCATGCCATCCTGTGGCCGAAAACGTTACGAATTGGGCATGGGCCATGACTGGCTTACGCTCGCATGATGCCAAAATGACCATAACGGCGGCAATGAACACCATCGTCATTGCCACCGCACTATCAGTCATTGCACGCACAAGGCGTTTAGTCCTTAGCATTATTTTGTTTGCCTTGCCCATCGTTGTTATGTGCAGTATCGCCCTCACGGGATTGTCGCGGCTTAAAGGTCTTGACAGGCTTCTGAGAGCGGTCGCGCCGCTGGCGCTTTTCACCGCGTGGCTGTTGCTCGCTCTTGTCTTGAGGGGGTTCACTCTGCTGACGCTTGGGCTTGGGCGCACGCTGCTTGCGGTCGGGCCTTCGCTGAATGCCATTGTCATTGCCTTCGGGCGAGACGGCTTCAGCAGCATTGCCACCATTATCCCTATCCTGACGATTCTGCTTCTCGACACTTGCCGACTTATCGGCCGACGAAGAAGACTTCTTTTTCTTCTTCTTTTTCTTTTTGTCAAAGCGGCTGATGCTATCCTGCGACAACAGATCGCCAAACGGCGACGACTCTTTGACGTTCTCATCCTCGGGCTTGAGGGCATCGGGCTTAATGCCGTTTTTGTTCAAGGCGATGATCTCAAATGCTTGGGCCGCTGTCAGCGTAACGGTGTTGACAGGAGCGTTGCGCTCGGTCGAATAGATGATTTCGCGCTTCAGGGCATCGGCCTTAAAGTAATAATAGGTGGCATCCTTGGTCTCGAGGTGGACATCCTTGGCCGGCAGTTGACGGATAGCCTCGACATAGGTGTTAACCTCAAAGTTGATGCAGCACTTGAGTTTAGCACACTGTCCAGCCAGGTTCTGCGGGTTGAGAGAGATATCCTGGAAACGAGCCGCGCTGGTGGCAACGGAGACAAAGCCAGACATCCATGTGGCGCAGCACAGTGGACGGCCGCAAGGGCCTATGCCGCCGATGCGGCCAGCCTCTTGCCGAGCGCCAATCTGTTTCATCTCTACTCGTATCTTGAACACGTCGGCCAGCACCTTGATCAGTTGTCTGAAGTCGACACGCTCATCCGCGATGTAATAGAAAATCGCCTTGTTGCCATCGCCCTGATACTCGACGTCGCCAATCTTCATCTTCAGTCCCAGATCGACGGCAATCTTGCGCGAGCGGATCATCGTGTCCTCCTCGCGAGCCTTGGCCTGCTCATAACGATCCATGTCAGAAGGCTTAGCCTTGCGGAAAACACGCAGTATCTCAGCGTCTTTGCGCAGGTTGACGCGCTTCATCTGATTCTTGACCAACCGGCCGGTCAGCCCTACACGTCCCACATCATGACCCGGATTGGCCTCAACGGCCACCCAATCGCCACGCTTGAGGGGGATGTGAGTGGTGTTGCGGTAGAAGCCGCGTCGCGTGTTCTTGAAGAGCACCTCAACAATTTCAAAATCGTTGTCGGGCACATCCTCAAGCCAGTTGGTGCTAGTAAGGTTACAACGGCCGATATCGCCATTGCAACATCCCCCGCTGCACGCGCCGGCACTGCACTTGACGCAAGTGTCGGGCGCAGGCTCAGGGATGTTAACTTGAGTTATCTTATTCTCGTCCATCGTGGTACGCGCACATTATTTTGCGTAACTAACGGCACGGGTTTCACGGATGACGGTGATGCGCACCTGGCCGGGATAAGTCATCTCATCCTGGATCTTCTGAGCAATCTCGTTAGAGAGTTTCTCGGTCTCGGCATCACTGATCTTGTCAGCGCCTACGATGACGCGCAATTCACGGCCAGCCTGGATAGCATAAGTCTTAACCACGCCAGGATAGGACAATGCCAGATGCTCAAGGTCGTTGAGGCGCTTGATATAGGCCTCAACAATCTCGCGGCGGGCACCAGGACGAGCGCCGCTGATGGCATCGCACACCTGCACGATGGGAGCATAGAGGCTTGTGGCCTCCTCCTCGTCGTGGTGGGCTCCGATGGCATTGCAGATGTCGGCCTTCTCCTTATACTTCTCGGCCAACTTCATACCCAGTTGAGCGTGTGGCAGTTCGGGCTCATCGTCGGGCACCTTGCCGATATCGTGCAACAGGCCGGCACGGCGAGCCTTCTTAGGATTCAATCCCAACTCGCTAGCCATGATGGCGCACAGGTTAGCGGTCTCACGCGAGTGCTGCAGCAGGTTCTGGCCATAACTGGAGCGATATTTCATCTTACCGATGAGTCGGATCAGTTCAGGATGCAAGCCATGGATACCCATATCGATGGCCGTGCGCTTACCAGTCTCAATCACCTCTTCCTCGACCTGACGGCGAACCTTTGCCACCACCTCCTCGATGCGGGCGGGATGGATACGGCCGTCGCTCACCAACTGATGCAATGCCAAGCGAGCGATCTCGCGGCGCACAGGGTCAAATCCCGACAGCACGATAGCCTCGGGCGTGTCATCAACCACGATCTCGACGCCTGTTGCAGCCTCCAGAGCACGGATATTACGGCCCTCACGACCGATGATGCGACCCTTAATTTCGTCATTATCAATATGGAACACCGTCACAGCGTTCTCGACCGCAGTCTCGGTAGCGACACGCTGGATGGTCTCGATGATGATGCGCTTGGCCTCTTTGTTGGCAGTCATCTTGGCATCATCCATGATATCGTTGATGTAACTTGCCGCATTGGTCTTAGCCTCATCCTTGAGCGACTCGATCAGTTTCTCCTTAGCCTCATCGGCCGACAAGCCGCTCACGTGCTCAAGCGTGTCGCGAACGCTCTTCTCCATCTTGTCGATATCCTTCTTGCGCTCGTCAAGCACTGCCATCTGGTTCTCGACATTCATCTTCAGGCTCTCGACCTCATTGCTGCGGCGCTTGAGTTCGCCCTGTTGCTGGTTGAGGGACATCTCACGCTGCTTCAGTTTGGCTTCGCTGGTCTGTACCTTGCTCAGGCGTGAATTGGCTTCCTTCTCAGCGTCACTCTTGATCGACATACCGATTTCTTTGCCCTTAAGCACCTCTTTGTTCTTGAGCACCTCGGCTTCAAGACGAGCCTTCTCAATGATCTCGTTGGCTTGTGATTTGGCATTCTTACGCGAGAAGTATAATGCCGCCACACATCCAATTGCCATCGCCAGGATGGCTACAATAACAGTAATTATAATGTTCATTTTAATTGATAAAATATTAAACAAACGCGCCACCATAGGTATCAAACGCATCATGCTGGCAATCAGCATAGTGCATCATCATTCCTAAAGTGGTGCAGGAACCTAATTCTAAAAACGACGCATTCAGCAGGACATCACTCCCCGTCGCCCAAAAGGGCATCGAGACGATTGTCCAGATCATTCAGGAACTCATTGACCTGACGGTTTTCACCGTAAGCCTCCAGATAGAGGCGGGCAAACTGGAAAGCCACCCTGCCAAGCACATCGGCCGACTCCCCGTTGAAGCGGTTCATCCATTTCTTCCACAATGTGTTGACAAGTTCCTCGGCCTTGCGGTAATTTTCCTCCTCCTCTGGGTTAATACTCAGCGCAATCGGATTAGCCGCGTCGGCGAGTTGTATCCATATTTTTTCTTTATTATTGTCGGCCATAACGGTAGAGAGTCGTTTCAAGCGTTCAATTGTTTGATGCACCGGTCAATGTCCCGCACCATTTTGGCAACTTGCTTCTTGTATTTCGCAACCGACTCCGGGTTACTCGGAACAGAATGCGCCACACGCAGAAACTCATTATCTATCTTGAGTTGGCTCAATTCCTTCTCCAACTTTTCGATCTCGAGTTCCTGGCGCTCGATCACGCGCGACATTTCCTTTTTCTCATTCAGGAGCGCGACATACCGCTTGCCCAAGACCTCCATCTTGTGCGACAACTGCTGCAGTCTATCTTTCAACTCCATCGAGGGCATAGTTACCAATTTTTTTGCAAAAGTACAACTAATTTTGAATTATCGGCACTCAACACGGCAAATATTTTGCATTTTGAGGCGCAAAAAATAGCATTTTGCGATAAATCGGCACATATTCAGTGATGTAAAATCTTTTTTTGAAAAAAAATCCGCAAAAAAGTTTGTCAGTTCTAAAAATGGTATTACCTTTGCATCCGCAAATCGGGGCATTAGCTCATCTGGTAGAGCGCAACACTGGCAGTGTTGAGGTAAGCGGTTCGAGTCCGCTATGCTCCACAATCGATTTTATAAGTGACTGAAAATCAGTCACTTATTTTTTATCCGATGGGGTGCTTCCCCCCAATGTGCCCCCCTTTCCTGTTTTCGGCGCATAATTCGATATGATTTTTTGAATATCTCTATCGAATACTTGTTGGTCTTCGCTCTTAGCACGTTTCTTCAATTTACTCACATCTATTGTCTTTCCGTCTCCTTCGCAGAACACACTCGTGATCACGGATTTGACTTCATTGTCATCAACATTCTTGCTAGCCAATGTCCTCATTAGAATGAACAAACAAGAATAATTTGTAAGCCCACTCTTAGTCGTACGCATCCACCTCAATTTCTGTGACAACGCTATCACCGAAGAGCTGAAGATTGCTAAAAATACGGCTTCTTTGTTAGGCTCAATGTCCTTCTTGCTCACTAGATACTGATAAATGCCTTTCAGCGCAGCCATGCTCAAATCAGTCGGCATAACTCGAGTCAGCATAAATCTTCCATCTATCCTCAAACCAAACCCTGAACACCTATCATTGACAATATGATAAAGCTTAACGAAGTACTTTTCATAGTCCTCAAAATCACGTCGTTTTGGGTTCGACTTATCTAAGTTAAATTCGGCAGCGTATCTTAAATGAAGCACATCGATATAATCGTTCTCATCCAAGACTTTAGTTGCGCCTACTAAAACATCAGTCCATGAACATCCTGATTTTAAAGATCTATCAAACATGCTCGTCGGGTAAGCATACATCCAACAATCATGCAGCATCTCAACCACCACGCCAAGTTCGGTTTCAGATGCGATGCCATCGAAATAATATCGGAACGATGCCAACGACGGCAATTTTAGAGAGTGGTCGATGATCGTGCACTTCAGTCGATAGCACAGCGATTCCAATTTATACATGCACAAATCAGATTTCTCAACCATCATGGATTCTTCGTTTATATCACACATAAGTCATAGCATCGTTTACTCGGTTGCAAAGATAACATATTTATCTCAATTACCCAAGCGTGACTAACGCTATCGTCTTTCCTGCTGTTGGAGGAGAGGTCTGGGCGCTAATTCTGCAAGATGCGCACAGCACGAACGGCTACCGTGTAGCGGCCGCAGCAGCCCCAGTACGCCCCCCGAGTCGAAGTCCCGGAAGTACGCGTCGTTGGAGTTGACCGTGCGGAGCGTGCGCGACCAATAGAAGCCGTACGAACCCGTTTCGAGCGCCCTACCCCAGCGGCAGCCAGAGGTGGGCAAGAAGATGGTGTTGCCGTTCAGACCGGTCACTAAGACGCCCGTTCACGCTGTTGCATGTCGCCCACAGAGTGCCGCAGGGCCGCAACGATACCAGCGATATAACTTAGTACTAGCCAACATAGTTCACACATCAGTATCACTCCCACTAATGCATGACAACCTGTACAACCTGACAAAAGACAAAGTGGCAGGTGTCAGTCAGTTTTCTTCATTTTTTTGGGACCCCTTATCCCCTATTAACTTTTTTGCTTGATATCCAGCGAATTAAACCAATCCAACCCCAAAAGTGCACTCCCCTATTTCCCCTTGGCACGAAGGCAAAATTGTTGCTGCATGTATGGCCGATGAAGACTTCTAGAAATACAACTGACGCCAACTTGCTCGGTAAACGAGTAGTTGACATGACCGGCGAAGAAATCGCGAGCCTGATCCGCGACACTATTGATGCCGCTGTAGCCGGGAAGCCTTCAACCGAGCAGGCCAAAGAGAGGAAGATACTGCACGGGAAGAAGGAACTCGCCAGAGAATTGAGCGTATCTGTATCTACAGTGAGCAGATGGCTCGACTCAACGATCAAGCCTCCTGCTGTGATCCGCGCCGGTAGAGTGCTCTTGTTCGATTATGATCTTGTCCTTGAGCAGCTAAAGAACTGCGATGGGCTTAGGTGGAACAACCGATAAGCACTCCAAAACTGACAAGGCTCGACCTTGGCACCGACCTCACGACCTCGAGTTGTTCTCCCGGCACGGCCGCCCGCCGGTTCTAAATAGGGCGGCAGCATTAAGACTATTATTAAACAATATATTTAATTTATTTATTTTATTATGAGGTACTTAGATGTTTTTTCGTTAACTGGTTCTACCAGTTGTATGGTGCGCGCAGGTGCGGTGGCATTGACCCTGTACATGCTCGCCAAGAGTTTATTCGTCGTTTTGTTTAACCGCTTTAATCGTAACGCTTATGCCGCTGAATAAAGCTGATGGGAATATGTTTGGTTTCGTAACCCACACGTGGAACGCTATCAAGGGCAAGTGCCTGCATCTGTGTCTGTATTGCTTCATGATCGCGCTTAACATCCGGTTCGACAAGTGGGGCGATATTCGGCTCGACGAGAAAGAGTTGCGTGTCAACCTCAGGACCGGCAACTACATCTTCGTCGGTAGCAGTACGGACATGTGGGCGGCGAACGTCCCGAGTGAATGGATCGTTCGTGTTCTCGACCGCTGTGACGAGTTTGATAACCATTACCTGTTCCAGTCCAAGGACCCGAGCCGCTTCCTCGAGTTCATAGACCACCCCGTGATGAGTAAGTCAGTTCTCAGCACTACCATCGAGACCAATCGCTGGTACCCGGTCATGAACAACGCTCCGCACCCTAACGACAGAGCTAGTGCTATGGCCGCCGTCGCTGCTCATGGTGTCCCAACCATGGTGACCATTGAACCCGCTATGGCCTTCGATCAGGACGAACTGGTTGCGATGATCCGCGCGTGCAACCCCACGCAGGTAAATATCGGTCGCAACACCAATAGACAGGTCCAGTTGACCGAGCCTACGCGCGCCGAGGTTCAGGCCTTGATCGCTGAGCTCAAGACCTTCACCAACGTCCATGTGAAACCTAATGCGTCTGAGTGGCAGTAAGGAGTAATGTCGTTAAGTATGGGGTGGCCCACCACCCCAGATTTTAAAGAACAATTAATATGACAACACTAAAAATTAAAGAAGGTACAAAAAAGATTAATCCTTTTCAATACAAAGACAGGGAGGACATTGAGGAGCTCATCATTGCTGATTCCGTGGAGGAAATCGGTATGTGCGCTTTTTTCGGTTGTTCTAACCTAAAGAAAATCATTTGGGGTAAGCATGTCCACACCATTGGCATGCAGGCGTTCTCCTATTGTGATTCCTTGAAAACGTTGTATCTGCCGAACTCAATTGAGCATATCCAATCCCATGCATTCGCTTTTTGCCCTGGGTTGGTTTTCGTTGAGTTTGAAGATAACAGCAAGGTATATGTCACGTCGAGGGCCTTCTCCGATTGCACGAGACTCACCTGCGTGATTCTACCCGATGGATTAAAAAGTATCTACCATTTCGGTAGATGCCCGAAACTTGAGGACATTTTTATCCCCGGGACCGTAACGCATATTGGCCACAAGGCTTTCAGCGAGATTGCTGCTACACAAATTGACTTACCTGACTCTATTAAAAAAATTGATCATCAGGCTTTTTACAATTCCAAACTCACAAGCGTGGTCGTGCCTGATAGCGTTTTAACGATAGAAGACTCGGCCTTTGGATTTTGCAGTGACTTGAGAAGTGTTGAAATCGGCAAGTCTGTAGTGTACATTGGAAGAAGGGCCTTTAAGGATTGTCCGGTACTTAGCGAGGTGACGTTCAGGAGCACCATTATCGGCTCCATAGGGACCAGTGTCTTCAAGGGATGTAAGAACCTCAAGCGTATTAACGTGCCTGCCAGTGCGATGGACACCTACAAGCGTCTGTTGCCCAAGTACCTGCACAAGAAGCTGGTCGGGTTCTAATGATCTCACGGCTTCGCGCCGTCGATAACAGGTTATCTAGAGTCCTAAAATTCATTAATAAAATAATTATCAACAATTTAAAGAAAGGAGAGCTATAAGAAAAGACGAGAATTAGAGCTGAATATCGTACTTTCTCAATATGAAATTTATATTATTGTGGTCGGGGCGACATAGAGTCGTCCCGATTTCTATTTTAAGGATGTTTGACACCGTTAATAGACAGACTGGGTGTCGCTATCGCCTGGGGGTGGCAGAGGGAGTCCACGGCCTTCTACGCCGGTTAGGGCGATATAGCCTTCACGCAGCGGGTTGAAGTATTCATCAAGGCCGTAGAAGTAGTGTCCCTGGCGGCATTCATCGAGGGCAAGCTTGAACCACTCTACATACTCACGGTCGCTACCATGGGCGTTGCGAGCGAGGCGTGGGTATTCTTGAATGATTCTCTCGGCATTCTCACGTGGGGTCATGCCGCTGTCGTCCCATGGCAGCGTGCAGTCGGGAGTGTACAGTGCCTGGTCATCCCCACGCTGCTCGTTAAAAAATGCGCCGCACCCCTTCCACGTGTTTTTCTTTATCGTGAGCCAGCAGCGGTAACACATGCCGTTGGGGCTGATGTACGGGCATACACGGAACAGCTCGTAACCCATCTGGTGCAGCTCGGCTACCGTCTCATAGTACCTGACGAACCGGGCGTGCATCTCTTGTGCTGCACGTTCCTCTCGCAGCTGCTGTCGCACGTCCATGAGGGCAAAGCCGAGCAGGTTCCTACCCTTCCATCTCCGAGGGTCGATAGCGTCGGGGTGATGCTCGTCAAGGCCGATACCCCAGATGCTATCCTTCGGGCTCGCTTCTACTAGAATCTTGTTGCCGGTGCTCAACAGGAACTCTAGTAGGTGGGGATTCTGAGAGAACTTAGCCATGTTACCCCTCACAACAACATCATAGCGTTCACCCTCCCACGCAGCGCCGTCGAAGCCCGATACCATGCGCCCGAGTTTCTTGATGGTTGACTGGTCTGTTTCACGTAATATCTGTTGGAGTATAGGCTCGTCGTTGAAAATGCGCGCCTTCTCGGCCATCATATATTGCTCTGCACAGTTATAGGTCTGCCCGTCGATGCTGAACGAGCTTGGGTACCACTGGCTGAGACACGCCTTGGTCACGCCGTCCCCTTTGCTAGTATGGCCCCAGAAAAACACGAAGTCTTCTTTGGTGTATTTCTTGTTAGTCGCCGTCAGATGCAGAATGTTATGTCTCATGTTCATAGTCGATGATTAGGTGATTAACTTGCCCTTAAACTAATACGATTCGATGACACTCCAATCATCGTATGGGAACCACTTACCATGCCATAGGTCAAGGTAATAGATGATAGTACGCTGATCCAATGATAACGACTCATCAACTAAACGTCCTGAACAATGACCTTGCTCTATAGCATCCTCCAAATTCTGACGAAAATTACCGAAGAAATCTGGGAGTTCCTTAGTTTGGTCATATATCATTTTTTCACCAAACCACCACATGGCATCGTTTGACCTATCCTCATACGGGCATTCTTCCTCCCCGTGGTAATACTTGAATAATGTTAGCAATCTCTCTGGTGTCATGGTCCGTCGTCAGTTAGCCCTGTGTCTAATAATCGTCTTCCTCATTTTCCTCATTTTCCTCATTTTCTTCATATTCTGATTGTCCAGAATAATATCCATCATCATATCCAGATGCATAGCCCTCCTGATACATGGTTTCGTAATAATCATAGTAAGAACTAGAGTCATCATACCCATATCCATGTGAATATCCATGACTTCCATCATAGCGCCCTTGTTCATAGCCCTCCGAATAGCCCTCATCGTATGCATCATCAGGGGAGACGCTTCTCGATGAAGAACGAACTGGTTCTTGATAGTAATCTGTGGAAGGTCGTGAGATTGAATTATCAAGAGAGGAACTTGAGGGATAAGAACTGCTCTGATATAGACTATTATTTGTGTTTACAGATGATGTGTTGGTGCTTGAACTACTGCGATCACAATTAGCTATTGCAAATAGTATGATAATGCCATTGACAATGGCCAAGAACCAACCAGCTATTTTTTCAAGTGTATCCATATTATTGCCTTTTTTAGAATTTTGATCACTTGTTCTGTTCGATGAAAGTGATTGTGCATTCCTTGCAGCGGCGGTCTTCCTGCCGGTTGCGAGCGAGGGAGAACCGCTCATATTTCTCGAAGATGTCTAGGCCGCGTCCCAGGGTGATGCGCCAGCCGTTGTTGAGGTCAATCATACGGTCATGTTTGGCGTTGAAGTCATAGGTGAACTCTATGCCCAGCGGAGCCACTTCATCTGCCAGGTCATCGAATGTGTCGATTAACTCGGCGACTTTCTCATCGTCAGGATTGCTTGTACTGAGGTGGATTTTTAATTCCTCAGGGTTATCGCAGCACTCACGGCAGGTCTGAAGGAAATCCACAAGGTTATCTATTTGGAAAGGATAACGGATGAATGGATCTGTCACCTTGATGTCAGTGGCCGTGCGCAGATAGTCGCCGAATAATGACGCATATGATACACCCTTCTGGTTTAAGCGCAGATCGATAGACTTGTTAGCGAGCCGAACGATGCGTGGTCTGGTCGGCTGCGTTTCTGCTTTCCCAGCTGTTGTATCGGGAAGCGTTGGTGTAATCTGTTCATCTGCGTTCTCTTCGGGCTCAAGGTCTGGCTCGTCCACAAAACCATTCTCAATGCACTCAAGCGTATAGACTTTTTTCTCCTCGCCCGACGCCATCACTGTATAAACAAACTTTGCCGGTTCAACCTTGAATGTCTCATCAATGATATAAAGTTGATCCTTGACGCGACGACGGCACTCAGCTGCATAATCAATAATCTCAAGGGCTTCTTCCTGGGTGAACACACCGTTAGGATACAATAATTTAATGAAGCCTGAGAAGGTCTTGCGTATACCCAGGTGATCGCGTTCTGATAATGATCCGTCAAATTTCGCATAGTCCTTAAGCAACCCAGAAAAATCCTTTCCACGCAACTCATGTAGCACGGCAGCAATATAGTCGGTAATTAAGCCGTAACCGTTACTGAAGGAGTTCTTCCTGAGCATCTTGATCTCCCAGCCAGGATTATACAAGTGAATGCGGTCAAGGAAAGCGCCCTTAACGAACGCCGTCGGGATAGACTCAAACAGATGGGTGTTCTTGAGCATATAGGGCACTGTATGCTTGGTGTTCCCGACAAACGACATGGAAGCAGATGCCTCGTGAGTGGCCTTACCACGGTTGAACGACTTGTTGGCAAGGTAATTCTGCATCGTGTCGATGAGCACCGGGTCGATGGATTTGCCCCGTTGTTGCTCATATTCGTCCCAGGCGACCACATCCCAGTAGCCAACGAGACCCAAAATCTCTTTGTTGCCTGAAATCTTAGAAAAAAGGCGTGCAGATGTCACGTCACCGCCAGATACCAACACACCATAGGGGGACAGTTCCTGGAACACATGTGACTTACCCGTGCCCTTGGGGCCAAGTTCCATGAAATTGAAGTTGTTCTCGACGTGAGGCAGCAGGCGAGCCAGCACAATAAATTTCTCTCGCCTGTTGAGTAACTCAGGATTCAAGCCGACCGTGTGGATGAGCATGTCTATCCATTCATCGGTAGTGAAGTTCTCGCGCTGTGCGATATAACTGTTTATGTCGATATTTGAGATTTGGATGGGCTTCAGGCCTTGTATTTCCCAACGGACTCTGATGTCATCGCCCGAGAGGTAATTGAGCGTTACGATGCACCACACGCCATTTCCAGACAACAACTTGGGGTTGCTGGTGACATATTGAGAGGCGATAGGAATTTTGGTCAATCCCAGATTAGCGAACTCGGCCTCATACTGATCGGCCCTATCGTTGAGCTGGCATGAGATTTTATCAATGATCCTGTAGTGGCCAGCCTCGCGGATCTTGCCCTTGACCTCTTCGGCATCGGCTCGGTGGACATAATTGTTCTGGATGACACTCTTTACTTTCTCAAGACCCTCCTCAATAATATCTTCATCGTCACACGCACAGTACTGGCCCAGCAGGTACTCCAACACGTAGGTCGGCACCGGCAGGTTTCCTTTTACTCTAAATGCCAGATCCTTACGCACAACCTTGCCCATGAAGGCATTCAATATCTTTTCCTGTAATTCCATATCTCTAGAAGTCTTGCTCAATTAATGTTTTGTTCGTTATTTTTACACTCTCAAGAGGATTCAGCATATCATCAGCGTCATAGATGTTCAGCTGCATGATGTTGCTAGGCGCGCTCTTGCTTAATATCAATTCCACATCGACGATACGTTCCATAGCCGAATCGGCGACTGGACTATCCAGTACGAACTCTTTAATCTCGGTTACGGGCTCACCATTATAGTAAATGCCCACCTTGATGTTTCGCTTCTGCACATTGGCTGACACCGCCTCGTTCTGTAGAATCTGTATTTTTGCTCTGCTGGAGACGATTACAGGCGATTTCGTGAGCAAGGTAATACCTACCTTGGCTTTAGTGTCATCGTGCCTGTAATTGCTCCTGACGACGGGAATGACCATCTCCTGGAGCGATGCACCGCCATGCGAGAAGTTGTAACCGCCACCCTGGACAGCAAAACGGTTCGCCCCGACCGGCACGGCCACTTGAAGATCGCTACCCATGTCAGAAACCTGAGCCCATGGGAATTTCACCACATTGAGCACGTTATCTCTAGATTTTGTCAGGTAATAACGCGTAGTGCGCTCAACATAGTCTTCAGTGATCTGTTGCTTGTCCTTGTCCTCAAAGGTCATGTCGTTGTATAGGAAGCCGTGGTCGGCGGTAATGATGACATTGTACACGTTATAGGATGCGTGTATGCTCTTCACCATTTTCGCGATGTCCGTGACTGTATCGCGACAGGTGCGGATAACGATGAACGGATCATTGGAATGGGCTTCATTATCCAATGCATTGTGCATCACATAGACCAGCGGGCGTTTAAACAGGTTGTCACGTTTATACTCCGGTGTACCGTTGGCCACCTTGGCATAGTCCACACAGGTTGCCCCCTCGATGCGGGCACCCAGATACTCGTCCCTGGCCTGTATGGTGTTCAGTATTTTGCCGTCAACACCCATTTGGAGGCCGCCAGCCCCGTCATCATAGATATCCAGTCTGTCGTGCGGGAACAGCGCCGGTTTGCAGTATTTAGTCTCGGTAGGCAACATCGCTAAGCCTGGAACAACCTCAGCGGTGATACGCCTATCCTTCACCAGTTCCTCGGCCAGTTCTTTACCTAGTTCATAGCGCATAGCGTCGCACACGATGACTACGAGCTTAACACCGGGTTTGCGTTCGGCAGCAAAAAGGTCCTGCTGTTTCAAGAACTTGGTGTCCTTGAGGGTGGAAACGCTCTCCGATAAGCACTTGATCCACTCGACATTCATGAGGTTCACCATGTCAGCATAATCAGTGTCCATCGTTTTCTTGGCGGCATTAATGGCACTCATGATAGGTGTACTGCTGTCATCCAGGGCATGAAGTGCTTCCATGGTCTTGCGGTAATGGTAGTCGAGTTTCCAGAATACTGTTGAATAATATTCTACATAGTCATCAATAGAGTTCAGAGTGAACGACCCTAATGATTTACGCACAGTATAATAGTTCGCCAGCGACAAGGCAAACGAAACACTCTTTTCAATACCTTCGTCACCGTCCTTCTTGACCAGTAACGTCCTGAACTGTTCCGCTGCCGTGGTTGGGTCATCGGTGAGTTTGTTAGCCAGGATATAGCCCACAATGTCCCACGCCATATCAGTGGGAATGTAGAAATATTGTGCATCATAGCCATAGACCTTGACGATCTCCTCGGCCTTGATCTGTTGGCTAAGCGTGTTCAGGGCGGTCATGAACTGTTGCGCTTTTTGTTTGGGTTGGTGTAGCGCCGTCTCCAGCAACTTGTTCATCTGCTCCAACGCTACCGAATTAGTCACTTTGAAGTGCTGATAGTTGTCGGTAGGCGCCAGGGGCAACAGTTGGGTGATAGCATTGTACCTCAGCACCTCGGCCACCTGCTTCATTGCGGTGCCCTGCATCTCGTCATATCCACATCCGAATATCCTCGTCAGCTGAGATTGCACGGCATTCCTTGCGTCGGTGTCTCGCTTGAGGGCATTGGTCAGCGTCGTCCACTTCTTATCGTCCACGGCAATGGTGATCATCTTGATCATGATGTCGTTCCAATCCAGAAGCTTGCTATCGCCCATATAGCCCGATATGAGACCGCGGTTAGCGAGATCGATTGTGAACAGCTCCGGCGTGAGATAGTCACCCAGGATCCGTTTATATTTTTCCAGGGACAACTCATTAATGTGCCGCTTAATATAGGGCGCAAACTCCAGCGGCAATCGGTGCTGTTGCAGGAACGCCTCGCTGGTTTCGCTCTTGTACTCCATGTTGGCTGCGAGCAGGTCCAGCAATGGGAATTTCTCCATATCATCACGCGTGCTTGGGCTCAGCTGGTGGAATGCGAGTATCACTTTGTCGTTCTTCCACTCATTCTCGATGGCATACTTGGTCGAGAACCAGTGTCCGTCGAACTCCATGAAGCGATATCCGTCGGGCCAGTCGCACGCAGCCAGCTCGTCAATCAGTTGCTTGCTGACGCTGCTGTCGAACACGAACAGCACGTGCAACCTCTCGTTACGCTCGAAATACTGATATATCTTGTCTTGTATCATCTATTTGCTCTGTTTTTCGTAAGATTCAATATAATTGTCCATCTCCTCGTCAGAGTCCATATCTCTCAGATGGCAATATACCTCCCAAATTTTAGGCACAACCTCTTCAAATGAATTGGCTGAACAAATGTAGATGTAATATTTAGCGCGTTTGCCATTATAATTATATGCCCTAATTCCTATTTCATAGATATTGTAATACTCGATTGAGAAACCATTTCCAAGATTTTCCTTGTGCACACAGCCATCAGGGTCAATAATTTCGATAAACGACTCAGGTTCTCCCGTATGAATCAACAATGCCTGTTCAACACCCTCTTTCAATAATACATGCGGTGTATATGAACACAGCACACTATTGTCCTTAAAGATTGCACAATAACATGTTATATAGTTCTCATTGATCTTCTTAAGTCGATTGTGGCAATATTCAGCAATTTCAAAAATGCTTGGTTCGTCCATATCGTTGACAGTTTATGGTTGATAGTATAGCGGGTTGATTCATATCGTGTTGCACGTTACTCGACTGTTTCGTCGTCGAACAGTTCTTTCATCTTCTGCTGGAGCAGTTGTTTATCGGGCAGGCACAGGCGGTACTCGGCTACCATGGTGGGTGACAGCGATCGGCTCAATGCATACTCGACCACCTCGTTGTCCTTGTCCTTGCACAACAGCACGCCGATGCTCGGGTTCTCCTTGGGTTTCTTCACGTCACGGTCAAGTGCTTCTAGGTAGAAATTAAGCTGTCCCAGGTGTTCGGGCTTGAAGGACTCCATCTTCAGCTCAAACGCCACCAGGCATTGCAGTTCTCGATGGAAGAACAGCAGGTCGATACGGAAGTCACTGTTGCCCACCTGAAGACGGTATTCCTCATCGATAAAGAGGAAATCCTTGCCCAGTTCAAGCACTAGCTTCTTCATCTTGCCGACCAGGGCCGACCTTAGGGCATTCTCGTGAGTGAATCGCTCGGAGCCCAGGAATTCCATAACGTACTGATCGCGGAATACTGTCAGGGCACTGGGTGCGATTTCTCTCAACACCGGTGAGAGTTTTGGCTCACCGAGCATTGTGCGCTCAAACACGGCCGCGTCTATCTGTCGGTTCAGCTCGCGGTTTGACAGGCGTTCACGCTTGCACAGCAGTAGATAGAAGCCGCGTTCTTCAACACTCTTAGCACGTCCCATGATCGTGAGATTATTGGACCAGCTGGTTTCTCTCAACAGTGTTGAGACTTTTTCGTCGGCGTCCCGATATGTCTCATAAAACTGCTTCATGCGCCACAGGTTCTTGTCCGAAAAACCCTTCACCTCGGGGATTGACGTGGCGATGTGTTGAGCAAGTTGCTTTACCACACCGTCGCCCCACTCGGCATGCGCGATTTTCTCCGAGATGAATGAGCCAATCTGCCAGTACATATCGATGAGGGCGGTGTTGGCCATCCTGAAGACACGGCCGCGTGCTTCCACGATCATCTTCACCACTTCGTCGAACTGTGAAGTGGGTACCGGGCTGTTCTGTATCATTTTATTGTCCATATCCTTATGTTTTTAATTCAGTTTGGCGAGGACGTCACCGAACTTGGCGTAGTTGACTACCACGCCGTCGTCGAGGTCCATGGAGATCATCTTGTCGGCGACGTAGTGCAGGCGCTCCTCATATTCCAGGCATTCCTGGTGGTCCTTGATGAGTTTGTCGAGACGGCGGCGCTCGGCGGTGTTGAGGGTAGCGCTGCGCGACTGCATGGCTTCTATCTCGGTGCTGAGGTAGTCGATGTGCCGCAGCAGGTAATTGATGCGGATGTGCTCGACCGTGTAGGGGGTCATGCGGTGCATGTAGGCGATGACCTGGAATGCCCCTTTCTTGCTTGAGAACAGCCAGTAGATGGGGCGTTTCTGATACATCTTCTTGTGGTCCTTCCAGAAGTCCTTTACCAGGTAATTCTCCAGTGGCTTGCCCAAGCACTGGTCAACATAACTGAGGTTTTCGGTCTGCGTGGCTTCGCCCATCAGGATGCGAATGAATTCGGCAAAGCGGTTTATCGCATTGTCGGCGAAGGGGCACTCGCGTGGCATCAGCGGCACGACACCGTCGTCATCCACCTCGAAGCGGCTATCAGGCACCAAGGCCTCATACTCCTTCATGCCGTCGCCCTGGTTCGCGAGGATCAGCCCAGGCTTGTCGATGCTGTATCGTCCCATCATGCAGCCTACAGCGTAACTGATGAGTTGTTTCATCAGCACGTTGTCATGCCAAACTATTTTATTGTTCTCAATCGAGATCTCGCCTTGCTGGAGGATGGTCACCTTGTCCAACGGCACGTCAGGTGTTAGTTCATCCTGCAGGCCGTATATGTCAATAAACTGACGGTTGAGTTCTTCTTCATTCTCGTGCAGACGCTCAAACTGGGTTTCCCACTTGGTCTTGAACACTCCTACGCGCCACTCCAAGCGATCCAGTTCCGGTGCAGCCAAATCAACCATTGCTCCAATCCAGTCACCATAATCATGCATGATGTCGATGTATTTATCAGCAGTCATGCCGAGCAACTCATTTCCCTGGAAATCCCAGGACGTTTCGTGGGCATCCCAATCATCTCGAGAGATTTTTATGCATCGCTTCGAAATGTCATTAAAAAAACTATTTGTAGCAGGAAGATTTAACAAATCTCCCGCTTGATACTGTTCCCTTGGATTAACAGATTTTCCAAGAGCTCTAAAGACGCAAGAATTAAGCCAGGATATCATGTCTATTGGAGACACTTCACTTGATGGAAAGTAACTCATTCCCTGAATATCATAAATTGAACCCGTCGGGAAATATCTGAAATACGGACCTGATATTAAGCCCCATGAAATAGAGGGTTTAAAATAGAAATTTGTATTCTGAGGGCGTGATCTCAACTTACCATCATCATCAGTAAAATGTTTTATTTCAAAGCCGTCGTTCTCCCAATTTACGACTAAGTCTTGATTACCATACCATTTTCTACGGGCTCCTCCCTTATTATATGGGAACCATTTCAGTCCGCTTTCTAATGCATGCTCAGTTGATTTGATTCCTAAACCCAATTTCTGGAATGCTATTTCAAACCAATACCTAAGAAATAAATCGTTATTGCCTGTTGCCAGCCCTTGCTTGGAAACACCTAGATTTCTTAGAGAAATAGGTGATGAAAGGGCCTTTAGCATATTGTCGCTAACAATTGATATTGCTTGATTTGGAATTCTATTGAATAATATTTGATCAATGAAATGAAATTTATCACGTAATTCTAAGTAACCATTCTTTTTGTTTTCACAATTTGTAAAATGACCGAGTGATAGGAATGCACCTTTCATAAAAGGTTTATTATTGGTGACGACAAAAGCAACATTTTGAACAACTTCGCCACTTAATTCTTCAAAAGTGCGTGCTCCTAAATGTAATAGGCTATCAATATTATAATTATCTAAAAACAGCTGTCTAAGAGCCACGAAAGATGATTTATATGTCCATGTATCCATATTGATCATTGCGAATTTTGCTTTTGTTGCTAATCTGTGTATCGCAAGTAACATGAAAACTGAATACAAATCATTTTTTCCTTCACCATAATGAGCAGAGCAATAAGATTTTAATGTTGAATCCATGTTGCCACATTCAAGATATGGAGGATTCATTACCACCGCATGATACTTGTCGGTGAGCGCAAGGATAATGTATGCGTACTGCATGGTGAGTCTTGAGGGTTCGGGTATGGTTTCCCCGCTTGCGAGTAATTCTTCATATTCGACTGTGCGTATCTTTAGTGCGCTGCGGGTGGCTTCAGAGATGTTAAACTTCATGATGCTGCCCAAAGTATCTGCGTCATTCATCAGCCAGACAGCATCAGCAAGTTCCTGCTTCATCTGTTGGGTTGCTCCCGACAAATAATGATTGAACGCTGCTTCAATAAGAGGCTTTACATCTGCTGCTTCGGACTCACCATGCATCCATTCACGCATTACTTCGGTGAACGGTCGCGGCATGTCATAAACACGCGGCAGTGTGTGTGCGTCGAGGAATGCCTGATCTTGTCGGCAGGCCTTTAGCAGCAGCGAGAACGTGGCGAGTTGCTTGGCACGTGTGTCAATGTCTATGCCCAGCAAGTTCTTGGAAAAAATCTTTTCGATTGCCTCACGTCGAGTATAGCCCTCGTTAACATAGAGTTCCAACAGCAGATCAAAGCATTCGTTCAGAATGTGTCCTGATCCACAAGCGAGATCGGCAACCTTCAGTTCGGTAAGGTCATTGACTTCAAGTTTCTCGTCCCGTTGGTCGCAGTCCACAAGATACTTCCACCTAGGTTTTAACTCGTCAGCATCATTGGGGTTGTTGTCGAGATAGATGCGTCCCACGGTGTTCTGCACCATGTATTTCACAATCCAGTTGGGTGTAAAAATCTGGGTTGCAGCGGGAATCTCATCAGGAGTGTATTTGCCCTTCTTGGCAAATACCTCGTCCTTGCGTTCGCTGATATAAAACTGATAGAGCCAACCGATAAGTTCGGGCGACCTGAAGTCATCATCGGTGATATAGTCTGTGTGGTTCAATAGGTCAAGGAAACCACCTTGGGCGAGGACGTTGGCGGGCAGAAGCATCTCGGTATACTCAGTGATGCCGCCAAAGCAAGCCCTGATGATGGGGTTGTTGTGACAGAAGGCGGTGATGAGCACATTAAACTGCTCAAACGTCTTGCTGTCGTCGTCAAGTAACCGCATCAGTGAACGACGCTGTGATTCAGTCATCACCGGGAAGCGCCCACGACGTGCTGCGGTCACGATGTTAGGCACACGCGTCACGTCATCCTCATAGTTCAATACTGGTTCACACAAGTCATTTCGTGTTAAGATGGAGAGGGCCACCAGCCGGTTGAACCAGGTATAGGCCGCTTCTTCATAGACCTCAGGGATGCCCTTCAGCCTGATGCGGTCGTTCAGTGCCATCCACCTATCATAGAAACCCTCGTCCTCGATGACGTTCCCCCGATAGACCGTGGCGCCCTGTACACGGATGGGCTGCTCGGGAAGGGGGGCTCCCTCGACAAAGCCTAATGCCTCCAAACGGTTTTTCACGCCCTGCTTAAGCATCACACGTGCCTGGCAGGCAAATCTCTTGAGTTGACCGGTATCCATATTAATAGTCTATGATTGAATGCTAAGGATTAAATAATGATAATTTCTTTGTGTTTCTCGATTTCGTCCATCAGCTGCTTGCGGATGCTGTCAAGATACTCGTCCACATCGGCAGCCGACTTGAGCGTCTTGATGCTGCGGGTGTTGAGGCGCACATCCTTGGGCGCATTGTCTTTATGTTTGTCGCGATCATCCGGGTCATCGGGCTTGGGGGTGGGCTTAGAAGACAGAATCACCGCGGCCTGGCTAGTATAGAAGTCATCGGTGTTGATGTTGTTCTTGAGCACCGCCAGATTGCTGGACAGGGTCTTACTGTCGATGATATCCTTCTTGGGGGTATAAGGCACGCCCTCCTCGGCAGCAAATTGTTCAAGCTGGCTGAACGTGTCCTCGTAGGCCTTACGAATCTTGCCGCGCAGCTCCTCCTTGACGGCGTTGAGCTTCTTGTTCAGGCTGTCATAGAGTTTCTTGTAGGTGGGAATCTTGCCGATGGGATAGTCATCCTGTTGGATGGCCACCATGTTCTTCACCTCCTCCTGGTCGTTGGGCAGGAACTCCCAGTTGTCTCGGTTGGCGTCAACAAAGTCCCAATAAGTTTTGTATTTGGTCAGTTGGTCGTCGATAAAGGTGCGGATCTCTTTACGCTTATCCATGAGGCTCTTGCCTGCATCACGCCTGGAGATTACCAGGTTGAAGAATTTCTCTGGATCACGTTCCAGTTTCCACTGTGAGAGCTCGTTGGCGACATCCACAAGAATCGATGCGAAGGGATAACGACTGATTTGCCGTTCATCCTTATTAGCATTCTCGATATATTTGTCGAGCATATCTTTAGCTCTCTTGAAGAGCTCGGCACTGTCAAGAGAGGAGGTCAACTCTCTGCTGTTGAAGATATCCTGCCATGCAGTAACAAAGTCGTTAATCAACGCTGCCGAGATAGCCTTAGCAGGGCATACCATAAACTTGTTCTGGTTGTTCATGATGTTACTAGCCACGGTATCCCGTTCAACGTTGGGCGCGTTGTTGAAGGTGTAGTCCCTCTTGTGACGGCGTACCAACTCGTTGACGACATAGATGGTGCAAGCCTCATTCCAGCCGTAGGGAGCGTCGCTGTAGCGGACAACAATATCACGCAGGTTGACAGCAATGCCTTGGCGATCGAGGTATTCTTCAATCTTTTTCTCAGCGGGAGATAGAGGTGACAGCGGGCCATACTCGTTAGCATCTATAGGTCGCATGATCTTATCGCGCAATGCGGCTGAGTTCTGCGGGTAGGTGGGATGATCCACGAGTTTAGCTGCTGTATAGATATTGGACAGATGCACCTCGATGGCTTTCTTGTAACGTTGTGGTCCCTTGAGATTGCCAAGGGTGTCCACGGAAGCGCTTTCGCTTAGCACGACACAATTGTCGAGCATTTTCTGGAATGCTGGCTTGATCTTGGCTTCAAACTTGTCGCGTGCGTCCTGACGGAATTTCTGATGCGTCTTCTGACGTTCCTCGCTGGTGGCACCCTTCTGCAAATACTTCTGGACTTGGCAGTACCAATAGAAGTCATTCTTGAGTTGGGTGTTATCACGATAAAAGTCGGCCATGAAGAAGACGAGCCTTCGGGTATTGCCATTATTAAATGCATAGGTATTTGCATCAAGTTCGCTATCGAAGTCAAACTCAACCTTGACATCAGGATTACCCTGAAGGAAGGATTTACCCATCACCGTTGCGCCGACATTGAAATTGCGGGTACCATAAAACTCGCGGGGACTTGGGCTCAGATAAGATTCGATGATGCTCTTGAACTGGGTTGCCATGGTATCGCGGTCAATGCTCTCGCCCTTAATGGCGTCTGCTACCTTGCGCTCGTCCTCGCTGTAGAAATTGTAGGATTCTACGCCGTTCTTGCTCGTCTCGATGCGGATGATGTTTTTTTCGCACAAATAATTCAGAATCAACTGAACCTTGTTCTTGAGCGCTAGCTTGTTTGCGTCGATGTCGCGCATGAGCAGGCATGAGATATTGTCGACGTTGGCGGCGAACACCACCTTGTCCTCCTCAGCCATATTACAGATCATAAACAGGATGTTGAGCACGCGCATGGCAAACTCCTTGTCTCCACTGTACTCCTCAACAACCTTGGTGGCGACCTCGATGGTCTTTAAGGCCTTGGTTTTGAGGCTGCCCTGGAACATGCCGTTAAAGAACTGGTCGAACGAGACGAGGTCACCTACAGGCTGATCCTTGGTGTCCTTAGCAGTGCTGTGGGTAACCTTGATGATGCTACGCTCGCTGCCAGAAACTTCACGATCTACATAATCCTGAGCCACGAAAGCGTCAAACACCTTGGTCATGAGCGTGAACTGATAAGGAACGAATGGGTAGTAATCGATGAACTGCCGCTGATTTTCAAACTTGTGGTAGCCCGTGGGCAAGTTGAATTGGGTATTGAGGGCATCCTTCTTGCTGTCATACAGTTTACCCAACGTCACCTCACCGCTGCCGTTTTTGTCGAGAATACGCTTCTGGGTGATATACTCGGTGTTGGTGCCCTTGAGAGATATCTTGACCTGGAAACGGCCCATAATCTTGCCATAGTCCTCGCTGGCCTCGTTGATATCACAACTCTGTACCACTTCGCTCAGATCCTGCTGGGCAGTGCAAGCTAACCAGATCTTGTCCTCGGTAGTATTGTGCATGTTGGTCACAATCTCCTGCAACTGTAGCAACAGACCCTTGCGCTTGTCGATGAACTGACTCACCTCATCGGCCATAAAGATAAGGCGGTAGTTGTCACCCTTGTCAGCCAGATACTCCTTCAGTTCGGCCATAAAGGTTTCTACGCTTAGCATGATGCTGTCCTGCTCAATCTTCCGGCGAATAATGTCGATGGACATGGTCGGAACCAATTCCTTGCCCTTTTCAAGGATATAATCAAGCTCGGTAGTCGCGAGTTCAACAGCTTGAGTGTCCCAGTCAAATCCGTCTTCCTTGACGGAAGCCTTGAACTGGTCGAACACACCACGGTTGTTCAACGTTTTCTCAAAATACTGAGCTAGAGCCAGGTTCTGTTTATTGTAACCGCGGAAGGCATTGAACTCATTCCAGAACACATCCAGGAACACGCGGTTGGCCTCGCCACGTGCATTGTGGACCGTGCCGATGTTAAACAGAATCGTGTCTATGGTGGCAGTCTTGATCCATGTCACCAGGTCGTTCATGTCAGACACCATGACCGTGCTTTTACTTGAGGGCACTTGCAAGGGATCCCTCTCAATGACAGCTTCGGTGAGACGAGCCAACGCCATATCGCGATAATCACCGCTCAGGCAGTAATCCAGAAACTTGATAAAATGGGATTTACCAGAGCCAAAATAACCGTTGATCCAGATGCCGTCGTGGCTAAGCTTGCGGTCCTTGATCGCCGACATCACGCCATAAAGGGCGTTAATGATGTCATCGGTAAAAACATACTCTTCAATCTCGGTCTTGACTGTAGAATCCGAGAAATCGTCTGCACTGACCGCGGGGTTCACCTCGCGGTTGATGTCTTTAAGATATAATTCTTCGAGTTTCATGTTTATAGTGTTGTTGATTAGTCGTTGAGAACAATGCCCCTGTAGGTGTGATGGTCGTTGATAAGACCGAATAGCTCATAGTCGGTGCCCTGTACGGTGCCAGGATAGAAGACGATGATCTTATAGCGGGACGTCTTATTGTATTTTTCGTAATTGGTGAGGAAGACACTGGTCCTGAGCAGCGGATACATGAGGCCGATGCCGTGCAGGAACACATAGGGGCGAACCTTGTCATCGTCAATCATGACATGGGTAATAATCCGCTCATGGATATAGCGGTAGAACTGCTCGCTGTTGGCTTTCAGGGTGAGAGCCTTCATGGCGGCGGCAGAGTCAGCCTTGTCCTTCTCAAGCAGGTAGTTGAGATAGGACGGGTGCAGCCTGCCGAATGACTGGTTGTCCAGGAACGTGCAGAACTCTTCGAAAAGATTGAGCACAAGCACGTCAACATAGTTTGTGGGTCGGATGAGTTTTTTCTTGAAATCGTCAATCTGAGCCCTCATCGCATACTCCTCACGGGCAGGATATGGGAAAATGAAGAAATTGTAGAACAGGTCACCGTTCTGCACATCTTGAAACTCCTTGCTGCAAAGCTTGGCGAATAGTTGATCGACTGTCATCATAAAGCACACTGTTTAATGCGGTCAATTTCCCAGGGTTGAAGCAGACAGGCATCCAGGAACCAGGGCTCGCCAATCTTGATATAATAGGCAAAACTCTGGTCACTGGCCTGCATGGGTTGCAGGTCAAGGGTGCGCTCATTCAGCATCCCCACCTTCTTGAGTATCGTCATGAAACTGCTGACGATCTTGCTCTTGGTCTGGTCGGACCATGAGGCGACGAAGTCGTCCTTGGTGGAAATATCGTTGATGCATGCCAGCAGGTCATTGTTGGTGACTTGCTGTGATACAGAATTCCATTGACGCAGCACCACGTTCAACTGAAAGTCAAGCAGCACCTTGTAGGTCTTCAGCATCACATAGAACATGGACATCTGCTGGTCGTCATGCGATAGGGTCAGATGATGCTCCCAATAGGATGCCGGCACGGCGGCATAGCGTTTCTTAAATTCGGCTACAGCGCGCTTACGGGTATTCTCGGTGTTGATCATCAAATGCTGATTGTTGATGATCTCGTCGCGCAACTGTGCGTCCTGGTCCGGTGACATCAGCATGGGAAGCACACTGGTCATCTCGTCCACCAGGAAGCCCGCACCGGTCAACGATGCGGTATAGGGGGAGTTGTTAGTATTTTGCGGCATAGTTATGACTGCTGTTGATGAGATCGCGACGGTCCACTTCAAGCACGGCGGCAATCTCGGTTAGTGTGTACAAGTCGGGTTGTGCATGGTTGCAGCACCATTTAGAAACAGTAGATGGGTTCATTCCCAATTGTTCAGCCAACCATTTATTGGTCTTTTTCTTCTCGGCAAGTACTACTTTGATTCGGTTTATGTCATTCATATACTCTTAATAAAATTTATTTTGGACGCAAATATAATGATTATTGACGTGGATTCCAAAACCAGTGGTAACATTTTATAATTTTTAATAAAAGGGTCGTCAGCGCGCCTGAAATCAAAAAAATGGCGCTGACATCGGCTGGCGCGCTTATACGTGATGAAAATGAAAAAATGGCGGTCAGTTCCCCTGGTCGCCATATAACTGATAAATAGTAGAATATGTTTCAACTTTTACAGGCCATGTTCAGCTCGATATCGACTACATGGCATGGACCGTCAACAATGGATGTGCGCGCTGCCATTCACGAGGTTCAAGAAGGAAAGAGTATTAGTAGCGCGCAGTCAGCAAGGTATGATGGGCAACCTGAAGACCCTTACGCTGACGACATACACAGGCTAGAGGCGGCTCTGGGGCATCCTCTAGAGAAAGGCGCCTGCATAAATTTCAAGTTGCAGGACCTATTACATATCATCCCGAAGAAGCGGAGACGTGTTGATTCGTATCGGGGCCTTGTGGGTAGGCTCAATAAAATGGGCGTAAAACTCACTATAACATCCAATAAAACAAAGTTATCATGATTCTTAATCGTGTTACTGGAGACATCTATGGCAACCGCAAGGAAGCCAAGAACAGACTCGGCGGGCTTGGTGCTTACAACTCGGCGATGAGACGCGGCGAACTGCTGTTTATCAACGGTAGCTTGGCGCTTAACCACTTAAATCAGAAGCAATCTTATGCGGAAGAACGGTAAAAAAGGTAAAAAAGGTAAAAAGAGTAAAAAGAGCAAGAAAGACAATGCGATTGTTTATGCGCGTATTTTGAAAGCAGAAAAGGCGAAAGAGACCGGTGACTACAATAAGCCATATATTGGGCAGGCCAAGAACTTGGCGCATCGTAACTCAGATTTTCGCAACCTCAAGAAGGCCTATGCCGGCGAGAAATTGGAGCGGGCCAGGAAGCTATATGGTGTTGATGACAATGACTGGGAGGTAAAAGTCCTATTTAGTGCCAGTTACAAGAAAGAATCCACACGAAAGAAGAAGCTCAACCGCATCGAGACAGAAATGATCATCAAGTTTAATGCCGTCGATGAGGGACTGAACAGCAGCTATGGACATGGGATGCAGGGTGTGCACCATAAGAAGGAAACCAAGTTAAAGATATCACTGGCTTTGAGTGGTGTCCCGAAATCAGAAGACCATAAAAAGGCAATGTCCAAGGGCAGGAAGAAGGCCAAGCGGAAAAGAAACAAGAACAAAAACAAAAAGGCCAAACCCTAGCATTCACAGCGCGGTTGATCGGAGATGATTAGCCCGAACGTAGTGAAGGGGATGGTATTCACCAAGTTATATGAAAAAATCCTGGTCAAAAATAAGGGTTACACTATAAAAAGTAGTGTTTTGTAGTATAAATTTTTACATAACTAGTGCGTACCATCCCAACCTACTGCGTGGTTGACTCTTCATTTCCAATAAACCGCTTAATTTCCAGATAATTAAATCTTAGAGATATGAGGAAAACTAAGATTAGCGTACCTGACGGGACCGAGTACCTGTCAGATATATGGGATGACCTGAAGCCTCAACTACCGGCAGGCCATTTCATATTTGACAAGAAAATCTGTGGATGCGGTGCCACGGAAGCCTACCTGCGCGATGTAAACCAGAAGACCATCCTGGCGTCACCGAGAAAGCAACTGCTGTATAACAAATACATGCAGCACCTCGATGACAGCCACCTCTATCGTTTCGTGGATAAAGAGCAGTATTTCGGACAACAGAAGGACACTCCCGCCGAACTACTTGCTAACGACGACCGACTGAAGGCTTATGTCGATAATGGCGGCAACAAGATACTGGTGACCTATGACAGCTTAGCGAAAGTGACCCATGCGCTGCTCACCATGGGACAGTCACTTAAAGATTGGGTTGTGGTGGTGGACGAGATGCAGGCTATATTCTATGATGCCTATTTCAAAGCCACTACTGAATTGGAGTTCACCAACGCCACGTGCTGGTATGAACATGTGGCCTACATGAGCGCGACACCCTACCTGGAAGAGTATCTTGATTGCCTCAGCCAGTTCAAGCATTTGCCCTACGTTGAGTTGGTATGGCCGGAAGGGTGTATCAATAAGCCGCGTGTGATTACAACTCAGTGCAGTGATATATATGATGCCGTTGCCAAGATTATAGATGATTACAGGGCAGGAAACGGTGTTACAACGATGGTTAACGGCGAGACCTTCACATCGACGGAGGCGGTGATATTCGTCAACTCGGTGCAGGCCATCAAGAACATCCTCAAGCGCAACAAGCTCACGCCGGATGAGGTGGATGTGATATGCGCCGGATCAAATAAGGCGGCACTCCAAAAGCTGGGTTACAAGATAGCGACCATCCCCGGTAAAGATGAAGCCAGGAAGATGTTCACGCTATGTACAAGCACCGTCTATCTAGGCGCCGACATGTACAGCCCCAACGCCTATACCTTTATTTTTGCCAATCCCCAGGTCAAATCAATGACCCTCGATGTGGCTACGGATTTGAAACAGATAATAGGAAGGCAGAGACTGGCGTGCAACCCATTCAGGGACACGGCCACCCTTTATTACATGACCAAGGAGTGTGAGGTGTCCAAGAGTGAGTTCAACGAGATGATGCGTGAGAAGGAACAGCGGTCGTTGGAGAAAATCCAAAACTATAAGTCAGCCCCACACCCAGAGGCACTGCTGAGTGATTATGAAAACACAGTCAAGGTCGAGAGGTATTCCAAGGACTTCTGCTCTATCGTGCCGAACCCTGAGACGGGCAAGCAGGATGTGGTGATTAATGAGCTTATTATCGCTTCAGAAATGCGTTCCTGGCAGATACAACATGATATCTATAACGATGATTTCTCGATGTGTATGGCGCTGAAGAGGAAATTTGACGTTAAACAGGTGATCAACAGCGACGACCCTGACGTTCAAGCCTTTTTCGAGGAGTGGAATCGTGACAGGAACTTCGGCAGGAGAATGCGACTGTTTTGTGATACACCCCAGGACATCATTGAGAAGACATCATTCATCCCGAAGCGCTATTTTACCTATTATGACGCGCTTGGTCCCGAAGGGTTGCAGGCGTTATCGTGGCGGGAGGATCATGTGAAGGCGGCGCTGGAGAAAAAACCGTTTAACCCCGAGCCCAAGATCAATGTCGCCAAGAGAGTCATCGAAACCTACAAGGAGGGTGCCACGGTCAGCAGGAGGGACGTTAAGACCTTCTTGCAGGGTTTATATGATGAATTCGGCGTCAACAAGAGAGCGACAGCAGAGGACATCAACGACTATATCACCGTCAGGAAAACGATAAATTCAGGCTTCCAGATCGTTTCTCACCAGAGGCGGTTCGTGTCATTGTTCCCGCAGTTAACAGATACGATGAATACACAGCTGTGGGACATCGACAAGCTATTGGACGTGATTAAAACTGATTCATACTATAACCTGCGCTCCAAGGTCGATGCGGTGCGGAAGGCTGTCGGCAAGGATGCTATCGACAGGAAGAAATCGTTTCTGCCGCTGGTATGTTGGAATGGCGCGTTCAAGTGTCGTGGCAGTAACTTGAATAACCTGAACACGTATTCAAGCTATACAGCACTGGACTTCGACCACTTCAACAGTTTCAAGGAGATGGACGCCTTTAAGGAGCAGCTAATGGGCATAGAGTGGGTATATGCTGTCTTTGTAACGCCGTCGGGTAAGGGGCTCAAGGCGATAGTCCAGCACGACAACATCATACCGGAGTTTCATGCCGAGCTCTATAATGAGTTACTGAGCCATTTTGATGTTCCCGAGACCGACCCCCACACCAAGGACCTGGGGCGCGGTAATTATCTGTCCTATGATCCCGGCCTATGGAGGAACCCTGCTCCCGTGTCTTATCATTTCGAGCATCGGGACGGTCACCCAGTGGATCATGTGCCTCAGACGTACACTGCGGTCAAGGCCGGTGACGGTGAGGTGATGCTCCATCGAGATGATTCCACTGAGTCGTCAATGCTGCACGCGTTTTGTACCAGCATCATATCTGACAGGTCGGTGCTTAACATTCTCAGGAAACGGTGGGAGAGCCACGATAGGAGCACCGGCAGGAACAACAGGGCCTTCTCCTACCTGGGTATCTTGTGCAAGGCCGGTATCCCCAAAGATGCCGCCATCGAGTTCGTCATATCCTTGTTCCCGGACTGGAGCGACGGCCCGACCGAGATAGCCCATGCTGCTGGCTGGGCATACATGCACAACCCCTTCGGCAGCGAGCGTATGAAGTTCAAGCCGCATAGATGACGCCTTATAGCCGCCGTCAGCACCACAGACACGGGTGCTGGCGGTATTTTTTCGCTTCCAACATACCCCAGAAGAAGCCTTATATATGTATTATGATTTAACTAACATTTTTATTAACAACCAATTACAACAATAACAACATTATGAGACGACTTTTGAAATTTATGAATTACGCGGCTCAGCTCATGGCACTGATCGACATCGGTAGAACCATTAAGCGCTGGGCCACAAAGAGCAACACCACGAGCGATGGCCAGACAAAAAACAAAACTTGAGAACTGGGTTGACCTCGTGATCCTAGCCTGCGACACCGTGGGCACCATTTTTAAGAACAGTAAGAAACTAGCGGCTGTTATCGGCAAGATGAGGAGGCCGCGCTAACAACCAAACCAACAATGAACAACGAACAACAAGAAATGCAGATCATCCCTACTGACGGGATCATCGCAACATCACCTTCCGTCATTAACATTGACGCAGAAGAAATCGAAGACGCAGTGGTACTGGACGACATCGATCCAGACAACCACCCGAACTTTATCGAGAGTAACACCTCGGCGGTAACGTTTGAGGAACTCACCGAGAAATGCATCGTACCGACCTTCGCGGACAACACGCTCACCATTAGCCACACGGCTTTCATCAAGAGCGTTATCGAGGCCGGACGCACCATCTTCGGAGAACTTACTCCTGTAGAGATAAGGGCATCGCACAAGATTCTTGGGCGCATCCCATCAGCTTTGCACAAGAAGATTAGCGAGATTGCAGATTCAGAGAGAACGATGTATTTTCAGCGGATGGCATTTGTTTGCCATGTTGCTGGTCTTACGCGTTTCATCAACGGCCAGCCTGTGCACCTTTGCATCGGCGGCGTGAGAGCTTACAACGAAGACAAGCTATTCGGACGCGAAAGCCCCATGAAATTCAAGATTTTTGTGGGCTGGCAAGTTCGAGTATGCAGCAACCTCTGTTTAACCTGCGACGGTTTTACAGGGAATTTTGACGCACTGACCGCATCCGACATCAAGGAACGGGCACTGCAACTTTTCAGCGGGTTCGATCCACACAAGGACGAGAACCTGCGCACCTTGGAGGCCCTGGGTAACACCAGGATCACCGAAGAGCAGTTCTGTGGCATCATCGGCCGCCTGAGGCTTTACCAGGCGCTGCCCACCGCCACACGCAACGAACTCGGTCTGCCCAACGTTATTCTGGGCGACCAGGCAGTTAACGCTGTAGTACGTGGATATGTCGAGAATCCCAATTTCAAGAAGGAGGACGACATCGACACCATCACCTTATGGCAACTGCTCCAACTTTTCAATGAGGCCGTTAAACAGACCTATATCGACAAGTGGCTGGAGCGCAACCAAAACTGTACTGACTTTACATTCGGAATCCAGCAAGCCATTGACGGGTCCAATCCCGCCTACGACTGGTTCCTTTCGTAAAACAAACCATTTCACATAGCAACGAGGCACGACAACCTCAATGCTCCCGAAGAGGGGGTTATCACTTCACCGTGATGGCCTCCTCTTTCATTTTAGACAACAACCCTTTTTACTAACATTTTAAACAATCAAGACAATGAAAGATTTGATTCAATCGCTGATCTACATTCAGCAACACCTGATCGTGCCCAAGGACCAATTCAATTCCTTCGGCAAGTACAACTACCGCTCGCTTGAGAGTATTCTTGCAGCGATTAAGCCGTTACTCCGCAGCCAGAACTGTGGAATCCGTTTCGAAGACGAGGTAATCGAACTGGGAGGACGCACCTTCCTGAAGACCACACTCTACTTCTTCAACGACAAGGGCGATACCATCACCACATCGGCTATCGCTGAGCATACAGCCACCAAGACCGGCATGGACACAGCACAGATCACCGGTGCAGCATCATCTTATGCACGCAAGTATGCTATGAACGCGATGTTCGCCATCGATGACACTAAGGACGTTGATAGTGACAGCTACCACCGTGAACAGACCAAGCCCCTTCCCGAGGAGCCCGCTAAGAAGGCACCGGCACGAAGGACACGAACCACATCCACACCGGCCCAGGCCACCACGCCCGCGGCCAAGGATCCCCGCTATGCTGCCATCGAAGCGGCATTGGCTAAAGTGAACGACATCGACTCACTTATTGAGCTTTACGAGCAACACCGCATGGAAGTCGAGAACAATCCCGACATCAAGGCCATGTTTTCGCGCCGTAAGCAGGAAATTCACAAATCCACCGTAATCACTTTCTAACGCTATGACAATGATTCGATTAAACGATTCTGGCGTGGTTTTCAACAAGGAAGCCCACACCTATCACCTGGAGGGCAAGGAACTCTCCGGCATCACGAGCGTTATTCAGCGTCAGCTCTTTCCCAACGAGTATGACGAGGTTCCTGAAGAGATGATCCAGGCTGCCGCCCAGTACGGTAAGTCGGTTCATGAATCATGTGAGCTTTTCGACCGTGAATGGGTAAATGACGGCACTGCTGAGGTCGCCGACTACATCCAGCTCACCCACGCGAACCAACTTGTGCATGAGGCCAGCGAGTACCTGGTAACCGATACCAAGCATTACGCCTCAAGCATCGACAAGGTGTATCGCATCAACCAGGACACCTTCACACTGGCTGATATCAAGACCTACGGCACCTTCACTCCCGAGAAGATGGAGCGTGCTAAATGGCAGTTGAGCATCTATGCCTATCTGTTTACGCTCCAGAACCCCGGGGCAAAGATTGAGAGGCTACTGGTGATCCGTCTCCGCAGCAAGGGGAAGGACCACATCAGCGAGATCATTGAAGTTGAACGCATTCCCGCCAATATCTGCAAGGCTCTGCTCGAAGCGGACCTTAACGGCGAGACATTCAACAACCCGTACTCAATTCCTGCTGACATCAAGGCACGGGAAATGACCATCCGCGAGCTCATCCAGACGAAACAGCAAGTGGATGAGGAACTGAAGCGCATTAAGGCCGACATCCTGTTACGCATGGAAGCCACCAACGCGAAGATCTGGGAGACGGACAGCATGAGGATCACCCGTAAGCTGCCAACCCAACGAGAGAGTTTTGATCTGGGACGCTACAAAGCAGACAACCCCGATCTTGACCTGAGCGACTACATGAAGGTCAGCAACGTATCCGGCAGTGTGCTGATCACTATCTAACTGACATTACTAACCAACGCCAGGAGAATGAAATTGACATCAACCATCAACCGTTCTCCTGGCTTTCTTATGAACAACTTGAACAAATGAACATGAACATCAATGAAAGCCGTGAGTATAAGGCAGCTAAGGAACTGGAGCGGGTACTTAACGACTACAGCTTCAATTCTGACCGATTTACCGCAGCCATCCCTTCGTTCCACAAGACGCTGGAGCAGAACTTTATGAGGCTGATTATCGCATGTATCAAGTTTATGGCCGATGATAGCAACCGGTTCATAGACTTGCGTAACAAAGGTTCCCACGAGGCAGCGGTCATTCTTGCCAAAGCCTTAGAGGAGCATAAGGAAGAAATTTACTTACCATTTATCTAAAACCCAACCGATTATGAACATCAACATTGAATTATTTAAGCGTTATAAGCCCGACAAGAAGGTTCAGATCATCAATGAACTGACCGAGGACGAGCTTTTGAACATCACTCCCGCCACCATCACGAGAATCATCAAGGAAGCGGGAACGAGACTTTACAGATCCAGGGACAAGCGGCTGTGGATTCCCGATAGATTCCGCACCGGCAACCATTGGAACAGTACATTCAACGGTATCGAGCTGATCAAGGGCGAACTCTATGTGAGCCTTTATGTTCAATACAGCAATACCGATACCGACACTGACGCCACCTTCAACGAGTTTTTCTCAAGAGGTGACTATCGCGGGCATATCTGTTATGAGGACCGCTATGGAAATCCTCACACTGACTATTACACCTACACCCAGAGCGACAAGGCCCGAGCACTTAGGTCATTGCTGCTCACCTATGTTCAACGCAAATATAAGAGCTATTATGACAAGAAGAAAGCAGAACAAGAGAACGCTGGCTGAGAAACGGCAGGAACATCACACCACTGCCGATAAACCAGCCAATCCATCATTCCGCAACTTTACCGTGAGAAGGACGATCGAGATACACCTGACGACCATTAACCCTCAGCTAACACAACGAGATGCCGAATTCTATGTGGACGGCAACTTCTATGTGAGAGGACAACTGGACGGCAAGTATCAGGACTTCTACCTCATACGCGTAAAAATGAACTATAACAACCGCAAAAATTCAACTGACAATGGCAAAGACTAAAAATAAGAAGCTCACCATAAAATACTGGTGCCGACTTCCACGTGCATCGAGGGAGCGCGCTTTGAGATTTTGTTTCCCGATATCTCCCAGCATAGTTGAAATGCTGCTCGATGAGAAACCGACGACGAGTGAAATCAAGAATGGTTTTTGGCTAGTTGTATTCCGGAGGATTTCGATACCCCGGGACAATAGCTTCTACAAGACCTGTTATATGAATGAGACTTATTTAGCGTAACGATTATGGGATTCAGACTACATGTTGCTACCACCTACCGAGTAGAATGGGGCAACGCAATCGGATTTAACCACAAGATACAGGAATTTCACAACCTGCTGGACTCCTGTGGCTGCGATTATAGCGGCGAAGAATATGATATCGATTTTGAGGTGCTGAAACAAGACTGGCGCCGCGTGATCGATAAACTGAAGAGACTCGATACCTTGCCCACCGATGAGGCTGGGAAGATCGAGATGCGAGTTAAAGACCTGAATTGTACAACCGATGAGGTAATCGATAAGATGGAACGCCTACTGACGACGGGCGAACCTGACAGCGACTACCTCCACCTAAGCTTTTTCTGATATGCAAGACAATGAAGATTACAATTTGAGGCTGGCGAAGTATATATGGACCATCCTCACGAGCCATCCTATCATCCTTATGTCCTGGGGAATCGATCCTAAGACTGTAAGGACGATTGAGCTCGGACTGGAATTTCACGTGCAAGGCTTCAAGCATACTGGCCTTGTGAGAGTGACACTGAACGAAGCTGAAGATCTGTTTTGTGTGACGCTTATCGACGACAATGGTACAACCGTCGATACCATACAATCGGTCTTTTGTGACAATCTAGTTGCTGTGATAGACGACGCTGTAGAGAAAACCGACAATTATGAGAAATCAATTTGTGAGGAATACGGCATTATCACAGAAACTGAAAAATGAGAGAAAGTGGGATTTTCTGGGCATTTCCGGAGGGTCCCACTATTCTTGAACAATACTAAACCCACGTTTAATATGTTTCAAACTTATGAATAATATTGCATATGTCGCTTACCTACGGGTCTCGACGCAACGACAAGGAGCATCGGGGCTGGGATTACAAGCACAGCAAGACATCATCAGGAATTATCTCAAAGGCGAGGTTCCGATTGCCGAATTCGTGGAAGTTGAAAGCGGACGCAAGACACAACGTCCCAAGCTACACGAGGCATTGGAACTCTGCAAGAAGGAAAAGGCCACACTAATCGTCGCCAAGATGGACCGACTATCGAGGAACGTGGCCTTTACGAGCCAGCTTTTGGACGCAGGCATAGAAATCATATTCTGTGACTTCCCAAGAGCCAACAGACTGGTACTAACGATTATCGCGGCCATCAGTGAATATGAGGCTGGATTGATCCGTCAGCGTACCAAAGCCGCCCTACAAGTCAAGAAGGAGCAGGGTCATAAACTCGGCAAACCTGAGAACCTGACGGGCAACATGGAGAAAGCCATTACGCATAGCAGGCAGACAAACCAGGAGAAGGCGGCAGCCAACGCGAACAACAAACGCGCCGTGGCCATGCTGAAGATCCTGGTACGTGACACCAACAACCTGAGCGAGATGGCCAGAATACTAAACAACGAGGGTTTCACGACCAGCAGAGGTGGGAAGTTTACCGCTAAACAGGTCGCGATCCTCATAAAGCGTTATCAATTAAAATGATCAAGACTATCAAAGAATTACTGATTGAGTGGTGGGCAAAAAACTCAACCACCCGTATGCCTCTCCCGACTATCTACACTTATGAAGTCAACGTGGATGGCAAGATAATCCACATCGAGAGTATGAGCAGAAGCAGGATGTACGTTCACTACAAGGCGAGAAGGAAATTTCCCAACGCCAAGTACATCCGAGTTATTAACCAAACTAAAACCTATTGATTATGCCAAACTGGGCTTCTGTAACCTATGAATGCGTCGGTGATCCCAAGGACATCCGACGGCTGCATGGCGCGCTTAAGTATATCGACAAGTGCAAGACCACCATCGTCCCTAACGGCTTTGGAAAATGGTGGCTTGGAAATCTGGTAACTAAACTCGGCGGCAACTGGGAGCAATACCCCTGCCGTGGCGACATCACCAGCTATTCACTCGAGAACGAGACCACGCTGATGATCTGGCAGAATACCGCATGGGGCGAGCAAGAGGGCGTGAGAAGAATCATCGAAGAGAAACTGCCCAGCATCAAGGTGTACTTCCAGGAGGAGGAACCGGGATGCGGGTTATTCGCGACCAACAGCTTTGAGCACTTCCCCGAACGATACCTGTTGGACAGTTATGATGAACCGCTGTACTTCGAGACCATCAATGAAGCGGCCAAGTGCGTATCGGACATCGTCGGCCATCCTGTAGAGCAGAGCGTCGAAGCCATAGACCAGGCCCTCGACGACTATCTTGAGGTGCATGAGGACGACGACACCTGGTACAGCTTCCACGAGTTCATCGAGGACCGAGATGGCTAACTGAACATTGGGACCTAGTGCATCCTAACCTATAGAGAACGGCAACAGGGCCGTTCTCTTTTTTGGTAACATATCCGAGATAAATGGGTTGGGTAATTTATTGAAGAACCTGTCGGCAGAATTAACTGCATTAAAAAGCAGTCCCTATTCTTCTTCGAGATAGCGACGTTATAAGCTCTTCATATTAGGATGTAAGTTGTTATAAGATATATGATTCCTCGATATATTCCTTTGGATATACAACAGTAATAGGAGATGTCATAAACGATTTATCCATAACACAGATTTGGATAGCGGGATATAAATCAAGAAAAGCATGGCTTCCAGTGATAGGTCGTGGCCGATAAGTGTATAATTCCCCTTGGTTAATCGAGTTATCAAATTTGGCCCTTATCGCTTTATAATTGTATCTCTTGGATTTCTTCAAAAGCATCAAAACATATGGAACAGTACAGACGTCTTTACCAACCTTCTCACAAATAACCTTATAAGCCTCAATGAAATCTCTGCGATGCTCTGCATTGTCATACAAGTCAAACATGTTCCCTGAGGTATTGTCATAAGATGACTTGAGAATCATGTAAGATTTGTATCGGTAATGCACTCTTCCCCACCAATGAGCAAGCTCTATTTCTGAATCCCAGAAATAGTAGCCAACGCCAAGCCAAGCAGAAGTATCATCGCAATAAACAGGTCCGTTCTTCTTGAGTTCCTCGGCATCATCCAAATCTTCTACTGTTTGGAAAATATCACAAGTCATCAATGGGACTCAATTTGTTTGGTATTGTTCTTGAAATCGTCTTTGAGCGCGGTTAAATTCATTGTAGGTATCACCAATGCTGGCATGTTGGCCTGAAGGGTCAGCGTACTGACAAAGGCCCTGACATATGGGAAGAGAATTGCAATCGCATTAGGATAGAAGTAATCAGGAATGTCTTCCAGACGATCTACGTCCCGGAATGAGAATTTAGCCTCAACCAGAACCTCGATAGCAGTACTGATAGTTGATGGATCTATCTGCTGTCCTGCTCTAAATAGGAATTTCATGTCAAAATTCCTATTTGAAGGATTAAACTCTCCTGAAGGGTTGAAAAACAATGAAATCTTGCTTGGATTCGGCATTTGAGTAAAATCCAACGATGCTTTACTGAATCTGTAATTCTCTAGGGAGAAGGCAGCTCGTTCCGTATTCATATCTATGCAGCTAAAGAGTATTGAATGTCGTAATTATAATCTGAGGGTTCCTCCAAGGCCTCGTCAACGCTGATGAATTCACACTGACGCATCTCTGTCGCCTCAAGATACAATGACACTTCTGGACCAAACGTATTGAACTTCTCGAGTTCGGCCAATTCCTTCTTCAAAACATCTTTAGGAGTCTCTTCAAAGTACTCAATCAATCCCTTAATTAAATCAGTCATAGCGTTTAGTCGTTTTTAGTTATTAAATATCTGGGCAAACTTTGTGCCAAAATGACATAACACATACTGTTCTGAAATATTATGGCTTTCGTATAAGAAGTAACCATAGTAGAGAGAATGATCAAATATTTCAATAACAGATCGTGATAGTTTCTTGTTATAACAGGTTAATGTACAGTTGTTTTTAGTATTTGTGATTCATAATTAGCGATATTTCGCCATGCAAAGGTAATCATTTATTTGATACATTGTATCTATTTCCGTTGTAAATGTACAATTTTAAGCGTAAATTAACTCTTTCTGTTGTAAATGTACAGCAAAAAACATGCCAAACTGTCAAGACATGTTAAAGCATTTTCGATACCTGATTGTAACTTATGGAACATCTTCGTCATTTTTTTTTACAGCATTGTGGGCACTGCAAAGTTCGCAAGACTGAAAAAAAGAAGGCGAGACCGGCACCTCTTCGGTGTCAGCCTCGTTACTTCTTTTCCAGACTCGCTGTCGGTTTGATTATGCCGTCTTGAGGGCACGGTCTCCCCGTCAGGTGATAACGCCTGGATGATGGCGGTGCTAGATGACTCTTCGCCGCCCAGTCCATACCATCGGGTTATATATATTGTCTTTGCCCTCGTGCCACCGGCGTGTTCATTGTTATACCGGCGGTCCTCTTGGGGGCATGTGTTTCTCTTACATATAAGGGTTCTTCAGGCCCAAAATTACCAGGTATTCGCGCGCGATGATGGCATGCTCACGGGTAGGGTGGGCGTGTTCATCTTGTTCAAATGTTCAAGTTGTTTACGTGCGGAATGACTGAACGCTAATTAATCAGGTCAACCGCCTTCTTCTTAGCCTCACGTTCAATTTTGCGGTATCTGGCGAACTCCCTGCTGCCTTCGACATGACCTGACATCGAGCTGATCAGGTTGGGGTCCTGAATCTGATTGTATAACAGACCGACGAACGTACGGCGCGCAAGGTGGCTGCTGGCAATCTCGTAGAAAGGCCTTTGGGTTTGCTCGCCCGATACAGGGTCTAGGACCGTGACCATACGATCTATACCACACATCTTGAACACCTCCTTGATGGCTTCGTTGTATTTCTGCGAGCTGATGAACGGCAGTAAAGGGTTGCTGTTGACTTTATTCTTGTATGGCGATAAGTCAACATTACGGTATTTCTCGAGGATAGTGGTGGCTCGGTCATTCAGGGGCACCTCTGCCGTTACCGGCTTGTTATCTTTGGTCTTTCTTGGGATATACTCGATCTGACCGTTCACAACATTGTCGGGTGTCATCTTCAGCAGGTCACCTACACGGCAACCTATCAAGCATTGGAATATGAACACGTCTCGCTGGCGCTCCAGGTGAGGCTTGCTCGATAGATCAAAGTCGGCAATCTTGTTGCGTTCCTCTAGAGTGAGGATGATGGGAGTGCCGTATTTCTCTGCCTTAATCTCAACACCGTCGAATGGGCGGTTGGTGCTGTACCCCTCCTTGTTGAGCCACAGGAAAAAGCGCTTCAGCTTCTTCTGCAAGTTTACAATATGGTTGTCGCCGCGCTCCGTGATCTTAGGCGACTTGTGTTTTTGTGTGATCTCGGCTGGATAATCCCGCAGCAGCTTCTCAAATAACTTTGGATTCTTCTGAGCAAGCTCGTGCTCCCGTCTGAAGTAATCGAAGAAGTCAATGATAATCTCCTTGGATATGGTGTCGATATCGAGCGTGAAGTCTTTGTTGCGTTTGCGCTTGTAGCCCTGGTAGCGTCCCAATGCTCGTTCCACCACCCTGAATGACTTGGTGCTGCCGTGCGGATAGTTCTTGGTCTTGAGGAACAGCTCAAACCAGTCGAAAAACGATTTCTTCTGCTTGGGCTTTGGCTTGCCGGTCGTGGTGTCAGCGGGGAAGTTGAAATCGTGGATTAGTTTCTTCAACCAATCATTAGGCACGTTGTTTTTATCGATAGCCTGGAATGATGATTGTATTAAAGAAGTAATGGCAGCGAGACGCTCACTCTTAGCCTGCAGCTCGTTCGTGATCTTTTTTTTCTCATCGGTGAGCAGTCGCCAGTTTGGGATCTTTATGTTACGAGTCTTATTATCCCAATAATCAGGATGAATGAATATGTTGGTCGGTGATCTCTGGTTGATTTTACCATGACAGAAGCGGACCATTACCTCGTGCTGTAGGGTTAATTTGTCGTAACCTTTGGATATGGATAAAATGATTGAAGCCATAGCGTATCGATATATAATTGACGTTGCAAAGTTAATATCAATTAGTTATGTGTGCAAATTTTTCGTATTTTCGTGGCGAGTTCGTGGCGAGTTATTTGAATTAAAGAGAAATAGATGGGTTCACTAAGAAACGGATTCTCTTATATAAGTTTTTTATTATCATACTGTTATGTGTGATAGCACAACAAACCAAGGAACTTATGAAAATGGTCTGTTTCCACATAAAGTGCTCCCCACGGGTTCACGATATTTTATTATAAGTGCTTGATAATAAGTATATAGGGAAAACTTTTAAACTTGAACAAAACAGTTTTATTTGATGATGGAAAATGGTTAAGAGCCAAGAGTTCGAGAAACCCAGACATCAAACAAGCGGGGAGTGGCAGAAAATGCACTCCCCGCTTGGGATATATCTTCCCGACATTTTTCCCCTATAACGCCCAAACAAGGGAGCGCCCCACAACAGGACGCTCCCCAGCAACATTTGTGATTTTATGAATTTAGAATTAACCCCTTTTTGGTCGTCAATAGGTGAAAATGGAGATTAGGTCTCAATGGTTATTGCGCATCTCCTTGGTCACGAGGCTGCTGCCGTTGCTGTAGCGGGTGACAACGATGTTCAGGCCCTCAAACGGCGTGGTCGAGGTCATACCCATCATGTTGACGTAGGTCACCTCGACAGGGAAGCAGTCGCTCGTTACCTCGTTGATGGCGGTCACGATCCCTTCACCGCCCTCGAGCGGGAATACCATGTAGTCGCCCTCGCGCACTTCCTCTTCACCCTCACGGCGAGGTGCGCCGCTGGGCTCCTCGCCATCCTCGATGGCGACGTGATGAGGCTTGGTGTAGCGGATGATGGCGTGGAAGTTATAGGTGTTACCCTCTTTGAAGTCCTTCAGGTAGTCGCCAGGATACAGCGACCAATCGACATTGAAACTGCCCTTCAAGTCATGACCGTTGCTGCCCTGCTGGTTGTCGGGAGCATGGAAGTGTTTTCTCTCGGGACCGTCACAGGTGGCCCAGAATACCTTGACATACTCCTGCGGCTTGGGCTCGACAAAGAAGATGTGCTTGCCCTTGTTGTCGGTCTGCACCAGCGGATCCATCATGTTGCCGGTCACATAGTAGTTCTCCAGATAGTCGGTCCACTGGGTGGGTTCCTCATAACTGGTCACCTTCATCGTGGGGTTCAACTTGTCGGTGAGCACGCCGGTGAGCGTGCCGCCCTTGATGACGCCCTTGCTGTTGCTGCTGGCCAGGAACTTCTGGGCCTCCTCGGCCGTGTTGAAGTCGAGCAGCACCCAGTTGCTCTGGTCCCATTCGGACTCTTGCAACTTGGCCAGGTCCTTGACATAGTCCACCTCATCGGCGCCTTTGACCGAGGGGTAGCGGTGGCGGCCCAGGTCCTTGGCATACAGCCTGGTGGGCTCTTTCTCGGCGATATACACGGCGATGATGTCGTCGGCGATGGTATAGGTGTTATTCACTTCACCCTCGTTGACGATGTACTCCAGCGGAGTGTCCTCAATCGGGTCCACAAACTTGTACTTGGCCATGTAGCCCCAGGGGAAGTACTGGTAGATATAGGCTGTCGAGTCGTTGATGACCTCACCGTTGAGCCAGTCACAGGCGATCGACACCTCATAGGGGTAGTCGGTGCTGGTCTTGGGGTAGTCGTTCTTGTGATAGGCCTTGTGGACAAAGGTGCCGTCCTCGATATTATACTCGATGATATTGAAGGCGTCGAGCCAGTTGGGGATGCTGGGGAACACCATGTAGTCCTTGCCACCCATCGAGAACATGCTGTAACCGTTCATCTGTCCGCGGGAATAGCCTTCAGGCATCTGGCGGTGAACGTCGATGCAGGTGCCCTTAAATACTCTGTTCTCCTTGTCGAGGACCATATCGATGGGGTCATCGGCACGGTTGATGTACAGGTAATGCACCGTTCCGTCCGAGGCACGCCAAGCGTTGACATGGGCCTCGACCGAGTAAACGAACTGGTCGTTTTCGGGGCCAGCGACTTTCACAAAGTCGGCCTTGAAGCTCTCGCTCTCGACGAGTTGTCCGTTGCGGATGGTGATGAAGTAGATACCATCACGGCCACCGGCAAACGCCAGTGTACCTCCCTCGGCTGAGAAGATGTCGCCCGACGCTGTGCCAAGGTACATCATGCAGTTGGCTGTTCCAGCAAAGGGGCATATGCTCTCGGGCAAGGTGATATAGGTCCGCTGGCTTTTGTCGTGCTTGATGAGCAGGAATTCGTTCTCGTAGCTTCCCAAATAGTAGTTCTGGTTCTTGGTCCTGACAATCCAGTTGCCGGCCTCGTCGTGCGACAATGCGGCGTCGATAAAACCATCTTCGTAGTCCAAAGCGGTTTCCACCTCCCAGTCGGGCAGGAAGTCGTTGCTGTCATGGCTCACGATCTTGCCCTGGAAGTTGAGGTGGACATAGATTTTGTCGTCGGCACCATAGCCCTGCTGTCCACCATCGGGCCACTCTTCGCCGATAACGGTGCTCACACCCAGTATCGTGCTGCTTTTCCAGATCTGCTCGAGCTTGCCGCCGTTGAAGCCTTCTTCTTCGGCCCTGATGCCCAGAGTCGTCGCCATGGCAACCAGCGCGATTAACAACAATGATTTGAGTTTCTGTTTCATTTCTTTGTATTCTGTTCAGTCTCGTAGTTTAGTCAGTTCATTTCATTATCTTAGCCGTTGAGGTAGTACCGTCGCTATAGGTAATCTGCTCGAGATTCAGGCCAGCATGGGGGGTGTTGCTCACATGACCTTGCAAGTCATAGTACCGCCTACCGGTAATCACCTTAGATTGATTTACCGTCTCTTCAATGCCAGTTAATATGGGCTCTTCCTCAAGGCGCAGGGGGTAAACAATCACTGTGTAGGGATAAACCACACTATCAGGATCGGTATAGGTGGGTGCCACACCGGGATTATCAGTTACGGGCATGCGCAAGGGCGGAGAGGGAACAAAGTGGATATTGTTCTCGCCACTGAAACCAGGATCGATGTTGATGTTCAATGTTGTACCAAGCCTGAACTCGATCATGGCGGGGAACTCATACTGGTAGCCGTCGAAGAAGACCTCAAACGGGTCGATACCGGGCTGCGGTTCCCACAGGCTCATGTCGATCTTGAAGCTGCCGGGCAGGCCAGATTGGTTCTTGGGCGCATAAAACATCGTGTCGGCAGCGTGCCACACGGCCCAGCGGATATTGGCATACTCCTGATTCTGCGGCTTGACGAGGTACCATTCATCCTGCTTGACGAAGTTGCCACAGCAGTACAGGTTGGGCTCGTAGGCAGCAGCGGCACCTGTGGTGGGTGGCGTGACGGGACGCTCGGGGTGGTTAGGGTCAGCCTCAATGGTCATGGTCAGACCCAAAGGTCGACAAGGCACCTCCTGGATGTTGGCACGGCCCGTTACCGATCCGCCATTGATGATCTTGCCCACGTACTGGTTACCGTCCACTCCCTCGGGGAGGGCGATTTTCACCCAGTTGCTCTGGTCAAACGTGCCTACCCACTCGTCCCAGTCGTCGAAGTAGCCGTCTTTCTCATCATACAGATGATTGGCCTCGACTTGCTCCTGGGTGGGATGCGACTTGTTGCCGTACTCATTGTCATCCTTGGCAAAGATGGTGTTAGTGTGATGAGGGGGACAATAGACACCCACCAGGTCGTTGCGGATGGTATAGAATTCACCTGACTTGCCATCACTGATGATTTTGGCGAGGTTCCATTTGTCTTGTGCTCCAGCCAGTGTCGTGATTGCCGTCAAGAGCAAAATTACTAAGTAAAAACGTTTCATCGTTTTGATATAAATATTATTAGGTTGATAAATGATTACTATATCTCGTCGCCGGCACAACGGGCCAGCGTGTTGTTGTCTGAGTTAAAAAATTACGGATTTCTCTGAGTCTCGTCTCACGGCATCCGCAGCGCCGTTTTTTAATGCGAATCTTTTGCTCGGCGAAGCCAATTTCGCGAATAAAACAAAAGATAGTTAAAAAAGTGGGGACGCGACCGCTCGCATTACACGGGGCACCGCGCCCCCACAATAGTTAGTCAGTTATTCAACTAATGTTGAAGAGAAGATAAATTAGTTTTTATAAGTAATATTCTCAACAGTACCATTGTTGAAGCCAGCGGTTGGGCCAAAGTAGTATTCAGTTGCACTATCACCTTCACCTACCGTGACATTCTGAGCACCATATGCATTATCAAAATAGGTGAAATACTTTCCTAATGCACTAAAGAGTGATTTACCGTTATATTTCCAGTACAAACCTTCAAGGGTCTTGGTAGCAGTACCGTCTTTGCTGGTCACGGTTATATTCATACCCGTCGTTTGCATGTATTGGCCACCAGCATAAAGTCGCCAAACCTGGCAATCAACAGTGTTGGCAGTTTGGATATCCTCATTGTAAACACCCTGAATCAAGCCAGCCAGACCACCGATATTGTAAACACCATGGAACTGGACGTTCTTTACAGTACAGTTCTTAATGGTCGTGTTGCCACCAGTGGGATCTGCTGCCATACCTAAGATACCGCCTACCTTGCCGTAGCCAGAAACCAGAGAATTGGTAACAGTGATGTTTTCAAAGGTAACAGTCTGATAAGCATAGCCAGCAACAATACCAACTATATTACCTCCAATTTTACCAGTAACAAAGGCTTGGTCTACATTCAGATTCTTAATGGTTGCACCACCATCAACACGGAAGAACAAGCCCGAGCCATAGTTGCGTGCAGCAATTTTGAAGTTATTGATAGTGTGTCCCTTGCCATCAAACGTACCCTTGAAGGGCTTACTGTCTTCATAAGTGGTTACCCAACCAATGGGAGTCCAAGTCTTATCGTTCAGGTTAATGTCATTAGCCAGAACTACAGTCTCGCCAGCAAAGGTCTTGCCCTCACTTACCTGCTTAGCAAAACCAGCAAGTTGGTTAGGATTGGAAATGGTCCAGGTCTGAGTTGCCTCATCATAAGCGGGCGTTTCGGTTGAATGACCGTCCCAGAGCACTACATTGTAGTCAGGCTGGTCGAAGTGCTCGTCGATGATTACGTTGAAGTTCACGTCCTCGGTGAAGAGGTTGCCCACGATGTTGGTGCGGTGGTTCTTCTGTACGGGAACACTATAAACAGTGAGGTCGCGAACGGGATTTGCATTGCCATCCTCATAGAGTTGCAGCGAGGTCGTGATAACGGCCTCATTGGCGGGAACCAGGAAGTAGTTCATGGCCATCCACTGGTAGGGATTGCCCTCAACGGTCAGCGTTGCGGGATCGTTGGGCAGGATCTCCTGGGTGAAGGTAACAGTCTGGTCACCACTGGTTTCACCAGTAGCGAGGTTAAAGGCGGTAGCAGCGTGGTCAACGGTTACAGCGCTCGTGACGGCTTTAACACCAGCAGCGATAGCGTCGTTGTAGTCGCTGGCACCGTAGTTCAACTGGCAGAACGGACGATACAGAGTGATGGTCTCGCTATACGGGCCGGTAACGGTCAGGTCAGCACGGTAAGCATAGAAAGCGTCGCGCTTCTCGTCATTGCTCTTGGCGTTCTCGTAACTTACGCTGACGGTCTTGGTTGCGGGGGTAAAGATGTAGGGAGCGCCATCGGCCTGTGCCCAGAAGGCGAAACTGTACTTCTGGCCCTTAACGAGTTTGAACTCAACAGTCGTCTGGTGAGGAATGTCCTTGTTGACGCGGATGTCAGGCAGTTCCTTGCCCTGGTCGTCATAAACAGCCACGGTCAACTTGTTGGCGGTCGAGCCATCGCTGATGGCACGGCTGTCAATGTTACCCGGCAATTCGATGGTAAACCTTACCATGTCGTCGCCCATACTCGGCTCCATGTCACTGGAGCAGGACGCGGTGCCCAGCAGCAATGCTGCCATCATACCAAAGAATAAAATTTTCTTCATAATTAAGACAGTAAAGTTTATAGTTTATAATTGAAATAGTTCCGATATCTTTCAGACAACTTGAACAACAGTTGAGCAACTGTGACAACTCTTGTTAGTATCATTGTTTCTTGTTAAACAACTGTTGCCCAAGTCGTAATGATTAATGAGATTGATTACTCTTGCTTCTTGGTGCAACCAGTCACCTCAACAAGGTCCCAAGCAGCCTTACGGTCTGCATCATTCCATACAGCATACTCGTTGTCGGCAGCGACCTTGGTGATGTCGAGATTGCTGGCAGTGATCTTGGCACCAGCAATATTGGTGACGAGAATTGCTGCTTTCTTGGCGGTTTCAAAACTGCAATCGCTGATGTTGATATTGCATTGTACAGCCACATCCGTGTTATACTGGTCCATGACCTTGATACCACGGCCGTCATTGGTCGCAGTAAAGGTGCAGTTCTTGATTACGGTATTATTAACCATTGCCTCAATGATGAGGGTGTAGTAACCACCGGCCTCGGTAAAGTTGCAATCCTCAATAACAGCATCATTTGCTATTGTAACCGAATTGCTGATGTCACAATTCTTAAGATAAATCTTACCTGTTCCTAATTGATCTTCTCCAGTTACAACACGGTTGGCAAGATTAATGGCATGATTGTTCCAAGCACCATTTCCTGGTTCTTCTTTGGTGATGGTGGCATTTTTGATGGTCAGATTTGCATCGCCAATAGCACCAAAACTCGAACAATCAGTGTCTGTACCATGAAGGTTCAGGTTGTGACCATTACCATCGATAATAATGTCCTTAGTCGAAGCGTCGCCATAACCTACGCGAGCACCGTAATGCAAGTCAACATCATTCATCAATTTTACCGAAATCGTAGACTTGCCAGTAGCGGCCAAAGCCTTAGCAAGTTCGTCTTCGGTACTTACCGGAGTAGCCTCCACTAATTCTACTTCGTGGTCGCCCTGATAGATCGGGTCGATGACGACATTGAACTTGCCCTGGAGGGTGAACAGGTCACCGAAGATGTTGGTGCGGTAGTTGCGCTGCACGGGGCAGTTGGCAACGGTCACGGTGTTCACGTCCTGAGTGCCGTCGTTGACGGTGAGGACAACCTCGTCCTTCATCTCCTTGTCGGTAGCGGCCAGGATGTAGTTCATGGCCACATACTTATAATCCTTATAGCCAGCCAGCGTCTCCTTGGGGATGGTGGCGAGGGCGAAGGTTACGTCGGCGGTCTCAGTACCGACCGTGCCGTCGAGGGTGTTGAGCGTGGTGGGAACACCGGTCACGGTCACCTTGCTCTTGTAAGCGTCAACGCCAAGCACGCCGGCAGCGTCGCTGGCGAGGAAGTTGATCTGAGCGAAGGGACGGGTCAGCACCTCGGTCGTCTCAAAGGCCTCGGTTACCTTGAACGAGTCCATCTTGTAGAACGCGTCGCGGCTCTCGTCGTTGCAGTTCACGCTGGTGTAGTCCACCTTGATGGCGCTCATGTCGGTGGTGTTGTAGGCCGTGCAAGCACTGTTCTGTGCCCAGAATACGAAGGAGTAAGTGTGGCCCTTGACCAGACGGGTGGTCACGGTAGCCTTCTTGTCGGCCACGGCTACGGTCTGAGCCAGTTCGTGGATTTCGGTGCCGTTCTCAAAGACGGCAAACTTCAACTGGTTGGCACCGGTACCGTCGCTGATGGTACGGCTGTCGATGTCGTCACCCAGGTTGATTGAGAAACTTACAGGCGTTTCACCGCCCATAGCGGGCTCCATGTCGCTGGAGCAGGACGCGGTACCCAGCAGCATCGCTGCCATAGCACCAAGGAATAAAATCTTCTTCATAAATCTAGTTATATTAATTATGTTTTAATATTCAGTAACTGTACCGTCATTGGCAATACCCTTGACAATAACATTTTCATAAGTGTTGTTATCACCTAAGTTAGTACCACCTGTTTTTCTACCACATATTGCACCTACGTTAAAGTCTTTGCTATATGGAGCATAACCTTCTTGTTTTGCAATAATGGTCGAGTTAGTCACTCTATTGTCAGAAATGTCAGTTGTCCAAGTGCCTGCTCCAAAAATACCTCCGCAATCACGGAAGGCCGAGATATTACAATTGTCAACAGTACAATTCTTTATTGTATAGGAATTGGATGAAGCAAAGTAACCAATAATACCTCCAACTTTATCTCCATCATCCCAAGAGCCATTAATTTGTTGTGGGGTCGAAGTTACATTGCAATTAATTGCATGGCAGTTTTCAATAACTAGTGGTGTATTTGTTGAGAAATATGCAACAATAACTGCGGCATAATGGTTACTTGTAATTTCTGCTCCTTTAACTGTAACGTTTCTGATAGGACCAACAGTAGAACCAAAGAGTCCTGAAACTTCATGAGTACCCACATAATCACCATCACATTTAAGGTTATAAATGGTATGGTTTCCTCCGTCAAAGGTACCGTTGAAAGATTGACCAGGATATGAGGTCAAATTACCAATTGGAGTCCATGGTTTATTATCAAGGTTCAAGTCAGCAGTTAAAGTAACCGTCTTTCCCGAATAAGTGTTGCCACTATTCACATCTCTTGCCAAACCTGCAAGTTGTGCTGCGTTGTTGATGGTCACATTGTTGCCGTCTACAACAGGGTCCTCGACTGAACCGTCCCAAGGTGCGGGTAGCATTTCAGGCACAATATCTGGAGTATTATAGATCGGGTCGATGACGACATTGAACTTGCCCTGGAGGGTAAAGAGGTCACCGAAGATGTTGGTGCGGTAGTTGCGCTGCACGGGGCAATTGGCTACAGTCACGGTGTTGACCTCGGCACCATTCTCGTCCTTGACGGTGAGAGTGACCACATTCTTCATCTCCTTGTCGGTAGCGGCGAGCACGTAGTTCATGGCCACATACTTGTAGGTTTCATAGTCTGCCAGCGTCTCCTTGGGGATGGTGGCGAGGGCGAAGGTTACGTCGGTGGTCTCGGTACCAACCGTGCCATCCAGAGTATTGAGGGTGGTGGGAACACCGGTGACGGTCACCTGGCTCTTGTAAGCGTCAACGCCAACCACGCCGGCTGCATCGTCAGCCAGGAAGTTGATCTGAGCGAAGGGACGGGTCAAGGTCTCTTTCTTCTCAAAGGCCTCGGTTACCTGGAACGAGTCCATCTTGTAGAAGGCATCGCGGGTCTCGTCGTTGCAGTTGGCAGCGTAGTCCACCTTGATGGCGCTCATGTCGGTGGTGTTGTAGGCCGTGCAAGCACTGTTCTGTGCCCAGAATACAAAGGAGTAAGTGTGACCCTTGACCAGGCGGGTGGTCACGGTAGCCTTCTTGTCGGCCACGTCCACGGTCTGAGCCAGTTCGCGGATTTCGGTGCCGTTCTCAAAGACGGCAAACTTCAAGGTGTTGGCACCGGTGCCGTCGCTGATGGTACGGCTGTCGATGTCGTCACCCAGGCTGACGGAGAAACTTACAGGCGTTTCACCGCCCATAGCGGGCTCCATGTCGCTGGAGCAGGACGCGGTACCCAGCAGCATCGCTGCCATAGCACCCAAGAATAAAAATTTCTTCATAAAGTGGTTGTTTTAAAATTGTTATTTATGTTAGTTGGTTGATAATCTCGTTGAAGGGAGCGACAAACGCCTTAAATCTCCACATTATTAATATATACATGGCCGTTGCGCTGCTGGTTGCCGCCGATGAGCTGATCGGTGCCGTAGGGTGACTGTTGGGCTGCTGCGGCCTCGTCAAGAGCCTCGAAGTAGGCCATGACGTTGCAGTTGTTGATGCGCACTACGTCGGTGTCGGCAGCGCCCTGCAGGGCACCGATAAACTTGCCGCTGGTGAGCGAATCCTCACTCATGCGTGCCTTGACCACGGTGTTGTAAATCTCGCAAGCATTGAACTGCTGCTCGGCTGTCGCACCGCTGGCGATGTAACCCACCATGCCACCGGCAAGGCCGCGAGGTGAGTCGCCCTCGGCGTTCTCGATGGTGGAGTTGGCGACATGGCACTCGGTGGCGGCGATGTTGCTGCCGGCAGTGACTGTGCCCACGAGTCCGCCCACCATGCAAGCCCCGCTGATGGTCGAACGGCTCACCATCACGTCATTGAGCGTGACCGTTCCGTTGGCCCTTGCCACGATGGCTCCGGCGATGGCATTGCCCTGCCCGTCGGGGTTGGCCGTGATGGTCGCCTTGTGAACGGTGAAATTCTTCACCGTCAAGCCAGGCGCATCGCCAAACAAGGAGGCAGCGCCGTCGGCCGTGAGCGTGAAGTTGCGGATGGCCTTGTCATTGCCATCGATGGTGATGTTGCGGGCGCCACACAGGAGGGGCCTGATCGCTGCGCCGTCAAGGTCTAACGACTTGCGCAGGACGATGGTGCTGCCCTCGTCGGGCGCGTTGTCCTGGAACCATGCAAGCTGCTCAGGTGAGGTAATGCGATACTCGTTGCCCACGTGTTGAGGCGCAGCTACAGAGTCCACCTTGGTCCAGTGCTCATCCCCAAAGTATTGGCTCTCCTCGGCAGTGAAACTGTTGTCGATGATGATGGTGAAGTCCACCTCCTTGGTAATCAGACGGCCCACGACGTTGGTGCGGAAGTTGCGCTGCACGGGCAGGCTCTCGATGTCCAACTTGTGGGTGAACTCCTGGTTGGAGCGGTTCATGACGGTGGTCATGGTAACGCCCGTGACGTCGCTGCGCTCGTTATTGACGAGCAGGTAGTTCATCGACAAGTAGAAGTATTTCTCGCCATCCACCACGAGGGACTCGTCAAGGAAGGCGCCAGCCTGCATCTCGATGGCGACAGGGCTTGAAGCCTCGCCGTTGAGCAGGTTGAGGTTAGAGCACACGCCATCAGCGATCTTGATGCGCGAGCCGGTGGGTTGGGCCATCCTGGTTGCGGCAGCAATGTCCTCGGCCGTGGTACCGAAGTTGAGCTGTGCAAAGGGGCGGTGCAAGGTGATATTCTTCTCAAAGGGCTCGGTGACGGGCGTATCGGCATAACCGGTGAAGACGGCATAGAAGGCGTCGCGTGTCTCGTCGTTGGCACGCATCTGGGGTTCACCGTCTTCGTTCTCGCCCTGGTAGTCCACATTGATCGACTTGTAGTCTTGGCTGAAGGAGTAGGCCTCGCAGGCGCTGTTCTGCGCCCAGAAGGCGAAGGTGTAACGATGCCCCTTGACGACACGGGTGTTGATGGTGGCATGGCCGCCACTGACGGGGACATTGTCCTGACGCAGTCCAGCAATCTCGTTGCCGCTCTCGTCGTAGGCGATAAAGATCAACTTGTCGACCATCGACCCGTCGCTCACGGCGCGGCTGTCGATGTACTGGTCGAGCGTGGCAGTGAAGGTCACGTCAATCTCGCCGCTGGCGGGATTGATGACATCCTCGTCGGCGGTACAAGCCGTCATTGCCATGAACAGGGCGATGACAGCGACCGAAGCAAAGCAGGATATAATGGATTTTCTCATGATTATCTACACATTATATATTAACATCAGTTACCACCATTGTTGAGGGGGTTGCCCTTATCGTCGTAGTTGTAATCCAGGTTGTCGAAGTTCTCGTCGATGACGATGTCGAAGTCCACATACTCGATGATGTCATCGATGAGGATGTTGGTGCGCTCGGTACCCTTGACAGGAATGTTGGGGAACTCAAAATAGAGCGTCCTGCCAGTGGTCTTGTGCCTCAACGTCATGGCCACATTGACCAGGAACTGCTCGGTCACCGACGGCTGGAAGTAGTTCAAGGCAAGATATACCCACTTCTTGTTCTCAGCTTCAAGGAGTTCGTCGGGCATGGGCGCGAAATCAAAGGTTAAGGAGGGTTTCCAATACTGTCGGTTATCAGGCGTATAACCGCCCTTGAGCTCAAATCCGGTGTATCCGGCCACCTTGGTGCGGGTCACCACAATCTTGGAGTCATACTCCTTGAGGTCAACTCCAGCGTTAAGCGCATTGTTGTAGCCACGGCGCGAGATACCCACATTGAGCTGGGCCAGGCGTCGCGTGAGGACGATGTTCTGCTCCATTTCGCCTGCCTCGGTCACATACAGGTCGGGAATCCATCCCCAGAAGGCATCCCTCAACTCATCGTTGCAAAGCGCGTTGGTGTAGTTGATCGAGATGACACTGGAGGCGCCGGCGGTGTAACCCTGGGTGTCCTTGTGCTGGGCCCAGAAGGCGAACTTGTACACATGGCCCGGGGTGAGATAGGCCGACACGCGCGAGGTGTTGGTCGTCTGGTCAAACTCGACGTTCTGGCGACGCAAGTCGGCATACTCGACGTCGTTCTCGTCATAGACCCAAAAATAGAGAAGATTAGCCTTGGAGCCGTCACCAATGGCTCTCGAGTCAAGCGAAAGCGTCTCGGGCAGGTGGGCGATGAAGGTCACCTTGGTTTTCTTTACCTGCGGCTCATCGTCCTGGGTACAGGCCGATGCGGCAAGCAACAGGGTTGCCAGGGTCATCAGGTAGATCGTTTTTCTCATTTTCATTGTTACAATGTTTTTATGTTAATTTTTTTGATATGTCAGAAGTAGATGTTAATGTCACCTTCAAAACTGGGGTCGATGCCGATGCCGCCACCGCTGGCGGTACGGGTCAGGAATTTGTCCTTGACGACAGTAATGCCGCCACGCTTGATGGGCACATTGAGCGTGGCCGAAGTGCCGACGAGCTTGCCCTCGTCATCGTACATACCCAGGGCCATCGTGACACTGGATTCCTCGCCATTGACCATAACGTAGTCATAGCCCAAGGTGGCAGAGCCGTCACCCTCGGTCGACAACTCGGTCATCTCCGACAGGAAGTTCACGCCAGTCGTGGCATCAAAGGGGACGCCGCGCAGCACGCTGTAATGGTTGGGGAGAAAACCGCTGTAGGCCACGAGGACACGCAGGTTCTGGCCTTTTTCCAGATATTCGTTATAGTCGGTGGCGACAAACTTGACCTTGCCCATGATGGAGCGCAACGGCAACTGCTCGCGCACGACGGTCGTGGTGTCGCCCTGTTTCACTTGAAAAGACACCTCCGCCTTGCCCGTGTAGGCATTACGGTAGTCATTATTACCCTCATAGCGGCCCACGAAGGAGATGTCACCGAAGTCGCTTGTGGCGTAATACTTGTCGGTGACACTGCCATGATCCACCCAGTCGGCCCAAGCCAGCAGGCGATAACTGCCCGAGGGCAGCACCATGCGGCACTCATTATGCTGCCCGGCAGTGGTGAAGAGGACCGTCTGGGTCATGACTGGGGCACCAACAATGGCACCTGACGAGTTCACGGGGTAAGCCGCAACCTGGCAGCGCAGGTCGTGGGTGGCGACAGCACGCGAGTCGTTAATGACCTGCCAGTCAACCATCGCGGTGTCCAGTTGCAGGGACACAACAACGGGAGCGGGCCCAAAAACTTCGGGCTCATCCTTGCTGCATGCGCTCAACATGCATGCCAGCAGAATACTCAAAATAGTGCATAACCCAAGGCGATGCCTCGAGTTTACCCAACAGTTATGCCAAATCCCTCGTCCGCCAATAGGGGGTTGTAGGTGACTGGTTTTCAATTGGTTATGAAAAACTTTTTTCATCGATGTTTTCCAGTCTGGTTCTTTCAGTAAATCGGATAAAACTTTTCTGTTGATTACCAATTGCAAAAATACAACCTTTTTCGGAATTATGTACCTCAGATTTTAATTTTTTTTTTAAAAATTTTAGGCTGTCATTAAATCGTTATCCGTCATATACTTACACGAGAAAGCAAAAATCTAATTTATTTGGACTAGTGTGCTCAGGAACCCGCTTTTCAAAAATTAAAAAACATTAATCGCAATTCCGATATTAATTAACTGATTTTCATTAACTTAAATGCGTTAGAAACTCACTTTTCTCAGTAGGGTCACGCCTTGGCGAGGCCCTACTGAGAACAGCAACGCTGAGATTTCCCCCAGACACTAAGAAAAAAACTTAGCGACTTTGCGTCTTAGCGTGAGGGCAATGGGAGGTGGATGCCCTCAGATAATTCAGACTGCTCAGTTATTAAAAAATTATTATTGTCCGGGGAAAGTTTAGCAGGCCAAGAGGCCTGCACAAGGCCAGCGGCCTTGACTTGAGGCAACCCCAGGGCGCACAGGTCGGAGACCTCGTGCGGCCTGGGGAAAGCGAGCAAGAACCGAATCGGGCCTCGAAGAGGGCCAATAGCTTCAGCATCAAGTGATTTGACTATGTCGTGCCTTTTGTACTTAGTGGCCCCTTTCAGGGCCCATATTGATATGGGTGCCAGTCCCTAGGCCTCACTGACCTTCGGCCAGTGTGCCCTAGGGTTACCTCAATTCAAGGCCGCTGGCCTTGCTGTGGTCTTCGACCTCACCGCCCACACCTTTTATCGGGTGAGCCTTGTGCAGGTCATTCGACCTGCCCGCCTGACATAGCAAGCCCCCTCGCGTAAGGCCGCCATAAAAGCATTGATTTCAATGTGTTTATGCACCCTTGGCGATTTTTCCCCGGACACCAATATTAAATAATAAAGAAAGTTGTCCAAGTAGTTTTTAAAACTTGGCGGCCTTGCGTGAATTTACGAATAACCGTTCAATGAGGCGCCGAGAACTAGTAGGGCGTGTTATACACGGCCTTGAACCAGTCGAGCGTGCGGTAATAGTCGTCGTTGACTCCAGGTGAGGTGTTCAGCACATAGGTTGACAAGCCCGAGAAGTGATCAAAGTTGATGATCAATCGATTAAAGATGGTGGGCGTGGCGGCGCGGAAGAGCACCGTCTGGTCGTAGAGGCGCTGCAAGCGCTGGGCACTGGCGGCATCGGCAAGGCTCAAGTAGTACTGCATGAAGTCAAAGAGGAAGCGGTAACTGTTCAGGTTGTAACATTGCAGTCCATCAAGAGGGACCGGAGTGCTCGTCTGGAGGATGTGGGCGCACACGTCGGCCAGTTCATCCAGGTGGGAACAGTCAACGACAGCCCCGGCAAAGGTGCGGTAGGCTCCCGTCTGGATATCATAGTATTCATAGGTCTCCCGGCAGGCCCCAATGAGGTCGGGCTGATCGGCGCAAAGGCAAGGTAGCGTCAAGTCATAAGGCATGCCTCGACCAGGAATCTCGGTTGGATAGCCCACGAAGTAACGGCAACAGTTGCGCAACTGATAGGCGACCTCGATAGCGCCCATGTAGCACACGTCGGCATAGATCCAGGAAAACATCCCCTCGGGAATGGCTCGGGCCAGTTCATCGAGCGGCATTGTGGCGCCATTGTCCTCGCCAAACACGCGCCGAGGGGCAGCCTTGCGCGTCGAGAGCGTCGGTGCCCACCCAGTGCCGTGAGACCAAAGGATGAGACCGTAGTCCTGGGCAGGGGCGTGCAATTTAGCATCGGCAATGACCTTGCTCATGCGCGAAGCAGTTACCGACGCACCACGAGTGGTGTCATAGACCTCAAGCGTCTCATGGACAACCTTGCCCCGTTTGCCCTCTTTCAGCTCAAACAGTTCAGGTTGGCCGCCTTCGGGGCCTACCCGATAGACCAGCCAGCGACAGCCGTTGAGCCCCTCGCGCTCAATGGCATTGTCCATCTCGTTGAGATCAAGTTGGTCGCGCTCGTTGGAGCCCAGGCTGTTGGAGGCGACCATATAGACCAGCACCGTGCGCTTGGCGACCTTTGCCGGTTGGTCGGGTTCATCGCTCTGGCATGCCGTCATGGCCAGGCACATGGCGATTAACAGCAAGGTGATGTTTATTATCTTCATTTTCATCAAGTTGTTTTTTTTAGGAAGTGGGGTGGTGCCACGTTTTGATTTATCCTCATGATACATTTTCGGCCGCAAAGATATGTTTTTCTTTTGAAAAAACGATTGGTGTCCCGTAAAAATAGCGATAGGCATTGTGATGTGTTTGATGGATCATCATGCTGCTCTTGCGGGCCGCATGATGGCCTCACGTGCAGCATCCCCGCATGCTGTCGCGACAGCATGCGGGGATGCAGGGTTTGTTATGACTTGGGCGGCGGGTTACTGGAAGACGTTCTCGCTCAGGCCCTTGCCGCTGCTACGGGTGTGAAGGGTGAATGCTCCTTGCTTGTCGGTCATGCACCACTGGTCTCCCTGTTGTAATGTCACTGTGGCAAATTCTACAGGATGACCACTGTTGTTGTCGGTGACAATGCCGCTCACTGCCACTTGGGCGTGGAACTGCACGATGCAACACAACACTGTCAATAGAAATGTAATCAGTCTTTTCACTCGGTCAATGGTTTAGTCCAGGGATGGCGCATGAGTCGGGGACTCGCAAAGATGTCGATGTAGCCGATCAGATCATGCTCGGCATAGACAAAGGGGATGTCGAGTCCAACCACCCAGCAGATTTCATAGATCGAGGGAAAACTAAACTCGTGGTCAAAGTCTTGTAAGTCGGCCAGGGTCCACTGGCATGGCAGTTCGTGACCTTCCAGTTCCCAGGTGTCGATGTTGTGGGTGACGAAGTACATGTGTCTGCCACCAGTGTCACCGCCCTCGTGCTGTGCCGACACTCCAAAGTACCATGTGCTGGTGGCATCCCAATAGGCATAGGTGGAAGCGTCGCCGGTATATTGAGTCGCACTCACGGGGTGCTGGTCGTCAAGCACCATCGAGATGCTACCCTTGCCTGTGCTCTCGTCATAGTTGTAGAGCAACTTGAAGTCGGCATCACATTTCAGTCCCTTACGGTGTGGCATGGAGTCGATGTGACAATAGATCTCGCGACCATAGCCTGGTGTGCCTGGTGCTGCCAGTACGGCGTGATAGGGCGTTGACATGACCGTGGAAACCATGATGGAACTTCCTGGTTGGGGCTCACCGTTAGGACTGGCGACAAAGTACCAGTCGCCCGCAAAGTGCTCGTATGGGGTCATCTCACGGTAATTGATCTCGGCAATGTTATCGATGGGAATCGACATCGCCACCTTGCCGTCTTGAATGACGTCCAGTGAGTAGGTGACCTTGCCTTGGACAAGGCTTTGAGTGTATTGGAATTTGTTCACCAGTGTATCAGGAAAAATCTCCATGGTCCCGTTTTTCAGGACTATGGCAGTGCGGAAAATGCCCGTTCCGCTTGCTTGTGCAGCAAGGGCTGCTATCAGTGATAAAACACTTAAAAGAATGCGTGTAAAATGGGTCATACTTATTGTGAATATTTGACGTGCAAAATTATACACAATATACCCCCTGGGCAAACCCTCAAAGTGGGGATTTTCCCACTGTGATCTCCCAAAATATAATGAGAAAATTTGCGCCACCTGTCATCCAAGTGGCGCAAAATGACCTAATTGATAAATGATTGCTTATTCAAGAGGGCCGTGATCTATGCCCGAGTGAGTTCTGAAAACGACAGACAGGACACATCACGACAAATCACAGACCTTCAAAAATTCAGCGAAGCCCAGCATATGGAAATCGTGAAAATCTACGAGGAGCATATATCGGGGGCAAAAAAGAATGAGGAAAGACAAGTGTTGACCGAGTGCTTGGACTATTGCACCGTGAACAATGTCGATTACCTGCTACTATCTGAACTGAGCCGTCTGGGAAGATCAACGCTGCAAGTATTGAAATCCCTTGAACGGCTACATGAGGCTAAGGTATCAGTTTACATACAGAACCTTGGTATCTACTCGCTTCAACCCAATGGCGAAGTGAACCCTATCGCGTCCATTCTCATCACCGTACTTGCAGAAATGGGCAATATCGAGCGAGCCAACATCCAATACCTGCTCAACTCAGGACGTGCCCAATATGTGAGGAACGGTGGAAAACTCGGACGCAAAACCGGGACCACCAAGAGCGACGATAGGAAACGAGAGGAGTACAAGGAGGTCATATCGCTGCTGAAACGAGGCTACTCCATCAGAAACACAGCGAAAAAAAAACGGCTACTCCTTCTCAACATTACAACGCATTAAAAACCAATTTGTAAGATGATCAAGACCATTAAAGAACTGTTGATTGAATGGTGGGCTGGAAACACTACCACCAAAATGCCTATTGATAAGGTCTTGTGGTGAGAATATTAACGGGAAAAGCGGCAAATGCCGCTTTTTTTCTGCACGCTTATAACGTGTCATGAGGAAATTCTTCTTGTCAATACGAGTCATTGGCTCGCAATACATGACAATGCTGATAACATCCTGCTTCTCCACTCAGTGAAAACGCCATCATGCATCATTCAAGCCATAAAATCATTTCTGGAATTCCATGGCTTCCTCGTAATCGATCAACTGCTGTAGAAGAAGTCGTTGACGAGGTGGAGGGTCTTGCGGGCGCGGGTCATGGCGGTATAGACCCACTGGTAGTCGGGCTTGGCGGGGTTGAGGGTGATGTTGCGCGGCATGTCGATATAGACCTCGTCCCACTCGCCTCCCTGGGCCTTGTTGCAGGTGACGGCGTAGCCGTAGTTGCAGCGTAGGGCGTTCAGGTAGGGGTCGTGCATCATCCTGTCGTAGAAGACGGCTGACTTTTCCTTAATGCCCAGATTGCGTGATTGAGGCCATTCTCCTTGATGCCATGCACATAGTGATCTACCATCTGATCCTTGCTGGCGTGGAACTGGATATTGCTGTGGTTGTGGAAGGGCAGTTTGCCCCACAGTTTGCGGGCACCGTAGTCTTCCTTGGAGTCAGGGGCCTGAGCCCACAGGGTTCGGATGCGCTTGCTGGCGGTGACAATGTCGTTGTCGTCGGCCTGACGCATGATCTGGGTCAACTGCTCTTGCTGTACACCCACGCCGAAGTGCTGGCTGAAGTATTCGGGCATCAGCGCCGGAGAGAAGTACTGCTCGACGGGCGGCAACTGACACGGGTCGCCCACAAAAATCAGTTTGCTGGCAGGGTTTGCGTCATACTCCATCAACTCGGTCAGTAACTTGCCCGAGCCGAACTTGGCCTGGGTGGGATCCTTGGCCTCGATGTCGGCGATCATCGAGGACTCGTCAATGATATAGACGGTGCTGTAATCATGCTTGATCTTGACTGGCTCGAAGTTGAGCAGCAACTGCCCCGTGGCATCCACGGCGGGAGAGTCCTGCGGCAGTTTCTCCTCGTCCAGTCCCGAGAAGGAGTAGATCATCGAGTGGATGGTAGTGGCACCACCCGCCGACTCCGAGATGTTGGCCATCACCTTGGCGGCGCGTCCTGTGGGGGCCACCAGGCGGTAGTTGTGGTTCAAGCGATCGAGTTCCTTGATGAGGAAGCGCAGCAGCGTGGTCTTGCCCGTGCCGGCATAGCCCTTGAGGATGAACACCTTGTCCTGTGAGCCCAGAAAGTCCAGGATGCGGGACATCACCCGCGTCTGGTCAGGAGTGAGTTTGATTTTTTCGGTTGCCATCAGCGCCGTGATTTAGTTAGACAATTATAGATTCGGTCAAAATATTTGATGGTTTCCTCCTTGATAACCTCGGGTGACCTGGGGCCATCATTCATTCCATTGTGGTTGAGGTCATTCCTGAGGCTACCCAGTTTATCATAGGCGACACTGATGTGCTCCTTCTTTCCGATGCTATTAGTAAGCATATAGACACTGCGGTCGCTACGAAACGCATTGACAACGGCCTTCAACTGTGGTTTGAGGTCAGGCGAGACCCTCCAGTTGCTTTCGGGTGTATTGTATGCAAGAATGCTGAGTGCTGTTGAGATGAGATCGCGCCTATCACTCAATTTTTCACAGGTAATGTACATTTCATACTTGTTATAAAAGTACGATACGACAGACTCTCGCAAGATGGTAACAGCCTGTTGCAGCAGCCCGTGAGTAATGCACCATTGCACAGCGCGGAAGCCATTCATCACATCGGGTGTATCATTAAAGTCAGCAAATTCGTCCTTGACCTTGTCAATAATAGGTTTCATAGGCGTTATTACGACATCTTCAAGGCGGTTCAAGTGCCTTTTCACTCCCTTTATGTTCTTGGAACTCTCGATGTTTTGGCCCCGACATGTAATCATGTCGGTCGTCACTTTTTCTAAATTCTTGACCAAATCATTGAGTGCCCTTGCAGATTGAACGTCGGGGCGCTTGCTGTCCTGCACGATTGGAAGCAACTTGTCCTTAGCCAGTTGAGCAAGATAGGATGAGTCGCCGCTGCGGATAAACGAACCAGCAGCATTAGTCCAGTCCTGGAGTGTAGATAACACCGTCAGATCCATGATTCGGGCTTTATTGGTCTGCCAGTCGCGGCCCTCAAAGTTGCCATAGGAAATCATCTTCACCTTCACGTCCTTCAGGAACTTGGAATAGTTGCCCAGCACGACGATGAGCATCGGCAGGTAACGGAAGCCGTGCGTGATGTCAAAGTAAAGTTCATCTCCCTCCTTGAGCAACTCAAACACCTTTTGAAAAATGCTCATTACCTCTTCCTCGGTATCGCCATTGGGCAGATCAGGGACAGCCTTGATGGTCATAGGGAAGTTGCGCCTACTCAAGCAGCTGTACAGGCCTGGTTGCCTGATGATGCGTTTGTTCTTGAAGGTACGTTGCCCGTCAGACAGCCAGTTATTCTTCCTGGAGTCCGTGGTCATCAGGATGTATGCCACATCCCTCTTGGTCCAAGTGCCTGACTGACACAAATAGTCAAGGGTCGCTTCCTGAATGAAGCGCACCTCGCCCGAGTCAAAATCGCCAATGCAGTAGTGACAGGCTCCATAGTTGGTCGCCCCAAGAAATGAAATGAAAACTTTGCGTGCCATAATGCTTTTTCCAGTTAAGATTTATTCAAGTCACAAAAATACAAAAAAATCTTGAACGCCCAGCCGTGTTGTTTCCGTTTTTTGCCTGCACAGTTATGTACAACAATCCATTGGCTTGTAAACCCACACAAAAAAGCCCCAGAGCCATGGCTTGTGCCACAACTCTGAGTCTTAATCCTTGTTTTAATGGAAGATGGTCTCTGACAGCGACATAGGATACCACTATGTTGTGTACCTTGATGGGTCTTAATCCTTGTTTTAATGGAAGATGGTCTCTGACCCGACCAGGCCGGTACCACCATCAACGTCGCCGTGACCGAGTCTTAATCCTTGTTTTAATGGAATATGGTCTCTGACTCTTCGCCCACAAGACCAAGGCAGGAATCTTCCTGTGTCTTAATCCTTGTTTTAATGGAAGATGGTCTCTGACACTATTGTATTTATGGATGGTACTTGGCTTGAACGTGGGTCTTAATCCTTGTTTTAATGGAAGATGGTCTCTGACCGTATGGCTTTGCGAACAACTTGTAGAAGAATGGAAAGCGTCTTAATCCTTGTTTTAATGGAATATGGTCTCTGACACTGATTTTCGCAACTCGTTGACTATCAGCATGTCAAGGAATTTGATTTCACAAATTTTAACTGGTTTTTGACGTGTTTGCCAAAAATATTTAGCTCTGTTAACATTTGTGTTGCAAAAGTATAAAATTAATTCATTCCGTCCAAATCTTTTGCTGGAAAAATCAATATCCTCAGTATTCGCGGAACTGAACGAAGCGGAATTCTGACACTTTTGTGCCATTGGCTTCGGTGGCGATGCGTTCGGTCGTCGAGGCTACGCAGCACACACCGTGTTGCTTGAGTGCTGTTACCACATGATAGACCAGGGTCATTTCGCCCATGACGTGGACAGTCATGCCAGCCTCATCACCCATCTCCAGGATGTCCTTCACGCACTGGTCGGCCAGTAGGCGCACCTGCTCGCTCGTCATCATTGGATCCACCTGCGGGAAGGGGAGGTCAACCACATGACCATAGCGTTTGGCCTGGGCCATTTGGTCCTCGTCCCATCCGCTCGACGGGTGGTTGCTGAAGTTGATGAATAATAGTGGACTGTTTGTCATGTCATTTCTTGTTGATGGTGAATAATCGCTCGTCCAGCAGTTGATGCAGGGCACGGGTGATGATTCCGCGCCTGTCATCGTCGTGGGAAGCAGTCAGCGTGTCCTTGAAACTGAAGGGGATGATGCCGTTGTCACGGCATTTCTCGGCGGCCTCGCTGGTCATGGGGCCATAGGTGACAAACAAGGCATGACAGCCAGTGCCGCCATAGTTGCGCACGGCCTTGCTGAACTTGTCCAGGTCGGTGAGCGTGTGAATCTGGGTCTTGCACTCGACAAACATCAGGCGGTTGCCCGTGTTGACGATGATGTCGATCTCGTTCTTGGGATTACCCTCAACGTAGGGGAACTTGACATTCATCCTCACCTCATGGCTATGCTTCCAGCAGGACAAGTGCCGTGCCACTTCGGCCTCAAACCAGCCGGCATTCAGCAACAGGTTGAAGACGTGTGGAGAGGCAAGCGTCTTCTCCACCAGCCGCCCGTCACGACGCATGAGGCTCAGCGTTGCCGTGTTGGTGTCGCGATTCCACGACAGCGAGGAGCCCTTGTGCTCGACCGAGCCCTGCCGCTGGCTGAGGCGTTGCTGCTTGTCAGGCGTGTTTAAAATCGTCAGCGCATTGAAGGCGGTCCAATTGGAGTGGATCAACCCCTTGACGGCACCCAGCACCTTCATGTCATCGTCAGTCAAGTCGTTGTAATCAAGATAACCCAGGGCGCTGGTGTCGTTGAGCCTGAAGACGCGGTCGGTGTCAATCGCAGCGCCCTCGCGGCTGTCACCGTTGGACAAGTCATAGAGGGTGCAGGACTGGTCTACGTAGATGAACTTGACGTGGCATTTTGCGGCAAAGGCCTCCCGGAAGAGGATGCTCCACACCTTGGTGCCGCTGGTCAGATTGATGGTGTAGTCGTCATCGTCGCTCATGATCCGGGCCATCATGCGCGTCTTGTCCAGCACCTGCTTGACGTTGACAGGGTCGCAAACCTCAAACAGAAACGGGACACCATTGCCCTTGAACTCATCGGCGATGCGATGAGCCTCGTCAGCCGACGAAGGCGAGTGCACGAGCACCACCCTGTCGGGTGACGTCTCGGCAATCCCCAGGTAAACCGGGTATGTCTGTCCGCCCACCAGGGCGATATGCACATGAGCCATAATCAATCAAATTGTTGAATTTCCTGTTGCAAAAATACTAAAAAAGCACGACACCACGGCCTCTTGGCCGCGTTTTTTGCCTCATTGCCGATGTACTACAAGCCAATGGCTTGAAAGCCCGCCGAGCAAAACGCCCCCAGAGCCGTGGCAGGAACCACTGCCCTTGGGGGCTAATCCTTGTTTTAATGGAATACATAATCGAACACTTCAAGGTCCACGGTCTGAATTCTTAATCCTTGTTCTAATGGAAGATGGTCTCTGACAAGTTATGAAACCTACAAGATTATCACCTGAGTTCTACGAGAGTCTTAATCCTTGTTTTAATGGAAGATGGTCTCTGACAATACCGTTTTCCGACTTCAAAAACAAAATTTGACTTCATGTCTTAATCCTTGTTTTAATGGAAGATGGTCTCTGACCTATGAATAATTCAACTATTTCTTCTACTCTAGATGAGTCTTAATCCTTGTTGTAGTGGAAAATGGGCTCTGACATGGCATTTGCTGCCAATCATCTTATGGAAAACCCGTCTTAATCCTTGTTTTAATGGAAGATGGTCTCTGACGTTGTTGTTAGCATCTATTCTGTTCTTGCCATGATGTCTTAATCCTTGTTTTAATGGAAGATGGTCTCAGACAATTCATCCTGCCACCAAAGAACAGCGTGACCTGCTATTGTCTTAATCCTTGTTGTAATGGAAAATGGTCGCAGACGAGGAGAACCGCATCCAGTGCGCATGTGTCAACTAGTCTTAATCCTTGTTTTAATGGAATATGGTCTCTGACCTGTTCGTCAGCAAGCAACACGGGCAACCGATCGTCGTCTTAATCCTTGTTTTAATGGAAGATGGTCTCTGACTGATGCTCTCGTCAACTTCTGTGAATTCTTAGGCGGGTCTTAATCCTTGTTTTAATGGAAGATGACCTCTGACGCAGAGCAAGTGAAGAAGGCCAAGGTAATTGGTATGTCTTAATCCTTGTTGTGATGGAACGTGATCTCGAAGTATAAAGGTATACCTAAAATGCTTGCGGTCTGAAAATCTGAATCCTTGTTATGATGGAAAAGAGTTGTCAATGAATAACAATCCATGAATGTATCTCGTAATGCTTTCCAAATCCTTGTTTTAATGGAAGATGGTCTCTGACACAAACTATGTGCAACAATTCAGTATTCCAACAACAGTCTTAATCCTTGTTTTAATGGAAGATGGTCTCTGACTTTCCATACGTTCTACACAGATGCGGTTACAAGTCGTGCGTCTTAATCCTTGTTTTAATGGAAGATGGGCTTTAACAATCATGGCAAACTTACAGAAGAAAACTAAAGCCAGACTGTCTTAATCCTTGTTTTGGTGGAAAATGGTCGCTGACTTCACTGAGAAGGTATTTGAGTATCCTATCTTCGTGTCTCAATCCTTGTTGTAGTGGAAGGGGGCTCTGACATGGCATTTGCCGCCAATCGTCTTATGGAAAACCCGTCTCAATCCTTGTTTTAATGGAATACATGAATCTCATTTTCGGCCAACTAATTATCCGTAACAATGGTCATGCCGATTTCCTATTCTTTTCTCAATCCTTATTGTAGTGGAACTTAACTCTACATATTTGATATTGGTACCATGGAACAGCCAAATATGCCTTAATCCTTGTTTTAATGGAAGATGGGCTCAGAGAACAATGAAACAAGCAGCAATTATAACTAGGTTATTTGGGTCTTAATCCTTGTTGTAGTGGAACGTGGATGTGGAAAATGCATCCACAAGGATTAGATAATCAACATGTCAAGGAACTGGGTGAAAGGGTTTATCGAAAAACCTTGAACTGCGCGAGCATCACCCACGGTGGGGTGATGACTCGGCAATTCCAAAGTACTCCAAGTGGGCACACTGGCTCACCTGAAGAAATAAAGGTCAAATGAACAGTTCGTAGAGGCTTGCTGTCCATTGCTCACCGATGGCTTTGACAATGTCTTTGCGCTTACGGGCGAGTCGTTTCTGCTCCTTGGGTGGCAAGGATTGGATAGCAGCGAACAGCGCCTGCAATTCGGCCTCACCAAAGGCATCCAGTCCGCCATTATTCTCGACCCACTTCTTGGTCGTCCCAATGACGTTACCCAGCGAAGTGGCCTTAAGGACATCGGCAAGGGGTTGCCTGTACCGTTCTCCAGCTGCATCTTTGGCTGCCTGATTGGCCTCCTCGATGGATTTCTGGTTAGTCCAACTCTTGATCCACGTGGCATGGTCATCACGCTCCGGAATCAGTTCAGCAGCCTCCTGGGCTTTAGCAATAGCCTCGTCCCATTTCTTGTCCTCGGCAAGCGCTTTGGCCTCGTCCATAATGCCGTCATACTTGTTTTCGAGTTCACGACGTGCTGCTGCTTGCTCGCGTTGTTTCTTTGCCGCCGCTTCGGCACGTTCACGTTCGGCCTTCTCGGCTTCGACCCTCAGTTGGGCATCAGAAACCTTCATCCGTTCGAGATGATCATGATAAGAGGCCTCACCATTCTCATCAATGGAACGCAGTATGACGAAGCCCATCATCTGCAACTGGCCTTCGTACTCTGCAATCTTACGGGACTTGTACCTCTTCTTGCCTGCATTACGACGGTCACTATCGGGCCAGAACCCAGGCTCGTCGCAGTAATCGTCATACAACCAATCACCAGTGATACTGTGGAAACCCACACCAGCCGACATCTTCATCACGCAATAGGAATCATCGGCAGGAATCAATTTCAGGAGGTCGTCGATCTTGTCAATGATCTCATCGACACGGTCGGTATGATAGGTGTCAAAGAACTCCCTCTCCTTCTCAAGGTAGTTGCGTGTGGTGCTATTAATGATATGGAACAATGCTTTGATACCACCTTGCATCACGTTCTGCTTCTTGTCAAGATAGGCTTGCGTCTTGTGATCGTCTTGGAATTTCTTGCATAACAACTCAAACGCACGATTTGTCATGTCGATGGCGCCAATGCCCTTCAAGCCAGGCTCCACGCACTCATAGAGGGTGTTGAAACCGGTGGGCTGATAATTGGCAGTGGTCTCGCGTCCACTATGCTTCCAACCACCATTCCAGTCATCACCTCTGCCTCTCAGGTTGAAGAGTTTGGTGTTGACAAGGCCGGTACTTGGCATGACAATGTCACCGACATGGATGAAGCGGGTGAACACGTCACCTTCCTTCATGGTGCCAAAAACCGTATCGTTGATGCCCTTGAGATCTTCACCATCCAGTTTGGGCCCGTGAAAGTCATTAAACAGACATGACCTGATAGCACCCTTGAGGGAGCTGCCAGGCACCACGGGCTTGTCCATCAGTTGAGTACGCAAGAAGGACTTAATGGGATTGGTCGTCTCGACTGGGGCTTCAAAAACTCTGCTCGAAGCCTGTTCAAGCCGATTGCCCATCAGATTGATGATGGCACGTTGATCGCTCTGGGCAAACGCCGAAGCCAGACGCTCCACATCGATGCCCAATCGGGCAGCACGCTCCATGTCGATGACATAGACTTTACCGTCCTTGATGACATAATCCACACCACAGATCCAGTCATTCTCGTTGCCGGCACCCACCGATAGCGGGGTCAGCACTTCAAGTTCGATGTAATATCTCTTGTTGTCCATGATCTGTAGTGTTTATCGCTTGATGGGTAACAGGATGGCACGTCCGTCGCGCCACACGGGATGTGAATCCTTGGAATTTTTGACGATGGCAGGTGCCAGGTCAACAATAGCACCGCAAGTATCACCTTGCGGCTTGTTGAACACCGAGCCTGGCATGAAAGCATAGATGGCATTCTTGCGCAGCTGGTGATGGGGCATGGAAGTGATCCATCCGCCACGGCGGGTCAACTCGTAGGCAATCTCATCGCTGGCAAACAGTTCGTCCAGTTGCTTCTTGTCGGCGGGGATGAGTATCGACATCGACACGGCATGATTGGCATCGGCAGGCGTATCAATGGTCAGTTCATCGGTCGTGTACTCAAAGAAGCCATACCCCACATTGCGGTCGGTGCCGAGGCCCCACTGGGTGAGGACATTCATGCCCTTGTCGAGCAACGTGGTGTCGCCAGTAGCCAGGAAATAGAAACCAGCACCAGGAGCAAAGGTGATGCGGTCCACATAATAGGGCACTGCATCCGACTTGCCCGTGCGGTCCTCGATCTTGACACGCTGGCAGACCTCCGAACGGATGAAATTGTCGGGAATCAGCGACGATGACAGGTATTCGCCGTGGATGTGCTCAAAGTGCTCACTCTTGCCGTCGAACAGATTCTCTCCGGCAAGGATGCTGGGATAGAATTGAGCATCCACCCAGCGGATCTTCTTCACCAGCTTGGCATTGCCCACATCGGTGAGTTTGGGCAGGCGGCTCTGCAACGGCATGGGCAGGAAATAAGACACACGGCTCTCATTCCCCGACTGGTAATAAGGGAAGAGGCTGCTGACGGTGAATCCCAGGTCGCCGTCATCAGGTATCTTGTTGCCCACCTTGGCCAGCACGGCAGTGAGAGCGGCCATGAGCGTGTCGGACTGAATGGTCTTCATGCTCACGCCCTCATCGTCACGCTTATCGCCGATGTGCAGCGGTGCGGTGAAGTGCAGTTTATAAATCTTAAATGTAGCCATGGGCACAGGAGTTAGGCTTTCCAGTTATTGGCGTCAGACAATTCGGTCTTCTTGATGTCGCCAAACTTGATCTGGCCGTAGCCGCGTGACCCGCTGCCGCCCAGGTAGTCATTCTCAAGCATATTCATGGCCTTATTGAGCAAAGTCATCAACTCCTGCTCGTTATCATCGTCCCACACGTTGACGACCATCTCAAGGTTGAACTTGGCACCTGCGGGCACACGCTCGCTCTGGCGGGGATGCTCAGCAACGCCTCTCACACGGTCAATCACGTTCTCAAACTTGTTCTCGGTGTAAGGCATGTCCAGGCTGTCGCATTCACGCAAAGCCTTTGCCGACTCATCGGTGAGCATGGCATCACGCACGATTACTTTTGACGGTATACTGTCACGCTCATCTCCAGCCTTATTTGGTGCAAAGCCAAACAGATTGTTAATGACTTCATTGTCACCCACATTCACCGAACCATGGGCCTGCTCGAGCAGACAACGCATCTTGCCCTTGATGGAACTGCCGGGGATATATGGCTGGCCGTCTTTGCTGGCCAATTTAATGACAGGGTTATCGATACCGCCGATTTCCACGTTTTCCTTGCTGCCACCGATGTGAAGGCCTGTGAGCAACTCGATGGTGGTCTCTATTCTGATCTTCTTAACAAGTTGTTTCATATTGTTATGATGTTATTGGTGAGTGAATAAATAGTGTGATTATTTCTCTGATGCCTTGTGATAGGCGACAATGGCCTCAAAGGCTGTGATGAAGTTCTTGAAGGCCTTCTGCTTGTTAGGAGCCTGCTCCACCTTGTCGATGGCATCGGCAAGGACATAGTAGAAATCCTCAATTTTGAGGAAGCCACGGCTGTTCTGCTGTTTGGCTCGACCCACAGCATAAGCGAGTTTGGGTTTGAGCATGACAAAGTTGGTCGGGTCATAACCCATCAACTGCTGGCGTTTCACCTCGCCAAAGAACTTGCGAAGTTGGCTCGTCGTCAAGGGCTTTGAGTCACGGTCCATCTTGTCGGCCAGATAAGTGCCGAATCTTTCGGCAAACTTAACGGTTTCTTGCGTGATCTCGCCTTGGAGTTCACTCGCGCTGATTAAATCATTTCGATTCCACATAATGATAATGTTTTTATGTTATTATTGTTGTTCAAATTCTCTTAATTGCAGTTCGGCCCAACGTGCAGCCAGGGCGATGAGTTGCAGATTCTGTCCGCCATTAAGCGTGATCTCTTTATCTCGCAGATTCTTGACAAAATCGACGGCAACCCGGTTTTTCTCATATCGCTTGATGTAGCGGGTGAGGTAATAACTCGCATGCCACAGATAACTGTAGTCTTGGAACTTCCCTTCGGCCTTGCGCTGCTCGTTCTTCTGAGCGACTGATGCGTACAGCATCAACTTGTGCAGGATGGACTTGCTCAGGTCAAATTCCTCGATCATATCGACAAACTCGTCCTTCTTGCGCACAACGTAGTCAAACTCGTCCTCCCACGATATGGTCTTGCCCAAGAAATGGAAGGCGTTCTTTTCCCTGCTGCCATTCTTGAAATGCTTGGCTGCATCCTCGGCATCGCCTGCCAATTCGGCAGCCTTGGCGATGGGAAACTTAGGCTTGACGATGGCCACACCGCCCGAGATGCTGATGCCCTCGCTCTTGAAGCGTTTCTCCACTTCATAGTGTATGCGCTGGGCAATCGCAATGGTCTTGTCCCAACGGCCCACGATGAACAGGTCATCACCGCCAGCATAGATGACGTTGATGTAGTCCTTGTAGTAAGTTTCAAGTCTGATCAACTGGATCTCGTTCTCAAAGAAATCGACAAGTCGCTTGGAGAATGCTTTATAGGCCTCAATGGAGTCAAAGCCAGAAATGAAACGCTTGCCCAAGCCGTCAACATCCATGCGCAGCACGCCCAGGTAGGAGCCGTCGGCGTAGTCCTCAAAGGTCATACCGGCACCCTCCTCACGGTTCAACGTTTCGCCGAGACGAATCTGCTCTCTAACTGAGGGCAACACCAGCATGGTGGTGTCATCACCTTCGGGCGACCTGTAGGTGTAACTTACGCATTCATCCGACTCGATGCCCGTGATGGCGCACACCTTGGGCTTGTCGCCGATGGCGATAGGTTTGAAGTAGCTGTCAAAGTCGGCACTGATGATGTCCTTGAACTTCTGGTTCTTCTGCTTGGCAAACTCGGCATTGACCATGCGCCACAGTTCGCCTGGCTTCTGGCGATCTCCTGTAGGGGTGTTGACCGTACCGTCGGTGTTCTCTGTAAACGGCGTGTGGGCAATGTTGATGCCCAGCTGGCCGTAGTGCTCTTTCCACAAGTCCTGCTTGATAACCTTTGCACACTGGTCAATCGCTTGCCGAATGGCGGGTGTATTGTCGGTAATCAAGTAGAACTTGCCGCCGCTGCAATAGATTGGGTCAAGTTCCTTGGAACCTGCCTCCCGTGCAGCGGCCATCAACTTGTCGCACGTCTCGCCCATGTAGTCGCTCAGGTAACGCGAACGTCCCTTGAGGCTCACGGCGGCGCGCTTGGATGAGATGTTGTAGAGGAAACTCTGGATACCCGAGAGATCTCCGCCCACAAACAGTCTGTTGAATTGGTCTTGTTCTTCCTTCATATATGAATATGTTGTTATGAATGATTATTCTCGGTCATTGTCGCGCTGTCTATTTCGCCCTTGCGCTGCAGCATAATGGTGCCAAACCCTACACTGACATGTTTGCCTATTCCCACATGGGCAGGGATGGAAAGGTTGGAATCAAAATCGGCATTGAAAGCCATCAAGTCCAGCCCCTTGTACCGCAACTTATAGGGCTCCGACAGATGGGTGATGTTGACGGTCAGATTACCGTCGAGCCAGATGTCCAGTCCCTTGAGCATGGCAAGCAAGTTGCCCCTAAGGATGCCTTCAAGCAACGCCTTGCGTTCCTCGGGATCTTCTGTAGCCATGTAGAGCTCATAGTTCTTGCCGTTCAGTGGCAACCACTTGTTCACACGGTAATGGAAGGGGGACTGCCACAGTTGCACGAGCACGCGGCGGGGACGCAGTTGGGCCACGTCGCAGGTGGCTTCGCGGTCACCTATCTTGAGCACGTTGCAGCCACTCGCCATGAACTGGCCAATGATGTCAGCACCCTGTTCAACGGCAATGATGCACGCTTTGCCACCTTGGCGTTTATACTGGATAAGCGGGTAGGAGTAGCGCAGTCCATCATCTGGCGTATGGTTGTGAAAGAGCAGGTTTGCCGACGATCCTATAGCATCAACAACGGCACCACGAAACAGCGGCACCTCCCAGTTGTCAATATCAAGGTCGTAGGTTATCGTTAAGGTTCTTACAAATTTCCCCATAAGGTTTACAATTTTTATGTTTTTCACTGCAAAAATAGTGCCAAAAGCAAGGAAATCAAAACATTATTTGACATTTTTATCAACAATTCTTCCAAAATGTAAAAATCGGCAATAAGCACTTACGGTAAATGCGCATTCGAGTGTTGCATGCCCTATATGCTCGCTACCTCAATCACGACACACTAAAAGCCCCTCAAGAACCATGAAACGCCATGGTCTTGAAGGGCTTAATCCTTGTTTTAATGGAAGATGGTCTCTGACTATGGTATGCTTACCGATGTATTGACGTTGAAGGAAAAGTCTTAATCCTTGTTTTAATGGAAGATGGACTCTGACGTACTGTCAAGGCTACTAAGGGCCCCAATGCTGGTAAGTCTTAATCCTTGTTTTAATGGAAGATGGTCTCTGACGGTACAATTCACTGCGAAACCGCATGAAAAATTTCGGGGTCTTAATCCTTGTTTTAATGGAAGATGGTCTCTGACATCAAAAAGATGAGAAATGGATGGAAGAACTTGGTCTTAATCGTTGTTTTAATGGAAGATGGTCTCTGACAGCACTTTTGCTTAAATTATTGATTATCAGCATGTCAATGGTCGTATAACTATGCAATTTAACAACATTTTAACCAAAAGTTGAAAAATTTTCAGCCCTGTTAACATTTAACCTGCAAAGATAAGAAGAGTTTTGAATGCCAGCAAGTCTTTTGGCAAATAATTTGATCATATCACTCAACCCATCGACTACATCCGATCGATGAAGGTCATCGGCGAGAACATCGACTTTGACCTGATTCTCAAGACCCGCAGCACGCTGTTCTTCTAACCTCGACAATACACCACACTTCCCCAAAACAAGGTGAGGACAAGACACAAATGGCTGGAGAGTAACCGAAAAAAAGAAGTAGCGACGTCAATGCTTCACCAGCACTGATATCACTGCTTCAGTCGGGCTCGTCAATGAAGGTAACGGTGTAACGTCTTGAGGTTACGGTGTCACTCCACTGGGTCATCGTCCGTGATGGTGGTTGTCCATACTGACTCCTCGCCAGTAGGTCCTTCTCCATCGTGTTAAGTATATATGTTGTCGCCCCACTCTGCCGCCAGCCTATTGATCTGTTGCCAGCGTTCCTCTCTCGGGGCGTATTATTTCTCTCTTGTATATAAGGGTTTTGAGCGTTATCTGACGGTCGTTAAATTGTGACGTTAAGGATTGATTCCAGGCACGCTAACGATGATTGCCGCTGTTGCCTGATCACGCTCACGTCGATTGAGGCCATCATTGGTGAGATGCTGTTGCCCTTCAAATAGATCTTGTTGGCCCGCTTGAAGAGGGTCTGCATCTTTTGGTATCCAGTTCCACCTGCCAACGGAATGGGTGCCTTTTTCAATTTGAGGAACGCACAAATGCCTGCAAGGTCATCCAGAAGCCAATCTTCCATCATCTGCTCTACCCTGACGTGGCAGAACTCACTGATTCCAAGTTTCTTGACTTCTCGCTCAACCTTGTTCCAGTCAACCACGGGACGCTCAGCATACTCAAACACATCGGTATCATAACTGCAACAAACCGCTGTCACCGCCATGCCTTTCTTCAATGCTTTCGGGCAAATATCGTTTTGGAGTTTGCCCACGATCTTATTGGTGTAGCGTGAGACACCGCGCAGGTTCCTCACTTCGCATGAGACGACCTCGGTTGTCGAATGTTCACGATAGAACTGAATGAGATGGTCAAAAAAGACTTTATCGGTGTCGCCTTCAACAAAGATCACCACATGGGGCTTATTGGGTCCTGTCTTCTTCATACCTTCACGCAAAATACTCGTTCAACATCTCATCATCGGCCTCGGCATCAAGCATCATGTCGAACAAGTATTCACCGATAGATACCTCCTCGGCTGACGCCTGACGCAACACTTTATTGACCTTGCTGGGCTTGATGGCCTTGAATTCAGCAACACCTGAACGTGTAGGCAAGCCCAACTGGATATTGCTCGGCGACAAATACTTGACCAAATAGGGGGAATGACTCGTTGTGATGACCTTGGTATTACCCGCGAGCTCGGTAACGACTTGCAGCAGATTTTGCAACAGTCGGGGATGTACAGAGTTCTCCAGTTCCTCGAACATGAGCAGGTCAACATGATTGAGGCTGGCTGCCAATGACATGGTCAAGACATACAAGATCTTCTTGCTGCCAGTTGACACATTGTTAATGCTGGTGTACTGGTTGTTGTAGCGTTCCTTGACACGGATATCAAAGTATGTATTTGGGAGTTGGAATGGCACATCTGTCTTCGGTGACAAGTCCACCTGGACCGGCTCAAAGTCCTCAATGTTGGGCAGCAGGTCAACGATGGTGTTCTTCAACAACTCATACTTGTCCACATCAAGTTGACGGAGGCTATTGATGAAGAAGCCGATTTCACCAGGCTTGGGAAAGGCCACACTATACCCTCCAGAGCCCGAGGCTGGATAAGGTGAACTGAAAATACCATCCGGGTTGTCCAGGGTATTTACTCGCTTGACGTTCATCGACCTTATAGCCTTCACTACGTCCAGATAGAACAGCCCATCCATATTCAACAGTTTATCCATGACAAGGGTGCCACGATCAACCAGAACCTCTTTGTTGCAGCGTCCCTTAGGCGTGGCTATGATATACGCGAGTTCAGTAGCCTCACGCTTGATATAGGCTTTGTACTTGAGCTCGGAGGCTTGCTTCAATTTCAGGGTCTCGCTCACCACCCTACTCCCTTGATCTTTACCGTTGGTCCTGGCCCACTCAAACGTGAAGCCATACACAAACTCTGTGTCACCCGTGCTACCCTCCACCTCAAACGAGAAGGGAGCTTCTTCCATTGACTTATTGATGGGAATCACGTTGCGCGTTGACATCATCTTGAGCCTGGTATCGCTCTGAGCCGCCATGAACTGCACAGCGAACTCAATGGCGACAAGGAAGTTGCTCTTACCATAATTGTTGGGAGCGACAAGGGCCGTCAACTTCTCCATGGGAATCTCAACATCCTTGATATTGGTGATTCCACCAACCTTGATTTTCTTAATCGATATCTTCATAATGTCGAAATATTTGCGTTTTGACCGCAAAAATAGCCTATTTTTTGCTATTTTCAAAAGAAAACGCAACAATTCGTTGCGTTTTCCACAAATTCTTCTCTTCACAACATCAGGTATTAGTATCAACTTGCAATTGACTTGACGAAATCATACACCAACTCAAGTTTCTCGGCATCGAGATCCTCAAGAGCAGTGATGATGTCAACCTTGGTGTCTTTCCCGTTCCACTTGCCAAGTTCAAGTTTCTGTGTATCGTTCCCCACCTCGATGTAGGGCTTCATGCTCTGATAGTCCTTATGCCCCGTGCATGACATGACAACGGCAGGTGGTATTCCAAATGCCAGAGAGCAGCACACAAACGTGCGACGACCGTCATGGCAACCAATGATTTCATAGAACTTATGAACCTCATCGTACCGTTTCGTGCCAATGAAGTAAGTGTTGACGACTTCCCTTTCGATGCCAGCCTGCTCTGCCGCAATTTTGATATAGTCATTCAACTTCTGGCTTGACGGCACCGGGAATAAACTACCATCTGATGACTGATAGGTGGAATACTTGTCAATGATCTCCTGCGCATAATCAATAATCGGTATCGTAATTGGAGTCGAGGTCTTCTTGGTGTAGAGTTCAATGCCACGGCTTGTGATATTGGCCCGTTTGAGTTGAGCAAGGTCAGAATAGCGCAACGAGGTGAACGCCATGAAACAGAACATGTCGCGAGCCTTATCCAGATAGTTATGCTCGGGCGCAAACTTGAAGTGATAGAACTGCATCAACTCCTGGAACGTCAGGAAAGTCACATTCTTCTTGGTGACGGTCAGATGAATTTGACTGTCAATCGCGCTCTCGTTGACAGGATAGCCGTTGGCCTTCATCCAGCGAAGGAACGACTTCAAAAACCGGAACTGCTTGGTAATCGTGCGATTCTTATAATTGTTCTTGACATACCAATCCTTGAGTTCTATCATCTTGTCCTTGTCAAGGGTCTCAAGAGAAACGGTAGGATCACACTGGGTCAAGTGCTTCCACACCTGCTCATACTTGTAATGCACAGCGCTCGTCCAATCGCGTTCCTTTTTGCCCGACGCGAGGAAGTCGTCAAAAATCTCCTTGAGCGGCTTTACCTGTGGCTCTTCTTCCATGTCCTCGACCCGGCCGACCTTCTCGTTCACGAGTTCACGCAGTTCGTCTGGTTCTGGCATAATATCCTTGAGCCCGTACTCAACAAAGGACTCCTTGATGGCCACAAGGAACTCGTCAATCCGATCGTTAATAACTCGCGACGGTATTCTCTTCTGGCCGACGACATGAGTTGAACCACGCACAGGCCGCTGCGAGTCAGCATTCCATTTTGATGGGTCAGCATGCAACCCGATAGAGAAGCCGACCTCCGATCTCTTTTTGTTCCATCTTACACGCACCACCACCTGATTGCGATGGTTCAGGAATGTCCTGCAATTAAATTTAATCTCCTTCATAATAACTTTAATTATATATTTTCTGCAAAATTACAATGCCTCAAAATAATATGCAAATTATTGAGTAACAATAAATTAGCGCGATACAATAAGACATCACAAGACATCTTATGACACGATAACGCCATTATGCCGACCACTTCATCCGACAGGTTCCCATCGATGACGTGCGCATCAAATTCGTATGACTTTGAGTAAAAAGAAACGCTGGGTCGCGTCGGTGCGCAAGGTTGCTTTTTTTGGGGGGTACATTGATTCCCCCCTTTTACGGGATAACGGGGTATTTATCGAAATACATAGAATCGATAGCTCAATCTAAGCAACTGACGATCCGAACTTTAACGACTCTATTCGTGTCGGACCATATCGCTCCATAAAGCGCTATGCTCCACAATTCAAAAATAAGCGACTGATTTTCAGCCGCTTATCTTTTTTTAATTTCCCTGGTTAATAATACTTGTTTTTTTCAACGTAATAGTATACTCTGCGCATGCGTAGGCTCAGGGCTGTCATCAGGCTGTTGCAAAACCAGTATTGGCGAAGAGAGACCGCACTATGTGCGAAATTTACAATAGACTGGCTCATCCCCACTCCTTTTATCGGTTGAGCCACACTATCTCAATCATGTCGAAATATTTGCGTTTTGATGGCAAAAACAACCGATTTTGGGCCATTTTCAAGAGAATACGCAACGATTTGTTGCGTATCACCATAGAGACAGATGATAAACCAAGAGGAGCGACTTCCTGCATTGTGGTGGAGTCGCTCCTCTTTCATTATCAGTTTATCGACTGATGGCCAGGGCTCACTTCACGAGCACCTTGCGGCCATTGTGGATATAGATGCCTGCGGGCAGATTGTCAGCACTGAACTTCTGACCCATCAGGTTATAATAGGCATTGTCGCTAGCGGTAGCAGCCTCAATTTCCTCAATGCCAGTGGCATTCTCGTTATAGGTGTAACCGATCTTGGTCACGGGCAACTCTACGTTGGTACCGCAACCCAGCATAGCGGTAGCATCGGGGAAATCTTCACCCTGGGCAAAGTCAACGAAACTGGTCCAGTTGTCGGTGTAGACCATACCCTTGTTACGGATGCCAGAGGTGTAGAAGGGGGCATAATCCGAACCAATCGTGCAGTTGTCATCGTCCTGGGCATCAAAGACGATGGTTACCAGCAGGTTCTTGCCGCTTGCCAGAGCGAAGGGCTCGGGCAAGGTGAACTCTACGTCCATATCCTCACCATAGTAGTTGAGCATCTCGTAGGTCTGTTCAACCTCCATCACGGGATTCTCGAAGGGGAAGAATTGCTTAACTTCCTTAACGACAGCAAACTCGGTGGCATCGGTAGCCTCCAGATAGATTTTCACATCACGGATGATATCCTCGAAGGATTCACTATAGAACTTGAAAGCGAGACTCGTGATCTTCACTTCGTGCTTGTCTTGCAGATCGGCCAACTCATCGGCAGTGTAAATCAACTGGGCACCCGTGTGTGCCAAGTAGAAGTTGGTCGGAGCCATGTCAAAATAGGAGCCATTGTATAACTCGGTAGGAGCATCATAGTCGCCGACAGTGATTGTGCCTGCGGTCTGAGCCTGAACAGCAACAGTGAATGTGGCCAATACAGCCAAGAGCATGTAGATTTTTTTCATTTTTACATAGAAATTTAAATGGTTAATAATACTTGAATTAAAAAACTGGGCGATTGCCTAACAAGCACCCGAAACACAAGGCAAAAATAATAAGTTTATTCCGTTCTCTCAAATATTTCTTCAAAAAAACTTATAATTGACGATGTTCGGAGACGAGATGTCAATAAGGCCAGGAGTTTGCGTGATGGCATATATCGGCCTCTTTCGGTTTCAAGATAAAATCCTGTGATTTTTACCAAATGTATGGCATATATGTCCCGATTTTTATGTAGGTTTGCAGTCACGATTAATCATTCTCTGCTGACATGACCGGACATCGACTACCGCATCCATCTATTGCGATTATTCCTATCGCGTTGCTCATCACCTTGCTGGTGATTGTCATCACCCTGTTTGGCTCCGACTCGCTGAGCGGAGGCAGCCAGATAGCCCTGCTGATGGGCGCTGGCGCGTGTGTGTTGATATCAATGTCCGTCTACGGCATGCCGTGGAAGACCTTCGAGCACCAGATGACCAAAACGGTTGGTGATGTGTCGATCACGCTGCTCATCCTGCTGACTGTGGGCATGCTATCTGGATCGTGGATGGTAAGCGGTGTGGTCCCCACACTCATCTATTATGGTGTGCAGATACTGTCGCCCAAATTTTTCCTGGTGAGCGCTTGCATCATCTGTTCTCTGGTATCGTTGCTCTCTGGTAGTTCGTGGACCACGGTCGCCACCATTGGTGTGGCACTGCTAGGCATAGCCCACGCACTAGGCATCTCTGAGGCATGGGCGGCTGGCGCTATCATCTCGGGCGCTTACTTTGGCGATAAGATGTCACCGCTGAGCGACACCACCATTCTGGCATCCTCGTCGGTACGGGTCGACATCTTTGAACACATCCGCTACATGATGCTCACGACCGTCCCTTCCATCTCAATCACTCTGATTATCTTCCTGATTGCGGGTTTTGGTTGGGGAAGTGGCGACACGGCCCTTCACATCGAGCAATATACCAATGGCCTGGCATCGACGTTCAACATCTCGTTGTGGACGCTGGTAGTGCCTGTCGTGACAGGCATCCTGATAGCCCGCAAAGTGTCTTCGCTCATCGTGCTGTTTGCATCATCCATCATGGCAGGAATCGCAGCACTCATCCTGCAGCCACACCTGCTGAGTCAGATTGCTGGAGATCCTGCATTGAGCACTGCTGCCGCCCAATTCAAGGGATTGGCCATTACCTACTATGGTGCAACGGCCATCCAGACGGGCTATGACGCGCTCAACGAGTTGGTATCGACCGGTGGGATGGCAGGCATGCTCAACACCATCTGGCTCATCATCTGTGCCATGTGCTTCGGCTCGGTGATGGTGGCCAGCGGCATGATTGAGAGCATCACGCGAGTCATCATCAAGTGGGTACACACACGCTTGAGTCTGGTCACCTCGACCGTAGGCACCGGGCTGTTTCTGAATCTGACCACTGGCGATCAGTTTATCAGCATCGTGCTCACCGCCGATATGTTCCGCAAGGTATATGAGAAAGATGGCTTCGAGCCACGGCTGCTGAGCCGCACCACCGAGGATGCCGTCACCGTCACCTCGGTGCTCGTGCCATGGAACACCTGCGGCATGACCCAGGCCACGGTGCTCGGGGTCCCTACCCTCACCTATCTGCCATACTGCTTCTTCAACATCCTAAGCCCGCTGACAACTATAGCCGTAGCAGCCATCGGATGGAAAATCAAGCGATTGACAAGGCCTAGCGCAATCGCTGAACAGGAAAATTGAAGTAGGTGTCGGGGAAAGGCTCGCCTGCAAGACGGAAGTGCCACCACTCGTTGTCCAGCGGCAAAAAGCCGTGGCGCAACATGGCCGAGCGCAGCACCATGCGGTTATAGAATTGCTCACTGGTGAATGTGGGCACCTTTTGCTCAAAGTCCAGCGTCTCGGGGTTGCCACCTCCATAGTCAGGGTGGCTCTCAATGCCAAACCAGTCAAAAGTGCCGCCCATATCCACTTCCTTGCCGGTCTTCATATCCACGAGCGTCAAATCCACCGTCGAGCCACGGGAGTGACCACTTTTCTCAGCGACATATTCTCCCTCAAACACCTGTTTCTTGGTCAGTCGCGGATAGAAATATGCCTTGGTGAGCGTGTCGGTATCGTCAAGCGCCCAGCGCAGGAAGTGATCCACCGCACGTTGAGGGCGGTAAGCATCATAGATCTTCAGGCGATAGCCATGCGCCTTCAATTCGTCGCTCACAGCACGCAGGCTATCGGCAGCGACACGTGTCAGCAGCGCGGTGGGCTCCAGGTAGCCATCGATGCGAGCGCCCACAAAATTGTAGGTACTGAAGTAGCGAATCTCCAGTATGGCATCAGGCACAACGTCGGTAATGTTCACAAACTGGCTCGAATCCATCGTCTTGTCCTTTGCCAGCCCCATCTGTTGAGCGCTCTTACAACCCGTCAGCAAGCCTCCAATAGCCAACAGGCCCACTGCAATCATTAGTCTGTACGTTTTCTTCATATCCATTGGAGTTTTAAAAAACCTAGTAGGCACAAAGGTACAATAAATTTCATTATCCTGTTATAAAATGGCCATAACCACCAATGCACAGGGCTTACTCATCCAAGCGCTTGTGCTTGATTTTGCGGGTGTAGGTCTTCTTGGAACGGTGGATGCGGTTAGTCGAGTGGAAACCAGGACCCAGCAGTTCCTGCTCGCCTTCACGGTTGCCTCGGTGCATCGCGGCAATCACATCATCGAGGTTGACCGCTTGTTTCTTCTGCTTGCGTTTCATCTAGTGAAAAATCGATTGTTTGTTCTCGTCTTGCTTTGTCAGATTATTGATGCCATCGTCATCAATTCATTGCGACATCCGGAGAAATCAGGGCGGATGCCTAGTTGGCGTCCGCCCTGAACTATTCTACGGGGAACGGTCGGAGATTACTTCTCGAGTTCCTTCTTGATGCGCTCGGTCAACATGGGCACAATCTTGTGCAGGTCACCCACGATACCCAGGTCAGCGACACTGAAGATGGGGGCGAACTTATCCTTGTTGATAGCGATGATGAAGTCGCTCTCTTCCATACCGGCCAGGTGCTGGATGGCACCGCTGATACCACAAGCCATATAGAGGCCTGGGCGGACGGTCTTACCGGTCTGGCCCACCTGAACGTCGTGAGGCATCACGCCGTTGTCGACCATAGCACGCGACGAAGCCACCTGACCACCGAGCACGTCGGCAAGAGCCTGCAACTTGTCGAAGCCTTCCTTGTCATGCACGCCACGGCCACCGCTCACGAGGATCTTGGCCTCGGCGATGTCGGCCATCTGCTTGTCGGCCTTGATGGTCTTGACGAGTTTCACTTTGAACTTGCTGGCATCGAAGTTGGGAGCAAAGTCGGTCACGATGCCCTCGCGACCTGCCTGGCGCTGCATCTTCTGCATCACACCGGGGCGAACAGTCGACATCTGCGGGCGGTTGTTCGGGCAGATGATGGTAGCCATCAGGTTACCGCCAAATGCGGGACGCGTCATGCGGAACTCGGGTTCACCCTCCTTGTCGGGCTCGATCTCGAGTTTAGTGCAGTCGGCGGTCAGACCGGTTTTGAGGCGCGAAGCGATGCGGGGTGCCAAGTCACGGCCAATGGTGGTGGCACCATAAAGCACGATGCTGGGCTTACGCTCAGTGATGATCTGACCTACTGCCTGTGAATACTGCTCGCTGAGGAAATCCTTCAACTCGGGAGCATCTACGACGATAACCTCATCGGCACCATACTCAATGAGCATCTGGGCCTGATCCTTGATTCCCTGACCGAGAAGCATGGCTACGACCTTCTCGCCGAGAGCGTCGGCCAAGTCACGAGCCTTACCTAAAAGTTCGAGTGCAACGGACTGGATGACACCCTCGCGCTGCTCAGCAAAAACGAATACGTTCTTATAATCTTTCTTATCCATAATGCAGTTAACTTTTAGATAATGTGTTTAACTTTGAGTTGATTAACAATGAGTTCTACTGCCTCTTCGGGGGTTACCTCGTGAACCTCTCCAGGAGCCTTCATAGCCTTGGGGAAGGACTTGAACACCTTGGTGGGAGAGCCAGCGAGTCCCAGTTTGCCCTCATCAACGTCGATCTTGTCGGCACTCCAGACCTCGACTTCCTTGTCATAGGCCTCCATAATGCCGCTCACGCTCATATAGCGGGGCTCAAAGGCAGATGCGAGCACGGTCAAGAGACACTTGCCCTCGACCTCGAGAACCTGAATGCCATCCTCGTTCTCCTTGTCGACCTGCAGGTTGCCATTGTCAAGCACCTTGGCGTCGGCAACATAGGTGATCTGGGGCAGACCCAGATGCTCGGCCAACTCGGGACCCACCTGTGCGGTGTCACCATCGATAGCCTGACGGCCAGCGATAATGAGGTCATAGTCCAGAACGCGGCACAAGCCGGACAAAGCATAGGAGGTAGCCAAGGTGTCGGCACCGGCAAACTTGCGGTCGCTCAACAGGATGGCACGGTCGGCACCCATCGCATAGGCCTCACGCAGCATGACGTCGGCTTGGGGAGGACCCATGGAGATGACGGTGACATGGGCACCGAACTGGTCCTTGAGTCTCAAGGCGAGTTCGAGGCCGCCCTTATCGTCGGGGTTCATAATGCTGGGAACGCCTTCACGAATCAAAGTGCCCTTAACGGGGTCGATCTTGACAACGGTGGTATCAGGAACTTGTTTGATACAAACGATAATATTCATATTCTTGTTCTAGTTTTTTGTCCTAAGTCATTAGTTGTAAACGAAGACAATGTCACCTGTAATGAAATAGGCGAAGTCGCTGCCTTTACAACACAAACTCAAAACTCAAGTTTATTTAAACAACTGACCGGCGATTACCATGCGCTGAACCTCGGATGTACCCTCGTAGATCTCGGTAATCTTGGCGTCACGCATCATGCGCTCAACAGGATATTCACGGGTGTAGCCATAGCCACCGTGGAACTGTACGGCCTTGGTCGTAACTTCCATTGCGGTCTCGGCAGCAAAGAGTTTTGCCATAGCGGCATCGGCACTGTAGGGCAAGTGCATGTCCTTCTTCCAGGCGGCACTGCGCACGAGCAGACGGGCTGCCTCGACCTTGGTCTTGAGGTCGGCCATCTGGAACTGGGTGTTCTGGAACTTGGCAATGGCACGGCCAAACTGCTTGCGCTCCTTGGTATACTTAACGGTCTCATCCATAGCGCCCTGAGCAATACCCAGAGCCTGCGATGCGATACCGATGCGGCCGCCGTCGAGGGTCATCATAGCAATCTTGAAGCCCTTGCCGAGTTGACCCAGCAGGTTCTCCTTGGGAACGATGCAGTTCTCGAAAATCAACTCACAGGTAGCGCTGCCGCGGATACCCATCTTTAACTCCTTCTTACCGATAGAGAAACCGGGCATGCCCTTCTCGACGATGAAGGCCGAGATACCCTTGGTGCCCTGGGACTTGTCGGTCATGGCCATGACGATAAACACATGGGCATTGGAGGCGTTGGTGATGAAAATCTTGGAGCCGTTGAGCACCCAGTGGTCACCTGCGTCAACAGCGGTGGTCTGCTGCATGGCAGCATCGGTACCGGCATTGGGCTCGGTCAGACCAAAGGCGCCGATCCACTCGCCAGAAGCGAGTTTAGGCAAGTATTTCATCTTCTGCTCCTCGGTGCCATGCTCCATGATGGGAGCGATGCACAGCGAAGTGTGGGCCGAGAGCACGACGCCAGTGGTGGCGCACACGCGTGAGAGTTCCTCAACGGCCATGATATACATCTGCACGGTACCGCCAGCACCGCCATACTGCTTGGGGACAGGAATACCCATCATGCCGAGTTTGCCCATCTTCTGGACAGTCTCGAGGGGGAAGCGTTCCTGCTCATCGATTTCGGCGGCAAGGGGCTTTACCTCGTTCTCTGCAAAGGAGCGTACCATCTGCAGGAACAGTTGTTCAGTCTTTGAATAACTAAAATCCATATTATATTGATCGTTTTAGTTGATTAATATTTGTAGAAACCTTCACCAGTCTTGCGACCCAGCAGGCCGGCACGAACCATCTTGCGCAGCAGCGGGTGAGGACGATACTTGGGATCGCCAAACTCGTTGTAGAGCACTTCCATGATGGCGAGATTCACATCGTTACCGATGAGGTCGGCCAGTGCGAGGGGACCCATGGGATGGTTGGCACCCAGCATCATGCACTTGTCGATATCCTCGGCGCTGGCAATGCCATCGGCCAAGATACCTACTGCCTCGTTGATCATCGGGATGAGAATGCGATTAACGACAAAACCGGGGGCCTCGTTAACGGGAACGGGGGTCTTGCCGATCTCGGTGGTCAGGTCGATGATGCACTGAGCGGTAGCGTCGCTGGTGAGTTGGCCCTTGATGACCTCGACGAGCGCCATGCGGTCGGCGGGGTTAAAGAAGTGGCAACCGATAAACTGAGCGGGACGGCTGGTGCAAGCAGCAATCTCAGTGATCGAGAGTGATGAGGAGTTGGTGGCGAAGATGGTCTCGGGCTTGCAGATCTTGTCCAGTTCCATAAAGACGTCCTTCTTCAACTGCATATTCTCGACAGCAGCCTCGATAACGAGGTCGGCATCGGCAAACGTGGCATAGTCGGTCGTGGTGGTGATGTTAGCCAGGATAGCCTTCATGGCATCCTCGGTAATCTTACCCTTCTCGACAAGTTTGTTGTAACCCTTGGAGATCGAAGCCATTGCTTTGTCGAGGCTCTCCTGGGTGCGGCTCTTCATAACGACGGGCATCTTGGCGGCAAACGCCTTGACGATACCCTTAGCCATTGTACCTGTTCCAATAACACAAATTTTCATGATTTGATATTATTATATTGATTATTAATGATTTAGTTTCAATTATTTACCATTAAACTCTGCTTGGCGCTTGTTGAGGAAAGCATCCATGCCCTCCTTCTGGTCGCTGGTGGCAAAGCACTTGCCGAAGAGTTTATTCTCAAGGGCAATAGCGGCATCGGCATCGAGGTCGTAGCCCTCGTTGATGCTCTGCTTGGCCAGGCTAATGGCAACGGGAGCATTGTGGAGCATCATCTGAGCCATCTCGACGGCTTTTTCCATCAGTTGCTCGGGTTCATAGACAGCATTGACCAAACCGATACGGAGCGCTTCGTCGGCACGGATCACCTTGCCGGTGTAGATCATCTCCTTGGCATGGCCCTGGCCCACAATCTTAGGCAGACGGTAGGTACCCGAGAAGCCCGGGATTATGCCCAGGCCCACCTCGGGCTGGCCAAACTTAGCCTTGCTCGATGCGATGCGGATGTCGCAGGCCATAGCCAGTTCACAGCCACCACCCAAGGCAAAACCGTTGACAGCGGCAATGACTGGAATGGGCAATGTCTCGATGGCACGGAAGACCTGAGCGCCGAGGCGTCCGAATTCATAGCCCTGAGCCTCGTTGAGGTGAGCCATCTCGGAAATGTCGGCACCAGCGACAAACGACTTCTCACCGTCGCCCGTGATGATGAGCACACGCGTTGCAGCATCCAAGTGGCTCACGCAGTCGCTTAACTCCTTAAGGATGGTGGAGTTGAGCGCATTCAGCGACTTGGGTGCCGAAATCTTGAGGATGGTGATACCCTGGGTGTGCTCAATCTTTATGAAATTGTATTCCATCTGTAACAAGGCTGGAATTAGATGTCCATAGGTTTCAGATCAGGCGAGATGATGAGTTTGGCCTCGGTTGCGGCCTGAACATCCTCGACGGTGAACTCGGGATGGAGTTCGCGCAGAACGATGCCCTCGGGAGTGATATCCATTACACCCATCTCGGTGATGATCATGTTGACCTGCCCGGCAGCGGTCAGGGGCAGAGTGCACTCTTTCAAGATCTTGGGGTTACCCTTCTGAGTGTGCTCCATGGTGAGGATCACACGCTTGGCACCAACGACGAGGTCCATTGCACCACCCATACCGGGAGCCATCTTGCCAGGGATGATCCAGTTGGCCAGATTGCCTTTCTCATCGACCTGCAGCGCGCCCAGGAACGAAACGTTGACGTGACCGCCACGGATGATGGCAAATGAGGTGGCCGAGTCAAATGTGCAAGCACCCGGATTGAGGGTTATAGCACCACCACCGGCGTTGATGAGGTTCTTGTCCTCCTTGCCCTCTTCGGGAGTGGGGCCCATACCCATAGCGCCATTCTCGGTCTGCAGGGTCACGGAAACGCCATCAGGCAGGTAGTTAGGGATTAAGGTAGGGATACCAATACCCAGATTCACAACATCGCCATCGTGCAATTCCTTGGCAGCACGCTTTGCGATGACTTCTCTCATTTGATATTTATCCATAATAATAGTACGGTTTTTGAGATTAATTATATGTTTTTTTGTAAAAAAGTTATTTCATTCCTCTCTTGACCATCTCTTGAACGACAAACGATGCCACATCATCGGCATAAGTGTTCATGCCGAAACCGGCATCAAAACCGAGTTCCTTAGCCAACTCGTGGGTCACACGGGCACCACCGCAGCAGCAAATCATCTTGTCACGCAGGCCCTCGGCCTCCATGAGTTCGATAAACTCAGTCATGTTCTTGATATGGACGTCCTTCTGAGTGACGGTCTGTGAGACGAGCAGGGCGTCGGCATGCAGTTCGATGCCCTTGGCGATAAACTCGTCGTTAGGCACCTGCGAGCCGAGATTGTAGGCATCGATCATCTCGTAACGCTCGAGACCATAGTGTCCCGCATAGCCCTTCATGTTCATGATGGCGTCGATGCCGACGGTATGGGCATCGGTGCCGGTCGATGCGCCCACGATGACAATCTTGCGGCCGATGTTCTGCTTGATATACTCATCGGTCTCATACATGTCCATCGTGTTGCTCTCGACCTTAGGAACATAGATGGTCGAGTAATCCACCGTGTGGGAACAACTGCCATAGCAATTAAAGAAGGTAAAACCGGGGGTCAACTCCTTATAGAACACCACGCTGGGATTTTCCAAGCCCATCTTGCGGAGTAACTGCTTTGCAGCCTCGACAGCCTCGGCGCCACAGGGCACGGGCAGGGTGAAACTCAGTTGCACCTTGCCATCGTTCATAGTGTCGCCATAGGGTTTTATCTTAGTGAAGTCCAAGGTTTTGTCAAAATCCTTGGCTTCCATGCTATATAAACCTTCGCTCATAGTATTATAGTAACCTTATTTTTATTATGATGTGTTGTTATTATCTCTTGCCCTTCATCAGTTCCACAAACGGGTTGTAGTAGTTCTCCCCCTTCATGGTAACGCCTTCAAGGCCCTTACCGCCATTTTTGGGACGCTTAACATCGCCAAAGATTCCCTTCTCAAGTGCAGTAAAGAGGCCTTCCTTGGTGATATCCTCGAGCAACTTGATGGTGTTGCCCAGCACTTCCTTGACACGGTTACGGCAGATGCCACCCTCTACAAACTCCATTTCCTCGCCGATGCTCTTCATGTTATTAAAGATGTACTTGGCGTTTTCGATCGAGAGGTAACGGTCGCTCATAAATGGGGTGTGGATTGCCTCAGTGGGCATACCCAATAACTGGATACCCTGGTGGGTCCAGATGCCGATCATATTGAACAAGGCGTCCTGGATGTGGCCGCGGAAGATGTTGCCCGTCATGAACTTGGTGGGAGGCATATACTTCAACGTGGCCTTGGGGAAAATCTCACGGGTCATCTGGGCCTGAGCGAGTTCGAGCAAGAAGCCGTTCTCAAGCATCGGGTCCATCTCAAAGGCGTGACCCAGACCCATCTGCTCCTCGGGCAAGCCTGCCATGAGGGCCAGTTGCTCGTTGATGAGGTCCGAAGCCAGCACCGTGTGCGCAGCCTCGACGGCATCGGCGGTAGTCAAGTAGTTGTCCTCGCCAGTGTTGATGATAACTCCGGCAAAGCCATTGATGATGCGGCTCATGTATTGATCGACGAGCGTGCGCTGCATGTTGATGTCACGGAACAGGATGCCGTAGAGTGCGTCGTTAAGCATGACATCAAGGCCCTCAAAGGCACCCATGATGGCAATCTCGGGCATACACAAGCCTGAGCAATAGTTGCACAGACGGATGTAGCGGCCTTGTTCCTCGCCCACCTCATCGAGCGCCTTACGCATGATGCGGAAGTTCTCCTGGGTTGCAAACGTGCCACCGAAGCCCTCGGTCGTTGCGCCATAGGGCACATAGTCCAGCAGACTCTGACCGGTAGTACGGATCACAGCGATAACATCGGCACCCTGGCGCGCTCCTGCCTGAGCCTGCACCACGTCCTCATAGATGTTACCCGTAGCCACGATGATGTAGAGGTAGGGCTTGGGACCTTCACCGATGGTCTCCAGATAGTGTTCGCGACGCGCACGGCGTGTGCGTATGCGGGCCATGCTCTCGTCGATAACGGGTTGCAGGGCCTCGGCAATCTGCTTGGGATCACGAGTGACCACACGCGTGATGTCCAATTCATCGGCAGCGACCTTTTCGGCAATCTGCTGCGGGTTGAGACCGGTCTGGATCATGGCATTGGCGATAAAGAACAGCGCGCCCTCGCTCAGGACACCCTTATCCTTCAATGCCTCAACCACGACGTTGGGCAGAGGCACATCGTTGTCATCAACACCATCGATGCCCATCAAGCGGCACAGCGTGCGCTCAACAGCCACCGTCGTGTATTGCTCGACAAAGGCTTGCACATCCTCGGCAATGCCCTTGGCCAATCCTCTGGCATACTCAACTTTTTCAAAATCTAGTCCTAACTTGCTCTTTTGCATATTGTCTGTAATAGTATATAGTGTGATTGATGTGTGATATCTAAAATCGCTATTGGGTCGCTAGCATCGCACGAGCCGTTTCTATCCACTCAGTGTCGATGCCTAGGTTCTGGGCTATGTTGAGTGCCTCGTGTGGCACCTCGCCGTCTCGAACCTCAACCAGCCGATAGTCCATTTCGCCATTCTCAAAGCCTTTTACTCTCAGGCAATGAGCCTTGCCTGGCTCTATATCGTAATGCGTCGTCATGACGAGGCTCATGTCCTTACCATCCAGCACCCTGAGCAGTGCCGAGACCAGTGCGGCACCCTCGGTGGGATTGGTCGTGCGGGCTGGCTCGTCGATCAACGCCAGTAATTTCTTGTTCATGCGCGATGCCTTGATCACGGCATCGATATTCTTCATCTCTGCGGCAAACGATGACAAGCCTTTCTCGACGGACTGCTCATCACCGATACAGAAGTAGATCTCGTCCTTGACGTCGATCCGGGCTTGGGCCGCAGGTATTCCAAACCCAAACTGAAAAAGCAGTTGACACAAGGTCAATGTCTTGAGCACCACTGTCTTGCCGCCCATGTTAGCGCCCGTTATCAGGGTGGGTTGCAAGCCGTATGCAATATCCACAGGCTGATATTTCCGGCCATGGGAAGTGACGGCAGCCTGGACCTGAGGATGGAAGATACCCTCATAGCGGCACATGCCGTCGAGTGACAATTCTGGAAATGTCAGTCCCATAGCCCGCATCTGCATCGCCTTGGCCATGAGCACATCGGTCCGAGCCAGTGCGAGTTGCGCCTGCTCTATCGCGGTTGCGAACGGACGCAATCGCTCACTAAGGTCGGCCCGGACAGAATCTTCCAGAGCATCGGCCTGCAGTATCAAGTCATCCTGCTGATCGGGATGCTGGCGCATTTGGGACCTCAATTGCTTGAGTTGCTCACAGTAGGAGTCATATATATAAAATGTGGCAATCTTCATTCCGTCAGGGTCAAGAATATTAATCACCTGATCCAGCGGTGGTATTGCCACCACACTATCCAGGTCATGCTGCTTGAGCAATTTAGCGACATCACCGGCCAGAATTGCCAGATGCTTAACCTCAAACAACTCGATGTCATCCAGCACTTGCTTGCCTGCCAGATTACGGATGGTAGTGCGTATGTCCTTCAAGCCCTGTAACTTGAAGAGCAACGTATCGATGTGAATCTTATCGACTCGCTCGACAAACTCCACAAAGTTGCGCAACGCGTCATAGCACGCCACGATATCCTCGGCACGGGTCATCATCTCCGTATCGAGGAGCCAGCGACGCGCATAACCGGACTGGAGTTCCAGTTGGTCAATCATGTACCGCAAGCCGCAAGGCGATTCTATGACATTTTTGAGTTGCATCTATTGCAGGTTGTCGTTTTTTAACAGGTCATACACAGGAAGCCCGATGGCTTCGCTCAGTCGGTCACACAGCATGTCCGAGTCTAGGACATATCCGCTGGGTGATGTGGGATTGACGGTAACAGCGATGAGTTTGCTCTTATGCAGTACGCTCACGCGACCGCCACCCTTCACAAAAAGTCTCAACTGCTGGGGAGTGACAAATATCTTGGTGAAGTCCCTCACCACCAGTTCTACTTGCTTGAGGTCTTTGTTCTTCCGCACCTTCTCGAGGAATCCATCAACGAGCGCTCCTGCCACATACAGGGTCTTGCAGTCACCCATCCCCTCGAACTGGATGTCCCTTGAGAGCGATGTCAAGGCGTCCAGTCCACGCATGCGGCCTTCACTATCGATTGCCCAGAGTCCCTTGTCGACCGGCTCCAAACGGCTGATGTTGTCATCGCTGGTCAAGTCCAGGTTCACGAGATTGACCACATGGGCCGTCTTGCTCACCAGCGTGTTGATATTGGCCGAATAGGCCGCGCCTGTAGCCAGAATCATCGACTGGCTGACTGCTGGAGATGCCGAACTCATCCGTGAGAGGGCTCCGTCGATAATCACCAGGTCGATGTTCAGCCGTCGCATGTCGGCCATCCATCGCCTCAGACTCGCCGCCGAGGAGGGTCCGGAAAGCAGGATTTTGCCCCCAGTGAGCGCCTTGGCGGTCACTACCCTACCCAGCGAGGTGTTCTCGTCGCTGACGTCATACAGTTCCGAAACCAGTCGTCGCTGCCTGTAATGCATCTCACTCGTGGCGAAATACATGCCCTCACGCAGGACGATTTCTGGCTTCTGGGTGCGTGTCACCTGGTCGACGGTCTCACCGTCAATGCCAATCGAGGTCACTGCGATGCGTCGGCTTTCCACGGGCAAGCGATTGAGCACATACTTCAAGCACTCTGTCTTGCCGGTGTTCTTTTCCAGGCCCACGATAGACAGGCTATCGTAACGCAATATTTCGTCGATGAACGGGAGCACTACTCAGTAACAAGTCAGTCCGCGTGGAGAAGCGCCATTTTTAGCACTCCTCCACGGAACCGACATCATGATTTACTTCTTGTTGCGGATCTCGTTGCGCTCATGGCGTTTCAGCGCCTTGGGCTCAATGTTCATGCGCTCACCCTCGAGCAGCGAGATAACACCGTCAACAGCCTTGTCGGCGGCAACCTGCTCGCGCTTGCGGGCAGCCTGGCACTCGGGGCAGTTGCACTCGTTGTGATACTCAGTGGGCTCTGTGTAGGTAGTGATCACACCCTCGAAGTTACGCAGCACGACCTTGCCAGGCGACTGTGAAATCACATACTGGGGCATAACCGGGGTCTTGCCACCGCCACCAGGAGCGTCGACCACAAACGTGGGCACGCAGAAGCCGCTCGTGTGACCGCGCAGTCCCTCGATGATCTCGATACCCTTGCTGACAGGAGTGCGGAAGTGCTCCAGACCCATCGACAAGTCGCACTGATAGATATAGTAGGGACGAACACGGATCTTAACCAACTCATTGACGAGTTTCTTCATCACATGCACGCAGTCGTTGACGCCACGCAGCAGCACGCTCTGGTTGCCCAAGGGGATACCGGCGTTGGCCAGCATCTCACAAGCGCGGGTCGACTCGGCAGTCACCTCGTTGGGGTGATTGAAGTGCGTGTTGATCCACACGGGGTGGTACTTCTTCAACATATCACACAATTCGGGCGTGATGCGCTGCGGGCAAACCACGGGAGTGCGGGTACCCAGGCGAACGATCTCGACGTGCGGAATCTTCCTCAACTCCGAGATGATATACTCAAGTCGCTTATCGCTCACCATCAGAGCGTCACCGCCAGAGAGCAGGACGTCACGCACGGTGGGCGTGTTGCGGATATACTCGAGAGCCTTCTCGATGCGATCGATGCCGCACTCGTTGTCGGTCTGACCGGCAAAGCGGCGACGGGTGCAGTGACGGCAGTACATCGAGCACATGTCGGTGATCAGGAACAGCACGCGATCGGGATAACGGTGTGTCAGGCCGGGCGTGGGCGAATCCTCATCCTCATGCAGGGGGTCGAGCAGATCGGCAGCGGCCTGATGTGTCTCAAGGCCGGTGGGGATGCACTGGCGGCGCACGGGATCGTGAGGATCATCGGGATTGATGAGGCTCAGATAATAAGGAGTGATAGCCATACGCAGGGTCTTCAGGGTCTGCTTGACACCTTCTTCCTCCTCAGCAGTAAGGCTTACATACTTCTTGAGTTCCTCAAGGGTCTCGATGCGGTTTTTGACTTGCCATTTCCAGTCATTCCACTGCTCGTCGGTTACTTCGGGAAAGAGTTGTTTTCTTCTAGATTCTGCCATAATCATTCTATCTGATTTCTTGCTGCAAGTGGCGTGACAAAGCACGCCACAGCAGTCCATAAGATGTATCGTCTAATAATTAAGCGTACAGTTCCTCAAAGATCTTGCGCAGTTTCGGGCACTCGCGCAACTCTTGCAGGGTAATCTCAGCGTGGCCCTTGGTGTAGCCGTTACCGATGATCATGTTCACGTCAGCGCCAATACCCTCGGCACCGAGAGCAGCCTTGGTGAAACTGGTGGCCATCGAGAAGAAGTAAACGGTACCATCCTCCTTGGTGCAAAGCACGCTGGTCATCTCGGTATCGGGCACATTCACGTTGTTGATGGTAACATCGGCCATCTTGCCGTCGGTCAGTTTGTATACCAACTCGTAAACCTCAACAGGGGTCATACCGGCAACGCTCTCAACCACGTCGCAGAAGCCGAGATCCTTGATGCGCTGGGTCGACTTGGGGCTGTTGGCCAGACCAATGACCTTACCAGTGACACCAACGCGCTTCTGAGCCTCATAGCAGCACAGCATACCGCTCTTGCCGCCAGCGCCCAGGATAACGACGGTCTGACCGGGACGGCACAACTTGGCGGTCTGTGCGGGAGCGCCAGCGACATCGAGTGCGCTCAGAGCGAGTTTCTCGGGCATGTCGGTAGGAATCTTGGCATAGATGCCGCTCTCGAACAGGATAGCCTTACCCTTGATGTCGACCTGGTCAACATCGGCACGGATATCGAGGATCTCGTCGATGCGCAGCGGAGTGAGCGACAGCGACACGAGCGTTGCGATACGGTCACCCTCTTTGAGGTCGATCTTGCCCTTTAAGGCATCACCGATCTTCTCCACCTTACCCAAGAGCATACCACCCGAACCGGTGCGACGGTTGCGGTGCTTGCCCTGCAGTTCTACGTTATAGAGCATCTCCTTCTTGATCTCTTCCATCACCTCGGCCTCGTTGTTGGGATCCTTAGCCTGTGCCTTGGCATAGTTGTGGATATCGGTAAACGAAGCGGAGTCGATATTGAGCGTCTGCACGTCAATGAGGATCTCATTGTCGTAGATCTCGTCCATGTTGTTGTCCAACTTGTTGGCGGGCTGAGGAAGAACGCCCTTGGGTTCGATTACTCGGTGTGTACCGAATCTGTTTCCGTGTTTCTGCATTGTTTTAATATGTTTTAGTGTTAAACGTTGTTTTTGTTATTACTCATTGTGTTGTGGAGATATCAGTTACGGGGCTTGAGACCGAGAATCTCGCGGGCCTCGTCGCTGGTGGCGATGGGACGGCCCAACTCCTTGGCTAGGCGCACCACCTTCTCGACGAGTTCGCCATTGCTCTTGGCCAGCACGCCCTTTGAGAGGTACAGATTGTCCTCGAAGCCTACTCGCACATTACCGCCCATTGCGATTGCGGCAGCAGCCATGGGGAAGGCATGGCGGCCCACACCGGTAACCGTCCAGGTCGATCCAGCAGGGATGCCGTTGACGAGCCAGCACAGGTTGGCCACTGTTGCGGGAGTGCAACCGGGAACGCCCAGCACGAAGTTGAACTGCATAGGGTTGCCGGGAACCTCACCCTTGCGGGCCATATTCAGGATGGTGTCGAGGTGACCCATCTCGAAGCACTCATACTCGGGCTTGATGCCACGCTCCATCATGCGCTTGCCAAAGGCACGCATCGTGGGCATCGTGTTGTCAAATATCTCGTCGCCAAAGTTGCACGTACCGCAATCGAGGGTTGCCATCTCGGGCAGCGGCGTGGTATCGGTCGACTGCAAGCGCTCGTCGGGAGTCATGCCGACGGCACCGCCTGTCGACGGAATCAGGATGACGTTGGGGCACACCTTGAGGATGGCCTCTTCACATTCCTGAAAGCGGGCGCGGTCTTGAGTGGGCGTGCCGTCGTCCCAGCGCACATGCAGATGGACGATGGCGGCACCGGCATCGACTGCCGACTTGGCCTCTCGCACGATTTCTTCGACGGTATAAGGCACGTTGGGATTCTGCTCCTTGGTAACCTCGGCGCCACAAATGGCGGCTGTGATGATCAGTTTATCCATGTTATGATTTTGAGTTTTACTATGAATACTATCGCCTGTAGGCAGGTTTATTATTTCTTGCGTTGGCAATCTTTGGGAGTCACGCAGGTACCGGAAGCACGGCACACAACCACGGGCTCGTCGAGAATGTCGGCAGCCGATGCCGAGATGTCGGGACGGGCCTGAGCCACCTTGCGGGCCTCAAACACCATGTGACGTGAGGTATTGCCTTCACGGTCGATCCAACCCTCAGCCTCGATAAAGTCGCCAGCATAGACGGGGGCCAAAAACTCGATATTGTCATAGGCGCAGAAGAGACCTTCGTCGCCATCACGCATGATCAACAACTCGGTTGCCACATCACCAAACAGGTGTACCATGTGAGCACCGTCAACAAGATTGCCACCGTAGTGAGCATCCTTTGCGCTCATGCGCAGCCTAATCATCGTTTTGTATTCCATTGGTAGTGTTTTTTAGTTTTAAGTTGTTAGTTTATTGGAGGTATTGATTACTGCTCAACGTAGATGCCGTCAACATAGATGCCTGAAGCGTGTACCTGCTCGGGCTTGATCTCGCCCACGGGAACCAACTTCTCGGCCTCAACGACTACATAGTCGGCTGCAGTGGCCATCAGGGGGTTGAAGTTGTTGGTGGTGCCCAGGAATACCATGTTGCCAAACTCATCGACGATGTTGGCACGCAGGAAGGCGATGTCGGCCTTCAAGGGCTTCTCCAGCAAGTAGTCCTTGCCATCGACCTTGACGATTTCCTTGCCGTCGGCCATGATTGTGCCCAGGCCTGTGGGAGTCAGCACGCCGCCCAGGCCAGCGCCAGCCGCACGGATGCGCTCTGCCAGTGTACCTTGGGGAACATATTCAACGATGAGGGTGCCCTCATTTTTCTGCAGTGCGGTCTGCTTGTTAGTACCCGTGTGGGAAACGATAGCCTTCTTCACCTGATGGTTGGTAACCAACTTGCCATGGGCCACCTCGTCATAGGCGGTGTCGTTAGCGATAATGGTGAGGTCTTTAACACCTTTCTCAACAATGGCGTCAATAATCTGGGTGGCACTGCCGTTTCCCAAGAATCCGCCAAACATAATGGTCATGCCGTCATGTACCTTCTCGACGGCTTGCTGCAATGTGATTTGTTTGTTCATAATTGTTTATGTTTTGGAATTGATTGGTTTATGTCTAATAATGGGTGCAAATATAGAAAAAATTCATCAATAATTTGCCCCATAAGTGGCTTTTTTTAGCATCAAGAATATAATAGCAACTGCCACAGCGCATTGCGACTTATTAACAACTGTCTTTTTCCTATGTTTTTCACTCAATTACCATGCAATATAAGGCTCTGGCGCCCCCCTGTGCGGCTAACGCGACGACCGCCCATAGCCAACACGCCTTTCAATGAAAGTCCCCCACAGGGACTCAGAGAGCCCTTGCGGGGGACGCGCGTATAAATTACTTGTTTCTGTTTCCTTTGTAGTTCAGGCTATGATTACATCATGCCGCCCATGCCGCCGCCCATGCCGGGAGCACCAGCGGGCATTGCGGGCTCGGGCTCCTTCTTCTCGGCGATGACACACTCGGTGGTCAGGAACATGCCGGCAATGCTGGCAGCATTTTCCAGAGCGATGCGAGCCACCTTGGCGGGATCGATCACGCCTGTCTCAAACAGGTTCTCATATTGCTCGGTGCGTGCGTTATAGCCAAAGTCGCCCTGACCTTCCTTGACGCGGTTCACAACCACTGCGCCTTCTAGACCGGCGTTGGCAACGATCTGACGCAGAGGCTCCTCGATGGCACGCTGGATGATGTGGATACCAGTGGTTTCATCGTCGTTGTCACCCTTCATACCCTCGAGGGCCTTGAGGCAACGGATGTAGGCAGTACCACCACCAGGCACAATACCCTCGGCGACAGCAGCGCGGGTAGCGCTCAAGGCGTCGTCGACGCGATCCTTCTTCTCCTTCATCTCGACCTCGCTGGGAGCGCCGATGTAGAGCACGGCTACGCCACCCGACATCTTAGCCAGGCGTTCCTGCAGTTTCTCCTTGTCATAGGTCGACTTGGTGTTCTCGATCTGGACACGGATCTGAGCGATACGATCTGCAATCTGGTCCTTGTTGCCAGCGCCATTGACGATGGTGGTATTCTCCTTGTCGACGGTGACCTTCTCGGCGGTGCCAAGCATGTCGAGAGTAGCCTTCTCAAGGGTCAGACCGGTCTCCTCGCTGATGACAGTGCCTCCAGTGAGGATAGCGATATCCTGCAGCATCTCCTTGCGACGGTCGCCAAAGCCGGGAGCCTTAACGGCACATACCTCGAGCGAGCCACGCAGGCGGTTCACTACCAACGATGCAAGAGCCTCACCATCAACATCCTCGGCGATAATGAGCATGGGGCGATGAGCCTGTACAGCACCCTGCAGCAGAGGCAGCAAATCCTTCAGGCCAGAAATCTTCTTGTCAAAGATGAGGATGAAGGGGCGCTCCATCTCACATGCCATTTTGTCGGCATTGGTGACAAAATAGGGCGAAATGTAGCCACGGTCAAACTGCATACCTTCTACCACGTCGACGCGGGTCTCGGTGCCCTTAGCCTCCTCGACTGTGATCACTCCATCTTGTTTCACCTTCTTCATTGCCTCGGCGATGAGTTGACCGATGGCATCGTCGTTGTTAGCGCTGATGCGGGCCACGTTCTCGATCTTGCCAAAGTCGTCACCCACTTCCTGAGCCTGCTCCTTGATACCGTCGACAACAGTCTTAACGGCCTTGTCGATACCGCGCTTCACATCCATGGGATTGGCGCCTGCAGCGACATTCTTGAGGCCTTCGGTGATGATTGCCTGAGCCAGAACGGTAGCGGTGGTGGTACCATCACCAGCATCATCGTTGGTCTTGCTGGCAACTTCCTTAACGAGTTGAGCACCAATATTCTTGAACTCATCTTCCAGTTCCACCTCTCGGGCTACGGTGACACCATCCTTGGTGATATGGGGTGCACCATACTTCTTATCAACAATCACGTTGCGGCCTTTGGGGCCAAGAGTAACCTTAACGGCGTCGCTCAACTGGTCAACGCCCTTCTTCAACTCTTCACGAGCCTTGATATCGAATTTGATTAACTTTGCCATTTCAGTATTGTTATGTTTTAATTTTAGTCAGTTATCGGTCGGTGATAAACCAACCTTCTTTCTCTTTACAAACTATTAACTCTATATAATACTTTTAGTCCGTGACGATGGCCAAGATGTCGTTCTGGCGCATCATGAGCAATTTCTGTCCGTCGATCTCGATTTCATTGCCTGCATACTTGCCATAGAGCACAGTATCACCAGGCTTGACGATCATTTCCTCGTCCTTGGTGCCATTGCCTGCAGCACGCACAATACCCTTGAGGGGTTTTTCTTTTGCACTGTCGGGGATGATGATTCCGCCGACAACTTCCTCAGCCTTAGCCGGTTCGATAAGAACGCGGTCGTTTAATGGTTTAATAGTCATGATTGCTTTAATGTTGTTTTAGAATTATTGTTTTTTTAAGTTGATTTACGCCTTGCGAGACTGCAACCTGCGTGCCAACGACCGAAATTTGCGCCCAAAGCGACATTTTGTCACCCCACCCTGCCATACCTTCACGCCATCACGTGTCACACAAGACATACCGAATGCAATCGTTAAAGAACGGAAATAAATGTTAGACACTCCTATAATTTTGGTCAAGACGGGAAAATTGACTAAGTTTGCACCCTCAAAACGACATAGTGAAACAGAAACATATATCCGTATATATCAGATGAAGATAATTACCAGAGCAGCACTTGCCGCTATCGTGGCTCTGCTGATGACCGCATGTGGCGGCAACGAGACGACCTACCAGTACAAGACCCAGTATCTGCCTGTACAACTCGAGGGCAGCGAGAAGTGGAGTATCCTTGATGTGAATAGCGGCGATGTGGTCGTGAAAGACGCCTTCGCAACGGCGCCATCGCCCATCGTCGACGGCATGTTCTACGTCAAGAACGACGAGGGCACTTACGACTACTACGACATCAGCGCACCCACACAGCCGGTCGCTGGCCACTTTGGCAGCGTGACGTCGTTCAGCGACGACGGAGTGGCAGTGTGCAGCCGCGTGGGTGGCTCGTTGTGTGTCATCGACCGCAAGGGCGCCGTGATCAAGGAGTTGCCTAAAGAGGTGTCGCAGTGCTCGATGTTTGCCCGCGGCATGGCAGCCTTCCAAAACGACAATGGCTCTTGGGGTTACATCAACGTTAGCGGCGACACCATCGTGCCCGCCAACTTCAGCACGGCCAACCTGTTCCTGTATAACGACTACGCCCTGGTCATCGACGAGAACCAGGCCAGTGACAGCATTGTTTCCTTCAGCGTCATCGACAAGCACGGCAAGGTCATGTTCACGTCCAACACTGGCGAGTACCAGCCCATCCAGTCCTATTACATAAATGGTGTGTTACCGGCCATGAAGGGCGACACCGTCGTGTGCCTCAACAAGGATGGTAAGGAAGTCGACAATCCCATCACCGACCAGAAGCAGGTCGAAAAAGCAGGCTACAACCAGTACTCTCGCACTCCCTCGGGCGACTTCATCGTCCTCAAAGACAAAAAGACCGGCATGGTTGACAAATCAGGCAAGGTGCTCATTCCTATGGAGCACGACGACCTGATCGACATCAATGGCGACCGCCTGATTGCTGTGGATGCGGGTCTTTATCACATCATCGACCGCACTGGCAAGCCTGTGGGCAACGTCAAGTTCAGCAACGCCCATGTGAGCGAGGACAATCCCTATGCCACTCGTGGCTTTGTCGACACCGACCTGGCTGCAGCATCAATGATGATGCTCTTTGACGAAACGTCGTGCTGTGGCGCGAATGCGCAGACGACCCTGATGGATATGAACAGCATGGTGAGCACCGATGCCCGCATGTATGCCGGCAGCAACACGCTTATCATGCCACAAGGGCCGTATGTCATCCAGTATGTATTTGACCGCGAGGTGGCGACCGCCGACAGCGTGACAGGCAACGCCGAGTTCAATTACGACGCACGCGTCAAGTGCGTGATCATGACGCTTGGCGTCAATCACTGCCCGGCCAACACCGAGCCTACGATCGTGAACAAGGTAGAAAGCCGCCTAGGCACCAAGGGATTTGTGCTTGCGCGTGAGGGGATCTTCTGCAGTGACTACCTGACAGCCTTGACTTTGGGCTACGACAAGGGCATCATCAACCTGATTTACTACATGCACTTCAACGAGTCGGTGCCTCAGACCAGAAACAAGAGGAGCGAGAAGTAACAGAAGCAAAGAACGCACACCCGCCCAACTAACAACTAAAAACTAAAAACCAACAACTAACAACTAACAACTAACAACTAACAAAATATGTACTACGTCAAGAAAACTCTCGAGATTTCATCAGCACACATGCTATATCTGGACCACAACAGCAAGTGCGAAAACCTGCACGGGCACAACTGGATTGTGAACGTGTATTGCAAGGCAAGCCAACTGGACGACAACGGCATGGTTACCGACTTTACTATCATCAAGGAGATGGTGCACGGCAAACTCGACCACCGCAACCTTAACGAGGTGCTGGACTTCAATCCCACGGCCGAGAACATCGCTCACTGGATTGTTGACACCGTGCCCAACTGCTACCGTGCCGACGTGCGCGAGAGTTCCAACAACCTGGCTATCTACGTCAAGGACGAGGATAACGATGTGGAAGATTAATGAAATCTTCCATTCGCTTCAAGGCGAAGGCTTCAACACTGGTACCGCTAGCGTGTTTATCAGGCTCAGCGGCTGCAACTTGCATTGCGACTTCTGCGACACCAGGCATGAGTCGGGCACGATGATGTCGCTGCCCCAAGTCGTGGAGCAAGTGATGCGTTACCCCAACGCTCCGCTGATTGTCCTCACTGGCGGCGAGCCGTCGCTGTGGATCGATGAGACTTTTGTGCGGGGGCTCAAAGATATGACCGGCAAGCGCATCGCCATCGAGACCAACGGCACCCATCCGCTGCCCAATGGCATCGACTGGGTGACGCTGTCGCCAAAGACAGGCATTGGAAATAGCGGAGACCGTCCCGTGATACTTGACCGATGCGACGAATTGAAGGTAGTGTATCTGGGTCAAGACTTGACCCAATATGATAACTTCGCGGCTGCCCACCGCTACCTGCAGCCCTGCTGGGTAGATGATCCGGAACAATGCCGCCACAACATGCAGGCCACTGTGCAAGCGGTCCTCAACCACCCCGAGTGGAAGTTGTCGCTACAGACACACCGCATCCTCGGCATCCAGTAATCGCACCGCCAACGGGAGAACAAGAGATTTTGTTAACAGATTTTTTTGACGATTAACCATCCTATAATCACAATCTTGATTGTAGCCTCCGTTTCATTTCCGACAAGGCCCAAGAGACGGGCAGCACGGTCAGCATCAGGATGGCTATACCCAGATAGGGATGCGGGAGCATCAGCGATTCCTTCACTCCAGTGTATTGGTACAGGAGCATGATCAGTACCTGATGGATCAGATAGATGTCCATGCCATTTCGATCCAAACCGTCGAAGACGGAATAGATCTGGGAATGATTGCCAAACTTGATTGCCGACAACAAGTCTAAGGCAAAAACACAGATACCAATAGTGACAAAGATGTTTACAAGGCCATGAGCCAGCGAGACAAAAACGGTCAAGCAGGCGGCATGACATGCAAGCAGAAACAATACCAAGACAGCCTCCAGTACCTTATTGCGCAAGGCGAGCCTATGCTTGTATGCCATCATGCCAACCACAAAATAACCCAGATAAGTCAATACCCGGCCTATAAAGAGGCTATCGTGAATCTCACATCTACGATACACCAAGTACAGAAGGTAACAAGCGATCACTATCGCACATGCGATAGCGGCATCGGCCTGGGCTGTCCGCTCTCTGACCAACCATGGGGTAATCAGTCTGACAAGAATAAAGACACTAAACAGTACCGGCAGGAACCACAAGTGCTGAATACCAGTCAACACTTCTGTCAACGGATACCTAAACGGCAGAATCATGAGGTAAATAACCGTCCAAATGACAGTCGGGAGTATCAGGCGCTTGAACTTGTTAGCCACAAATAATGGCCAAGCCCTGTATTTGCCTTTCTCCACATAGTTGTAAGCATTAAGGAATCCCGATACAAAGAAGAAAATCGGCAAAGCGAGTGCGGCCATTATTGCCGCTAAATCGTGCAGCGCACGGCTGGGCTCAGGACAATGAAAATACTCATCCCAATATCCGGCACTGAAGCACATGCAATGAATCAGAATGATCATCAGCATAGAAATCACGCGAAAGATTGATACACTCATCAATCTTCCTTCTGGCTGATGATCATTCTGGCTATGAATACCCTTCATTGCTGATTGATTTTAATCAAGCAAGCAAAGTGTCCACCCTGCGAACCCAATGCTTGCTTGCTCTATCGTAGAAGTCTACCCTAATCTGGCAGATTACTGGCGGCCGCTAAGGGCTACCTCACGGCTGGTCTTGCCGATAAGGCCTTGCAGCACCTTGCCTGGGCCAAGTTCCTCGGCCTCGGTCATGCCATCGGCAACCATGTTGGCAACGATGTGGCTCCAACGCACGGGAGCGGTCAACTGTTGCAGCAGGTTGGCCTTGATCTCGGCAGGATCGGTGTGGGGCTTAGCATCCACATCCTGGTAGATGGGGCAGCGGGGAGCCGAGAAGTCGGCAGCCTCGATAGCCTCGGCGAGTTCGGCACGGGCGGGTTCCATCAGGGGCGAGTGGAAAGCGCCACCCACCTTCAGGGGTAACGCACGGCGTGCGCCAGCCTCCTTAAACTTTTCACATGCAGCCTCGATTGCGGCAATCTCACCCGAGATGACCACCTGTCCAGGGCAATTGTAGTTGGCGGGAACGCACACACCATCGATGGTGGCGCAGATTTCCTCTACCTTCTCGTCGGGCAGGCCTATGATGGCAGCCATCGTCGAGGGAGCAGCCTCACAAGCCTTCTGCATGGCTAGGGCACGTGCCTCGACCAGTTTCAAACCCTGCTCAAAAGGCAGTGCGCCTGCGGCAACCAGAGCCGAGAACTCACCGAGTGAGTGACCGGCTACCATGTCAGGCTTAAACTCGTCGCCCATGGTGAGCGCGAGGATAACAGAGTGCAGGAATACGGCGGGCTGGGTGACCTTGGTCTGCTTCAGGTCATCCTCCGTTCCTTCAAACATAAGGTCGGTGATGCGGAATCCCAACACCTCGTTGGCTTTCTCAAACAATTCTTTGGCCTTTGCATTGTTGTCATACAGGTCTTTGCCCATACCCACAAACTGTGCACCCTGACCGGGGAATACGAATGCTTTCATTTTCTGTTGATGTTCAATTTTTTATCGTTAATTACGGATTTTTTTCTTTAATGCGGCTGCAAAGGTAGCACTTTTCGGCGAAAAGTGAACAGTTAATAGTGAATAGTTTTAATAAAAAACGCTTTTCTGCAAACGGTGAACAGGGTATCTTCTACTCCTAGCCGTTAACTATTACTCCGCCAGGTACTCGGTGGGATCATCGATTCCGGCTTCTTTGAGCGCTTGACGACGTTCGGTACAGGTGCCACAGGTGCCACAGTGTTTCTCACCCCCCTTGTAGCAGGAGTAGGTCTCACTGTAGTCCAGCCCCAGGGCCGCACCATGGCGGGCAATGTCGGCCTTGCTCAGGTCGGTATAGGGGGCAAAAACCTTGATGCCCTCATAGGTGCCCGTCTGCATGGCCGTACTCATTGCGTCGATAAAGGGCGAGCGGCAGTCGGGATAAATCGAGTGGTCTCCGGCATGGTTGGCAATCATGACGCGCTTGAGGCCATTGCTCTCGGCGATGCCGCAGGCGATAGCCAGCATGATGCCGTTGCGGAAGGGGACCACAGTCGCCTTCATGTTCTCGTCGTTGTAGTTGCCGTCGGGGATGGCGTCGGCGCTCTCGAGCAGCGCGCTCTTAAAATACTTGTGCATGAAATCCAGTGGAATAATCAGGTGTTTGATGCCCAGACGCTCACAGTGCATGATGGCACAGCGGCGTTCACGGCCGTTCTGTGTGCTGCCGTAATCAAAAGTGATGGCCAGGGCAATCTCGTCCCTGTACTCATAGAGCATCGTCGTCGAGTCCATGCCACCCGAGGTGATAATCACCGCATCTTTTTTCTTTTCTGTTGCCATATCAATCGTTATGGAAGTTACTTAATAGGCGGGCACGCACCATGTCCTGATGCTCGCTGTCGCCATAGTTGGCAAACGGCTTGATGCTGATGCCGCCGCGCGGATTGAACAGGCCGATGACCTCCAGATACTTGGGATCCATCAACTTGACCAAATCCTTCATGATGATGTTGACGCAATCCTCATGAAAATCGCCGTGATTGCGAAAACTGAACAGGTACAACTTCAGACTCTTGCTCTCGACCATGCGCACGCGTGGAATGTAATTAATGATGATGCGGCCAAAGTCGGGTTGGCCCGTCTTGGGACACAGCGAGGTGAACTCCGGACAGTCCAGCGTCACCACATATTCGTTCTCGGGATGCTTGTTCTCAAAGGTCTCCAGAACATCCGGTCGGTAATCAAACTCGTAGGTCGTGCCCTGGTTACCCAGCAGCGTCACGCCCTCAAGTTCCTTCTCATTTCTTGGCATAAAAATCAACTGTTTAATTCATTTTTCGGGCCACAAAATTACTAAAAATTTGAGCAAACCGAACACAATACCCAATAAATTTGGGTATTGCGCTCGGTGCATCAAATTAATCTAAGCCACCAAGAAACGATGATTCTTCAGCGGAAAGAATTTAGAGGGCTAGGCGGAAGCCTAATCCATCGGCAACTTGGTCAGCAGACGAATGGTTACGGAACCAAACACGATGGCCAGATTCACCATTGAAGAATGCTCCACCACGGGCAACTCGATCTGATCCTGATGTGGGTCCTGTCGGGTTGGTCTGGGCATTGGCGCTGTACTCACCATAATAATCGTTGCACCATTCCCAGACACTACCGCTCATGTCATACAGGCCCAACTCGTTGGGCGACTTTTGCCCCACGGGTTGAGTGGTATTAGTTGAATTGTTATTGGAATTCCATGCCACATCGTCAAGCGTGTTGCTGCCGGAATACATGTATCCATGACTCATATTGCCACCACGGGCGGCGAACTCCCACTCGGCCTCGGTGGGCAGGCGGAAGGTCATGCCCGTCATCTGGTTCAACTTGGTGATGAACTCCTGGCAGTCGTTCCAAGAGACTGTCTCCACAGGTCTGTTCAGGTCACCGGTGTACTGACTCGGGTTGTTGCCCATCACAGCCACCCACAATGCCTGCGTCACCTCGGTTTCACCAATGTTATATGACGACAGCGTCACTTGATGGGCGGGCAAGGCGTTCTCCTCTTCGCTAATGGGAGTTTCTCCTGTAAATCCCATCGTGAAGGTGCCGCCTTCAACGTCAATCATCTTGAAGGTCACGCCGCCCACGGTAAACACCTGTTCTCCAGACCAATTGCCACTCAACAGGTAGTCGATCAGGGTGGTCACATCGCTGATGTTCACGTTGCCATCCTGGTCACAGTCGGCATTGATGAGATTGATGCCCGAGGCATCTCCACTCAGCAGGTAGTCGATCAGGGCTGTCACGTCACTGATGGTCACACTGCCATCTACATCCACATCACCTCGCTTCTCGATACTGCGAATGGTGAGATTGTCCACGGCAAAGTAGTCCCCCGTGGGGTTAACGCTGCTGTCCTTGGTATAGCGCCACGTGAGCGTATGGGTGCCGGGCGTGACATCCATCGTATAAGTCTCCCAGTCGTTCTGACGCGCGCCGTAAGCAAACTGGCTCACGCCATCGACGAGGAACTCACATTTGTCCCACGCTGTGCTTGTGCCCTCGCCCCAGGCCTTGAAATCAAACGAGAGTCTGGACAAAAGGGGAACCTTAACGGTCGAGGTCATCTCGGACGTACTGCTGGCCACGCCGGCATTGCCCGACTGGGCGTAGGTGCGGCCGCCCTCGGTCACCTCGGTCCAGGGATAGGCTCCAATGGACGAGACAGTCAAGGCGCCGTCGCTGACCGCTGCACTGAGGTCGACACCGAAACAGACATTGTCCACGGCAAAGTAGTCTCCCGTGGGGTTGACGCTGCTGTCCTTGGTATATTGCCACGTGAGCGTGTGGGTGCCTGCTGTCAAAAGCACAGAATAGGTCTCCCAATCGTTCTGACGCTGGCCGTAAGCAAACTGGGTCACGCCATCGACGAGGAACTCACACTTGTCATACGCAGGGCTCGAGCCCTCGCCCCAAGCCTTGAAATCAAAGAAGAGCGTCGTGGGACTGCTCAATGTCACCGTGGCTGTCAATACCGATGAACTGCTGGCCACGCCGGCATTGCCCGATTGGGCATAGGTGCGGTCGCCCTCGGTCACCACCGTCCAGGGATAGTCGCCATTAGAAACGAAGTTGATGGTGCCACCCTCGATGTTGAGTGCGCTGTTCAACGCATCACCCGATTCATCGGCGAATCCCTCTACATGCGTGAACTTGTTCCAGTAATTGGTATTCTGATAGGCATTAAGAGCACTCGAGGGAACATGCAGCGTGGCAGTGGTGTAGGTGCTCTCATCAAACATGGGCTCATAGAACTCCCAAGCCTGGAGACTACGGCACGTAATGTCAGTTAGGCTAGTACAGCCCTTGAAGATGTTCATACTCCAACTACCAGAACCATTGAAACGGCAGTTCTCGCCCAAATCAACAGTGGTAAGCGCAGAGCAGCCATAGAATGCCATTCCGGCCACATAGGTCACCGAATTGGGGATAACCACTTCGGTCAGAGAGGTACAACTCCCGAAAGAATAACTGCCGATGGTGTTCAGCGTGTTAGGAAAAGTGACGCTGGCCATGCCGCTGCAGCCCGAGAATGCATTTTCGCCGATTGTCACGACATTCTCATTGATGGTAATTCTTGTAATCTTGTCACAATCTTTGAAGGCTCCCTCTCCAATCTCGGTGACTCGATAGGTGGTTCCTTCATTGGTAACAGTACCATAGATAGAATAAGAGCCGGAAGGCGATGCCAGCACATGACCGACGACCTTGACCGTGTTGGTGCCAGTGATAACAAACTGCAGATTGGAAGAAGTGAAATCATAAGTGTCGGCGGCGCTGGCACCGAGCGCGCACGTTAACCACACCACTAGGGCGGTCAACAGATGGAGGTAATTCTTGTTCATAGTCGGTAAGTTTAAAAGTTAATAAAATAAATCGTTATCGTCAAATTCATTGATGGGGATTGAGACAGGCCGAAAAGCACTACTTGCTGCTAAACTGTTCCCGCTCGGCAAAGATATTGAAAAAATGATTAAAATGCAAGTTTTTATTTATAATTTTCAAAAAAACTCATCGATATTCATTTAGCAGGTCAAGGGCAAAACGGGCTGCGGCAGGTCCCATTGGCAACATCTCATCCAGACTGCGCAATGCCTTAAGTCTAACGACCTCGTCTAGGTCATCGCTGCAGTTGGTGAGCAAGTGACGGCTATAGGCCACGGTAAACTCGGGATGGCCCTGAAAAGTCACCACCTGACGGCCTATGCGATAAGACTCGTTCAAGCAGAAGTCACTCGTAGCGCATCGCGTGGCGCCGTCGGGCAGAGCCATCACCTGGTCGTGGTGACTATAAAGCAGACGCATCCTCTCGTCAGGGAAAAAACGCTTCATCTCATTGTCGATAACCCTCGACTGCCGCACGCCAGCACCGAAGCCTCCGTCATATTTTCTGACTTCGCCGCCCAGTGCCCGTGCAATCACCTGATGACCAAAGCACACGCCCATCATCTTTGCACCACGGCAATAGGCCTTTTCTATCCAGTGCAGCAGCGACACAATCCACGGCTTATCATCGTAGGCCGAATCGAGGCTGCCGGGCACCAGATACAATTCGTCTGGTTTGACGGTTGAGGGTAATTCGCCCTGCCAGGTCTGGTAGATGCGGTAAATGGCCTCGACGCCAATCGATTCAAATAAGTCGAAGAACAGGGACTCGTAATTTGGAATGAAATCGGGCAACCGGCCCGGAAAAGTGTCACATAGCAGGATGTTGATGTGCATCATAACTCGTCGATTTCCTCGCCAGAGCGCTCCATGATGCTGGCAGCCAGTCCGTCAGCAGTCTGGATAATAGTAACCAAGGGATAGAGTTTGCGGGCTGCATCATAGTTGCGCATGTCCTCATAACTGTTTTGGTTCACACCCCATGCACCCATATGCCAGCGGATGGCCAGCATCTCATCGTCGTTCAAGGGCAGACCGCTGCACAACAGCAGTGCAAGCGATTTCTCGCCATGTCCCATCGGGAAACCTTTGTAGGTGATCTTATAGCCCTCGGCATCTTCCCAGATGCCCAATGCGTTTTTACGTTTCTTGACCGTGCGCTTGTAGATGTCACACTTGCACACGTCATGCAACAGGCTGGACAGGATGATGCTGTCACGCTTCACCTCATGCTCGATGCCCGGCTCGACCGTCTTCATGGCTTCAAACACGGCAAGTGCTGCCTGGCATGTGTTGAGCGAGTGACGGGCCAGACCTCCCTCCACATTCAGGTGATGAGCGGCCGATGCCGGCGCTGTGAAGAATCCCCACGCCTCCAGATCACTGATCACGTCCTCGATGCCCTCACGCTCGGTAGAGCGGAGCAATTCCAGTATTTCTTCTTTACAGTTTTTATCGCTTGTTTTCATTGTTTGTCGTGGTAATGATAGATAAAATGGGTGCTAATGTACCGAGAGAGAGACGATATCTACCTCTTGGTGGGCGTATAGCCGTGTTCGCGACGATACTTGCGCACATCGCGGAACAGGTCGGTGGCATAGACAAAGTTGTTCAGGTCATCGTTGTCCACATCATAGATTTGATCCTTGTTGCCGATCCAGCCCACATGGCCCTTGTTGATAAACACGATGTTCTCCCCGATGCCCATCACCGAGTTCATATCGTGGGTGTTGATGATGGTGGTGATGCCAAACTCATGGGTGATGTCGCTCAGCAGTTCATCGATGACGATTGACGTCTTGGGGTCAAGGCCCGAGTTAGGCTCGTCACAGAAGAGGTACTTGGGATTCAGCGCGATGGCGCGGGCAATGGCGCATCGCTTCTGCATGCCGCCAGAGAGTTCGCTGGGATACTTGTTCTCGCTGCCCGTCAGGTTGACGCGGTCGATACAGAACTGCGCGCGGTCTCGCATCTCGCCAGCGCTCATCTTGCCAAACATCACCAGTGGAAACATCACGTTGCCCAGCACGGTCTCGCTGTCGAACAACGCCGAGCCTTGAAAGAGCATGCCGATCTCCTTGCGCAACTCCTTGCGCTGCTTGCGGTCCATGCGGGTAATATCACGCCCGTCATACAGAATCGAGCCCTCGTCGGGATCAAACAGGCCTACGATGTTCTTGATAAGCACCGTCTTGCCCGAGCCCGACTGACCGATGATCAGATTGGTCTTACCGTCATATAACTGGCAACTGATGTCGTACAGCACTTGGCGCACGCCACTGTCCTCCTTAAACGATTTAGAGATATGCTTGACTTCGATCATTTTAAGTTGTTAGTCTTTAGTCCTTAGTTGTTAGTTGTTAAAGCAGTAGGAGGGTTAGGATCACATCGGCAATCAGAATCATGATGTTGCTCATCACCACCGTGTCGGTACTGGCCTGACCCACCTCGACCGAGCCGCCTTGCACGGTGTAGCCGTAATAGCAGGCGATAGTCGACATGATGAAGGCGAAGAACAGCGACTTGATCAGCGCGAACCACACATACCACTCGATAAACAGCGACTGGATGCCAAAGATATAGGTGTCGGGGTCTACAATTCCTGTGACGATACAGATCAGCCAGCCGCCAAACAGGCTGGTCGCCATACAGATCACCACCAGAAACGGCAGGATGGAGATCAAGGCCAGTATCTTGGGCGCGGCCAGAAAGTTGGCACTGTTGATGCCCATGATGTCGAGCGCGTCGATCTGCTCTGTTGCACGCATGGTGCCTATCTCACTGGCGATGTTCGAGCCGATCTTGCCCGACAGGATCAGGCACAGGATGGTCGAGGAGAACTCCAGCAGGATGATCTCGCGGGTGGTCAGACCCACCGTGTAGCGCGGCAGCAGCGGGTTAGAAATATTGAGTTTGATCAGGATCGTACACAGCGAACCGATAAACAGCGACACGATGATGATCAGCGGTATCGAGTCGATACCCAGTTTGTAAATCTCGTTCAGATAGCGCTTGAAGAACACCCTCACCTTGTCGGGGATCGCGATGACCCGCCACATAAACATGCAGTAGTCTCCAAACTTATCCAGCATTTTTGTCAATAACATAACGATTATGCTTCTATTATTATCAACACAAATAAATAATAATGTTTCCTACATCAGAGTGCTCTCATCAACCAGATTGTTGAGCATGGCATAGACCGTAAGGCCCGCCACACTCTTGATGCCGGTCTTGTGGGTGATGTTCTTGCGGTGGCTGATCACCGTGTGCACACTCACGTTGAGGGCATCGGCAATCTCCTTGTTGGTCTTGCCTTGGGCCAGTTCCACCAGCACGGCCGTCTCACGCTTGGTGAGTTCGTAGTTGCTCTTGGGCCTATCGTCGTCGCCAGGCGTGGCCTGCGACAGCGTCTCGATGAGTGCGGCGCGGCTGTCGCGGATGTCGATCACGGCGTCATAGTGCTTGAGGCGGTCACGCTCCACATACTGGTAGACCAGCGCCACCACCGCCACTTCATGTTCGTGGTGCAGCAGGTCAGGGCTGCCGATCAGCGTGGGATTGATCAGCACCACGTCGGGGCGGGCGGCAATCATGCGCTCGTCGAGATGATCGGCGCTCATCTCGGGCTCCAGCACCTTGAAGCGGATCTGCCCGTCGAGCAGGGCCTTCAGCCCCGCGACTATCACCTCCGATGGTTCCACTATCAGTAGCCGCTTCTTCATCATTTCAGTATAGCGTTTTCGAGATGCCCTACCAGTGGCACCATAATCTTCTCTTCGATAAAGGTATGCTTCTTCAAGTCCTCGCTCAGGCGCAGGATGTCATACACCACATCGAGCACGTTGTCGTCATCGACCTGGGGCGGCAGATACTTGAACACGATGTTCAGCAGGTCGCCCAGTTTGCCCTCGATGTCGCTGTGGGTGTGCAGGAAGTCACCGATGCGGTACGATCTGTCGCGCTCGCCGGCCATCAGGCGGCCGATGTGCGGGAACACCTCCTGCTCCTCGTGCCGGAAGTGCTCCTCCACTTCCCTCCTGTACTGGTCAAAGAAGCGGATAAACGCCTGCCCAAGCAGTGGCTTGCTCAGTTGATGGGCGATGGCGTCGATGTGCTTCTCGATGTGCGGCAAGCGCTTGTCCACATAGTAGCGGTGCGACTTCTCGAGATAGGGCACCAGGCCGCTCATGTCGGTCCCCAGCAGCACGGCCGTCGACGGCACATAGCCGTTAAAGGTGTACACGTTGCATATCAGCAGGAAGAAGCCCGTGTCCACACCGCTGGCCTCGCACACGTCGGCTATCGAGCGGTCACCGAAGCCCAGCGGGATGTTCAGCCGCGCCAGCAGCGACAGCAGCGAGGGATGCGCGGTGACCAGATCGCTCAGACGGGCGTCGCTGGCAAAGAGCCGTGATTTGATATCTTTCATTTTGGCAGTTTGGGTTGCTTGATTTGATGTCAGGCTGCAAATATAGCACTTTTGCGCCAATCCCGCAAATCCGCCACGCCTCAAAGTGCCCTCAGCGGGCCCAAGCGCGGTCGAGGATCATCAGGCGGCTCATGTCCCAGGCTTGGAGTTGATGCGGGGTCAGCGCGGTGCTGTCGCCCAGGATCGACATGTTGCGGGGTTGTATCGCGCTGGTGACGGGATAGCGCAGTATGCTGTGGCCCAGTCCTTTCCACTGATAGCCATTAGCGCCCATCACATCGAGCAGCGTGGGGAACACGTCGACCTGGCCGATGATCGGCTCATAGCGCAACGATGCCGTGGCATGGGTGATAATCAGCGGAATAGACCAGTCGTCGGGGACGGCCTCGTAGTCGGTCAGGCCCTTGACACGGTTCAGATACACCTGGGTGTGATCGCTCACGATGGCCAGCACCGTGCGGTCATACAGGCCCGTGCGATGCAGATCGCCAATCAGCGCCCCGATGCAACTGTCGGTCAGGTTCACACAGTTCAGGTAGCCGCGGGCCTCGGCACTGAGGGTGTCGCTGGCGGTGATCCACGAGGGTCTCACCTTGCCGGTCGGGTACGGTGTGTGCATCGTCATGGTCACCATCTCCAGAAAGAAGGGTTGCCGCAGGCGGGGCAGCAGGCGGGCGGCAAAGTCGGTAAGCGCGGCGTCATCGACGTTGCCATGGCGCTGAAACGCGCCGTCGGCCATCAACTCGGTGCGCGTGTAGAGCGTATCAAAGCCGTAGGCCCTGGCTGTCACGTTTTGGTTCCAGTTGACGCCCGGCGTGCAGATCACCTCGCGGCAGTCATAGCCGTCAAGGGCCCGGGCAATCGACGGATAAGGTCCTGATCCCCAGTTGACAGCCACCACGCCGTCACGCAGGGGCAGCAGGCCTGTGTTGTAGATAAAGTGGGCATCGCTCGAGTGGCCATGACTGGTCTGGAACAGCACGTGCGGGGCATAGATGACGCTATCCGACGCCACCAGCCGGTTGAGCACGGGAGTCACCTCGCGTCCGTCGACACGCATGCCGATGGGCCACGTGTGCAACGACTCCACGATGATCAGCACCAGGTTTTGGCGCTCACGGGCGGCAAAGCGGTTGTCGCTGTAATGCGGACAGTCCTGTTGGAGAAACCGCTGGAGCGCCTCGCGTTCAGAATCGGTCACGTGGTGGCTGCTCATCGCCTCGTGCAGGGTAAACAGGCCATAGGGAATCAGACCGTTGCGGGCAAAATACTCCCTGTTGCTGAAGTTGTGCAGGAGGCGCTTGCGGTAATTGGTGTCGCCGCCCGTATAGCCCAGAGCGGCCAGCAGCAGCCCCGCCGCCAGGGTGATTGCCAGCGGGCGCAGGATGCCTTCACGGCCACCGGCATGGCGTTTTGCCAGCAGATGGGCTGCGATCAATGCCAAGAACGGGAGCAGCACCAGCAGGTCCTGCCAGCGCATCAGGGCCACCGTGCTCGAGGCCAGGGTGGAATTGACGTTGTCGGTCAGGGTCAGGCTCTGCCACGGCATCAGGTCGTCATAGGCACGGCAATAGCACATCTGCATCAGGCACCACAGGGTGAGCAAGGCCGATGGAATCCATACAGCCCAGCGCCAGCGCCTAGGAAGCAGCCAGTACGGAGCCAAGAGCAACAGGGCATTGGCGGCAGCGACGACGGCCATGCGCCCCTCGTGCAGCATCTGCCCCACCCCGCCGTGCAAGGTGTCGAGCGCCATCACAAAGCACTGCCAGGCGACCACTGCCACACACAGCACATAGAATGTGCGCCCATAGCGGCTGATATGTCCGTTACCCGTGGCAGTCATGGCGGTCACACCCTCTTGATGACGTGCGACACCACGCCCCATACCTGGAAATTGCTGTCCTCGCTCACACGCAACTCGGGGAAGTTGGCGTTGGCGGGCGTAAGAAACACGCCGTCAGGCCTCACGCTAAGTCGCTTGACGGTGAAATCGCCGTCAACAAAACACACCGCGATGTTGCCATCATGGGGCGTGAGCGATCGGTCGATGATGAGCATGTCACCCTCGTTGATACCGGCATCCACCATCGAGTTGCCGATGACCCGCGCACAGAACGTCGAGGCGGGATTGGTGATCAGGGCGCGGTTCAGGTCGATGGTATCGGCATACTCGCCTTGTGCAGGACTGGGAAAGCCCGCCTGCACCCTACCCTCAAAGAACTGCAGCCCACTGGTGCGCTCGTCAGTGATGGGTTTGACCTGATTAACTTTGATATCGTCTTGCATGATCAGAGATTCACACTTTCACAATCTGGCCATCATAGGCCAATTCGACATTTGAGGGCAACATATGCACCGAATCGGCATGCAAGCCCATGCGGTCACTCATGTGGATGAGGCAGGCGCGTTGCGGCTTCACCCGGTCGATGACCTCGAGTGTCTCATGCAAGCACATGTGTGACAGATGCTCGCCTAGGCGCAACGAGTTGATTACCAACAGCGGAATGCCCTTCAGGCGATCCACCACATCATCGGCGATCGTCTTGGCATCAGTAATATAGGCCATAGGGCCTATGCGGAAGCCCAAAATCGGCATCTTGTAGTGCATCACAGGGATAGGCTCCACCTTGACGCCCTCGACCAGAAACGCGCTGTCGTCGACGATGGCATGCTCCTCGAAATGAGGCACACCTGGATAGGGGTGCTCGGAGAAGCAATAAGGTATGCGCTTGTGCAGATTGTCGAGCACATCGGCACGGGCATAAATCGGGAACGGCTTCTCAAAGCAGTAGGAACGCAGATCATCCAGACCCGCCACGTGGTCATAATGGATGTGGGTCAACAACACAGCATCCAGATTGTCGTCGCTGGCGCGTAGCATCTGGGTGCGGAAGTCAGGGCCACAATCGATCAGCAGCCGTGCACCCTGATAGCGGACAATGGCCGACGTGCGCAAGCGCTTGTCGCGCGGGTCTGCGCTCATGCACACAGGGCAGTTGCAGCGCAGCATCGGCACACCCGTCGAGGTGCCTGTCCCGAGAAACTCTATTTCTAAAGTCGTCATCATCGTCATTTCCTGAATTGGCTCAGCAGGCCATCCACAAAGTAGAGATAGGCTCCGCCATCATAATACCAGTATTCCCTCATGCCTGCCTGATCGGGGCGCTCATTGATGCTCTTGGGATCACCCCACGACAGCCGGCACTCTTCCTTGGTCATGCCCTCAACCACCTGCCCGCACGTGATGCGTTGCCAATTGGCGGCATCGATAGCAGGATAGGACTGATGAGGGTCGGTGGCCGAGAACAATGCGTCAAAGTCACGTCCACGCATTGTCGTGGCGCTATTGGCAATCCACACCATAGCCTGCTCCTGAGTGTCACAGGTGGTGAACAGCACGCGCAGCGGCAACACGGCATTGCCCGGCTGCACACTGTCGATGTGTACCTTGATGAAATGGCGACCATCCCTCATCTGTTCAGATTGGCGGTCATACCAGATGGGGGTGCGGATATAGAATTCCTTACCCTCCAATTGCCGAGCCACGTGAGCCACCATATCCATATCGATGAGCATGGGCAGGCTGAAACCGGCCCGGTAAGCATCACGGGCTCTTCCATAACGGTAGACGAGCCGCATACCTGTCTGCTCGTCGATAAAATCAATATACAATCGGCGGTAATCTTCGTCAGTGACAATACCGCTCTTGGTCCAGCCATCATACACAAGGGTATGGCCCGCCAGATGCAGGGTATCCTTGTCATAAACGGTGCTCACGGCAAGCATTTGTGCGACCTTGTCATCAGCCACCCAGAAGCGCTTGCCTTCTTTCCATGCGGCAAACGAGTCGACATAGGCCTCAAGTGTCACCACGGGCTCGTGCGCGTCGGCCTGCTCCAGCACGCGCCTCACGTCCTTATCCGTGACATGCTCTCTCACCTCGATGCCAGTACCACATGCCGATGCAAGCAGCACTAGGGCTAATGCCGCCAAAACAAGATGAATGCTAGAGGGTCGACGCATGGCAAACGATCCGAATTGGGCAGTTACTGCTGTTTTGCAGCCACCTTTGCAGGCTTGCTGTCGGCCTTTTCCTCAAGCACCTTGTCGATGGCATTGGTGACGGCATTGATGTCCATATCGCCATTCATCACATCGTTGACAACATCCTTAACGGCGTCGTCCGAATTCTGACCGTTTTTAACCTTCAGCGACGTGATATAGGCAATATGACGCTGGCGAGTTTCCTTCAGGGCAGCCTGGAAATCGGCGATTGCGGCAGAGTCATTCAGTGCAAGGATTTCCTGCTCGGCATCGTGGATGGCCTTGTCGGTGGCAAGCACAGCGGCGGTGTCCTGCAACTCGACCTGCTCGTCTAACTGCTTAGCCAGTTTTTCGCCCCTAGCCTTATACTGATTGGACTCACAACTGAATAGAGAAACCGTGATGGCTATACCCATCAGCATGAATAAAAATTTCTTAGCGATCATAATACTATATAATAATTATTGATAAATATCTTTTGATTGTCAGTTGGCACTCTTGCTCAGAGCCTCACGCAGGGCCTGAGCCAACTGATCGGGGCACGAAGTGCTCTTATAACCACAGCGTATGCCCTGCAACTTGGAGATAGCATCCTGAGCGTGCATGCCTCGCACAAGCATCGAGATTCCCTGCAGATTACCGTGGCAGCCACCCAGAAACTCCACTTGGTTGATGATGCCCTGATCATCAACGTCCACATCGATCTGGATGGAACAGGTGCCTTGAGGATAATAGGTATGTTTCATCTTGATAGGTTGTTATAATTCATTTGCTTAATAGCGCTGACAGACCTGCCAGGTCCTGTACACGCAACTCATTGCTGTCATACTCGATGATGCCATCGGCCGACAACTTGTCGAGCGTAGAGATGAGTGTCGTGCGCTGAGTGCCCAAGAGGGCGCACAGGTCCTTCTGCTTGAAATGCAAGGCCACATCGATGGCTCCCGGAGAGGCCAATGTGTCCACCACCATAGCAATGCGCTCGGCTACTGAGCCATCATTGAGCCGCCTCATCAGCGAAACGCCACGCTGGCTGCCAGAGGACAGGTAGTTGAGGATGTTGAACAGGAACACTTTGTCGCTGCTCACCATACTGATGTAATCGCCCTTGCGCAACTGCAGGATGCCACATGAGCCGTCAGCAATAGCGCTGTAGGGATAGACCGTCTCTCGTCCAAACAGGTATTCAGCAGCGAGCACATGAGGTGTAGACAGTGTCTGAAACAGTGAAACCCTGAGGTTGTCGCAGGCAGTTTCCAGCCTCACTTTACCCGAGACGATAAAACGGATGTGGGTGCAGGGATCTCCGGCGGCAAAAATCTGCTCACCGCCACGGAACTTCAGGAAGTGGAACGGCAGTTTCTCGACCAGCGCCCGGAGGATCTCGGTGCTCACACCCTGAAACAGGGGCAACTGCTTCAACTGCTGATACATGCTGTTCATGACCCTGATGGTTATTAGAATGACGGGTTAACCTAATTTATCAATCACCTGATCAATGGTGAGACTCTGCTGCTCACCGCTGGTCATATCCTTCAAGGCAATGGTCCCATTGCTCACCTCGTCGGCTCCAACGATGGCCACATAGGGTATCTGGCGATCATTGGCATAATTCATCTGCTTCTTCATCTTGGCACAATCCGGATATAACTCGGCACTGATGCCAGCACGGCGCAGAGCCATGATATGGCCCAGCGAAGCAGAAGCCTCCTGCTCGCCAAAATTGACAAACATCACCCTAGCCGTTGCCATCGTGTCGGCAGGATAGAGGTCAAGCGCATTGAGCACGTCATAGATGCGGTCGGCACCGAAACTGATGCCCACGCCCGACAGTCCCGGCATGCCAAAGACACCCGTCAGATTGTCGTAACGCCCACCGCCAGTGATACTACCGATAGCCACATCGAGGGCTTTCACCTCGAGAATCGTACCCGTGTAGTAATTCAGGCCGCGAGCCAGAGACACATCGAGTTCGACCTGTGCGCGGGTGCCGAGGGACGACACATGATCAAGCACGTAGCGCATCTCCTCGATACCCTTCAAGCCGATTTGGCTCGAAGCAAGCATCCCACTGAGGGCTTCCAGGCGCTCCTGGTTGGTACCCTCGAGCCCGAGCAGGGGCTGCAATGTGGCAATGGCTTCATCACTCAAGCCCTTTTCCCTCAACTCGGCATTGACGTTATCCAGACCGATCTTGTCGAGTTTGTCGATGGCGACTGTGATATCGATGATCTTGTCGGCAGCGCCGATCACCTCGGCTATGCCACTCAGTATCTTACGATTATTCAATTTAATGGCCACATTGATATTGAAGCGGTTAAACACCTCATCAATCATGGTAACCAATTCCACCTCGTTGAGCAGCGAGTCGCTGCCCACGATATCGGCATCGCACTGATAAAACTCGCGGTAGCGTCCCTTCTGCGGACGGTCGGCACGCCACACCGGCTGCACCTGGTAGCGCTTGAAGGGCATCTGCACGTCGTTGCGATGCTGGACCACATAGCGCGCAAAGGGCACCGTGAGGTCATAACGCAGTCCTTTCTCGCTGATCTTGGTGGTCAGGTGCAACGAGTCATGACTGGCCAACAAATCGTCGGGGGCATCCTTGAGGTAATCACCACTGTTCAGAATCTTGAACAGGAGTTTATCGCCCTCCTCGCCATACTTGCCCATCAACGTTGACAGGTTCTCGATGGCAGGGGTCTCGATCTGCTGGAAACCATAGAGCAGGAACACGCTCTTGATGGTATTGAATATGTAGTTGCGGCGCGCCATCTCTATAGGCGAAAAGTCGCGCGTGCCTTTGGGAATTGACGGTTTTTGTGCCATTGAATTAATAATTTAAGTTTTGCGAGCCATTAACTTGCTCTCTAATTGGTGATTAATGATTCTCCACTTCAGTTTCTAGTACACTTTCCTTATCAGTCAATGTCGACTCCTTATTCAACCATTAAGCCTTATTCAATTTTAACCTCAAGTTTCTTAAAGTGGCGATGAGACTATATAAAAACTTGAATGAAGAATCACTGTAACTCGTTTTCTTTGTACTTTGCTTAATTTGCGTTTTATCGACGATTACCGCCAAAAATCATGGCGATATAGTATAATAATGTAGCCAGCGAGCCGATTGCGCCAACGACATAGGTATAGGCGGCTGCATGAAGCGCGTCCTTGGCATAAGCCAACTGCTGACCGTTAACGATTCCAGAGCCCTCGAGCCACTTGATGGCACGGCGGCTGGCATCCACCTCAACAGGCAGTGTAACAAAACTGAACAGCACCGTCGAGGCAAACAGGGCGATAGCGACATACAGGGGTATCGGCGTGATCTGCACCAGCATGATGCCGGCAAGCAGGAGCCATTGTACCGTGTTGGATGCAAACGAAACGACAGGCACGAGTTTTGATCGCAACTGAAGCATGCTGTAACCGACCTTGTGCTGAACGGCATGGCCGCACTCATGGGCTGCCACGGCAGCAGCGGCGATGCTATTGGTGCCATAGACGGGTTCGCTCAGATTCACAGTCTTGTTGGCGGGATTGAAGTGGTCGGTCAACTGGCCGCTCACGCTCGTGATCTGAACATCGTTGCAACCATTCTGCTGCAACATGGCCAAAGCCACATCACGGCCTGCCATGGGCACGCCTAAGGACATCTTACTGTACTTGGCGAACTTTGACTTCAGTGAATTTTGCACTACAAGGCTGAGTACAAAAATCAGGCCCATTAATAGGTATATCATAATTAACTACAGGTTTATTGGTTAATATCTTAACTTTTGGCACGAAATTTGTAGCGAGAAGTCCTGGACAAAATTCCGCACTGCAAAGTTATAGTTTTTTGCCCGCAAAACCGCCCAAAAGGGCAATAAAAGTCTTAAAAAATGAAAATTGGCTGAAAAAAATTTGGTAATTCAAAAATAGCCGTTACATTTGCGGCGTTGATTCGTTTTATTATTATTAATCATTTATTAAAAAAAAGTTGTTTTATTATGAAGAAGTTTTTATTGATGTTTGCAGCCGTTGCTGCTATCGCTTTTGTTGGTTGCAAGACCGAAACCAAGCCCGCTGAGGAAGTTGCTCAGGACCAGACCGAAGAGGTTGCTCCTACCGTTGAGTCTGTTACCGCCGACCTGATGAATGCCGCTGACGAGGCTAGCGCCCTGTCGCTGCTCGATGGTCTGAAGCAGAAGGCTCAGGCTCTGCTCGATGGTGGTGACCAGGCTGGTTACTTCAACATCATCAACATCATCAAGACCGTTTGGGAGAACAACAAGGAAGCCCTCCTGGCTAAGATCCCGACCCTGGCTGAGAAGATGAGCGCTTATGTTGACGTTCCCGAGGAACTGAAGGCTGGTTTTGCTGACTACGTTGCTAAGGCTGCTGCCGAGAAGGTTGAAGGTGCCGCCACCGCCGCTAAGGACGCCGCTGGTGCTGCTGCCGATGCTGCTGCCGAGAAGGTTGACGCCGCTAAGGACGCCGTTAAGGATGCTGCTGAGGGCGCCGCCACCGCTGCCAAGGAGAAGGCTGCTGAGGGTGTTGACGCTGCTGCTGACAAGGTAAAGAAAGCGCTCAACTAATTCATAGTCATCCGGACTAGATTATTCATTAATCCCTTATAGAATCAGGGCTGCCTCTTGACGAGACAGCCCTGATTTGTAGTTGGCGCTCCAGCATGGGGTGAGGTGTCCACTGCTGTGCAAACGGGAAATTACTGCGGGCGTTTGGGCGGGAACTGATAGGCCAGGCGCTCATCGCCATTGAGCAGGTAGATAATCCCACAGTAGTCAAAGCCGTAACGCTCGATGACATGGCGCATGATCACATTGTCGCGGTGAGTGTCGAGACGCAGATTGCCCGCCACCCCGATACAGTAATCCATCACCTGCTTGAAGACGCCATGACTGGCGGCAGTGCTGGCCAAGCGGTGCACCACGTGATACGGTTTGTCATCCAGCCACTGACCCTCAAATATTTCTTTGTAGGTTGGTTCAGGCCCGGGAATAAACGCAAACGAAGCCACTACCAAGCCATCCTCTTGCTCTAGAACATAGGCATGCCTATGGCTGATGTCTGCGACAATGGTCTCGCGACTGGGATAGCCGTCGATCCACTGGTTGACATTGCCACATGAGCGCATGATGCCGCGCGCCTCATCGATGAGAAGCATGATTACTGGCACATCGTCGAGCGTTGCATGCCTGATTACTCTCTTCATCCTTAAAAATCAATTATATTGTTATTCAATTAGTTATGCTTGTCTGACGACGATTTAATCCCGTCACGCCGCATCATGGCCTCGATGCGTGGCTCATGGCCGCGGAAACGCTTGTACAACGTCATCGGCGCTTCTGTGCCGCCTCTTGACAGAACGTGATCCGCCCATGAGCGCGCTGTCTCGCGATCAAAGATACCGTGTTGCTTGAACTGGTCAAAGGCGTCACACTCAATCATCTCGGCCCACTTGTAGCCATAATATCCCGCAGCATATCCGCCCGAGAAGATGTGCGTGAAATGGGACGATATGATGCAGCCATCGATGGGTTCAAAGGCTTGTACCTCCCTCGCAGCATCATACTCAAAGTCAAAGACATCACCATCATAGGGCTCTGTGATGCTGTGCCATGCCATGTCGATAAAGCCAAAGCCCAACTGTCGCACACAGGCATAGGCGGCTCCATATTGACTCGAGGCCAACAAGCGGTCGATCAATGCTTGAGGCACAGGATCACCGGTCTGGTAATGGCGCGCGAAACTATCCAGGAACTCCCGCTCATAGACGTAGTTCTCGTTGAACTGTGACGGCACCTCGACAAAGTCGCGATACACATTGGTGCCGGACAGCGACTGATACTTGCAACGGCTCAACAACTGATGCAAGGCATGACCAAACTCATGCATGAACGTTTCAACCTCTCGGATCGTCAACAGCGAGGGTTTGGTATCGGTGGGACGCGTAAAATTCATCGTCAAGGTCACAAGGGGCCTCACGTCATTGCCGTTATCATCGATATACTGCTCGCGGAAACTTGTCATCCAAGCCCCGCTCTGCTTGGTGGGCCTCGGGAAGAAATCCAGATAGAGCATACCCACCGTTTTACCATCCTCGTCGGTCACATCATAGACCTCGACATCGGGATAGAACACTTGGGCGTCATGATTGGCGACAAATCGCAGACCATACATCCTGGTGGCAAAGCCAAACACTCCCTGGGTTACACGTCCGAGTTCGAAATAGGGCCTCAACAACTCGTCGTTGATATCAAACATCGAGTCCTTCTCTTTGTTGCTATAATAGGCATAATCCCATGGCAGTATGTCTACTGGCTTACCCTCAACCTGGCTGGCAAACGCTGTTAGCCGCTGCATCTCGCTGCGCTCCACAGGCAAGTAGGCATCCCGCAACTGATGCAACATGTCATAGACGGCTTGAGGCGTTTCGGCCATAGTGTGTTGCAACTTGTAGTCGGCAAAGGATTTACAACCCATCAGGCGTGCCATTTCCAAGCGCGTGTTGGCTATATCCCGCAGCACCTCCAGATTGCAATAGTCGCCGCTGGTGCACTGGCGGTTATACATCTTGTATAACTTCTCCCGCAAGTCACGGCGAGCGCTATACTTCATAAACGGCATATAACTGGGCGCGTCGAGCGTCACCAGCCAGGCATCGTCACGACCCTTGTCATGGGCGGCCTGACGGTAGGCATCGATCGCGCTCTCGGGCAGTCCTTCCAGATCATCGGCAGCAAGCCACAGTTCGTAACGCGGTGTTTCCTTAAGCGCATTTTGGTCAAACTTCAAGGTCAGTTCCGTCAGGCGCTTAGCCAGTTGGCGGTAACGGTCGCGGTCATCACCTTCCAGATTGGCGCCACTACGCACAAAGCCGTCGTAGGTCTCACGCATCAGCATCTGATCCTCGACATCATGTGCGGTCGCGTCGAAGTGGTCATGCACATATTTCACCCGCTGCCACAGTTGCGTGTTGAGCGTGATGCTGTTGAAGTGCTCACTCAGCAGCGGAGCCATGCGCTCACTCAGAGCCAACAACTCATCATCGGCATTGGCCGAGAGCATGGGATAGAAAACTCCGAGCACCCGGTTCAGGGCCGCACCCGCACGATCCAGCGCGACAATTGTGTTATGGAATGTGGGTTCGGCTTCATTGCCGATTATAGCATCGATTTCATCGTTGTGCTCTTGGATGCCACGGCGTATGGCCGGCTCATAGTCGGCAGTGGTTATCCGATCAAACGGTATAGCACCGCCCGTTGTCCTAAAATCCCTAAAAAATATATTACTCTCTATCATAATCCTCTAATCACTATATCTCTAATCACTAATCCAACTCCACAACAGTGATGCCGGCTCCTCCAAACTGAACGTGCTCGTCACGGAACGACTTCACACCATTGACGGAACGCAGATACTCACGTATAGCGACCTTGAGCGCCCCGGTTCCTGTACCATGCAGGATGCGCACTCGCTGAGCGCTGAACTGGATGGCATCATCGATAAAATAAGTGATTGCCTGCAATGCCTCGTCGGCCCGCATGCCGCGCACATCGATGTCGGGCTTGAAATGGAGTTGGCGCGAGCGTATCTCGTCGGTCGTACTGCGACTGAGTGATTCAGCCTTGGGCACTTTCTCTTTACGCATCGTGCGCTCGATCTGAGTGGTCTCGATGCGAGTCTTGATGTTGCCAAAAGCCACTAACGCATATTTCTCGTCAATGCTGATGAGCGTGCCCACAGTGGTCGTGCCCTTGATCACCACATTGTCACCCGCTTGCAAGGGTCGGTTCTTATCAGCCGATGGCTTGGGCTGTTGTTTCTTCTTAGGCGGCTTGCGATGGGCCTTATCTCTAGGGGTGAGTTCCTTCAGCCGCGCGGGGGCCTCGGGCTCCTCGGCATTGAGGCGCTGCTTGAACTCGTCGAGTTGACGACGCAATTCCTTGGTTCGTTCCTTCTCGGCTTGCTCACGGCGTATCTCCTTGATGGTCCGCTCGATTTGCGCATTACTGCCCTGAAGTATCTCCTGGGCCTGTGCTCTGGCGTCATGTATGATCTGGCGATGCTCGGCACGGATGCTATCCAGCCGCTCATCGTAATCCGAAATCATCTGGTCTAGACGTTTCTCCTTGACACGCACATCTTGCCGCTTGTTCTCCCAATAGCGGCGGTCACGCACGATGTCAAGCAGATACTTGTCCATGTTAATGTAATCGCTGCCCACAATCTCACTGGCCTTGTCGATAACTTGCTGCGGCAAACCGGTTTTGCGTGCTATCTCGATGGCAAATGAACTGCCTGGATAACCCATCGAGAGTTGGAACAAGGGTTGCATGCGCTGCCTGTCATAAAGCATCGCTCCATTGACCACGCCGTCGGTCTCATCGGCAAAATGCTTGAGATTCTGATAATGGGTGGTGACAACTCCCATCACCTGACGGTCGTTGAGTTGCTCCAGTATGGCCTGGGCTATGGCGCCTCCCATCTGGGGTTCAGTGCCGCTTCCCATCTCATCGATCAGGATAAGCGTTTCTCTACCACCACGAGACAAGAAGAGTTTCATGTTCTGCAGGTGACTGCTGTAGGTACTCAGATCGTTTTCGATACTCTGCTGGTCACCGATGTCGATAAAGATGTCAGCGAAAAGTCCCATGTGCGAGTTATCACGCACGGTGGGCAACAGTCCGCACTGCATCATATATTGCACCACACCCACGGTCTTGAGGCACACCGACTTGCCGCCGGCATTAGGACCAGATATGACTAGGATGCGGTCACGCTTGTTCAGGTTGATGTTCAAGGGTACCACTTGCTTGCCTTGCGCCCTCAACGAGATCATCAGCGCTGGATGGATGGCCGTGTACCACTCCACAACGGGCTTCTTGTCGACATGGCACAACTGCGCGCCCACGTCCTTGGCAAACAAGGCCTTAGCGCGAATAAAGTCGAGTTGACCCAGCGTATCCATGATAGAAGCCAATTCACCGAGATGTGGCCTGATCGTGTCGGTCAACTCAGTGAGGATGCGGATAATCTCACGGGCAATCTCGGCTTCGGTCTCGCGTATGCGGTTATTGGCCTCGACAATGGCATCAGGTTCGATAAAGACGGTTTTGCCGGTGGCGCTCTCGTCATGGACAATACCATGCAGCCGTCGTTTGTTCATGGCACTCACCGGCAGCACCAGCCTGCCGTCGCGCAGCGAGGGCTGCACATCATTGTCCAAGATACCATCCTGCTTGCCCTGGCTGATAATGCGCCGCAGTGTGCCGTTGATGCTGCTGGTCACCCGGGTTATCGTCGTGCGCAACTGCTGGAGTTGGGGCGAGGCGGTATCCTTGATGTTGCCAGCCTTGTCCAATACATGGCCGATGGCAGTGCTCAACTCGGGTAGTGCTTGCAGATTGCTGGTCAGTTGCCTCAGCCGCGGATATGACCGCTGCCCGTCGCCTCCATCGGTGGCAAAGAAACGCACCACTTGGCCAACAGTCTCCAGCATACGCTGCAGGTCGAACAAGCGCTCCGCCGCGAGAAAAGTGCCTGGCGTGGCCACCTGCTTGAGCACCACACGCAGGTCGAAATAGTAACTCAGCGGAAACTCGCGCCCCGAAGCCAATATCGAGACAAACTCATCGGTCTCCTCCAGCCAGCGCAACACCACATCACGATCGGTCGAGAAATGCAGTTGCTGCACACACTCTGTGCCGAGTGTGCTCACGCAGTACCGCTCAAGTTCACGCCTGACCGCGTCAAAGCCTATTTTAGTCTCAAAATTTGAGGGATAAATCATGTCACAAAAGTAATCATTTTTCGTCACACCACGAAATATAGCGCCAATAAGGCGGCAAATCGGATTTCAAAAAAATGTGTTTTTACGCTCCACTTGCTGCATTTTTTGTAAATTTGCGGCACTAAAGGGATCTTATTCCCTTGAAATCATCATCAATCAAATCTTATCTATCTGATCCAGGAAAAACAGTGCCCTCATGATGGTCCATTCAACCATCTCAGGGCACTTTTCTTGGATATGGGGCAAAATCTTTTCACAAAATCCTTTATTTTCCAGAAATAATGACTACATTTGCAAGTTACAACGCTAGAAACACAATTAACCTATACATATTATTAATAACTCAAACATCAGTATGAAGAAATTATTTTTAGCAATGCTCGCATCGGCCATCGCTATCAACGTCATGGCCGACGACAAGGTTGTCATCCCCGACAGCACGGGTTTCAAGTTTACCGACACCAAGGTCATCAAGCACACCCCCGTTAAGGACCAGAACAAGTCCGGCACGTGCTGGTGCTACTCGACCAACTCCTTCTTCGAGAACGAGATCATGCGCCTCACAGGCAAGGAAGTACACCTGAGCGAGGGCTTCGTTGTTAACCACTGCTACTATGACAAGGCCATCAAGTACATCCGCATGGATGGCGAGATCAACTTTGCCGAGGGTGGTGCAGCCGAAGATGTTCCCTACGTATGGCGCAACTACGGCATGGTGCCCAACGAGGTCTATACCGGCATGACCTATGGCGACAAGAAGTTCGACACCAGCGAACTCACCTCACTGTTGAGCGGCTATGTCGGCACCATCAACAAGCGCAGCCTCAAGAAACTCACCCCCGCGTGGAAAGACGGCCTCCAGGCCATTCTCGACAGTTACATGGGCAAGATGCCCGAGAAGTTTGTCTATGAGGGCAAGACCTACACCCCGCAGACTTGGGCAGCCAGCCTGGGCCTGAACATGGACGACTATGTGCCCATCTGCTCATTCAACCACCACCCCTACTATCAGCCGTTCATCCTCGAGGTTGCTGACAACTGGCTCTGGTCCAGTTACCAGAACGTGCCCATCGACGAACTGATCGAAATCGCTAACTATGCCATCGACAATGGTTACAGCATCGCATGGGGTGCCGACGTGAGCGAGAAGGGATTCAAGTGGCGCAATGGCTACGCAATTCTCCCCGTCGAGAAGGAAGTTCCCGATGCAGCAGGCACCGACATGGCACGCTGGGCCCAACTCAGCGACAAGGACCGTGAGGCCGAACTCTGGGACATCAAGGGCCCGGTTAAGGAGCAGTGGGTTACCCAAGAAGAGCGCCAGGAGATGTTCGACAACAAGCAGACCACCGACGACCATGGCATGGTCATCATGGGCAAGGCCGTCGATCAGGAAGGCAACAAATACTTCAAGGTTCAGAACAGTTGGGACACCAACCAACTCTATGAGGGCTACTTCTACTGCAGCGAAGCCTTCTTCCGCGCCAAGACGATGAATATCCTCGTCCACAAGGATGCCATCCCCGCCAAGATTGCCAAGAAGATGGGCATCAAGAAGTAATCACCCCCATCCGCTTCAAGCAATCCACACCCTATCATGGCCTGTCACCCTCCGCGGTCGGCAGGCCATACATTTTTTTTGAGCACCCACCTTTAAAAAAGGCGCCCATCATATTGACATCAGACAAGAAATGATTAACTTTGTGCCATGATACACGACGGCCCATCACGCAACCGTCACAGGTCAACCACAGGATAACAACGATGTTAGGCGACTCCATTCACACCACCAAGACAGACCGCATCGCCCTCGCGGCGATAGGCGCCTTTGCCGTCATCGCACTGCTGCTGGTGTCCTGGGACTCCTACCTCTACGACCTCTGGCAACACCACGACGTCATCTGGTTCTACATGTGCGGCAAGGCATGGGCCAACGGCATGACGCCCTACGTCGACTTTGCCGACAGCAAGGGACCCCTCCTATGGCTCATCTACGGCCTAGGCTACCGACTCAGCCCACACAACTACATCGGCATCTACTGGCTATCATGCCTGCTCTACACCGGCATCTTCTACTACTGCTACAAGTGCGCGCGGCTCTATGTGCGCGAGTTACGACTCGCATTGATGGCCGTCCTCTTCTCTGCCGTGTTCTTCCTGAGCGCGCTCACCCACATCGAGGTCCGTGCCGAGGACTTCTGCTACCTGCTGATGCTGCCCGTCTTCTACCGCTTCCTGCAGCACAATGTGGAGCACAAGAGCAGCCGCAAGTTTGCCCGCAACACAGCCATCGCACTAGGCACAGGCCTAGGCCTCACATTGCTCATCAAGTACAGTTGCACCCTCGCACTGGCCATTTTCATCCCCTATTGCTGCATCGTGCTGCCACGCCGATGCGGCTATTCCGTATGGCGGGCCCTAGGCTGGTGCGCCCTCACAGGCATAGCCGTCATGCTACCCCTGCTCGCATGGCTGGCATGGCACGACTGCCTCGACGACTTCATCCACGAGTATTTCCTGATCACCATGTCGACCTTCGACAACCTCCATGGCGACAAGATCACACCCTACACCGTGCTCTGCATGTTCCTCGGCAAGCGCGTCATCCTCTTCACACTAGGCATTCTGGCTTGCGTCATCATCTACTGCAAGACCGTCCGCAAGGGCAGCGCCTTAGCCATCATCAGCCTCCTGTGGTTCATGGCAGTCATCCTCCTCAACGGCACCGACCGCATCTACCTCAACCTGCTATCACTCTTCACCGTGCTGTCAGCAGGCATCATCACACAGATTTTCTCCCGCTGGCTACGATACTGGGCCGCCGACGCCGCCATAACCCTCGCCACCCTAGCCATCCTCTTCGCCGCCACCGACCTCAAGTCCATCTTCGCCGACGTGAACCTCGAGCGCAAAGTCTGGTATTACTATCCCATGCTACTCAGCCGCATCGACCAGCCCCGCCTGCTCTACCTCATGTGCCACGACCACGGCGAGAGCGTGCCCGTCAACGGACTCCCCGCATCCAAGTACTGGAGCCTGCAGATGGGCTACACCCCCGAGATGCTCGACAACCAAGTCACCACCGTCAAGCAGCACAAGTGCGACGCAGTCTTCGTCGTCAACACCAACGCCCCCATGGTCAGCCTCCTCGACTCCTGCGGCTACCACCGCTACGACTTTGCCGACGCCTACCCAGAGTTCGACCATCAATGGGAGCACTTCGTCATGTACAGCGACCACGACCTGCGACCCACCCAGCCCGCCTATCCCACACCCTGGCAGGTACTATTCAAGCGCAACATCTTTTCTAATTCACATAACATTATTAACCACAAAAACTAACAACAAACAATTCAATGAAAGCATTAAACACCGACAAGGCACCCGCTGCCATTGGTCCCTACAGCCAAGCCATCCGCACCGGCAACCTCGTATTCGTTTCCGGCCAACTGCCCATCATCCCCGAGACAGGAGCCTTCCCCGAGGGCGGAGTGAAAGAGCAGACCCACCAGAGCCTTAAAAACGCCCGCGCCATCCTGCAGAGCGAAGGCCTCGACCTCAACAACGTCGTTAAGACAACCGTCTTCCTCAGCGACATCGCCAACTTCGGACCCATGAACGAAGTCTACGCCGAGTACTTCACCGCACCCTACCCTGCCCGATGCGCCTTCGCCGTCAAGGACCTCCCCAAGGGAGCCCTCGTCGAGATCGAACTCATCGCCGAAGCCCAGTAATTAATGAGAATCCATCCAGATATCAGATAAGATATCATTCCTGTCCTACAAGGTTCAATTTTCATAGAGACGTCATAATTTAATATATGGCGTCTCTTCATTTTTGCACGTTATCATTAATGAGAAAAACAAAACTATTACCTGTTCAGTATCAAGTATCCAGCAAAAAGTGTTACCTTTGCAGTCCAAAAATCAGGTTTAATCAATCACATAAGGTAAAATACTCTATTATGGCAAAGAAAGCATTATTAATGATATTAGATGGTTGGGGCGAAGGTCCTAAAGGTCACAGCAATGCGATATACAGCACACCGACGCCTTATCTGGACTTTCTGCGCGCCGCCTATCCGCACAGCACGCTCAAGGCCTGCGGTGAGGACGTGGGTCTGCCCGACGGCCAAATGGGCAACAGCGAGGTAGGACATCTGAACATCGGCGGCGGCCGCGTGGTGTATCAGGATCTGGTGAAAATCAACAAGAGCATTGCCGACGGCTCCATCATGCAGAATCCAGAAATCGTCAACGCATACACCTATGCCCGCGACCATGGCAAGGCCCTGCACATCATGGGTCTGACCAGCACCGGCGGCGTTCACAGTTCGCAGGATCATCTGATGGCCCTGTGCGACATCGCTAAGAATTACGGCCTGGACCGTGTGTTTGTTCACTGCTTTATGGACGGCCGCGATACCGATCCCGAGAGCGGTAAAGGCTTTGTCAATACCGTAATAGAGCATTGCCAGCAGAGCGCAGGCACCGTGGCTACCGTCATCGGACGCTACTATGCCATGGACCGCAACAACAACTGGGACCGCATCAAGGTGGCCTACGACATGCTGACCGCAGGCGCTGGCAAGAAGAGCGACGACATGGTGAAAGCCATTCAGGAATCGTATGACGAAGGGGTGACCGACGAGTTTATCAAGCCCATTGTCAACTCGGCCGTGGATGGACGCATCCAGGAGGGTGACGTGGTCATCTTCTTTAACTTCCGTAACGACCGTGCTAAGCAGATCACTATCGCCCTAACTCAAAAGGACATGCCCGAAGATGGCATGAAGGTGATACCTGGACTGCAGTACTACTGCATGACGCCCTATGATCCGACCTTCAAGGACATGCACATCCTGTTCCCCAAGGAGAATGTGGACAACACCCTGTCGGAGTACCTGGCAAGCCAAGGCAAACGCCAACTGCACATTGCCGAGACCGAGAAGTATGCCCACGTGACATTCTTCTTCAGCGGCGGCAGAGAGCAGCCCTTCGAGAACGAGGACCGCATCCTGGTGCCCTCGCCCGACGTGGCCACTTATGACCTGAAACCGGAAATGAGCGCCTATGAGGTTCGCGACAAACTGGTAGCCGCCATCCGCGAAGACAAGTACGACTTTATCGTAGTGAATTATGCCAATGGTGATATGGTTGGTCATACTGGCGTATACGATGCCATCACCCAGGCCGTCAAGGCAGTAGACCGCTGTGTACACGACACGGTAGAGGCCGCGCGAGCAACCGGTTACGAAGTGATCATCATCGCTGACCACGGCAATGCCGACCACGCCATCAATAGCGACGGCACCGCCAATACCGCCCACTCGCTCAATCCCGTGCCCATCATCTACGTCACCGAGAATCCCGAACTGATCATTAACACAGGCCGCTTGGCCGACGTGGCACCCTCGATCCTGCAAATCATGGGCTTGCCCCAACCCAAAGAGATGACAGGGCACGGACTGATCGACATCACCAAGTGATCGTCGAGCCAGATTCGAGAATCATCCCACACTCGCGAGCATGACAATAAAGCGCGGTACCCACATCGAGGTAACCGCGCTTATTATTACACTGTATGAGAATTACAATCGTTTAATTCCTTAACAGACTGTCAATCATCGTGGTAACATCATCGATGGTAACCTTGCCATTGAAGTCCATATCGGCGGCCGAAGCGTTGAATGAAGATGAGCCGCCACTTAACAGATAATCGATCAGAGCCGTTACGTCATCGATCGTCAACGAGCCGCTGCCATCAATGTCGCCACTGCCATAACCCTGACGTTGAAGAATGAGCCTGATGCCAGCCAGCGCATCAATCTTGCCATTGGCACCGAAGTGGGAAGACATACTTCCAGCAGTGTACTTATCGTGGATGGCTGTGTTGGCCATAATATCCTTGATCTGAGCAACCGACAAGCGAGGATTGGCTTGGAGCCACAGCGCGACAATGCCTGCAACCGTAGGCGCAGCCATCGATGTGCCACTCATTACGCACCAGCAGGAACCATCGTCAGTCTTCATCACCGTATAATTACTGTTAGCGGCTATAGGCGAATAACGATTGCCAGCGGCAACCACATTAGATCCAGGCGCACAGATGGTGGGCAGAGCCTTGCCCGTGGGTCCAACGCCTGCAGCCTGATAACTGGAGAACGACGAGATCTGGCCGATGGTACCAGAGCCGGAGACCTCCTTGTTCTGTAACAGAGAGTAATAGGTGTTGCGGGCAACATAAGATCCAGCCGAGATGATTGAGTCGTTAACGGCATAAGTGCCGATAGAGCAGTCCGCGCTAGATGGTGTATAGAAATGCTCCACAATGCTATCCTGAGGATTGGTAACCGGACGAGCATACTGAGCAAAACGGCCTGTCGAGTTGCCTACCCAAGCATCAATAACCGATGCCTTGCGAGGCCAAATGGTGACACCGATTGCATAGCGACTGTGCTTCACATTACCAACCATAGTATAGTCCTGGCAGACGAGATTGACGACTGACGAGCGCAGACGGTACTTCTTGCCATCAGAGGATGTCTCCACATAACTGTTGATGTATCCTGTCGGGCTCACGGAAGTGTCGATGGCATAAAAGCCCTCAAGTGCTGAGCCATCTATCGTCTGATTAGCCGACAACAGGTCTGAAGTCCATACAATCTGATCTGTGGTCTGATCTATCACGTGATACTGATAGTCAAACTTGGTATATTGGCCACGGACCCAAATATCAGACAAGAACTTGGAGTAGTAATAGGACGAGTCGCAGCCATTGATTTCCTTGGTTTTGAACAACAGGCTCAAAGGATCTTCGGGAGTAGCGTTCTTATAAGCATAGATGGGCTTGTCGCCATTATTGCCAGCGGCAATCACAAAGATGCGCCCCGGTCCCATGCGCTGCATGATGGATTTAGAGAGGTAGTCCCGTCCATCGTGCTGGCCATTAGCCGTGCTGACGCTGACACTGATCACACAGGGTTTGCCTACGCTGTCGGCATAAGCGTCGATGTATCGCACACAATTGGCAATCTCGACCTGAGAGAGGGAACCATCGAGAACAGATACGGCACACAGCACAATGTCGGCACCAGGGGCCATGCCCCCATAGCCATTGACATGGGTGCCAGCGGCAATGCTGCTTGTATGGGTCCCATGGGTACCCGCCGCATCGTCAGTTGTCAGGGACAAAATCTCATCGTCCATAAATATAGATCCACTGATCTTGGCATTGTTCACCTTGGCCACATGTCCGGAATTGTCTTGGGTGTCATAGACCCTGACGATACGCGATTTGGTCGGATCATCTGCCCGGCGGAACGCCAGATGCTGATAGTCAAACCCGACATCGATAACACCAACCACAACACCGGAGCCATCATAGTTCAGCGGCAAGGAGTTGGACAGTCCATCCAGAACTTGCGACACATTGGTCACCCTCATAGTGCTGTCGGTACACAACTCGACACGCTCGCTCAGGCCCACATCCGTCACGCCAGGCATTTGTGCCACATGCGCCAATCGGTCGAACGGAATCTGAGCCGTCACAAAACCATCAAATTCACAATTCACGACTACCCCCTGAGACCTCAGTGCGGGGATAACGGCAGGGCTCTCGATGGCGACAAAAGCGTCGACCATCTCTTTACCGTCAACCATGCGTGGAGGCAGATAACGTGACCAGCGCATCATTTGATCACCGAGGCTGTACTCATCGAGAAATTCTCTCACGTCGCCGTGCAAGAGCGTTTGAGCCTGTAACGCGACCGTGGACATTGAAATCAACAATATGGACAAAAGCAATTTCTTGGATAGGTGTGCCATCATTTATCTAAATATATTGGTTTTAAACGGTTTATAATCACTATTAATACATTTTTCGTATACGGTTCTGAATCTCTTCGGGCATGCTCTATGCTTCACAATCAGTAACACTACCATGTGAGAAATTCAGGGTCGGGATTAGGGTCTGGGTCGGGATTAGGGTCTGGATCGGGATTATCTTGCGGACTGACATAGTCAAGCAGCAAGTCGATCAAGGCTGTAAGATCCTTAATCGAGATCGTCCTGTCGCGGTCGACATCAGCGTCAATCGGCAGTTCATCAGATTCATTATAGTCGAGCAGGATATCAATCAATGCCGTCAAGTCCTTGATTGACAAGGTCCCATCGCCGTCCACATCCCCGACAAGCAGGTTGACGCCCTCATGCTCCAACAAGTAGCGCGCTCCAGCCATTGCATCAATCTTGCCATTAGGTCCAAACCGGAAACCAGATAGAGGTGATAATGTGTAATCATCCTTAATGGCGGTTTCAGCAAGGACTTTCTTGACTTGGCTGGGTGACAGATTGGGATTGATCTGCAACCACTGGGCGATGATACCCGCCACTGTGGGCGCAGCCATCGACGTGCCAGTCATAACTCCCCAATAATTATTCTGAAACTCTGAGACGGTGCTATTGTATTCAGGCATGTAAGCATATTGCGAATAACGGCTCACTGCCGCCACGACATAGTAGGCCGGAGCGGTAATTGTAGGCAGCGCCTGACCCGTAGGCCCATAACCCTCGCGCTGGAAACTTGAATTATACAGGAATATCCCCACATATGGAACCAGCCTTACCGTATCGCCAGCCAATGATCGGTAGAACGAACGAGCATCGTATCCGCCAGCCGAAATAATCGAGTCATGGACCGCATTAGAATTAATTGAACAATAGTTGTTTGGGGTCACATAGTAATCATAGACCGTATCGGTCAGAAGTTCACCCACATCATTAATACGGTCAACATAGATGGGCTCGGTCCATACCGTGCGTCGACCATTAGAAGTGCATAGCCAAGTATCGACAAAGCAACTATCCCGGCCATTAGGATTAGTCATCGCAGGCGGATAGATCGAGACTCCGATTTGATACCTGCTAGTAATCCACGGGCTACCATCGATCGTGTCCACCTGAATCTCTTTGCACTTGAGGTTGCGAAACTCGGCTTGCAATTCATACTTACCGATATTTAATTCAAAGACACCCTTGCCTTTGATATAAGCCTCCTGAGTGGAATCAATCGGCACATAATAATCGCTGAACGCCGAGACAGGCACTGCCTCGGGAGGCGTCTTGACAAACTCTGATTGCCACACTATGCGCTTGGTCTGCTTGTCAAGGATGTGAAACCGGAATGCAGGTTTTGACTTCAGCCTGTCATACATGTCAAGCCATGTGAAGTCGTATCGGTAAGAATCATCGGCATGATAATAGTAGTTGCCAATCAGCATGTGCATCGGTTTGTCGAGGGTCACCGGCGCTCCTGCATAATGCGGGATGTCGGCATTATTGCCGGCCGCGATGACAAAGATGCGGCCAGGTCCGGTCAGTTGCGCGACAGCCTTGGACAATCTGTCGGTGCCATCATGCGGACCTTGACGAGTACTCACACTAATGCTCACAACACAGGGTTTGCCCACACTGTCGGCATAGGCATAGATGTACTTAAGGCAATCCACGATTTCACTTTCCTTCATCGTGGACATGATTGAAGCAGATGCGCAAAGGACCAATTCCGCTCCAGGAGCCATGCCACCAAAACCGTTGATATGCAAGCCTGCAGCGATGCTCGCTGTGTGTGTCCCGTGAGAGTTCTCACGCTTATCGGTGGTAAGCGTATCAATTTGCTCTCCCATAAACACCGAGCCAGACAATAGCGATCCATTGACAATGGCGGGATGTCCTGTAGTGTCGGTTGTTGAATAAACCCTGCTGATACGTGTGCGAGTCAGGTCACTAGCGTGCTTAAAGGCCACATGCTGGTAATCAAAGCCAGCATCGATGATGCCGATGATGATGCCGGTGCCGTCATAATCCATCGGCAAACCATAACTGTAACCGTCAATCACCTGGCCGGCGTGAGTCATGCTCAATGTGCTGTCGGTGCACATTTCCAACATACGACTCCGCTCCACTTGCAGCACGCCAGGCAGACTCGAAATCTCCTCAAGGCGCGAGACGGGAATCTGAGCGGTAACAAAGCCGTCAAACTCCGATCTGACAACCGCGCCATGACTGGCCAGCAACGGTATCGCGCTAGGGGATTGGATGTCGACAAAGGCATCGACCCACTCTACCCCGCCTCTTACAAACGATGGCGCATACTGCTGGGCATTTCCGAAAGCGAATGCCGCCATTATGAGATAAGCAAAAAGTAATATTCTCTTCATTGGATTTCGATTTAAAATGCAAAAATAATCATTTTTTGCTACAAAATGCTATAAAGGCTTTAATTTCAATCAAAAGAAGTGTCATCCGGACGATTGCGGACGAGCGCACATCAATGATCCCATCACAAGCGGGAGTCACATCAGGCGTGTAAGATCTTATAGACAAGTTCTTTGAGCAAGGCATAGGCATCTTGACGAGATGCGATGCCCTTGCTACGTGTATCACACTGTCGCAGATAACCGATGATATTGATCAGCGATCGGGTGTTATACATGCGCGTCGTGTCCAGAAACTGGCGTGCCCTCCACTGGCTGCGGGTGCCCGTCAGCGCCATGACGGCTTCGGGCGACTTGTCGTGAGCGGTCGATGCCAACAGCACATTGGAGAAGAAGGAGAAAAGTATGGCAATACTTACCACTGAGGGATTGCTCTTAGGATTACGCTCAAAGTAGTCAACGATGCGAAAAGCCTTCTCGGCATGGCGCTGGCTTAGGGCTTTTTCCAACTCGAAGTTGTTAAAGTCCTTGCTGATGCCAATGTTCTGCTCGATAAGCAAAGGCGTGATGTTGCGATCGTCGGCCAGCATCGACAGTTTGTCCATCTCACTGAACAGGCGGGCGACATCAGTGCCGATGTGGTCGGCCAGCATACTTGTTGCCTTGTTATCGATATTGCACCCCATCGAATTGGCATAATTGACAATCAGAGCCTCGAGTTCTCGCCCCTCTTTGACCCTGTTAGAGTCAAAGACAACACCACACTGTGCCCGCTTGAGCGCATCGATAAATGGTTTGCTCTTAAGCGCCGCGCCCTTGTGGCAAATCACCAAGATGGTCGAGGTCAACGGCTTCTCGGCATAGGATGCAAACAGATCCAAATCATCTTTGTGGCCAGGCTGCTTGGGAATCAGTTGCGCCTCGCGCACAACGACTACCTTGTGCTGTGAGAATGCGGGATATTGTCGGCATGCGCTGATCACTTCCCTCACATTAGCCGTGTTGCCATAGTATAACGACAAGTTAAAGTCGCGTTGATCCTCGGTCAGCACCGTATCGATAATCAATTGCTGCAAGCGGTCAATATAGTAAGGCTCTTCGCCCTGGAGGACGTAGATGTTCCTAAACTTGCCGCTCTCGATTTCCTTACTGAGTGCGGTAAACGTAACAGTTTCTCGTTTTATGGCCATATTTCAGTGATCGGTTTATCTCAGTGCAAAGGTAACGAAAAATTTGTGTAGACACAGCGCAGAAGCGCATATTCTGTTAGCGGCTGGTGTAGAAATCAGTGATGCGCTGTATGGCACGAGTGCACACTGGGCAAAAACCGGTTACCTCGTTGACCTTCATGCGGCACTCCTGAGCAGGACGATAAACCCCTTTGGACTGGTATCCGCCACCCTCGAAGACACCGACCCGCTGAGTCGCAGCATCGAGCAGGCGCTGCTCCTTTTCATTCTTGATATTACGGTAGTTGGGTACCTTGGGATCGGCAGGTGTGGGGACGGGAGTGCCCTTTGGCACCATATCGGCCCACTTGCTTTGGAAGTCGACAAGGGTAGTAAGATTAGGCTCCCAAGGCTCGGTATCGGCAGGATACATCGACTCATAACCATCATCATAGAAATACTCGTCGCCCAATCCGGCATAGGCATGACCAAACTCGTGGACGAGCACTTGGCTGAACGTGTAGTGATCGCTGGTGGTGACAGTCAACTGGTTATAGATGCCGCCGCCACCATAGGTGTCACTATTGACCAGCACGATGATGTGCTCGAAGGGCACGCCCGACAGCACATCATACAAGCGGTGAACGTCCTGGGTCATCAAGTAGCGGTCGCTATAAAACGTGTCGTAGTGGGTGCCAACGGGTGTCGCGCTCCAGCGCCCCAGGTGTGGCACACTCGGTCCGCTAGTGAGTGACTCGGCAGCGACAGCGACCACATTGAAGCGGTTTTTCATCGATGTGAAGGGCTCGTGAGCAAACAAGGCATCGACTACGCGCTGGCAGTCGGCATAGAATTTACCCATCTGAGCGCGGGTGTAGCCTTCGGCAACAATCGCCAGGTCGATACAACCGGTAATGTCGGGATCACCGTCAAGGTCGCCTTGAGTGGGCTGATAATTGCGGCGACTCGGCTCATCGGTCTGACGCGCCGACTGATCAGAGGTCTTACCCTTCCAGATATAGTGATATGGTATGCCATTGTCACCCAGTTGACGAATAAGGATATCGCTAGGATCAACCATGTGGGAGAGGCTAGCCACGACCTTGCCGTGGAAATCGGTTAGCGAGACAGTGATGTCAGCAGGCTGCTTGGGCATGGGCACATTGTAACTGGTGGCGAAGGCTTTGCTGACCTTGGTCGCCTCCTCGGTTGCCAGCCACTCCTGGAACAGTGTTGAGAAGGTGTGGACAAACAGCGTCCTTCCCGTAGCATGGTCCTTAACCTGAATCTGGCCGTTTCCCTTGAGAGGGACATCGGCGAGGCGGCTCCTACGACCGGCCCACTGCGGGGTGACATACATCTGCTCGAGATAAATCTGCTGGGCATCATGATTGCCAGCAAAGACATAGTCCAGCCTCAATGTGCGACCATCAAAACAGTCATCAAACGACTGAGCCAAAGCCGCCAACGACATCAGGCAAGCGGCGGCAATAAGAAAAATTCGTTTCATAATCAGTGTATCATTCAATGCCACAAATTTACATCATTTTTCTCATTAGGGCTCATATCTCGAGTTACAATTGTCAAGAAAAAAACGGGGCACCTGCAAAACTGTGTGTTCAGCAATCAGAGATACCACCCAGCGGGTGGCCCTATGAGTAATCCCGCTGGGGCGGATTTCCGAAGCATAGCGAGGACAGCCGCCCCGGCGGGGTGCCGAGTAGAGACCTCTGTCGCCCCGGGGCGACCCCATTGTATCAGTCTTTCAGGAAGAACCGCTCATCAATCTCACCGCCACAGTCCAGGATGAAGCGCCTGTATTCTTCGGCAAAGGTAGCATTAATCTCTGGTTCAATTACAAGGACGCCCCAATTGGGGTCGCCTCCAGCGACAATCTCAGTTATCTTTTACCCCCAGTGAATCATACTCCCTCGCTTGCGCTCGGTCATCTGATTTACTGGGGGTTATTGCA